>Ga0209382_10000021_pt1 | contig 189021 bp, 163 predicted proteins | sample SoiMetdeltSBSDD5_FD_187599 | JGI IMG/M metagenome (GOLD analysis project Ga0209382, IMG submission 187599) | Bulk soil microbial communities from a Populus tree surrounding site in Tennessee, USA - Soil MetaG P. deltoides SBSDD5 (SPAdes) (version 2) | ecosystem: Environmental > Terrestrial >...
ACACGCCGGCCAAGCCGAGGTGCAAAGAAAATGCAAGCCACCACGCGCAAGGCAACGCCAAAACGTAGTAGCCGATGAAGTTGAACACCGCGGCCGGTCGCGTGCGACCCATCGCGCGCAAGATCCCCATCCCCACGACCTGAATGCCATCGAAGACCTGAAACGCGGCCGCGATGGGCAATATGGCCGCGCCCGCAGCGATCACGGCCACATCGTGGGTGTACATCTTGGGGATCAGTCCTCGAAACGCGATCATCAACACCGCGGTGACGCCCATGAATCCCGCCCCGAGCACCATCGAAATCCACGCCGAAGTCTGAGCCTCCCGGGGCTTCCCTTCGCCGATCAAGTTGCCGACTCGGGTAACGGCGGCCATAGAGACGCCCAAAGGAACCATGAACGCCAGGGACGCCAAATTCAACGCCAACGTGTGCGCGCCCAAAGCTACTGCCCCCAGCTTTCCGGCAAACAACGTCGCCAGATCGAACGCCCACACTTCCAAGCCCATGTGAATGCCGACCGGCATCCCGTAATGCAGCACTTCGCGCAAGCCTTCGAACTTCAACGCCGAGCGTGTCCATCCGTGCCAGGCGCCCTCGTGAAGTCGCCACATCACCATGAACCCCAAAAGCGTGACCAGCATGAACAATCGCGTGCAGGCGGTGGCGAGGCCAGAACCCATCACCCCCAAGGCCGGCGCGCCCCAGTGCCCGTAAATGAATACCCAATTGAGCACGAGGTTCACGACGTTGGCCATGAGCGCCATCCACATCGCGGGCCGCACGATGCCGCGCCCCTGCAGGTATTGACGCAATACGGAATACACGTAGAAGACCGGGATGGACGGAATCTGCACCAACGCGAATTGTTCGGCCAGGTGCGCATGGACGGGATTCTGCTGCAATAAGAGCAATGATTCTTCGGTGAAGAGCCACATGAGCGCCACGGGAATGGACGCCAAGGCGGCGATCACCAAACCCTGTTGCAAGGCGAGGCTCAAACGATGGGAGTCGCGGCTCCCATGAGCCTGGGCGACGATGGGATCGATGCCCATCACCATGCCCAAGCCGAAGAGCAGCGTGCCAAACACCCAAAGACGGCCCAGTGACGCGCCATCCAGAGCATCCGTGCCCACGTGGCCGACCATGATCACGTCGACCACGCCCATCAGCATCATGCTGACCTGAGTGATGACGACCGGCGTGGCCAGGGTGACCAGACGCCGCGTCTCGGTGCGAACGAAGCTCACGGGAAAGCGCGGCGAAGTCGCACGTGACTGAAGTAACCGTCCGGCGTCTTGAGCGTGTATCCCACCGAGGGCCCAACCTGCTGCAAGAGCATCAAGGCAACTTGGCGGCGATCGTCGTCCAGGCGAGACGTTTTCACCTTCTCCCGCAGCAAGGACGGATCCCAGTAGCTCAAGCTGCACGCCTCGCGCGGAAAGGACGCAAGCAAGGGCGCCAGGTCATTCCGGGTCCAGAGCGACACGCCGCGTCCTCGGTTTTGCAACGCGCGAGCCAGGATGTCGTCCTCGCCCATGGCGACGAGCAGCATGGAATCCGTAACCGCGTAGGACAGCGTGGACCCCTTCTCGCCCGAACCAAAATGCACCGTCGACACTTTCACGCCGTTCACCACGCGTGTTTCCGTCTTCTTCGGTTTGGCCTCGGTCGTTTCGTCCGGCACCCCGGTCGGGGCCCACTCCACGAGCGCGGTGACGGCTTTCAAGATCTTGGCCGGATCCTTCACCGCGACTCCGGAGAGCTGATCGAACATTCCGGCCAGTGAATCCGGGTGATCGTCATGCCGAGGCAAGTAGGCGAGAAAGGTCTCATCGCCGAAGTTGCCGAGGATGTCCTTCTCGAAATCCAGCCCCGCCGTTTCGCCGACCTTTTGCATTTGCCCGCGCGCGAAATAGCTCATCCCGGGGCCGATGCGATCCATCATCTCGGTGAGGCCGGTCCAGAAATCGGTGAGGCGAAAACGGCTCACGCTGGCAAAGACCGCGTCGGGAGGAATGAGATCGGGCCGCTCTACCGGGCCGGGCTGATAAGCCATCAACCGCGCGAGCCCGGGTTCGTCGGTCATGATGATGCCGCCATCGAGTTGGGCTTCATCGACACCGAGGGTGGCGTTCATTCCCGCCGCTTTGAATGCCCCCAGCCCCAGTGCCCACACCATGGAGCGAGGCGTGATCCCCATCATCGAACCGAGCGAGTCCGCCTCGCCACCGGAAATGCGTTCGCGAAGCCACGTATCCACCATTTCCAAGTCCGCATAGAACACCATGTCGCCCTGCGGGGCGCGACTCAATAACTTGCGCCAGTTCTCGGCTTGATCGAGATGGTGCGAAGCCTGGCGGCCCTCCATGATCCCGCTCAGCATGCGCGGTGACGACGCCAACACACCCACGCCTTGGCCCCAGCTCCACGCGAGCGTGGTGTCTTTTTTGCCGCTGACGAACACCTGCGCCTTTTGCCCACGGATCCTCACCGACTTCGCGGTGCCAAGACTCTTCTTCCCAGCCTGTAGATCTTTGGCCAGCTTTTGCCAGGGGCCCTCGGTGGGTGTCACGGCCACGATCGCCCACGCTTCATCGCCTTCGGCGGAACCGGCCAATAAACGCAAGTCAGGGATCACCAGTGCCGCTTCGTCATCGAAGTGATCGAAGAGAGCGGGCACGGAAAGGCCGGACTGGTTCTGGATGCGCAGCATGAGAAATTTGGAGTATCCCGCCTGGTCTACCGGCGCTTCGGTCCAGAGCCCGGCGAGGGGACTTTCACCGATGTGCTCCTTCAAGTGCGACACGTCCTTGACCAGAAATACGAAGCCCGTGTGCTCGGAGAGCACGGATGGAATGGAGGTCTGGCTCATCGCGGAGCCGGCCAGGATGGGGATAGGTAATAGCGCGAACACAAAAGCGCGGATGATCACGGATGGATACTCCTGGACGGCGGCGAGAAGGCCAGGATAACTGCCTGCCGGGTGTTTGGATGAGGGGCTACAATACCCGAAGTTCCGGTCTCATACCAGCTTAGGATCGCCGCAAATCTCCGGCGACTTTTCGCCGGCCTCGAGCGTCTCCGCTTATGGAGGCCTCGGAGAGACGAAGGGAAAGAAAGCGGATGGCACACGCGGACACCGACACCCGCTGGAAGCGGTTGATGGAGCTCTTGGCGCCGTTTCACGCCCAAGCGCTCGCGACCGCGCGGCGGCTCTCGCGATCGGTGGACGATGGAGACGATCTCTACCAGGAGTCGCTCCAGCGTGCGTTCGACAAGCTGCCGTCGCTTCGCGATCCCGAGCGCTTTCGTTCGTGGTTCTTTGCCGTGCTTCTTTCGGTGCACCGTTCGCGGGCACGCCGGCGCGCGTGGAAGCGGTTCTTCTCGTGGGAAGACGCGCACGCACAGGGCTTCGATCCACCAGGGGTCGATGGCCGCCGGCACGAGGACACGCGGCAGGGGAGCGCGCGGGCGGCGATGGCCCTGTCATCGCTCAAGCCCGCGGAACGAGAAGCGGTCGTGCTCTTCGATCTCGAGGGATTGCCTCTCGAAGAGGTAGCCGGTCTCCAGAAGGCGTCGCTCTCGGCGGTCAAATCGCGACTCGCCCGGGGGCGGAAGCACTTGCGCGCCTATTACCGGAAGCGGGGCTGGGTTTCTTCAGAAACGCAGCCCGCCGCCTTGATGGCGGTGTCGCTTCTTGCGAAGAGGGAGAGTGGCCATGACTGACCGTCCCATCCCCGAGCCCCGTCCTGCCGGCGCGGATGAAGTCGATCGCGATTTGCGTTCGCTTCACGCGATGACCGGCGAGAGATTGGCCTCCCTCGACAGCCACATGCATGCGGCGCGAGACCGCGCCGAGAGAGAGAGGCGTTTCATGACCGGTTTCCGTTGGGTTCGCTGGACGGTCGCTACCGCGGCAGTAGTGGCGCTGGCGCTCCTGCTCATCCCCGTGTCCTACAACAAGACCACGGGTCAGGATGTGGCGCTCACGTTTTCTGCGCCCGGGCTGAACGATCAAGACGCGAAGGCGTTGGCGGGCAAGTTCAAGACTGCCATCGAGGGTGGCACGGTGCAGCTCACCGCGGAAGCGGGCGACCAGGGCGTGGCCTACACCCTTCATGGTTTCGTGCCGAGAGATTCGCATCGTAACGCGGATGCGGTAGCGCAAGCGTTTGCTGATGTACTGAAATCGAAGGGTTACACGGCGTCGGCTTCGGTTACGCCACATGTGGAGCGGGTGTCCGGATCGGTGTACGCCATGGCCATGAACCAGGTCATCCGCATCGAGACTGACGGCAAGACGGCATCGCAGATCGAATCCGAGATCCGCGATCAGCTCCTGGCTGCGGGCGTGCCGAATCCTGAGGTGAGCGTGACCGACTCGGACGGCAAGCGCGAGGTCAAAGTTCTGGCCAAGGCCGAATCCCACGATCCCTCGCAGCCCCTGCCGGAACTATCCGAACCCACCATCGTGCTGACGCGGGACGGACAAGACATCGACACCGCGAATAGCTGTCAGGTCCGGGTGAAGAAGATCAAGCATGAGGGGGGCGCTCTGCAGCTGACCGTCGATGTGACCTACAAGGGATCATCGGCCCAGGCAATCGTGGATAACGCGGATCAAATGAGCGACGCTGCTACCGCGTCTTCGATCGAGAGCCAGCTACGTTCCGCGGGCCTCGATCTGAAGGTGACCGTTACCGACGGGCAGATCGAAGTCAAACCGAACGATCAATAGGCAGATCGCGAGCAGCGAGCTAATCTTCGAGGGGAACTCGGGTCGAGTTCCCCTCGTTTCATTTTGCGCGAAACTGTGGGGCTTGGCGAGTATGGCGCGCATCAAATTCTTGCCGCTCTTGTTTCTGCTGCTAAGCAATCCCATTCACGCGCAAAGCGTCCCCGATTCCTGCTCCTCCAATTTCTGCCTTCGCCCCCAGGGCTGCCGCCACTGCGCTACCTCTCTTTTGATCCAGACGGCCATGGGCCCGGCCACCGGCGACTGCTTTAACGGGAACTGGATTCTGGATGTCGAGATTGGCGTGCTCGAGAATATTTCCGTGGATCATGCGTGGGGTGGGACGGCATTCCTTCAGTTCTCGGACACGTGCGGGGAGCGCTTTGGAGCCCGGGTCATCTATCGGCATTGGTTCTCTAATCAAGTTGGTGTCGACTTTAGTCCAGGGCTCGTGGTCTACGCGGACCAGCAACAGGTCCCCGCCTTCTCCGGCCAAGTAGCGTTAGATCTGGCCGGACTCATCGCGCCTGTAGCAGGAATCGACATGATCCGTCAGGACGGCCGAGTGCATTGGAGCTTCATGGCGGGAGTGCGTGGGGGGTCTTACCTGGCGATGGCTGGGGGGGTTCTCCTGGCCTACTACGCGATCGCCATATCGGATCCAGATTATTGAGATTGGCCGGATACTTTCAGTAATCGCATGACCTCGTTCACCTTTCAGGCTAAACTCCCCGGCCATGCCTATTGCTCCCGGAACGCGCCTCGGCCCTTACGAAATCCTCGCGCCGTTGGGCGCCGGCGGGATGGGCGAGGTCTACAGCGCCCGCGACACCCGTCTCGATCGTTCCGTAGCGATCAAGGTCATTCCCTCCCACTTGTCCGGATCGCCTGAACTCAAGGCCCGGTTCGAGCGCGAAGCCCGCACCATTTCGTCGCTCAACCATCCCAACATTTGCATCCTCCACGACGTGGGCCATGAAGGCGGGGTCGACTACCTGGTCATGGAACACCTGGACGGGGAATCGCTGGCCGAACGGCTTGAGCGCGGGCCCTTGTCTATGGCCGAAATTCTCCGCTATGGGCGAGAAATCACGGACGGACTGGACAAGGCACACCGAAGCGGCATCGTGCATCGCGATCTCAAGCCCGGCAACATCATGATCACCAAGGGCGGAGCCAAGCTGCTCGATTTCGGTCTCGCCCGCGGCACCGAGCCCAGCCGGGCGCCGGTCGATCTCACCCAATCGCCGACCATGAGCCGTCCGCTCACCGCGGAAGGTTCGATCGTGGGCACGTTCCAGTACATGGCGCCCGAGCAACTCGAAGGCAAGGAAGCCGACGTGCGTTCGGATTTGTTCGCCCTCGGCACCGTGTTCTACGAGATGGCAACGGGACGGAAAACATTCGAGGGCAAAACCCAGGCGGGCCTCATCGCGTCGATCTTGAAGGAAGAGCCACGGCCGTTGAGCGAAGTTGCGCCCATGACGCCCCCCGGCCTCGATCGCCTCGTGAAAGCCCTGCTCGCCAAGGATCCCGAGGAACGCATTCAAACCGCCCGCGAAGTGCTGTTGCACCTGCGCTGGATCCAGGAAGGCGGTTCGCAGGTCGGCGTGCCGGTGCGGGTCTCGGTCCTGCGCAAGCGGCGTGAACGCCTTGCTTGGGCGCTGGCCGGTGTGTTCCTCATCGCGGCTCTGGCGACGAGCGCCATGCTCGTACGCTCGAAGCCTGCGCGACCCCAGCTTCTTCGCTTCGAGATTTCCCAGCCCACCGAGGTGAATCGCATGGCGGCGCCGCGGGTGTCCCCGGACGGCCGTTACGTGGCATTCCAAGGGGTTGATGCGGTTGGCGTCACCCGTATCTGGCTGCGGCCCTTGGATTCGATGACCGCGAGACCCTTGGAAGGAACCGAAGGCGCAGTCCGTCCCCCTTTCTGGTCGCCGGACAGCAAATCACTCGGGTTCATGTCCGGGGGCCATTTGAAGAAGGTGGACATCGCGGGGGGAGCCCCGATTGCCATCGCCGAAGCGCGGACAGGCTCCGACGGCTCGTGGAGTCCGGCGGGATTCATTCTCTACGACGGTGGTGGTGCGGATCCGATTTACAAGGTGCCGGCGAGCGGAGGCACCCCGACGGTGGCCGTTCCCGCCGACTCCAGCGCGGGTAGCGCGGGAGTGGGCTGGCCGGAATTCCTTCCGGACGGGAAGCACTTCCTGTATCTCAATGTCACCTCACCCTCCACCCTTATGCTGGGATCCATCGACTCCGACAAGAGAACCCCGATCGGACCCTGCGAAACGCGCGTGCTGTATGCGCCACCCGGGTTCTTGATTTTTTCACGTGGCGGCACGCTTATGGGGCAACAGTTCGACGCAAGCAAAGCGAAGCTTTCCGGGGACCCGTTCCCGGTCGCGGAGCGTGTCGAAGGCACGCCGGTGGGCGACGCGGATTTCTCGGTGTCCCGAAACGGCATTCTCACCCACCTGCTCGGCCAACCGCTCCCGGACGGAGCGTTCACGTGGATCGACCGCTCGGGACGCAAGCTGGGAACGATTGGGTCCTCGGGCAGCATGGCCACGATCGCTCTCTCCCCGGACGGAAAAAGAATCGCCACCCGTATTTTCGACAAGGAGACCCGGACCCGCGACATCTGGACGCTGGATATTGGCCGAGGCCTGGCCACCCGGTTCACCTTCGATACGGGAAACGAAAACTTTCCTCTCTGGTCGCCGGACGGAAGCCGCATTGCATATATCTGGAACAATCCCAAGAAACCGGGAATCTACGGCCGGAATTCCAGTGGGGCGGGGGGCACGGAGTTGATTTATGACACGGGAGCGGGGGCCATTCTGAGTGATTGGTCTTCCGATGGACGTTACCTGATGTACGAGAACGTGGTCTCGGCGGAGAGCCGCAGCGACCTCTTCATCGTGCCGTTGCAAGGCGAGCGCAAGGCGTCTCCGTTCATTCAGGATCGATTCGACGAGACCCAGGGGCGATTCTCCCCGGATGGTCGATGGGTTGCCTATGTCTCCGACGAATCGGGCCGCCCTGAAGTCTACGTACAGACCTTTCCCGATCACACCGGCAAGTGGCAGATCTCGACCCTGGGCGGGAACGACCCGGAATGGAGAGGGGACAGCAAAGAGCTCTATTACCTGTCTCCCGATCTCAAGATGAACGTGGTGGCGGTGCGCACCGAGGGCGGGTTCGAGGTGGGGAACCCGACCGTGCTGTTCGACGCCCGAGTGGTGCTCCCCGAAACGACCTTCCGTCATTACGCGGTGACCGGCGACGGTCAGCGATTCCTGCTCCTCGCCCCGATGGGCGAAGAAAAACCGGCCTCCACGGCGGTGGTAGTCAACTGGATGTCCACCCTCCAAAAATCGAAGTAATCAAGCATCCTAGATATCCTTCTATATCCTGTAATACAGACATAGACGGTCACCTTCGGGAAGTGTTAGAATTAATGCCGGTTAGATCGAAGTCTCCTTTTTGCTTTTCTCCGTTTGAACACCCCCAATCAGTTCAAACTCGGCAACTAACGTCGTTAGCTACATGCGCAGGGGGCATTCAACATGGATCACCGCCGCTGGGGTAGCACCGTGGCCACCGCATTTGTGATGGCCAGCATGCTCTCCGGGCCCAAGCTCGCATTTGCTTCGGGACCCTGGAAGGGCTACGCGACCGTGTTCACCTTCACTACCGACGACGGGAACAAAGACAATCTCGCCTGGGCCCAGGAGTTCGCGTCCCGGGGGTTGAGCTACACGGCGTTCGTGGTCCCCACGCAACTCGGTACCACCGTTCTGAAGCTGACCGAAGATGAGCTGCGCTATTTGCATGGGATCGGGATCGAGATCGGAAGTCACGGCCTCAACCATATGATGCTCACCGACATTGACGATCCTACGCTGCTCACCGAGTTGGTCGGTTCTTGCTCCGCGTTGGAAGGCGTCCTTCAAGACCCCAGCTATCGCTGCCGGACCCTCGCCTATCCGGAGCATGCCCACAATCTTCATGTCATGGCGGTCGCGGAGTCGTTGGGTTTCACTGCGGCGCGGGATGGAGGCGTCAATCCGGCATATGGCCATCCCTATACAAGTCTTGGGCAATTCACATGGGCGGAGACGGGCCTATATGAGCTGCCTCTGTTGGTGACATACCAGTACCTGGTTGGGACAGGCAACTCCTATTCCGAAGAATTGACCCGGGCCAAGGTCGATACGCTCTTGTACGTAGGGGCTCTCAGAAATTACTGGGTCAATATCTATGCCCACCGGCTCTTCGAAATCGATGCGCAGCACATGGGGTGGATTCTCGACCAGATGCTTCAGGGTGACGTGTACATCGATAATGTCGGAGCGGTGGCAGACTACTACCGGAGCCGCCATGGACTCACGATTCCGGTTGGAGTCATCCCCCCGAACGGTTCCGCATCGGCGTCGCCCCCGAACGCACACACCCTCAAATATCAGCTGGGGGGGGATTCATCGGACGAAGACCCACCCATAGACACTTCGCTCTTCCAGAAAAGCGCCCATGACGCCTACATGAGCGGAGTGTTGCGGCCCGTATTCTCCCCGGGAGTCACGAACCTGCGGCTGGGACCAGCGCCCGTTCTTCGCCTGCCCTCGCCTAACCCGGCTCACGGTCAAGGGAGCACCTTGCGGTTCTCGCTCCCTCGTTCGACGCGTGTCACCGTGCAGGTGTTCGATTCTTCCGGCCGGCAAGTTCGACTATTGATGAACGAAGTCCTGAGCGCCGGGGATCATGAAGTGGTTTGGAATGGGCGGGATGATCGCGGAGCCGCTCTGCATCCGGGAGTCTTTTTCTACCATCTTCAGACGCCTGGCTTCGAGGGAACGCAAAAAGTTATTTGGCTCCCGTGACCTTGGGTGGCAGGCCACCGGCACGTTATTCTGGATAGGTGATTCGTAGCCCTCGGCCCTCGAATTTTTCCGCGGCACTGATTCTCCTAGCCCTGTTGGCGGTTTTACTTCGCGCCATACATCTCCTACTTCAATCGCGGAACCTGCCCTTTATTGGCCATCCCATGCTCGATGCCGCGCTGTACGACGAATGGGCGCGCGCCATCGCATCGGGCCGCCCCTTCGGCCAGGACGGTCCTTTCTATCACTCGCCGGGATACGCGTACTTTTTGGGTGGATTGTACAAACTCGCCGGTCCGCATCCCCTGGCGGCCGTGCTCGTGCAATCCGTGCTCGGCGTTGGAACGATCCTCCTTACCGCGCTCTTGGGGAACCGGCTCTTCGGCCCGCGTGCGGGAATCATGGCCGGCCTTTTGGTGCTGGGAAGCGCGCCCTTTTGTTTCTTCGAAGTAAAGCTGCTCGACGCGACGTTGTCGGTCTTCCTGGGGACGCTGGCGATTTTCGTTGCCCTGCACCCGCAGAAGAGAGGCAAGACTGTGCTGGCCGCTCTGGCGGCGGGGGTGGCCGGAGGTCTCCTGGGCGTCGTGCGGGCCAACCTGCTCCTCGTGCCGCTCTCCATCCTGGTCCTCTGGCTATGGGAAGCTCGATCGCGACGGCGGTCTCTTCGAGACGTTGGCGCCTACGCCGCGGGAGCACTGATCGCTCTCGCGCCGGCCTTCGTTCACAACCTCGAGCGAGGCGCATTCGTGCCCGTGGCCACTCAGGGCGGCTTCAATTTCTACCTGGGGAACGCGCGGGGAGCGACCGGTGTGTTCACCGATCTAGAAGGGACGACAGGCATCATCTCCACCCAGGAAGCCGAAGCCGATTCGCTGGTTAAAGCGGATCTAGGACGCGTGTTGCCCCCGGGACAAGAATCCCAGTACTGGACGCGGCGCACGTTCAAGGACATTGCATCCGATCCACTGCACTGGCTCCGCCTGGTCGGAAAGAAAACGTGGCTCTACGTCAATCGACAGGAAGAGAACGTGAACGGGAGTCTGGAGCTGGAAAAGGAACACGTCTGGGTGCTGCGGGCGGCATCGGTTCCCTTCAATCTCCTGTTCTTCCTTGCCCTCGTGGGATGTGGGCTAGCAATCCGACGGCGGAGCGGTTTGGAAGCGATGGTCATCCCCGGATCTTTGTTCCTGGCTACGTTTCTTACCTGCATTCTCTTTTTCGTGCTCACGCGACTGCGGTTGCCCGCGGTTCCGGTGCTGGCGGTGTTCGCCGGCTTTGCGCTCGTGGAAGCCTGGAAATTCTGGCGGAGCGGACGGCGCGTTCCGGTTCTTGTCGGAACCGTGCTCGTGCTGGGTTTCACCGCCCTAACCTGGAGATCCCCTTTGGGCGCACCCCGAAATCCCGCCTGGGAAGCGTCCTTGGTGATAGAAGGCGCCAAGGCCCTCGAAAAAAATGGCGAGACCGCCAAAGCGGCGGCCATGTTCCGGCTCGCCTCGCAAATCAATCCGGTCTCGGTGGACGCGCTACTCGGTGAGGCAGAAGAAGCAATGCGCGCGGGGCAGGTGGATCGCACGCTGTCCTTGTACGAGCGCGCCCGCGACATTGCACCGGACCGTTTTGCCATTCACAACAACCTCGGCATTCTCTACTTCTCGGCCGGACGGATGAGCGATGCGGAACGGGAAATGAAAGAAGCCATGCGCCTGGAACCGCAGGCGGCTACGCCCTACGTCTATCTAATCGATATCAGCAATGCGTCGGGGAAACCGGACGAAGCGCGCCAGTGGCAAGAAAAGGCGCGCCAGGCGGGAGTGGACCTCAGCGCTCCGTAGCGCCGGCCTTGAACAGTCGCTTGCGTCGCTCGGCGGCATCTTTGATCATCCGTATGGTGCTGGGCGCAGACTCCACCTCGACGATCAGCTTCTTGTACCCCTCGTCTTTAAGATCCACTATCAACACTTTCCCGCCCTGACGGGCATCCCAGAATACCTTGGCCCCCTGCTGATAGAACGTACCGGCTCGAAATCGATTGGGAAAGCTGGTGCCCATGAGCTTGAATCCATCGAACCATCCGATGGAGGGGGAGGGTGCTTCTCGCATGCCGACGATGTGATTCAAGGGAACCCGGATCTCGTGCTTCATGGCCCAGAACTGGTCCAAGCCCTTGACCGTGAAGACCGCCAACGTGTTGTCGATGCTGACGTCTACCATGATGCGCCTCCTTCTTGGGCCAGGAGATTAACGCAACACGACGAGTCGTTCCAAATATTTCACGGGGTCACTCGTGCCCGGGGCGGAGAGCTGGAGCAAGTACACCCCGTTGGCGACCGGATCGCCGGCCTGGTCGCGCGCGTCCCAGTGATAGCCGTTACGGCCGCTCGCCCCGGGAAGAGTTGTTCTTTGCACGAGCCGTCCTGAGACGCTGTAGATACGAAGCGTTACCTCGACATCCCGGTCCAGCGTGAACACGACATCGGTGTCGGTGCTGAACGGGTTGGGAAACGCATAAACGGAGGTGAAGCTCACGCCGGGACCGCTGGTGGTTACCCGCACGGGGGTCGATGTCGAGGTGAGGTTCCCGAAGTTGTCGGCGGCGATCACCTGGAACGTATAGTTGCCGTTGGCGAGCCCAGTCGGTACAGGGAAGTGTGCGGTGCCTTTCGTGTGACTTCCCACGTCGTACTGAAATTGTTCGGTCAAGGGCACCCGCATCACTTCAGTGCTTTGCTCATCGAGCACGACCAGGGTGATTGCGGGCTGGCCCGAGGCGACGAGAAGAATGCCGGAAGGATCCTCGATGACCACGCCCAGAGCCTGTCCCACCGTCATGTCCGGGGGGTGGTTGTCGAACGTGACCGCGGGCCCGTTCGTATCCAGGGATGACACTGCCCCCGCAATCGTAATCGGATAGACCGCCGCGAGGGCATCTGCATTGTCCGTCCACGCGTAGGCGCGGATGCGGGCATCGGAACCTTCGCGCGCGGCGATCGGGACCACAAAGGCCGCGTTCACGGAATCCGCCGAAAATTGGAAATTACCCTGGTACATGAGATCGCCGGGAAGCGCGTAGCCAAGGGGTTGGTGGCGCTGAGCAGCTTCGGCCCGAAGCTCGAGGAGCCAATTCGCCGCCGGCACGGTCAGATGGGCGCTCAGCTGGGCGAGGGCTCCACGAGCCAGGGTATTCGGCCCACTCAAGGTCAGGTTTTTCAGGCGCGCTGCAGGAGGGACTCCGGCCGGGTCCCCGAAGAACACGTACTTCTTGGTGTCCCCCGCGGTCTGGTTCTTGGCGCGAAGAAACGCGAGTCCCGCCGGAACGAGCGAGCTATCGGGGGCGAAGAGCTGGCGGACGAAATGCTGATTGAGCTCGAACGCGACGTCGGCAAAGGTCTGATTCGACACCGAACCGGTGGCCGCCAAAGCGCCTCCGGTCGGAGAGATCGCGAGCGCCTCGGTGATGCTGGCCTGGTTAGGCAGGTTGTACTTGGCGGACTTGCTCGCGCTGGCAATAAGGAGCGGCAAGTGATCGAGGTTGGAAAGCGACGGTACGTCGCCGATGCTCAACAGGCGCTCGTCGGAATAGAACGTTTCCGTACCGTGGCCAAGATAGTTCACCAGCCAGGCTCCGGCATTCCAGAGGGCAATGAAATCGTCGGATGCCTGCGGCTTGGTCGTGATCGTGCATGCGATGCCGTACTCGGTCGTATAGATTTTTTTGCGATCGAAGGCCGGCGGGAGCCCCTGATCGACCAGCTCCGCATTGGAGAGGATGTCGGGCCCCACGGGATCGCTACTGCCGCTTTGGCATAGATCATCCGCGCCTATGAGCACCCGCGCTCTCCAGGAACCAAAGAGCGGTTGTTCCTCGGTACGCAGGATTTTGTCTTCGATCACCGCTCGGGCCGCCGCAACCGTGCTCGCCGGAATGCGCCCAATCGCGACGTCGATGAATGGATCTGTTGGACCGTCGAACATGACCAGCGGATCGTCGCTGGCGTACTGCACGGATCCCGAATCGATTTCGATCAAATCCTCGCGGTTGTCTTCCCAGGAGGGGACGAGATCCCGGTTTCCCGTGCGGAGGTAATTACGGAAGTCGTAGGTGTGGTCACCGAGAAAGAGCGCATAGGAGAGGGGGGCGCCCGCGTAATACCGATACGCATACTCCAGAAAATAACGAAGCGCGATAGGGTCCCACATGCCCCACGCGAACTCGTCCATGACGTCGCTCACGTTGACCACCTGAACGCGGCCGTTCCCGTTGGCGAGGGTGGTCCGCCGCCGATCGGCCAGGCGATCAGCTTCGGATGCGAAATCATCGTGGGCGATGATGACTTCATCCAGCCCCTGGCTCGTGTCGCGGAGCCATGACCCGGGAGCGCTGTCCAGCATGAAGGCGCTTGGCGATTGGGGCGTAGAGCGTGACGCGACCGCGACCACAACCCCGCCCGGGTCGTTCACGGCCAGCTCGATGCCGGGACCGGTGACCGTGTTGACCGATACGGCCCCGGTCAAAAGCTTCGGATGCCGGAAATTCGTGACATCGAACACGTCGAGCGCGCCCGAAGGCACTTGGGCGAGGTGCACGACGCGATCTACCGCGCCCGGTTCGATCTCTAGTTCACCGGATGCATTTCCCAGAGCAAGCGTGCGGCGGTAATGCGCATCGATCCAGGCCAGGTACTGGAGGTCGAAGCGGCCGGAAACGAGCGCCGGCACGCGGAATTCGAAACGCGACGTTCCCGATGCCGTCACGCCGGAAAAATCAATGTCCTGGGGGGACAGCGCCTCGTAAACGGTTTGGCCGCCCCACTGGAACGCGGGCAAGCTCACGCTGTTGATATCGACCTGCACGTGGTGCAACAGCTGATCGCTCGTTGTTCCCGCCGGTTGATTGCCACCCCACAGGCGCACCCACCCCGACATCGTCGTGCTGGGAACCAAACCCGGCAGGGTGACGAGGGCGCGATAGAGTGTGGTCTGGCTCGACACGATGTCCCAGAACCACGTCTCGTAACGCAACCCCCCCGCAATCAAGGACGGGGCATAGAGCGTGTTTTGTTCCGTGTGTACGCGCGCGGTGGTTTCGGTGAGTGCGGTGGCCCCGATCGGAGGCCTGGCATCGACCTCACTCATGCGATGGGGCGATCCCGGGAACGTTCCGCCCCAGGTCAGCCAGTAGACCGTGTGGTCGGAGTAAGGGTTCTCGAAATACTCCTCGCTGCCGGGAGGCAAACCAAATCGATCGCGATAGTTGTCGGGGCCAAGTCCATAGAACACTACGCGGTCCGAGGCATCAAACACCCCATTTGCTTCGCCATCCACCCACAGATCCACTTCCTCCATGCCGCCCGGCTCACCGAAGCCGCTGGTGAACCCGGGACGTTCGCTCACGTGATACCACCGGGGGACCTGCGTGGTGTCGCCACCCAAGTTCACCGTGTCGCGCCAACCGAGCGTGGTCCAGGCGAGCTCCGGCACGAGCGGCCCCGAAAACAAACGGAACGTGCTCGGGTCGATCGAGCTCACCGGCACGCCGGCCTGAGCCAGTGAATCGCGGCTCAGGGTATAGATTGCGTTTTTGGCGACGTGAATCTTGAGCCACCCTCCACCGTCATCGAACCAGACCGAGGGCATGGCTCGAGTGTTCCGCGCAGAATTGATGAAGGTCGGCACGGATTCGGGATTGAGGACGGAAATGTTTGGGGCGGCTTTCGAAGATGCGGGAGTTTTGGGGAGGGTCACAGCGCCGTCCAAGTGAAGGGTGACCTCGATTGTTTCCGCCCAGAAAATGTCGCGGGAACCGTCGTCGGCTCGGCGGACCGGCTGAATCGCGACGAGCGCGGTTCGCAAACCACGTTCGACACCCAACCTGACCATGCGCGCGTGATGCAACGAAACAAGAGGTTGGGGTGTTTCACGCTTACGAACTATCGAGTCGTGTTCTGCTTGAGGCCGGGGAACGGTGGGGAACATGACGCCGGCCGCGCGCTCTCCGTTACGGGGCGATTCCTCGATGGTGACGCGGCCCTCTGCGGGGAGCGCCACGCGCACCACCGCCGCACCAATGGCGGCCTCACCGGGTGGGGCGACCTTGGACAGTCCGAGCCACACGGGGTACTTGAGGTGTGCTTGGTCATCGACTTGCCATTCCGGCGGGGCGAAGTGAACTCTGAACCGAATCTGGCGGGCGGTGCTGTCCAGAAGCTCGACATCATAGGCGGGCGGCTTGGCCTCTGCCCATGCAGTCGAGGCCGGAATGAGCAGAAGGAGGGCGACGAGGGCCCAGAAAAATGCTCGGGTCTGGATCATGGCGAGGGTTGTTTTGCTCCGATGGGACTGCGGGGGAGAATACCCCGTCCGCCGTCGTAAGTTCCAGCCGCCAAGGAGCTTTAGCGGGTGGAGAACGTGATCTCGTAATCGAAGGATTGGACGCCCCAGAAGGAATCGGTGGGTTCCTTCTCGACCATGGATAACACGAGGAGCACGCTCTTGGCCGTTCCGCCAAAATGAGGCACGTTGAAACGCACGTCGAGGGAGTCCCGAAGCGTCGCCACGCCGATCACGTTTTCCACCACCTGAAGAGGCGCCTTTCGGCAAAGGATGGAATCGGCGTCGGCATACGTCACGTAACCGAGTCGAAATGTCTGGTTCTCAGGGACGGGTTGGCGGCCTCGAATGCGCACGTTGAGCGCGCGTTCACGGCCGGGTTTGGCGAGTGCGATCCAGTAGTCGGTGCCCGTGGTGAGCACGCGGCAGGGTTCGTCGCCGCCCCAGGGCTGCACGGGATCGCGCCAGGCGGTGTAGGTACGGGATGCGGTGTTTCCCAATCGTACGGTTGGGGGAATGACCCGGGCGCGTGAGATAGCCAGCGTGTCTGGCCACTCGAAGAAGTGCATGGCTCTCGGTGTCACGTCGGGCCCGAAACCGTAGTCACCGGAAGCATCCATGTATCGCGCCATGGCGAATCGCTGATAGAGCGTGCCAAGCTTCTCGCCCGCGCTTCCTCCAGGAATGTGTGACGCGAATGGCTCTTGGAGCAGCACCTGACCGAGACCGCCCCAGCTGGGCCGCCGGTGATGGATCCAGCGGTAGACGAGATCCAGGCTGTCCGCGGCTCCCGGAAAATGCGCGAAGAGGTAGGCGTTCCAAAGGCGATACTGGTTGTACTTGCAGATCGCCTCGCTCCCCACGCAGCGAAGGTTGTTTTGATTTCCCGACTTCAACGAGACGTCGTATTCGGTGGAGCGGGGGATGAGCGCCGGCCCTTGCCAGCGGTCACCGGTGACGTATTCGGCACCGGTGGCCAGGAGCTCCGAGAAGGCGACGTCGGCATAGGGATCGAGAGTGAAGTGGCAAAGGTGCGCCATCTCGTGGGCCATCGCGCCGCTCGCCACGACTTCCGGTCGTCGCGGAGTGGGATCGGGGCAAACGAATCCGCCCACCATGAACCAGTTGTCGCCGCGATACTGGCCGAATCCACCGCACTCCACCCAGCCCCCATCCCGACAGGAGTCGGGCCAGGAGCCGGGACACCCTCCGCCGCCGCATTTGTTTCGGCAGCAGTCTTCCTGCGCGTACACGTCCACGCGAATGCGGGAGTAGGTTTTACCATGAGACGTGAATGAAAACGGGAAGCCGGGGATCGATCCGGATCCAGGCCCGTAGTAATCCCACACGCGAGTGAGGACGCCGGGTTTCACGACCAGCATCCGGGCCAGGGCGACAATATCGTCTTCTGACCAGCCGCCGCGTGATGCATCGAGCATGCTCGGTGAGAAGCGAAGATCAAGCGCGTTGGCGAAGCTGTCCGGCAAGGCCGCCTTCTTGGATGCGCAGGATAATGGGTCCAGCCGTTCATCGGCGGTTTCGCTTGCTACCGAGGGCGCTGGCTCAACACGGGGGCGTTCCTTCGATGCACATGAGAGGGTGCCGAACGCAACCGCGCAAACAATGAGGCGATTCAACATTCCTTTATCTTAACCATCCGAACGAATGGTACACTTTCTGTTTCTACTGGGGGACCTTCATGCGCTTCGCGCCGCTTGCCTTAGCTCTCTTCTTGGCCACGAGATTTACGCCGGCCGCCGCCCAAAGCCCCAAGGTTCTGGAAGGCTGGGCGCCCATTAATCCGTACGCGAATACACTGCCTCCTTCCCTTGCCCCCGGTGTGGCACAGCCGCGCGTGCTATTGGCCGGTGACAGCTGGGCGCAGTACATGTGGGATGACGGTTCGCACAACGACATTTTCGATCGCTACGGGCACGCAGAAAAGCGCGCGTTGAGCCGCTCCTTGGGGAGCGATCCCGGGCCGGGGTACACGGGACCGGAATACGCAATCTCGGGCAGTGAGGCTCGCCAATGGGTAAATACCGCCAACTACCCCTGGATCGCCAACATGGTGGCCGATCTCAGCGCCAACCCCACCATCGATCGCGTGCTGCTTTCGATAGATGGAAACGACATGTTGGCCGGCAAGTCAGGCGGGGGTTGGTACAAGGATATGGACCTGGATGTGCCCGGCTCGCAGCAGGCGCTCTTCGACGTCATTCACAACAACACCGTTACCATCATGAACGCTGCGTTGGCGGTGCGCCCCGATCTGCACGTCGTGCTCTCGAGCTACGACTTCCCGAACTTCAACACCGGATTCTGGTGTTTCGCCTACGCCTGCCCCAAGCGCCAGGACTTAAGCCGCGATCCCAACAATGCCCTCATCACCGATCCGGAAATCAACGGGATGATGGTGACGATGGAGGGCATTCGGATCGGCTGGAAGAACGCGATGAGCCGGGTGGATTACGACAACTCGGTGGGGCTCATGCACTATTTTTATGGCGATGGGGTGTCCGCGCCCTTGGCCTTGCCCCGGCCGGGGACTGTGCCCCCCAATTACACACCGTTCCCCGGCGGGAACCAGCAAAGGCCAACCTTGCGGTCTAATTTCAGGAGCGCGCCGGATCCCATCCATCTCAGCGTGCAGGGATACCAGTACAAGATCGTGCAGGAGACCGAGGCGCTGTTCTTTCCACATTTCCGAGGTCAGGCGCTGGCGACGTTCGTCTCCCGAGGCGGAAACGAGGATGGCTGGACTACCGGCAGCACGACGGGAACAACGGGGATTCTGCTTGGAGACAATGGTCTCAGCGTCTATTACGGAATCGTGTCCTTCGATACATCGTCCTTGCCTGACGATGCGACGATCATTGGCGCGCGTTTTTATGTGACGCGAAGCGCGCTTACCGGCGTGAACCCGTTTTCTTCAGGTGCGCTGGGGATTCCGCGGGTAGACGTTGCCGAAGGTACTTTCGGTGGGCTGGGAATCGAAGCCGCCGATGCGTCCGCTCCGGCAACGGCGTCCAATGCCGGTTTTCTCGCCGGCAGCGCCACGTCGAATGGATATGCCGTGGGCGTCGAGATCACGGGGTCCGGCTTGGCCGCCATCAATCTCTCCGGGACAACTCAGTTCCGCATGTCGTTCCCGAATGTGGGGAGCGGATCGGGGGCGGACGCAGTCACGCTCTACGACGGCGACAACACTGCTCCCCTCACGGGATTTCCGACCCTGTCCGCGTACATGGGCACGTCACAGCCGTTTCTGGACGTGAGCTACACGCGACCGACCGGAGTGGGTGGCGACGCGATCGTCCAAGGGCCAAGGCTCCTTCCCAGCTCCCCCAATCCGTTTCGTGCATCAACCAGCCTGCGGTTCGAGTTGGATGCACCCACGCACGTGACCCTCCGTGTTTACGACGTTGCGGGACGGCTCACCGCCACGCTTGTGGACGGCAGGTTGGATGCGGGCGGCCACGTGGAAACGTGGGATGGGACAGACGTTCACGGCCGTGGCGCGGCGGCAGGCGTTTACGTTGCGGTTCTGCAGGCAGGAAACATCCGTCGGACGCAACGCCTGGTTCGACTCCCGGGGTTCGGATCCTGAGGAGCGATCTCTCGGCTCAGCTTTGCCGGCTCACGTGATCTCGGGCCTCCCGAATCGCCTCTTCGGTCGTGGCGAACACGGCATGCCCGCTCTGCGTGATTTCTTCGAGAATCCCGGATCGTTCCAATAGACTTCGCGGCTGTTCCTGAAGCCCCGAAACAATCACCCGAATGTTCCTCTTTTCCAGGTGAGTGATCAAAGATCGAAGGGCCGTGGCTCCGGTGGCGTCCATCACCGGCACGCGGCGCATGCGAAGGATGACCACGCTGATGCCTTTCCCCACCTTCAACAGTTGATCAAAGAACCGGTTGGCCGCTCCGAAGAACACCGGGCCGTCGATGCGATAGGCGACGATGCGATCGTGAAGTAGGCGTTCCTCGTCGAGGATGTCCTGGCGGCTTTCATGTTGAGCCTCTCCTAGCCCGCCGAGCTTGGTTGGGTTCACGCTCAAGAGTGTGCTCATCCGCACGATGAAGAGAATGCCCGCGGCGACCATCCCCACCTCAAGAGCCAGAATGAGGTCGAACAGGATGGTGATGGCCATGGTCAAGAACAGAACGAACGCGTCCGAACGGGTTGAGCGGGCGGTAAAGAGCAGTGCGTCTTTGTCCATCAAGCGAATGGCAGTCATGATGAGAATGCCGGCCAGGACCGCGAGGGGAATATGTCCCGCCAAGGGAGCCAGAAAGAGAACGATGAGCAACAGCGCTAACCCATGCACGATGGCGGCGAGCCGCGTGCGCGCGCCGGATCGAACGTTGACCGCGGTTCGGGCCAGCGCGGCGGTGGCGGGGATGCCGCCGGTCAAGCCGGCGGCCAGGTTAGCCAGCCCTTGTCCCAAGAGCTCACGATCGGGATCGTGACGCTCTTCGATGGTCATGCTGTCCGCTACTACCGCGGAGAGAAGGCTCTCCAGGGCCCCCAAGATCGCCACTGCCATTGCCGCGCGGGTCAGATCGGTCAGGTTGCCAAGGTCGTGAAGGGTGAAGTGCGGCAAGGAGAGACCGCGGGGAATGATGCCGATCCGCGGCACGTCCGCGAATAACGGAATAAGGGAGATCAGCGTTCCGGCAACCAAAGCGGCCATGCTGGCCGGGAAGGCGCGAATCTTTTTGCCCCAGACGAACATGATGAACATCGTGAATGCAGCAACGATCACGGTTCGGTAACTGGGATGTGCCGCGTAGGCACGCAGCGTATTGAAACTCTGGAGGACGATGCTTTCTCCGGAACCCTTCGGCGCATCGAGAAAGGACGGAAGCTGCTGGAGAAGAATGACCACGGCAATTCCGGTCGTGAACCCGGTCACAACCGGCCAGGGGATGTAGTGGACGTACCGTCCCACGCGAGCAAATGCCATGAGCATCAGAAAGAGTCCGGCGAGCACGGTGACGGGGAGCAGCGCGGCCAACCCATGGCGGGCCACAATGGGGAGCAACACGACCGTCATGGCGCCGGTGGGGCCACTGACCTGGAAGTTGGATCCCCCGAAAATAGCGGCAACCACCCCGGCAATGATGGCTGTGGTAAGGCCAGCGGCGGCACCGGCCCCGGATGTGATCCCGAACCCAAGCGCCAATGGAAGTGCCACCACCGCCACGGTGAGACCGGCGAGAAGGTCTTCCTTCACATAGCGAACGCTGTAATCCGCGGCTCGGGGGAGAAACCGTCCTATGCCCAAGCGTTCGACCTTAGGTCGCCGGAGTTCGGCGCCCTTCCGTGTAGATACGGAAGCACGCCGTGGCTAGGGCAAGCGTAATCGGACCGATCACGATCCCCAAGAATCCAAATAGTTTCAGCCCCCCGAGCATGGCCAAGAACACCCAAAGTAGCGACAACCGCACCTCGCGCCCAATGAAGTAGGGGCGAAGCACGTTGTCGACCAAGCTCACCACCAGCGCCCCCCAGACCACCAGTCCAATCGCGGCGATGGTGCGCCCTTCCATGAACACCACGATTGCGGTGGGAAGCCAGATCGCGATCGGTCCCACGAACGGAATGAGAGCGGCAAAGAAGGTCAAGCTTCCGAGAAGAAGCGGCGTCCCCGCGCCGGCGGCCCAAAACCCAAGTCCGGCCAGCAGGCCTTGAATGACCGCGGTCAAGAGCACCCCCCGGAACACCGCGTTGATGGTGCGCGCAATAATGTTGAAGAGCCGTTCGGTGTGTTCGGGCACGAGCGGTACGGCCTTTTTGAACTGGGACACCCACTCGGGCCCATTCTTCAAGAAGAAGAAATACACGACGATCGTGATCACCAGGTGCAGCACCACGGACGGCATCCCTTTGGTGGCATTGCGAAGCAAACGGAGCAGGAACTCCTGAAGCTCGAGCGCGCCCTGCTCGATTTTCTGCTGCAAGATTGGCGGGCTCAAGTCTTCGCTCCCGAACGCCCATTGGGCGACCCGTCGAAAGGGAGAATCCTGCAGGGTGCGCGACATCTCCTCGTACACGTCCGGCCGGAGCGACGTTTCAATACGATCCCAGAACACCTGCACTTCCCCGATCAATCGGAACACGAGGAAAATGGCAGGGAGAAGGATGATGCAGAGCGAGATGGCGGTGCTGATTGCCGCGGCTAGATTCTTCCGGCCGCGCACGAGACGCAGCACGAGCCGGTGGAGGGGATAAAGGAGAATCGCCAGGGCCAGGCCCCAAATGATCGGCTCCGCGAATTGTGAATAAATGGCAACCAGGAACCCGAGAACGGTTACGGTGATGACACCGAAGCCTACCGCGAGCGTTTGACGGCGAAAGGCCCGAATACCCTGCCGGGCGGCGCGTTCGCGGGCCAGCAATACTTCGGGAGTGGGAGCTTGCGCACTCGACGCTAGGGTGGCGTCATGGTGTTCCGGCGTTTCCACAAAAACCTCCGCCCCGCTTCTTGGCGTTCTCCCGCAATCAATAATCGTTTTTTGGGCACGCGCCTCCCGGCGCGCAATCAATGCCGCTTTAGCTTAGGTGGTTTTCTTCTCGGCGCCCTGGACCGCGTCCTCCACGGATTCATATGTATCGAACACAAACACGAGCTTCGTCACCAGAAATACATTTTTGATTCGGCTGCCGGCCCGAGCGATGCGAAGCCACCCGCCCCGGTTCCCGCAATGCGTATTGGCGCGCACGAGCGCCCCGAGTCCGGTGGAGTTCATGTACGAGACTTTCCCGAGATCGACGATGATCTTGGGCGGAGACTGGGCCGCGATTTCCTCGATGGCCGTCACCAGCTCGTTCGTCTCTTTCCCGCCCATCAAGTTGTTCTTGGGCGTGAGCACCGTAATGTCACCCACCATTTCCTTGTCGAAGGACATCTAAGCCCCCTTACTTGAGTGTGAACTCGATCGGCAGCTGGACCCAGACTTCTACCGGCTTTTTCTGCTGCATGGCCGGAGTGAAGACGGCGGTCTTACCGCAGGTCATGGCTGCGTCGGCCAGAATCGGGTTGCCGCTGATGAGGATCGTCTTCTTGACCTTGCCGTCTTTCCCTACCAGCGCGCGAACGACAACCGTTCCCTCCACACCCGCTTCCCGAGCCAGCTGGGGGTACTGCGGGGGCTCGATGCGAAGCAAACGCGGCTCTTCTTCGACGGCAACGAAATCCTCGGGACTCGGACCGTTGTCGGAAACCTGCACGACCAGCGAATCGCCCGACCCCGAGATGTCACCCATCGTGATGGCCTGCAACGCCTCGTTCATTTCGTTTTGGGTGGCGAATTTGGTATCGGGAGCCTCGATGTCGGGGACGGGCTCCGGCACGCCGATGGTAGGCGGAGCGACCTGGGGCACGGCCACCTGAGGCGTGCTGGGTTTCGCAATCGAGGGCGGGACACCGAGCTCTTGGTAGCGAACGATCTTCGCCCGCCGATCGATCGCCGTATCTTCTTCGCGATGCGTCCAGTAGAACCAGCCGGCAAAGAGCAAGATCCCGACGAGGAGAGACACCCCGTTCGAGACCCCCATCCACTTCGAGAACTCACGCCGTAGTGGATGTTGGTCACCCACCACCGGGAGATGTTCGCTGGCCGTCAACGGAAAGGCGCGTACCCCCAGTCTCATTCGCCGCCCTCCGCCTTCTGCGATTCCAAGAACCTCTCATCGTCCTCGGTCATGGGCACCACGCTGAACCGCTCGATATGAAGATCGCCAAACAAGTCCATCATGTTGACCATGTTGTCGTATTTCGCCTTGCGATGGATCTTGGCGAGGATGATGGCCTCCTTGTTGAGGCCGATCGTTCCCTGCAGGACCATGGGCAACTCTTGCCAGCTCACCGGAGCGATAGGCCAAGTCCCGTCCCGGTAGTACATCGAGTTGTCCTTGTCGATGAACAGCGTGGTCACGCCGGATTCCTTGACCTCCACCTTCACATCTTTGGGGGGCAGATTGACTTCCATGGCCAAGGGCAACCGGAACACGGTCGTGACCATGAAGAAGATGAGGAGCAGGAAGGCGACATCCACCATCGGCGTCATGTCGATGCGGACGCCTACGCGATGTTTTTTGCCCTTTTTACCTGCTTGTGGTTTTGGGCGTTCTTCGACGGCGCCGGCCATGATGTCCTCTTAAGTGCCCTTCTTATCTTCCTTGAGATCGGTCATTAAATTGAAGCGGTTGGTCTTGGATTCGGCGAGCGCGTCCATGATGTCGGACACGACTCCGAAATCGGCGCCTTTGTCGCCCTTCAGGACCACGACCGCGACCGGATTTCTTGTCCGCCACTGTGTGATGGCGTTGTAGAAATCTTCCTTCTTGACCTGCTCACCCTGGCCTTTCTCGGTGGCGATAAAGATGCTCCCTTCGTCGGTCACGGTGACGATGATCGTTTTGGATTCGGGAACATGGATTTCGGACCGGGACTTGGGCAGAGTGACCGCCGCGATTTCCGGCGGCTTGAACTGGGTGGTGGTCATGAAGAAGATGAGCAAGAGGAACGCCACGTCCACCATGGGCGTCATGTCGATGCGAATGGGAATGCGACGGCCCGCCTTCACGGATTAGGCCCCCTTCTGATGCCGCAGGAGCTGGAAGACTTCGTAGGTCGTTTCTTCGATGCCTTCCCGGAAGTTGTCGACGCGAGTCGAGAAGTAGTTGTAGAGCACGATCCCGATGATGGCGGTGGTGAGGCCGAGAGCCGTGTTCACGAGCGCTTCCGAGATCCCGAGCGCGAGCTGCGCCGCATCGGGGGCGCCGGCGTGGGACATGGCGTTGAAGGAACGAATCATCCCGATCGTCGTCCCCAAAAGACCGAGCATGGTGGCGATGGAGGCAATCGTGGAGAGCGCACTCAAATTGCGTTCCAGAAGCGGGGTTTCGAGGGCTCCGGCTTCTTCGATGGCCGTTTTGGTTTCTTCGAGCACTTCCTTCTCGTCCATCCCGTTCCCCCGGACCGTCTTGTACCGGTCGAGGCCGGCCCCGACCACGTTCCCGAGGCTACCGCCCTGCTTGCGGCAGGCTTCGATCGCCTCGTCGAAGTTGCCGCTCATCGTGGCCGCCTTCACGCTTCTCAAGAAGTTGGTGACGTTGCCCTTCCCGCCCGCGCGCCGAAGCACCAGGAAGCGCTCGATGGTGTAGGTGAACGTCATAAACAGACAGGTCAAACCCAGCACGAGCAGTGGGCCACCTTTCTTGATGTACTCGGGTGAGTGGTCCCAGATGAAATAGGAGACCACGACCGAGACGAAGAAGATGATAGTGATAATAAAGTTCTTCACGACTGACCTCCTGAGGACTCCTGGGCCCGCCTCCGAGGCGGCCCTCCGGAGTTATGGCCCCTTTACTCTTCGTTGGGTGCTTGTGCCGGTGCCTTCGTTTGCATGAGCATCTGCAATCCCTTTTTCGCCGTTTGGTTGGAGGGGTCGATGCTCAACGACTTCTCGAAGTTGCGCCTAGCTTCGTCGTACATCTTGGCACCCATGTAGGCGTATCCCAGCGAGGCCCAGCCTTCCGCATTCTGGGGTTCCGCGTCCGTTGCCTGCTTGTACCACTGGATTGCTTCGGCCCACTTCGATTGCTTCTGATAGAGGAACCCCAGACCGCGATAGCCGGCCCCGCTCTTGGGATCCAACTCGATTGCCTTCCGATACTCCATTTCCGCGGCGTAGAGCGAGTCCGAAGACAGCGCTTGCGCGAGCAGCACGTGCGCGGTCACGAATTTCGGATTGATTGCGATGGCTTTGCGGAACTCGGGGCGAGCTTTCTCGTTTTGCTTCGTCTGCATGTAGGCCACGCCCAGGTTGAGCAAGTAGAGCTCCGAGTTGGGCTTGAGGCTGGATGCTTTTTGGAAGTGAACGATCGCCGAGTCCGGCTTGTTGGTTCTCAGGCTGACCATGCCCAGCTGGAAATGCACCTCCGGCTCCTGGGGGTCCAGGGCCATCGCCTTGTTCAGATACTCTTGCGCCTTGGGAAAGTTCTTGTTCTCCGAGTGACTGGCCCCGATGCGGGCGTAATCACGGGCGGTAAGGCGGATAGAATCGGGAAGAGTAGCATACAGGTAAAGGGCTTGTTGCTTTAGCGCCTTATCCCGCGTTTCCAGGCCCACCCGGGCCAGGGCCAAACGGGCCTCTACGTTGGTCGAATCGCGCGAGAACGCCCCCTGGGCCGCCTCCTGTGCCTTGGCGATTTGATTGATGTCCAGACAGGCTTCGGCCAGCCCCACCAGCGCCTCGACATCGCCCGGCTCTGACTGCAGGTACCGCATGTAGACCGCGGCCGCCTTGTCGTTCTGCTTGGCCAAATGCAAGAGCGCGGCGAGATCCTTGAGCACGGGCGTGTAGGTCGAGTCGATATCGACCGCCTTCACGTAAGCGTCGCGTGCTTCGTTGTACTTGGCGACTTTCGAGTACAGAAGACCCAGCGTGCGGTAAAGCGGGGCCGATTTCTCCATCCCGGGCTGCTTGAGCGCTTGCTCGTAGGCGAAGATGGCCATGTCCGGAGACCCCTTCTTCTGATAGATCTCCGCGACCAGCGTTCCGTACTCGGGGTCTAGCGGCATCATTGAGAAGGCGGTCATGGCTTCCTTCTCCGCCTTATCTAGGAGCACGGGGTCCGCCGAGGCCGGGGGCTTATCGCTCATCTTCAAGTAGTAGAGCGCCATGCCGTGGTGGTACATCTGCTCGCCCTCGAGGAGCTTGTTGGCTTTGGAACCCTTGTCCAGGAGCTTCAGGGCCTGATCCATCTGGCCGGCATCCATCATTCGGCGCGCTTTCGCATAAAGCCCCGGGAAGTAGTTGCCCTTCTGCGTCACCGCCTTGTCGATTTCCTGGGCGGCTTCCGCATCGCGTCCCAGTCGCATGTACAACAGTCCAAGGTGTGCGTGGGCTTCCGGGAAATAGTCCGTCTTCTGTCCGGTCGTCTTGCGGAGGGTCAACGCCTCTTTATAGAGCTTCTCCGCGTCGGCATAGCGCCCCTCGCGCACCGCCACCAAACCCAAACCCAACTTGGCCTCGTCGACTTTCCACTGGTTGTCGACGGCGGCCTGGAAGTGAGCCTTGGCATCCGCGGTCTGGATACTATCCTTGAGCGCGGTCATGCCGAGGGTGACGGGGTCCTTGTCCGGCGTGTACTTGTCCGCCGCGCGCGCATCCCGGCCCAGGAGCAGAACGCCGGTCACCGCGACCAGGAAGAAGAGAGGGGAAAAAGATTTGGGGAAACGTACGAACATCAGCTGGTCCTTCCGATCGGGGTGCGAGTCACGACGACCTGGCGCTGAATCTCTCGGGTAGGCAGAAATCCGGCTTTTTCGACGTGCCGCTGTCCGCGGTTACTGGTGAGATAGGTGAGGAACATGGCCCCTTGGGCGCTGCCGTTCTCGCGGCAAGCGGCATACATGTAGTGATAGAGAGGATAGTCCCCGGAAAGAATCGTGTTCCGGGTCGGAAGCACATCGCCGCGTTCGGAACGAACGGCCACTGTTTGCACGCCGGCCGCGGCTAGATCGGTGGGCAACGTAAACGTGGTGCCCACTCCAATACCCAGGCTGTCGTTCTTGACCGCGTTCAGCACTTCGGTTTCATCCTTCAGAAACACAATCCGATCCGTTTCCGGCTCCTGGCCCCGCGGAATGCGCAAGAGGTCGAGAAATGCATCCCAGACCCCCAGGTTGGGATCAGGCGCATAGATATGGTCGAAGGAAGCTTTCGATTCCCCCATCACGAACCCGCGGAGCTCCTCGGGAGTCACCGGCGGGCCGCCCTTTCCCCGCACCAGCCCCACCGCGCCCAAGGCCACCGGATACCACAGCACCGTGTCTCCATCCGTCTTGCGAAAGAGAGCTTGCTCGGACGGGGAAGGAGGACGTAGCAGGAACGCGACATCGCTCTGATGATTGATCAGGGCTTCCAGCGCCTGATTCGTCCCACCGTTTTGAAGATCGATGTGCTGTTCCGGATACTCCAACGCGTAATCGGCCGCCAGTTCTCGAATCAAAGTCGGGGCAATGTCCAGCCCCGAAATTGGCAATGCGCCGGTTCCGAGAGAGGAGGATCCTGTCTTGGTCCCGAAGGGTAGACGCCAATCCTTGCCGCTACGGACAATCAGGAAGGCGGCCACGACCAAGAGGTACACAGCCAGCCGCACCTGAAGCCACGGTTGGAGGCGTCGGTGTGGTCGAGCCATGTGACTCTTTTCTCTTAAGCCCAAGGTTTTCGACCGTGAATTCCCGCCTATTTTATCCACTTCCAGCGCCTTGCCCAGCCCGATTCAAAGATTTCGGCAAAATCTTTGCGCTTCCACCGGTCTCGGCCCCGGGCGCTTTGACCAACCGGAGCCGGCGTAATAGGGTAGAAGCCTTGGTGATACCCGGACGAAGGTCCCTAGCTTCCGGAGCGGGCGGACCGGCGGTTCGGGGACGTTTGGGCTTAATTCTTTTGGAGACTGCAACTTAACAGCTGAAGGCCAGCGGGGTTACCCCGTGGCCAAGGAGTAGAGCGCACATGAGAGGTCGCGATGAGCGGGATTAGCTTTGCCAAGCTCTTGGCCCATGGATGGCCGGTTATGGGCACGCTCATGATTATGTCCGTTATTTCGCTGGCGGTGATTTTGGACCGGGTTCACGTGTTCCGGAAGGCGCGGATGAATGCCCCCGAATTCGCTCGCCACGTGGCCCGACTGCTTCGGGTGGGTTCGCGTGACGAGGCCCTGCGTTATTGCGCCGGGTACTCCCAGCCCGTGGCGCGGGCGGCGGCCGCCGTGGTCGCTCAGGCGGGAAGCCGCGAAGCGCGCGAGCGAGCGCTCGGGCATGCCATCCAAGCCGAGGCACGGCGCCTGGAAGCCTATGTTCCGATCCTGGGGACCATAGCCGCCACGTCGCCGTTCATTGGTCTCTTCGGCACCGTGCTCGGGATCATTCGGGCCTTCGAAGACATCGCGAAAAGCGGCGGCGGTGGCCCAGAAGTCGTTGCGGTCGGCATTGCCGAAGCGCTGGTCAGCACGGCGGGCGGTCTGGCCGTGGCCATTCCCGCGCTCATCGCCTACAACTACTTCGTGCGTAAGACGGAGCGCTTGATGGATGAAGTCGACCTGGTCGGCTTCGACGTGATCGAGGCGATAGAAGCAACAGCCGGCGGCCGCACGATGGTAGAAGGGCGCTCGATGGCCGAGGGCGGCCACTCGTGAGGAGAGGGTTGCCGAACGCACATCGGCCGCGGGTTATGACGGAGATCAACATGATCCCGCTCATCGACGTGTCCCTCGTGCTCCTCATCATCTTCATGGTCCTGACCCCGGTCCTCTTCCGTGCTCAGATTCCGCTGCAGCTCCCCAAGGCCACCCAGGTCGAGCCCTCGCCGTCGGCCGAGAACGCGGTGGAGGTGCAAGTAGATCGCACCGGCAACGTGTACATCGATGGCAAGCCGGTGCCTCGCGATCAGCTCGAGCTCGCCTTCAAACGATTGGTTGTGTCTCCGGCAACCCAAATGGTCCTCGTCGACGCCGACAAGGACGTGCCGTTTCAACACGTCGTCACGGTCATGGACGCGGCCAAGAAAGCGGGCGTGCAACGGCTGGCGGTGGCGGCGCAACGCGATCAGAAGACGACCTCCGAACAGAAGTCGAATCCCAACGGGGGCTGACCCGGATCGGCCACCGAGGACACGATTTTCCGTGTCGTGCGGGACACATCCGGGCCTACTTCCCGAAGATGTCGGCTTGTCTAAGTTGTTGATAAATAGCGACTAAGCCTTCCATCCCCCCATCTTGGCAGGCTTTCTGCTTTACCTCCTTGCGGGGAAACGCAGAGGAATGCCCTTTGCGCGGGGTCCTCGTCCCTCCCCAGCGAAAAAGGAGGCAAGAGATATGCGTCGCATTCTTTGCTGGCTTATGGCCGGCACGACGGCGTTCACGCTCACCGCGTGTCATCGCTCCGAGCAGGTGAACAAAGCGGGGGCCACTGCGGAGTCCACGTCCTACAGCGATGAAACGACGCTGGTTTCGAACATGAATCCGGGAGAGAACTCCTGGGATACGGGATCGACGTCAGAGCGCACAAACGATAATCGCGGGCAGGAGCCGGCCCCACGGCGACTCGTTATCGTTCCCGCGGGCACACCCCTCGTGATGTCGCTGACGGAAGAGCTCAGCACGTCCAAGAATCAAGGTGGTGATCCATTCCGCGGCACGTTGAGCCAGGCGGTCGTGATCAACGGTCAGGCAGTTTTGCCGTCAGGCACAAGCGTTTCCGGTACGGTGACGCGCGTGTACACGCCCAAAGCGGGCAAGGCTCACATGTGGCTCGAGCTCAAGCAGGCCGAGCTGCCCTCGGGTGCGGTGTACAACCTGCACACGAACACGATGGAGCTCGTGGCCAATCCGTCCACCGAGCATGACCTGGAGAAGGTCGCGGCGGGTGGCGTGGCGGGCGGCATTTTGGGCGGGATCATTGGCGGCGGTAAGGGCGCTTTGATTGGAGCGGCAGTGGGCGCAGGCGCGGGGACCGCGGTTGCGGTGGCAACCCGCGACAAGAACGTGCGCCTCGAATCAGGACAAAAACTGCAGTTCGTGTTGACCGAATCGATGCGAGTGCCGCCGGTGGCGTGATCGCATCATCGGTCCAGAAATAATTGAGGGAGACATGCGCAAATTAATGGTTCTTCTCACGCTAATCATTGGAATGGCGTTGCCGGTTCTCGCCTGGGCCGAGTTTCAGGGCTGGGGACCGCGAGTGGGTGGGACGGTGAATCCGGATCAGTTCGACTTCGGCGCCCACGTCGATCTCGGATCCATGACCAGCCACGTTCGGTTTCAGCCCAGCATGGAGCTGGGGGTGGGCGACGATTTGACCGTGCTCGCCTTGAACGGAGATCTGGCCTATCGCTTTGCGTCGCGGTGGGATACCTGGACCCCGTACTTGGGCGGTGGCGGGTCCGTGTTTTTCGTCGGAAACGACAATGGCCTCATGGATGGAGCCGAGACCCAGGCGGGGATTTCCGCGCTGGGTGGGATCGAGCGCGGCATGTCGAACGGGAGCCGCTTCTTCCTCGAGGGGAAGGTCGGATTCATTGACGCGCCCGACTTCAAGTTAATGGCTGGCTGGACGTTCGCTCATTAGTCAGCTTCGGGAGGGGGACAGGTTCGTTCTTTGACCCGGCTCCCTCCCGCTTCTTATTTCAAGAACGACCAGCGCATGCCGAGCTCGACCCGGTTGGCGACATATTCTTCCTTCGGGTCGTTGGAGAGGCGTTGTTCATACTCGTAATTGAGAACGAGGTCCTGCCGCCAGGGGAGTGCCCACACCCAGGATGCCCCCGCGGTCCAGCGCCGGTCCTTTCGTGACACGGTCGACGTTCCCAGATCCACCATGTCCTCTGGATAGCTCCGCCACTGGTGCTCACCGTGTACGTTGAACGTGTGGTGACGGCCGAGATGGATCTCATCGCTCAGCTGAACGCGTTCGCGCGTGTAACTGCGTGAGGGCGTATCGGACATGGCGTCCTCGTGCCGGTAGCCGAGGCGCACGATGTTGCGCCGTGCTGGGTTCACCCGCACTTCCGATCCCGCCATCCAGATGTGCTCGTCATAGAGGGGCCGGCTATCATACAGTCGCCAGCGATAGGTGCCGTACGCCCGCACACCGAACCGACTCAGGTCATACCGCAACTGAGGCGTGGCGGTGAACTGATTGACGACGTAACGATCCTCGCTGGCTAGCCGGTCATCGTAATCGCCGCTCGCGACGAAGCTCCATCGGTCACTGAGCGGAATGCGCGTGCCCAACTCGGCCGCCCATTCCCAACGATCCCACATCGTGGAGCTCGAGAACGCTTGGTATCCGCCGTCATAGCCCAACCACGCATAGGGCGGACGGGGGTTCGTGCGAATAAGACCCTGAAGGTGACCGATGAACCCATAGGAGTCCGTGTCCGCTAGGTTGTGATCGATGTTGGAGTCATAGACGCTGGTCAGCCCCAATCGCAAGAGCTGGAAGCGAGGATGAAACGGATTGGGCTCCTTCTTTGTTTCCTGGTTGGAAACAACCAGATCCGGCTCGCGAACGCCCAGTGCCGGATCGGGAACCGAGTCGGGAGGCGCCGAGCGTGTAGAGTCCGAAGACGCGGACACCGCGACAGCCGGTTGTGTTCCGATGACTCCTCCCATCACGAGCCATAGGGCCATGAGAGTATGGAACGATCGCATCAGGGTTTCTCCACCACCATGAGCAGCCATTTGTAGGGCTGCTCGGTGACGAGTTTGGTCTTGCCGTAAGGTTCCAGGAACTTGCGCAAACTCATTCGGTCGAATTCCTGGAGGTGGTTGCGGTGAGGCACGCAATCCTCGTTCGGCACGCTCACTACCAATCGCCCCCCGGGCCTCAGAAAACGCATCGCCGTCTCGACTGCTTCACGCGCCGCATCCTCGGGCAGGTGTTCCAAAACTTCGGTCAACAGCGCGGTATCGAAACTTTCTTTGGGCAAATGGGCAGAGCGAAGATCCCCGGCCAGGAAGGTGACCCCCGGGTACAGCATCTTCGCGGTCTGAATCTTGTCCTTGTTCTTGTCGATCCCGGTCACGGTCAGACCGGTCTCGGCGATGAGGCCGGCAAGATGGCCCTCGCCGCATCCCAGGTCGAGCACATTGCCCTCACACAGCTTCACGGTGACCCGGGCGCGCTGCCGGTTGGTGCGCGAGAGAGCGGGCGGGCCGCCGCCCGGCTTTCTCACCATCATGACCAGCCAGCGATAAGGTTGATCGGTGGCCAGCTCCGGACGCCCGATCACGCGAAGCTCGTGGCGTAAGCTCCGTCGCGAGAAGCGGCGCACGCTCTCTTCGGAGCTTCCGTTCGGCACGACGACGATGAGGCGGCCGCCCGATCGCACGCGCTCCCACGCGAGGTTGAGCAAGTACTGGCCCGCGGTTTCGTCCAAGCGCTCGAACAGGCCGCGAAGGATGATCGTGGTCGCCGTTTCCGAGGATCGTTCGAGGGCATCGAGATCCGAAATCGTGATCACCGGAGTGCCGCGGGCCTTGAGCGCGCGCGTCAGAAGGCTATCCTCCGGTCCAGCGATCAACGTTTTTCCTCGCACCCGTTCGGCTAGGGCCCGCGACAAGTCACGCAGCACGTGAGGAATTTGAGCGTCCTCGAGCCCTTCCTCAGGTGATTTCAAAGCGTTGCGATTCACGGCGTGCCTCCTCAAGTGCGTGATGGTGTGCTCGCTCGCTTCGACAAGGATTTCGATGTCTTTTGCCCAGCTCTCCCGCTGGAGACGGAAGGACGAACCCGCGGCAATGAGCAGGGAGGCGGCTTCAAAAAGACGCGCCCGTCGTTCATGACCGGCGGCCGCTCGCAGGTATTCGTCCAGGAACGCATTGCCGGCATTCTCCAGAGCCGAGGCGCGGCCGAAGGCGCGAAGCGCGGGGATGCGGAGCGAGGCCATGAAGCGGCCGACATCCACCATCGGATCGCCCATCGCCAAATCATCGAAATCAATGAACGTGAGCCGCTGACCGTCTACGAGCACGTTCGTGTGATGGAAATCGGCATGAATGAGTGCGCGCGAGAAGGTATTTCGAAGGAGGAGCCGGTTCAGAGTCGTTTCGAGCGCGGTGATACGGGGCGCCAGATCGGGACGAAGCGCGCGCAAAAGATCGGACCAGCGACTCACGTTGCGCACTTCATCCACGGGCCGACGTTCCTTTATCGCCGGAAGACGAAGCTCGTGAAGCAGAGCGAGCTTTCGTGCCGCCTCGCGGGCCAAGGCCTCGAATTCCGGCCTGTCGACCAGGGCGCCCAAACGTTCCCCGGTCGCATGCGCTTGCAACGCAATACCTGCTTCCTCCACCACGCCTACGGGCCGAGGAATGGATAGCCGGCCTTGGGCCGCCGACCAGAGCGCATAGTGCTTGTCGAAGCGCTGTCGGGCCGGTTTTCCCGATTGCATTTTCCCGACCAGACGAAGGGTGGTTTGGGTTCCGTTTTCCACGTGGACGTCGTAGGCGAAAGTGGCCCGCGAGTAGGGGAGATAGCTTCGGTTCTGGCATGTCACGGTGCGAATGCGCGCTTCGGAAACGAACCGGCTGAGATGACGCATCATGCCGTCGGCATCCGCGGCCTCGAAGAGAAGCGGCAATCCGGGATCCACAGGGAATGCGTAGAATTCCAAGGACAGGGCGCGTTCCACGAACCAAGGTTCCTGGAACATGGAGTGCGGCCAATTCCGGTAACGACTCAGTAGCTTTGGATCGGGTGCACGCGGCGTCTCGTCTTTCGACAGGAGTCGTGCCGCGACATGAACTGTCGCACCGGAAGGTTCATCCATCTCCAAACGGTACAAAAACCACGTCTCTCCCTTGGGCCGATACCGCGCATCCTGAACGACGATGCTGTGAATGGTCCGGCGGGGAAGAAGTCGGGGGAGGAGAGCGGCGCGCACACGCTCGGGCTCCAACGACGGAAAGAAGGCCACGCTCATGCCCCGGCCTCCTCGGTCTCGAGGCCATGAAAGGAACGGTACAGCGCGTTTTTCGAGATCATGCGATCGTGCGCTCCTTCACCGACGATATGTCCCTTATCGAGCATGACCACGCGGTCCATGCCGTGGATGGTCTCCTTCTGGTGGCTGATGAGGAAGACCGTGCGTCCTTCCATGAGTCGGTCGAGCGCCGACACGACGAGCGCCGCTGAGTCGCGATCGAGGCCGGTGGTCGGCTCGTCGAGGATCACGATGGGCGCGTTCTTGATGAGCGCGCGCGCGATCGCGACCGCTTGACGCTGGCCACCGCTCAGCGTTCCACCCCGTTCGCCCAACTCGGTGTCGTAACCCTCGGGGAGCGCGCTCACGATCCGGTGAATGCCCGCCTCGCGCGCGGTCGCGACGATGTCTTCCAGGCTGGCATCGGGTTTTCCGTAGCGGATGTTCTCCGCGATGCTGGTGGCGAATAACACCGGCTCCTGGAAGACGAGCGCGATGCCTTCGCGAAGCGACGCGAGCGTCATGTCACGCACATCGACGCCATCGACCAGCACGCGGCCCTCGCTCGGGTCGTAGAAACGCGGAATGAGGCTGACCAGGCTGGTTTTCCCGGAGCCCGTGGGGCCGAGGAGGGCCACGCGTTCTCCGGGTTCAATGCGCAAGCTGATGTTGTGAAGCACGGGCTCGCCTTTTCCGTAGCGCATGGTGACATTCTCGAACGTGATCGAGCCCTGAATGCGCTTCATGCGTTTCGCGCCCGGCTGCTCGGTGATGAGCGGCTGGGTGTCGAGAAGACGGAAGATGCGCTCTCCGGCCGCGGTGCCCCGGGCCGCGCGTTCGGCGGTGCCCGACACGCGGCGAATGGGACGGCTGAACGTGCGCATGTAGGCCATGAAGACGAGGAGGTCGCCGGGAGAAAGGGCGCCCGACAGCGCGCGCCGCGCCGCGACGCCGATCACGAGCGCGGTGACCGCGGAAACCGTGATCTCCGAGGTCCACCGGAGCTTGGCCTCCAGCCGGGACGATTTGAGCCCCGTGCGCAGGCTCCGCTTGTTCTCCACCGTGAACCGCGCGATTTCCTCGCGCTCGCGGCCGAACCCTTGCACGACCTTGATTGCCCCCAGTACTTCCGACGCCATGGATGCGATTTCGCCTTCGCGCTCGCGCTGGCGCAGGATGGCCGCCCGCAAGGGCTTCTGATAAATGCGCAAGAGAATGCCGACCCCGGGGAGCGAAATGAGGGCGAGGACGGTGAGCTGCCAGTCCATGAGGAACATCACGATCATCATGCCCAGCATGAGGAAGCCTTCCTCGGCGAGAGCGATGGGCATGCCCACGAAGATGTCCCGGAGGTAGCGGATGTCTCCAATCAGCCGGGCAATGAGATCACCGGTGCGGCGGCGATCGTGAAAGCGGAAAGAGAGATAATGCAGGTGCTTGTAGAGATCCAGGCGCAGATCGGCGGCCATGCCTTGGCCGACTCGCGAGGCGAGGAGCTTCTGGAAGTAATAGACGAGCCCCCGACCCATGGCGAGAACGATGATGGTGATGAGGAGCACGTTGAGGAGCGCAATTGGCCGGTTGTCAAACGAATGCAAAAACCCATGCAAGACTTGAGGAATCTTTCGATGAAGGAGGACGTTGTCGAGAATGAGCTTCATCGTCCACGGCTCGGCGAGGCTGAAGAGCATGTACACGATGCCGAGGGCTAACGAGAGGAGGAGCTTCCCGCGCCGTTTGGCGAGATAGGGTTGCAAGCGGCGGAACATGGCCGTCCAGGCGATCCACTGCTGCCACCACTTGCGCCAGCCGCGCCGTATGGGTTGGAGGGTCAGCATGGGGTCCTTGCGCCAATCAGCTCGGTGATGCGTCGGGCGCGATCCGTCCATCGATGCGACCGGACCGCGTCCTCGCGCGCCTGCTTGCCGAGTCGTTGCCGGAGCGCGGGGTCCGAACCCAATTGATCGATGGCGTCGGCAACCTGGGCGGCATTCCCGGGTTGGACGAGCAAGCCTGTTTCGCCGTTCTGCACGAGCTCGGAGACCTGGCCTATGTTGCCGGCCACGATCGCCCGACCAGCGGCCATGTATTCGAGCAGCTTGAGCGGAGAAAAGTAAAACGGCTCCAACGCAGGGTATGGCAGAACGGCGATATCCATGGCTCGAAGATGACGCGGCACGTCCTCGTGGGCGACACCGTTCTTGAGCGTGACGCGTCCGGGATGGCGCTCGGCCAGTTGCGCCACGAGACGCCCTTCCGGACCCGAGCCGAGCACGAACAAGTGAAAGCGCGGATCCCCGCAGAGACGCTCGAACGCTTCCGCCAAGATATCCATTCCATGCCAGGGTTTGAGGCTTCCCACGAATCCCACCACGATTCGATCCTCAAACCCATTGCGTTCGGAAATTCCGTCGGGCTGAAACATCGTTGTATCCACGCCGTTCGGTACCACCTCAATGCGCTCCTCCGGCACCCCGGCGCTCGCGAGCAAGCGTTTGAGCTCCGAGCTGACGGCGAGAACGACCGACGCATTCACGAGCGCTTCGTGCTCGAGGGTGGCCGCTTCACTGGCAAAGGCCTGATTGCGGTAACGCGCTCCTTCCCACGTGAGTGGAGCGTTCACTTCCAGAACGTGCGAGAGACCCCGTTGACGGGCCACGAGCGAGCCGGCGATGCCAAACGGCGACAGCCGTTCATACAGGCAATCGAACTCGGTTTCATTCAACGCAGCGTTCAATGCTTCTTGTGCGCCGACGTTGTTCCAGATGTGCGAAAGCGCGCGTGCGATGCGCGGCCCGAGCGATTCGAGCGCGAGGCGGTTCATCTGGGGACTCTCAAGTGGACGGAAGTGCGCGCCGGGGATGAGTGTGTCTGGGGAGGCAGGTCGCGATGCGATCACGGTAACGTCATGCCCCAGCTCAACGAATGCCCGCACGAGGCCTCGCACATGGGCCGAGGCGCCTTTGGTGCCGTCGAGGGGGATCCCTCGATCGGGGAGGAGATAACAGATCCTCACCGGGTGGCTCCCGTCAGCAAGCTGTAAAGCTCGCGGGACGTCCGCGCGCGATCGAATCGATCCAGGACAGACCCGCGCGCCTGCGCGCGAAGGACGTCATAGAGCATTCGGTCTTCCAGCACCCGCTCGATCGCGTGAGCAAGATGGGCGGCATCGCCGGGGGGCACGATCAACCCGTTTCGTTCGTGCTCGACCACCTCTGGAATGCCGGTGAGCGCCGTGGCGACCACCGGAACCCCGCACGCGAGCGCTTCAACGATCGAAACCGGAAGCCCCTCGCGATTGCCGTCCACGCTCACCACCGAAGGCAGCACGACCAGGTGCGCGCGATGGTAGTACTCGAGCACTTCGAGCTGGGTCTTGGGACCTTCCAGGAAGACGACGTCGTCCAGCCGCGCGGAATGGATCTGCTCTCGCAAGGCGCTCCGGAGCGGACCCTTACCGACCAGGCGCACCTCGATGGCATGTCCTTTCCCGTGAAGAATCCGAGCCGCCTCGACGAGAAGCCGGTGCCCCTTCTTTTCCACGAGACGGGCCACGCACACGATCCGAAACGGCTCGCGGGGCGGAAAACCGTTGGGAGCGAACCGCTCCAGGTCGATGCCGTTGTAAATGCGGGTAACCTTGTTCGCGGTGCCCTTGACTCCCCGGCAGGCCTCTTCCAGAAACGCCTTGTTGAAGTCGCTCACCGTTACCACGAACCGCGCCGCTTGGGTCTTGTGGGCGAGAGCTTCTCGGCTCACGCCGGACTTGAAGATGTCGGTGGCGTGAGCGGTGAAGCTGAACGGGATCCCGATCATGCGCGAGGCCAGTTGCGCGATCGTGGTCGGCCGATTGGCAAACTGGGCATGAATGTGGGACACCCCCAGACGGCGGCATTCGCTGGCCACGTAGCCCGCTTGCAGGAACCGCCACCAGAGGCTGGGCCGGTGACGGGACGCGGTGTAGGAGAGGGCGTGGCGATAACCCTGTAGTGACGCACGGGCGAGTCGTCGATTGTGCCCGGTAAGTTTTCGCCACTCGGTGGGTTCGGGCACGTAGCTCACCAGCGCTTTGAGGCGCGGCAAATCATCGTGAAACCGAGGGTCGTTGGCCCGCTGGAGCGAAAACACATGAAGGCGCAGGCCGAGCTCTTCCAAGGCCAATAACTCATTCAAAATGAAGGTTTCCGAGAGGACCGGAAACTTCTTGACCACGTAGGCGATGAGGGGAGCCGGGCCTTCCGGCAAGGGTCCGTTCACGCGATCGTCCTCCCTTCATGACCATTGGTTGCGGCAAGCTTCAAGAGTTCCTGGGTGACGCGGTTCGCACCCTCCAGGGAAACACCATGGCTCGGTCGAGGCGCGCTGGATCGCAACACGATGCGCCGCGCGAGATGCTCGGCGGTGAGCATCTCCGGCTCGATGAGATCGATGAGCCCCATGCCGGCCAGGGACCTCGCGCGCAAGAGCTGCTCCCACTCGCGGCCGCCCGCTTCACCCTTCTCGTGTTCCCCGTAGCGCCACGTGCGCGGCACCATGACCGCACGCGCCCCCGAGGCCAGAATTTCGGCCGTGGTGTTGTAGCCGCACATAGACACCACCACATCGGCGGAAGCGAAAAGGGACGGCAGGTTCGGATCGAAGGTTTTGATGGTGAGATTCGGAAGATCGGCCGCTTTGGCATGGAGGACGGCCTTATCGGCGGCGCCCATGAGCGGCCCCGTGAACAGGATGGCGGGCGTCGTTCTCGGTAAGAGGGACAACGCCTCTACGAACGCATTCAAGAGCGGCAACGCATCGCCGCCACCGCCGCCGGTGGCGAGCAGGAAGGGATCCGAACCCTTTCCAGACGGCGTTGCTATTGCCGTTTCGGTCACGTATCCGCAGTACACGAGCTTTCTGGCCGTTGTTTCGGGCAGCGCGTACGCGTCCGCCACATCGAAGAGCTCCTGCATGCCGTAAACGAGGATCGCGTCGTACAAGTGATCCAGAACCTCGTAGGTTCCTTGCCGTGTCCAGTCGCGACGGACGACATCGGAGGCGTCCAGGATGTCGCGTAATCCCAGCACCGTTTTGGTTCCGTTCTGTCGCACCGCTCCGAGCGTGCGCTTCAGCTCTCCGCGGGAGCCCAGTGGAAAGTTGTCCACCAAGAGAACGTGCGGCGCGAACGCGAGCATGGTTTCGCAAATGACGCGTTCGCGAATGCGGGTGATCTCAGTGAGCGGGAGCGGCAAATGGGGAGGCCGATTGTCCGAGGCTCCGGTGCGTGCGACGGTCGGAATCTTGACCACATCGGTGCGAGGCGGGAGGTGCTCGAGAAATCCCAAGGCCGGGGATCCGCTCACGAGGAGCAACGCGGCCTGAGGGGATTCGACCGACAGCCGTTGCAAGAAACGCACGGACCGGCGCACGTGGCCGAGACCGAAGGTGTCGTGCGTGAAGAGGGCGATCCGAAGGGGCTCCCCGGGCATCACGGCGCTCCCCGGACCGGTTTGTGGCCGTTCGAGAGCCGCCCCGGCACGATGTCCTCCATGAACTCGGGCAGCCGGTCGAGCCCCCGAAAATCAATACGTTGGTCGGCCCGAGGCGGCAAGGGCACGTCCTTTTCCAGCCACGCTCCAATCGCATCCGGCGTGGCGTTATCTGGATACAGGGTGTGAATGAGCCCCAGATCGGCGAAGCGACGCGCGCGGATGAGCTGCTCGATGCGGGGCTTGATGCGGGGAATGCCAAGGACCGGCACGCCCAGCGTCACCGCCTCGGTGAGCGCGTTGTAGCCGCACATCGTGACCACGCGGTCGGCGCGCTTGAGTAATCGACCGGGGTGGCGCACGAATTCGCGCACCCGAAGCCGGTTCTGGCCCAGCGCCATGGAACGCAGCGCCACTTTCCTCTCGGCCGGCATGTAGGGACCGGTGATGACGAAGCCGTACCGTCCGGGAGTGTCCAGGACTGCCCGGGCAAAGTTGAGAGCCAATGGCCCGCCGTCCTGCCCACCCCCCACCAAACACAATGCAAAGCGGTCCGGCAGCCCGTCGTCATCGGGTAGCTCGTGACCATTTCCGTTCAGGCGAGGACTTGGATCCAGATAGCCGGTGAATTTGAGCTTGCTCGAGACATCGTGGGACAACCCATACTCATAGCGTGGGTCGTACACGGACGGATCTCCGTAGACCCACACTGCCTCATAGAATTCACAAATGGCCTCTTCGTTGCCATCGGACAACCAATCGCGTTGCACGGCCAGCGGATGATCGAGGATGTCGCGAAGCCCGAGCACGAAGTGCGTGTGACCGCCCAAATCCTCGAGCGCAAGATCCAGCTCGCCCATGAGTCCGCGAGGCAGCTTGTCACTGATGAGCACGTCGGGAAGAAAGAGATCCAAGGTCGTGCGAATGATCCCTGCGCGCATGGAACGAAGGCTTTCGGTGGAATCGAACGCCGTGCGAGGCACGTATCCACTATTCGGAGTTTTCACGAACGGGGGAAGCATGACCGCGTCGACGTGCGAGGGGAGCGTGAACGCACCCAATTCCGGTGCCCCGGCAATGAGCAGCACGTGGGGTGGCGTGTGCACATTTCCCAGAGCTTCGGAAATGAGCAGGTTTCTGCGCATATGACCGAGGCCCATGGCATCATGAGAATAAATCGCGATCTTCAAAGCTGAACCCGCCACGAAGGAAATATCGGCGCCTTAACTCTGTGGGGCAGGGGGATTTGTGCGATGAAGCGGACGTTTGGGGAACTGCCCCCGAACGCGGGGGGCTGGGATGAAAACATGTTGCAACGCTCCGTCGGCCAGGGTATGACGGGCGCCCCGAGAGTTAACCTAGCACCGGCATCCGGGGATAAGGGCCATTTATTTTGCCCGGAATCTGAAAAAGGGGGATTTCCCCCCCGGGGGTATGGACGAGATGGCATTTTATTAGGTATGACATTCCACTCTGTCAGAAGGGGGACATCGTGCACTCAATCGATATGGGGCCGAGGAACGTACCTAGTCGCCTTCTCACCGTATGCGTGCTCTTCATGTGTCTGTGGGGATGTTCCAGAAAGACTAAAGAGCCCTCGGACCAGGCAGCCAGCCCTGGGGCGCCAAGCTCAGTACAGATGCTGCTTCCTGCGGCGTACACGGACACCACACTCGAATTTCCCCACCTACGCTTTACCGATCAGACGTTGTCGCTCAACGATCGCTGCCCAGTTCGCAAAGCGAAGCTCAATGAGCGGCTCGCGCCGTTGTTCGTGAATGGTCGCCCGATCGGGTTCTGCTGAAGCCCCTGCATGGCGGTCTTCGTTGAAGACCCTGAGCGCTATTTGAACGAACTGGGGGTACAGGTCCCCGATTTCATGGACACGACCAAGGCCGCGGTGTTGGATTTCGCCACCCGAAGCCGCGTCAATTTCGAGACGTTCTTCTTTGCCGAGCAGGCGGAGAAAGCGACGTTCGACGCGGATCCGACGCAGTTTGTCGGGTTATTGGTGGACCCGGTGAACAAGATGCGATTCCACCCCTCCACCACATCGCCGCGTTTCGATTACAACAACCGGCCCTTTTTCTTTTCGTCGGACTCCACCCGTGCCATGTTCGCCGCCACCCCGGACAGCTTTGCCGTGGCGCGCGGACGGATGATGCCCAAACCGACAACAAAATAATCGATGCGAGCTGGGGCGGCGGTGCGGGCGCTGGAGAAAGAGCGGGATGTGTTCGATCCCGCGGCCGCCCGGCGCAAGCTGGAGCTATTGTCCTTTCTGGAGCGAGCCCGGCTCGAGTCGTTTCGTGACGTGCTCCGCCTTCATGAGTGCCTCTGCTTCCTGCACGCCTATCCGGATAACGCAGCCGTGCTCGAACGGGTGGAAGGGATGCTCGACCGTTTCGACGGACGGGCAGACCTACGACGGTTTAGGGATAAGCTCCTGGATAGCGGAATTGCCGGCACGCCCATTTACTACGCGTTCTACTGGCCGATGGCGCAATGGCTGGTGGAGCGCTGGCCGGATCGGGTGTCGGTGGACTGGGAGATGTTCGAGAAATCCGATCGGTTGAAGGAGTTGCTTTCCCTCTTGGTGACCTATTCGGAAACGCCCGCTCTGGATCTGGAGGAGTACCCGACCGCCACCTGGGTGGCGCGGCTCAAGAGCCCCGGCGAAACGGATGCCGCGTTTCTCGTGCGTCGATTCGAACGCCTGGAGGCGAGCGGGTTCTTGAAGGAAGCGCTTTATGACGGGCTCGATCCGTTCTTCAAGGTCGCGCCCGGATCCGGCACCCCGTCCCGAACCAAGGCAAAGGCGCCGGTACGCCGCATTCACTTTCAGACCGAGCCGCTGAATAGATCGCGGCCGGATTTGCGGTCCGCCATCGCGGAGCCGCCACGGTCCATACGCCGGCTGAGCCCGCGGGACGGACAGCGCTACATGGACATGGCGCGCGAAGCCATGGTCACGCGCTCGCGCGATCTGGACGCGTTCAGTCAAGCCGATCCGCGGGACGTATTCCTGGTCGATTGCGGCCAGGGGCTGACGTTTGCCGGGATGGGAATGATCCCCGAGCGCCGGCTGCTGCTGGAATCCGTGTACGGTTTCTTAACCCTCAAGAACGGGGTACCGATCGGGTACGTACTGTCGAGCGCGCTCTTTGGGTCCTCGGAAGTGGCGTACAACGTGTTCGAGACTTTTCGGGGGGGTGAGTCGGCGCTCGTGTTCGGCCGCGTGATAAGCATGGTCCATCACGTGTTTGGATCGACGGCGTTCGCGCTGGACCCGTATCAACTCGGGTATGGCAACGAGGAGGGGCTCAAGTCGGGCGCGTGGTGGTTTTACTACAAGATGGGGTTTCGGCCGATCGATCGGACGGTGCGAGGCGTGCTTCGCCAGGAATTGCGCCGCATGGCCAAGGATCCAGGGCATCGTTCGGATCGCGCCACGCTCGAACGCCTGGCTTCGGAGTACACGTTTTTTTATCTCGGGAGGCCGCGGGCCGATGTGCTCGGGCGCGTGGATTTGGGAGCGATCGGTCTGGCGGTGAGCGATCTTCTGGCCAAGAAATTCGGCTCGCGGCGCGAAGAGGGCCTGGCCTGGTGCAGAAACGAGGCATCCCGCGCGTTGGGGGTGAGGTCGATGCGGGGATGGAGCGCGGGGGAGCGATTGGCGTGGGAACGATGGGGGCCACTCGTGATGGCGCTACCGGGGTTAGCCCGATGGACGCGTGAGGAACGGCGCGATTTGGTCGACGTTATTAGGGCCAAAGGAGGACGAAGCGAGCTCGAATTCGTCTCGCGGGCGAATAAGCACGACCGACTCAATGCGGCATTGATCGCACTCACCTCATCTCGGAAATCTTCACGGAAATCTGGGCAGTAGTTGACTGCCATCGTTCTGTTAGACTTCTTAAAGTAAAAATTGCGGAGGGCACTTCCAGGATCCACAACGTGCCGTCGTCTTAATCGACACGGCCATTGCTTAGCAGAGGAGGTCCCGATGAAATGGTTGGTTGTTCTATTGATTGGTTCCGCCGGCTTGCTGGCCAGCTGCCAGGAATCGAGTTGGGTTCTTGGCGTGAACAATACCGGTAGCGGCAACATGTTCTTGCAAGCGTCCGCCGCCAACGGCGACGTGACGATGTACAGCGCCGATCTGAGTGGGGAGAACGAGGTTCCGTCCACTGGTTCCGAGGGTACCGGCATCGCCAAGTTCCACGTGATGAAGGACGGCTCGATCCGATGGTCGCTCCGGGTGACGAACCTGAACGACATCTTTGCCGCGCACATTCACAACGGACTGCCGGGGGTAAACGGGCCGATCGTGGTGCACCTTTTTGACGGAGATCCGTCGGCACCGGTTTCCGGTCTCAACGTCCGGGGCGTCATCACGGACCCGACCGAGGCAGCCATGGTCCTCGATCTCTTCACCTCGGGCAGTGCCTATGTGAACGTGCACACCACGGCGTTCCAAGGTGGTGAAATCCGCGGGCCGGTCCTGCCGAAGGAAACGGGTGGCGGAGGTAGCCAGCCCTAGTACATGAGCGGCTCCGGACCGGTCGAGCTCGCGACGCGAGCCCTGGAAGCTGCCGAGGCTGAACGCGTCCTCGTAGCGCTTCCTCCCGAGCCGGGTTTGCAGGAGCTCTGGTCGGAATCGGTTCCAGACGCCCGATACGTTCATCTCGATTACGCGGTGTTTCGAAAAGATCGTGAGCTCCTTCGCCGGGCGTCTGACTCGGCGGAGGAGCTTGTTTTTTTTGGAACGGGAGCGTTGAAGGAGGGGCGGTTTCCCTTGGGCGTTTTGTTCGCACCCAAAGAGAAGGCGCTCACCGAGTACATGCTCGATTGGCTACGGGATCGCGTGGAACCCTCGGGGCACCTGCTGGTGGCGGGAGAGAACCGGGCCGGTATCCGGTCCGTGAAGGCGATTCTCGAGGAGGGGTTTGGTCCGGTGGTTGGGCATCGTTCGGGACGGCACTCGGTGTTGTGGGACGCGGAACGGTCTCCGGGGGTGGGTGGGTCACGCTCCTTTCGCCGCGAGTTCGCTGTGGACGCAGCGGGGATGACGTTTCGGGTCGTGTCCTACCCGGGCGTGTTCAGTCACGGTGAGCTGGATCCCGGCACCAAATTTCTATTGGAGGCTTTGGACCAGCCGCGATTTCGCCGGGCTTTGGATTGGGGGTGCGGGTCGGGAGCGATCGGAACGTACTTGCAGTTGCTACGTCCCGAGTCGTCCGTGGATCTGGTGGATTCGAACGCCATGGCGTTGCAGTCGGCGGAGGAGACGATGGGTTTGAACGGATTCGCTCCGGGGCGAATTGCGGCGACGGATGGATTCTCGGATGTTCGAGGCACCTTCGACCTGATCGTGAGCAATCCCCCGTTTCATGCCGGGGTGCGGACGCAGTTGTCGGTAACCGAGCGCATGATCCGGGAGAGCGGGAGATTCTTGGTTCCGGGCGGGCGGTTGGTGCTGGTGGCGAACGCGTTCTTGCCGTATCCGAACGTGCTCCGGGAGACCTTCAGCGAGGTGCGGGTGCTGGCCGAGAACCCTTCTTACCGAGTCCTCGAAGCAAAGAACGACTGACTTTATCTGGCTGGATTTGTGACAGAATACCGGTGGGCGCGGAAGGGATGGAATGGGTTTGCGCTTCCTGCTTCGGATTAGCCGCTATCTAGCTGTTTTCACCTTGCTGATGGTTTTTCTTCCCTTGGAATCGGCGTCGGCGCGGACTTGGAATGTGCTCGTTGACGGTTCCGGCGATGCTCCCACCGTGCAGGCAGGCATCGATAGCGCTGCTCTCAATGACACGGTCTTGGTCTTCCCAGGGACCTATAACGAGGTTATCGATTTCCGCGGAAAGGACATTGTTGTACGTGGCTCGGGGATGGCTTCCAGCAGTATCCTGGATGGGTCGGGGTTTACCGGCGTTGCCGTGGTCACGTTCCAGTCGGGGGAAACTCGCCACGCCAAAATAGAAAACCTAACGATTACCCACGGGGAACGCGGCGTATTCATTCATGAAGCCGCCCCGACTGTTTTAGGCAACATTATTTCGGACAACGGGTGGCCTAGGGCTTCTTTGGATGGAGCTGGTATTTGGTGCTCTGCTTATTCCAATCTTGGCCCATGGTCCCCTCTCATCCAATCAAACACAATAACGAATAACACAGCTGGCAACCTGGGGGGAGGCATCGGCACCTGGCGCCGGATGGTGCCCGAAATCTTGGATAATTTCATAGTTTTGAATGAGGCAATGGATGGAGATGGGGGTGGAATTTACTATCGAAGTGGGCATAACGGCGCTTTGATGAGAGGAAACCTCATTCAAGGGAATAGGTCCGGAGATCATGGAGGCGGAATCTATGTGGCCCTGATCGGCACGCCACCCTCGCCTCCTCCCATTGAAGTCGAAATAGCCTGGAACACCATCGTGGACAACTCCGCTCAAGGTAGCCCAGTTACTGGGGACAGTGGTGGCGGAATACTGATAATTGAGACTGATGCTTGGGTGCATCACAACACGATTGTCGGGAACAAAGGGGGAGCAGCCCCAACCACCTTGGGAGGTGGTATTGCTGTAGAACGCGTTGGGAGCCCCGTGATAGAGCGGAATGTGCTGGCCTTTACAGTTCAAGGCGGAGGGATCTTTTGCCTCAACGGCGCAACCCCGCTGATTCGCAACAACATGGCTTGGCAGAATGCGGGAGGTGACGCCCTTGGGGAATGCTCGACCTGGTGGCAATCCGACGGAAACGTGGTCGACAACCCGTACTTCTGCGACATGGGAGGTGGGGATTACCGGGTCGCCTCGAACTCCGGCGTCATGACCCATCCCGCCGGACCCCTGGGTGCGTTTCCGGATCCCGGATGTGGACCGGTCGCCGTACATCCATCCACCTGGGGCGCCATCAAGGCAAGATATTCGTCCCACCAGTGACTCCGGAACGTCCAACTCGGTCCAGACCGAGTCGGCCCACTCGTTTCAAAACGAGTAACACGTTCCAGAACCAGTAACTATATCTAAACTTTTGCGATTAAATTGCTAACTTCGGGGGAATCACTGGCGAGGACGTGCAGCAGTCGAATCATCCAACCCGAATCTTTCCGAAATTTCCACCCAAAGAGGGGAAGGGAGACCAAGTCTCCCTTCCCGCAGGTTCACCAATGGTGCGAACCGGATACGACTACATTTCCGGTGGCATCTCCATTGTCGCCAACTTGCGGCGAACCTTGCGGCGAACCTTGCGTCTGGCCTTGCGCTTCACGCGGCGCACCTTGCGCCGGACTTTACGTCCTACGCGTTTGACCTTGCGCTTCACGCGGCGAACCTTGCGACCAGCGCGGCGAACCTTGCGACGGACCTTACGTCCTACGCGTTTGACCTTGCGCTTGGCTTTCCTCTTGGCTCTCCGCTTTTTGGCTTTCCTCTTGACGGCCATTGTTCGTCCTTTCTCGGCGGATGAGCTGTCTCAATCCACCATGTTTTCGGGGTCAAGCCCCTAGTAACTTCTCTGAGATCTCATATTTCTTAAAGCATCGTCAATAGAAAACTGCACATTCATGCAATTTTGTTATGGAAATTCGATCGCGAATATGCCGGTAACGTGACGCGATGCGTGTTCGGACACGGTGATCGGCATGTTTTGGAACCGAATTCAACCTCGATGCACGTTTTTCTAAACGCCGTGCATGAACCCGCACGCATGTCCGAAATGTCGGGAAGGAACATGTCAAAGCGTGCACCGAGAGCGCGTGAACGGTGTGATGACGTGTGTTCACGCGGTCGGATATCAATCCGCGAATTCAGAAGCTAAGTTGTTCTGGAACAAGCAGCTAACAAAACATGCAATTGCCCGGAGCACCCACCGAAATGGAATCGACTCCGGGCAATACGACGATCTATTTCTCAGCGTCCTGCGCGATGCTTCTAGAGCTCCGGATCCTTCTTTCCCAGCACGTAATGATTCATCCACCGCTCGTCCCAAGACATCTTGGCCTTCCGGTGGGAGTACTGCGTCAACCCATGTCCCTCACCGGGGTACACGACCAGCTCGGTGGGGACGTTCAAATAGTGGCGAAGTGCCCGGTAAAGCGCCCGGCTGTGCTGGGCCGGCACCCGTTCGTCGTCTTCCCCGACGTGAATTAACGTCGCCGTCTTGATCTTGTCCGCCGCATAGAGGGGAGAGGCCTGTCGCATTTCCTCGGGTTTTTCCCAGGGTAAACCGCGCTGGAAGTTGATCACGTGGCCGGGCGTGTCCTCGATACCCCACTGCATGACCTGGTCAAATACCCCTGCCCCACTCGATGCCGCCTTGAATCGGACATCCTTGGTGATGATGCAGTCGGTCAGATAGCCACCGTTCGACCACCCCATGACCGCCATGCGCTCGCGATCCACAACGCCTCGCTGAATGAGCGCATCCACCCCGGCCAGGATGTCCTTCACCTCGATATCGTTCTCGTGGCCCACCAAATCGGTCAAAAATTTGTCACCGTAGCCGGTCGATCCACGGTAGTTCGGATCGAACACCGCCCAGCCTTGCGGAGCAAACGTCCCTCGGCCGTAAATCGAAAACGCAAACGCGTAGGTCGACGCGGACGTGGGGCCACCGTGAATGGCCAGTAACAACGGCAGGGGCGGATCTCCCTCCTTGTAATCCGGGGGAAGCTCGAGAATCCCCTCCACCGGGCTGCCGTCCGGAGCCGTCCACTTCACGATCTGGAGCTTGCCTAGTTTCCAGGTATCCACCTGGGGGTTGAGCCGGGTCATGCGATCGTAGGTGGCTTTCTCTCCGGGATTCTTGACCGCGAACAGGTCGGGCGGGTGATCCAAGCCGGGACGCAGCACGACCAGGTCACCTTTCTGCGAGAACCCGTAGTCATCGATCTCCACGTCTCCCGGGGTGAGATTCACGTATGAGCCTTGCTTTCCCCCCCGCACGTCCTTAATGCCGATGATGCGTTTGCGTGCATGATCGTCCGCGATGAAGGTGAAGGTTCGGGTTCCCGGGATCCAGCGTGTCCCGCCACCCGGGGTGACTTCATTGGGACGATGGAGCTTCTGGAGGAGCGGCTCGGTGCCCTGATCGAAGTGGGCGAAGTACAGCTCTCCCGGATAGCCGTCGAAGTCCACCCCGAAGGAGAGGACCTGGGAGTCCGACGACCATGCGGCGTTGAGGAGCCATCCGTAGGGCGAGGGCGCCTCGGCGCGCCAGAGCTTGTCCGGAAGCGTGGTGGTCTTGTGCGTGCCGGTGTCGTACACATCCACCCGCGTCCAACCCTCGTTGGTGATCAGCTCTTCTTGGGGGCGGGTGATCATGGCGATACGGCGTTCATCCGGAGACACCGCCCAGTCGACGATCACACGCCGGTCATCGATCAGCCGTTCCGTTCGCCAGGTATCCAGATCGAGCCTCCACACCTCGGAGAACGTGTCGACACCGTGGCCATACTCGAGGTCCTTGAAATCCTTTCTGAGATCCTTCCAGAGGTCATCCTCGATGTGCTCCGACCCGGCCACGAAGTAGATCGTCTTTCCATTTCTGGACAGTCGAAAGCTCTTAACTCCGTCGGCAAGCCGCGTGATGGCCTGAGGCGAGCCGCCGTCTCGTGGTACGCGCCAGATTTGAGTCTTCCCGTTCTCGGGAGGCTTGGCGTCAGCGTTGGATTTGCGTGAACCGGTGAAGTAAATCCATTTGCCGTCCGGACTCCACTGGGCGGAGCCGTCCTCGCCCGGTTCGAAGGTGAGACGGGTGACGGACCGGGAGATCGCGTCGGCCACCCACAGGTCCGTATTTCGAGGATCGTTCTCGCCTTCCCAGCGCATTTCCGTGTAGGCGACATAACGTCCGTCCGGCGACGGAACGCACGTGTTGGCAAAGTTGATCGTGAAGTAATCGTTCGGGATGGGGATGTGGTCGCGTCCCACGGCGGCGTCGACCGACAGCGGGGCGAGACCCAACAGCAAGACCGACAGGACGGCGAGGCGCATGAGGCGATCCTCCAAAAGGAACGAGGGGCAGACGGACCTAACCCGCGGAGTATAGTCCCGATGCGTTGGATTAGGCCCTGGACGCGTGCCGTAGAATGACGCCATGACACGAACCGAGTCCCTACGCCGGCTTTTCTGGTTATCCCTCTTTGGCGTGGCGTTCGGGTATCTGGAAGCGGCGGTGGTGGTGTATCTCCGCGAGCTGTATTACCCGAAGGGGTTCGGCTTTCCGCTCGCCTTGCCCCTCACCCGAGTCTTGAACGTGGAGCTGGGCCGCGAGTTGGCCACGCTGGTCATGCTCGGATCCGTGGCGCACCTATGCGGTCGCACGTTCTGGCAGCGCTTCGGGGTGTTCTGCTTCCTCTTTGGCGTGTGGGATGTCGTGTATTACGTCGTGCTGTGGGGCGTTCTGGACTGGCCGCAGAGCCTCATGACCTGGGACATCCTCTTCCTTTTACCGCTCATTTGGGCCGGGCCGGTCATTTCGGCGGTACTGGTTGCAGTGAGCCTCATTCTGGCCGGGATGATGTTGCTCCTGGGTTCGGGCACGCCCGCGCCCGACCGGTGGGCGTGGGGCGGGGCGACCCTGTCGGTGGTTCTCCTTCTGGGTGCATTCATGGCCAACCATGGAGCGGTTCGAGCGGGTGTGGAACCGAATGGTTTTCCATGGATCCCCTATGGCGCCGGGCTCGTGATCGGCTGGGGAGCGTTTCTCCGCGCGCTACCCAGTAAACCCCGTGACCTGCTGCTTCGGCCTATCCAGCTCCGGCAAGAATGAAGGCCTCCATGCTCATCCCGAGCACCCAGTGGATGAGCCCGACATACCACACCGATCCCACGCTGAGATCGATCCACCCGAAAACTAGACCGGCCGGCAAGGCGGAAAACGTTTCATCGATCGGCCGGCCGAAGTGAGCGGTCACCGATAACGCCGTTTGCAGGACGTTTGCCATACCCGCTCCGAAGCGATCCCTAAGCCCGAACAAGAGCACGCCGCGAAACAGCACTTCCCACGCTCCGTAGTAAAGAAATGCGCTGAGCGCGTGGGGAAGGAAGTGCCCTGCTTCGAGCCCCGGATCCAGCGGATATACCGCGCGCATGGCGGGAGATGCGGACGCGATTTTTCCGGCAAGAATGGCGAGGGGAAGCCCCAGGACCAACCACAACGCACCTCGGCGCACGTTTCCTCCACCGAGGCCAAGTTTCCGAGGGGTTCGTTTCAATAAGACGCATGCCAGCACAGTCGGGATAACGCCCAACAGAACGCCGCCTCCCAGAAAGTGGAAGAACACAGGACGTAGAGGGGCCGACACCCGAGCCCATTCTCCACCTGCGCGCTCCGTGCCCAGCAGATCGGCTCGGGTTTCATAGGTGAAGGCAAGGAGGCACAACACCGCGCCGAGGACGAGCGCTTCGTGACGGTGCATTCCCACCCAGCTCCGGAGCGGTTTCATGGCCGCGCTTCCTTATTGAGGGTCGGCCATTCGAATGCACCCGCATCTCGACCCGTGTTTCTCCGAAGCCAGGCCACGGTTTCCCGAAGTCCCGTTTCGAGGGAACGAGGAACGTAGCCGAGCTCGTTGGTGGCTCGCGTGGTCTCAACCCGCCGATCTTCCAGGAACACGCGTATCCATCCGCGCGTCAGCGACGGCGACCCGCCCATCGTTCCCCAGATCTCACCGGCGCCACCGATCGCCATGCCCAAAACTCCGGGAATGGCGAATACCCTCCGCCGCTTCCCCGACAGTCGGGTCACGATGCCCAGCAAGTCCCGCAACGAGGCGTTGTCTCCCCCCAGGAGATAGTCGCCTCCGGGCCGTCCAAAGCGCGCGGCGCGAATCATGCCGTCGGCCACGTCGGCGACGTGCACGTAATTGCTGAGCACATCGCCATCTTGCAGCCGAAGACGAAAGCGCCCGCGCAGATAGAGATCGATCAGCTTCGTGACGCCGTTCGCATCAGTAAGCGGACCGGGTCCGTAGACCCGGGTCGGCCGCACGATGACGCAGTGCATGCTCGAGCCGGCGTAGGCATGGACAAGCTCCTCGGCCGCTTGTTTGGTTTCCTCGTAGAGGGTCGGCCGGAGAGCCGAGCCGCCGACGGCCGCCCGTTGATACGGAGGAAGCCCGAGCACGGTCGAGGTATGAACGAACGTCTCGACGCGGGATTCATACGCGGCTCGCAACAGGTGCCCGACCGCGCGCACGTTGATCCCCCAGAACTCCGAAGCCGCGCCCCAAGCTTTGGCCAGCCCGGCCAGATGGAGCACCACATTCGAGCCCTGAACCGCGCGCGCGACGTCCTCGGGCCGTCTCAGATCGCCGACCACGATCTCCGCGCGCTGGCGTATGGACCGGTCCAGATTTTCCGGATCGCGCACGAGCGTGCGCACGATCTCCCCTTCGTCCAAAAGTCGGGTGGCCAGCACGCGGCCGATGAAACCCGTCGCCCCGGTGATGAGGATGCGCTTCATGACATCACCCGTTCCGGATGCCGGATGCGCGCGCGTTTGGCGAGCACGCTCTGGGGGTGAGTTCTCGGAAAGCGCGGCCGTGGCAGTGTCTTGGGTTCCTCCTCTGAGAACGCGCCCCCTGGCATCACGCGATCGAGCAGGAACGCCAAAGCGATCCCGTAGACCACGTCGATGGCGTAATGATTTTGGGTGTAGATCGTCGACAGCGCGACGCCACACGCAGCAATGAACCAGGCGTTACCCACGCGGCGGGGGAGCCATTGCCGTGCGATGAGGGCCGCCGCGAAGACACCGGCCACGTGTGAGCTGGGAAACGCGGTGCCGGGAGAGTCTCCGGCCGCGCGCAAGCGGTCTTCCAGGCCGGCGAGCCACGTCCCTGTTCCCGATTCCAACCCCAACTCGAGACGCGGGCCATGAGCGGGGAAAAGCGCGTAAAGGACGTCGCATCCCACGTAGGTATACAGGAGCCGGTACGCCGTTTGGCGGAGCGCCGGACGTTGTCTTCGAATCAGGAACAGTATCGGGAGCCCGAACACGAGGACGTAGTAGCCCAGATAGAGTGCATCCATCATCCAGGCGACCTCGGGAACGGCGATCTTCCAGGTTAGGTGCGGATTCATTCCAAAGACACGTGCATCGAGTCGTTCCACCCATGCGTCGTGAAATGCCGTCTCCGGGCGAGCCCGGTTCAAAATCCCGATCTCAGTCCAGAAGAGGGCAATACCCAGGAGTGGGTACACATCGCGAAGCGCGAGCCCGGGCGGGGGGCAGGGCTCGGGAGCGCGAACGAGACGCCAGGACAGAAATGCTGCCACCAGGTGCCCGCTCATCCAGATCGCCGCGTGCGGCATGTTCCTGCCCACGGTGGACCAAATGATGGCGAAGACAAGGTTGGCGGCAATGAACACGTATTCGGCGGGGCGGAAGACACGGGGGGTCATAGCCACTTCACCTCCCGGTACCAAGCCGCGGTACGCGGCACGCCGACGCGCACCGGATAGAGGGGTGCATAGCCGAGCTGCCGCATGGCCGTAGCGGGATTGCAAACCCACCGTCGTTGCGACAACTCCCGCACGCGATCGCGGTTCAGGATCGCTGCGCGACCTTGCAGCCGGCTCACCCCTTCCACGCAGAGCGCAGCCATGCGACCGGCGGCGGTGGGGAGGGCGACCAAGAAGGGGTCACGACCCACTTCGGCCGCCACCGCGCGCGCGAATTGCGACCAGGTCACCGATTCGGGATGCGCGATGATGTACGTGCGGCCGATCGCTTCATCGCGGTTCATGGCCGCCATGAGGCCTGACACGGCATCGTCCACGTACACGAGGCTGATTTCCCGTTCCCAACCGCCCACCGTGATCGCGAACCCGTGGGCGATCATGCGAAAGAGCTTGAGCACGGCACGTTCCCGCGGTCCGTACACGGATGGAAAACGAAGGATCGTCGCGGGAACCCGGTCGGCGTAGGCATGCACGACCGCTTCCGCGAGGAGCTTGGAGTGGCCGTACACCGAGAGCGGGTAGGGGACCGTGTCGGGAGTGAGGTCCGCGTTCCCGCGACACGGCCCGGCCGCGGCCAGGGTGGACATGAACACGACCCGCGGCGGGAGAGAAACGGAGGCCGCCGCTTCCATGACGCGGTTTGTGCCTTCCGTGTTGACGGCGTAGAACTCGTCCTCGGAGCGCGCCTCGGTGAGGGCGGCGAGATGAAAGACCACGTCCGCGCTCCCAAACCGTTCCCGCAGGTGCCCCACATCCTCCAATCCACCGTCATCCCAGGACACGGGGAGACCGTGTATCCAGCCGCGTTTGGCCCCGGGGCGTTCGATGCAAAGCACGTCATGCCCCTCTGCGATCAGGCGTTCAATGAGATGGCTGCCGACGAATCCGGCGCCACCGGTGACGACGGTACGCATGTTCGTTACCTCCCTTCCGATTGATCGAGAACCGCGGACGCGGTGCTCGCAATCGACTGACGGGTGACGCGCCGGATCGATACCAGGATCGCGTCCGGTCGCTCTTCGGCGATGAAGTGGCCGCAGTTGGGAATGGTGATGACGCGAAGCTGATGCACGCCCTCGCGCAGGGCTTTGAGCTCCGAAGGCGGCAGGCCGCCTTCATGAGGCGCGGCACCCACCAGAACCTCGACCGGACAGCCGACCTCGGGAAGGCGCGGCGCGATAGGTTCGGGTTCGGTGGCGCACGCCATGGCGTGAAACGCGTTCAGCGTGGCCGAAATGTCCTCGAGTGCCCCTGCGGTGTAACCGTTCAGCACCTCGTCGGTCACCCAAGCCGGATCCGCGGACGACGCGCGAAGACGGTCCTGGAGCTTGGACCGCAGTATCTTTCGGCCGCCGATAAACGCGATCACCTTCGCCAGGCTCATCGCGCGGCGAAAGGCCGGCGTGGTACCTGATTCCGCCGGACCGCCCTCCAAGGACACGATGCCGCGCACGAGATCGGGTCGAGCCACCGCGAGCCGAAACGCAATCGATGCGGTGACCCCTTGGGCGACCAGGATTGCGTCTTTGGTGCCGAGCTGATCCAGCACTGCGGCGAGCCGCCGGCTTTGCGCGGTCAGCGAGTAATCGGAACCCACGGGCCGTGACGAGTGACCGAAGCCCAAGGGCTCGATCGCGAGCACGTGATACCCGGCTTCTGCAACCGCGCGCATCGGTTCACGAAAGCCGTATGTCGATCCGCACAATGACGGCACGAACACCACGTCGGGTCCGGAACCGGTGGAGGTGATGGTGAGAATTTCGCCCGGGGCAACCGTTGCCTGTGCACGATCTCCGGGAGCAGTGAGAGTGAGCGCGAAGCAGATCCACATGGCGACCTCCAGGACGAACGAGATTCGGGGGAACTCGCCCTGGCCTGAATGCAACCATCGAACCAATATGAAAATGTTTTCGAATCGAATGCGATAAATAAATGGAACTGCAATGGTTTGATGTCCCGCTAGTCGGGCGCGCCCTCTCGCGGGCTGCTAGGATGGGTGCGGGGGAGGTGTTCACGATCGTGAACGCGGCGTCCACGATCGGCGACAACCTCCCGCCTCCGGGGATCGGTCCGGGACGCTTTGAATCAGGCAAGTCTGAGTGGAGAGGACACTTCAGGAAGGGATCCAGCAACAGCGAGTTTCGGCACGATTCGTGATTATGGGAATGGCGGCAGCTATACGCCTTCTGCCGAAACACTCAAAGGAGACCGCCATGTTGACCCTGAGAACGTTAAGCGCCCGCGGACGCGGGCTCATGCTCGGATGCGCATGTTTCGTCGCCGGATGTTCGTCAGAGGATGTGATCACGGAGCCGGGACAACCGTCGTTGGCGCCGGCGTCCGTGAACGCACCGGCTGACCTGGTCACGATCGAGGATGCCGGTCACTCTCTGACCTTCTGGCCCTACACGAGCGCGGGACTTTCCGATCAACCCTCGGATCCCATCAACCTCGTGTTCGTCGGCAAAGCAAGCCCGGTGGCGATTCGCGCCGCGCTCATGGCGCTGGACGGCGATCGCAGTTCACTCGGGCTTCCGCCCGTTCCTCCCTTCAATGCACGGTGGACGGATGCGTTCGGCGATGCTCAGGGGTCGTACGCGTCCGAGGGTGGATGGACGGGAAGCGTGATCCAGCTTGCTCTCGGGGATTACGGGCCCATCCGCGTGCATTTGCGCCTGTTCAGCACGAAGGCTCCGTTCGGAGACGGCACATGGACCCTGGGGGGCGCCCATTTCGAAGTGCTCATCCCCGGAACGACCGAACACCAGGTGCTGAGCTGGGAAATCGCACAGCAAATCGTCGTGGGAGACCTCATGCGAAGCGGGTTGATTTCGGGGGTGAGCCTCACCTCCACCATCAACGCCGCCCCGTCCTTTCGCGACATCCCCGCGCCGATCTACAACGGTTTGCCTCCGGAACTGGTCGGCTTGATCGGCGGACCGCCGCAGCCGGTTCAGAATGCGGTGCCGCTGGCTTCCGATGGTCAGGCGGCAATCGTGGAGCTTTCGGGAGACGCGCCGCTCGTTCCGGGAGACACAGCGTTCAACCTGACCCTCACCTGGGGCCAGCTGGTCCCTCGTCCCTTCTGCAGCTCGGGGCCTTTGGACTGGGTCTACGTGGAAGGACCGGTAACCCTCACCCGGACCTCGTCATTGACCGCCGACGGTTCCTATACGTTCACCGGCAGCTATCAAGGACGGCTACACGTGACGCCGATGGACGTGACGGTGAACCCTCCCGTTCCCAGCGGGCCTTCGTTCGATGCCGTGGTAACGGGCAACCAGTCCGGTCAAATCCTGGGTAGCGATTTCGTTTTGAGCGCCCACGATCGCCGCATTGCCTCTGAGACGGACGGCATCGGTATGCAGCGGTCGCGCTTGCGCGTGGGATCGAGCGGCGACAACAGCTACGTCGTCAATGTCCGTTGTCTGGAACCCTAGGTCGCGTTTTCGGGGAGTCCGAGCTCTTTCAGCAATCGATTGAGATAGGGGCGGCCGATGCCGAGCGCTTCCGCGGCCAGGCGCTGGTTGCCGCCGGAGCGATCGAGGGCGTGCTGGATGAGCCGCCGGCGAAACGCGTCGTGCGCCTCGCGATAGGGCAGTTCATAGAGACCGGCTTCGTGATCGGAGCCGGTCTCTTGTTCTTTGGGTAAGAGATCCGGCGTGAGCGTCTCATGCGGCGCCAGGACGGCCATTCGTTCCACTGCGTTTCGAAGTTGGCGCACGTTGCCAGGCCAAGCCGAGGCAACCATGCGCTTCATGAGTTCCGGGGCAAAGCGAAGGCCGTCGCGCTTGAGCTCGCGTCCGAAGTGGTCGAGGAACGTTTCCGCCAGCGCCGGTATGTCTTCACGCCGCTCGCGAAGGGGCGGCAAATGAACGGCGATGACGTTGAGCCGGAAGTAGAGATCTTCGCGAAACCGCCCCGCGCGCGCTTCCGCGGCCAGGTCCTTGTTGGTAGCGGCAACGATGCGGCCGTCCACCGTCACCGTCTGGTTGCCGCCCACGCGCTCGAATTCTCCCGATTCCAGAAAGTGAAGCAGCTTGGCTTGAAGCCGATGGCTGATGTCCCCGATCTCGTCCAGGAACGCAGTTCCGCCATCCGCTGTTTCGAGACGGCCGGGCTTGCGTGAGACGGCTCCGGTGAACGCCCCCTTTTCGTGACCGAAGAGCGTGGACTCGATGAGCTCGTCGGAGATTGCCACGCAGTTCACGTACACGAAGGGGCCAGTCGCCCGGCCGCTCATCCGGTGCACGTGCTCGGCGAGCACCTGCTTTCCCGTTCCGCTCTCGCCGGTGATGAGCAGGGTTGCCTCGGAGCGCGCCACGCGTTCGGCGAGGGCGAACACCTCCGTCATGGCCGGCGACGTTCCAAAGACCATGCCCGCGGTGTCCGCGTTGCGCTCGGTGAGGGCACGGTTCACCCGCAAGAGCCGCCGCTTTTCCAGGGAACGATCGATGATTCGGCGCAAGATCTCGAAATCGGCGGGCTTGGAAAGAAAATCCGCGGCGCCGAGCTTCATCGCTTCCACGACCTTGTCCAGGGAGCTATGCGCGGTCAGGACAACCTTGTCCGCATCCGATCCAATTCGAGTGAGCTCGGTCAAGAGCTCGAGGCCGCCCATGCCGGGCATGTTGAGATCGAGGAGAATTACATCGAAGGCGCGGCGCGCGGCCAGGGTCAGCGCGTCATGCCCGCCCGAGGCCGTCCTCACGTCATGCCCCCAAAACCGCACCCGATCGGCAAGCGCCTCCAAGAGAATCGGATCGTCATCAACAATCAGCACGGAGGCTTTCATCACTTCGATACCGGAAGGGGAGCCAACGGCAAGGACATGGTGAACTCCGCGCCACCTTCGGGATGTGTGCGAGCGGTCACGGTTCCTCCCATGAGCTCCATGAACGTTTTCACCACGTGAAGGCCCAGGCCGAACCCTTCCTGGGAGGCATGCGGACTGGGTGCCCCCTGACGATAGCGCAGGAAAAGATCCGTGGGGGCCAAGCTCCCCAGGCCCGGCCCATGATCGCGCACGACAAACGCCGCGCGTTCGCCGCTCACGCGTTCCACACGAGTCTCGATGCGACCTCCCTTGGGTGAGTACTTGAGCGCGTTGTCGAACAAGTTGAGCACAACTTCCAGCAGTTTGTCCGGATCGGCCAGAACCTGGATCGGCTCCGACTCGCTTGGAATGTCGAACGTCACGCCTTTTTCCTCGGCGAGCGGCGCCACCGCGAGCGCGGCACGATGCAGTGCGTCTTCCAGCGAAAGGCTCGTGGTCTCCAGTCGTGCCGCGCCTTTTTCCAAACGGCTCAGCTCAAGGAGGTTGTTTACGAGATGATTCAGATGGGACGCCGACACCTTGATCGAGCGCAGATATCTGGCTCGCGTGCTCGCGTCGCCGCCATCAACGCCGTCAATCAAGTTCTCGGCCGACCACGCAATGGAGGAGAGGGGAGTCCTGAGGTCATGGGCGACGCGAGAGAGAAACTCGTTCTTCATGCGATCGAGCTCGGCCAGCCGCGTTCGCTCCAATGCTTCCTCGGTCGCGGCCTGAATCCAGAAGAGCCGCTCCATGACTTCTCCCGCCAGTACGGCAAGGTCCTGAATGAGACGAACGTCCACTTCCACATAACGACGTCCCGAGCGCTTGGGGCCGACGAAGAGCCAAAGGGTCAGGCTCGGGGCGGCATGGCATTGGTAGAGCACGAGGCCGGCTTCGGAAAGTTCTTTCGGCAAGGGCTCCGTTTCCAGGGCGGGAAGGTTCGTCGTGCCAGGAAGGGCGAAGGTTCCCGATCTTGAATCGAGAGTGGACAGAGAACCATCGAACGTTCCCGCGCGAACGGAACGGCCGCGACACGCGACCGTGACGCCGTGCCCCATGGCGTCGAAGGACGTCTCCAGGAAACGATCGAGGAGAACCGCCGACTCCTCGATGCTAGGTGCGGCGTCCAGGCGCCGTCGCAGATCCGACAGCGCCACGCGATAGTTGTGACTCAACTTGAAAAATGAGCGGTCCACCCATATCGCAATGCCGTTTCGAAGCGGACGGAACCAGAAGCCGGCCAGCATGCCGATTCCGAGGAGCACGATCCAGGAGGTTCCGTTTTCCAGGGAGAGCACCCGGCGGCCGACCAGCACCCCCAGGGTCAGATAGATCACCACGAACGCCGAGGCGAAGATGCCGTAGATCAAGCTGCGGCGGATGATGATGTCGATATCCAGAAACCGGTACCGCGCGACAATGAACAGCAAGATGAGAGGAATCGAGAGCTCGAAGAGACGATCGAGCTCGGATCCCCAGGGGGGCGCCAAACCGAGCAACGTCGGCAACTGTCGCAAGAACACGTACGGAAAGAGCCCGATTGTGAACCCCCACAACAACCACTTGAGAAGCGCCTTCTCTTCCGCCAGAACGAGACGGCGTCCCCGGGCAATGAGGATCCAGAACCCTGCCCCAACCTGGGAGACGAGTAGCCCCCGGCCCACCCCCAGCGCCGTCTCGAGTTCGATGGCGCGTTCGGGAGCCGGGTGTGCGTAATAGCGCTGGAAGGCGAACATCTGCCATGCCCCCGAAAGGGTGGCCATGACCCCCAGCGCGGCAATGAGCCAAGGCATCCGCGTGAGTGCGGGGCTCGGGCGCAAAAAACGCAACGCGATGGAAATGAACAGCACCGGCAGTGCGGCGAGACAACCAATTTGGAGGAGGTTGAAAAGCGAGGCCAGCCATACCGGATCGCGGGGAAAGTAAACGCCTCCGATTACGACGGAAAGGCCGAACAGAAAGATGCCCCATGTAAGCTCGCGAATGCCGGAACCACGGGAACGGGGAGCGAGCAACAAGAGACTTACCGCCCAGTAGAGCAGGCCACTGATCAAGATGGTCGAGAGCTCCACCCAGTTGCGGCTGCGAGGAAGGCGGATATCGATACGGCGTCCGGTTGCGTCGGCAACATCGAGGGACGTTCCCACCGCGTAACCTTCGGCAAGGCGGCGCGCTTCCGAGGGCGATGCGGCCGGAAGCCCGTGCACGAGGAGCGGGTAGGCGAGCCCCCGGTCGAACTCGGGGGGGAACCCGGCCAGCCGAGCCTGATGCATGAATGCCAGGACGTATAGGACGAGACCGGCGCCGGCCACGATGGCATGGAGCCAGGAACTCTGACGGTTCACGGCGGCCCCCTGACGGTAGACAGGGAGTGTATCGGGCAATCCATGTATCCGCAATGGATTGGAGTTTTTCCGGCCCCCGCACAATTCCTTGAAACCCCTCCTCCGCCCCCGCCGATAACCCCATTGAAAAACGCACGACGTTCCCGGCTGACCCCCGGAACATACGTTGCGGCAATTTCTTAAAACCTACGGGCAAAATGCATATGGATAGCGCCTCGCCGAAAAAGAAGGTCGCGCTGCTCGGCATACCCGATGATGCGCTCGACGTGTTGACCCATTACACCCAGGGCACGGACTGGGAAACAACGGTCGTGGTCAGCCCCTCGGCGGACGCCTATGCCGCTCGCATGGCTGACGTGCTCGGCATTCCTGTCGAGAGTTCCGTGGATCCGGAACACCTCTTGGCGTGTGATCTCGTCATCGTAGGCCCGGACGCCGGCGTGGACGTGGAAACGATCAGGGAGATACTCGAAAACGAACCGGTGCTGGTGGCGGATCTGGACGAGGTAAGCCGCGAGCTTTCGTTTCATCCCTTCGCCGAAAACGAGGCCGAGCCGTCCGAGATCGAGCTGGATGAATTCGGAGCGGCATTCCAGGCCCTCGAACTCGAAAGACAGGCAGAGGAAGAGACCGTTCACGAAGAGACCGAGCAGGAAGAAGAGACCGAGCAGGACGAGACGTTTGTCGACAACGAGACGTTTGAGGACGCAGAGGTCGAGGGGTTCGAGGAAGACGTCCACGTCGTGGAGACGTTCGGCGACGACCCAGGCGCGTCGAGCGAACCGGCGAAAGCCATCGAGGACGATCGCGTTGACATTCACGGGTCCCAGGCGGCCCAGGAACTCCCCCCCGCATTGCGGGCGGTTCGCAAGAAACACCGGGAATCCCATCCGACGGCCGAGCGTCCGGTAAAGCCACGGGTCTCCGTGCCCTCGGGGCGCCTGTTGTTCGATTTGAGAGGATGTCTGGGTCAGGATCCCGAGCGGCAGTTTGACGCGGTGCCGCTCGACGGTGACAGCCAGGAATTCCAAACGCTTTTGGAGGAAGTTCTCGCCGCCACCGGCGCGCAGACCGGAAGCGTGATGCTGCCGGATGCGGACGGCGAACACCTCGCCATCGCCGCGTCAGTCGGGCTTCCGCGGGACATCGTGGCGGCCACGCGCCCCCGCCTGGGCGAAGGCCTGGCCGGACGTGCCTACGCCACCGGCGTTGCTTCTGTCTTGCAAGGGGAAGTTCCTCAGTTTGCCGAAGCGGCGGGGCTCACCCACCGCGTCGCGGCCAGCATTCCCATCCAGCGCGACGGGCGCCGCATGGGGGTACTCAGCATCAACATCGATTCCCGCGAGTCGATCGTGGAGTCGGAACTCTTGAAAACGCTCGATCGCTTCATCGAGCCGGCGCAGCGCGCAATTTTCCGCTCAGTGGACTTGGCCGACCTGCCCTGGGAAGCGCAACGTGAAATCCTCTTCCGCGCTTTAGATGCGGTCATGGGGCTGGATGCCGGATTTCCCGAACGCTTGGTGGAGACCGGGGAAATTCTGCGCAAGGCAGTGCGCGCGGATTTCGTGCATGTTTATTTGATCGATCCGCTGAGCCAGCGGCTGGAGCTCATCACCCCCGCGCGTGGTTTGTCTGCGACCGAGGGACGCTATCTGCCCTTGGACCGTGGCTTCTATTCCTGGGTCGTCGATCGGGGCGTGTTTCAGCTCTTGACCGCTCCCGACTCGGAAACCGGGGTCGATCGCGCGGTGGCGTGTTTGCCCGTGCGTACGTCGCGACCCTATGGGCTTCTGGTTCTGGAGCACTTCAAGGTACAGCCGGAAGCCAAGACCCATCTCCGGGACCTTCTCGTGAGCGTGATCGAACAGCTCGAGGAAATCTTCGAGGTCGAGCAGGGCGTGGAAAGTCAGGACATCCTGGCCGGTTTGCGCATGCGGATCAATGACAAGAAGAACGAGCTCGAGTTATTGCCGTCCGCGTTGCGAGCCCAATCCGTACTGGAGTTCGGTCTCACCATGCTGGCCGCCGAGGCGGCAGTGTGGCTCGAAGGTCCGGGAGGCCGGCCAGTTATTGCCCAGCCGCAAACCCGGCAAGCGGCTCGGATCGTGGCGGACGTTTGGGACAGTCTGGACACGCTCTGCGGGTGGATTCGTGAGTACGGTTCGGCCGCCTCGGGGGGCACCGGGCCGGGCTGGGACCCGGGAGCGCCTCCCGGTCCGTCCCCGTACGTGGGCGTTCGCGATGAACGGGGGAATGGTGTGATCATGGTCTTCTTCAGCGAAGAAGACCGTATGGGCATGCAGCTTCCGGCCCGCATTCTCATCGAAGTACTGCGAAGTATGTGCCCGCTCATTCCTGTGGAGAGCGCGTCCGCAGAAAATTACGTGGACGACGCCGCCCTGGACGACGCCGCGTAGGTCTTCGCCCCAAATAGATCGTTTCCTCCGGCAAACCTTGCCACCCATCCTCATCGGCGCTACCCTGGTCGCGCTCGAAACCAAAACGGGGACGGCCCTGCGCCGCACGCAATCTTTTGGCGAGGAGGACATGCAAATGAAATGGTGGCAAGGACTCATCGTTCTCTTGATGGCAAGTACGTTCGTGACCGGGGCCGCGAACGCGGGCGGTAGCCTAGGTGCCGGTCTCCACTACTTGCGGAATCTCGGCGATATTAGCGACAACGGAATCAACGACCTCAGCCAGGACTCGTTCTCCCTTATCGGTTCCTACCAAATGGACATGCGGATGTTCAAGCTCGAAGGTAACGTCGAGTACATCTTCGATTACGTGGGTACGGGGGAAGCGATGTGGGAACCCTCGGTCTACGGTCTCGTGGGACTCGGAGCGCTGCCACTCTACGCGGGCGCCGGCATTGGCATCGGCTACACAAACGACGAATGGCAGCAGAACCCTTTCTACGCGTTACGAGCCGGTGTGAATCTACCGCTGAACAAAATCGGCCTGGACTTTTATGCCACGTACCGGTTTCAGAGCGATACCGACCTCAAAAACCTGACCGGTGAGGATCTGGATAGCCTCACCTTTGCGGGGGTCGTGCGCTTCGGCATGTAATACGAAGGCCCCGGTCGTCCTCTGGGCGGCCGGGGCCCTCTTCCTAAAACTGCTAACCGATCAGTTCGAGGGCGCGGCTTTCTCGTCAGCGACGAGGGCCAGCCATTTTCCATCCGGAGATACGGCCAGGCGGGAAATCTTCCCCGGCACTTGACCGGCCAGCACGGCCAGAGTCTCCCACTGTTTCTGCTCGGTGTTCCATTCCGAGAGGATCAACCCTTGCGCCATGAGCAAGCGGCCTCCCGGTGTCCAGGCAAAGTCCTCGCTTCCTTCCGGCGCGAGCGCAATCCGCTCGATTTTCCGCGTGGCGGGATCGAGGCTGGCGATCCATTTCTTCGTGCCTTCGACCTGAACGAAGCTCATTTGGGGCCGTCCGGGAATCGGGGCCATGGAGCGGCCAATGTTCTGGGCGACCGTGGTCGTGTCACCGGTTTTAGCGTTGGCGAGAACCAAAAGATAGGGATCGTGAAGCAGAAAGAGAATCAGACGATCCGCGTCGGCCCAGGCGTGATAACCGACGCCGCGCACGTTCTCCAGGACCGGGGCCGGCTTTCCTTTGGAGGGAAACTTCCAGAGCCGCTGAGTTGAATCGGCTTGCACTCGCACCGCCGAAAATCCCGAGCCATCGGGAAGCGGGGTGGGCGAGAATTCACTCTCGGGAGTCTTGGTTAGGCGTTCTTCCTTGCCTGTTTTTAAATCGATCCGAAAGATCTCGGCTTGGAGATCGGGCATGATCGCGCTATAGAGCAGGTAGTGGCTATCAGCAGTGAAGCAAGGCTGGTTGTCATATCCGGCCCGCTTGGTGAGTTGCTTTACCGACACCGCGCCGGCGCTGTCGAGATCGGCAAACCGAACCAGAAAGATATCCGTGGCCACCGGCACCTGAGAACGAGCGGTGACGGGACTCAAAGCAACCAGGGCACACGCTAGGAAGAAACGCGACGTCAAGAAGTCCTCCGTGTCGGGGGAGCCGGCGCGCCGGCCCTCGGGGGTCAGGGTAGGCATCGAGTCTGCCCCATCCGGGCTGCCGATGCTACCCTCCGCTCGACCTGATGAGAAAGGGAGTACCATGCCCAGGCATCCCGATTCCTCCCCCTGCCGAAGGCGGCACCGGGCATTTTGGCCCATCCTGACCGCGAGCCTCCTTCTGGCTTCCGCAATACCAAGGAGCAATGCATTGGCGTACGACCGCGTCACCGGCGCCCCATTCGCGTCGCGATCCGAGGTGATCGCCCGTCACGCCATGGCGGCCACGAGCCAGCCCTTGGTCACCCAGATCGCCCTCGATGTGTTGAAAGCGGGCGGTAGCGCCGTCGATGCCGCCATTGCCGCCGACGCAGCATTAGGACTCATGGAGCCGACCGGCTCCGGAATCGGCGGCGATCTCTTCGCCATCGTCTGGGATGCGAAGACGCAAAAACTATACGGCCTGAATGCGAGCGGCCGTTCGCCCAAGAGCCTCACCCTCGAGGAGTTCAAAAGCGAGGGCCTTACGGAAATTCCTTCGTACGGCCCGCTCCCGGTGACGGTTCCCGGCTGCGTGGATGGATGGTTCGAGTTGCATCGTCGCTTCGGCAAGCTCCGCATGAACCAGGTGCTCGAGCCGGCAATTCGGTACGCACGCGAAGGATTTCCGGTCAGTGAGCTCATCGCGTATTACTGGCAGAAGAGCGTCCCCGTGCTCGACAAATATCCCGGGTTTCGCGAAACCTTTCTGCCCGACGGCCACGCTCCGGTAAAAGGGGAAGTCTTTCGCAATCCGGCGCTGGCCAAAACCCTGGAAACGATCGCGCGGCAAGGACGCGATGCGTTCTACAAAGGCGACATCGCGCGCGCCATCGACGCCTACATGGCCAAGAACGACGGGTTCCTTCGTTACGAAGATCTCGCCGCGCATACCTCGGAATGGGTGGAACCGGTGTCCACGAACTACCGGGGCTACGACGTGTGGGAGCTGCCGCCCAACACGCAAGGCATTGCCGCTCTCGAGATGCTGAACCTGCTCGAGGGATACGACCTGGGCAAAATGGGATTCGGAAGCGTCGATCACCTGCACCTCTTCGTGGAGGCAAAGAAGCTCGCCTTTGCCGATCGCGCCCGTTATTACGCCGATCCGGCGTTCGCCGAAGTTCCGCTGAAGGCGCTCATCTCGAAGCAATACGCCGACGAACGGCGCAAGCTCATTCGCATGGATAAAGCGGCCAAAGTGGTTGAGCCAGGGGCGCCGGAGGCGCTCAAGGCGGGGGATACGGTCTATCTCACCGTGGCCGACAAAGACCACAACATGGTGTCCTTGATCCAGAGCAATTACCGCGGGATGGGATCGGGGATGTGCCCCGAGGGACTCGGTTTTGGTTTACAGGATCGCGGCGAGATGTTCAGCTTGGAAGCGGGCCACCCCAATGTGTTTGCCCCGGGAAAACGTCCCTTTCACACCATCATTCCCGCGTTCGTGACCAAGAACGGCAAACCCTATCTCTCCTTCGGTGTGATGGGTGGGGAAACGCAGCCGCAGGGTCACGTGCAAATTCTCACCAACTTGATCGATTTCGGCATGGGGCTGCAGGAAGCGGGGGATGCGCCGCGCATTCTGCACATCGGTTCACCGGAACCGACGGGGGGGACGATGACGAATGGGGGAGAGGTGATTGTGGAAACCGGCTTCGCGCCTCTGGTCATTCGAGGGCTGGAAGAGCGCGGCCATCACGTTGGCTCGCAGGTGGGGCCGTATGGCGGGTTTCAAGGCATTCTCTACGACGCCGTCCATGATGTGTATGTGGGTGCGTCCGAATCCCGAAAGGACGGCCAAGCGGCCGGGTACTAGTGCGTCACCAGCGAAGCGAGAGGCAGCTTACGCCGCCGTCCATCTTTTCGAATTCAGACATCTCCAGGGAGATGACGCTGTATCCGAGCGTCTTGAGGCTCGCCTCGAACATCGGGTGTCCCGCGGCAATCAAGACGTGATCGTTGAGCCGCACGCAATTCGCCGCATAGCGCTCCTCGCGTAGTACGCGTACGAGCTCGTACCCTCGAAACGCGTCGTCGCCCCTCAGCTCGTCGACGACCGCCAGCCGTCCCTCGCCGAGATACCCGAGCCCGCTCTTCAGGTGAAGCATATCCATTCCGCTCATGGACACGGCTTTATGCGTGTACCCAAGACCGGCCAGCCAAGCACCCAACTGCTCTGCCCCCTCGAGGTTGGTGCGCGCGGAGAGGCCGATCCAGAAGTGATTCTCGGCCTGACAGACGTCGCCGCCATCGAGCAATCCGGGTGGTTCGATCACGGGGAGTCGCTCCTGAAATCGCGAGAGTGCCCTCGCCATGGTTTTGACTTCCCCGCGCCGGGAGGGGGCGCCCGGGCGGGTGAGCATGAACCCACGGTCGGTCACGATCGCCACATCTTCCACGAAGCACGCGTCGGGATGATCGGGATCCGGATCCAGGTACAGCACCTCGATCCCGCACGCCTCCACGGCGGCCCGGTAGCGGTCGTGTTGCGTGAGGGCGAGAGCCAGGTCGGGAGTCCCCAATCCGGCGGTGGTGAGTCCCTGGGGGTAGCTCGAGGATGGAGGCTCCAGGACGGCGTGCCTCACCGAGCGCCCTTGTCCCCAATGGGCACCAAACAAAAGAGTTGGGCGCCCGGTTTTCGATGCGTCATTTTCCTTCGTCTCCCCGATGCCCTGGGGTAGGGTTGTTGCGATACAATGCTTCGCTCCTTGGCCAGCTGTCCCCTCTTCTCCGTCATGAGGTACCCCATGAAAAAGTTGTTGTTGTTATCCGTGCTGGCCGCGCTGAGCCTGGGCTTGGCTCCGGCGACCCGCGCGGATCTTCCGCCGATCGTGGATCGGCAGCTGTTCTTCGGTGACCCGCAGGTCTCCGCAGCCCAGCTATCTCCCGATGGCCAGTACATTGCGTTCATCAAGCCCTACAAAGATGAGCGCAACGTCTGGGTCAAGAAGCGCGACGAAGCGTTCGACGCCGCGCATCCGGTCACGGCCGACAATCGGCCGGTCGCCGGCTATTTCTGGAGCCAGGATAGTAAATACATCCTCTACGTCCAGGACAAGGGCGGCAACGAGAATTTCCACGTGTATGCCGTGGACCCCGCGGCCACCGCTGAGGCCGCGACCGGTGCACCCCCGGCGCGCGACTTGACCCCCCTCGAAAACGTCCGGGCTCTCATCTACGCCGTTCCTGAAAATACGCCGAACACGATCATCGTCGGACTCAACGATCGCGACGCCACCTATCACGATGTGTACAAGGTCGACATCGCGACCGGCCAGCGCGAAATGATGATCAAGAACGAGCAAAAAATCGGCAGCTGGATCTTCGATCGGGACGGCAAACTGCGCCTTGCCTACCGGCAGATGGAAGACGGCGGGAACGAGCTTCTGCGGGTGGACGGCACGACCCTGACCCAGATCTATAGCGTGACCTATCTGGAGTCGTTCGACATTTCCGGGTTCACCATGGATCAAACCAAGCTCTACATCGCCACCAACAAGGGCGAACCCGATTTACAGCAGCTCGAGATCCTCGATCCGGCCACGGGCAAGACCCAGTTCGTGGAAAAAGACCCCGAGAATCAGGTCGATTTCGGTGAGGCGATGTTCTCGGAGAAGACGCACGAGCTCATCGCCACGAGCTACACCGGCGATCGCACGCGCATCTATCCCAAGACCAAGGACGCCAAGCGCGACCTGGATCTCATGAAGAAGAAGCTGCCGGATGGCGAGTTCGCGGTCACCTCGACGACTCGGGACGAGCATTACTACCTGGTCGCGGTCTTCCGTGACGTCGATCCAGGTTCGGTGTATCTCTACGACCGGCAGAAGGGCGACTTCACCCTGCTCTACAAGTCGCGCCCGGATCTTCCCAGCGAGAACCTCGCCGAGATGAAGCCGATCCGCTACAAGGCCCGCGACGGCTTCATGATCTCGGCCTATCTCACCCTGCCCAAGGGCGTGCCGGCCAAGAATCTCCCCGTCATCATCCATCCCCACGGCGGGCCGTGGGCCCGCGATCAATGGGGCTACAGCGCGTATCCTCAGTTCTTGGCCAATCGTGGCTATGCCGTGCTGCAGCCTAACTTCCGTTCCTCGACCGGCTATGGGAAGAAGTTCCTGAACGCCGGTAATCATGAGTGGGGAACGGGAGCAATGCAGAACGACCTCACCGATGCGGTTCAGTATTTGATCCAGCAGGGTATTGCGGATCCAAAGCGGGTCGCGATCTTCGGTGGATCGTACGGCGGTTACGCGACGTTGGCCGGCGTGGCGTACACGCCCGATCTCTATTGCTGTGCGATTCCCTATTGCGCACCCTCGAACCTCATCACCCTGATTGAATCCTTCCCCGCCTACTGGCGTCCCTTCTTGAAGGGCAGCTGGTACTTGCGGGTCGGCGATCCGGCGGATGAGAAGGATCGCGCCGACCTCATCGCGCGCTCGCCGCTCTTCAAGGCCGATCAAATCAAGGTGCCGCTACTCGTCGTTCATGGCGCCAACGATCCTCGAGTCAAGCAGGCGGAGTCGGATCAAATCGTGGTCGCGCTGCGCGACAAGGGTAAGCCGGTCGAGTACGTCGTAGCTCCAGACGAGGGACACGGGTTCCGCAGCGCCGAGAACCGTCTCGCCCTCGCGGTGGTGATGGAAAAATTCCTGGCCAAGTATCTGGGCGGGCGCGCGCAAGAAGACGTGCCGGCCGACATGGCCGCGCGCTTGAGCGCGATCACGGTCGACGTGGCGGCGGTAACGTTGCCCGGAAAGCAGGACGAGGCGCTCCTGGCTTCGGCCAAGACCGGGCCCCTGCCGGTCATGGACGGCTCCCTCATCAAGGCGGGAACGTTCAAGTACACCGCCACCATGGAACTGGGCCAGCAGAAGATGAACATCAATGTGAACCGCACCATTTCGGCGGGCGAGACCAACGGCCGGAAGTGCTGGAAGGTCGTCGATACGGCCGAAGCTCCGGGTGGGAAGCAGATCGACACGTTCTCCATGGATGCCAAGACACTCGAGCCCATCATGCGCCATGTCGATGGTCCGGCCCAGATCGAGCTGGCCTACACGCCGAAGTCGATCACCGGAGCCATGGGCGGTGGGGGCAAGAAGCTCGAAGTGAACCAGTCGCTCGATGCTCCGGTATTGGCGGACGGCCCCGGTCTTGAACTGACCGTCGCCGCGCTGCCGATCGCCGAGGGCTATTCGTCGCCGATTCGTTACTTCGATCCCTTGACCCAGAAGGTGCGCGCCATGCACCTCACCGTGACCGGGAAAGAAACGGTTCAGGTCGCGGGCGGGTCGTTCGATACGTTCAAGGTGGAAATACAGCCCCTCGACGGTGACGAGTCGGGCAAGGGGACCTACAACGTGATGGTAAAGGGACCCCACCACGTGGTGCGCAGCGTGACCAAGCTGCCGGCCATGATGGGTGGCGGCATGGTCACCACCGAGCTGGCGGCGGGAGAACCCACGAAGCCGTAGTTTCGGGACAAGTTCTGTGTGAAATACCGGCCGGGGCGGTGAGCCTCGGCCGGTTTTCTTGTGAGAAAGCTGATACGGAGAGTCCGTTATGAATTTAATAGATAAACGTATTTAACGTGGACATCAGCAATGTCCTGATCTAAATTCAAAATGGCTTTCGGGCTGAGGGAGGGTGAGGTGATGAAGGGATTTTTTGGCTCTCGCTTGATTGCGGCCGTTCTTCTGCTACTGCCTATTGTGGTGAACCGTCCCGCCTCGGCCGCTCCAGATCCATCCCTGTCCACGTGCGAATTTCCTGAGATTCTTCCGGAGGTAAAACGGCAGCTCAGGTTCGATGTGGTCCTCCAGGATGGGAACGGGCCGATCGAAGGCATGGTCGTCAACATGCACATCGTCGTGGAATCGGGAAGCTTGGTGCCCGGTCAGACCATGGATGCATCGGCGTGGAGCAACCTCGAAGGCCGCGCGATGCTCATGTTCAATGGGATTCTTGGTGATGCGACGGTTCATCTAGTCTCGGACGCAGGTGGCGTTGAACTGTGCACATCGCCCTCTTATCGCGTGTTCACGGGCCCCAAACTCGCTTTGCACGTTCAACCTAAAAGTTTACCTTCGTGCGGTTCAGCGCCAACGTATCCTTGTTCGGCCTTCAACACCTCTGCAGCCTTGCACAGCGGATACAATGTTTATCTGGTCATTGCTCAACAAGACGTTTCCGGCATTGGCGTGTCCGATTTGATCTACGGCATTCAGTACGGCTCGGGACTTGGCCAAGTTAGTTGGACGACTTGCATGTCGGCCCTCGAGTGGCCTACTGGCGATTGGCCTGCATCCGGTGGTGGAATCGGGTTGAGCTGGGGACAGTGTCTTCGTGGAACAGTCGTCTCCGATGATGAGGGGATGCAAAGCGTGGCGGGTTCGTTTTACGTCTATTCCTACGCGGAAGATCTATTCGAAATCACCCCTAACTTGCAGTACCCCTATTATCCAGAGGCCGTGTTTTTTGACTGCACCCTAGAAGGTCACCAGCTGCGTTTTTCCGATGACCAGGTCGGCAAAGTAAGGTTTGCCCAGGGAGGAAATCTTTCCGGTTACAATCCTTGCCCGGGTAATGCCGTGGTCCCACCTCCTCCTCCACCGCCGCCTCCTCCGTGGGGACCGGATCAGGTCTCGATCCTGTTACATATCGGTGGAGTAGCGGGCCCAGGGTTTGCGTGTTCGAGTGCGCCGCCTTCGGAACAAGATGTCGTGACACGCGCCAACGCCGCTTCGGATGGCACTGCGCGCTATTACGTCTACTTGCTCGCCGCGCCCTCTGACTCGAGCGCCACGGGGCAACGCGGAATCAACGGCATGCAAGTCGGCATCGATTACGACGTGGACACACCGGGTCATCGCGGGCTGTTCGTGAATTCGTGGCATGCGTGCTCTGAGCTCGAATTTCCCGGCACCGGTTGGCCGGCTCCCAGCACCGGGAACACGATCACTTGGTCATTGGGAAATTGTCAGACCTCTCCGCTCGTAACGGCCGGTTACTTCTACGTGACCGCGTACGACGCGTCGATCATGTCGGTGGTGGGATTTCCGCCCACGGGAGTGGTCAAAGCGGCGGATTGCGGTGGAGCCGAATTCGTGTTGAACCAGATTCTGAGCTCTAGCTCAGTGGGCTGGATCTCGATGGGTGGAGGACACATCGGCCCGGACACGGACGGTTGCAATCCGGCGCTCGAGCCCTGCGATCAAGTGACTGCCGTCAGACCCACGACGTGGGGGAAGTTGAAGCAGCAATTCGTGCACTGACCCTTGACTCGGAAAAAAGGCCCCGGGACGCATGACCGGGTCCCGGGGCCATCACTCCGAGAGCTGATTACTTCCCGTTATACGCGGCCTCGAGCTCCGCAATCTCGAGCTTGCTCATGTCCATCATCGCTTGCATGACGCGCTGGGTCTTAACCGGATCCGGATCGGTGAGCATCTTCGGCAATTGTTTGGGTACAACTTGCCACGACAACCCGAACTTGTCCTTGAGCCAACCGCACTGACTGGGCGCTCCGCCCGCGGTCAGCTTGGTCCACATTTCATCCACTTCTTTTTGTGAATCGCACATCACGGCAAAGGACACCGCCTCGGTGAACTTGAACTCGGGGCCGCCGTTCAGGGCCACGAACTCCAGACCTTCGATCTGAAAATCGACGGTCATGACGCTTCCCTTAGGACCGGGGCCCGCATCACCGTAATAGGACGTCTTCAGGATCTTCGAGTCCTTGAAGATGGACGTGTAGAACTTGGCCGCCTCTTCGGCCTGGCCGTCAAACCACAGAAAGGGCGTGATCTTCTGTTTTCCGAACATGGTTCAATTCCTCCACACTGTTTGAGAACTCAAGGCAGCACGACCATACGGGCTCCTACACGAGCGTAGGAGCCACCCACTACAAAGAAGTACACTCCGGGCGCGGTCACACGTCCTCCTGCGTCACGTCCGTCCCACCTTCCCGATGCCTCCCCATCTGTCACCACAAATGCGTTCCGATCGAACGTGCGGACGACCCGTCCCGTGGCGTCCACGATACGCATCGAGCTGCTCTGGGCAACCAGGGCCGCCGGCGCGTGCACGGTGAGCGAACCCCGTCCAGCGTGATAGGGATTGGGAGACAAGAGGACTTGCAGCCGAGGAGTGACCGGGTCATCGACTCCCGTCGATAAAGCAGGGCGAATGCGATGCAGCTCGCCCGGGAATTGCTTCGCATAGTAAATCGCTCCGTCCGGGCCGACACGATAGTCGCCGACGTTCACCACCGACGTCGCCCAGTCCGTCGCATTGGGTTGACCCGGCACGGCCGGCATCGGCACCCATATTCCCGGGCTTTGCTCAATGAGGACGCGCAGGAATCCGCGATAGTAGTCGGAGAAGAACACGGCGCCGTGGTATTGGGCCGGAAAGTTGTAGAGACCTCCAGGCGCGGGCCGGTATCGGGGTCCTCCGATGATCGACGCATTTCCCGGAGGACTGGTGCGGTTGTAGTAGGCGATCGGCGGATTGTAGAAGTGATTGCCGGATCCCCCGGGTTCCGTGCACCCGGCCGAGGTGATCGTCGCCGGTCCCTCGCGAAACGGCCACCCGAAGTTCTCGCCACCCGCCGCCTCATCCAGCTCTTCCCACGTGTTTTCCCCCACGTCTCCGATGTACACCTTTCCCGTGACCCGATCGATCTGGAATCGGAAGGGGTTGCGAAGGCCATAGACGAATACGAGCGCGGCGTTCGCATTTCCGCCGGGGAACGGATTATCGGATGGCGCAAGCGCGGCTTTGGAAGGTTGGGCGGTTCCAGTGTCGGGAAGCGACGCCACCTGCAAGCGCAAGATGTTCCCCTTGAACTGGGTCGAATCCTGCGCGTTGCAGCGATCGGCGTCTTCGCCCAGGCTCGCGTAGAGCTTGCCGTCGGGCCCGAACCGCAACGTTCCACCGTTGTGATTGCTCGCATTGTCCGGAATGTCCGTGATGAGATTCATCCGGCTGCCGAAGGTGAGGTTCGTGCTCGAAGGATCGGAGAGCGAACCGGAAACCTTGTAGCGAACGAGGTAGATGACCGAACCCGGCGTGTGATCGAAATAGAGGTACACGAAGGGCCGGGACGGCCAGGCGGGATCGACCGCGATCCCCAATAACCCCTGCTCGTTACCGGCCCCGTTCACATCGGGCACGGTGAGGACGGGACTGGCCGCCAAAACGCCTCCGGCCACTACGCGCACGCGAAACGTTTTTTGTTCGACGATGAGGATGCGTCCGTCGGGGAGATAGTCGAAGCTGGCGGGTTGGCTTAGACCCGTGTATACGATTTCATCGGCGAACCCGGTGGGCATCGCGCCAAACGCTCGGGTCCCAAACCACAGGCTGCCGGCCATGAATACAAAAACCAAGATACCGACCACAGTTGCCGCTCGCATGTTGCCTCCTTACCCGTTCATGAACACTCCCTTGGATCTCATCGTGCCTCCAGCCAGCCAGTTCGCGGCTCGGTCCGGCCGCGAAAGAACGCCCCCACGATTATGCCGAACACGAACCCGCCAATGTGCGCCCACCACGCTACGCCGCCGGCTTCTTGAGCGCTGGCCGCGGCCAGCGAGGCAGCGCCGCTGAAGAGTTGCAAAACGAACCACATCCCCAGCACCAACAAGGCGGGGAGCTCCGCCAATCGCAAGAAGAATCCCAGCGGGATGACCGTGACCACGCGCGCCTTGGGAAACATGATCAAGTATGCGCCCAGAACCCCCGAAATCGCTCCACTCGCGCCGATCGCGGGCACGGTGGAGTGGGGGCTAAAGAATGCGTGGGCGAGCGTCGCCGCGACGCCAGCCAACAAATAGAATACGAGATACATCGCGTGGCCCAGGCGATCTTCCACGTTGTCCCCGAAGATCCATAAATAGAGCATGTTCCCGAGAATGTGGGCCCAGCCGCCGTGGAGAAACATGCTGAGAAAGATGCTTTGAATGTCGCTTCCCGTATTGCCGGGAAGAAAAAACCGGCTGGGGACGAACGCGCCATCGCGAAGAAAGCCCTCGAGGTGTGACCCCAGACTGAGCTCGTAAAAGAACAGCGCCAGGTTGGCGGCGATGAGGAGGACGTTAATGATTGGAAAGCGTTGCCGTTCCTGAATATCTCGGAGGGGGATGACCATGTTCCATCCTGTCGAATTCTGTCACCCGGCCCCTGGCTTGGGCTCTCGCGTCGAAGTGTAGCAGGCGGCGAAAAAAGCTACCTGAGTCCGAGGCGTTTGAGCGCGATGCCCAGATATTTGTTCAGGGGATGGTCTCGCTCTACGACCGACAAGGGCGGATAGCTCCGCATACCGAGGGTCTGCAAATCTTGGGTGATATCGGGGTCGTCCTGATCCAGCTTCAGGCCTTCCAGGAAGGCCAACCGTGCGCGACGCCGATCTCCAGCCAGGAGGTACACACGCCCAAGATTGTGATAAAGCTCGGCGTGGAAGCTGACTTCCCTCACTGCGCCTTCACAGAGCTCGACCGCCTGCTTCTTTCCCGATCGTGCGAGGGCCATGGCCAGGCCGAGGTAGGAACGCGTCATGGGGTTACGTGAATCGAGCCGGTATGCGCGCTCCAAGATACGCATGGCTTCGCGCGGTTCGTCACGGCGCAAGAGGAAGATCCCCGCTCGCAATAGTTCCTGGGGGTTGTCTTCCGCTTTCCGAGCCGATTTGTCGGGACGTTCGTGTTGTCGTCCACCGGCAGGAGCGTGACTCATCCGGGAAAACTCCACCTTCGGGGTGATACCCGAGGGTTCGGCCAAGGAACCGCGGATCTATAGGGAGCGTTCCCGCGCCCCTCGATCGCGTGGGGCAAAAAGACCCATGGAGGCCCAATGGGGGCTTGGAAGCCGGTTTTAGGCCACGAACGAGCCGGACGTCTTTGGGGCGGCGTCGAGGATTTCACGGATCCGAAGGGCGAGGGCCTCCGGCTCGAAGGGCTTTTGAATGAGGCTCACCCCCGGCCCCGCGTCCGCCGCGAACGCTTTTTCGGTGTAGCCCGACATGTAGAGCACCCGCATGTCCGGACGGCTCAGGCGCAGACGTTCGTAAAGCTCCCGGCCGTTCATGCGCGGCATCACCACGTCGGTGAGCAGCAAGTGCACGTGCTCGGGGGTTCGCTCGCTCAACTGGATGGCGTCCTGAGGGGTGGCGGCTTCCAGAATGTGATAGCCCTGGCGTTCCAGGATGAGACGCACGAGGGTTCGCACTTGCTTGTCGTCTTCGACCAGAAGAATGATTTCGGAACCCCGCACGTCCTTGGGGGCGGGCACAGGGGGCGCCGGCTCGGTGGCCAGGGCTTCCTCGGAAGAAATGCGGGGGAGATAAATGCGAAATGTCGCCCCGCGGCCCGGCTCGCTCCACACCTCCACGCGCCCGCCGCTTTGCTCGACGATTCCATAGACCATGGGAAGTCCAAGCCCAGTGCCTCGGCCGGACTCCTTGGTGGTGAAGAAGGGCTCGAAGATGCGGCCCAGCGTGTGCGCATCCATGCCGACCCCCGAATCGGTCACCGACAGCATGACGTGCTCGCCCGCGCCCGCAGTTGGATTGACGTTCGCTGTCCGAATGACGAGGGTGCCACCCTGCGGCATGGCATCGCGCGCGTTCACAACCAGGTTGAACACCGCTTGCTCGATTTGCCCCGGATCGGCTTTCACCGGCGCCACGTCCGGGGCGAGCACGGTGGAGAGATTGATGTCCTCACCGATCAGTCGGCGCAGCATGGGCTCGACTCCGGTTAGGACCTGGTTCAAGTTGAGAACGCGCGGGTTGAGGACTTGCTTGCGCCCGAAGGCGAGGAGCTGGCGCGTGAGCTGCGCCGCGCGATCCGACGCGTGCTGGATTTGCTCGATGTGCGAGCGCAACACATCGTCGGGTCGCATCTGGGACAGCATGAGCTGGCAGTATCCGAGGATGGCGGTGAGCATGTTGTTGAAATCGTGGGCCACGCCGCCGGCGAGGTGACCGATCGCTTCCATTTTCTGCGCTTGCCTGAGCTGCTCCTCGAGCTGCCGGCGCTTGGAGGCGGCGAGCGCCAAGGCGACGAAGTCGGCGATCGAGCCGGCAAAGTGCTCTTCCTCCGGCGTCCAGGGATGTCGCGTTCCTACGAACTCGTGACAGACGATGCCCACGACCGACCCGGCGAGACGAATGGGGACGTCGAGCAATGACCGGATGGCGAGGGGCTCCAGATAGTCGCCGGCAAACTCACGTGTGCGAGGGTCGGCAAAGGCATCGTTTACGGCCAGCGTGCGGCTTTGCTCGATGGCTTCGAAATAGGCGGGGTAGCGATGGGCCTCGAGCGTGGTGCCGGGGGTTGCGCTGAAGCGGCCGCGTTCGTAGAGCGCTTGGCAGACGATGCTCGTCCGATCTTCGCTGAACAGCCAGACGCTCACCCGAGACACGCCGAGAATTGCGGCCGAGTTACGCGTAATCGCCTCGAGGTAAACCCGCCAGTCTGAATTGTCCATGAGCGCCAGCCCATGCAGCGCGGCTTGATTTCTCAAGATGGTTTCGGTGCGTTCAAGCAACGACTGCTCCGCCCGCCGGCGTTCGCTGATGTCGGTGGCCACGCCCAGGACCTGGGTGTCACCGCCGTCAGGAGAAGCAATGGCCCGCTTCAACGTCTCGAGCCAGCGGACGTTCCCTTGTGCATCCGTGATGCGCTCCTCGGGAACGATGGCAATATTTCCGGTCTGGATCACTTCCAAGTCGACGCGCCGGAATTGTTCCACCTCGGACGCGTTCGGATTGAAATCGGCGTCCCGCTTGCCGAGCAGGTTTTCGACCGAGGTCCCGTAAGCATCCGCTACGGCACGATTCACGAGCGTGAAGCGGCCCTCGCGATCCTTGGCGAAGATGAAGTGTGGATTGAGATCGATGACCTGGCGCAGATAGGTGCGTTGCCGGGTGAGCTCCTGGAGCAGAGCCTCGAGCTCGGCGTCCGTTTTCAAGACTTCGCGGGATCTGCGATCGAGGGTGTTTTCGAGTTCCTGACGCGCCGATTCGAACTCTTGATAGGTGGTCTCCACAGCTTCCAGGAATTGGGATAGACGAGGGTCGAGGGCCGCGGGGTCCTCCACCCGGAGAAACTCCCGAAGCTGCTTCTGGAGCAAGGGATGGACCACACCGCCATTCTAGCACCAGCACCCGTGGAGTCCCCCGCGTCGTCTGATAAGATGCCGCAGCTGGAAGGGGGGTCGGTTCGGCTTCGCCGAGTCGCGAAAACAGACATGCAATTCTCCATGGTCAAAATTGAAGACGTCATCGTGGTCGAGCTAATGGGTGACGTCTGGGGCGGGTGGGATTCCGTGGAGCTCAAGGACAGCGTCGGCCGCCTGCTCAAGACCGGGGAGCGCAAGTTCCTGGTCGATTTCTCGTCCTGTAGCTCGGTAAACTCCTCGGGAATCGGCGTGTTGCTGGCGGTTCAGGAAGCGATCCGAATCGCCAAGGGCACCATGGCTCTCTGCGAGGTGAACGAACGCGCCCGGCGCGCCTTCTCCATTTCCGAGGTATGGAACGAGTTCGACAGCAAGGTCTCACGATCCGAGGGGCTTAAGGCCATGGGAGTCTCTGAATCCAATCCCTAGGGGCATTCTTTTTCTTGACACCCAATCCTTGGTAGTGCAACACTCGTGGACGAACTCGCCTCCCCTTTCGGTACTCGGGGAAGGCAGTGGATGGGGGTCCTTTAGAAAGGATTGGGGGTATCGCAGTGGCAAAGAACGCGCTCGAGACGCCCGAAACCGCGTTTCCCACGGGGGAACCGAGCCAAAAGACAGAGCTCAAGCCCGTACGGGGGGGCAAGTTAATGCGTGCCCCGCAAACGCCTCCGGAGCCCCATCTCCTCTACCTGGTCGGTGAGCCCGAGGCTGTATTTCAGGCCGTCTGGAGGGGGCTTGAAGGACTGGCGGCCCGGGAACGGATCGCCGAGGGGGTCACCTTGACCCGGACCACGGAAGGGGAGGCGAGCCTCGAAATTCCAATGGGATCCCGGGAGGAAGGCCAAGGGTGGCTCCGCCGTCTGGCAAACGTTCCAGGAGTTGCGGTGCTTTTGACCGACTCGAATGGCGACGAGGTGATGGGCCGAGGGGCCTGAGCTCCTCGATTCTTCGCCTAGTATTTTCTTCGTACTGCCAATACTTCGTATTTTCCGTGGGGTCCGATCATCCACGAGAGGACGGTCCCCACGATGCTCACCACCAACGATCCCAATAGTGCCGACCAGAAGCTCGCGATCGTAAACCCCGGCAAGAGCCAGGCAACCAGGCCCAGCATGGCCGCGTTCACGACGAAGAGGAAGAGACCGAGGGTGAGGATGGTGAAGGGCAAGGTCAGGAAGATGGCGAGCGGCCGGAAGATCGCGTTCACGATTCCCAATAGTAATGCGGAAAGAGCGAGGGACCCCAGGCCCTCGATGTGCATTCCCGGAACGATCGAGCTCGCCAGCCAGAGGCTGAGCGCGCTGATCAGCATCCTGAGCAAGAATCCCCGCATAACCCCGGCAGCATAGCAGGTTTCGGGCGGCGGGTGCCGCGCCGAGACGGACTGGTAAGCTGGGGTGCCATGCCCACCAACGTCACCCCGCAATACAAGGAAGCCGAAGCGCGCTACCGCTCGGCCCGCACGGCCGAGGAAAAGATCGCCGCCCTCGAAGAGATGCTGGCGATCATGCCCAAGCACAAAGGCACGGATAAGCTCCAAGCCGACGTGAAGGCGCGGCTGGCCAAGCTGCGGCGGGATACGGGCAAGAAAAGCGGCGCACGGGGGGCCAGCCACATGGTGCCTCGGGAAGGCGCGGGGCAGATTGTGCTCGTGGGTCTTCCCAACTCCGGAAAGTCCGCACTGGTCGCCGCCACCACGCACGCCGAACCCAAGGTGGCCGAGTATCCGTTCACCACTCGGGAGCCCGTCCCGGGAATGCTGCCCTACCGGGACGTGCACATTCAGCTCGTGGATTTGCCGCCCATTTCTCGCGAGCACGTGGAACCGTGGGTGTTCGACCTCATTCGCCGCGCCGATCTCGTGTGGGTAGTGCTGGCTCAGGAAACGGCGCTCGAGGATCTGGAAGAAGTGCGGGCGCTCATGCGGGCGAAACATTTGGAGATAACTCCCTGGGGGCGGCCCCCGTCCCTAGACCCCAGCCCGGAGGAGATGATCCCCCCTGTTCTCAAAAGCGCGCTCCTCGTGATTACCGGGCTGGATCGCCCCCAGGGCGAAGCGAACCTGGGCGCGTTCGGCGAGCTCGTGTCATGGCCTCGGGTGGGAACCTCGATCGTGTCCGCCCAAGGGCTCGACGCGCTGGCCGCAGAAACCTTCACCGCGCTCGACGTCATCCGGGTGTACACCAAAGAACCGGGAAAGCCGCCCGATCATGAGCGGCCGTTCACCTTGAAACGCGGATCCACGGTCCAAGATCTAGCGCGTCTCATCCATCGCGACCTTTCCGAGACCCTCAAGTTTGCGCGGATCTGGGGACCGGCCGTCTTCGATGGTCAGCCGGTCAAGGGCGATCACGTCCTCACCGACGGCGACGTCGTAGAGCTGCATGTATAAGTAGCGTTCCCAGAAGTCGGGCGAGTTTTTATTAGCGTCCGCGGAGGAAAGGGTGTATTCGTATAGACCCATCCAGCCGCGGTGACTCCAAGTCCTCCCCCTCGCGGAATTGCCTGCGGCGGTTTTCGATTTCCAATTCGCTCGCCCTTGACTCAACCGGTTCCGTCACAGAGGAGGTCAGTGTGCCGACTGTTCCGGCGTCCTTTTTCGATCTCGCCAAGCAAAAAAACGCCAAGCTCGTCGATCTCAAATTCGTCGATCTGTTGGGTACGTGGCAACACTGCACGTTCACGATCGACGAGTGGGACGAGAAGACGTTCATCGAAGGCGTGGGTTTCGATGGCTCGTCTATCCGCGGCTGGCAGGGAATTCACGTGTCCGACATGTTGGCCGTGCCCGACGCCGCCAGCGCCTGCGTCGATCCGTTCTTCGCGGAACCCACGTTGAGCGTGATCGCGAACATCGTGGATCCCATGACCCACGAGGACTACTCCCGCGATCCGCGCCACGTGGCGCGGAAGGCGGTGGAGCACCTCAAGAAATCGGGCATCGCGGACGTGTGTTTCATCGGCCCCGAGCCCGAGTTCTTCATTTTCGACGAAGTGCGGTACGAACAGAACCAGCACCGGGGCTATTACGAGATCGATTCGGTGGAGGGCGCGTGGAACACGGGCCGCTTCGAGGAGCCGAATCTCGGCTACAAGCCGGGGTACAAGGGCGGCTACTTTCCGGTCAGTCCTACCGACACCTTCCATGACCTGCGCAGCGAGATGGTGCTGGAGATGAAAGAGGTGGGGATCAAGGTCGAGAAACACCATCACGAAGTCGGCACGGCCGGTCAGAGCGAGATCGGCATGGTCTTCGCCGAGCTGGTGCAGATGGCCGACCAAATGATGTGGTTCAAATACATCTGCAAGAACGTGGCGCGGCGGAAGGGGAAGACGGTCACGTTCATGCCCAAGCCGATCTTCGAGGACAACGGAAGCGGTATGCACACGCATTTCTCGCTGTGGAAGGGCGGCCGGCCTATCTTCGCCGGAGAGGGCTATGCGGGATTATCGGAGACCGCGCTCCATGCGATCGGCGGCATCTTGAAGCATGCCCCGGCCATTCTGGCCTTCGCCGCCCCGACCACCAATTCCTACCGCCGGCTCGTTCCAGGATTCGAAGCTCCAGTCAACCTGGTCATGTCACAACGGAACCGGTCCGCTTCCGTGCGCATTCCCATGTATACCCAGGAGCCCAAGGCCAAGCGGTTCGAATTCCGGTGCCCGGATCCCAGCTCGAATCCGTATTTCACGTTCTCGGCCATGCTCATGGCGGCCATGGACGGCATCCAGAAGCGTATGGATCCCGGGAAGCCGCTCGATCGCGACATCTACGAGATGTCGGAAACGGAGCTGGCCGGGTATCCCAAAACGCCGGGATCACTCGGCGAATCCCTGAATGCCTTGGAGACCGACCACCAGTTCCTCATGGCCGGCGACGTGTTCACCGAGGATCTGATCGGCACGTGGATCGAGTACAAACGCAAGAACGAGCTCGATCCGATCCGGTTGCGGCCGCATCCGCACGAGTTCCATCTGTACTACGACAACTAAGAACGGGGGCAGGAGCAACCTGGTCAGGGGGCGGCTACGTACGTCCGTGTGGATAACCGGAGGTCCTCATGCCGCCCCTCGTCCGCACCCTGGCTCAGGGCGAATATCTAGGCGTGATCTGGTTCTGGTCACTCGCCGGCTCCTCTGAAGTTAAGGAAGGGGGTTGCATCGTGGATCCAAGAGGAGAATTATGAATCCATGATGCGCAGTCATCTATTCCTTGCCGCCGCGAGCCTGGTCACGCTGGTTTCCAGTGCGGGCTGTGCCAAGAAGGAACCCGCGGCGGAGCAAGTACACACGGCGGCCGTCACTCAGGAGGATCGGGGCGAGAGCACTTCCGCCCCGACAACGAACACGATGGCGATTCAAGTTCAAAGTTCCGCATTCATGCCGGGGGCTGCCATTCCGGAGCTGCACACGTGCGACGGTACGGATGTGTCGCCGCCCTTGACCTGGGGATCGGGACCCGAGGGCACTGAAGCGTGGGCGCTCATCGTCGACGATCCCGACGCACCCTCCAAGACCTGGGTGCACTGGGTGCTCTTCAACCTTCCCGGTTCCACCCACTCCCTGAGCGCAGGCGTTCCAACCTCCGGTGATTTGCCGGGAGGCGGACACCAGGGGAAGAACGATTTCGGCAAGCTGGGCTACGGCGGCCCCTGCCCTCCGGTCGGCAAGCCCCATCGGTACTTCTTCCGGCTCTATGCGCTCGACGCATCGCTCGATCTGCCCGCTGGGGCAACGCGCGATCAAGTGGACCGCGCATTGGAGGGACACATTCTCGGGCGCGGAGAGCTCATGGGAACGTACGCGCGCCGGCGTTAGAGACCCAGCTTGGTCAGCCGGTCCTGATAGATTTTCGCGCGCGTGGCATCGTTCATGCGGGTCGCGATCTCAGCCAGGCACTGAAGCAGTCGGGGATCATCCGGAGACTGTTCGAGTCCTCGCGCGTACACCTGGCGCGCTCCCTCGAGGTTGCCTTGCATGGCCAGCGATGAGCCGAGATTGGTGACCGCGAGCACGTTCCAGGGATTCTTGGCCACCGCCCGGGCGAAATATGCCTCGGCTCCGCCCATATCCTTGCGCTGGAATGCGATCACGCCGAGATTGATGAGGGCATTGGAGTGTTCCGGCTCGAGGGCGAGGGTTCGTTCGTAGGCAGTTTGGGCCGCGGTTGTTTCGGCCAGATCGTAATGGGTCACCCCGAGGTTGTAGGTCGCCTCCGAGAATTCCGGCTGGATCTCGAGCGCCGCGTTGTACTCGTCGAGGGCTTGCCGCAGGAGCGCTTTGCGGCGGGTGGGGTCTTGGGTGGACTCCCCTTGCTCTCGCAACACGGAGGCGAGGTGATGGTGCACGCGCGCACTGGCCGGAGTCGTGCGGAGCGCAGCCCTAAACAAGCTCTCGTTGCTACGCCAGTCGCGCGCCCGGGCGAAAGTCCCCACGCCTCCGCCCACAATCAAGATGGCCAGGAGTCCGAGCGCCACCGGACGGGACCGCTTCCAGAATGCTTCGAGACCCAGAGAAATGAGTCCCGCCACGCCCAGACATGACACGAACAAGAAACGTTCCGCCATCGTCGTGCCGGTGAGGTAAAACAAGTTGAGCCCGGGGACAAGGGCGAGCCAGATGAGAGCAATGAAAAACGCGATTGCCCGCGCTCCCCGGCGCCACGCGAGCGCGATGAGAGCAATGCTCGCCAGAAGGGCGAGAAGTCCGGCGAGAGCCCGGGGGTCTGCCCAGCGCACGATCGGGACCGCGTTATACGAGTAATCGAAACTGAGGTTGTGGGGAAAGAAGAGAAGTCCCAGGTAACGGAAGCTAATTTCCGAGATCGTAGCCAGTCGTTCGCCCCAACCGTGCGCGGCCACGAGCGCGTTGTTCATCACCGTGAGCGGGCCGACCGGAACGCCAGGGTGTCTCGCGGCGGCGAATCGAACCAGCACGCTCAGCACTGTCACCGCGGCGTATCCACCCAGGACGGTGATGACGCGCCGCCGATCGAGCGCGGCGAACGCAGCGAGGGCGAGAGCGACGATGGGCAAGAACGCGTAAGCGGTTTCCTTCGAGAAGAGCGCAGCGAGATACGCGGCCAGGGCCAGGGTCAGCATGCGCGGCGAAACGCGGGTGCGGTTCTGATCCATGCCGTTAAAGAGAAGCCCCAAGGAGGCGAGTCCGAAGAGGGCCGCGCAAAGCTCTTCACGTCCCTTGATATTGGCCACGACCTCGGTGTGAACCGGATGAACGAGAAAGAGCGCGGTGGCCATCCACGGTAGCTCCGGATGACGGGCTCCGAACATCGCTCGGAGTGTCCACCAGGTCGCCAGGGCGAGCATCGCGTAGAACAGCACGTTGCCGAGATGGTGCCGGCTCGGCTGGCTGCCGTAGAGGCTCACCTCCAGCGCAGTCGAGGACAGAGGCACGGGGCGGTAGGCGATGTCGACCGAACGGTCGAACCCGTATAGATAGTTGCTGGCAAAGATGTCGGGAATGCCGGAGAGTCCCCGCTGGACGAAACGGTTTCCCCGCGTGATCACGTCATCGTCGAGCACGTACGGAAAGGCGATCGTCCCGGCGTAGAGCACGATGGCAAGCGCGGCCAAGCCGAGCGGCGTAGCGCGAAAACGCGAACGGGCGACGGGTTTATTCTTGGGCCGCGTTCTAGTGCGCCGGGAGGGTGCGGTCATATTGAGATCGGGAATATACAGTAGGGGAACACGATGACCCAAGACGTGGTCATTATCGGCGCCGGCATTGCAGGTCTGTCGATCGCCGAGCATCTCTTGCGCACCGAACCGGGACTCAAGGTGCTGCTCGCCGATCGAGAGCACGTGGGGGCGGGGAGCACATCACGGAGTCTGGCCGCGTTTCGCCACCAGTGGTCGGTCCCCGCGCACGTGGCGTTCTCCAGGTATTCCGGGGCTGATTACGAGCGACTGACCGGGCTTGGATATGCGCTCGAGTTCCGCCGAAACGGCTACCTGTTTCTCTACACCGATCCGGCGCGCTGGCAGCGCGCGACCGAGCGCGCCCGCCGCCAGCGGGAACTCCACGTGGACGTAGAGACGCTGACCACATTGGACCCCGCCCGCATTCCGTGCGCGGGAGCGGTCGAAGATGACGCGGTGATTGGAGCCACCTGGGGACCCCAGGACGGCTTTCTCGATCCCTTGGCGGTGGCGCAAGCGTATCTGGACGAGGCACGCCGGCGCGGGCTCGAGTACCGTCCGGGGTGGGTTCCAACCGAGCTCCACGGGACGCCTCACGTGACCGGGATCTCGTTCGGGTCAGAGCGCATCGTCACGTCCCGGGTCGTGCTGGCGGCGGGAATCTGGAGCGCATCCATTGGCCAGGACTGGGGGCTGCCGTTGCCCCTCATCGCTGCCAAGCGCTACATCTATCACTCCCGTCCGTTGACCGAGCTGGACGTCTCGCGCTGGCCGCTCGTGATCGGGGATCGGGGCCAGCACTGCCGCCCCGCCGAAGGCAACACGCTCATGCTGTCCTGGGAACATCGGCCCGAAGCGCGAATCACGTTGCCCGATGCCGCCTCATTGTGGGACGAGCAAGACACGATCGAACCCGGATTCGGGGCCTCGGAATACGGTCTCGATGTGCTGGCGGAGCTGGCTCGCCATCTTCCCGTTCTGGCGGAAACGGTGAGCCTTCGCAACGCGACCTCGGGTTGGTATGGCAACACTCTCGATGCGAAAGCGATCCTCGGGCCGGACCCACGACGTCCCGGCCTCTACCTGGCCACCGGGTTTTCGGGTCACGGCATCATGCATGGGGGAGCAACGGGTCGCCTGATGACGGATCTATTGCTCGATCGCCCGCCCACCCTCATCTCGCCCGCCGATCTGGAGCGTCAGTTCGGTGTCGAACCCCTCCTGAGCGGTCGCGTGCGCGAACCCATCGAAGAGATGAGTCTCTAGCTACTTCGCGCGGATGTTAACTGCGCCGCTGAAGCTCGAGATGTCGATCTTCGAAGCGCCCGATCCCAGTTCGAAGTGAAGCTCGTAGCCGGGTCCGTACTCGCTGCTCCGTTTGGCCTCTGGGCCGAGCTCGTTAATGATCTTGCCGCTGAAGCTCGAGACGTCGAACTCGGCACTGGTCGAGCGGGGAAGCTCGAGAGTGATTGAACCCGAGTGTGTCTCGAGAGACAACGTGCCTCGCGAAGCCAGTCCTGCTCTCCAGATGGTGTCACCGGAGACCGTGGAGCAGGTGGCTTCGTCGAACGCGCCCTCGTGCACCTCGATGTGGCCGTTCACGCACGCGGCTTCCAGCTCTCCCTTGCCGCCGGTGACTTCGATGGTCCCGTTCACCGCCTCGAGTCGGGTCTTACGAGATCCAGTGCTCACGGTGATGGATCCGTTTACGGTCGATGCCTCGACCTCATCCGGTTGCCCCTTGACGGTGATGCCACCGTTCACCGACTGGAGCTCCAGCTCTCCGGTCACGCCTTCCACCGTAATATCGATGTTCACGCCGTCCACGCGCACCGTGCTCCCCTCCGGCACACTGATCTCGAGCCGAGCCTCGATGCTCTTTCCGTGGGCCTTTCCGTTCATCCAATGATCGGGCACTTCGGCCTCGATGCGGGTGCGGTCCTCTTCCCGCTCGAAGGTCAACGTCTCGACTCCCGGTCCCAGCGTTCCCTTCACCCGGACTTCCTTCTGGGACCATCCCGTCACGTGCACGGATCCGCTCATGTTGCGAATGGACACGATGCCGTGCGGGGCGGCGGAATGTGTGTCATCGACCGTCGTCTGAGCCCCCGCTCGCGCGGCGACCAGCGCGGCCAGGATGGTTGCCGTCCACAACATGCGTTTCATCGTTCACTTCTTCCTTTCCCCGTTCGCTCCCGGTCTCGAGGGGTTCCGTTCATGCCCAGGTGCCGGAGGCCAGCCGTGCCGCCACGCGCAAGAGCTCGAGTTTTCGTTCGTAGTAGCCGGTCAACGCTCGCGCGAGCCCCGGGTTCTGGGGTTCCTGCCGCAAGGCGTCGACGGTTTCGTTGATGGCGATATCCAGCGCGTCGAGCGCGGGTTCCACCACGCTGGCGCGCGCGAGCGCCTCAGCGTCGACATGGCCGGCAAGGCCGGCGAAGACCGCCTTTTCTGTGCTCAGGCTTTCCTCTTCCAGCGCCCAAATCATGCGGGCCCAATCGGACGGCTGTGGTTTGGCCCGGTCCGAGATCACCATCACATCGGGTTGATTCTCGGAGGACGGTGCTCTCGCCGACGTTCCGCCAGTCGAGTCGTGGTGTCGCGGAACGATCAGAGTCGCAGCACCGAATACCGCCACGAGGGCCGCGGCTGCCAAAGCGAATCGGAATCGAGAGCCCAGGCTCCCAACTACCTTCGTGGACGCGGGCTCGTCTTCCGAGGTTGTTCCGAGGGCATTCGCGAGGCGCCACCAAACGTGGGGCGGTGGTTCGATGGAGCGGGGGAGCGCGGCCGCATCGCTCACGATGCGGGCCAGCGCGTCGGCTTCTTCGCGACACGACGCGCAGTCCTTCAAGTGCTCGGAGAGTGCGTCCTGAGCGGTCGCATCGAGCTGGCCGCTGACGTAAGCATCCAACGCGTCCTGCCATTCAGGGTGATTCATGGTTTTCGTCTTCCCAGGCGCGCGCGCAAAAGGCGTCGCGCGCGAAAGAGCTGAGCCTTGCTGGTGCCGGGAGCGATGCCGTTCAACCTGGCAATTTCTTCGTGGCGGTAGCCCTCCACGTCGTGCAGCACGAACACGACGCGCGCCCCTTCCGGCAAGGTGGCGATCGCCGATTCCAGATCCATCGTCATCTCCAGTCCGTTGTCGGGGGCGGCTCGTTCGACTGCCTCGGGCTCGGGCTGTTCCCGCCGTCCCCCCGCCCCGGCCCGCAGGGTGTCCAGGGACCGGTTGACGGCGAGACGGTAGAGCCAGGTGCTGAACCGGCTGCGGCCCTCGAAGGACCCGATTCGCCGCCAGACTTGAAGAAACACGTCTTGCACGATCTCCTCGGCCCGGCTCGGATCGGCGGTAAGCCGCAAGCCCAAGGCATAGACGCGGCCGGCATGGAGGCGGTATAGCCCCTCCAGGGCACGCTCGTCCCCCGACCGCAGGCCGGTTATGAGCTCTTTTTCCTCGAGTTCGAGAACGGGCGCTCTGCCGCTCACCACCCTGGGCACCTCCCCGGTCTCTGGCCGATGGCGTTTCGTGATTCACCCCTTGGACGGCGGGACCCTGGAAAAGGTTTGAACCCTATGATGCCGCCGGTCTCGATTTTTTGCCTGCCGCGGCCTGGGTTTCCCGAACCCGGCCCTGAAACACCTCCCGAAGGGTCCCAAGGCACGGGCACCTGGGGCTGCTTCCGCACCCGCCTTGCAAGTTGCAATTCGCCACGCCCTCGAGGTGTTCTTGCAAATAGCAATACTGCGAGTGAAATTACACACTGCTATAAACAAATTTGTTATTAGTGATAAAGCGCTTTGTTATCCGGTGATAAAATTTGTATCGCCGCATCGGAGGTGGCTGTTCCAATGGACACCCCCCTGGAGGGATGGTCGTCTCCATGCGGCATTTCTTGCATCTGAATGGCGGGGTTAGGAGTTGAAGCATGAAAATCTTGCTTCGAGGGGTCGTTTCCCTCCTCCTCGTGGGTGTGGCCTGGCCGGCCGCATCTTCCGTGCGGCTTCGGGACGGCGGAACGACCGGAGGAGGACGAAGCGAGAACGGCTCCGGACCCGCCCTCTGGTGTCGCGACACCGATCAGGACGGTTACGGTGACGGCACGCAACTCCGCGAGGCCATCTCGGCTCCCCCCGGATTCGTGGCTTTGGACGGCGACTGCGACGACTCCGACCCCACCGTTTACCCCGACGCGGTGGAGCTCTGTGACGGCAAAGACAATGATTGCAACGGGCTGATTGACGACGGGATCGGCGACGCGGACCACGACGGCATTCTCGACTGCTGGGAAGTGGATGACGATGCCGACGGCGTGCTGGACGCGGCCGATAATTGCCCCGCCGCGTATAACCCCATCCAGCTCGATACTGATTACGACGGTTTGGGCGACGCGTGCGATCAGGACGCCGACGGGGACGGCGTCCCGGATACGCTCGATTGCGCGCCGCTCGACCAAGACATGTTCCCCGGTGCGCCGGAGATTTGCGACGGCAAGGACAACAACTGCAACGGCAAGAGCGATGAAATTTTTCCCGACGCGGATCAGGATGGCTTGGCCGACTGCATCGAGGTCGATGACGACGCGGACGGCGTGCTGGATCCCGCCGACAACTGCCGGGCGGCCTACAACCCGATTCAGGAAGATACGGACCATGATGGGCAGGGTGACGCTTGCGACGTGGACGACGACAACGATGGAGCGCTCGACGACGCGGATTGCGGGCCGAGAGAGCCACTCGTCTACCCCGGAGGAACGGAGAGTTGCGACGGTCTAGACAATGATTGCGACGGACACGTCGACGAAGGGTTCCTCGACTCGAATCAGGACGGGCAGGCCGACTGCGTGGACGGGGACGATGACGGGGATGGCGTCCTCGACACCGTCGACAACTGCCCTTGGATCTACAACCCGCTTCAGGCCGACAGCGATCACGACGGGATCGGCGACGCGTGCGCGAACGACGCGGACTCGGATGGAACCCCGGACTATTCGGACTGCGATCCTCACGATCCCGATGTTTATCCCGGGAACCGGGAATTCTGTGATGGGAAGGACAACAACTGCGACGGAGAAGTTGATGAGGGATTTGGAGATCGTGACGGCGACGGGATCAAAGATTGCGTCGACCTGGACGACGATGGGGACGGGATCAAGGACATGATCGATAACTGCCCGGCCGTGTACAATCCCGATCAAGCGGACCGGGATCACGACGGTGCCGGGGATGCTTGCGATGCCGAGCCGACCGAGCCAGGGCAGAACGGGGGGGAAAGCGGAAACGGCAAGCATAACCAGGTTCTCTTCTCCGCGAATCCCAACCCCACCCAGGCGGGCACCGAGATCGCGTTCGAAGTCCCGTCTTCGGGGGGACGCGTTCGGCTCTCAATCTTCGATGTCGCGGGCCGCCGGGTGGCGGTGCTGGTGGAGGGTGAACTTTCCGGCGGACGTCACGCCGCTCGCTGGGATGGACGGGATCAAAACGGCGCCCGCGCCGCGACCGGTCTCTATTTCTATCGCCTCGAGGCTCCCGGCCTTACCCTCGTCCATAAGCTCGCCGTTCTGCCATAGCCCTCTGGACCGGCTCAGGCCGGCTGACCATCCGTGACCTCCCCCGGAGCCAAGCGCGATGTCTGCCTGGTCGACGGGCACAACGTCATGCATCGCGTCCCCTCTCTGGCCCGGCTCTTGAGATCCGATCAGGCCGAGGAAGCTCGGGAGCGGCTTAGAGAGGCGTGTGTTCGTTTTTCCCTCCGGCGTCGCACCCGCGTTCTCCTCGTGTTCGACGGCTCGCGCGGCGTGCACGCGCCCGCCCCTCGTCCCAATCCCTTGGTCGAGATCGTTTACGCCACCGGCGCGCGGAAAGCGGACGGATTGATCCTCGAACGCGCGGAGCGCTTGGTTCGCGAGCGGCAGTCGGTGGTGGTCGTCACAGAAGATCGTGGAATCAAGAACGCGCTTCCCGGCAAAGCGCGGACGTTGGGGGTACGCGCGTTCTGGTCCGCGATCGAACCCGAGCACGAAGATGCCGGAGAGGACAAACCGACTCCGCCCCTCGAGGATGTCGAAGCCTTTTTCCTGGAGGCCGAGCGACGGCAGAAGATGTCGGCTCGGAAAGATCCCAAAAAAGAGGGAGGCACCTAAAGGCGCCTCCCTCTCCGATCACCTGAAGTTCTTGGTTATTCGCACGTGGCAGGGAAGTGCCAGACGTTGCCTCCGCTCACCACCGTCACCGTTCCAATGCCGTTCTCGAACGTGGCCGTGACCGTCCAATGCTTTTCCGCATCTCCCGGATGCGCTCCCGTGCACACGACGTGCAGGTCGCCGGTGTGCACAAACGATCCTGACCTGGGGCACTGGCCTTCCGTTCCGTGGGTGACGTCCCACACCAGATGGCTGTAGGTGGACGAGAAGGCCGCGTCCAGAACGCAATCCGTGGTGCCGGACGAGTCGGTGCGGCTGTGAGTAAAGGAACCTTCGAAACCGCCCGAGCCGTTGACGCTCACCGTGATCGTAGAGTCAAGCACGGTCGGCGTGGCGATGATGTTTTGGAAACCGGTCGCTGAACCTTCCGGGCCCTCGGCATTAAAGGTCAGGAAGCTCCGCACGTAGTCCAACTCGGGCAAGCTGGGATACTTGACCGGGCCGCCGTTCGAAACGAACTGCACGGAATCGGTGAAGCTCGCCACTGAACCGGCTTCGTTATCCAACACGAGATGCGCCACCCAGAATTGCGTGGTCTCGTTGTAGAGGAGCGTATAGGTAATGCCCTGGAAAACGGGGCTGGCAGTATTGCCGTTCACGACGTCGCCCATGACGTTCATGGCCGTATTGGTCATCGAGTTCGTGGCACTTTGCAGGTCGCCAAAACCGTCCTGAAAACTCTGGAAGGACGGATCGTTAGGATCGCCTGGAGTGAGCGTAGTCGTAGAGTCGTTGCAACCGGTGAGGAGGAGAGTGAGGATCACCCCGCCTCCAACCAAAAAACGTTTCATCGTGGCCTCCCGGTGGAGAAAAGAGTCCATATCTTATTCGGTTGATGAGCCATGAGCCTTGAGCGGAACGAGGCCAGGCAGGGAGTCGCCGGGCCCCCAAACCCACCTGGCCCGGAGTGGACACGCCTTCCCTCGAAGGATAAGCTCAGTATCAATAGAAGGGAAATTATAGGAGGGCTTATGAAGTTCTCCCTGGAACACATCGACCAAATTCAAATTATCGCCCTCAAAGGAAATCTAGACGGCGGATGGGAGAATCTGTCGCTCAAGGACAAAGTGAGCGAGCTGGTTCAAAACGGCGAACGTAATTTCTTGTTCGACCTCGGCGAAGCCCACTTCGTGAACTCGACCGGCATCGGCGTCCTGGTCGCTTGCCTGGCCACCGTGCGTGCCGCAGGTGGGCGCCTCAAGTTCTGTCGCGTAGGGCACCGCGTCCGCCGATCCCTCGAGACGACCGGAGGCGGCATCTGGGGGAGCTTGGACGTGGAGTCGGATCGCGAGACGGCGCTGCGATCGTTTACCGGTTAGGAACTAATTCCCGCCCTGGCCCCCGCCCTGATTGTGGCACCCGCCTGTGCAGGCCTGCTGATCCGCGGCGATCTGCTGCATGATCGAAGCATGCAGTTGCGCTTCGCTCTGCCGGCACTGGGGATCACCGCAGCTATGGATGGCGGTCAGGAAACGGTCCCGCTCGTTAACGCGCGCCTCTGCAGCCGCGTCAAGACAGATCTCCCGGCAGCCCTCGGAGTGTTTGTCTCGTCCCGCGGCGGAAAGTCCGAGCGTGTTGTCCGCAGTGCGCGCACACTGCGGTGATGTAGACGCCATGAGCAGGCTGGCCGCTCCGAGCAGTGCCGCACTTGTAAACCAACGGGCACGGCGAACGACTTGGTGATGCATAACCGGATCTCCCTTGTTGGTGCGACCTAAAGCGTGCAATCCGGAGGGGAATTTATTGCGACCCTTTGATGTTAATAGACCTGAATATACCACTCAGCTGGGTATCAAAATCCAAACTATCTATATGTTGCCTCGAGCCGCCCCGAGGCGGGGAGTCAGCTCGAGGCCTTCACGATGCATACCCCGGTTTCGGGGGCGTCCGGAACGACGTTCTGACGGACTTCTAAGCGATTTTTCGGACCAAGCAATAGTGCCGGGAGCGCGTCCGTCACCTTGGCCGCCAGCGCAGCCGCCTCGTCGCGCGTGCGAGCCAGGGCCTCCACCACCACGGGCGTGTCGACCCGTTCCATCTGGTTCAGCCAGCTGGCCGTTTCCATCAGGATAGGCGAGGGCATGCCGCCGGGGTTTTTCCCAGCCAGCTCCGTTCCCGGAACCAACAGGGTGACGCCCGTCTTCTCCTCGCGTATATAGGGATTGACCGTAAAAGCATCGCCCAGGAAGTTGCGCTTGTTCCCCGCTTCGTCGAAGGCCTCGCATACATATGAGTAGGTAAGACCGGGAAGTGCCATGTCGCCACTGAGCGTGCGGCCGTCCCAGGTGATCTGCTCCGGAATGCGGCCCTTACCGTTGAACCGGGCCACTGTATTTCCCCGCGAATCCGCGACCTGCAGCGTCCACCGCTCAACCTTGCTGAGCGCAGGGCGAAACCGAGCCACTGGGCCCGTGGAGAACATCGTCAACCACGGACGCCCCGTGTATGCGTTGTGCTGGCCGGCCGATTGGGCCAAGAGGGGAGCGTTCAAATCAGGGGCACCCCGGTCCACGATATCCAAGGTGCGTTCGCGTTCGAGCCCGGGGGCGCTCTTCGGGTCCAGGTCCAGAATGAGCTCCGGACGTTCGAAGTCGATGCGGATGCGATCCTCGCCGGTGACGGTCATGTCCGGAAACTTCGTTCCCCCTTCGCCGCCCTTCAGGGTCGTGCTGTCGGGGACGGCCGGCTTTTCCGTCTTCGTGCCCTTGGCTGGGGTCGCGGCGGAGCCGAGAGAGGGCCCGAGAGCCAGGAAGATAAGGGCCGCTCCCAAAGGAAGCGTGATGAAGCGGGTCTTCGTCGTCTCCTGCGATCGTTTCATCGCTCTGTGCCTCCGCGTGTGACCTGTTACTGGTTGTCCGACAGTCGGAAATGGAACGTGATCTGTCCCCATTGGTCACCCACTTGATTCTTGGGCAACCGCTCGAACAGCCAACCGCTCAACGCAGTGTTGGCGTTGGCGTCGAAATCGGGATAGCCCGACGTCTTCTCCACCACGATGTTGTCCTTCACTATTCCGTCTTCACCTACGATGAAATAAAGGCGTACCGATCCTTCCACGCCTTCACGTTTCGCCCAGTCGGGATAAACGGGGGTGGAGTACTTGAGAAGTTTGCGGTTGGCGACGGGGCCGAGGAGCGTGGCTCCCGCGAGGTCACGCCGCGCAGTGCTTTCGGATCGTTGCGCTGCCTTGGCTTTCGGCGCGTCGGCAATCGAAGCGGCGACCGGGACCGCGGTCGGTTCCTCGATGCGACGCAATTCGATCGGCACCGGACGCGGCCGGCCTTCGCGATGCAATGCGATGGGAGAAGGAATGCCGCCCGAACCGCCGGAACCCGATGGGGCGAGCGCCAACCCCGATCCCGCACGCCCGCTTCCCGTACCGACGGCCAAAGCCGGCTGAGAGCCGCGTGACGCCTGGGCTTGTAACGTGGCGAGACGGTTTTGGAGCTGGTCGTTGGCCACCGATACCGCTTGCGGATCGACGGTCACGTCCGCCTTCTCGACGCGGCGTTCGTAGTGGGCCGGTTCGGGCACCGGACCGGACGGCACCGGTTGGGAGTTCACTTCCGGAGTCGGCGTGGCCGGGGGACCGGGATCGCCGTCCATCCAGGTGATCTCGGTGAGTTGTTCACCCGATGAGCCCGCGCCTCCGGTCAAAAGCAAGACCAAGAACAGGAGCGCATGCAGCACCGCGCTCGCGGTGATGGATCGTCCCATGCGCACGCGTGCGCGATTGTTGTCCCGGCTGATCACCGAGGACGCGATGCGCGCCTTGAGAGCATCAGGGTTCGGTGCGTACCGGGTCATGGCCGTACCCCTTCCGCATGGAGCGGGTCGGAAGACGGAGCGCCGGGCAGTGGTTTGAGATCCGGCTGCGCCGCGATGGCGAGGCGCTTGGCTCCCGCCGCGCGCGCATCGCGAATGATGTCGGCGACCGTAGCGTATGGCATCGTCTGATCCGCGCGCACGACCACCAGCACGTCTTCATTGGTCTCGGAAATGCGCCGCCCAACCGCCGCCACCAGGCCACCGGGCGGAACGACGTCCTCGTCCACCGCGACTTGCCCGTCCTTAGCGATGGTGATGCTCACCTTGAGGTCGTCGGACGGACTCTTGCTGCGCGCTTCGGGTAGCGTGATGCCCATATCTCGCGCGGTGAGCACGGGCGCGGTGATGAGGAGGATCACCACCAACACCAGCGCCACGTCGATGATGGGAACCACGTTTACCTTGGCGGTGGAATTGCTGGAAGGAAGCAGGGATCGGCGCACGTTCAGCTCCCAAGGACGGCGATTTCCGCCGCTCCGGATTGTTTGGCTCGATCGAGCACGTTGACGAACGCTCCGTGGCTCACTCCGTCCTCGCAATCGATGACGACGCGCTTCAGGGTGCTGGTCGCGAGTCGCGGTGGCAGCACGATGTCCAGGCTGTCCCGCGACACCGGAATCCGGTTCACTTCCAGGTGCGTGTCATCCAGGATGTGAATGTCGATACGCTCGTCCGGGGCCTGCATCTCGGCCGTGCGTGCGTCCGCCGACGCCTTACGCATGCCGATGGCAGCCTCGAAGCCGATCGGGGTGGCGAGGAGGAGTATCACCACCAGCACCAGGCAGACATCGATGAGCGGAGTCAGATTGATCTCCGGTAGACCGGTGCCTTCCCCGTGCGGCTTCCGCGAAAAGTCCTTCATGCTGCACGCACCGCGTCACGCTCGATCGTGCGAGCGACGCCGTTCATGGAGGTGCGCAGATTCCGCGCATGGTTTTCGGCCGTGATCAGCATCACGTTCATCCGCCGCGCGAAGTGGTTGTAAAGAAGCAGGGCCGGCACGGCCACGATGAGACCGGCCGCGGTCGTGGTCAGGGCTTCAGCGACACCCGCGGCCACGATGGTCGGCGCCGCGGATCCGGCGATCGACATGTCATGGAAGGCCCGCATGATGCCCCAGACCGTGCCCAAAAGACCAATAAGAGGCGCGGCGGCGGCCATGGTGGCGAGAATGACGAGGTTGCGCTCGAGAAGCAGCTTCTCCTCGTTCAACGTGATGTATAGGCGCTCCTCGATCACATTGTCCGACTCGCCGGCCGAGTGAAGGACCTGCAACGCGGTGCGTCCCATGGGATGGGGCGTGTTCTGGCAGGCCCACGCGGCTTGCTTGGCGTCGCCCTCTTTGAGACCTCTCAAGATGTGGGTCATGATCGCGTCCGGGTTACCCCGCCGCTTCCAGTAGTACGCCGCCCGCTCGAGCGCCACGCCCATGGTGATGACGCTGCACATCACCAGGACGAGGAAGATCGGGCTTTGTGTCGTCGCCTCGCTCCAGTGGAACTGATTCATGGGTGTCCTCCTCCTTCTTCAAGATCCCCGTGCGGGGCGCTCAGTGTTTTCCGGGCTTGAGCTGTTGCGCGCGCGCTTCGGCCGCGCTCACGAGTTCCGGATCATTGGCGTGACGGATGAGATCGCGATACGCGGCCAGCGCCCGCTCCACCTGTCCTTGTTTCTCATAGATGGCCGCGGCATGGGCCAGCGCGGAGAGTCGATACGGATCGGTGCTCTCGCCGTTATCGATGGCCTTGCGATAGGCGCGAAGCGCGGCTTCGGTGTCTCCCGAATCTTCGCGGGAGAGCCCCAGGCGGTACTGGATTTCCACGGCGCGGGCGGGCGTGGGTCGCGAGCTCAATGCCTTTTCCCACTCCGCGACCGCTTGATCCTTCTCGCCGGCCTGGGCGTGGAGATCGCCGAGCTGATATGCGACTTCCGCCGCACGCTCGTCGCCCGGGTGAATCTGGCGATACTTCTCCAAGCTCACTTTGGCTTCCGGATTCTGACCGATCATGCGCTGGCAGAGCGCCAGGTTGTAAAGCGCCGGCGCGGCCATGTCCTTGGCCTGTGACTCTTCGAGCAGCGCGGTGAACTCGATGGCCGCTCTCATGTAGTCGCCCGAAGCAAAACGCAGGCTGCCGAGACGGAACCGTCCCGCGGCGTGCAGCTCGCTCTGGGGGAAGAACTGAAGGAACTGCTCGGTGGCCGCGATCGCCGAAGCGGTATCGCCCGCGCTCTGCGTCGCGTCACCGAGCAGGAAATAGGCCCGATCGGCGGCTGAGTAGCCCGGGAACTCCGTGATCACACGCCGGAAGCCCGTTGCCGCTTCGGAATACTCCTTGGCCTCGTAGTGATGCTGGGCCATCTGGAAGAGTGCATCACCGGCGAAAGAGCTTTGGGGATATTTCTGCACGAGCTGTTCCAGCACCTCGGCTCCGTTCGCGTTCTGACCCAGGCGATACAACGCAAGCTGGATACCGCGCTCGGCTTCTTTGGAGGTCGGGGTGTTGGGGAAGCGCGCGGTGACCTGCGAGAACCGATCGAGCGCTTCCGCGTCGTGGCCCGCGTTGTACTCGCACTGGGCGAGCCTGAGCATGGCCGTAGCCGCGGCATCGCTCTCCGCGAAGTTCTCCATCAACCCTTGATAGGCGCGCTTGGCATCGTCGTAATGCTCGGCCTGGAAATACAGGTCGCCGGTGCGGAGCCAGGCCTTCTCGGCCATGGGCGCCTTGGGATCGATGCTGACCAGAAGCTCCCAACGATCCACCGCGTCACCCGAGCGATTGAGACGGAAATAGGTGAGCCCGGCCTGATACAGCACGAGCAACTTGTCCGGATATTCGGGGAAGCGAGCGAGGAAATCCTCGTACGCGGCCGCCGCTTGCTTGTAGTTCTTCTGGTTGAACAAGACGTGCGCCTTGTTGAGGTAGGCGCCGGCCAAGAAGCGGGAGTCGCTTTGCGCGGCGTAGCGCGCGAGCATCGCCTGCTCGATGGCGATGGCGTCTTCGGGACGTCCCTCCTTGGCGTAAGTCCAAGCCAGCAAACGGCTGGCGTGGATGGAGACCGGGTGATCCGGCAGCTCCTTCCGCAGGTTTTCCAGTATTGTCGCGGCTTCCGGATACCGCCCTTGCGATGCGAGCGCGTCGGCATCGATCAGCAACGCGTAGCCGCGCCACGGCGACGCGCTGGGCGGCATCTTCTGCAGCATGAGATGCGGCATGCCCGACAGCTCGCCCAGGTTTCCGGACTTGTGGTAGGCGAAGCAAAGGAAGCACAGGGCGGCCTCGACGAGCTCCCGATGTTCTGGAGCTGCGAACACGACCGCCCCGCTCGTATCCCTTCCCGCATATTTGTCCAGCACGAGCTGGAAATACGGTACTGACGCCGCAGCACGTTTTTGGTCAAGGAGACCGATGCCGGCCAGATAGGCGGCCGCCGGAGATTCCGACGACTGCGGGTACCCGGAGACGACCGTCTGATACGCGCTCGTTGCTTCCGGGTGACGGCCCAACGCGTCGAGGCACTGGCCCACGCGATACTGGGCGATCGCGGCCAGATCGGCTTCGAAGTATTGCGTCAACACGCGATTGAACTCGGTGATGGCGGCGTCGTATTCCTTCTGGTGATAGCGCACGTCACCCAGCATGAACTGCGCGCGCGCAGCGACGCTGGTGCGCGGATGGCGCTCCACCACTCCCGTCAGGAGTTCGGCCCCCTTCCCGGGGTTGCCGGCCAGCACGGTTGCGGTGGCCTGGCGAAGCTCCGCTTCGGCTTGGACTTTTGGATCCGTGGCCTTTTGGACCACGCGCCCGTACTCGTCCGCCGCGCTTGGGAACGCTTTCCCGGTCATGAACGCGTTGGCCTTCGCCAGCATCGCCGCGTCCCGAAGCGGCGAGTCCGGGAAACGTTCCGACACATCCTGGAACTTGGCCGCCGCCTTCAGCATGTCGCCCTTGGTCTCGAGACAAAGCGCGCTCAAATACGTTTCGGCCGCGCCACGCGGAGCGCCCTCGAGTGTGGCGAGTGCCTCTTGAGGATTGCCTTTGAGATAGGACAAGGTCGCACCGGCGAGCTTGCGCCGAGGATCCACGGCCATCTCGGGGCGCTGTGTATCCATTTGATCCAAGATGCGCTTGGCTTCATCGAGGGATTGGCGGCGAAGCGCGTTCCACGAGCGAGCAAGCAGCGCCTCGCCCCGAAGGGGACTCTTGGGATACTTACGTTCCCACTCGAGCCATGCCGCTTGCGCGGCCGGGTCCCCGTCATGACCCTCGAGTGCGAGCACCGCCGCGAAGGCCGCATCGTCGGCGAAACGGCCTCCTTCCTTCTCGGATTTGCGGTACATCTCGATGGCCCGCGTCTTGTCATTGGCGAGAAAGCGAATCTCGCCAGAAAGAAATTGAGCCGCGGACTTCTTGTCGTCGTCCATCTTCTTGAGGCACTGGCTCATGCGTGCACTCAAGGCTTCCAACGCCGGTCCGCGCTCGGCCATGGGGAGTCGCGCATCGCGTTCCATCTCGATGCCGATCTGTTCCAGCTCGGACAACGAGGCCGACAGGGGCGGCAACGCTTTGGGCACGGGCGCCGAGGTCGTGAGCGGCGCGGGGGCCGTCACTTGAGGCGCCGGCGTTGTCGCTGGCGCAGCCGTGCTCTCGGCGGTAGCAACGGGCTTGACTGTCTTCTTCTTGCTCTTTGCCGCCTCGACACCGGGCACGCTCATCGTTCCCGCTACGAGGCAAGCAGCAAGCATTCCGATTGGAATGCGCCACTCTGTACGCATGCGCCCCTCCATCAGTTCGTGGCCACGGGCACGTCGCCCTGGGGACCGCTAGTGGTGATCTCAACCTTTCGCGGGCGCCCGGTGATCGTGCGGCCCTCGTCGTCCTTCACCGTCAAGTCATAGGTGTATGCGCCGTCCGGGAGCGCGAGACCGTTCTCGTCCTTGCCGTCCCACATCACGTGGGCCGGCGGAGCGCCTTTGCCACCAAAGCGCCGGACGAGCTGGTTCGTCTTGTCCACGATGTCGAGCGACCACTCCTCGGTGTTCGCCTTCGTCTTGGACTTGAGCTGGATCTTGGTCACCGAGCGCTCGCCCAAGGGCGAGAACACCTGGGGATCGGCCTCCGAGTTGGCGAAGAATCCGCCGAAGCGATAGGACACCCCAAGTCGGTGGGTCATGCCCAGATCGTCGTCGGTTAGCGCGTAACGCACTTCGAACCCGCTCGGGAAGCGATAGGACATACCGCCCGCCGGCGAGTTGTCGTTGTAGCCGAAGCGCACCGCGACCTGGGAATAGAGCCAGTACTCAGCGCCCACGTGCATGCTGAGACCGGTCACGTCGGTCTGATCGATCTCGCCCGAGATCGTTCCCTTGCCGTTCAAAACGCGGGCGGCCATCCCTGCCCGGTAGTGCATCGGATAGGACTCCTGCGTCGTGCGCAGAGAGAGATTGGGACCGCCCACGTTCAGAACCGACGCACCCACCCGGAGGGATGGCGTCAAGTCGTACATGAGGCCGAAGTCGCCGCCCACGCCGGTGGCTCCGAATTCTTCCACCGACTGGCGCACGACCTTGAGGCTTGCTCCTGCCGCAAACCGAGGCGAAATCGCCTTAGAGGCGGACAAGAGCAGGACCAAATCGGTTTCGCTGAAACTCCCCAAGGGGTCGTTGAGCTCATCGGTGCGATCGAAATTTCCCGAGTTCAAGGAAAGAATCGACACCGCGAAGCTCGGCAGATGCCGGGACGGCATCGCGAACCCGAAACCGTAAATGCCCGTGTCTTCATACAGCCGCGCCGTTTCGAAATGCGCCTCGTTTTGATAGAGGAGCGACAGGCCGGCTGGATTCCATATCGTGCCCATGGGTTCATCGGCCAGCGCTACGAACGCACCGCCCAACCCGAGCGAGCGGGCGTCGGTGTAGCGAGCCAGCCAGTCCCCAGCAACTCCCGCGCTTTGATCGGCTGCTCCAGACGGCCGGGCCCCCGCCGTGCTCAAGAGCGCCACCAAGACGAACATCTTTCGCATGTCGAGGCTCCTCCTCATCGAACGACTCCGATCTTCCGGCGCATGTGATGCAGCGTTTCGCCCCCGCCTTGGGCTTGAATGTCGAGGATGTAACCGCCCGAGGACACGTACGAACCGTCTCCGTTCTTGCCGTCCCACGTGATCTCGTTGAGACCCTGACGGCCGCCCATCGAACCGGCCGTGAACGTCCGTTCCAGGACCAGGCCACCACTCAAGGTGTGCACGGTCATGGTCACGGTGGCGTTGTCGTCCAGCACGTAAGCGACGGTGGTGGGCGCCTCGCCGGGGTGGAACGGATTCGGATAGTTCGTGATCGATCCGCCCTTGGCGTTGGGATCCACGAACGCGGTCTCGATGTCGAGTTCCTTGACGATCCCGTTCGACGTGGCGCGAACGCGGCCCAACTCCGGAGTACGCGGACTCAGGAAGTCGGCCGTGACCGCTCCGGTATCGTCCGTTTCGGTGCTGTCGGGGGTCAGGATTCCGGCTCCGTTCAGCAACGTGAAGGTGACGGGCTCCCCAGGGACGCCGTTTTGATAGGCGTCGACCACCCGGGCCGTCACGACTCCGTGTTTGTTGCCGTGGAGCCAAGTCGGATTGCAGGTCAAATTGATCGAGGCAGGTTGGCCGGGGTGCACGTTGATGACCTCGGTCACCGCGGGCGTGTTGCCGGCATCGTCATGGATCACGAGTACGATCGGTTCGACCAGGGTGTACATCTCCGACACCGTTTTCTGGCCCTGCAGGAGTTGGAACTGCGTGGTCCTGAGCGTGCCGCCCCCCGGGCGACGTGTGGAGGCGTTCTGTACTTCCACCGTCACCGAGGAGTTCATTTCCTGAATGACGCTGCCCGCGTCGTTGGTGATCTTCACCGTGAGGTTGAAGTTCTCGCCCGCCCCGATATCGGTCGGATCCACCTCGGCTTCGAGATGGAACCCGCTCGAGATGGCGCGCACCTGAGTCGTGCTGGTGGCCATGTTCGGATTGCTGACGTTGTGCACGGTGATCTGCTGATAGCCGCCGGTGGAGAGCCGCACCGACAGATCGGCGCGACCGTCCTGCATGGCCGCATCAGCGGGAAGCTGAGCCAAGGGATCGGTGGAGGTGAGGTGCACGACGTCGCTGACGCCGCCCACCGGGTTCCACCACGCGTCGGTGGCGTATACGCTCACCGTGAACGCGAAGTTGATTGACTGATCGGTCGCGCCGCCCGTGCGTCCGTTGGTGGTGCCGGGAGCCAAGCTTTCTCCGGGGCACAAGATGAGCACGCGCGAGTACGGACCCGAGATGACGCGGACCTGGCTCGATGTGTGCGAGGTCACGTTCGAGTCATCGAGGTCGGTGGCGGTGATGGTCTGAAAGCCGCCCTTGTACAGCACCGCGGGCATGACGCGCTGGCCGTTGGCAAGCGTGGTCTCCGCCGGGATATTGGCGAACCCGTCGGTGGAGGTGAGGGCGATGCGGTGATTGATGCCGGGAACGAGGTTCCAATAGGCATCCACCGCGCGCACGGTCAAGGTGAAGGTGGCGCCGGCGGGCTGATCGGTCGGCGTTCCGTTGAACCCGGTCACCGTGCCGCCTTGTGCCGTCTGTCCCGCCAGGAGCACTTGAAGTTGCGCCAAGGGTCCAGGAAGAACCTGGATCGCATTGCTCGTACCGGTGTGAGGCGGCGACGAGTAGTCGGAGCACGTGATCGTGACCGAGCCGCCCGCGCCCTTGAACAGCACGTTCCCCGTCCAGGTGCCGTTGGTGAAGGAGACGGCTTCGGGATAAATGCTCCCGGGCCCCGTATTCGCGGTCAGAATGGCTTGCCCACTGTAGGTGGGGATGGTGTTGCCTTGCTGATCGGCCGCGTGCACGGTCACTCCAACCTGACTTCCGGCGGTGACGGGAGACGGCAAGGTCTCGATGACGAACCGCGCCGCCCCGCTCGGAATGACCGGGATGCCGGCCGAGGTCATGCCCTGGATCGAACCGTTCGTCTGGTCGGTCACGGTCAGGGTTTGCGTCCCGACCGTACCCAGGGACACGCTCAAGGACCGGTAACCGTTAACCAACGTACCGGTGACCGGGGTGTTGGCGAGCGGATCACTCGAGGTGATGCGGACCAGGTCGCCACTGGGGACTTGATTCCAGTAGGCATCGGTGGCGAACACAGCCACGGAGAAGGCCTGGCCGGCCGCTTGGGTGGCCGGACTGCCGGTCACGCCGCTTAGGCTTCCGGGGATACTCGTTTCGCCCGGCAACACGATCTGTACCTTCGCGAAGGTGCCGGGATGGACGGTGAAGGGATCGCTCGTCCCGTTCTTGGTCGCATCGGCGCCGAGCTGGGCGAAGATGTTGACGTTGCCGCGATTGATGGCCGTTTCATCGGCGCGGTACATGGTCACGTTGCCGGTCCACGTTCCGCCCTGCATGTTCACGACCGACGGGGTGATGCGTCCTTCCCCGAAGCTCGTGAACTCGTGAAGGTCGACCGGGCCCGAGAATCCGGACACGGTTTGGCCCGCCGCGTCCACGGCCCGGAAAGTGATGTTCATCGGGCTACCCGCATACTGGTTCTTCTGATTGATGCGGTTGAACTCGAACCCGTGAAGCGCGGTGGACGCGACCTGAGCCGACACCCCGTTCGGGATCGTGGCATCGGTCTGATCGTCCGCGCTGACGGTGAACGTCCCTTGCGCGTTGAAGGTCATGGAAAAGACGTGCTCACCCGAGTCCAGCGTGGCCTGTCCGGCCACGATAGCGCTCTGGTCCGAGGTGGAAATCGCAACCACGTCACTGATCGTGGTTACGGTGTTCCAGCCGGCATCGCACGCCCGCACGCGTACCGAGAGCGGCACGCCGACGGTTTGCGCGTAGGGGGTGCCTACTTTCCCGCTGGGCGTTCCCGGAGCAGGGTTTTCACCCGGGAGCAGCACCTGCAGCTGGGAATATGGTCCAGCCCAAGCCCCCACCGGCAAGCAGCACACAACGATCGCGAGCCACCCGGCTCGCCGGGCGATCTTGAAAATGTGTTGCACGGCTATTGCCCTCTCAAATGAGTACATGGCGTGGGCACACGAAGGCCCATCGCGAACTCGCCCCATTCCCGGGACGCAATGTCCCTACGGCTTGCATTGAGCAGGCCGTATGCCAAGGGCGTATCGTGTTTCGCATGATCGGCCCCGCGAGCAAAAAACAGCGCTAAGACTGTGCGGCGATGCATCGTGAGCGGGTCATCTGACCCGGGGGAAATGGCGAGGGTGGAGGGAAATTCTCAAATTGCTCGGGATTTGCAAATTGCAAACGTTGCATTGTTCCCGAGCGGGCATGCAAAAAGCCGCGACCTTCGGGCGAAGGCCGCGGCTTAGGAGAGGGTCGAAATTGCTCTAACTCACGTCCTTCGAATTGATATCGAAGGTGATCATGAAGCCGTTGGTGCCTTTGAACTCGAATAACTTGTCGCCGGTGCGCCAGGCTTCGACGGCATTCGGCATGAGGAGGAACCCGTCGTTGCGGGGAACCCCCCAGTACTTCAGGTTCTTGATCACGATCGGTTCATTGGTCATGCCTTGGAAACGGCCCAAGACCACCTCCGCGGTCTTGCCGCTGTCCAAACGCGCCGTGGCGTTGTCCTTGGTCGCCGTCCATTCGATTGGGGCATCCGGCCCAATCGTGAACGAGTTCCACTTCACCGGGTAAACATGGCCAAGGATCGCAGCGACGGCGTCCCGTTGCTCTTTGGTCGCGGACGGCTCGAAGGTGAGGACCGCCCAATCCATGACGCCGTCGTTGAATTCCGCGCCCAAATCCCCGCCGACCCAAAATTTCATGCCGTCGAGCTTGGTGGCGCCATAACTGCCCTTGTTCACTCGATATGCGTTGTTGAAGCGGCAGAAGTGCTCTTCGCCGCTCATCCCGGCGTGGCTGGCCGGCTTGGTGTCGAAGTAGCAGGAGCAGAACATGGGACAGCTGCAGGCTTCGATGATGGTGGCGTTCAGGGACCAGTTCGGCGACGCAGGTGGGGCGCTTTGGGTAGCGCCACCCCAGGTGCAGAGCACGGCCAGACTGGCCAGTGCCATGAGGCAACATCGAGACATGGGCGACCTCCAGGGGAGATGTGGGGTTTGGGACGACAGTCCAATTACCGTCGAATTGGCAAAAAATTACTGTTTTCAAGGGGCCAGGGTCAAGTTGAAGGCGGCGGGGTCGGCGTCTATACTCCATAGCCTGTCTTTTTCCCCCCGGATTGTTTCCCGCTCCCCAAAGGGCGTGTAGCAGGCAGGAACCCTCCGGTCGAGATCTCTCCATGTTCGACGAGCTCTCCCAGAAATTCGACGGCATCTTTCGGAAGCTCCGGGGCCGGGGCGTCCTCACCGAAGACAACGTCCAGGAGGGACTGCGCGAGGTGCGCCGGGCCCTCCTCGAGGCCGACGTCAACTTCAAGGTAGTCAAAGACTTCATTACCCAGGTCGAGGCGCGTGCGCTCGGGCGCGACGTGCTGGCCGGCCTGCATCCGGGCCAGCAGGTAGTGAAAGTTGTCTACGAGGAAATGGTGCGGCTCCTGGGGGAGAGTCACCGGAGTCTGGCCACCGCCCCGAGTCCGCCCACCGTCGTAATGGTTTCCGGGCTACAGGGTTCCGGCAAAACAACCTTCTGTGGTAAGCTCGCGCGCCGCTTTCTGGCCAAGGGGCGGCGCGTTCTTTTGGTGGCCGCAGACGTCCAGCGGCCGGCCGCGATCGATCAACTGGAAACAGTGGGTCGCTCGGTCGGGGCGGAGGTCTATGCCCGCCGCAACCAGGACGCGGTGACGATTTGCCGAGATGGGGTCGAGGAGGCCAAGCGGCGCGACTTCGATCTCGTCATCCTGGACACGGCCGGCCGTCTTCACATCGACGACACCCTCATGGGGGAACTGGGGACTATTCAGTCTCTGGTCACTCCCCATGAGACGCTTCTCGTGTTGGACGGCCTTACCGGCCAGGATGCGGTGCAGGTCGCGCGCACGTTTTCCGAACGTTTGGCCGTGACGGGTGTCGTCCTCACGAAGATGGACGGCGACGCGCGCGGTGGGGCCGCGGTGTCCGTTGCGCACGTAACCGGCGTTCCCATCAAGTTCGTCGGTACGGGCGAAAAGCCGGAGGCGCTCGAGGATTTTCATCCGGACCGCATGGCGGCTCGGATACTGGGGATGGGCGACGTGCTCACCCTGGTCGAACGGGTGGAAGCCGCGGTCGACGCGGAAGAAGCCCTCCGCATGGCGGAAAGGCTCCGCAAGGAGCAGTTCACGCTGGAGGATTTTCTCGGACAAATCGAGCAAATGAAGCGCATGGGTCCCCTTGAAGACATGCTCAAGATGCTTCCCGGGGTGGGCGGAAAGCTCAAGGGGTTGTCGCTCGACGATCGTGCGTTAGCACGCGTGCAGGCGATGATCCAATCCATGACCCCCGAGGAACGTCGCAATCCCTCGGTCTTGAATGGAAGCCGGCGGCGCCGCGTGGCGCTGGGAAGCGGCACCACGGTGCAGGAGCTCAATCAGCTCCTCAAGCAATTTCGCGACATGCAGAAGATGATGCGGATGCTCAAGGGCCGCCGCGGACTGGGCCGCGTGCCCATGCCGTTCTAGAGAAAGAAGGAGAGAGTCGTGCTGAAGATCCGAATGAGGCGGGCGGGGGGAAAGAATCACCCCTTTTACCGCGTGGTCGTCATGGATTCTCGGAAGGCGAGAGACAGCCGCTCGGTGGAAGAGCTTGGCTATTACAACCCGCTCGAGGAACCGCTGGTCATCAACGTGAACCGGGAGCGAGTGTCGTATTGGGTGGGGCAAGGGGCCCAGCTCAGCGATTCGGTTCGCACGCTTCTCAAGAACGAGAACAGCGAGCACCGCTCGCGGCGCGTGGTGGAGGCCTTCGAGGCCATGTTGCCCGAAGAGCGACCCGCCCCGAAGCAAGCGAAAAAGGCGCGGGGCAAGGCGAGCCCGCAAGCGCAACCGGCGGTGGCGGTGCAGGAGCGGGAGGAAGAAGACGCGGCTGCCGCGGGTACGCCCGATGCTTCACCCGCCGAGACGGAAGATTCGAAGGACGACGAGGCCTCTAGTTCATGAAGGGCCTCGTTCTTTTTTTGATCGAGGGACTCGTCGATGCGCCGGAGGCGGCGCGGGTGCGGGACGTGGGTGGTGAGCGAGGGCAGGTAGTGGAGGTCGAGGTCGCCCCGGCGGACCGGGGACGCTTGATTGGCAAGGAGGGACGGACCATCCGGGCGATTCGATCGCTCGTGTCGGCGGCCGCCTCACGCGACGGCCGGCGGGTGATGGTCGAAGTTCTGGATTGACGATATGTCGCCCTGGATCGCGGTGGGGCGGGTCGTCCGTGCCCACGGTATCCAGGGTGAGGTGATCGTGTATCGCTTCGGCGACACGGACGAGATGCTTGCTCCGGGATCGGAGCTGAGATTCGGTGAGGGCGACCCTGCGGTGAGCCGGGTGGTCGTGGAGGCTCACCGGCACGGACGAGACTGGCGCGTGCGGTTCGAGGGCGTGAGCGATCGCAACGCAGCGGAGGCGCTTCGGGGCACTTGGCTCTTCGTGAGCCGGGACCGGCTGCCGGAGTTGCCGGAAGGATCGTTTTACCGGTTCCAGCTCGTGGGGTTGGCGGTGCGGACGGAAGACGGGAAGGCGTTGGGACGAGTCGAGGAAATTCTGGAGGCCGGACCTCACGACGTGTGCGTCGTGCGCGGCGCGGAGGGAGAAGTGCTCATCCCCGCCGTGGATCCTCTGGTGCGAGTCGACCTGGAACGAGGCGAGATGGTGGTGACGGCGCTACCGGGTCTCGTACCGGGAATGGAGGTGAAGGGAACGGATCGGGAGGACCGGTGAGCCTCGTCGTCAACGTGCTGACCGTGTTTCCCGATTTGATCGAACGCGCCTTGTCGCTGGGGATGGTGCGCATCGCCCGCGAGCGAGGGGCGCTCGATTTGAGGCCGGTGGATATCCGCGGCTTCACGACCGATGACCATCGTACGACCGACGACGCACCGTTCGGGGGTGGCGCGGGGATGGTGATGATGGTCGAGCCGATCGTAAAAGCGTGGAGAGGTTTGCCGGACGAAGACCGCGGGCACGCGATCGTGCTGAGCGCCAAGGGGCGCCGGTTCGATCAAGAACTGGCGGCGGCGTGGAGCCGGGAATCGGCACTCACATTCGTGTCCGGACGGTATAAAGGGGTGGACGAGCGGGTGGTGGAGATTCTGGAGGCGGAGGAAGTCTCGTTGGGAGACTTCGTGCTTCCGGGAGGCGAGCTGGCGGCGGCAGTGATGATCGAGGCGGTGGCGCGGCTCCTTCCTGGGGTGCTGGGGGATGCGGAGTCGGGAGCCGAGGATAGTTTTGAGGACGGATTGCTCGGGTATCCGAGCTATACGCGTCCGGAGACGTTCGAGGGGCACCGGGTGCCGCCGGTGCTTCTTTCGGGACATCACGCGCGGATTGCCGCGTGGCGGCGCGAGCGACGGCTCGAGGCCACCGCAATGCGGCGTCCGGAGCTGTTGGAAGATGCGGCGTTGACGAAGAGCGATCGGGAGTTCCTGGCCCGCCTGCGCCGGGAACAACCGCACGAAGCGGATCCGAACGGGGACGCGAGCGGGCAGAGGAAACGAACATGAAAGCGTTGCTCAGGGTCGAGCGGGATTTTTTGAAAAAGCGCATCCCCGAGTTCTCGGTGGGCGATACGGTGAAAGTCCACGTGAAGGTCGTGGAAGGTGACAAGGTCCGTAATCAGATTTTTCAGGGAACGGTGATCGGGCGACGGGGTGGTGGTGTGCGCGAAACCTTCACCGTCCGCAAGATTTCTTCCAACGTCGCGGTCGAGCGAACGTTCCCATTGCACTCGCCCAATGTGGTGAAGATCGAACGCGTGCGCGAAGGCCGGGTGCGGCGGGCGCAGCTCACCTACATGCGAAGCCGCAAGGGCAAGCAAGCACGCATTGCCGGTCGGCAGGGTGAGATGAGCGGAGACGGCCGTTCGGCCGACGCCGCAGAACCGGTGGTGGCGGAGCCCGTTCCGGGGACTGTCGAAGAAACGCCCGAGACTGCGGAAGCGACCACTGAATAGTTAGCTTTTCGTTTTTAGGCATCCCGTCCGGGAGGCCCAGGAACGTGTCCAGCACGATCGATGACGGCCGTCATGCCGAAACCATGGCGGCCGCTTTTCTTTGCCTATGCGGCTATGTGATCACGGATAGGAACGTACGATTCGGGCCACTGGAGATCGATTTGGTGGCACGGCGAGGTAACGTGCTCGCGGTGGTGGAAGTGAAGTACCGCCGGCGGGGGATGCTGGGTGGCGCGGGAGGAGCAGTGGGTCGAATGAAGGAACGCTATTTGGAGACGGCCGCGGTGCGATTCGTCCGGTCGAGGGGTCTGCAGGGAGTTCGCGTGCGGTTTGACGTGGTGCTGATCGAACCGGTTTCCAGCGGGAACGCGATGACGGTGCGCCACATTCAGAATGCCTTCAGCGCGACGGGGCGGTACGCGATGTAGCTTTGGGGAATCCGCGCGAGGAGTAGTTCGCCCTGGCTAAGCGCCCCGGGGCGATTGCCGTTGACACGAAGGCAGGCCGGTCCGTAAATTGAAGTCCAGTCAGGGTTCCTGATCCTGACTTCCTCTCGCCGCTCTTGGGTGCCAGAGCGGCGGCTCCTAGCGAGCATCTCGCTGCATGTCCCGGGCTTATGGGACACCGCAGCCATGCCTACCTCGAAGCTTTCTCTCTCGTTCATTGCCTTCCTGACTCTGTTTTTCACTTCGACATACGCCAGCGAAACCGGATCCGTTACCGGGGTGGTGAGCGATGATGCCGACCAACCTCTCGTTTACGTAACCGTTCAAGTATTGGATCAGAACGGAGCTTCGGTCGCGGGCGCATTAAGTAACGAACAAGGCGTCTTCACGATCTCGAACATTCCGCCCGGAATCTACACGTTGAGCGCCAGTCGGATGGGGTACAAGTTAGACAGTCGCACTATAACTATGACGGCAGGCGCCGTAGTTCGTGCCCTCCTCTCACTCAAAGGGAAAGTGGTTAAGGAATTCAGGGTGGATGTCACGGCGGACAAGCAAATCATTGATACCAAATCGAGCATAACAAAATACCGCAACACCAAAGAGATAATGGACAACCGGCCCGCGGAGAATTTTGAACAACAAGTCCTCCTGAACCCGGGTATGGTCTGGCAGGGAGGAGACATTCACCCTCGGGGTGAGCGGTCGGGGCTGCAATACCAAATGGATGGCATTGCCATGAATGATCCGCTGAATCAAGGGCCGCTGTCGGTGGCCACTGTGTCCATATCAGAATCCGAAATCGTGCTCGGGGGAATGGACGCGGAGTATGGGAATGCTCAGGGCGGGATCGTCAACATCATCACCCAAGAAGGCGGCGCTCGGTTTGCCGGTGAATTCACCTACATGACCGACGACTTTGGCGCCCCCGACAAGACCTACGATAATTACGATCGGGTTTCTTATGGAATGGGGGGTCCAACTCCATTTCGTAATCTCACGTATTACCTGTCTGGCGAGGGAACCTGGACCGATACCTATCTTTCCACGGGTGAAGTGCGGGAGCGGCATCAGATTCTCGATTTCATTTCCGTGGGACCCCGGCAGTCCAATGAGCTCAATGTTCAAGCCAAGCTGGCTTGGAAACCGGGTTCGAATTACAAGCTGACCCTTGAAATGCTGCGGCATTCCCGCACGTATGACACCTACGAACATCCCTGGAGCCGTGTCGGATACGTGGAGACTCGCTCGGACACGATCCAAGATTCGGGGGAAATCGTCACACGATATGGACGCTTCAGCAACGAACAGGAAGGGCCCAACTGGGTCTACTACAACGGGCCCGAGCACACGCCTAATTACACGGACGAAACCAGAATCTACAAAGCCGTCTGGACACACACCTTGAGCCAAGGAACCTTCTACAGTCTCAAACTAAGCCAAAACTCGAACTCCTTTCTTTCCTCCGTGCGAGATCAGCTTGCTTGGGAATACCAAGGGGAATATCCCGATCAATGGAGAGACCGGATCAATTTCCAGTTGAGTCCATATTATGCAACGAACGGTGATGTTCCCACGTATTCGAATCGCAACACTTCAGTATGGACACTGAAGACGGATTGGACCAGCCGGATCGGCTCGCACAAAATAAAGACAGGTTTGGAATATCGATACAACGACCTGCAAAATCTTCAAGTTAACTATCCGGAACGGCTGAATGGAGACGGTGAGTTCGGCTTATTTCGCAGTCAGTTCCACTACTACAATCCGGAGGGATCGTTTTACGCCCAAGATCAGTGGGAGCACGAGGGTATGGTGCTGAACGCCGGTCTGCGTTATGACGTGTTCTCGGTCGGGAACCAGATCTCGGCATCGGAGGTGGAAAACCGGGTTCGAAGCCAATGGAGTCCGCGGGTGGGGATCGCGTATCCCATTTCCGATCGCGACGTGTTCTCGTTCCACTATGGTCACTTCAGTCAAGTCCCGGACCGGGCGGCGATCTTCGAGAATCGAGGGGCGGCGGTGGCGACGCGTGGGAACCCGAATCTCGTCAACCAGACGACCGTGTCCTACCAAGCCTCGTTGCAACACATGTTTTCGGAGGAGGTGTTCGGTCAGTTCAGCCTCTACTTCAAGGACATTTTCGGGCTCTTATCGGCTGGGCAGGTGCGTTCGGGAGACAGTCCGAACCTGGTCACTCAATGGACAAACCGTGACTACGCCTCGGCTCGGGGGTTCGAGGTGAGCATCAATAAGCGATTCAATCGCACGTTCTCGGCAGACCTGTCTTACACCTATGGGGTGGCTACCGGGGTGGCGTCGGATCCAAACGCTCAGCAACAGCTCAACTTCTTGTACCTGCCGATCTCCGAACAACCTCTCGATTGGGATCAGCGTCACACTATCTCGGTCACGACTACCATCGCGAAGCCGAACAACTGGCAGGTCAACATGATCTGGACCTTGGGCACCGGATTCCCATACACGCCACGGAGTCGCGACCAGCGCCAAGAGGATCCGGCTTTGATCAACTCGCGGCGGCTACCATCGTCCTCGTCGCTCACCATCCAGGCGGAGAAGCACTACAAGATCTGGGGGCAGCAAGTGGAGCTTTTCCTGCGGGGGAACAACGTGTTGAACACGCAAACCATCGTGAACCTGTCGCCGACCGACTTCCCGCCACCACCGCAGTTCAACAATCTCAACTACCAGATCTACTACACCGAGACCGGCAAGGCTGGCGGTGCGTACCTGGGAGAGGACACCAACGAAGACGGGGTACAGGATTGGGTGGCCCTCAACGACCCGCGGGTGTTTGGAGAAGGGCGGAGTGTGCGCTTTGGGGCGACGGTGAAGTTCTAGGAAGGAAAAGGAAATCGCCGCCAGTCTCCCCGTGTGGCCGTTGACGTGGGACGATTGAATCCGATGAAAAGGTGGGACCCGAGGGTCCCAAAATCGGATTGTTGACTCAATCGACGCTACGCCTGACTTGCCTAACAGGGAGGCTGCCGGCGATCAGCCCCATATAAAGCATGCAAGATGCCAACGGTTCCTCGAGGGGCGAGGAGACCCGGTAGTTACAAAAGAGACAACAAGTTATCTTGTCTAATCGATGCGGTCTTCACGACCCTGGGGATCGAGCCAGCGGTCAATTTGCATTCGTCGTTTGCAAAACGCCGCACGATTGATGGCCAGCATGAGCCAATCTTGGGAAAGCTGAGTTTTTTGTTCCTTAGTTCATATGGGGGCAACAGGTTAGGGCCCATATCGAAATTACGCGGGGGCCGTAGGAATGACTCTCCCTCTGTCTTGTAAATCAAGTCGCACGGCTACTCCTAGAGCGAGCAACGTGCACCTAGCGAGACAGACCGGTGCTTTCTCTGTCATCTTTTGCACCTCCATCGGCAGAGAAAGCATCAGTCAGCTTGTCGGACCCAAGCGAGCCTGCGACCGAACCCGCGGGCTCGCTTCATTTTTGCCCGTTTTTCCTGCTGGCGTTGACCTCAAGCCTAAGTCCTGCTAGGGTTTAGACTCGTTAGCGTCTGTCTGGCGGTGCGAGCTCAAACACCGTCCTTGGAGGTGTGTTTGCGGCACGTCGATACGCTCGTGGAGGGACTGCTCCAGGGCGAGACGTTAGCGGTGGCCAGACTCATCTCGTGGGCCGAAAATGACGACCCGCGGATTGCCGAAGTGCTGCGTCGTGTTTACCCGCGAACCGGTGCCGCATTTCGGATCGGGATCACGGGGCCGCCCGGGGTTGGCAAGAGCACACTCATCGGGCGGATCGCGCTCAAGCTGCGCGATCGCGGCGAACGGGTGGCGGTGGTCGCGGTCGATCCCACGTCTCCCTTTTCGGGAGGAGCGCTCCTGGGCGACCGGTATCGCATGGTCGAGGTCACCGAGGACCCTCACATTTTCATGCGCAGCATGGCGACTCGAGGGTCGCAAGGCGGTCTGGGACGCGCCACCGCGGAGGCGCTCGATCTGCTGGATGCGGCCGGGTTCACCATGATCCTCGTCGAGACGGTAGGGGTGGGTCAGGTCGAACTGGATATCGCACGCACCGCCGACACGGTGGCGGTGGTGCTTGTTCCCGAATCGGGGGATGCCATCCAGGCTATGAAAGCCGGTCTCATGGAAATCGGGGACGTGTTCGTGATCAACAAATCGGATCGGGAGGGAGCCGACCGGGTCCGGCGGGATCTCGAGTCCGCGTTGGATGTGCGGTCGCGCAAGGATGCGTGGCGTCCCGAAGTGCTCAAGATCGCCGCGCAGAAGGGGGAGGGTCTCGACGAGCTCTTGGAAGCCTTCGATCGCCATCGACGACATCTGGAGGATTCCGGGCTTCTCACCGAAAAGCGGCGGCGCACGCTGCGTTTTCGGCTTCTTGGGGAAGCGGGTCGTGCGCTTCTCGATCGATTGGAAAACGGTGAGAGCGAGAATTTGGAAAAGCTCTTGGATCGCATCGAGCATCGCGAACTGACGCCTCACGATGCGGCCCGGGACTGGGTGTCCCACATTTCGAATACGGGACGGAAGACAGGTTAGGAGACCGTATGGATATCGCGCGGTTGAAACAAGACTACGAACGCTGGAGGGCGCGGGCCCAAGAACACGCTCGCGATCGTGATGGGGAGTTCAACTCGATTTCAGACCGTCCAATTCAGTCTTTGTACACGCCCCTCGACGTGCAGGACATCGACTATTTGCGCGACCTCGGATTCCCCGGAGAGTTTCCGTTCACGCGCGGTGTGCACTACAACATGTACCGGGGCCGGCTGTGGACGATGCGGCAGTTCTCGGGTTACGGCACACCCAAAGAAACCAATCAGCGCTACCACTATCTGCTCGATCACGGCCAGACCGGACTTTCGGTGGCCTTCGATTTTCCAACCCTGATGGGCTACGACTCGGATAGCCCGCGCTCGTTTGGGGAAGTGGGCAAGTGCGGCGTGGCGGTGGATAGCCTGCGGGACATGGAGATCCTGTTCGACGGCATTCCGCTCGACCGCATCTCCACCTCCATGACCATCAACGGTCCCGCCGCCGTGCTCTTTGCCTTCTACGTGGCCGCCGCGGAAAAGCAAGGTGTGAACCCGCGCGATCTGCGGGGAACGCTGCAGAACGATATCCTGAAGGAATACGTCGCCCAGCACGCCTGGTGCTTTCCCCCCGAACCCGCCCTGCGCCTTATCGTGGACCTCATGGAGTACTGCTCCGAGCACGTGCCGCAGTGGAATCCCATCTCCATTTCCGGTTATCACATTCGGGAAGCGGGCTCGACGGCAGGTCAAGAGCTTGCCTTCACCCTCGCCGACGGTTTCGAGTACGTGCGGCGCGGCATCGCGCGCGGGATGGATGTGGATGAGTTCGCGCCCCGGCTTTCCTTTTTCTGGGATTGCCACCAGGACTTCTTCGAGGAGATCGCCAAGATGCGGGCGGCGCGGAGAATCTGGGCCCGCGAGATGCGGGACACGTTTGGAGCCAAGGACCCCCGTTCATGGCTGGTCCGGTTTCACACCCAGACCGCCGGCTGCTCCCTTACCGCGCAACAGCCGGAAAACAACATCGTGCGCACCGCGTTCGAGGCCTTGGCCGCCGTGCTCGGCGGAACGCAGTCCCTGCACACGAACGCCATGGACGAGACGCTTGGGCTGCCCACAGAAAAGGCCGCCAAGACGGCCCTTCGTACCCAGCAAATCATTGCTCACGAGCTCGGCGTCACCAACACCGTCGATCCTCTGGGCGGCTCCTATTACATGGAAGCGCTGACCAACGATCTGGAGCGCGAAGCGCTCGAGACGTTCAAGAAGATCGAAGCCCAGGGTGGCGTCGTGCCCTGCATCGAGTCGGGCTGGTTCCAGAGCGAGATCGCGCGGGCAAGCCGTAAGTTCCAGGACGAGGTGGATTCGGGGAAGCGCGTCATCGTGGGCGTGAACCAGTTCGTGGAAGAAGGGGAGACTTTGGAGATCCCCGTCCTCTACATCGATGAATCCGCGTCGAAGACCCAGGAAAGTGGGCTCCTACGGTTGCGCGCGGAACGGCGGGCGGCCGACGCCGATGCGGCGCTGGCCAATCTCAAGCGTGCGGCGACCACTACGGAAAACTTGGTGCCGTACCTGATCCGCTGCGCTCACGCCTACTGCACGGAAGGGGAAATCATCGGCACGTTGCGGGGCGTTTTCGGCGAGTATCACGAGCCGGCTTACTCGTTCTGACGGGCGAAGGGGATGCATGGAACGCAAGATTCGCGTGCTGGTTGGTAAGCCGGGGCTAGACGGCCATGATCGAGGGGCCAAGGTGGTGGCGGCATCCCTGCGCGATGCCGGTATGGAAGTGATTTATTCGGGGCTTCACCAGACGCCCGAGGCGTTGGTCAACATGGCGGTGCAGGAAGACGTGGACGTGGTCGCGCTCAGCATTCTTTCCGGCGCCCATATGCCGCTCTTCGGCCGGATCGTAGAGCTCTTGCACGCCAAGGGGGTGGACGACGTTCTCATAACTGGCGGTGGCATCATTCCCGAAGTGGACATGCAGAAGCTGGCCGGACAAGGCGTCGGGAAACTGTTCGGTCCCGGAACGCCGACGGCCGAGATCGTGACCTACATTCAGGAATGGTTTCGCGCGTCGCCGCGAAGCCAGGTCGAGTCAGGGCTTTGAATCGAGCGTGTCCATGTTCGAGCGATGCGGGGTGGTGTTGTTGCTCTTAGGTTTGACGTTGGCGGCTTGCAATGAGACGACGGAACCCGATCCCAACCTTGTGGACGGGGCCGGGATCCGGTTCGTGTTCCCCGCGGGGGCAGATAGCTTGACCGGCGTGCGGGTGGAACTTTGGGATGCAGCCCATAATGGCATTCCCTCTCCCGATTGCCTGACCGTCACGGCATCGTGGCTCCTTTCGCCCGCCGGTGCGGTGACAGATTCCTGCACGCGCATGTCGGTGGAGATCCGGAACTGGATCGGAGACATGACGCGCAGCATCCCCGACACGGCGTTTCACGGCTCTCTGGCGTGGGGCTGGGATCAAACCGATAACGCCGGCAATCCGGTTTCTGGAGGCATCTACACCATCGAATCGCAATGCCTGGACAGCCAGGGCAGCTTCACGTTTTCGGGGTATTACTACGTTCCGACCTCCGCGCCTTTGGATGGCTGCAATTGGATCTTATGGAGCAAGGATTTGTCGGGAAGCACGCTCCACGAGGCAGAGTTCGGTCCGTTCCCCCCGCTAGGGAAAACCGAAACGATCTTCGAGGAGCAACTGCGCCAGGTGGGATTCATCAGCCCGTTTAAAGTGCGGGTGCTTGCGGATGGCATGGAGCCTTACGAACAGGCGATCAACTTGACCGACGGCAAGTACACGGACGTCGCGGTGACGTTCACGCCTCTGGAGACGCCATGAACAAAGTTGTTGCCGACGCCGCGGAAGCGTTACGCAAAGCCGGCCTCAAGGATGGCGCTACCATCCTCATGGGTGGCTTCGGGCTTTGCGGCATTCCCGAAAACCTGATCGCCGCCACCCGCGAGCTGGGAGTGAAGGACCTCACCGTGGTGAGCAACAACGCCGGCGTGGACGATTTCGGGATCGGGATCCTGCTCCAGACGCGTCAGGTGAAAAAAATGGTTTCCACGTACGTGGGGGAGAACAAGACCTTCGAGCGCCAGTTCCTGGAAGGGGATCTCGAGGTCGAGCTCATCCCTCAGGGAACGTTCGCGGAAAAGATCCGGACCGGCGGCGCGGGCATCCCCGCGTTCTATACTCCCACCGGCTTCGGCACCCAGGTCGCCGAGGGCGGTCTGCCCATGCTTCACGCCAAGGACGGGAGCGTCCTCAAGAGCTCGACCAAGAAGGAAACGCGGGAATTCCGGGGGCGGATGTTCGTGCTCGAAGAATCCATCACCGGCGACTTCTCGTTCGTGAAAGCCTATCGCGGCGACAACGTCGGAAATCTCGTGTATCGGAAGACGGCCCGCAACTTCAATCCCATGATCGCGACCGCGGGCCGAGTAACGATCGCCGAAGTCGAACAGCTGGTCGACATTGGAAAGATCGATCCTGAGGCGGTGGTCACACCGGGGATTTACGTGCACTACATCTTCCAGGGAACGAACTATGAAAAGCGAATCGAGCGACGAACGAATCGTCCAAAGAGCAGCTAGAGAGCTCGAAGACGGTTTCTACGTCAACCTCGGGATCGGAATGCCGACCCTGGTCGCGAACTACATTCCGCCCGGGGTCCACATCACCCTGCATTCGGAAAACGGACTTCTGGGGATCGGTCCCTTTCCGTATGAAGGCGAGGAAGACCCCGATCTCATCAACGCGGGGAAGCAAACCGTCACCGAGATGCCGGGCGCGTCGTACTTTCAGTCCAGCGATTCATTCGGGCAGATTCGGGGCGGACACGTCGATCTCAGCATCCTGGGCGCGCTCCAGGTGGACGCAAAGGGCAACATCGCCAACTGGATGATCCCGGGCAAGATGGTGAAGGGAATGGGGGGGGCCATGGATCTGGTCGCGGGGGCGCGGCGCGTCATCGTGACCATGACCCACAATGCCAAGGATGGTGCCCCCAAGATCCTGAACACCTGCTCCTTGCCCTTGACCGGAGTCAGCGTGGTGAATCGCATCATCACCGAGAAAGCGGTCATCGACGTGACGCGGCGGGGTCTCGTGCTGCGCGAGCGCGCGCCCGAGGTGACGGTGGACGAGATCCAGGCGGTGACCGAGCCCCGCCTCCTCATCGACGGCGACGTGCGGCTCATGGAGGTGGGGTCGTGAGCGTGAGCCGGTATGCGGAACTGACCGACGATCATTTGCTCTTTCAGAAGACCGTTCGCGACTTCATGGACCAGGAGATCGCCCCCAAGGCGGCCGAGATCGACCGGACCGATCAGTTCCCGCACTGGGCGGTTTCGAAGCTGGCCGAGATGGGGCTTACTGGCATTGTCTTTCCTGAGGAATACGGGGGGGCAGGCGGCGATTACCTCATGTACTCGATCGCCATGGAGGAGCTGGCCCGCGTTTCGGGCAGTGTGGCCCTCACTCTCGCAGCGCACGTGTCCCTGGGAACGTACCCGATTTACGCGTTTGGAACCGAGGCGCAGAAAAAGAAGTATCTTCCCGATCTGACCGCGGGCCGGAAACTGGGGGCGTTTGGTTTGACCGAACCGTGGGCGGGCTCCGACGCTGGTGGCACTCGCACGCGAGCGGTAAAGCGCGATGGCGGTTGGGTAGTGAACGGCTCCAAGCACTGGATCACCAACGCCGGCGTAGCGGGGACGCTTGTCGCCACGGCGCGCACCTCGGATGCGCCGGGGGTGGATGGGATCAGTTCGTTCATCATCGAGGCGGGCACGCCGGGGCTCAAGATCGCCAAGAAGGAAGACAAGGTGGGGCTCCGCGGTTCGGAAACAAACCCCATCTTTTTCGAGGACATGAAGCTTCCCCTGGACAGCTTGCTGGGCGAGGAAGGGAAGGGATTCCGACAGTTCATGAAGACGCTGGACGGTGGGCGCATTTCCATCGGTGCCATGGCGCTGGGCTTGGCCCAGGCCGCCTATAACGCCGCCGTGAATTACGCCGCGCAACGCGAGCAATTCGGGAAACCGATCGCGGAGTTCCAGGGGGTGCAGTTCAAGCTCGCCAACATGGCCACCGAGATCGAGGCGGCGAGGCACTTGATCTACGCCGCCGCGCGTTTGCGTGACAAGGGTGAACGGATCACGAAGTACTCGGCCATGGCCAAGCTCTTCGCGAGCGAGGTCTCGATGCGGGCCACCAACGACGCCATTCAGATTTTTGGAGGCAACGGCTACAGCCGGGAGTATCCGGTCGAGCGCTACTGGCGGGACGCCAAGCTCACCGAGATCGGGGAAGGGACGAGCGAGATCCAGCGCATTGTCATTGCGCGGGAATTGCTCAAGGAAGCCGAAGCCCAGACCGGATCCAGGAAGGAGTAGGAACATGAACGCAGTCATTGTCAGTGCATGTCGAACCCCAGTTGGAAAGTTCATGGGCGGGCTGTCGCCGTTGAAAGCGGGACCCTTGGGCGGCATCGCAGTAAAGGAAGCGATCGCGCGAGCCGGTCTAGAGCCCAAGGACATCGAAGAATGCATCATGGGGAACGTGCTCCAGGCGGGGGTTGGGCAGAACCCCGCGCGTCAGGCCGCTCGAGCGGGTGGCGTGCCCGATGAAGTGGGTTCGTTCACCGTGAACAAGGTGTGCGGCTCGGGCCTCAAGTCGGTCATGCTCGCCGCGCAGGCGATCAAGGCCGGTGATCACGAAATCATCGTGGCCGGCGGCATGGAGAGCATGTCGAACGCGCCGTATTTGCTGCCGGGGGCACGCGCCGGATATCGCTTGGGTAACGGCGTGCTCGTGGACGCGATGATCAATGACGGGTTGTGGGACGTGTACAACGATTTCCACATGGGGGTGGCGGCGGAGCTGATCGCGGAGAAGTACAAGGTTACCCGCGAAGACCAGGACACGTTTGCTTACGACAGTCACCGCAAAGCGGTGGCGGCCATCGAGTCGGGCAAATTCAAGGCCGAGATCATTCCGGTGCAGATCCCGCAGAGGAAGGGCGCCGCCGTAGTGATCGACACCGACGAGGGTCCGCGCAAGGACACCGAGATCGCCAAACTGGCCGCACTCAAGCCGGCCTTCAAGGCCGATGGCACCGTGACTGCGGGGAATGCGCCCTCGGTCAACGACGGGGCGAGCGCACTGGTGGTGATGAGCGAGGAGCGGGCGAAGAAGATGGGTGTGAAACTCATGGCCCGGATCGTTGGCTACACGACCGGCGGCACCGCGCCCGAGTGGCTCTTCTATGCACCGGTCGTGGCGGTGCAGAAGCTCATGAAGCAGATGAGTGTCACGATCGACCACTGGGATCTCATCGAGGCCAACGAGGCGTTTAGCGCACAGGCGCTGGTGGACGGTCGCGAGCTGGAATGGGACTGGAAGCGCGTCAACGTGCACGGCGGCGCAGTTGCGCTCGGTCATCCGATCGGCGCCAGCGGTGCGCGCGTCCTCACCACGCTCCTTTATGCAATGAAGGATCGGAAAGCCAAGACGGGCATGGCCACTCTGTGCCTGGGCGGCGGCAACGCGGTGGCGATGGCGGTAGAGGCCATAGCGTAAAAGAGGGGGAAGAGAGCATGCGGGCGGATGATGTGAAGCGGGTGACGGTGGTTGGAGCGGGCACGATGGGAAACGGCATTGCCCACGTGTTTGCTCAGAGCGGATATGCGGTCACGTTGGTGGACCTGGCCCGGGACTATCTCGATCGGGCGATTCGCACCATCGAAAAGAACCTGCGGCGCCAAGTAGAGAAGGGCAAGATTCCAGAGGAAGCCATCCAGGGAACGCTGTCACGCATCGCCATTGCGGCAGAGCTGGAAACGGCGGCAGAAGCGCATTTGGTGATCGAGGCCATAACTGAAGACCCCGAAATCAAGTTCTCTCTCATGCGCAAGCTCGACGAAATCTGTCCTCCCGAGACCGTGTTCGGGTCCAACACATCGTCCATCTCCATCACCGAGATCGGTGCCGCGACCCAGCGAGCCGATCGGGTCATCGGCATGCATTTCATGAACCCGGTTCCGATCATGCAACTCGTGGAAGTTGTGCGCGGCCTTGGCACGAGCGACGACACCCGGACCTTGGTCATGGAGACTGCCCAACGCCTGGGCAAGACGCCGGTCGAAGTGAACGACTATCCCGGGTTCGTTTCCAATCGCGTGCTCATGCCGATGATCAACGAGGCGGTCTATTGCGTGATGGAAGGCGTGGCGACCCCCGAATCCATCGACACGGTCATGAAGTTGGGCATGAATCACCCCATGGGACCCTTGGCCCTCGCCGACCTGATCGGGCTCGACACCTGCCTCAGCATTATGGAAGTCCTCCACGACGGGTTTGGCGACGACAAGTACCGTCCCTGTCCCTTGTTGCGGAAGATGGTTCGGGCGGGGCATCTCGGCCGGAAGACCGGCCGCGGCTTTTACACCTACAAGGGATAGGGAGGGGAGGCGCATGCATTTCGAGCTCACCGATGACGAGCGGATGATCCGCGACACCGCACGAGAGCTGGCGGACAAAGAGTTTGCCCCCAAGGCGGCCAAGTACGACGAGACCTGTGAGTTTCCGCAAGAAAACGTGGAGAAGCTCGCCGAGCTTGGCTTCATGGGCATGTGCGTCGAAGAGCGCTGGGGGGGAGCGGGGTTATCCGCGCTCGCCTATGCGGTGGCCATGGAGGAGATCTCCCGCGCCTGCGCATCCACTGGCGTCATCATGTCGGTGCAGAACTCGCTGGTCTGCGATCCCATTCAGAAATTCGGGAGCGATGCTCAGAAGGAAAAGTATCTTCGCCCGCTCGCTCAGGGGGAAAAGATCGGCGCCTACTGCCTGACCGAGCCGGAGGCCGGATCGGACGCGCAGAATCAACGCACCAGCGCGATTCACGAAGGCGACCACTACGTGCTCAACGGGACAAAGAACTTCATCACCAATGGACGGGTCGCCGACGTCTACATTGTCTATTGCAAGACGGATCCCAACGCCGGGCACAAGGGCATCAGCGCGCTCATCGTGGACGGAAACTCGGAAGGGCTCACCCGCGGACAAAAAGAAAACACGATGGGGATCCGCGCGTCCTCGACCTGCAGCTTGTTCTTCTCCAACGTGCGCGTGCCGGTCGAAAATCTCCTTGGGCCGGAAGGGAAGGGGTTTTCGATCGCGCTGGGGACCTTGGACGGCGGACGTATCGGCATTGCCTCCCAGGCGCTCGGCATTGCGCAAGCAGCGTTGAGCGCGGCGACGCGCTACGCCCAGGAGCGCAAAACGTTCGGTCGCCCCATCGCGGAGCTACAGGCGATCCAGTGGATGCTCGCCGATTCGGTCACCCAGCTCGAGGGCGCCCGGCTTCTCACCTATCGGGCGGCCCGAAAGAAGGACTCCGGCGAGCGCTACAGCCTGGAAGCGGCAATGGCCAAACTCTCCGCATCGAAAGCGGCGGTCGAGGTCGCCGATCGTGCGGTGCAAGTGCATGGCGGCTACGGCTACATTCGCGAGTACCCCGTGGAGCGTTACTATCGCGACGCCAAGATCACCGAGCTTTACGAAGGCACGAGCGAGATCCAGCGCCTCGTCATCGCCCGCAATCTCCTCACTGCTGCATCCTGACGGATCCCCTGCATGGACTTTTCGTTCACCGAAGAACAAAGACTCCTGCGCCAAACGGTGCGGGAGTTTGCCCAGTCTGAAATCGCGCCCCAGGTCGAGGAGCACGAACGCGAAGCGCGTTTTCCGCGTCCGCTTGTGAATCGGCTTTGGAAAGAGCTGGGGTTGGGCGGGATGAGCTGCTCGGAAGCGTATGGCGGCATTGGGCTCGATCCCATTTCCTATGTGATCGTGATCGAGGAGCTGTCCCGCGTGTGGCCGGCGCTCAGCATTGCCATCTCCGTGCACAACTCCGTCGGCGTGCAGCTCATCGATCGTTTTGGGAACGACGAGCAAAAACAGCGTTATCTACCTAAGCTCACCGCGGAATGGCTAGCCGCGTTCAGCTTGTCCGAGTCCGGTGCGGGAAGCGATGTGGCGGCGATTCGGGCCGTGGCCCGCCGCGACGGCGATGCCTACGTGTTGGACGGCGAAAAGAACTGGGTCACCAACGGCTCGAGCGCGGATCTCTACATCGTGTTCATGAAGACGGATCCTGCGGCGGGAAGCCGTGGCATCACCGCCTTCATCGTGGAACGCGGCGTATCGGGACTTTCCGTGTCACGGCCGGAACGGAAGATGGGTATCAAGGCCAGCGAAGCGGTGGTGCTATCGTTCGATCACGCGCGCATTCCCGCCACCAGCCGCCTGGGCGACGAAGGGCAGGGATTCAAGATCGCCATGCAGCAGCTCGACGGCGGCCGGATCGGCGTCGGGGCGCAGGCATTGGGGATTGCGGGAGCGGCGCTGGAGAGATCCGTCCGCTACGCGAAGGAGCGGACCGCGTTCGGAAAGCCCATCGCCGATTTCCAGGCCATCGAATGGATGCTCGCCGACATGAAGGTGCGCTTGGAAACGGCACGGCTTCTCGTGTACCACGCGGCGTGGCTGCGTCTGGCTGGACAGCCGTTCAGCCGCGCCGCATCGATGGCCAAGCTCTACGCGTCGGAAGCGGCCACGTTCGTGACCCATCGCGCCATCCAGATCCATGGCGGATACGGGTATACTGAAGACTACCAAGTCGAGCGTTACTACCGGGACGCCCGCGTCACGGAGATCTACGAAGGAACGAGCGAGATCCAGCGTCTGGTCATTGCGCGGAACTGGCTCAAGGAAAACGGCTTCGAAGGATAATCGAATCCATTTCTGACCGGCCTCTGTGCCGCGTCCCGCCGGAAAGTACCAACCCCATGTCGAAAAGCATTGTTGCCGTCGTGAAGAGTACCCCCGCCACCGTTCTGGAAGACGTGGCCGACGCGATGCGGAAGGCGGAATATCGCCGGTTTCTGGATCCGGGTGCCGACACGTGTCTCAAGATCAACGTGACCTGGCATTTGTACATGCCCGGCACGTCCACCACGCCCTGGCAGCTGGAGGGGGTGATTCGCACGCTCCTGGAGGATGGGGCGAAGGCCGACTCCTTATGGGGCGTGCACAACGATACGGTCGTGGTGGATTCTCGGATCGGCGAGGTCAACAACAAGCAAAAACCGGTTTGCGACAAGTACGGCGTGCGACGGGTTTTCTTGAACGACCCCGGACAGGACTGGATTCTGTATCAGCCTAAGGCGCCGATGCTCGCGTTGACCGAGGTGTATCACAAGGACGGGATTCGCATCCCCAAGTTCCTGGTCGGGAAGAACATCATCCACCTGCCGACGGTCAAGACGCACGTCTTCACCACGATCACCGGCGCGATGAAGAACGCGTTCGGAGGATTGCTTCACTTCCAGCGTCACTGGACGCACGCCAAGATCCACGAAACTTTGGTCGACCTTCTGCGCATTCAGAAGGACATTCATCCTGGAGTGTTGGCAGTCACCGACGGCATTTTCTGCGGCGACGGTCCCGGACCCCGCGCTATCCGCCCCCACATCAAGGGCTATTTCCTGGCCAGCGCGGATCAAGTCGCGATCGATGCGGTGAGCGCCAAGCTCATGGGCTTCGATCCGCTCTCGATCAAATTCATCCGCTTGGCCCACGAGGCGGGGCTGGGAACGGGCGACGTGCGCGACATCAACGTGGTGGGCGAGGACATCAGCGGGATCAACTTCGGCTTCCGCGGCAACGAGGAAACGTTTGCCTCGCGCGGACAGAAGGCGATTTACCATGGGCCGCTCAAACCTCTTGAGAAAGCGCTCCTCCAGAGTCCAATCGTTCCCTGGTCCTATGCCGCCTCCCGGCTCTACCACGACGTTTATTGGTATCCCGCGCACGGCAAGAAGCGGGTGGATGAGATTCTGGAGAACACGGATTGGGGCAGGCTCTTCCGCGATTACGAAAAGGGACTAGTGGCTCGGGACGTTCCAGGCGCTAACTGACCATGCAAAGCGTGTACGAAGCGGCCGGAGGTTTCGAGGGAATCCTCCGGTTGGCCAAAGCGTGGCACTTGCGAGTGATGGCCGACGAAATCGTCAGTCACGCATTCAGCCATGGCTTTCATCCCCAGCACACCGAGCGCCTCGCCGCGTACTGGGCTGAAGCCCTTGGAGGACCAACGATCTACTCCGATGCCTACGGCGACGAGACGTCGGTCGTTCGAGTGCATAGCGGCAACGGCCAGCACGACGAGATGGATCGCCGGGCGATTGCCTGCTTCGACGAGGCGTTGGAGGATGTCGGACTCACCGCGGACCCCCTCCGGCAGGTATTGCACGACTACTTCGCCTGGGCCACCACGACCACGATGTCGCGTTACCAGGCATCCAAAGACGACGTGCCCGAAGGGTTGATCATTCCGAAATGGTCATGGGGGGGTTTGCTGCGGAACGAATGAAAACTCGGCGAGACTCATTTCGGAAACTGGTTCAGCCAACCCGTGCGAGGTTAAAACGCCCCGGCGACTCCCTCCTGATCGCCGGGGCGCGCCCGAGCAACGTTCATCGCGATTTGAAGAGCTTCACCACCTTGGCACGGCCGTCCCCGGTCTCCAGGCGCACAAAGTAGATCCCCGTCCTCACCGGCTGGTGATGCCAGTCTCGGCCATCCCAGCTCGCTTCGTGTTCGCCCTTTGGCATGTCCGCGCGGAGAAGGTTCGATACGCTACGTCCGCTCAGATCGTAGATATCCAGGATCACTCGAGTGTCGACATCGAGGGTGAAGTGGAGGTCCACGCTCGAGGAGAACGGGTTGGGGGCGGGCACAAGACGGAGCCTGAAGGAAGGGTCATCCCCCCCGGCCGTATTGGCCAGCACGGTGACTGTCTTGCTGCAGGCCATCGAGCAACCGTCAGCAATCGCGTTCAGGGCGAGGATGAAGCTGCCTGCGGCTCCCGCATTCACAGTCACCAAAGAGTCACTCGTCGACCCATTGATCGCCCCGTTCCCGCTGATTGACCAGGAATATGTCACCGTCCCCCCGCCTGGACTCACCGAGGATGTATAGGTGTTCCCGAGCGACCCCGCGAGTAGATAGTTGCCACCGCCGATCAAACAATATCGGACCACCACGATATCCTGGCAGACTCCCGGACAAGCGTTCCGGGTCACGTTCAGTGTGAGAGTAAAACTACCGCCCGCCCCGGCGTTCACGGTCACGGAAGAGCCGATCTTCGATCCCGGGATCGACCCGTTCCCGGTAATCGACCAGAGATACGTCACCGTGCCCCCGCTTGGACTCACCGAGGCCGTATAGACGTGCCCGAGCGAGAACGCACAGACAGGATTGGCGCCGCTGATCGTGCAAATCGGGTTGGCATTAATGGTCACTATCTTTTCGCACGTCGCCGGACAACCGTTTCTGGTCACATTTGCGCGGATGGTGAAGGTCCCTGCGGCTCCCGCATTCACAAGAACGAGGGAACCGTTGTTGGGCCCAGAAATCGAGCCGTTCCCCAAGGTCGACCAGGCATACGTCACTGTCCCCCCGGATGGACTCACCGTGGCCGCGAACGTGTGGCCCGTAGACCCCGCGCATACCACACTGGGACCGGTGATCGAGCAGATCGGGTTGGCATTCACGGTCACACCCTTGCTGCAAAAGCCCGGGCAACCGTTCCGGATCACGTTGAGATTGAGGGCGAAGCTACCCGCCGCGGCGCCCGCAGTTACGGTCACGGAAGGGCCATTCGTAAAACTGATCGACCCGTTCCCGCCGATCGACCAGAAATACATGAGCGACCCTCCGGCCGGGCTCACTGTGGCGGTGTAAACGATGCCCGTTGTCCCTGCGCACACGGCACCGGGGCCGCTGATCGTGCAGGTCGGGAGGGCACTCACCGTCACCGTCTTGCTGCAGATCCCCGGGCAACCGTTACGCGTCACGTTGAGAGTGAGAGTGAAGCTGCCGGCCGCGCCGACATCCACGGTCACGGAAGGGCCGGTCGTCGATCCAATGATCATCCCGTTTCCGCTGATGAGCCAGGAGTACGTCACTAGGCCCCCGGGTGGGCTCACCGTTGAGGCATATACGGCCACGGTCGAGTCCGCGCACAGGCTGTCGGGGCCGCTGATCGTGCAGGTCGGGCTTACCTTCACCGAAACCGCCTTGCTGCAGCTTCCCGAAACCCCATTTCGTGTCACATCCAAGTGCACGGTGAAGCTGCCCGCCGCCCCCGTGTCCACAATCACCGAGGGACTTATCGCTGATCCATTGATTATTCCGTTCCCGCTGATCGACCAGAAATAAGTCACCGTCCCTCCGGATGGACTCACCGTGGACGTGTAGACGTTCCCGGGAGTTCCCCCGCACAGGGAGTCGGGACCGCTGATCGAGCACGTCGGAGGCGTCTGGGCAACCGCGGGAACATCACCGCAGAGGACAAGAATCAAAACGGTGAAACAGGATCCTGCCTGGAAAATTGGACGACTGCGCATGAGCCACCTCCTGGATTTCTGCAACCAGATACTTGCGGTAGTTGTTTGCTGAGAAGAAATTCGGCCTTTGTCTCAACTACTAACAATCTGTCGGCAAAGTTGAGGCGAGCACATCCAGCCGATAAATCAACTTCTTAGCCCGCGCTAGCGTACGTACAAGTAGAAGGATGGACGCCAACGAGGAGGGTGGATCATGACCACACTGAACCGACCCCAATTGCTTTCAATCGCATCAGTCTTTGCGTGTTCCATCATCACGATGTGCTGCCCGAAGCCCGGAATGGCCGCCGTCTGGGGCATCCAAATGACGCCGCCAGCTCCGGCCATACTCCCCTTGGGCACGCAAGTGACGGTGACCTTCGAATACTGGTCGGGAGGAGACAACGATCTGGTACAGGTCACGTTCATGCCTCTCGCGGAAGATGGATCAGAGGCAGGGACAGCAACCCAGGATTGGTACTGGTCTGGTGGACAGGGAACGGCGAGTTTTACCGTCACCACCGGCCCTGTTGCGGTTAACCGTATCTTCGTCTACATGCTCTACGGTGGGGATGACGTTTCTGGAGACGATTGGTTTTACTTGGATACGGCCTACTTCTTTGGCGAGTCAGGGAGTGTCACCGGCATTCAACTTACTCCCGCGTCCCCGGCTGACCTGTTTAACGGCGCCAATATCAACATTGGTTTCAACTACACGATCGGCGGTGAGCCGGTTCGAATATTCTTTCTCCCCTTAACTGGCGGGGTACCGGCTTCCAACGTCTCGGGAAGCGATTCTCCCCCGTACGCTGGTTCGGGAAGCGGGAACGCAGGCTTCACCATTACTTCCGGATCGACTGTGGTGGACGAGATCCAGGCCCTCATGACCGATGAGTCGAAGTCGAATATTTGGGCCGATTTTCGGTTTCCGGTGCACTTCACCTTCTCCGAACCGACCGCTATCCGAGCTACGACCTGGGGGCGGCTCAAAGCGTTTTCATTCGCAGGGGACTGAGCAAAGAACGGCCGGGTCAGGCTCAGGGGTTTAGTATTCGACTCAGAGCTACGCCAGTGTCCCGCGGGCGCGGGTGTATACGAACGCGAAACCTGCTGCGAGAGCGATCACTGCGCCTAATTTTGCAAAGCTCACCGAAGACGCCTTCACCCGGAAACTCGCCACCGCGTTTTGCATCACCGTTTCGTCCATGTATTTGGGCGTCGTGGCATGGAAATCGAGCACGTAGGTCTTGTCTGTGGACTCATCAGATACCACGGCCACGATATCGCGCCCAATCAACTGCTCGTCGTCGTGCCATTCGACGCGCCAGTACCAGGCCGGGAGATGCTTCATGGACATGGGTTGCAGCGGACCCCATTCCGCCGCGCCGGTCCGGTCCAGGTTGGCGTTCCAGTTTTGCAGCAACGATTCGTAGCTCGTCGCTCCGGACAGGGTCATGATCAAAATGTAGTTCGCCTTGGGATCCTGACCGTTCACCACGTAGCCGCGCTGCTCAAGGACCTGCCGTCCGGGAAGAAAACGCTGAGTCGTCTGGAAATGTCCATCGAATCCGAAGCCTTCCGGCAGGCAGGTGAGCTGCGGACCGGGAATGGTGGGGCGCGCACAGCCGGCCACCCAGACCAGGACGGCGCACCAAAGAATGTGACGAAGACGCAACGGATGCCCCTCCAGGGTAATCGTCTAAAGATCGGCCGGAAGGGGAACGTGCTTAAGTACGGTCTACTGGGATGCGCCGGAGGGGGTTTCGGTCTGACTTGTGCCGGTGGCGTTGGCGCCGGTCACCCCGGACGTCGTGACCAGCAAATGCAGCCCGCCGGCTGAAGCCACGGCCAGGAGGCGGTCAGGCGCAGATGGATCCAGGGCGAGCGTCCATATGCGATCGGAGGCGAGGCCCGGAGTCGGCATGCGCCGCCACGAGGCGCCGGCGTCTTCGCTCCGGAAAATCCCCCCCGACGAGAAGTCGCTCGCGTAGAGCGTGTTTCCATCGGGGCTCACTGCGATGCCGGTCAAATCGCTGCGGGGGACGCCGCCTTTGACTCGCTCCCAGGTGAGGCCTTGATCGTTGGAGCGGAAGAGACCATCGAATGCCGTGGCATAGATGACCCGATCGTCGTACGGCATGAAGGCCATCGCATGCGGCGTGCGGCCTCGCAACCCATTCGATACCCGCCGCCAGGAGTGGCCCGCGTCACGGCTCTTCCAGATCCCATTCCGTGAGGCTCCCATGACGAGGCTCGGGTCGTAGGGGCTCGAGATGAGCGCGGACACGTCTTCACCCGCGCCAAAGATGCGCTCCGTCCACGTTCGGCCGGCGTCGGCGCTGTGCAGGATTCCTCGCGGGGTTGCCGCCACAATGTCGCGAGGCGGCACGGCGACGAGATCGTTGATGCGCGAATGCGGAATGCCGCCCGACATGGGGATGCGTTCCCAGCGCCGCCCGCCGGAGGCCAAAGCAAAAATACCGTCATCGGTGCCGGCCAGGATCGTCCCGTTGAGCAAGGCCAGCGCCAAAACCTGACGTCCAAACAGTCCGTCATCCAGGTGTATCCATGGACCCGGAAGATGGGACGCCGTGAATACGCCGCCGTAATGCGCGTCACCCCACACGCCGGCCAGCACCCGTTTGCCATCCGGATCGAACAACACCCTGGAAATGAATCGTTCGGAGAATCCGGCATTCGAACTCGCCCACGTACGCCCGAGATCCGAACTCCTGAGTACCCCCGCCCCCTCGCTTCCCAAAAGCAACGTGCCGTCGGGCTGGGAAATGAGTGCGTTGACGACTAGATCCTTGTCTGTGACCAGCTTCCACGATTCGCCGAGATTGGTGCTGAGCCACACGCCTTCCGTCGTGCCTGCGATCAGCATCTTGGGATCCGATGGATTGCGGCAGAACGCGCGCGTGCGCCGGCTGGATTCGGGAATGCCTTCGAGCTTCGTCCAATGATCGCCGCCGTTTCGCGAGCGATAAATGCCGGTACAGGCGGTGGCATAAATGGTTTGAGAATCCCAGGGATCCACGTTGAGCGTCATCACGTGCGAATCGTCAATCATGCCCTGGTGAACAGGGACCCATGTCTGGCCGCCGTCTGCGGTCTTCCAAGCCAGGTGCCACGTTCCCATGTACAGCACCTGGGCGTTCCCCGGATCGAAAACCAACGATTCGACGTTGTGGAGCTCGGCATCCTCGGGGGCAGTGACTTGGTCCCAGGTCGTCCCTGCATCGTGGGACAGGAACACGCCGCTCAAGCTTCCGGCGGCAATCGTTTGAGGGTCCGAAGGGGCAATGGCCAGCGCCCGCACCGATTCTCCCCTCATGAGGACATTGAACGACCGGCCGCCGTCGGTGCTTCGGGCGACTCCGCCTCCCGTGCCTTGCACGTCCCAGAACCCGACCCAGAGCGTGCCTTCAGGATCAACCGTGAGCTCGTCGAGGCTCGAGCCGGTCAAGGCAGAGGAAGCGGGCATACGCTCCCAGTTCAATCCTCTGTCATCACTTCGGTAGAGGATCCCCCAGCTCGTGCCGAGGTAGATCCGGTCCGGGTGTTCGGGGTCCTGAACCAAGGACCGAACGTCACCACCTGGAGGGCCAACCGGCGTCCAGCTTTGCGCCTGGGCCGGGGACGCCAGCGCGGCGAGCGCGATTATAAGTAAGGCAGCCTTCACGAACGCCATGCAAACACCCGTACGATGCGGAACCCAAGTCGGGGGAAACCGTGATCGATTTATTTTAAGCTGGTTACTGCAATTAATCTATCCATCAGTTCCCGATGGTCGGGACGAGCAATGAGATCGGGGCGGGATGAATCCCACCCCGATCTCTCCTTCCAATACCCACGGCCTGGTCCTTCAATGCCGTGGGATGGATCTCTTTACTTGGGTTCCGGCGCTCCTTCCGGAACGAACCAGACCTCGACCCGCCGGCCGGTTCCGCTCGTTCCGCCTGAACGCGTGGTGATGCGGGACGCTTCGATCCCACGGCCTTCCAGGTAATCCTCGACCGCATCCGCGCGTTTCTTGCCGATCGTGTCGGGTGACGTTTCGTCGGGGTCCGCATACCCGATGACCACAACCTTCGCGCGAGGATCGGCACTCATGCGCTGAGCGACGTCATCCAGGCAGGCCTTGTCCACGTTGTTGAGCCGGGACAGGTTTCGCGGGAAACCGCTCGAGGTGCACGAGACAGCTTGGGCCTGGGGCGGTGCCGCATGGCCTAGATTCACGGTCGCGTCATCCGTCGCGCTATTCCCATGGTCATCGGTTACCCGCACTGTCACGGCGGAGGAGGACGGTGGGTTCGACCCCGTGAACTCGTAGGTGGCCGTGCTGCCGGCGCCGGTCACGCGACCAGTCGTGCTCGTCCACTCGTAGGTCAAAGGATCGCCCTCCGGATCGGTGGCAGAGGCGGTCAAATTGACCACCTCACCCGGAAGAATCTCCGTCCGATCCGCGGAAAGGCTCACCGTGGGCGCCTGATTGGGGGTTGGCGTTTCTTCGATCACGCCGACCTCTTCCTCGTCATGACCGCCGAAGAGGAAGTTGAGGCCGAGCGTGGCTTCGAGGTTGCCTTCGGATTCACTCTCGTCTTCCGGCAGATCGACGCTGGTGCCGGCATAGCGACCGTCCAGACGCAAATCGACGCTGGGGGACAAGAAGTACCGTAACCCGGCCCCAGCGTTCCACTCGAAGCCATCGTCTTCGCCCAATCCGTCCGTATCGATCTTTTGGATGCCGCCACCGGCGGTCAAGAAAGGCCGAAGTTTCTTGCCCGGAGAGAAGTTGTAGAGCAAGTTGAGACGCCCCGAATCGATGTTGGCGTCCACATCCGGAGTGCCCAAGATGTCCATCTCGGTCTCGCTGAAGATCCGCTGCGCCGAAGCCTCCAACTCCCAGGCCGGAGTGAAAAAGTAACCGAGGCGTAATCCGGCCAAAAATGCGTCCTCGGGATGCAAGAACCCGTAGTCGTCGGGCCAGGCGTATCCGCCATAGAGCCCGAGATCCCAATCCCCTTTGCTTCCGCCGCCCGCGAATAGGGTGCTTGGAGCCACGAGCAATGCCGCCATGACCAGCAGCCATGTCATGCTTCGCATGGAATATCCTTTCCTGAAAATGAAAATGGGTCGACCTCTTCGTGTCGGATATCCGACGCGAGCGCTAGGGCACGTCGATGACATTTGTGTCCAGGGTGACCGATCCATTCCGGCTGAGAGCCCGGCCATAGAGCGTCGCGCCCGAGTCCAGGGTGATTGATTGGTCCGCAAGGATGTTGCCATACCACACCGAGTCGGAACCCAATGTGGCGGAGGTGCCGACGATCCAGTACACGTTGTCCGCTCGTGCGCCGTTCGTCAGAACGACTTGGCTTCCCGGCTCTGCGGTCAGGGTCGTGTTGGTAGCGATGATGAACACTGCGGTCGTGTCGCCCAGTGCGTTGAGCGTGACCGCACCCGAATTGGTGAGCGATCCGGAGCTGAACACGCCCGGTCCAAGCAACCTGCCGGCCAGATCGGTGGTGATGCTGGCGGTGGCAGGGCGACCGGCCGCGTCGGTAAACGCGCTTTCCAGGTCCAGCTGTGCTGAAGCGGTCGTCGCATCATTGATGTGAGTTGCAGTGGCCGTGCCGGGGGGAAATCCGGTGAGAGTGGTTCCCGGCCCGACGCCCACTTCGGCATCGACCGTGGTCGCGCCGGTATTGTTCACGGCCGTGTTGGCTAGAACTCCGAAGTTTCCGGCCGTGCCCAGGTTCACTGCGGCCGGACTCAGGGCCGCTCCACCTTCCGCGATTCCGAGGGGTTTGTCGCTGTCGGCGCATCCCGCCAAGGCAAGGCAAAGTGCCGGGGCAAGGATCCACACACATCTTCCATCGCGCATCTTCATCTCCTTCTTATCTCCGCTCGAGGTTCCGTAATTGCCGCGGAAAACAAACGCACCGGGGGTCGGCGGCCTACGTGGATGAAACGCGCCTTATCGGAAACAATAGGCAGGATGACCTCGAGCTGAGTCAATTAATGGCGGACATCCAGAACTTCCCGACTCCTTCTATGTACGCGCCACTCCCGTCAATTATTTCCGAACGCGCGGGAAGTCACGTCGTATTATTCGTGTCCAGACCGCAGTCGGACATGGGGAGCATCCTGATTGTAGGTACCCGCAATTTCCCCAAGAGATGGCAAAAAATCATCCAATAGGAACCACATCACGCAGTAGGCAACAGCTTACCGTTCAAAATGATGCGGCGTCCGATGTGCACGGTGGGGCGGAGCATGGCCGCCACCGAACAATATTTGTCCTGGGAAAGCAGAATGGCGCGCGTAACCGACGCGTCATCCAGATCGGGACCATCCAAATAGTAGACGAGGGTGAGGTCGGTATAAATTCGCGGATGCTCGTCGCTTCGGACCGCCTCGACTTCAATGCGGAACGCGCGAAGGGTTTTCCGCATTTTTTCTAGGATGCTGACTACATCCATTCCGGTGCAGGCGGCCAAAGCTCCCTGAGTCGCTTCCATCGGCGAAGGACCTGGGCCGGGCCGGCGGTCCTTCGGAATGCTGGCCAGCGTGTACGTTTCCCCGGCCGGCACCCGCACTTGAAACTCCATCCCGCGGGTCCATGTGGCTTCTACAGGCATTGATGACCTCTACGCGGCGCGACGAAGGAGAAGCAATGTCACGTCGTCCGAGGTCGCCTCGCCATGCAGGAATTGCTCCACCGAAGTGACAATGTGACCGCGGATGTCAGGGAGCGAATCCTTGGCATGGGCGAGGACGATGTTCCGGACGGCGTCCTCTCCCAGAAACACCTCGCCATCCACGGTCGCTTCGGGAATACCATCGCTCATGAGGAGCAGAAGATCCCCGGGCTTCAACCAGGTCTCATCGACCGTGTATTCCGAAGCTTCCAACAGCGCGAGCGGAAACCCGCTCGTGTTCAAGCTCTCGACGGTGCCGTCCGCCCGCATCAAGAGCGGCGGCTCGTGGCCGGCGTTGACGTAGCTCAAGTGGCCGGTTGCCGGATCGAGCTCCCCCATGAACAAGGTCACGAACTGTTCCGCGGCCAAGCTTTGAAAGAGCTGCCGATGGAGGTGGCGGGCGATGTCGTCGACGTTACCGCCGATTTCCACCAGGCTGCGAATGAGGATGGTGGCCGCGGACATGGCCAGCGCGGCCGGCATGCCTTTGCCGGCCACGTCACCTACGGAAATGAAGTAGTTTCCGTTGGGGCGGGGGAGAACGGCATAAAGATCGCCTCCCACGGAGTGACACATAACCTGGTGGGCATCGATTTCGTAACCAGCCGGAGGGTCCAGGACCTTGGGCAACATGTTCTGCTGGATGCGGGCCGCAGTCGCCAGTTCGCGTTCCAAGGACAGGTTCCGGAGCTTGACCGCCACCGCGTTTGCGGTCGCGGTGAGCACCTGAAGGTCGTCTTCGGTGTAGCGCACGAGCGGGTTCGCGGTGTCGACGTAGAGGATCCCTCGCACGCGTTGGTTGTCGAAGAGCGGTGCGGCCATCGCGGAGCGCAGGTTCAAGTCGACGATGCTCTGATGCCCGATGAACTTCGGATCGTCGAGCGGATTCGCCACGAGCACGGAGTTGCGTCGCTCCCGCACCTCGCCGACGAGCGTGGAGCTGAGGCGCAGCGGCGCTTCGCGATCACCGCTTTCCGTCCAGCGGCCGCTCACATGGAGCGGCGTTGCTTCGCCTTCGTCCTGCAGGAGAACGACCCGATCCGCCTTACAGCACTCGGCCACGAACTTGCACGCGGTCTCTTCGAGCTCGCCCGCCACGGCATTGGAAGCGAGAAGCTCGAACAAGTCCGAGCTCAAGTCGATGATTCGCGCCCGAGCGGCGTCGCTGTAGCCTTCGGCGACGTTGTAAGAGACGCGGGAGCTCCAGTCATCCTGAAGCGAGAAATCCAAGGTGGTCGTAGCCGTACTGCCTGAGCGCCGGAAGGTAACCCCCGCGAACTTCACCGTTCCGTTGGCGGGGACCTCGATCTCCTCCCGGCCCACCGGCCGGCCATCGATCTCGGTGCCGTTGGTGCTGCCCAGGTCGGTGACGAAGTAACGGTTCGCCGCTACGCGAACGACCGCGTGATATTTGCTGACCCGGGCGTCGGCCACCTGGATGGCGTTGTCGTGGGCACGGCCCACCTTGTGGCTCCCGTCCTCGAGTTTTAAGAGCCGTGTTTTCCCCGACCAGAGGAGTTCGAATTCGAGCATAGGGCGGGAATGATAGGGCGTTTAGGCCCCAATCGCAAAGATCAGGGCGTGGCGGGCGCCGACGCGGCCGCTCCGGCGAGACGATGCGACACGCGGGGTCCCAAGCGGGTGAGGAAGGCGGGAAGCGCGCTGGCCAGAATGACCAGAATGAGAACGGCGGCGACGAGGAGACGCAAACCGCGCGGCAGCCGATGGGGCGGTGCTCCCGCGCGCAGCAGCCCGGGGTAATGATTCCGGGCGGCGAGCGACTCGACGGCCTCGATCCAGCGTTCCGGGTGCGAGACGTGCACGCCAAAAACGAGATTGCTTCGGTAGCGAACCTTGAGCACCGGAACGAACGTTCCGGTGGGTTCATGCCAGCGGCCCATGCCCAGACTTTTTATCTCAACAAGCGGAATCTCGACCACGGATCGTGTGTCCTGGGGCTCGAACACGAGACGGTCCTCGGTCAGGATGAGAGTTCCGTTGGCGGGAAGCTGGGCGCGAATGACGAATACCTGGCCCGCGTTCCCGAAATAATCGGCCGCGCGCTCGACCAGAATCGGAGCGCTGGACGGAGTTTGGGCAGTGGCTTTCATGAGCCTTGTTTTCCAGGGCGTTGGCAGAGTTCGATCAATACGCCATGGGCGCCTCGCGGATGCAAAAAAACCACCCGCTTACCTTCTGCGCCCGGCCGAGGCTCCCCGAGCGGAGTGAGACCCTCCGCTACGGAGCGAGCCAGAGCGGCGTCCAGATCCTCTACCTCGAAACACAAATGATGAATGCCTTCACCCCGTTTTTCCAGGAATCGTCCGATCGGACCGTCGGGGGAGAGGGATTCCAAAAGCTCGAGATGCGTGTCGCCGATCGGCAAGAACGCGGTCCGAACCTGCTCGGTTTCGACCGTTTCCCGGTGGGAGCAGACGAGGCCCAGCCCCTGTTCGTAGGTTCGAACCGCGGAATCCAGGTCCCGTACTGCAATGCCGATGTGGTCCAAACGCTTCATGGCGCGACGCGCCTCCCATCAATTGCTTGGATTTCATAATAGCACGGGATTTTCGCCCGCCCGTTCTAGACGAGCGCGACCGAAATCCGCCGCCCTATCCATGTAGAGAAGGCGGGGATGTGACGGTCGATCTTAGCCGGCTGGCGCAACTCGCGAGAAATCCCGGGCCTCCAACTTGGCCTTCGCCTTGCAAAGGCCGTGTACGCCGGAAGCATTCCTCCAGAGGTGCAACCACGATTTGACGACAGGGGGACGGCACGGTCCGGCCGCCCCGGCGACTGGCCCCTGGGCCGGGCCGCCCGGACCGTGCCCCGGCGGTTTTTCAGCGAGCGGGCGTCGAGGCGGGAGCGGTGTCGAACGTCCCGAACACGCGGCGCAAGACGTCGGATATTTCGCCCAGGGTGGCTTCGGCGCGCACGGCGTCGATGATGGGCGGAAGCAAATTCGTGTCATTTCGAGCCGACGACTCAAGGAGAGCGAGCGCATCCCTCACCCGCGGCTCTGACCGGCCTAGTTTCCACTCGGTCAGGCGTGCCCTCTGCCCGTCTTCCAGGGTTGGATCCACGCTGAACAAGGCGGGCCGAGGCTCCTCCACTTGATATTTATTCACGCCGACCACGATCTTTTCTCCACGTTCCACCTGGAGTTGGGTCCGATATGCGGATTCGTGGATTTGCGCCGCCACCCAGCCGCTTTCAATGCACGCGATCATTCCGCCTTTGCGCTCGATCTCGCCGAAGAGATCGAGGGCTCCGCGTTCGAGCCGGTTGGTGAGGTCCTCCACGTAGTACGAACCGCCCAAGGGATCGACGGTTTCACGCACGCCCGCTTCTACGGCCAGGATCTGCTGCGTGCGCAGGGCGAGGCGAGCCGCCTCCGGGCTGGGAAGCGAGAGCGCTTCGTCCATGCTGTTGGTATGGAGCGATTGCGCGCCCCCCAGAACCGCGGCCAAGGCTTCGATGGTCGTGCGCACGACGTTGTTCCAGGGCTGCTGTGCGGTGAGGGTGGAGCCCGCGGTTTGCGCGTGAAAGCGCAACCGGGCACTTCGTGGATCCTTGGCCTGGAACGTCTCGGTCATGATGCGATGCCAAAGCCGGCGGGCGGCCCGGAACTTCGCGACTTCTTCGAACAAGTCCGAGTGGGCGTTGAAGAAAAACGATAGTCGAGGCGCAATGTCATCGACGTTCATTCCGCGGTCCAGAGCGGCGCGCACGTACACCGTCCCGTTGGCGAGCGTGAACGCCAATTCCTGGATGGCCGTAGCTCCCGCTTCGCGGATGTGATAACCGGAGATCGAGATCGTGTTCCAGCCCGGTACCCGGTCGCGGCCGAACGCGACAATGTCGGTGGTGATACGAAGCGACGGCCGGACGGGATAGATGTAGGTCCCTCGCGCCACGTACTCCTTGAGTAAATCGTTCTGGACGGTACCGGACACTCGATCCCACGTGACGCCGTTCTCCTCGGCCACCACGAGATACATGGCGAGAAGAATGGACGCCGTGGCATTGATGGTCATGGAGGTGGACACACGATCGAGTGGGATCCCGGCCAAGAGCGCGCGCATGTCGTCCAGCGTGTCGATGGCCACGCCGACCTTGCCCACTTCACCTTTGGCCATGGGATGATCGGAGTCGTACCCCATTTGGGTCGGCAGATCGAAGGCGACCGAAATACCGGTCTGGCCTTCCTGGAGCAGGAACCGGAAACGACGATTGGTTTCCGCGGCGTCGCCGAACCCCGCGTACTGGCGCATGGTCCACAAACGCCCGCGATACATGTCGGGATGAATGCCGCGCGTGTAGGGCGGCGCGCCCGGCTCGCCAAGCTGGCCCGCGGGATCGAAGTCCTTCAGGTGTTCGGGGCCGTACACCCGCTCGATGGGGAGTCCGGAGCCGTTTTTCAGATCGGGGTCTTGGTCAGCCACGCCCATCCTCCGAAGGCCCGAGCACGATCAGCACCGCGCCTTGATCCACGACGTCCCCGGCCTTGACGCGAATCTCGATCACCCGGCCCGAGCGAGACGAGGCCACGTCGTTTTGCATCTTCATCGCCTCGACGATCGCGACCGACTGTCCCGGCCCGATCTCCTCGCCGATCGTCACGCGCACACCGATGACGGCTCCCGGCATGGGGGAGAGGATCTCCTCGCGACCCGTGGTCGCCTCGTGCCCTTGACCCTCCGCACGGGCCCACAGCTCATCCACCACCCGAAGATGAAACACGTCCCCGGACACGTAGACGTCGAGCCCGTCCCGACTTTGCATCGTGTCCACCTCGTAGGATCGCCCGTCAATGAGGAGCGATTGCAAGGTGCCTCGAATCTTGGCCGCATCAACCTCGATGGGGACGTCATCGAGCACGACTCGATATCCATTCGGGCGAGCCTCGACGACGACTCGATGAACGTCCGCGTCCTTATGGACGATGTAGCGCGCGGACATGCCTTAGGGCTCCTCCGATTTTCCGGGGCGACCCAGGAGGCGCCATGCCGAAGGGGCCGGTTGGCCATCCTGCGGACGGGAGAAACGATGGGCGTCCTCGTACGCGGCGATCGCCGCGGCGACGACTGCCGCCCGGGCCCGTTCGGGATCTTCGCGACGTTCCAGGCCGTGAAAGGTGCGCTCGATGAATCCGGTATCCAGGTTCCCGTGGATGAACTCCTCCCGGTCGAGGAGCCAGCGATGAAACGAAATGTTGGTGCGGACGCCCTCGATGAGGGTTTCCCGCAGTCCCCGGAACATCCGGCGTCGCGCTTCCTCACGATCCTTCCCGAACGCAATTAGCTTCCCGAGCAGGGGATCGTAGTAATGGGACACCGTTCCGCCGAGATGAATGCCCACGTCGTTGCGGATCCCCGGACCGGAAGCCAGCCGCAGGTTCGTAACCTCGCCGAGCGAAGGTAGAAAACGATTGTAGGGATCCTCGGCATAGATGCGGCATTCAATGGCCCAACCGTTTGGAGTCAGCTCTTCCTGCCGCCAGGACAACGGAGCGCCGGCCGCGACGCGAAGCTGTTCGCGCACGAGATCGACACCATACACAAGCTCGGTGACCGGATGCTCGACCTGGATCCTCGTGTTCATTTCCAGGAAATAGAACGTGCCGTTGGGGGCGGCCACGAACTCGACCGTGCCCGCGCTTCGATAACCGACCGCACGGGCCAGCCGCACCGCGGCGTCACCCATCTCCTGACGGCGTTCCGGTGTCATCCACATCGAGGGAGCTTCCTCGATAACCTTCTGGTGTCGCCGCTGGAGCGTGCACTCGCGTTCGCCCAAATGCACGACGTTCCCGTGAGCGTCGCCCATAACCTGGATTTCAATGTGTCGCGGTCGCTCGATGTAGGACTCCAGAAAGAGTGTGGAATCGGCGAAGGCGTTTCGCGCTTCGCCTTGGGTGAGCTCGAACGCGCGAGCTAGGTCGTCCGGCCCGGCCACGATGCGCATCCCTTTGCCGCCTCCGCCCGCGGCGGCCTTGAGCATGATGGGGTAGCCGATCCGGGTGGCCCACTCGCGCGCCTCGTCCAGTGTTTCCACGGGACCTGGACTTCCGGGAATGATGGGGACGCCGGCCGCTTTCGCGGTGGCACGTGCTTCGAGCTTGTTGCCCATGAGTCGGATCGTGGTTGCGCTGGGCCCAATGAACACAATCCCGGCCCGCTCGCAGGCCGCGGCAAACGCTGCGTTTTCGCTCAGGAACCCATAGCCGGGATGAATGGCCTCTGCGCCCGTCTGTGCGGCCGCTTCGAGCAACGCCTCGGGGCGTAAATACGATTGCGCGGAGGGGGAAGGGCCGATGGGTACCGCAAAGTCGGCGAACCGGACGTAGAGCGCGCTCCGGTCGGCTTCGCTAAATACCGCTACGGACTCCAGGCCTTCTTCCCGAATGGCCCGAAGGATCCGCACCGCGATTTCGCCGCGATTCGCCACCAGGACCTTGCGAAACGGGGTTTGCATGACCGAACAGCGTACCAGACACGACGTTTCTTGTAGAAAGGCCTCACGTGGACTTTGAACCCCGGCGCTGGTAGAGTTATGTCGCTCTTTTTCAGAGAGGTATCTCGTTGCCCGCGCGTCCCATCCTCACCTTTTCCATGCTGAACCCGAAGACCGCCTTTCGGTATTCCCCTTTCCGGGGCTGGGGCTAACTCCTCGACGCGCTTGCTTCCGATTTTTCTGAAGCTGTTTTAACCGGCCGGCCGATCTCAATGCGGCAAAGCCGAGTCGGCAGGACGGGAGGCGCCAGCCCCCGGGAATCTCCTAGGAGGAACGGTCATGACCTTGAAAACCATGCGCTCGGTGAGCCCCCAAGACGTGTTCGCCACCCTGGAGCGCTCCATACTCGTGGACGGATTCCACGTCGTCGTCGATCTCGAGAAGAGCCACGGCTCGATGCTCGTGGATGCGCGCGACGGTAAGGAATACTTGGACTTCTACACCTACTTCGCCACCTTGCCGGTGGGACACAACCACCCCCGGCTCATGGATCCCGATTTCCAGAAAAAGCTCTTGCGAGCCTCGATCGCCAACCCGGCCAACAGCGACGTGTATACGGTCGAGTTCGCGGAATTCGTGGAGATCTTCCGTGACAGCGCGCAACGTGACTACTTGCCCCATGCGTTCTTCATCGCCGGTGGCGGACTCGGGGTGGAGAACGCGCTCAAGGCTTCGTTCGACTGGAAGATCCAAAAGAACCAAGCCCGCGGCGTCAAAGGGGAAGTGGGTACTCAGGTCATCCACTTCCGAAACGCATTTCATGGACGCACCGGATACACCCTCAGCCTCACCAACACTGCCGATGCTCGAAAGACCGCGCTCTTTCCAAAGTTTGACTGGCCCCGCATCGCCAACCCGCGCTGCCTGTATCCGCTCGAGGGCGAGAACTTGCGGGAGGTCGAGGCGTCGGAGGCGCTCGCGGTGAAGCAAATTCGCGAAGTCTGCGAGCGAAACGGAGAAGACATTGCCGCGTTGATCATCGAGCCCATTCAGGGCGAAGGCGGCGACAATCACTTCCGGGCCGAGTTCTTCCAGGAGCTGCGACGCCTCGCCGACACGTTCGAGTTCATGCTCATCTTCGACGAAGTGCAGTCGGGGGTGGGCTTGACCGGAAAGTTCTGGGCGTACGAGCACTTCGGGATCAAGCCGGACGCGGTGGCGTTCGGGAAGAAGATGCAGGTGTGCGGCTTCTTGGGTGGAACGCGCTTCGACGAAGTGGAACGAAACGTGTTCGTGGAATCGAGCCGGCTCAACTCGACCTGGGGCGGAAACCTGGCCGACATGGTGCGCGCCCAGCGCTATCTCGAGATCATCGAAGAGGAAAACCTGGTCGAGAACGCGCGTAAGCGTGGTGATACGTTACTCAAGGGTTTGCGAGAGCTGGAAGACAAGCACGCCGGCGTCACGCAGGCGCGGGGTCGTGGCCTCATGGCCGCGTTCGATCTGCCCTCGGCGGAGCTTCGGGGGAAGGCGCTGGAGGCGGCCCGCGAGCAAGGCGTCCTGGCCCTGGCCTCGGGGACGCAAAGCATTCGCTTCCGCCCCGCGCTCAGCATCTCCGACGAGGAGATCCATCGCGGGATCGATATTCTCGATCGGGCGATCCGAAACGTCCTCTGATTGGGACCGGTGATTCGGTAAAAGAAATGGGGGCGGCATGTTCGCCGCCCCCGTTTCATTTAACTCTGCTGCCACAGGCTACGGCGTGGAATCGTACAGAGACTTGAGCAGCCCCCACGTGACTGGTTCGCTCCAGGTCTGCGTGGATGCGGTACGAATTTGCGTGTTCGTCTGGGTGACCGTCAGCTGACCACAGGCGAGCCTGGCCTCTAGATCGCGGATACGGTCGGCCATGAACGGCGCGGCGGGGCCAATGACGAAGTCATCCGGCGATGGCTGCCCGTCGACGCGCTTCAAAGCGACACCCAGTTCGTGGCACGCAGTCTGGAAGTCGCCCTCTCCGATCAGCCCGCAAATGCGCTCGAGCTGCCGCTCGAAGATGTTGCGGTGCGCCACACCCGATTTGCCAGGGCCGTTACCCTTTAGATCGCCGGTGTGCGCGGCATTCTTGTAGAACCCCATCGTTTCGTCGCAGCAGCCTTCCGCGTTCTGGCACGGTCCTGCCGCTTCGGCCGGGATTTCGAACCGGCACGAAGACGTGTTGCCGGCCACGTCACTCGACGCGATCTCGACCCGAGCGATCAGGCTGGGATCCGCTTTGCCAACCATGAAGACAACCGGGGCGTTGGTCCCCGAAGTCACCTCGGGCACGGTCACGGTCACGTTGTCCCCGCTCACCAGGGTGATCGACGCGAGACCGCTTCCCAAGTCCTGGACGCGAATTTCCAGCGACGCGGGCGGGCCATTGTGAACGGCTCCCGAGCACGCCGGGGCTTCGGTATCCACGGGGGGCGGAGGCGTGTCGGCTACGATCTCGAACACGCATGCGCTTCGATTTCCCGCCACGTCCGTGGAGGCGATTTCAACGCGGGCGGATTGATAGGGATCTCCCTTGGTGACAGTGAATGTCACGGCGTCGTTCGTTCCCGCGGCAAAGTCAGGCACGGTGGCGTTGGCATTGGTCGCGCTCGTCACCACGATCGACTGAAGGCCGCTTTGGCCGTCCTGGATCCGCACCTCGAGACTGGCGGGCGGCCCTTCGTGCGCGGTGCTCGAGCACGCGGGCGCCTCGCTATCCGGCGGCGGAGGCGGTGTCCCGGCGGGGATCTCGAATACACAGGTTCCCGAGTTCCCCGAGACGTCGATCGAGCGCAGCTCGACGCGCGTTACCTGATAGGGGTCAACCTGATTGAGCTCGACGATCACGACATCCGTGGTCCCCAAGGCAAAGCTCGAGACATTCACGCTCGCGTTCGTGTTTTGCGTGGCCGTGATGGAGGCGAGACCGCTCTCGGTGTCCTGGATGCTCACGGTGACACCGGCCGGCGGACCCGCGAACGATTCGCCGGAGCAATTCGGAGCCGTGACATCGGGCCGCGGGTTGGCCGGCATGTCGAAGCTGCAGGTGCTGGAGTTCCCGGCCACGTCGCTCGAAGTCACGGTTACCCGCGCGACCGAATACGGGTCGATCTGCTCGCAGGTGAAGACCACGTCTTCATGCGTTCCGGAGCCAAATGACGGGGCGTTGCCGGACGCGTTCTCGCGAGTGATTTGAATGGAGGCCAGGCCGCTTCCCAGGTCATGAACTCGGATCTCTACCGAAGCCGGCGCTCCGGCAGCCAGCGTGCCCGAGCACTCGGGCGGGCTCTGGTCAGGGAGCGGGGTGCCGAAAAGCTGCAATCCGGTTACGGCTCCCTGAAGCCCCGAAAGGCGAATGCCGTACACGCCCAACGTGATCTGGTAGGGGGCGAGGTTCGTGAACCGGCAGTAGTCGCGCCCTTCCACTCCGGGCAAGAAGTATGTGGGAGCTGCATTCGAGCAGCGGCCGCCATGGTTCCCGGTCGCGTCGACCAGGTTGAACACCGCGTTCCCGCTCGAGTAGATGGCGAGCGTGTACCTGGCGTTGGGATCCAAGCCGCGCAGCTCGAATCCTTCTCCGGTCATCCCGTCATCCTGGAGATTGTTCATCGAGGCAAAATCAAGGAAGGGGCCGAGCGGTCGGGTCCGGATGTAGGCGAGCGACATGGGTGTGGACGACCCAAATTCGTCGACGAGGGAGGAAGCGTCAACGTTATAGAGGACGCTGTTCCAGATCGCTCCGCCGGTGCTGAGCGCACCGTCGGATCCGGCATGGTTGGCCCCTCCGGGACCGTTCAGGTCCACGTTGACGAGGCCGGCCGACGCCGGGGACGCAATTAAAAGGGCCGTGATGGGCCCCAGCCACAGCTTCACAGACATGTCGAGCCTCCTTGAGACTCAACTCCACGACGCTCAAGGAAGTGGATCCGGGAACATTCGTTCCCGATCGCCCGGTCCGGTGCGCCCAGCCGGCGACGGCACGTTGGTCCACTCACATCGTATAATCGGTGCAACCGCATCCGAGTCGACGCCTCGGCCGGCCAAATTCCCCCACGCTAGGTCAAAAGCCACAGGAGACCGTCATGGCCATCTCGGAAAACATGCGGGGTAAAGTCGTTACCGTGACCCGTTACATCATGGAACGGGAGCGCGATTTCCCCCACGCTTCAGGGGAGTTCTCGAACTTGCTCTCCGACATCCTCCTTGCCGGCAAACTCATCCACCGGCAAGTGACCCGAGCCGGCCTCCTGGACGTTCTCGGCAAGACGGGGGACGTGAACGTCCAGGGCGAAGAAGTGATGAAGCTGGACGACTTTGCCAACCGCACTATCTTTCAAGCATTGGATCACACCGGCTATTTGTGCGTGATGGCCTCGGAAGAAAACGAAGAGGTCCTCGACATTCCAAAGCAGTATCCGATTGGCAAGTACGTACTTAATTTCGATCCCCTCGACGGGTCCTCGAATATCGATGCCAACGTCTCGGTGGGGACGATATTTTCCATTCATCGGCGGGTGACGCCGGGCGAGGGGCCGGGCTGCGCCGACGATTGTATGCAGGTTGGGCGCAAACAAATCGGGGCCGGTTATCTTGTCTATGGGTCCAGCACGATGTTGGTCTATAGCACGGGTCAAGGCGTGCACGGATTCACCTACGATCCGAGCGTGGGCGAGTTCCTCATGAGTCATGAAGACATTCGCATTCCCAAGCGGGGGAGCATCTACAGCATCAACGAGGGGTACTCGGATCTCTGGGACGAGGGCACATTACGCTACGTCGCCAGCCTCAAGAAGCGGCCCTACAAATCGCGATACATTGGAAGCCTCGTCGCGGACTTCCACCGCACGTTGCTTTACGGCGGTATTTTTCTTTATCCCGCGGACAAGAAACATCAGCAAGGTAAGCTGCGGCTTTTGTACGAAGCCGCGCCCTTGGCCTTCATCGCCGAACAAGCGGGCGGGATGGCCATGGATGGAAAGCGGCCCGTTCTCGACGTCGAGCCCAAGTCGCTGCACCAGCGCACGCCGCTCATCATCGGGAGCGAAGAGGACGTGAAAGAATATTTGAGCTTTTTCTAAAATGTGAGTTGCCGCAGCTAGGGAAGCGGCAGCGAGCTCACGATAAGTATTCTCGGCGTGCCGCCCGGATGCTCGGTGATGGCCAAGATTTCTTCGAGCGGACTCCACGAGATAAAGCGTGGATCGGACAGGTCGCGCAATACCGTGACCGCCTCCGTAGCGTTGAACGCGGTCAGCATGAGATCGGTGAAGTTACCGGGCACGGTTCCGTGCAGGAATGCCACCGTCTCGGCGCCCCACTTGCCCCACGACGGGGCTGTATTAACGCCCTGGGCATACAACGTGTCTCCCCCCGGGGCAGAGAATGGGTTCACGAAGCTGTACATGATCGCTTCCCCGTATTGATAGGCGAACATTGGATCGCCCGGTCTCCAGCTGGGAAGCTTTCCGAATGTGGCTGTGCCGGATAATTGTGCTCCTAATCCTTGACTCGAATACTGGGCATAGAACAGGGGGAAGGTGGTCGGTTCCTCGGAGGGTATATACGAATACGCGACTTGGTTGGTGGTCGAAACCGCAGGACCGAACTTTGACCGAAGCAGACCCTGCACCGTGCCCACGGAATCGACCGCACCGTCCTGGTTCCGATCCCGGATCGGCACGACGACCAAGGAATCGCTGGTGTTGACGAAGAAGAGGTCGTAGCCCTCGCTGCCCACCGAAATCGGCTCCTCGAAACGCACCCGCCCCGTGATCCGAATTCCCCGGGGCGTGCTCGAGGTTGGGAAAAGTGGATCGGAGAAAATCGCCGTTTCCGTGGCCGTCCTGGCCACATACACCACTCCTAGACCGGACGGCAAGAACGCGATGCCGCCCAGCTCCAGGATGTCATTGCGTCCGAGCTCCAGGAACTGTTCGGATACGGGGGGAAGGATGAAGCGAAGCGTATCGCTCTCGCCGTGGACGAGCTCGATCCCCGGCTTGCTTTGATACTTGTAAAATTGGCTGAAGAGCGAGACGGTGTGAAATCCCACCGGCAGGGGATCGAAGGTATGGGGCGTGGTGAGCCCGGTCGCGCTGCCGTCGAGGGTGATGAACGCATGGGGGGGTGACGACAGGACGGTCAGCGTCGCGTTTCCAACCGCCACATCCACTGAATCGGTCACCGACTCGCTGCCATCGGCGACGGTTAAATAGATGAAGTAAAGACCCGCCGTGCCGGGTGCGCGCCAGGACGTGCTGGTTCGCGTGGTGTCGCCGAACACGCCTCCGGTAGCGCGCCAGGTGATGTGGAGCGGATCGTTGTCCGGATCGCTGGCCAGGGCGGTGACTCGCGATTCGCCGCCCAGCACGACCGAGCTGGGGGATGCGTTCAAGGACACGATGCGAGGGGGTAGGTTACCTCCACCGGTCGGGTTGTCGTTGCTGCAACCCGCGATCGCGGCCGGGAACGCCACGCTGAACCAGAACCAACGTGAACCGTTCATCGGCCGTTGTCCTCCGGACAGTGGGGGGCAACCATTAACGTCTCGTATTTGGAAACGGTCACCATGCCGATCGGAGCTTTGCGCGGTTTGCGCACGAATCGTTTTTGCGACACGAGCACCGGGACCTTGGACGAGCCGCGAGCCTTGGAGTAATACGCGGCAATGGATGCGGCGGAGACGAGAATCGAGCGCGGCGGCTCCTTGCCTTTTTCGTGATGGCGAAGCACGAGATGCGAGCCGGCGGATTGATGGGCATGCATCCACACGTCCTCGGGGCGGGCCAGCTCGAACGTCAACACGTCGTTTCCTCGATTGCTCTTGCCGACCATTGCTTCCCATCCGTCCCCGAGGTCGTACCGGCGCGGCCGAAGCGCGTTGGGAAGCCGGTCCACGGGTTCCTTGCTCACGGAAGCCGGATTCGCCTCGCGCGGCAGTCGCACGCCGAGTGCTTCGGCGCGACGACACCACGCCGCATCCGGTTCGCCCTGCTCCAGCTCGACCCGTAGCGAGAGAAGCCCCTCCCGTTGGGCCTCGATGTCGCGGCGCCGGGTCACGAGCGCCGGATCGCGGCGCGCAGCCTTCCGCGCTTTTTTGAAGAACAAGTCGGCATTCTCGGTTGCGCTGAGCCGTGGGTTCAGCCGCACGCGGAGACGCCCTTCCGAAGCGGGATCAGGAATCTCCGCCTCGGTAACCCCGCGCGGCATGGCATGCGCGTGGGCCAGGATCGCTTCGCCCATGCGACGCCATTCCGCCGACGTACCGGTTTCCGTTTTTTCGCGACCCACCGCAGCCAGGGCGCGCTCGGTGCGGTCGATCGCGGAGAGGAGTGCGCGCCAGGGAGCAGAACGGCGGCCCGCCTCGTCCCGGTAGCGGCGGAAGTTTTCGACCAAGGCCGCGGAAAGAGAGGGAAAGCTTGCCCACTCTCCGGAGGACTGCCGGGGAACAAAACTCTCCACATCGCTCGTGCCGTCGGGGCGCGTGATCAACGTGGGATGGGTGCTTCGTGGACGCGTCGCATCGAGCAAGTCTCGCCATGCCTGAACGACATCGAGGAGATGATCGGGGCGGGACGTGCGTTCCAGAATCTCCCGCGCGATAGCCGGACTCACGCCTTGCCACGCCTGGACCAGCGCCTGGGAACCCGAACCGTATGTTTCGATAGCTTGAGCGAGCGAGGCGGCGAGATCGGCGTCGTCGGCGACCGAGGCATCGATCTTGGGCGAAACGGGCAATGCGTAGCCGGTCTTGGTGCGGACTTCGGGCCCGGTGCGGAGATGTCCTCGAATGCGTGCCGTCCAGGGATCGACGCCTTCCACCAGGATGAGGTCGGCCCGTGGCCCGGTGAGCTCCGCGATCAGATGACGATGCGACACGTCTCCCAAGCGATCGCGGGCTTCGAAGTGAAGCGCGACCACACGATCGAGGCCCGCCTGCACCGCCCCGGTCAACCGCGAGCCCTCCAGCAGTGTTTTCAAGAGCTGCGCGAACGGAAAGGTCGCGGCTCCGTCGGCGTCATCGACCGAGGTCACGAAGAGCGTCCCGTGCCGGGGATGCGCGGAGACGATCAAGGCCTTGGTTTCGAAGTCGAGACGCAGCGAGCGGGGATCCAGGGGGACGACGCGCTCCAGGCGCTGGCCCGTGAGCGCGGCAATCTCCGCCAGCATGCCGCGGAGGGTCAGACTGTTCATGTTGGTTGGAAGAATCCTCGCCCCGGCAGCCGTGTTGATCGAGGGGGCTCTTGGCCAAGGAGACCCCAATTGTACAACGCCGGGTAAGTCAGCGCGAGGGCGGCATCGTGAAGAGCAGGGCGTAAAGATCGATTCCGTACCAGAGATTGGCCAGCCGCAAGTTCTCGTTCGCGGCGTGCTGATTGTCGTCATGGTTGGCGATCGGCACGATCACGAGCGGCTTCTTCCAGATTCGAGTGAAATGATAGAGGGGAAGAGAGCCACCCAGGGTCGGCATGAGCACGACGTCCTGTCCGGAAGCGCGGTACGCGGCATCCTTCAGGAGGGGGACGATCGGGTCGTCCATGGACGTGCGGACGGCCGGATATCCGGACTGGCGCACCACTTTGACCAGGAGCGGATGCGCCCGGCGAAGGCTCGAGTCAGGATCGTCCCGTACAATGGTTGCGCCTTGTTTCTTGAGATGCGCCTCGATCAGATCGAGCATCGCATCCGGATCGTTGCCTCCCGCCAGGCGCATCTCCAAGGACGCGGTGGCGGTGGGGGGAATCACGTTCCGCGCTTCGTTCCCCACGTCGCCGGAACGCAATCCCCGCACGTTCAACGTGGGGAGGAGCAACGCTTCCCCCAGCGATCGCCCCCCCTCCGATTGCGCGAGCCCCAGCTCATCCAGCAACGTGCGATCGTTCTTGGGCAACGCTGCCAGCGCAGTCTTTTCCGTTTTGCCCCAGGGGGCCACGGTGTCATAGAAACCGCGCACGAGCACGCGGCCTTTCGCGTCTTTCATGCTGGCCAGAAGCCGGGCCAGAGTCATGGCGGGATTGGGCGCCCAGTTGCCGTAGTGACCGCTATGCAATCCATGCGACGGTCCGTAGACCGTCAGCTCGAGACCGGTGACGCCGCGCACGCCGAAGGCCAGCTCCGGCCGCCGGGTGGTATGCACGGGGCCGTCGCACATGAGCCAGGCATCGACCTGAATCTGGTCGCCATAGCGATCAACGAACTGGCCCAGATGGGGGCTTCCCGCTTCTTCCTCACCTTCGAAGAAAAACACGAGATTGGATGTGCGCGGGGTGTCGCGGAGCGCATCAAGTGTGGCGAGCAGGGCGATGATGGGAGCTTTGTCGTCGCCGGACGACCGCGCCATGAGCCGCCACTCCGGATCGATCGTCGTTGGGGGAAGTTCGCCCCCGAGGTATATGTCCGGTGCCAGTTGTACGGATGCTTCCGATTCCGGTGGCCCTGAATACAGCGTGGGTGACCAGGGAGGCCGGCGCCATCCTTCGCCGGCCGGCTGGCCATCGTAATGCGCATAAATGCCGAGGGTGCGGGTCGCACCCGGAGATTCGAGTCGGCCCAAAACGATGGGGGGTGCGCCGGGGAGTTCCAGAAACGACATGGAAACGCCGCGCTTCTGGAACGCATCGCGAATCCATTCGGCGTTTTTCCGGATGCCGGCCGAGTCCGAAGCCAGGTTAGGAAGGGCAAGGAGCTCGGTAAACTCGCGGAGGATGTCCCATCCCTGCGCGTTTCGATGCGCCCGGGCCAAGGCGAGGGGATCCTCGGCGTGCGCAGCGCCGGCAACCAGGAGGAGCGTGGCCGCCCCAAATGCGATCGGGTTGTTCCACTTCATAGGGGCGGATATAATGCGAAGAATCCCTTTCTGCAGCAAGGTGGTAACGATTCGTGCCCAAGCTTGCCCCGCTCGGCCTCGCGTCCTGGATCGAGGAAAATCGAGCGTCCTTGAAACCACCCGTCGGCAACAAGCTGGTCTGGCCCGACACCGAGTTCAACGTGATGGTGGTCGGCGGCCCCAATACCCGCAAGGACTATCACGTCGACCCGGGTGAGGAGTTCTTCTACCAGATCCAGGGCGACATGGTGCTCAAAATCATCGACGAAGGAGTGCCTCGGGACGTTCAGATCCGCGAAGGCGACATCTTTCTATTACCTTCCGGCGTGCCCCATTCACCGCAACGCTTCCCGAACACGGTGGGCCTGGTCATCGAACGGCGCCGTCATCCGGATGAGATCGATCACTTGCGATGGTATTGCGAATCGTGCGGCAACATCCTGTATGACGCGTCGTTTCACTGCACGGACCTGGGCACTCAGCTCAAGCCGATCATCGAAGCATTTCACAACGACGTCACACTCCGGACCTGCCGCACGTGCGGCGCCGTGATGTCGCTGCCCCAGGCTCCCAGCCCGCGCTGAACCTTACCGTGGGCTCGATCGCTGTCCAGGGAAAGATCGACGTTCACACCCACATTCTCCCCCCTGATCTCCCGGATTACCGCGCCCGCGATGCGCGATTCTTGGCGCTCGAGCATCTGGATAGTTGCCGTGCCCGGCTCGTGCGCGCGGATGGCACGACGTTTCGCGCGCTGGAGCAAAATGCGTGGGATACCGACGTGCGCCTACGTGAGTGCGATAAGGCCGGAGTTCGCATTCAGGTTCTCTCCACCATTCCTGTTTTCTTTTCTTACGCGGCGGAAGCCCAGGACGCTCACGATCTTGCCCGCTACCTGAACGATCACATTGCCGGCGTGGTGCAGAGCCACCCCGATCGTTTCGTCGGACTCGGCACCCTCCCGCTTCAGGATCCCGATCGCGCGATACGCGAGCTCGAACGGTGCATGAACGAGCTGGGGATGGCGGGGGTGGAGATCGGCACTCACGTCAACGAATGGAATCTCGAGGAGCCGGCGCTCTTTCCGGTCTTGGCGCGCGCCGAGGCGCTCGGAGCGGCGGTGTTCGTGCATCCCTGGGACATGATGGGAGCACAGCACATGCCCAAGTATTGGCTCCCCTGGCTCGTCGGCATGCCGGCCGAAACATCTCGCGCCATTTGCTCGCTCCTTTTCGGGGGTGTGTTCGACCGGCTGCCCCGGTTGCGCGTGCTCTTTGCCCACGGCGGCGGCTCGTTTCCAGGGACGTTCGGTCGCATCGAGCACGGATACCGCGTGCGCCCTGACCTGTGCGGGACGGATACAACGCAGTCACCGCGTGACCAGCTCGGCCGGTTCTTCGTGGATTCTTTGGTTCACGATCCGCTGGCGTTGCGCTTCTTGATCGATCTCGTGGGGGTGGAGCGAATCGCCTTGGGATCGGACTATCCCTTTCCCTTGGGGGAGGCGGAACCGGGGAAGATCTTCGATGCCCTTTCCCACTTGTCCGCTTCCGAGCGCCGCCGCTTGGAGTGGGGAACCGCGCTCGAGTTCCTGGGCGAGTCGAAAGTTCCCCCCGCATGAAACCCGCGCATTTTCCGCTGCCCACCGACGAGACGTTCGCGCGCAAGCAGGATGCGATGGACCCCCTACGGGGATTACGCACCGAATTTGTGTATCCGCTCCGTGAAGACGGCGACCCGGTGGCGTACTTCTGCGGCAACTCACTGGGTCTCATGCCGCGCCGAGCGGCGGCCTACGTGGAGGCGGAGTTGGGAGCGTGGGGACTGAGTGCGGTGGCCGGCCATCATCCGCCCGAGGGAAAGCCGAAGCCCCCCGAACATCTGCCCTGGTATCGCTACCACGAATGCTTGCGCGCCCCCTTGAGTCGTTTGGCCGGGGCCCAAGAGAACGAGGTGGTGGCGATGAACAGCCTCACCGTGAACCTGCACTTGCTCATGGCCACGTTCTTTCGTCCGAGCACGACGCGTTACACGATCCTCATCGAGGATCCGATTTTTCCGTCGGACCTGTACGCGGTGAAAACGCAGCTCGGTCATCATGGCTTGGATCCGCAAACGTCGCTCGTGCGCGTAGGGCCGCGGGTCGGGGAGGTGTTGGTCCGAGAAGACGATCTCGAAGCCGCGATCGATCGCGAGGGGGAACGGCTCGCCCTCGTGCTCTTGGGCGGGGTGAACTTTCTCACCGGCCAGCGATTCGATTTGCAGCGCGTGACGCGAGCAGCCCATCGCGGGGGGGCAATCGTGGGGTTCGATCTCGCGCACTCGATGGGAAACGTGCCCCTCGCCTTGCACGATTGGGACGCCGATTTCGCCGTCTGGTGTTCCTACAAGTACCTAAATGGCGGGCCGGGTGCTCCGGGAGGGGCCTTCGTGCATGAGCGGCATGCCCGGGATGAGTCCTTGCCGCGGCTTGCCGGATGGTGGGGAAACGATCCCGCCACCCGCTTTCGCATGCAGCTCGAGCCTGAGTTTCGCCCGGTGCCGAGCGCGGACGGCTGGCAATTGAGTAATCCTCCCATTCTGTCCATGGCTCCGCTTCGCGCGTCTCTGGAGCTCTTCGACCGTGCGGGTATGGCGGCACTGCGCGGAAAGCAAGTCAAGGTGACCGAATATTTGCAGCGACTCTTGATTTCCGAATTGCCAGACAAACTCGAGATCATGACGCCCTCCGATCCCGAAGCGCGCGGGGCCCAGCTCTCCTTGCGTTTGAAGGAGGACGCTTCTCTTCTCGAACGCGAGCTGGCTCGTCATGGCGTGGTGGGGGACTTCCGGGAGCCGGACGTCGTGCGCGTGGCGGCGGTGCCGTTCACAACCGGATACCACGATGCCTGGACGCTGGTTCAGGTGTTGCGGACATTGCTTCATTGAGCGACAAGCCGGCCTTCACCATCCTGGGCGCCGGTCTCGCCGGTCCGTTGTTGGCCGTGTATCTAGGGCGTCGTGGCTACCCGGTTCATCTGCTGGAAATGCGCTCCGACCCGCGCCAGGCAGGAGGCGCCGGAGGCCGTTCCATCAACCTCGCGTTGTCTCTGCGCGGCCTTCACGCCCTCGAACGCGTGGGCCTTGCCGATGCGGCACGAACCCTCAGCATTCCTATGCGCGGGCGCATGATGCACGCCGTGACCGGAGTGACGACCGTTCAGCCCTACAGCGCGAAGGAAGGCGAGCACCTCAACTCCATTTCGCGAAGCCGGCTCAACGTGCTGCTCCTGGACGCCGCCTTGGCCTGCCCCGGCGTGCAGGTGACGTTCGATGCCAAATGCACAGACTACAACATCGAAACCGGAAGGCTGGAGCTGACCGATTCGAGCGGCCAGTCGCGAACGATGGATACCGAGATTCTTGTCGGCGCAGACGGCGCATTCTCGAAGGTGCGGTCGGGGTTGTTGCGCCGGGCCCAGTTCGACTCCCGGCAGGAGTACCTCGAGTACGGTTACAAGGAGCTGACGCTCCCGCCCGCTCCAGATGGAAGGTTTGCTCTGGAAGCTCAGGTGTTGCATATCTGGCCGCGCCACACGTACATGATGATCGCGCTTCCGAATACCGATGCCACGTTCACGTGCACGCTGTTCTGGCCCTACGAGGGGCAACCCAGCTTTGCGTCCATTCGCACACCCGAGGAGATTCTTCGCTTTTTCAACGAAACGTTTCCCGATGCGGTACCGCTCATGCCCGATCTGGTGTCGGAGTTTCAAACGCATCCGGTGGGTTCCCTCGTCACCGTGCGTTGCCGGCCCTGGCATGATGGGGGGCGGGCGGTGCTGATCGGCGATGCGGCACACGCCGTTGTTCCATTTTACGGGCAGGGGATGAACGCGTCGTTCGAGGATTGTGCGGTGCTGGCCGAGTGCATCGATCGCCATGCGCCCCATTGGGAGCGCGCCTTCGAGGCATTCGAGCGCCTGCGTAAGCCCAACACGGACGCCCTGGCCGAGCTAGCGGTGGAGAACTTTGTGGAAATGCGGGACAAAGTTGGCTCGCGGGGATTCCTGTGGCGCAAGCGGGGAGAGCGCTGGCTCCATCGCGTCTTCCCGGGCTGGTATGTGCCGCTTTATTCGATGATCACCTTCTCGCGCATTCCCTACGCCCGCGCGCGCCGCCGGGCCCGCATTCAGGATCGCGTGGTCGTGCTCGCAGTCGGTATCCTGGTGCTGGGAATCGTGGTGGGATTCATCGCGCTCTAGCGGCCTTCGGCCACGACAACAGTTCGATACTAGAAAGAAGATGACACGATGCCCTTGACCTATGCGGATTATCTAGAGCTCGATCGCCTTCTGGAGCTGCAGTCGCCGCGCTCGCATCCTCCCGAGCACGATGAAATGCTCTTCATCATCACCCATCAGACCTACGAACTCTGGTTCAAGGAGATCCTTCACGAGCTCGAGAAGGTCCAGTCCGACTTCGTCCTGAACCGGCTCTATGACGCCATTCACACCATGAAACGACTCCGTACGATCATGAAGATCCTGGTCGCGCAGCTCGACATTCTCGAAACAATGACGCCGATGTCGTTCACGAGCTTCCGCGACCGTCTCGATACCGCTTCCGGCTTCCAGTCGTTTCAGTTCCGGGAGATGGAGTACCTGCTCGGTTACAAGCGCGCGGACATGTTGCGGTATCACGCCGAAGGCAGCCGGGCCCGGGCCGCTCTGGAGAAGCGCCGGGGTGCGCCGTCCGTGGTGGACAGCTTTTACGTGTTCCTGGAGAACCGCGGCGTCGCCATTCCTGAGGAGTTGCGCTCCCGGGACGTAACCCAACCCAACGAACCTAACCCCCAAATCCAGGAAGGCATCTTTCGTTTGTATCGCGAGGAGCCCTCGACCGCGATCCTGTTCGAACTCATGACGGATTTCGACGAAGGGTTTCAGGAGTGGCGTTACCGCCACGTCATTTTGGTTGCGCGCACGATCGGCGAAAAACATGGGACGGGAGGGAGCCTGGGCGTGGAGTTCTTGAAGAAATCTCTCTTCAAGCCGTTGTTTCCCGACCTGTGGATGATTCGCCACCGGCTCTAGTTGGAACCGGTTACGCCTCTCCTTCGGGAACGATGGCTTCCGCCTCGATCTCGACCATTATTTCCGGCATCACGAGCGCACTCACTTCGACCATGGACGTAGCGGGGCGGATCTCGCCGAAGAATTGTCCATGGGCTCTCCCGACCTCTTCCCATTGCACGATGTCGGTCACATAGATGCGGGTTCGCACAACGTGTTCCAACGTCGCTCCCAACCGCTCCAGGGCGGATTTCACGTTTTCCAAACACTGGATAGCTTGGGCCCCAATGTCATCCCGGCCCACGATGTCGCCCTTGGCATCGGTGGCCGTGGTGCCTGAAATGTGGATGAACGGCCCCACCCGGACCCCGCGCGAATAGCCCACCAGGGGTTCCCATCGGGTTCCGGTGCTGATCGTCGTTCGCTTCATTTAGAGACAACTCCTCTCGGCGTTCGAGCCGCGGTATGCTTCGGCTTTCGGGAGGCCAATCATGATTCCGGACAGGGTACAGCGTGTGCTCGACCGGCTCGGGATTCATTGCGACATCATGCCCATTGATCCTGCCTTTGCCGACACGGAGGCCTTCTGCCGCAAATACGATGTGCCCCTCGACCGTTCCGCCAACACGATCATAGTCGCCTCGAAGAAGGAGCCCAAGCAATTCTGTGCGTGCGTGGTGCTGGCCGACTCCCGCCTCGACGTGAACGGGAAAGTGCGCCAGCTCATGGGTGTGACTCGGGCGTCCTTTGCCGGCGCGGCGGATATGCAAGCGCTCACGGGGATGGAAATCGGCGGGGTCACGCCGTTCGGTCTTCCCGAGAACGTGCCGCTCTACGTGGATGCGCGCGTTATGGATCATCCCTGGGTCATCGTGGGAGCGGGCGGACGATCGGCAAAACTGCGTTTGGACCCCCGCATGTTTGAACGGCTTGGGGCCACAGTTATTCCCGATTTGGGCTTATTGGCCTAGCCGGCAATCTACTCAACATTGGTTTCAAATTCAGACAGATGAGAGGGAAGATCGAGAAAACGAGGCGGTACTTTATCTATGACGAAGCAATTATTGAACGCTTCGTCTTTCTCGCCATAGTTAGGCGCAGAGAGGAGAAAGATTATGATGCGACGTTTCGTCGTCACCACGATTCCATTCCTGCTCTCGCTCGCGGTCTTTACCCTGCCCGCGCGCGCTGCCGGGCGGGTGATGCCCGAAGTTCGTGGAGGCCTATATACAGAGTCCTCCGACGGATTCCTGGGCGGCGGCTTGCTGACGGCAATCTCGGATACTTGGTATTTCAATCCGAATGCCGAGATAGTATTTGCGGATGGAAGCTATGCGACTGTCAACGCAGACGTGCACAAGGACCTCAACATGGGTTCCGGTCCCGCGATCTGGCTGGGCGGTGGTCCCGCCCTGGTGATCGCGAATTCGAACGATCCGGATATGACGAATAGTCCGGGTGAAAGCGACCTGGATCTCGGCTTGAACTTGCTCGGTGGCGTCGGGGCCAAATATGGTTCTGCACGGCCTTTCGGTCAGCTCAAGTATATGGTTTCGGATCAAAATCAGTTCTCGATGGCTTTGGGACTCAGGTTCTGATCGCAAAGAGCGACACAACTAAATCGAACGGTGCAGCTACATCTTCAGAGTAGAGGTGAGGGCCCCTTCGATTGAAAGAAAAGTGATCTAGTCCCAAGGGATCGGGGGAGGCAAATTTAGCCTCCCCCGATTTGTTTTGGCGTCGCAATCGCCCCGGGCCGATTGCGGCCTAGTCAATCGTGGCGATGACCTTGAGCTCCACCGCGATCGGCGTGGGCAAGGCGCCCACCTCGACGGTCGTGCGCGCGGGGCGCACGCCCCCGAAGTGCTCGGCATACACACGATTCATGATCGAAAAATCGCGCTTCATGTTGACCAGGAACACCGTGACGTCGACGATGTTGTCCCAGCTGCTTCCCGCATCGTCGAGCACCGTCCTCAAGTTGGCAAAACAGGAGCGGCACTGGGCATCGATGTCGACCGCGACCACATTGCCGTCTGCATCGACTTCCACCCCGGGAATGCGCGTCGATCCGCGCTGCCGCGGTCCGATGCCGGACAGAAAGAGCAAGTTGCCGGCCCGACGCGCATGCGGGTACGGGCCGACCGGTTCGGGGGCGCGGTCAGACAGGAATTCGCTCACCGAACGTCTCCATCGTCGAGTCGGATGCACACGTTTTTGGCTTCGGTGAAGAAGCGGAGCGCCTCTTCACCCCCCTCCCGCCCGATGCCGCTTTGTTTCATGCCGCCGAACGGCGTGCGCAGGTCGCGGAACAACCAGCAGTTCACCCAGACAATGCCCGCATCCAAAGCCGCGGCGACCCGATGGGCGCGGTCCAGATCCCGCGTCCAGATCACCGCAGCCAGACCGTAGTCGATTCCGTTGGCGAGCGTCACTGCCTCTTGGGCGGTACGAAACGGGGTGACGGTGACCAAGGGCCCAAACACTTCTTCCCGCATGAGCCGGCTCTCCGGACGAACGCCGGTGATCACGGTCGGGCTCAAAAAGTATCCATGACGGCATCGTTCGGGAAGCGAGGGCGGAACACCGCCGCCGAGCAGAATGTCTGCTTTTTCTTCGCGAGCCAGCGCGATATACGACGCAACCTTGTCACGGTGTGCGGCCGAAACGAGCGCTCCGAACTCCGTGCTCTCGTCCAGCGGATCACCAATCCGCAGGCGGCCGGCTGCCTCCACGAAGCGTTTCAAAAATTGCGAATAAATGCTCTCCTGGACGAACAAGCGTGAACCGCTCAGGCAGATTTGACCTTGGTTGGAGAAGGCGGCCCGCACGGCTTCGGGCACCACCCGATCGAGATCGACATCGCCGAACACAATCGCCGGATTCTTTCCCCCCAGCTCCAATGACACTTTCTTGAATCGCCGCGCGGCGCGGGCGCCCAGCTCCGCCCCGGTCGCCGTACCTCCAGTGAACGAGATGGCAGGAACATCCGGATGCTCGACCAACGCGGCCCCCGCGGTTGGCCCGCGCCCGTGCACGATGTTGAGCACCCCGGGCGGGAAGTCGACGTCCCGGCAAATCTCGCCCAGCAAATAGGCGGTATAGGGCGTGATTTCGGACGGTTTTCCGACCACGGTGTTGCCGGTGGCCAGTGCGGGCGCAATCTTCCACGAGAACAAATAAAGCGGAAGGTTCCAGGGCGAAATGCATCCCGCCACCCCGCGGGGCTGGCGCAGGGTGACGTTAAGCGCGGCCTGATCGGTGGCGTGCGATTCCGAATGCGTATGCAGGATGGCGGTGGCGAAGAATCGGAAGTTCGCGATGGCGCGGGGGATGTCGAGCGTGCGGGCGAGACGGATGGGTTTGCCGGTGTCGATCGATTCCGCGCGGGCGAAGCGCTCCAGATCGGCTTCCAGACGATCGGCCAGTTCGAGAAGCTTGCCGGAGCGCACCGCGGCCGGCGTTCGTGACCATCCTGGAAAGGCCGCTCGCGCGCTCGCCACCGCGCGATCGATGTCGGCCGCGTCCGAGTCCGGCACCTCCGCGAACACGGCGCCCGTGGCCGGTTCACGGTCCTCCAGGTACGCGCCCGCCACCGGCGGCACCGGGCGCCCGTCGATCCAGTTGTGAAGACGTTCGATCATCGTGCGCGTCTCGGGATACGAGTGCCGTTCCGGCGCCAAAACGAACCTAACTTTACATCATGGGCGGCGCATGATGAGATATGGCGGCAAGGGGGCCATCCGGGGTGGGGGCACGAGGAGCAGGCTATGTTCAGGGTCCTTGGGCCGATCTGGGTTATTCTCGCCTGGGTGTTGTTCCGACCGTCGTCCGCCTTGGCGTCGGATGCCGCGCTTCCTCCGCAAATGCATCTGCTCGCCGAGCAGGAAGGCGAGTGGAACGTCGCCTTCCAGGTGCTGGATGCCGAGCAGCACTGGCAGACCTCGAAGTGCACGGCGAAGATGCGCATGGTGCTGGGCGGGAGCGCGCAAGCCATGGATTTCGAAGGCACGTTGAACGGAATGAAATATCTCGGGACGGGACTCACGTGTTTCGATCGCGAGGCCGGCGTGTGGCAATCGAGCTGGGCCGACAACCTGGGGGCGCGTATCACCCTTTACCAAGGGGCGTGGAAGGGGAAGGATTTCATCCTGGAGGGGATCGATTGGGCGCAAGGTCAGCAGATCCATTCCCGGATCACCAGCTCGAACATCGGCCCCAAACACTTCGATTGGACCATGGACATCTCCACCGACGGGCGCACCTATCACACCATCGCCCGCGCCAAGTACGAGAAACGCTGAGATGGCTTCCGTGATTCGCAGCATGACCGGGTTCGGGCGGGGAGAAGCCGAACGCGGGGGACGCGTGCTCATTGCCGAGGCCCGATCGGTGAATCATCGCTTTCTCGAGGTGTCCTTGCGCCTGCCGCGGGGGCTGCAACTCTTCGAGCCCAAGCTCCGGGCCCGGTTCGAGGAACGCGTCGGGCGCGGCAAGCTCAGCATGACCGTGTCCTGGAAAGGCCAGCGTGAGGATGGCGGCGCGCTGACCGTGGACCTGGATCTGGCCGAGCGTTACGTGAACGCGCTTCGCGATTTTCGCAACCGGTTCGGCTTTCGCGAGCCGGTCACGCTCCAGCAGGTGGCCTCGATGCCTGATCTTTTCAAGTGGGTCGAACCCGAGCTCGATCCCGAGGAGTCCTGGGTGCAGCTCGTCGACGTGACGGATCGTGCACTCCTAGAGCTGGTTCGCATGCGGGAGATGGAAGGGGACACCCTGGCCAAGGACTTCCGCCTGCGCCTGGATCGCGTGACGAAAGCGCTCTCGGTCATTGAAACGCGCGCCCCGCAGCGGGTCATCGAGGCCAAGGACCGGCTGCGCGCGCGCGTGACGGAGCTGCTGAAGGACACGGCAGCGGTGGATGAAGATCGGTTGGTGCTGGAAGCCGCGTTTCAGGCCGAGCGCATGGATTGTACCGAGGAATGCGTGCGCTTGCGCTCCCACCTGGATCAGACCGCGCTCTGTCTAACCGAAGGGGGGCCGGTTGGGCGCAAGCTCAACTTCATTGCCCAGGAAATGCATCGCGAAGCCAACACGATCGGGGCCAAAGCGCAGGACACCGTGATCGCGACGCAAGTGATCGTGCTCAAAGAAGAAATCGAGATCCTGCGCGAGCAAGTCCAGAACGTCGAATAAGCATGGGCGCCGAGACGTTCGGAGGATGGCCGCCCTCGCGCCCCTTTCTGGTCGTTCTGTCCGGACCGAGCGGGGTGGGAAAGAGCGTGCTCTGCCGGCATCTCGTCGATCAGGACCCGAGTCTCGTTCTCTCCACTTCCGCGACGACCCGCCCGCCCCGCGGGCACGAGCAAGACGGCGTCGATTACTATTTCTGGACGGACCCCGAGTTTCGGTCCGCCATCGAGCGCGGGCATTTTCTGGAATGGGCGGTCGTGCACGGAAATCTTTACGGCACGCCGCGCGCGACGCTCGAAGCGGAAGAGAAGCGCGGCCGTTTCCCGCTCTTGGATGTGGACGTGCAAGGGGGACGATCGGTGAAAAGCCTCGTTCCCGATGCCGTGCTCATCCTCATCGCGCCGCCATCGGCCGCGGCCCTGGAAAGCCGTCTTCGCGGGCGGAAGACCGACGCCGAGCCCGTCATCAAGGAACGGCTTGCCGCCGCCTCCCGCGAGCTCGCCGAATGGGAACGCTACGACTACCTGGTCGTGAACGATGTGCTCGAGGAGGCGGTCCGCCAGGTCGCGTCCATCATCGCCGCGGAGAAACTCCGCACCAGCCGGAGGGTCAACCCCCCGATGGCCTGACGTCCGGCCCGTCTCTTGCATGCCGGAGCCCTTCCGTGATACCTTCGTTCGCCGCTTAAACGTCGCCATCAGGCCACGTCCAGGAGAACAGCCCCGCATGAACAAATACGAAATGGTCTTGATCGCGGCTCGAGAAGCTCGGCGTCTCAATGATTTCGCCAAGCTGTCCGGCCGCGAACTTCGCGTGCGACCGACCACGGTCGCTTGGGACCGACTGGGCCAGGGAAAGATCAAGCACACCTACGACCCCGAAGCCGCTGAGCCGCCGCGGCCGGAAGACGGCGCTTAAGTAACGCCCCTCATTTGTTACACTAAGTTCTTCCTTCCAGGCGATCACGGCGCGGAGGTCGCATTCATGAAGTTGCGGGGGAAGCGGATCGTTTTGGGCGTGACGGGTGGCATCGCGGCCTACAAGGCCGCCGAGCTTCTCCGTTTGTTCGAGAACGAAGGCGCGGACGTTCGCGTCGTCATGACCCGTTCCGCGACCCGATTCATCACCCCGCTGACCTTCCGCGTGCTCTCCGGTAATCCCGTCCTCACCACCTTGTACGCCGACACCCCCGCCGAGTCGGCACACGCCGATGCGAGCGGCGTCGACCACATCGATCTGGTGAAGCAGGCCGATCTGATCGTCATCGCTCCCGCCACCGCGAACGCAATGGCGAAGGCGGCGTGGGGGCTGGCCGACGATGCGTTGAGCACGGTGGTGCTGGCTGCGGGCGCCGACGTGTTGTGGGCCCCGGCGATGAATCACCGCATGTGGAAGAACGCGGTCACTCAGGACAACCTCACTCGCTTACGCCGTCTGGCCCATCACATCGTGGAACCCGGTGAAGGATGGATGGCGTGCCGCGAGCATGGCGTGGGACGCATGGCGGAGCCCGCCGACATTCTTGCCCAGGTGGTGGAGTTGATCGGCCATCCGCAGGATCTCACCGGTGTGCGGGTGCTCGTTTCGGCCGGCCGCACCGAGGAGGCACTCGATGCGGTGCGCGTTCTCACCAATCGCTCGAGCGGCAAGATGGGCGTCGCCCTGGCCGAAGAAGCGCTCGATCGCGGTGCAACCGTCACGCTGCTCTCCGGAGTGATGGACGTTCCCCCTCCCGATCGGGTGGACGTCGAACGCGCAGTTACTGCCGTAGAAATGTCGGAGAAAGCAGCCCGGCTTTTCCCGGAATGCGACGTGCTCATCATGGCCGCCGCGGTGGGAGACTTTCGCGCCGCGGACGTTTCGGATAAGAAGCTCCGGCGCAGTGACGCAGGCCTCCAGGTTTCGCTCGTGTCCAATCCCGACATTCTGGCCGGCCTGGCTCGCCAGCGGCGTAAGGATCAACTGCTGGTTGGATTCGCGCTCGAAACGCAACCGTCGGCCGAAGCCGCCCAGGAGAAGCTCTCCAAGAAAGGCGTCGATCTCCTGGTGGTGAACAGCACGAGGGCGGTAGGGGGCGACACGAACGAAGTGACCCTCTACGAGCCCGAACGCGAGCCCCGCCCGCTGCCGTCTCTCCCCAAACGAGACGTGGCGAGAAAAATCCTGGATTGGGTCGTCAAGCGCCGCGCACATGAAGGATCCACGCACCGAGCTCGCCGCGCTTAGCGTCGCTCTTCGGGAGCGACTCGAGCGTGCACACAGCCAGGGTCAGAGCTCTATTCTCGTGCGCCGTGCACCGAGGCAGGAGGACGCCCCAGGCCTGCCCGAGACCCCAAGGAGTGCGTCGGAATCCATGGCCCTCCCGCAGGAGACCTCACCCGTGACTCCGGCATCGCGGGGAAAGAAGCTGCCCCTCGTTCCGGTCGAGCCCGAGCGGCCCGATCACGCGGAGCGTAACGCGCAGCTGGTCGAACTGGCGGCGCAGGTTTCGGGGTGCCGCAAGTGCACCCTCTGCGAGACGAGGACACAAACCGTGTTCGCTCGTGGCAACGGCCGCACGCGGGTCATGTTTGTGGGCGAAGCACCGGGCGCAGACGAGGACCGGCAGGGATTTCCGTTCGTGGGCCGGGCCGGACAGCTTCTCGATCAGATCATCGATGCCGCGGGGTTCGATCGTGAGTCGGTGTACGTGGCCAACATCCTGAAGTGCCGCCCCCCCAATAATCGCGACCCCCGTCCCGAGGAAACGGCGGCCTGTACCGCCTATCTGGAGGCGCAAATCGAGCTCGTGGACCCGAAGATCATTTGTGCGCTGGGGCGACATGCGGCGCAGTTTCTGACCGGTAAAGCCGACGCCCCGATGGGGCAACTGCGCGGGCGCATCCACTACTATCGGGAGCGCATCATGGTGCTGCCGACGTATCACCCCGCCGCCCTGCTCAGAAATCCGGATTGGAAGCGGGTGGTCTGGGACGACATGCAGATTCTCCGCCGCGAATACCTGCGCTCCTAAAGCCGTTAAATCGGCCGACAGAAGCGGTCGCGCTTTTTCCACGTTGTTTTCCAGTGCGGTCAGGGTGGGGCGAGCGGGCCCCCCCGCAACCTTGAGTGGATAAGCGATTGTGTGATGGGAACATGGACGTGTCGCTCCCGGCCCAAGTTCCATGCCAGGGTGGGGAACGGATTATCCCCCGCGAGAGCGGGGAAAAGTTGAAAGAAAACGTTTTCCGTCACCGATTCGTCAAGTTCGTGTCAATGTATATTCTTCCGAGGAGGGCCTAGGGGGATCACCTAACGTTTCCCACAGCACTCTGCGGACATTTATACTCGAGTGGACTCAAGTCTTTGCGTGGTTCTTCCCCCGTCTTCTAGTCTCCGATCCGGCTAGGTCCCCGTTCGTCGTGCTGCACACACATGCGGGTCTGCCCGCCCAGGGAGGGCAGGGCGGGCAGCAGCGTGTGGGAGCGGTGAGGAGTGACGTTGGCTATTGCGGAGACGAGGACGGGGACCGCTGCCCGAGATCATTTACGAGTTCCTCCCCAAGCTCAGGATGCAGAACGCGCGGTGCTGGGCGCGATGCTGCTCGATGCGCGCGCGGTAGCGCGCTCCCTCGAAATTCTCGACGAATCGGCGTTTTATCGACCTTCCCATCGCCACATCTTTCGGGCGGTGGTGGCGGTCTGGGAACGGAAGGAAAACGCGATCGATGCGGTCGCGGTGGGTGACGAGCTCTCGCGTCAGGGCAATTACGAAAGCTCGGGCGGGGCCGCGTACCTGGCCGGACTCCTGGACGCGGTGCCCACCTCCGCCAACGTCGAATACCACGCCCAGATCGTCAAAGAGAAATCGATCCTCCGTCAGCTCATCGATGTATCCACCGAGATTGCGACCCGTGCCTTCGATGCCGAGGAGCGCCCGGCGGAACTCCTCGATCGTGCGGAGCGGGCGATGTTCGAGATCTCGGATGCTCGTGTGCGCAAGGGGTTCGTGCGCGTCCACGATCTCATCAATCCCGCGATCAAGCGTATCGAGAAGCTCTACGAGGAAAAAAATCCGGTCACGGGGGCGCCGACCGGGTTCGTGGATCTGGATCACATGACGAGCGGCTTTCAGGACGGGGACCTCGTCGTTCTCGCCGGACGTCCCTCCATGGGCAAGACGTCGCTCGCCCTCAACATGGCCTCCCACCTGGCCCTCCGTCACAACCGCGGGGTGGGCATCTTCAGCCTCGAAATGAGCATGGAGCAGCTTTTGCTCCGGCTTCTTTGCAGTGAAGCCCGGGTGAGCGCGCAGCGGCTTCGCACGGGGTATTTGCGGGAAAAAGAATGGCCGCTTCTCATCACCGCGGCGGGGGAACTCTCGTCGGCTCCCATCTATATCGATGATTCGCCGGCCATGGGCGTGCTCGAGATGCGAGCCAAGGCACGGCGTCTGAAATCGGAGACGGACCTGGGACTCATCGTGGTCGACTACCTCCAGCTCATGCAGGGAGGTGGGCGGGTGGAGAGCCGGCAGCAAGAAATCAGCGAGATCTCGAGAGGATTGAAGGCGCTCTCCAAGGAACTCCGCGTTCCGGTGCTCGCGTTGTCTCAGCTCTCGCGCGCCGTGGAAGCGCGCTCGGAGCACCGCCCCATGCTCTCCGACCTCCGTGAATCGGGAGCCATCGAGCAGGATGCCGATCTGGTGCTGTTCGTGTTTCGCGAGGAGCACTACAGCCGGACCGACGACAACGAGGGGCTGGGGGAGATCATCATCGGCAAGCAGCGGAACGGCCCGGTCGGGGTGGTGAAGGTCGCGTTCATCGCCGAATACACCCGCTTCGAGAACCTGGCCCGGGAAGGCGACCCGCCCCTCTAACCGGATTGCCCCCAGCAATTTCCCCTGCTTAAGCCCGGGGGCGTTCATGGTAGATTCTGGACAAGTGCTGCGTTGCGGATTAGTCTATGAGGGAGTTGTCCCCCCCAGGACTCGGACTGTAAGCGGCCCCCCCCTCGGGACCGACTGTGGGTCTACTCCACCCGAGAAAGGAGCCGCAATATGCGTGTGGCCCCCCCCTCGGGACCGACTGTGGGGTCTGCCCCGCCCGAGAAAGGAGTCGCCATGACGCCGCCTCCCTGCGTCCAAAGATGGTTCCTGGGTTTCAAAGGTATTGGCGCGCTCGTAGCTTCCATCCTGGTTCTGTCCGCCCTGCCTGCCTTGGGCCGCGCTCCGGATGGGAAAGATCTCGACCTCAGCCGATTCCCTAAAGGCCTGTTTGCATTTCGTGAGCCCTACGTTTTCAACCACAACGTGGGCCTCCTCACCATGCGGATCACCAATCTGGGATTCTTTGGTAGTTCCTCCATCGTCGAGATCGGGGCCGGGTGGCGGGGCGGTGAATACCTCTACCAGTCCGGGCTCTGGATCGGGGCGGTGGGTTCCGACTCCGAAGCTCACGTGACCCAGACCTACTACAACAACCTGGAACTCCTACCTGATCGCAGTGCGGCATGGACCATCCGCGAGTCCTACGAGGGTCAGCCGGGCGGGGTGCGAGTGGGCCTCTTGGGTGCCGAGGCCGCGGACGACGACAATGACGGCAAGATCAACGAAGACTTCCAGAACGGTCTCGATGACGACGGGGACGGTCAGATCGACGAGGACTTCGAGGCAATCGGGCAGCAGATGTTTTCCTGCATGTACAAGGACGACACGCCCGAAGCGGTTCAGTTCAATCCCGACCACTATCCCCTCAACCTCTTGGTGAAGCAGCGTTCCTTCCAGTGGTCGACGTCAGGACTCAACGAATTCGTCGGGATCGACTTCGAATTGGTCAACAACGGCGAGCAGCGGCTTCGTGACATATATCTTGGCTTTTTCTCGGACTCAGATGCGGGTCCCAAGAACGCGGAACGATACTGGACGGACGATCTGGTCGGCTGGGCGCACATCGACACCACGATCGTGGACCGAAACAAACCCACGGGTTGTCAGCAAATCCCACTGCAGATGGACACGGTGTTCATGTGGGACGCCAAGGACGACGGGGCGGCTATCAACGGTGGGGATGTCCCCGGCGTGTTCGGCAGCCTCTTCCTCGGCCACACGACCGACGATACGGGTCTTCGCGCTCCCCAGAGCGTGGGTCTGTACACGGTGGCCTGGTTCAGCGCCTCAGGACAGGTCTCGGATCCGCAGAACGACGACGAGCGGTATGCGCTCTTGTCCTCGGGCAAGAAACCTTCCCGCGCCGCCAACAAAGCGGACGACTATCGGTATGTGTTCTCCGCCGGGCCGTTCGCCAGCCTCAATCCTGGAGAATCGCTCAACTTCCAGACCGCGTATGTGGTCGGTGAGCATCAAGCCGGCTTCCGGGCCAACGCGGTGAATGCGCAGCGGGTGTACAAGGGTCAGTTTCTGGATCTGGACAACAATCCCGATACCGGTGTGGATGGCAAGGAGCGTTGCCTCCAGATTCTGGAGATCGGCACTGAAATCGTGTGGGACGACCCCTGCGACACGCTCAACACGACCCAGAGCTACAAGTTCACACCCCCGTGCGATGTCGCCGGCCCCCAGTACGTGGACGCCGACTGCGATCCGTGCACGGGTGTGGGCGGCAACGAAAGCCTCGTGCACTGGGTGGGAACCACCGCGCCCCCCCCTCCCAACTCCACCACCGATCCGTCTTTCCGCGCCCTTCAGGATCCAGCGGGGAACCGCAAGGTCGTGCTCGAGTGGGACAACGCGTCGGAGCTAAGTACCGACCCGATCACCGGGCTCAAGCTGTTCCGCGGGTATCGCGTGTGGCGCGCCGACAACTGGCAGCGTCCACAGGGCTCCATTGGTCCGAGCACGGAGGAATGGATGAAGCTGGCCGAATTCCGTACGGACGTGGAAACCGCCGGTTCCGAAGGAGCGGTCGGTCTCGATGTTCCGGTGGCCGAAGGCGGGCCGTTGGTGCGTGAAGTGAAGTCCACCGGTACGGCCAAGGATGGGACGCTCATCTATCCCGTCGGCCGGTATCGCTATGAGGACACAAGCGGGCTCATCAACGGGAAGGTCTACTTCTACGCGGTGACCGCGTTCGGCATCGCTCACGTCAGGAACTCGATCACCAACAAGGAAGAGGACATCGAGCTCTCCGGTTTGCCATCCGCCACCGAGGCGGAACAAGTCGTGCCGCGGTGGGATAGCGTGGCGGGTTGCGACGCGGTGAACGTGGTGCCCAACCCGTATCGTGGCAGCGCGGACTGGGATCTCATTCCCAGCGACAAGGATCCCACGGGAACCAAAATCGCGTTCCGCAATCTGCCCAAGGCGCTCGCCACGATTCGCATTTTCACCATGTCCGGTGATCTCGTGCAGGAAGCCCAACACGATGGACGAGAAGGCGACGGTACCTACTTCTGGAATTTGATCAGCCGAAACGGACAGAACGTCGTGAGCGGCATCTATCTCTATGTGGTAGATAGCGGAAGTGAACTCTGTCGCGGGAGGTTCGTGATCATCCGCTAACGCGAGACGTGCAGTACGCGTTTAACTCATCGCCGCCGTCCGCGCGGCCAGCGTATTAAGTAATTGCCCGCCAACTGTTTGCTGGAAATATTCAATTGATTTTGTTATTATTAATGGCGTGAAAGCCGCCCCCCTCAGGGCCGTGCCGCCGGCCCTGGAGGTGCAGGTCCCGCGTACCCTCGACGCGGAAATCCTGTCCCCCCAGGCTCTTGGTTTCGTGGCCGTTCTTGCTCAGGATTTCGCTCCTCGCCTCCGCGAGCTCTTAGCCGCGCGACGGCGGCGCACGCCCACGTTGGGATTCCTTCCCGAAACGGCTTCGATTCGTTCCGGCGACTGGCGGGTGGCCCCGATCCCGCGCGATCTGGAAGAGCGGATCGTCGAGATCACCGGTCCTCCCGAGGCCAAGATGATCGTGAACGCGCTCAACTCCGGCGCGGACGTGTTCATGGTCGATTTCGAGGACTCGATGTCCCCGACCTGGACCAACGTGGTTTCGGGACAACGGCATCTCAAGGATGCGGTCCGCGGGACGTTGACCTTCGACGATCCCGGGAGTGGAAAGCACTATCGTCTTCATGAGGAGACGGCCACCCTCATGGTGCGTCCCCGGGGGTTGCACCTCGTGGAAGCCCACGCCACCTTTGATGGCGAACCCCTCCCCGGCGGGCTGTTCGATTTCGCGCTTGCGTTCTTTCACAATGCGCGAACGTTGCTCGAGCGGGGAAGTGGGCCTTATTTCTATCTGCCCAAACTCGAGCATTACCGGGAAGCCCGCCTTTGGAACGAGATATTCGAGCGAGCCGAAGAGCTACTCGGAATCTCGCCGGCCAGCATTCGCGCCACCGTGCTCATCGAAACGCTCCCCGCCGCATTTCAGATGGATGAAATTCTCTATGAGCTTCGCGAGCGCTCGGCGGGCCTGAACTGCGGGCGATGGGATTACATCTTCAGCGCAATCAAGACTCGGCGCGACGATCCAAGCGCTGTGTTTCCCGACCGTTCTGAGGTGGGGATGGATCAGCCCTTCTTGCGCGCCTACACGCAGCTCGCGGTCAAGACGTGTCACCGCCGCGGCATTCACGCTCTGGGAGGTATGGCCGCCCAAATCCCCAACCGGCGCGATCCCGAAGCCAACCAGCGATCGCTGGCTAAGGTGCGCGCAGATAAGGAGCGGGAGGCGAAGGATGGCCACGATGGAACGTGGGTCGCGCATCCCGATCTGGTGCCCGTGGCCCGCGACGCTTTCCGAGCGCGGGTGACCGGCCCGAATCAACTTTCGGTATCCCGTGACGACGTGCGGGTCAGTGAGCAGGATCTGCTTACCGTTCCGGATGGCCCGCGCACAACGAACGGTGTTCGCTGGAACGTTCGGGTGGGCATCCGGTATCTCGAGTCGTGGCTCCGCGGTGTCGGCTGTGTGCCCCTTTATGGACTCATGGAGGACGCCGCGACGGCGGAGATCTCACGCACGCAGCTCTGGCAATGGATGCGGCACGGAGCACTCCTCGAAGATGGTCAGCCGGTGACCCCGGAGCTGTTACAGAGCATCGTGCGCTCGGAAATGGAACGGATGGAACAAGAACTCGGGGCGGACACGTTTGTTCGCGGCCGGTTCAGAGAGGCGGAGCGCCTCTTTACCACGGTGGCCTGCGATCCGGAGTTACCCGAATTTCTCACCCTTCCCTCGTACGCGGTTTTGAACGCGATCCACGATCGGGAGGAGACGAAGCCCGCGATCGAATCCTGATCCGCGATTTTGCATCAAGGAGACAACATGGACGCACCCAAGAGCCCGCTTAGACGCAACGATCCGCCACCGGCCACCGACATTCGCATGTCCCCTCCAATGGAGGATTGGGATCTCGGCGCTCCGGTCGCAGCCGGCCGCTGGAACGGCATCGCCCGCACGTACGACGTCGCGGATGCGCTTCGGCTTCGAGGCACCGTGCGCATCGAGCACACCCTGGCCGAAATGGGATCGCGACGGCTCTGGTCGTTACTCCATACGCGCGATTTCGTGGCCGCGCTGGGTGCGCTCACCGGCGGTCATGCGGTGCAGCAGGTTCGCGCGGGGCTGGAGTCCATTTATGTGAGCGGCTGGCAAGTCGCCGCGGATGCGAACCTCTCTGGACACACCTATCCGGACCAAAGCCTCTATCCGGCGAATAGCGTTCCCTCGCTCGTGCGCCGGCTCAACCAGGCCCTCCTTCGCGCCGACCAAATCGAGCATGCGGAAGGGAAGACTCCGGACGGGCAGAATGGACAGGCCGGCCGCGCGTGGATGGTGCCGATCGTGGCCGACGCCGAAGCCGGGTTCGGCGGACCCCTGAACGCCTTCGAGCTCATGAAGTCCATGATCGAAGCTGGAGCGGCGGGTGTGCATTTCGAAGATCAACTGTCCTCGGAAAAGAAATGCGGGCATCTAGGAGGCAAGGTACTCGTACCGACGGGGCACTTCATCCGCACGCTCGTCGCCGCGCGCCTGGCCGCCGACGTCATGGGGGTGCCCGCGCTCGTGATCGCGCGCACGGATGCCGACAGCGCCAAGCTCATCACCAGCGACGTCGACCCCCGGGACCACGCGTTCTTGACCGGCACCCGCACCGCGGAGGGTTTCTACGAGCTCAAAGGCGGTCTCGAGTGCGCCATCCACCGGGGTCTCGCCTATGCACCTTACGCGGATCTCCTGTGGTGCGAAACCTCGAAACCGGATCTGGAGGAAGCTCGGGCGTTCGCGGAGGGCATCCACGCGAAGTTCCCCGGGAAGCTTCTCGCCTACAACTGCTCACCCTCGTTCAACTGGCGCGCGAAGCTGGACGCGTCCACCATTCAGCGATTCCAGCGCGAGCTGGGAGCCATGGGATACAAGTTCCTTTTCGTGACCCTGGCCGGATTTCATTCCTTGAATCATGGAATGTTCGAACTGGCCCGGCACTATCGTGAGCGGGGAATGGAGGCATATGCCGAGCTGCAAGCCGCCGAACATCGGGCGGAAGCGGACGGATATACGGCCATTCGCCATCAGCATGAAGTGGGAACGGGTTATTTCGACAGCGTCATGCAACTCGTCTCGCAAGGGACCTGCTCCACGCTGGCGCTGGACGGCTCCACGGAAAAGGCCCAGTTCTAATATTTCTGCGTAGTGTTGTTTGAGACAGACCGGCCCGGGGGGTTCCCCCGGCCGGCCCCTGGCCTTATCCTCTACATCTCGTTTTGTTACAATAGGTTGCTAATTGGTCCTGCCCTAAAAAAAGAGATTGGACCCTGTTTAGTTGACGGCCGATCCATTAGAGCCCAAGGAGGGCGTTCCGTTTTATCATGCCCCATAGGCCATAGTGAAAACCGAAACGCTGGTCCAACCCTTCGCCTCCGTCGGCGACAAACTGTTCGATGCCGCCGCATCGGCGGGCCAGTTTGCCGTGTTCCTGTCCCGGCTCCTGGGCGAGCTCTTCCCCGGACTCCGGTACCAGCGGCTCATCTTCGAACAAGCGCGATTCATCGGTATCCAGTCCCTGCCCGTGGTCTTTCTCACCTCTCTGTTCGTGGGTGGGGTGGCGGCACTCCAGACCGCCTATCAGATGTCGGGCACGATGCCGCTCATCTGGGTGGGCACCGTCGTTTCGAAATCGGTGTTCATCGAACTCGGCCCCGTGCTCACCGCACTCGTGGTGGGAGCGCGCGTCTCCTCTTCCTTTGCCGCCGAGATCGGGACCATGCGCGTCACCGAGCAGATCGATGCCATGGAAACCCTGGCCGTGCGCCCGATCCGATACCTCGCCGTTCCGCGTCTGGTGGCCGCCTTGGTCATGCTTCCCGTCATCACCATCATCGCCAACACCATCGCCATCCTGGGCGGCATGGCGGTAGCGGTACTCCGCGTGGGCATCTCGCTTCATTTGTTCAACCGCGGCATGCGGCTTCTTTTCGACTCCCAGGACGTCTACGGCGGACTCATCAAGAGCTTCGTGTTCGGGGTCATCATCGCCGTGCAGGGCTGTTTCTATGGGTTCCAGGCTTCGGGGGGCGCGGAAGGCGTCGGCATTGCCACCACCAAGGCGGTTGTGGCGAGCTGCGTCATGATCCTGGTCATGGACTATTTCCTGGCCGAAGTCGTGTTCCGTCTCATCTTCCCCGCCTGAGCCCATGATCGAAATTCGCGATCTCCACAAGGGCTTCGGTTCGCAGCGGGTTCTGCGTGGCGTCAATCTGGACATCCACGATGGCGAAACCATCGTGGTGCTAGGCCGTTCCGGAACGGGAAAGAGCGTGCTTCTCAAGCTCATCATCGCCCTCCTGCGGCCGGATCGCGGGTCCATCGTGGTGGATGGTCTGGACGTGAACACCCTCAACTACGACGATCTGGGCCAGCTTCGCAAGCGCATCGGCATGCTCTTCCAGATGGCGGCGCTCTTCGATTCCATGACCGTGGCCGAAAACGTCGGCCTTGGGCTTCGTGAATCCCGATCGCTCAGCGAGGAACAAATCGCGGCCGTCGTGGCCGAAAAACTCGGCCTGGTCGGATTGTCGGGTACCGAAGACAAGAAGCCGTCCGAGCTCTCGGGGGGGATGCGCAAGCGCGTGGGACTGGCCCGGGCCGTGGCCATGAATCCCGATTACATCCTCTACGATGAGCCGACCACCGGTCTCGATCCCATCACCGCCCGCCAGATCAACATTCTCATTCGGGAGCTCCAAGCCAAGCTCCAGGTGACTTCGATCGTGGTGACCCACGACTTGCACAGCGCCTACCAAGTCGGCGATCGTTTGTGCCTCTTGCACGAGGGGCGGATCTATTTCACCGGCACGCCCGAGGACATGCAGGCGAGCGAGGATCTGGTAGTGCGGCAGTTTGCGCGCGGAGAAGCGGAAGGCCCCATGACGAACGGCATTCTGGAACCGGTGCGCCGCGGTGCGGCGGGGGTGCGAGGACGATGACGGAGCGACGCCTTCACGCCCAGGTAGGCCTCTTGTTCCTACTTTCGGTGGCCGTGCTCGTGCTCGGCATTCTGTGGTTCAAGGAATTCCAGGTCCGGGGCCGAACCTTCGCGCAACTGATTGAATTTCAGACCACGAGCGGGCTAGTGAAGGGAGACCCGGTCGAGGTCAAGGGCGTACCGTCGGGAAAGGTAGAGGAGATCAACTTCGAAGAAGGTCTGGCCCTGGTCCAGGTCCAGCTCGACAGGAAAGTGAAACTCTATCGGGACGCGCAGTTCTCGATCGAAAGCGTCGGCATCATGGGGCAGAAAATGGTGGCGATTTTTCCCGGAACGCGCCAGGCGGGCGAGCTGGAGAAGAACTCCATTCCCAAAGGCGTGTATCGAGGCGGCACGACCGAGATCATGAACGGCGTCAGCGATGCGCTCGAGATCTTCCAGCGTATTGCCACCCGCGTGGACACGCTGATCGCCTCGTTGGGCGGCGATGGCAAGCAGAAGCAGTTTGGCCAGACGCTCGACAACCTGGAACGCGCGTCCAGCGACATGGCCACGCTTCTGGAGGAGAATCGCAAGGGCATCTCGGAATCCGTGCGCAGCATGAATGCCGCCATGAGCGACCTGCATGCGATGCTGGATGGAAAGGAAGCGCAGTTCGGGGAAACCCTCGAACAGGCGCACAGCGCGTCCGCACGTCTCGATACCACGCTGGCTGGTCTGCAGGTGACCATCGCGAAAATGGACACGCTCCTCACCCAGGTGCAGTCAGGCCAGGGGACGCTGGGCAAGCTGTCCCAGGACGAGGAGCTGTACCAGCAGGTCGTGGCCACGCTCGCGGACGCCAAGGCGCTTTTGGCCGACGTCCGACAGAATCCCAAACGCTACTTCAAGTTCTCCGTCTTCTAGAGCCTGCCTGCCGGTTTCCCCGCCTCCTGCTACACTTCCGGTCCTTAGCCGTCCGCCGGAGTGTTCATGAAATCGAAAACGTCGTTCGTTTGCTCCGCTTGCGGCCATCAGTCCCCCAAATGGCTGGGACAGTGTCCGGCGTGTTCGGCCTGGAACACGCACGAGGAAGGCGTGGCGCCTCCACGCAAAGAGGCGTGGCGCGGCGATGTGTCCCTCATTCGCGCTCTGGGCGATATCGCCGATCGAGAACTCGCGCGCTACACGTCTGGGATCGAGGAGTTCGATCGCGTGTTGGGTGGGGGGCTCGTCCCGGGAAGCCTGGTGCTGGTGGCGGGCGATCCAGGCATCGGCAAATCCACCCTGCTTCTCGAAGCGGCTTCGGCCTACGCTCGACGCGGTCTTCGCGTGCTTTACGTAAGCGCCGAGGAGTCGGAACGCCAGCTGCGTTTTCGCAGCCGCCGCCTGAGCGGCATCGAGCATTCCATCCAGGTGCTCGCATCGACACGGTTGGACGCCGTAGCCCCGGCCGTGGAAGCTGCGGAGCTAGACGTGTTGATCGTCGACTCGGTGCAGACCTTGCATCGTGAAGGCGCCACGACCGCGCCGGGAAGCGCGGGACAAGTGCGCGACAACGCGCTTTACTTCATGGAGCTGGCCAAACGCACCCACGTGCCGGTGCTCCTGGTCGGCCACGTGACCAAAGAAGGCACGGTGGCGGGACCACGCACGGTCGAGCATCTCGTCGACGCGGTGCTCTATCTGGAAGGCGATCCCTTCCATCCCTATCGCGTGTTGCGCGCGGCCAAGAACCGATTCGGCCCCACCCACGAAGCGGGCATGTTCGAAATGGGCGACCACGGACTTCGCGAAGTTCAGAATCCCTCGGAGTTCCTGCTCCAGGAACGCCATGCGGACTCCTCGGGCTCGGTGGTCACGGTCGCTATGGAGGGCACGCGCTCGATCCTTTTGGAAGTGCAGGCACTGGTGGCCCGGGCCGGCTACGGCTCGGCGCGACGGGTGGCGATGGGGCCCGATCCTCGTCGCGTAGCGGTCATTCTCGCCGTGCTCGAACGCCGCGCGCGGCTCGATCTATCGGCGAGCGAAGTATTCCTCAACGTGGCCGGAGGGTTTAGCATCGCCGAGCCGGCCGCAGATCTGGCGCTTGCGTTGGCCGTCGCATCGTCGTACTACGACAAGCCGGTGGATCCGCGCTGCGTCGCGGTGGGGGAGATCGGTCTGGCCGGCGAAGTGCGGCGGGTGAGCCGTCTGGGCCTTCGACTCAAAGAGGCGGCGCGGCTTGGGTTCACCACCGCGCTCGTTCCGGGACGAGATCGAAGTGTGGGCGATGGCGCGTCCGGGCTTCGCGTGGTTCCGGTAAGTCGCATCGACGAAGCCTTGGACGCCGCGCTGGGAAACAGTCGCCAGGTCGAGCAACGCCATGGCTGATGTCGGTCTTGTCATTCCTGCCGCCGGGCGGGGCGAACGGCTCGGGGCCACGGATGGAAAAGCGCTCGTCCCCTTGTGCGGTCGCCCGCTTCTCGCCTGGACGTTGCTCGCCTTCGACGCCTTTCACGAAATTGGCGAACGGGTCGTGGTGACTCCGCCGGGGAAGGAAGCGTTGTTTCGGGAACGTTTGGCCGCCATTCAACTCGAGCGGGACGTGGAGTACGTTCCCGGAGGCGAGGAGCGCCAGGATTCCGTGCGGGCCGGCTTGCGTGCGTTGACGGCAAAGTGCCGATGGGTGCTCGTCCACGACGGCGCCCGGCCCTTGATCCATGGCGCGCTGGTGCGGCGTGTGCTGGACGTTCTTCGCTCGGGCGAAGCGGTGATCCCCGCCCTCACCCCTCGAGAGAGCGTGGCCCGCACGGGGTTCGAATCGTGGGTGAAGAGCTATGAGGATCGGTCCAAGCTCTTGCTCGTGCAAACACCGCAAGGCTTTCATCTTCCCGTGCTCGAATACGCGTTCGCAAAAGCGGACGGTGATCGTTTTCATGCCACCGACGAAGCGTCCTTGGTGCTTCGCGCCAATCATCCCGTGTCTTGGATCGAGGGCGATCCGGAGAACGTGAAGGTGACCTATCCGCAGGATCTCGTGTTCGCGGAGGCAATTCTGATGCGGCGTAACGCCGCCAAAGCGACATGATTCCTGGGCCCCCGTTTCGTATCGGCCACGGCTACGATGCGCACCGTTTTGCGCCCGGCCGCGCGCTCGTTCTGGGCGGGGTCAGAATCGAACACGATCGAGGACTGGCCGGACATTCGGATGCGGACGTGCTGACCCACGCCGTGATCGATGCAATGTTGGGCGCGATGGCGCTCGGGGATTTGGGGCGCCACTTTCCATCCACCGATGCGCGCTGGAAGGACGCATCGAGTCTCGACCTTCTGGGACGGGTGCGCACCATGGTGGAAAAAGCAGGGGGGCAGGTGGTGCAGGTGGACACGATCCTTTACCTGGAGCGGCCGAAGGTGGCGAATGATGTTCCGCGCATGCAGGCGGAGCTGGCTCGCGTGCTCGAGCTTCCCATCGAGCGCATTGCCGTCAAGGCGACGACGACCGACGGCATGGGATTCGTGGGCGCCGAGGAGGGTGCGGCCGCCTCGGCGGTCGTGCTCGTGGCGATCAAAACAGACGGGAGTTAAGCATGCGAGTCGTGTTGCTCATGGGCGGTTCGAGCACCGAGCGGGACATCAGTTTCGTGACTGGGCGGGGAGTGGGCAAAGCGCTGGAGAACCGCGGTCACGAGGTGATTGCGCTCGATCCCGCCACGGGAAAGCGGCTCGCCTTGACCGGCATGGAAACCGCGCAGATCGGGACCACCCCGGGTGTAGCGGCCAAAGACGTGGGCAAGGAACGCAGTCTCGTGCTGGCCAAGAGCACAGACCTGACCGGGGCCGACGTGGTTTTCGTCGCGCTTCACGGTGGCATCGGTGAGGATGGGACGCTGCAGGCGCTCCTCGATCTGGCCAACATTCCGTACACCGGCTCGGGCATGCTGGCCAGCGCGCTGGCCATGGATAAATCACGGGCCAAGGCGATGTTCCGTGCGGGAGGTATTCCCACGCCGCGAGGGATGCTGCTCGTGGACGATCGGGACTCGGTGGATCCGGAGGGACTCAGTGGATTTCCGCTCGTGGTGAAACCCAACGCCCAAGGCTCGAGCGTTGGCGTGCACATCGTCGAGGGACCGGAGGGCATGGCGGAGGCACTCGAGGACGCGTTTCAATACGGCCCCGTACTCGTGGAGGAATATATCCCGGGCCGCGAGATCACGGTTGCCGTTCTGGGAGGCAAAGCGTTGCCGGTCGTGGAGATTCTCCCCGAAGCGGGGTTCTACGATTACAAACACAAGTACACCAAAGGCGAGACGCGTTACGTCGTGCCGGCAAAGCTCGACCTGCCGTTGGCCCGCGAAGCGGCACGCCTGGGCGAGCTGACCTTTGGTGTTCTGGGGTGCTCGGGAGTGGCGCGAGTGGACTTTCGTCTCTCCGAGGAAGGCAATTTCTTCTGCCTGGAGCTCAACACGATCCCCGGCATGACAGAGACCAGTCTGGTTCCCATGGCGGCCAAGGCGGCCGGGTTGAGTTACGAGGACCTGGTGGATAGCCTCGTTCGCATGGCGATCGTGGACCATAAGGCGAAAACTCCCGGATCCCACCGAGCCTCTGCTTGATATTATTCCGGCTTCCACGATAGGACGGAGGTCCTCATGCGCACCGTGCTCCTCCGGCATCTCGCCATTCTGTTCCTGCTTACCGTCATTGCCTCACCATGCCTGGCCAAGACCTGGACCGTGAACACCATCAACAACGTTTTCGTTCCGGCCGATATCACCATCCAACCCGGCGATGTCGTGCGGTGGGTATGGGGGGGCGGCATTCACACGACCACGAGCGGCGCGGGGGGGCCGGACGGTCTCTGGGACGCGCCCATCGATGCGGCGAACACGTCCTTTCAATACACGTTCAACACCCCCGGATCGATTCCCTACTTTTGCCGGTTTCACGTCGCGCTGGGAATGAACGGGACCATCACCGTGTCGTCCAACTTTCCTCCGGTGGTCCAGAATCCCGGAACCCTGCACGGACTCGAAGGGCAGTATTTTTCGATCATCATTACCGCCACCGATGCCAATCAAGACACGCTCACGCTATCCGATCTTGGAACATCGCCGTCCTGGCTGTCGTTCGCCGATCAGGGGGGCGGGCAGGCCTGGTTACATGGAACGCCGGGAGCCGGTGAGTCGGGGACGTTTCCGGTTTCGGTGCGCGCGTTCGATGGAAGTTTGGCCGACACGGCGAGCTTCAACATCGTCATCGGGGCGAAGCTGGGCGTGGTCAACTTGACTGCATCGGGGTTCACGCCGACGCCGATGTCCATTCCCATCGGTGGTCAAGTGAAGTGGGTCAAGCAGGCCGGCGGAAACCACACCACCACCAACGGCACCGGACCGCTTGATCCCGCGGCCGGCACGTTATGGGATGCAGAGTTGCGCGCCGCTACCCCGGAATACACGCAATCGTTTCCCAATGCGGGGACGTACCCGTACTTTTGCCGGAACCACCCTTCGGAAACCGGCACGGTGATCGTGGAAGATGCCCGAATCGGAATTGTCGAGCCGCCGTCATTGCCGCTTCGTCTTGTCGCCTCCCCCAATCCGTTTCGGGGAGGAGTGGGCTTGACCTTCGACCTGGATAAGGCCGAGCGGGCCACGTTACGCATCGTGGATCTCCAGGGCCGGACAGTCCTGGATCTGTTCACCGCGGAGCTTCCCCAGGGCTCGCATCGGGTTACCTGGGGCGGTTGGGACGATCACCATCAGCCAGTGGCCCCCGGCATCTATTTCGTCCGCTTGGAAACGGGTGACGGCCACGTCCTGGTCAGGAAGCTTTTCAAGACGCGCTAGATCCAAGGCCGAAAATGCCCACAATATTTTCCGATCCCACACGTCTACCCTTGCGGATGGACAAGCCAGCGCGCATCTCCCGGATGCAGGAAGACGACCGGCGCCTCTCGGAGATTCTCGCCGAGGACCGGGCCCGGCTTCGCGATTTCATCCGGAAACGCGTGCCAAACGAGGCCGACGCGGAAGACCTGCTGCAAGAGGTTTTCTACGAAGTCATCGCGGCTTACCGTCTGATGGCGCCGGTGGAACGATGGAGCGCGTGGATGTTCCGCGTCGCTCGCAATCGCATCATCGATCGCTTTCGCAAGAAGCGTCTGGAAAGCATGGGAAGCGCGTCGTCGATCGAGCCCGAGGGCGGCGATCGACTGTTGCTGGAAGATGCCCTGCCCTCGCTGGAGGGTGGGGCTGAGGCGGCCTACGCGCGAAGGGTGCTGCTGGAGGATCTCGAAGAGGCCATCGACGAGTTGCCGGAAGACCAACGGATCGTATTCGTCGCGCACGAGATCGACGGGCTCAGCATGAAAGACATCGCCGAGCGAACCGGGGTTGGACTCAACACGGTTCTGTCGCGCAAGCGATACGCGGTGTTGTATCTGCGCCGGCGGCTCCAGGCGATTTACGACGAGTTCATGGGAGAGTAAGACACATGAGAGGCTACATTCTGAAGCGCGTGATCATCATGCTGCCGTTCGCGATCGTGTTCATCGCCTTGTTGGGGTTCGTGGTCATGAGCTTGTGGAACTGGCTCATGCCGGCGATCTTCGGGCTCGGGACGATCACATACTGGCAAGCCTGGGGACTCCTCATTCTGGGACGGCTCCTCGTGGGAGGGTTTCGCATGGGCGGCCATGGCCCCTCGCCACGCTGGGGGCGCCGCATGCGGGAACGATGGACGCATATGTCGCCGGAAGAACGCGAGAAATTCCGGCGAGGCATGTGGGGGTGGCATTGGTCACCGGAAACTCCGCAGGAACCAGGGCAATGAAATAGGGGCGATCTCAGCCTCTGAAAGGGGACGAGTCCGACTACTGCGTCCGCGAGGGCTGTTTCATTCTGCTCATCGCTTCATTTTCGTCAGATGCCACAATGGTCAGAAGCGTCGGGGGGGTGATCGCCGCACTCCCCGATAGGATCTTTCCCTCTATCCAGTAGCGGCCCGGTTGAAGGTAAAACAGGTTTTGTATCGTTGGCGCCTCAACAGTGAAAGATTCACCCGGTTGAATGACCCAGGGCCACTGGAAGCCGCCAATGCAATCCACACCGGTCCACGAATCCGTGACCGTGTTGCCCTTTTCATCCCGCGCCACATATCCGTAGTCCAAACAGGAAAAACCACCGCCTACCAACACCGCTCTGGGACCGTGATTGGAGATCTCGAGATATACGGCAGGCGTGCTTCCTGCAACCACTTTCCGCGGCTCGATGATCACCCTGACTTGAAAACCTCGGGGAGCCTGGTTGGGTATGTCCTTTCGCTCCATGGGCATCATTTGCTGGCCATGAGGTCCGACCGGCGCCGTGGTTTGCTCACATCCCAGGCAGGTGAGACCGAGAAGGCAAATTGCTGAAGCGATGGTTCGAAACTGCGACATGGTCGCCCCCTTTCGACAAAAGGGAAGTTCGGGTGCAACGTGGACCGGTGGCTAACCCATTCTGCACACGACGCGGGCGGGAGTGGGGGAAGAATGCCGCCCAACCGGGTTCAGGACTCCGACAATAAGGCTTAACATTGCTTACAATAAAACGATTCTCAATACTGTCAATCCTGAATTTTTGCACGTCCATATCGTTTTGACTGTGGGGGGGTTGGCTAATTGCGGAACGCTTCACGAGTGGCCGGCTGCACCGCTCAGTCGTAGGATGGAGTGCGGAGGAGGACCCTCTCGTGTTGCACATCAGACCCGCCGTGACATCCGATGAGGCGGCACTGGGTACATTCGGTGCGGCCTTGATGCGTCAGCATCACGACGCCGATCCACGCCGGTTTCTCATGACGAAACGCCCCGAGGCGGGGTACGGCTGGTTCTTGGTGTCCAAGCTTTCGGATCCGGATAGTTTCGTCGGGGTGGCGGAGCGCTCCGATGAAGTCGTCGGTTACATCTTCGCGGAGGTCGGGGGGACAAGCTGGATGGACCTGCGCGGACCCGGCGGGTTCATCCACGATATCTATGTAGACGAACGTGCACGAGGACACGGAGTGGGAACGCAGCTCTTGCGTGCTGCGCTTGCGTGGATTCAATCGAAGGGAAAGTCTCAGACCGTGCTCTTCAGCAAGTCGGGGAATGCATCCGCGCAGCGGCTTTTCGCAAAAATGGGGTTCCGCGAGACCATGATCGAGATGACGTTGGATCAGGATCCTTAGCGGTGAAGTGAGAAGTTACCACTCCAGAAGCAACATCTCCGCCGCGAAGCCGGGACCCAGTGCAGTCATGAAACCGCGGTCCCCGGACTCCGGCCGAGTCGTCTCCAGAAGTTCGCTCAGAGAAAAAAGCACCGATGCCGAGGATAGGTTGCCGTAGTTCCGGAGCGCTTCGCGCGTGGGGGCGAGTTCTGTGTCGGTGAGCCCGAGCCCCCTGCGATAGGCCTCAAGCACCTGCCGGCCGCCGGGATGAAGAGCGAAGTGCCGCACGTCTTCTTTCCGCAACCCGTGTCGGGCCCAGAATGCATTCACCCGTGAAGGCAAGGCCTCGAGAATGAATGCCGGCACGGTGGGGGAGAGAACGAGCTCGAATCCCGCCTCCGAGAAATGCCAGCCCATGAGGTGCAACGAGTTCTCGAAGTATTCGGTTTCCGCTGCGGTAACGGTTGGACCCGCGCCGTCTCGCTTCGCTCCCGTCAACACGGCTGCCGCGGCGCCGTCTCCAAACAACGCCATCCCGATCAAGTTCGTTTTCGACGTGTCGTCAAGAAGCAAGGTCAGGCTGCACAGCTCCACCGCGACCACGACCACCACGCCGTTGGGCCGGGTGCGCAAGTAGTCGGCGCCCATGCCCAAGAGCGCCGCCCCTCCGGCGCATCCCAAGCCGAAGAACGGCATGCGCCGCACGTCGGGGCGGAGTTTCAGACTGTGGGCGAGGAGCGCGTCCACGCTGGGCGTGGACAGGCCCGTGGTCGTAGTGAAGAGAATCGCGTCCACTTGAGCGGGCTCCAGTCCCGCCCGGTCGAGAGCGGTCCGCACTGCTTTCTCCGCCAGTTCCTTGGCAACCTGGATGTAATCGTCATTACGCCGCCCGAAAGACTTCCCGTCGAGGTAGTACTCCTTGGGAAATGCAAAATATCGCGTCCGCACCCCGGAGCGATCGAAAAGAGGAAGCAGGCGTTCCAGATCGGGAATCCTCGTAAACTGGCGGCGAACTTCATCGCGTGCTTCGTCTTGGGTGAGACGATGGGGCGGGAGGGCCGTCCCGAGCGCAGCAATGCGTGGATGTTGAATGAGAGCGCTCCTTTGTCGGCCGTGGAATCTTTAAGTTTATGTTAAGCGACTTTCGCGCCGCCTACCCATTATTTCAGAGTCTCACCGAACCCGCCTAGCAATTCTCCATAGGTTTGGGTTATTCTAAGCATCCCTCTCGGCCATAAGGGAATGCCCCGTGCGTTCCTTGCGTGACCTTATGCGCTCGCTTGTCTCGCATCCTGGAGGTTCGCCCATGCCCATGTCTGCCTCCTCGCGCTTCGGATTTGTTTTCCTCTTACTGGCAGGTTTGCTCGTTCGGACAACACCCGCCCTTGCCGTAACCATTCAGGTCCAAGTTGGCCAGGGGGGCACTCTCGCCTTCAACCCCGCGAACGTCACCATCAATCCGGGGGACGTCATCAATTGGCATTGGAATACCGGCATTCACACCACCACGAGCGGAATCTTCGGGGAGGGTCCCAATGGTATCTGGGATGCCCCCATCGACGTGAGCAACCAGAACTTCAGCCGAGCCTTCTCCGTCTCGGGCATTTATCCCTATTACTGTTCCGTTCACGGGGCGTTTATGACGGGACAGATCACAGTGGGCACGACCTCCTGCTCCATCTCCGGGGCGGCATTGGTGTGCCCCAACGCGGCCGGTAATAGCTACACCGCCACCATTGCTCCAGGGGGTGGAGCCCAGACGTTTTCCTGGACCATCTCCGGCAATGGCTCGATCGTGGGCTCATCGACCGCGGCGACGGTTTCGGTGACGTCCGCCGGCGCGGGCAGTTTCACGTTGAACATGACCGGCACCCGGGCTGGGGTGGCAATGATGTGCACCAAGGTGGTGACGGTGTCAGCCCCCACCACGTGCACGGTCAACGGCGCCGCATCGGTGCTTACTGGTAGCACCGGAAATAGCTATACGTCGACGGTCAACCCTGCCGGCGGAACGCTAGTGTACTCCTGGTCCATTTCCGGAAACGGCTCGATCACGAGTGCCATCAACACATCTTCGGTAACCGTGACTGCCGGGGCGGTGGGTAGCTTCACGCTCACTCTCAACGCCAGCCGCAGCGGTTGCCCCGGTCAGTGCCAGAAGATCGTGACGGTCACCGCGCCAACCTGCACGATCAACGGCAACAGCCCGGTCTTTGCCGGAACGACAGGGATCACCTACACCTCCACCGTAAACCCTGCCGGCGGTACGGTGGTTTATTCCTGGTCGATCTCCGGAAACGGCTCGATCACGAGCGCCACCAACACCTCTTCGGTAACCGTGACCGCCGGAGCAGCGGGCAGCTTCACCCTTACCCTGAATGGAACGCGTGACGGACTCGCGTTTTCGTGCCAGAAAGTGGTGACGGTGGATGCCGCACCGTCCTGCACCGTAGCCGGCCCGGATCCAGTCTCCCCGTCAACCACCGGCATCATTTATGCGGCGAACGTGAGCCCTACCGGCGGAACCTTGACCCACTCCTGGTCGATCACCGGCAGCGGCACGATCACGAGCGGCACCACCGGAGCCTCGATCACGGTGGACGCGGGCGCATCGGGCTCGTTCACCGTTACTCATGATGGAACGCGTGACGGCCTTGCCCTCTCGTGTCAGAAGGTGGTCACCATTCAAGTTGGTGCCCCAGCCGCAATCGTGACCGCCACCGACTTTGAGTTCACACTGCCCAACGTGGTCATCGATGTCGGCCAGAGCGTGAAGTGGGTGTGGGTGAACGGCCTCCTCCACACGACGACTAACGGGGTTTCGTCCGCTCCGGCCGACAACCCAGGGTCTCTCTGGGACGCTCCGCTCGATGCCGCGCATCCCGACTTCACCTACCAGTTCAACAAGCCCGGGTACTATCCTTACTTCTGTCGCTTCCACGAGGCGATCATGAAGGGCTCGGTCCAGGTGCGGGCCACCACCGGGATTGGCGATGATCCCACGAGTCGTTTCCGGCTCTTACCCGCTCCGAACCCGTTCGCCGACAAGGTGAATCTGCACTTCACCCTGGACAAAGACTCACGGGTGGTACTCGAGATCTACGATCTCGGCGGCAGAAAGGTTCAAAGCCTTATTACCGCGGACATGTCCGCCGGGCCGCACGATGTAACCTGGAGCGGTTTGGATAATCGTCATCAGCCGGTCGTGCCGGGGGTTTACTTTGCGCGCCTGCAAGTAGGAGACGGGCGCATGCAGGTGCAGAAGCTCTTCAAGTCACACTAGCAACGAGGCCGGCCGGTGCCTTCCCCCGAATGGGCCTCGACCCCGATCGCTTCGCGTGAGGGATCGAGGCCCGCCGGCTCGTCCTCCAGCACCCTGAGTGCCATCACGGTGACGTCATCCTGCGGCTCTCCGCCGTCCAGGAACGCATAGAGATCGTCGAGGATGCGCCGTGTCATCTGCTCGGCGGAGAGCCGGATGGGAAGTTCCTCGACCAGCTTGCAGAAACGCTCCTCCCCGTACTCCATGCCGTCCTCGTTCACGGCTTCCGTCACCCCGTCGGTGTAGAAGAACACGCGATCGCCCGGGCTCAAATCGATAACTCCCTCTTCGTATCGCACGCCTTCGAATATCCCCAAGAGCAGCCCGCCCCGATCGAGAAACACCCGCTCGCCGTTCTTGCGGCACACGATGGGATGGTTATGGCCGGCGTTCGAGAACTCCATGCGAAATGTCTTCTCGTCCACGCGCCCGAGAAAGAACGTGGCGAACTGCTCGATCGATGTGCTTGTCGACACGAGGTGGTTGATGCTGGCGAGAATATCGGCGACGCCCCGTTCGGAGGTCGCTTGTGTGCGCAACGAAGCCTGGAGCATGGACGTGAGGAGCGCAGCGGGCACGCCCTTGCCCGATACGTCGGCGATCGCCAGATAGAACCCGTCATCCCCGTGGGGCACGAAGTCGAAAAAGTCGCCCCCGACCTGGCGGGACGGCGTGTTGACCCCGTGCACTTCGATACGGCCCCGCCGCGGAAAGCTGGAGGGCAGGAAACGGCTCTGGATGCTGCGGGCCAGATTCAACTCTTCTTCCATCCGGGCGACGGCTACGCGTTCGCGCAAGAGGAGCCCGTTTTGCACCGAGACCGACATCTGGCCGGCCAGCGTGCTCAAGAGCGCAACTTCCTCAGCTGTGATCTCGGTGCCGGTCACCTTGTTTCCCAGCAGGACCGCACCCACCATTTCGCCCTTCGACCGAAGCGGCAAGAGCAGCGCCGCTCCGAACAGCGTTTGGAGCCGTTGGCGATCCTCCGGCGGCAAATCGTCTTGTTCTTCGTCCAAACGCACGCTTTCCACGTTGATGGGCAAGCGATCCAAAATTTCCTGCAATATTTCCGCCGACCCCGGCGGGGGCGGATCGCCCGCTCCAGTAACGAGAATGGACTCCTCACGACCGAACGCGACCACGTGAGCCGACCTGAGGAGCAGGGCTTCGCCGATCGTGCGCGCGGACTGGGAGAGCATCTCGCCCAGATCAATGGCGGTGAGCAGGTCCCGGCCCATGCGGCGGAGCACGTTCCGGTAATCGGAGGGATCCTGCAGGAACACGAGCTCCAACCGATCCTCGATACGGGCCATGACGGGCTGGAAGAGAATGAGCGCCATGACCAGGAAGAACGGTTCGAGCACGCGCGCATCCATGCCGACCAGGCCCGACATGAGTTGGGAGAGCTGGGTGATGACGGTGAGATAGAGTCCGACCAGGATCGCCGAGGCGACCGCGTAGAGAATCCCACGACGGGCGAGGAGCTTCATGTCGAGGAACTTGTAACGAACCATCGCGTAGGTGATGGATCCGGAACCGACGGTGAGCGCGATGATGATGAGGAGGGCGCGCACCCAGTCCGGGACCGCCCGTCCGATGAGCACCGGCACCGAGGTCGCCGCGCTGTAAAACAAGAGGCAAGCGGTGAGCCCGAGTCCCACCACCTGGATCTGCTCGCGCAAGCGCACCACGCGGGTGTGGCGATAGCTGTCCCAAAGGAGAATGGCAGTGGCGATGCCATAGCCCAGGTTGACGAGCGAGAAGAGGGCTCGATGCACGGCCAAGAACAGCCCAAAGAAGAGTCCGATCAAATGCCCAAAGGGGCGGAGGAGATCGGGGAGATGCACTTGCGACCCGGAAAGACGCGGTCCAAGGAGGCTGATGCCAAGATAGAGCACGAAGTGAACGATGTGAGGCGCGTAGACGAGAAAGGTGAATCCGCGAAAGCGCCGCACGAAGGCGCGCTCGCGGGGGAAGATGCTTGCGAACAAGAACAAGGTTGGGAAGAAGAACTCCCAGAGATAGGCAAAGTTTTGCGCAAGCGCGGGACGCGACGCCGTCTTCCCGGAGCCGAGAAACGTGAGCGCGGCAAGAATGGAGCCCAGCCCTCCGAAGAAGAGCATGGACATGACCACGCGATTGAGTTTCTGGCGTGGGTTTTCGCGAAGGATGAGAAGGCCGAGCAGAAAGACGAGCCCGCCCAGGATCAGGTTTGCGGTAGCCAGCCAGAAAAACGGATTCATGGGCGAAGCGGGGACCCGGACATGATCCCCCTTACTGGAATCGGAAGGCCCGCCCCGCCGCCCATCCCGCGACCAGGATGGCGAGGCTGAACACGACGAGATGGGGTAGCACGCTCGTGGGTGGGGCGCCGAAGCTGACCAGCTTGTGCAGCGCGTTCATCGCCCAGCCGGTTGGAAAAGCCAAGGACAGCTTCTGCATCCAGGGCGGGGTGACCTCGATCGGCCACCAGCAGCCACCCAGCGCGGCAAACACGTTGGACGTGAGTACACCCAATCCAACTGCTTGTCCCTCACTTCGGGCGATGCTCCCGAGAAGAATGCCCAGCGCTGCAGCGAGGCCTCCGTAGAACAACAGCACGAGGAGCAGCATCGGCAAATGGGGGCCCCAGCTGACGTGAAAGAGCACGGTGCCGATTATCATCGCGAAGCCGATCTGGATGATTCCGAGCAAGAGCCGCCCGCCCCATTTGCCGAGCAAGATCGAGCGGCGATCGAGGGGGGATGAGGCGAGCCGCCGGAGGAGCCCTTCCTTCCGCTCGATCATGAGCAGGACGGCTCCGGAGGTGAGGAGCAAGGTCAGCGTGAACATGACCATGGTGCCGGGGACGGCCTGCTCGAATCCAGTCGGCGGAATCCGCCGTTGTCCGGCCGATTTCACCTCGAGACGCACCGGTTTGGGCGCGGCGCTCACGATGGCGATGCCTTCTGCGGTGGGGCGGCCCACTTCTCCCGCGGCGACCAGGTTGCCGAGAAGACCGAAGACCGCGCGCTGCACGCGAAACTTGTCATAGTTCGCTTGCTCATCCGCCTCCCCGGCTCGGGTGAGGGTGACCTTGACCTTATGCCCGGCCAGCACCGAATCCGTAAACGCGGCCGGGATGGTGAGTCGCGGCGTATTTTCTTTGGGTGGTACGGCGTCCGGAAGAATGATGCGAAACCCCACTTCGCCGAGACGGCTTTCCAGAGCGGCGGCGAGAAAACCGGCGCTCGGCGCCTTGTCCACAACCAGGGGATCGCGCCCGCCTTCGTCCCGGTTTCCGAAATTCCTCGTAATGCTTCCGATGAAAAAGAAGAAGACGACCGGCATCACGAAAGTCCAGAGGAGCGTCTCCCGAGCACGCAGCATGTGCTTGAGATCGTTGAAGGCCAAAAACCAAGCTTGGCTCAGCATGGTTCAGGCGCTCCGGGCGAAGCGAGACACTCGCATGAGCGTCAAGAGGAAGAGCACGGCTCCCAGCGCGAATAGCGCCAGGGCGGTGACGGCCAAGAGCTCTGGATTGGGCTTGCCATCCAGGATCTCGCGAAGGCGGAGAAGCGACCAACCGTTGGGCGTACATTTTCCGATCCGGGCCATCCAGTCGGGCATGACCTCGAAGGGGAAAAAGGAGCCACCCAGCATGACGAGCGGAAACGTGACCGCATTGGCCAGCAAATGTCCCCCGCGCTGGCTCGAGGCACACAGTTGCAGCGCGGTGAAGAGGAGCAACATGAATGTGCCGGCGAGTGTGGTCCACGCCGCGGCGAGCGGGATACCAAAGAAGGGCAAGTGCAGAACCCAGCGTGCGGTGCCCAAGGCGATGAACGACACCACGGCTAGAAACACGGCCGCGGCGAGGATCTTGCCCATGAGGAAAAGACCCATGGAGAGCGGGGTGGTGAGGGTGCGCCGCAACGTGCCTCGCGCCTTTTCCTTCCACACATCATCGCTCAGCGATTGAGCCACGAAGATCACCGCCATGAAGAACATGCTGGGAAAGAAGATGTCACCAAAGGTACGTTCCGGGCCCTCCTTCTTCTCTTCCAGGTTCACCGTGTCGAGCTGGATCACCGCCGGCATGAGGTACGGTTTCACGCGGCGGACGAACTGGTTCATTTGCACGCTGAACTCGGACACCAGCTCGTCAGGCGGCACGTCCTCGCTCTGGCGAAGCTTCTTGACCAGGGGGTTCAAGCTCCCCTGGAATACTTCGCCGGCTACGTTCAACCCCTCCACGAAGGTGTGAAACGTTTCTTCAAGAATCTGGGGGAGAATCCGTTCCGACGGGTTCGTGTAAAGGGTGAGGGTGACCGGTTTACGATCCAGGACGGCGTCGGTGAAGCCATCGGGAATGATGAGCAGCCCCGACGCTCCGCCCTTGTCGATCCGCCGATGGCCCTCCGCCTCGCTCACGTGCTCACTATCGATGAGGTTGGCCAGCTCGCCGCGTTCGGTGGCGTTCGCGAACATCCCGCTCAGGAACGTGCTGTCCTGGTCCGCAATGAGAAGCTTGGCGGTCGGTTCACCGTTGTCGCTGTTCAAGAGCCGCAACAAGCCACCCACGAGGAGCGGAATGCTGATCGCGATGAGGATCGAAGCTGGATCCCGGACCATGCGCCGCAGGTCCTTGAGAAGGACAATGCCGAGAAAACCCATGTTAACGGCGGGGGGGAAGACCCCGCGTCACTCCCGCAGCTCCTTGCCGGTGAGCTCGATGAACAGGTTTTCGAGGCTGGGCTGGCTTAGCG
>Ga0209382_10000022_pt1 | contig 188582 bp, 183 predicted proteins | sample SoiMetdeltSBSDD5_FD_187599 | JGI IMG/M metagenome (GOLD analysis project Ga0209382, IMG submission 187599) | Bulk soil microbial communities from a Populus tree surrounding site in Tennessee, USA - Soil MetaG P. deltoides SBSDD5 (SPAdes) (version 2) | ecosystem: Environmental > Terrestrial >...
CGAGCCGTCGTCGCCGTTCGAGCGGAGGGTACGGCGAGCGAGCCGCCGACGTTTCGACTGTTCACCGACCCAACCCCCGCTGGGGGATGGGGGGCCGAGCGAGCCGTGCCCGGAGCGAGTTACGGCGACAGGCGAGCGATGCAGGCGCACCCGCGGTGGCCACGCCCCACCCGGGCGACCTCACGCCTCCACCCCTGGCGTCGCCGCGGGCTCGGCGCCTACTTCGTCTTCAGTTTCACGTCCTCGTAGGGCGCGGAGTAGGCGTGGCCGGGGATGAGGCCGAGGCCGGACTCCTGGATGCGGGGGCCGTGGCCGTTGATGAAGGCGAGCTCCCAGATCGGGATGTGCATCACCTTCTCGTGCATGAGCTGCTGGATCTTGTGCAGCAGCGCCTCGCGCTTCTTGCGATCGAGCTCGGCCGCCTGGTCCTTGAAGAGCGAGTCGAGCTCCGGATAGTTGCCGTAGACGTAGGCGCCGCCGGCGATCACGAACGTCTCCAGCCGCGTCGCCGCGTTGCCGAAGGCGCCGCTCGCCGTGTAGGCGAGGTTCTTGTACTTCTTGTCGGTGTAGCTGCTCCAGTGCGCCGCGCGCTCGCGCGACGTCAGCTTGGTGCGGATGCCGACCTGCTGCAGGTAGTTGGCGATGGCCTCCTGCACGTTCGCGTAGGCGATGTCGAGGTAGTAGTCGCCGGCGTCGAACCCGTTGGGATAGCCCGCCTCGGCCAGGAGCTTCTTGGCCTGGGCCGGATCGAACGGATAGGCGGGCGGCTGCCAGTAGTAGTCGAACGTGCTCGGGATGATGCTGTACGTGAGCCGCGAGTGGCCGAGCGTGATCGCGTCGTTGATGGCCTTGCGGTCGATCGCCAGGTTGGCGGCCAGCCGCACGCGTCGGTCGTGCCAGGGCGACTTCGGGTCCCACTGGTCCAGCATGCTGAGCCACTGCGGCGACTGGATCACGGTGGGCTTGAGCGTCAGGCCGGGCGTGCGCTGCAGCTCCTCGGCGAGCTCGCCGCGGATGGAGTACACGATGTCGAGCTCGCCGCGCTTCATGGCGGCCAGGCGCGTCGACTCGTCGGTGATCACCTTGAAGACGAAGCGCTTCACGTTCGGCGTCTTGCGCCAGTACCCGTCGAAGGCCTCCATGACGAGCTCGACCCCGGGCGTGAACGAGACGAACTTGTAGGGGCCGGCGCCGACGGGCGCCTTCTTGTACGCGTCCTCGCCCACCTTCTCGACGTACTTCTTCGGCACGATCCAGCCGGCGCCGCTGGCGGCGGTGTAGAACGTCATGAAGTCCGGCCACGGGTTCTTCAGCCGGAACCGCACCTGGAGCGGCCCCGGCGTCTCCACGGCGGCCACCCGGTCCTTGAGCTGCTTGGCGGCGGCGCCGCGGTAGCGCTCGAACGAGAACTTCACGTCCTCCGACGTCAGCGGCTCACCGTTGTGGAACTTCACGCCCTTGCGCAGGGTGAAGTCGTAGACGCGGCCGTCGGGCGACATCTGCCACGACTCGGCCAGGCCCGGCGCGGTCACGTTGCCCGGCATCGCCTTGGCCATCGCGTCGTGGATGGCGTACATGACCATGAACGGCGTGATGAGGCCCTGGGTCTCGGCGGGATCGAACCAGGTCGGCGCCAGCGAGATGTGCACGCCCCACGTGACCTGCCCCTCGGGGGCCGCGGCGGCGGGGGTGGCGACGGCGAGCAGCGCGAGCAGGGCCAGGACAGACGGTCGGACGTGGCGCATCGATCGGTCTCCTCATCGCGTCTGGGGGTTCGAGAAGCGAGCGGGAGCGGACGAGTGGCGCCATTATCGTCGAACGACTCGGCCTGTCAACCGGCGTAGGCTGTCAGGCGTCGGGCGCGGAGACGAGCGCGGTGCCGCAGATGGTGCCGAAGTCGACGGCGTCGAGCTCCCCGACGACGCGGCCGTCGACGAGGACCTCCCAGTTGGTGTTGACCTGGAAGTTCGAGACGCGCGGGATCGAGCGCTGGAAGCGGAACAGGTTGACGCAGTTCAGCATCTCGACGTCGAAGTGGGTCAGCAGCAGGCGCAGCGCGTCCCGGGGCGCGAAGTCCCGGCACGAGAACGCGTCGAAGGCGTAGTAGTGGTCCTCGTCCCAGGTGTGGATGGCGGCGTGCGACTCGGCCCAGATACTGACCCCGGTGACGCCGCTCTCCTCCTGCTGGCGCCGTCGTAGGAACTCCCGCATCAGCCGGACGGGCGCCAGCGACAGGTCGACTGGCGCGCTGGTCGTGGCGGCGAGCTCCCGGGCCTTGGCCTGCAGCTCCACCTCCACGTCGTGGCAGAACGCCGCGAGCTCGTCGTTGGCGAACGGGTACCGGCAGACGATCGGCGGCAGCACCGCCGTCATGTCGAGATGGAGGTTCAGCGCCTCGAAGAGCGCGAAGACCGTGTCGGTCGAGGTGAGGTTGCGGCGCGTGTAGGTCGAGGCGTCGACGATGAGGTGGCGCCCGACGAAGTCGTCCTTGCGAGGCTCGTCCATGCGAGGCGACCGGGAGCAACCGGGATGCCACCGAGGGCCCGTCGACCGCGGCGCTGGACACCATACCGCGGCGGCCGTACGGTGAGGGACGTCATGGTGGACCGCCTGAGCGATCTCCGCACGCGACTGCTCGAGCTGCACAAGCTGCTCCTGGACGACCAGCGGGGCACGTACGAGTCGACGTATGGCCCGGTGACCGGGCCCGAGCTGCTGCAGCTCCTCCTCGGGCACGAGCAGTTCGCCTGGCTCCGCTCGCTGTCCGGGATGATCTCGACGATCGACGCCGCGCTCGACGAGACGGAGGGCGGGCTCACCGATTCCGAGGTGGAGACGTTCTTCGACCGGACCGGCGCGCTCCTGCGCTCCGGCGTGGACGGGCCGTTCGCGACGAAGTATCGCGACGCGCTGCAGCGCTCCCCGGACGTCGTGATGGCCCACGCGGCGGTGGTCCGGCTGTTCCGGCCGCCGTCGAAGAGGAGATCCGAGTCATGAGCCAGTCGGTGCGGCCGGTGGCGCGCGTCGTCACGCCCGAGCCGGTGGTCGAGGGGGCGGGCGTCCGCCTGCGCCGCAGCCTCGGCACCCGCGCGCTCGACTACCTGGATCCGTTCCTGCTCCTGGATCACTTCGAGTCCGCGGAGCCCGCCGACTACGAGGCGGGGTTCCCGTACCACCCGCACCGCGGGATCGAGACCGTCACGATCGTCCGCCGGGGCGAGATCGCCCACGGCGACTCGCTGGGTCACCGCGGCACGATCGGCGCGGGCGACATCCAGTGGATGACCTCCGGCAGCGGCATCCTTCACGAGGAGATGCCGCAGGTCCGCAAAGAGGGCATCGCCGGCCTGCAGCTGTGGCTCAACGTGCCGGCGCGCGAGAAGATGGGCCGGCCCCGCTATCGCGACCTGCCCGGGGATCGGCTGACCGAGACCGAGGTCGACGGGGGCGCCCGGCTGCGCGTCATCGCGGGCGAGGCGGCCGGGGGCCGGCTCGTGGGGCCGGTCGAGGGGCTGGCGGTCGCACCGAAGTTCCTCGACGTGACGCTGCCCGCGGGCGCCGTCGTGCGAGAGGCCGTGCCGCGCGGTCACACCGCCTTCGCGTATGTCGACCAGGGTGAGGTCGCCTTCGGCGCCGAGCGGACGCCGGTGCGGGCGCCCGGCCTCGTCGTCTTCGGCGACGGCGACCTCGTCGAGGCGGTGGCCGGCGCCGCCGGGGGCCGCTTCCTGCTGGCGGCGGCGCGGCCGCTGCACGAGCCGGTGGCACGGTACGGCCCCTTCGTCATGAACACCCGCGCCGAGATCGAGCAGACGCTCGAGGACCTGCGCAGCGGGCGCTTCATCCGCGACGAGCCGCGCGACGCGTAGCCCGGGCCGCGAGCGGCCGGCGGGTATACTCTCGCCATGCTGCAGCCCGAGGTCGAGACGCTCGATCGCGACGCGCTCGCCCGGCTGCAGCTCGAGGGCATGCGGCGCACGCTGGCGCGCGTGCGCGCCAATCCGGCCTGGGCGCGACGGCTCGACGGCGCCGAGGCCGGTGACGTCCGCAGCGTCGACGACTGGCGCCGCCTGCCGTTCCTGACCAAGGCCGAGCTGCGCGACGCCTACCCGTACACGCTCGCCTGCGGCGACGCCGTCGACTACCGGCGCGTGCACATGTCGAGCGGCACGACCGGCAACCCGATCCTCAACCCGTACACCGCCGCCGACGTCGCGCAGTGGGGCGAGGTGATGGCGCGCTGCCTGGCCGTGGCCGGCGTCACCCGCGAGGACGTCGTGCAGATCACGCCGTCGTTCGGCCTCTTCACGGGCGGCTTCGGCTTCCACTACGGCGCCGAGCGGCTCGGGGCGATGATCGTCCCGGTCGGCGCCGGCCGCACGCTGCTGCAGCTCAAGCTGATGCGCGATCTCGGCGTCACCGTGCTGCCGGCCATCGCGACCTATCCGCTGCGGCTGATCGAGGTGGCGCGCGAGGAGGGGTTCGACCTGGCCTCGCTGCGCCTGCGCGTGGCGGTCCTCGGCTCGGAGATGTGGTCGGACGAGCTGCGCGCCCGCATCGATCGGGAGCTCCATCTGACGTCGTACGACATCATGGGCATGACCGAGACCGGCGGCCCCGGCCTCGGCATCGACTGTGCGGCGCGGGCCGGCCTGCACGTCTGGGAGGACCACTACTACATCGAGATCGTCGACCCCGTGACCGGCGCTCCGTTGCCCGACGGGACCGAGGGCGAGCTCGTCGTCTCGACCCTCACGCGCGAGGGGCTGCCGCTCGTGCGCTACCGCACCCACGACCTCACGCGGGTCGTCGCCCGCACGCGCTGCGACTGCGGCCGCACCATGCTGCGCGTCGACCGGCTGCGCGGCCGCACCGACGACATGGTGATCTACAAGGGCGTCAACTTCTATCCGCGCCAGGTCGAGCGGCTGCTGCTGGGCACGGCCGGGCTCGGCCCCGAGTACCAGATCGTGCTCGACGCCGACGGCGGCGGCGAGCGGCTGACGATCGTCGCCGAGGCGGAGCCCGGCGGCGACGCGACGGCGACCGCCCGGCTGCGGCGCGCGCTGCACGACCTCCTGAGCCTCACCCCCGAGATCCGCCTCTGCGCGCCGGGGACGATCGAGCGCGCCCCGGGCAAGGCCGTGCGCGTGGTCGACCGCCGGCCGAAGGCATGAGCGACCTCGCCGCGCTCTTCGCGCCGGCGAGCGTCGCCGTGCTGGGCGTCTCGCGCAATCCGGCCAAGCTCGGCCACCGGCTCCTGCAGAACGTGCGGGAGGGCGGGTACGTCGGGGCGATCCATCCGGTCAACCCCTCGGGCGAGGCGATCCTCGGCGACCCGACCGTGCCGAGCGTCGAGGCGCTGCCGGCCGGGATCGACCTGGCGCTCGTGAGCCTGCCGGCGCCGGCGGTGCCGGAGGCGATCGCGGCGCTGGCCGCGCGCGGCGTGCGCGCCGCGGTGATCCTCTCGTCCGGCTTCGGCGAGGTCGACGACGACGGGCGCTCGACGCAGGCCGGACTCCTGGCGACGGCGCGCGCGGCGGGCCTGCGCCTCGTCGGCCCGAACTGCATGGGCGTCTACTCGGGGCCGGTCGGCCTGAACGGGACGTACTTCTGGGACCTGCCGCGCGCGGCGGGCGGCATCTCGATCGTCTCGCAGAGCGGCGCCTACGGCGGGCTGATCTTCCGCCACCTCGGCGGCCGGGGCCTGGGCGTCGCGCGCTTCGTATCGATCGGCAACCAGGTCGACGTCGAGATCGCCGAGGTGCTGGAGTGGCTCGTCGACGATCCGGCCACGACGCTGATCGCGTGCTTCGTGGAGGCCCTGCGCGACGGCCCGCGCTTCCTCGCGGCGGCCCGTCGCGCCGCCGGTCGCAAGCCGATCGTCGTGCTCAAGGGCGGCCGCTCCGAGGCCGGCCTCCGCGCGGCCGGCTCTCACACCGGCTCGCTGGCCGGCGCGTGGGACGTCTATCGCGCGGCGTGCGCGAGCGCCCGCGTGGTGCTGGCCGAGGAGACCGAGGAGTTCTTCGACGCGATCGAGGCGCTGGTGGCGGTCCCGACGGCGCGGCCGGCGGGGCGCGCCGTCGCCGTCGTGACGGTCTCGGGCGGGCCCTCGGTGATCGCCGCCGACACCGCGGAGCGGGAGGGCCTCACGGTGCCGGCCCTCGGCGACGCCACGCGCCAGGCCCTGCGCGGCCTGCTCCCGCCCTTCGCCGCCGTCGGCAACCCGATCGACCTCACGCCGCAGGTCGAGCCGGCCCGCATCGCCGCGGCCGTCCGTCGCGTCTTCGACGAGCCCGGCGTGGCCGGCGTCGTGGCGGTGAACGTCGGCCTCGACATCCCCGAATTCGCCGACGCGGTCGTGGCCGCCGCCCGCGCGACGGGCAAGCCGAGCGTCGCCTTCACCGCGGACGCCCCGGAGATCACCCGTCGCTTCCGCGCCGGCGGCGTGCCCGTGCTGCCGAGTCCCGAGCGAGCCGTGCGGGCCTGGCGCGCGCTCTGGCAGGCACGCCCGCCGGCACGTCCGGCGGCGCCGCCGGCCCCGACGCTGGCGCCGGAGCTCCAGGCCGCGCTGGCGACGACGCACGGCGCGCTGCCCTACGCGCTCGCGCGTCGGATGCTCGAGGCGTGCGGCGTCCGCTTCTGCCGCGAGGCGATCGTGGCGAGCGCGGACGAGGCCGTGGAGGCCGCCGGGCGGATCGGCTATCCGGTCGTCGTGAAGGCGGACGCGGCCGGGCTCACGCACAAGACCGAGGCCGGCGGCGTGGTCCTCGACGTCGCGGACGCCGGGGCGGTGCGCGCGGCCTGCGCGACGCTGCGCGCGCGGGCGGGCGCCGAGCGCTTCCTCGTGCAGGAGCGCGTCGGCCCCGGCGTCGAGCTCCTGCTGGGCGCGCGGCGCGACGAGGTGTTCGGCCCGGTCGTCGTCCTCGGCGCCGGTGGCGTGCTCACCGAGGTCCTCCGCGACGTGTCGGTCCGGCTGGCGCCTGTGGAGGCTGGCGAGGCGGAGGCGATGCTGCGCGAGGGCGCGCGCCCGAGGCTGCTGGCCGGGCCGCGCGGGCTGCGTCCGGTGGAGCCGGGCGTCCTCGTCGGGCTGATCCAGGCCCTCGGCGCGCTCGTGGCCGCCGAGCCGCGCCTCGCCGAGGTCGACGTGAATCCGCTGATCGCGGCCGGCCGCGACGTGGTCGCGGTCGACGCGCTCGTGGTCACTCGATGAGCGGGATCTTCGCCTTGGCGTAGGTGAGCTTGTGCTTCACCAGGCCGCCCTCGACGTGCAGGATGTCGAGCCCGCGCCAGCCGCCCGGCCCACGCTTCGTCTCGAGCCGGCACACCCAGCGGATCAGCGCCTTGCCGGTCTGCGCGTCGACGAAGAGGTCCTCCGTCTCGAAGCGCATCGTTCCGAAGTCGCCCCGGAACTGCGGCACGAAGGCGGCCCGGATGGCGGCGCGGCCACGGTTGATCGTCCCGGTGAACTCCTCGTAGACGGCGTCGTCGGCCATGAGCGCCATGACACCGTCGAGATCGTTCTTGTTGAACGCGTCCGTGAAGCGGATGACGAGATCTTCGAGGCTCGCCCGATCCATGGGCGTCTTATACCATACGGCCCATGAACGACCTGTTCTACCTCACCGACGAACAGCGCATGATCCGGGACCTCGCCCGGAAGGTGGCGCGGGAGCGGGTGGCGCCCCACGCCGCGCGCTACGACGAGATGGAGACCTACCCCGAGGACTCCATGCACGCCATCACCGAGGCCGGGCTCTTCGCGGTCTGGGTGCCCGAGGCGTACGGCGGAACCGACATGGGGTGTCTGGCGCTGGCGCTCGTCTGCGAGGAGATCGCCTACGCGTGCGCGGCCAGCGGCACCCAGTACCTCGACCAGGCGCTCGGCGGGCTGCCGATCCTCACTGCCGGCACCGAGGCCCAGAAGGCCCGGTACCTGCCGGGGCTGGCCAGCGGCGAGATCCTGTCGGCCTTCTCGCTCTCGGAGCCGGGCGCCGGCTCGGACGCCGCCGGCCTCCGGACCACCGCGGTGCGGCGGGGCGACCACTACGTCCTCAACGGCTCCAAGCAGTGGTGCACCAACGGCGACCACGCCGACGTCCTGACCGTGTTCGCCACGGTCGATCCCGCCAAGCGCGCCAAGGGCGTGACGGCGTTCCTCGTGGACAAGGGCACGCCGGGGTTCGAGGTGGGCAAGAAGGAGCGCAAGATGGGCATCCGCGCCTCGCCCACGGTGGCGCTGCACTTCACCGATTGCGCGATCCCCGTGACGCAGCGGCTGGGCGCGGAGGGCGAGGGGTTCAAGATCGCGATGGCGACGCTGGACGTGACGCGGCCGGCCACGGGCGCGCTGGCCGTCGGCATCGCCCAGGCCGCGCTGGACGCCGCCGTCGGCTACGCGAAGGAGCGCCAGCAGTTCGGCCAGCCCATCGCGGCCTTCCAGGGCATCCAGTTCATGCTGGCCGACATGGCGATGTCCACGCACGCCGCGCGGTTGATGATCCACCACGCGGCCCGGCAGGTCGACGCCGGGATCCGCGGCAACACGTACGAGGCCTCGATGGCCAAGTGCTGGGCCGGCGACGCGGCCATGAAGGTGGCGACCGACGCGGTGCAGGTCTTCGGCGGCTACGGCTACACCCGCGAGTTCCCCGTCGAGCGCTACATGCGCGACGCGAAGATCATGCAGATCTACGAGGGCACCAGCCAGATCCAGCGGATGATCATCGCCAAGGAACTGCTCACTCTGTGAAGGTCGAGGTCGACGACGTCACGGTCGCGTTCGAGAGTCGCGGGCGCCGTGTCGTCGCGCTGGAGCGGATCTCCCTGCAGGTGCCGGCCGGCGAGTTCCTGTGCCTCGTCGGACCGAGCGGCAGCGGCAAGTCCACGCTGCTGCGCGTGGTGGCCGGGCTGCTGCGCCAGACCTCCGGCACGGTGCGGATCGACGCGGAGCGGCCCGGGACTCCGGCGACGGCGATGGTCTTCCAGGAGCACGCCCTGCTGCCGTGGCGCACGGTGCTGGCCAACGTCGCCTTCGGCCTCGAGAACCGCGGCGTGGGCCGGGCCGAGCGCGAGGCGCGGGCGCGGGAGATGCTGGCGCTCGTGGGGCTCTCGCGCTTCGCCCGTCACTATCCGCACCAGCTCTCGGGGGGCATGAAGCAGCGGGTCGGGATCGCACGGGCCCTCGCGAACGACCCCGAGGTGCTCCTGATGGACGAGCCGTTCGCCGCCCTCGACGCCCAGACGCGCACGATCATGCAGGAGGAGGTGCTGCGCATCTGGGCCACGCTGGGTAAGACGGTCATCTACGTCACCCACTCCCTCGAGGAGGCGCTGCTGCTGGGCGACCGCGTCGTGCTGATGACCGCGCGCCCGGGGCGGGTGAGCCAGGTCTTCCCGGTCGACCTGGGCCGCCCGCGCGGCCTCGAGGTCCGCGCCTCGCAGGCGTACGGCGTGCTGCTCGAGAAGATCTGGGCCCAGCTGCGCGACGAGGTCGTGCGCGCCATGGGCGAGGACCGGGAGGGCGCGCACCCCTGAGCCGCCGACGGCCGGCGTGGCCCGGGCCGCACTGGCTGACGATCGTCTCCCCGGTCGTGCTGGTGCTGGGCTGGGAGGCGGCGGTTGCGGCCGGGCTGCTGCGCGAGGCGTTCTTCCCGCGTCCGTCCACGGTGCTCGTCCACGCGCGGCGGCTGATCGCCGACGGGACGCTGCTCGGCCACGCGGGGCCGACGCTCGTCCGCATCGCGTGGGCGTTCTCGCTCGCCGCGGGGCTCGGCGTCACCGTCGGGCTCGCGATGGGGCTGTGGCGACGGCTGCGCGAGGGCCTCGACCCGGTGTTCGCGGTCGTCTACCCGATCCCCAGCATCCTCTTCCTGCCGCTCGTCAGCTTCGTGGTCCCGCGCGGCGAGGCGGCGCTGGTGCTCACCACCGCGGTGACGTCGTTCTTCCTCATTGCGTTCACGACGACGGAGGGCGTGCGGCAGATCGACCCGCTGGTCGTCGAGGCGGCCCGGCACTACGGCGCCCGCGGCCGCCGCCTGTTCACGGCGGTCCTGCTGCCGGGCGCGCTGCCCTACATCTTCACGGGACTGCGGCTGGGGCTCGGGTACGCGCTGATCGTCGTCGTCGCGGTCGAGATCGTGAACGCCAGCCGTGGGCTCGGCGCGCTCCTGTGGCTGTCCTGGCAGGTCCTCAAGGTCGAGGACATGTACGCGACGTTCTTCGTCATCGCCGCCCTCGGCGCCGTGCTCTCCTACGGGCTGGCCGCGCTGCGCACGCACCTCCTGCCGTGGGCGCAGGACGTGGCGGACCGATGACGGCCGTCGCCGTTCCGCTGGGCTTGCTCGCGCTCTGGGAGGTGCTGGCGCGGCTGGCCGTGCTCTCGCCGCGCTACTTCCCGCCGCCCAGCCGGGTGGGCGCCGTGCTGGTGGAGAGCTTCGCCGAGGGCGACCTCGGCGGCGAGACCCTCGTCACGCTCACGCGGCTGGCGCTGGCCTTCGCGCTGGCCACGGTGCCGGCGGTGCCGCTCGGGCTGCTCATGGGCATGGCCCGGCCGGTCCGCGCGGCGATGGAGCCGTACATCGCCGTCCTGTTCCCGGTGCCCAAGATCGCGCTCCTGCCGTTCCTGCTGATCCTGCTCGGGGTGGGTGAGCCGGCCTTCGTCCTCACCGGGGCGATCTCGGCGTTCTTCCAGATCATCATCAGCACGCTCGCCGGCGTGCAGACCATGGATCCGCGCCTGCTCGACGTCGGGCGGAACTACGGTGCCCACGGCGTGCGTTTGTTCCGTACGGTGATCCTGCCCGCCGCGCTCCCCGCGATCTTCACGGGGCTGCGACTGGGGCTCGGGCTTGCCCTGGTGACGATCGTGGCCGTAGAGTTCATCGCGGCCAAGTCCGGACTCGGCCACCTCGTCTACCGGCACTGGCAGACGCTCAGCACCCCCCAGATGTACGGCGCCTTCGCGCTGGTGGGGGCGCTGGGCCTGCTGCTCACGCGGGGCCTGCGCGCAGTGCAGGCGCGGACCCTGGTGTGGCAGGAGGATCCCGGCCGCTTGTGACTCTTCGAGGGGGAGGACCGTCATGAGGTCGTCGCGTGCGCTGTGGGTGGTCTCGCTCGTGCTCGTCGCGGTCGTCGCCGCCGGGGGCGCCGCCGCCCAGGCTCCGACCGTGAAGATCGGCTACATCCCGTCCGACTCCTTCGCCGCGCTGTACATCATGGCCGATCGCTACCTGACGCCGGCCGGGATCACCGTGCAGATGGTCCGCTTGCCCGGCGGGGCCGAGATCACGAGCCAGGTGGCGACGGGCCAGCTGCAGGTGGGCGGCTCGGGCATGGGCGCCGCCGGGTTCAACGCGGTCGCGGCCAAGCTCCCCATCGAGTTCATCGCGCCCCTGCACTTCGGGTTCCTCGAGGACTACTTCACCGTCCGCAAGGCCGCGTGGGGCACCGAGATCAAGCGCGTCGGCGACCTCAAGGGCCGGCCGGTCGGTCTCAACACGCGCGGCGCCGCCGTCGAGTGGATGCTCGACCAGGTCCTGCGGCGTGACGGGCTGACGATCAAGGACGTGCAGGTCAAGATCATGCCGTTCCCCGACATGGTGCCCGCGCTGGAGTCCGGCGCGATCGACGCCGGCATCATCACCGAGCCGTTCCCGACCCTGGCCGAGGACAAGGGCGTGGGCGTGCGACCGCTCACGAAGCCGGCCGGCGCCAAGGCGATCCCGATCACGGCCGCGTTCTGGAACGCCGAGTGGGCGAAGGGCAACGCGGACCTCGCCCACAAGGTGATGGTGGCCTACCTGCGCGCGGTGCGCGACCTCGCCGCCGACGGCGGCCGCGGCTGGACCGAGGACCGCAACGTGGAGCTCATGACGAAGTACGCCGTGACCAAGCGGGAGCTGGTCAAGAAGGCCCGGCCCCACGTGGCCGACCCGAACCTCGAGCTCGACGCCAGCACCCTCGACAGCATGCAGAAGCTGAACGCCGAGCTCGGCTACCTCAAGTACACGGAGTTCCTCACCGCCGACCGGCTCTTCACCTTCACGTATCGCGACCGCGCGGTGAAGGAGCTCGGGCGGCGCTGAGCTATGATCGAGCGCGCATGACCCCGATCCGCAGCGACACCGTCGGCAGCCTCCTCCGTCCCCGCGCGCTCGTGGAGGCGCGCGAGGCGCTGGCCGCCGGCCGGCTGTCCCCGGCCGAGTTCAAGCGGATCGAGGACGGCGCCGTGGACGACGCCGTCCGGCTGCAGGAGGAGGCGGGGCTCGACGTCGTCACCGACGGTGAGCTGCGGCGCTACGCGTTCTTCGGCCACCTCATCGACGCGCTCGACGGCTTCGACAAGTTCGGCGGCTGGGCCATCCCCTTCCACGACGAGCAGGGCGGCGAGCTCGTGTTCAAGCGGCCGGTCGTGGTGGAGAAGCTGCGCTGGCGCCGCAGCATGTGCGGCGAGGAGTTCGCGTATCTCCGGGCGCGAGCGACGCGGCCGACGAAGGTCACGCTCATCAGCGCGCAACAAGCGGCTGCGTACTACGACCCGCAGAAGTCCACCGGCGCTTATCCAACGCGCGACGCCTACCTCGCCGACGTGGTCGACATCACCCGGCGCGAGATCGAGGAGCTGGTGCGGCTGGGCTGTACCTACGTCCAGATCGACGCGCCGCAGTACGCCGCGCTGCTGGACCCGCAGCTGCGCGAGGGCTACCGCCAGCGCGGCAGCGATCCCGACCGCCTCATCGACGCGTGCATCGAGATGGACAACGCCGCGATCGGCCACCATCCGGGCGTGACGTTCGCCCTGCACATCTGCCGCGGCAACAACCAGTCGATGTTCTACGCGAGCGGCGGCTACGAGCCCATCGCGCGCGTGTTCAGCCGGAGCCGCTTCCAGCGCTTTCTCCTCGAGTACGACGACGAGCGCTCGGGCGGCTTCGAGCCGCTGCGCGCCATGCCGGAGGACCGGGAGGTCGTCCTGGGGCTGGTGACCAGCAAGAAGCCGCGGCTGGAGTCGGTCGAGGAGCTGCGGGGGCGCATCGAGGAGGCGGCGCGGGTGGTGCCGCTGGCGCGCCTGGCGCTGAGCCCACAGTGCGGCTTCGCGTCGACCATGGAAGGCAACCGCATCACGCCCGAGGACCAGCACCGCAAGCTCCACCGCGTGGTGGAGACGGCGCGCGCGGTCTGGGGGCGGTGACCGCGATCTCGAGGGAGGACTCCGATGAGACGACTGGCATTCCTGCTGCTCGCGCTGCTCGTGCTGCCGCTGCCCGCCTGGGCGCAGGCGGTGAAGCTCGGGGCGGTGGTCCCGCTCACCGGCCGCTACGGGCCGGGCGGGGCCCAGGTGCGCGCCGGCTACGAGATCGCCGTGGAGCAGATCAACGCCGCGGGCGGCGTCACGGTGGCGGGCAAGAAGGTGCCGCTCGAGCTCGTGCTGCTCGACGACGAGTCCGACGCGACCAAGACGGTGAGCCGGCTCGAGACGCTGGCCGCCCAGGGCGTGGTCGTCTATCTCGGCGGCTTCGGCTCGGACCTGCACGCGGCGGCGGCCTCGGTGGCCGAGAAGAACAAGATCCCCTACCTCGGCATCGCGTTCGCGCTGAACAAGATCCACCAGCAGGGGTTCAAGTACCTGTTCTCGCCGTTCTGGAAGTCGCCCGACATCGGCAAGCACACCCAGGGCCTGCTCTCGCTGATCCCCGCCGCCGAGCGGCCGAAGACCGTCGCGATCTTCCAGGAGAAGACGGACTGGGGCCAGGAGATGGCTGCGGCGTGGACCGAGGCCGGCAAGGGCGCCGGCTACCAGGTGGTCGTGCACGCGGAGTACGCGCCGGGCTCCAAGGACTACTCCGAGCTGATCCTCAAGGCGAAGACCGCCAACGCCGACGCCGTCTTCGCCATCCCCACGCCGCCCGACGGCATGACGATGGTGCGCCAGATGAAAGAGCTCGGCTACACGCCGAAGATGAACGTCATGATCCGCGCCTCCGACTCGCCGCCGTGGACGAAGAACCTCGGCAAGGACGGTGACTGGACGGTGCTGGCCGCCGGCTGGCACCACGCGATGAAGGCCCCCGGCGTCGCCGAGCTGAACGCGGCCCACGAGAAGAAGTTCGGCCGTCCGTCCGACCCGATCGTCGGCCCGGCCTACGCCTGCGTGCAGATCGTCGCCGCCGCCATCTCGAAGGCCGGCGCCGATCGCGAGAAGGTGCGCGACGCCGTCGCCGCGACCGACATGACCACGGTCATCGGGCCCGTGAAGTTCCGGCCGGACGGCACCGGGATCGTCCAGGCCGCCTTCGCCCAGTGGCAGAACGGCAAGCAGGAGCTGATCTGGCCCAAGGAATTCGCCACCGCGCCTCTCGCGTACCCGGCGCCTCCGTTCGCCAAGCGTTGAGGATGGTCGTGCGTGGCGTTGACGGCCGGGCCCTCGCGGCCCGCCGTCCCTCGCACGCCTGCGCATGGCTCGCCTGTCGCCGTAACTCGCTCCGGGGGCGGCTCGCTCGGCCCCCCCATCCCCCAGGGGGGGCTGGGCTGTTGGACAGCCGAATCGCTGGCGGCTCGCTCGCCGCCCCCTGCGCTCGAACGGCGACAACGGCTCGCCATGAAGCAGGCGCGCGAGGGACGGCGGGCCGCGAGGGCCCGGCCGCCAACGCCACGCACGACCAACACGCGCGGCGGACTGACGACGCCGTCCAAGATCACAGCTAGCTCACGCATGTCTCTGCTCGAAGTGCAGCGTGTGTCGAAGCGGTTCGGGGGGGTGCGCGCGGTGCATGAGGTCAGCTTCGTGGTCGAGGAGGGGGACCTCGTCGGGATCATGGGGCCGAACGGGTCGGGGAAGACCACGCTGTTCAATGTGATCGCGGGGGCGCTGGCGCCGGATGGCGGGCGGGTGCGGTTCCAGGGGCGGGAGATTGGGGGGTTGCCGCCGCATCGGGTGTGTGCGCACGGGGTGGCTCGGACGTTTCAGCTCGTGAGGCCGTTCGCCGGGCTCACGGCGCGGGAGAACGTGCTGGTGGGGCGGCTGTTCGGGCGGGCCGACGCGCGCGGTGACGCGGCCGGCGAGGCGGAGCGGCTGCTGGCGCTCGTCGGGCTCGAGGGGCGCGGTGAGATGCCGGCGGCGCAGCTCACGCTGATCGATCGCAAGCGGCTGGAGCTGGCGCGGGCCCTGGCCACCTCGCCGCGGCTGCTGCTGCTCGACGAGTTCATGGCGGGGCTCAACCCGGCCGAGACGGCGACGGCCATGGCGCTGATCCGCTCGCTCGTGCGGGACGGGCTGACCGTGCTCATGGTGGAGCACATCGTATGGGCCCTCATGGAGCTCTCGCGCCGGATCATCGTGCTCAGCGCCGGCGAGAAGATCGCCGAGGGGCCGCCCGACGCGATCGCCGCCGATCCCGCCGTCGTCGACGTTTACCTCGGCACCGACCGGGGGAGCCCGATGCGTGCTTGAGATCCGCGACCTCGACGCCGCCTACGGCGACATCCGGGTCCTCTCGGGGGTGACGCTCTCGGTCGGAGCCGGCGAGATCGTGGCCCTGCTCGGTCCCAACGGCGCCGGCAAGAGCACGCTGCTCAACGCCGTCGCCGGCCTGCTGCGCCCGCGCGCCGGCTCCATCCGCTTCGACGGTCACGACCTGGCCGCGGTGAGCCCCCACCTCATCGTCGAGCACGGGCTGGCGCTGGTGCCGGAGGGGCGGCGCCTGTTCGGCGGCATGACGGTCGAGGACAACCTCGAGCTCGGCGCATTCGCGCCGCGCGCCCGGGCGACGCAGGCGGCCGGGCTGGAGCGCGTCTTCGCGCTGTTCCCCGACCTGCGCGACCGGCGGCGCCAGCTCGTGCGCGCGCTGTCGGGCGGCCAGCAGCAGATGGTCGCGGTGGGCCGCGCGCTCATGACCAACCCCCGCCTCCTGATGCTCGACGAGCCCTCGCTGGGGATCGCCCCGCGGCTGGTGCGCTCGATCATGGAGTCGCTCGCCGAGATCAACCGGAGCGGCGTCGCCGTCTTCCTGGTCGAGCAGAACGTGCAGGCCGCGCTGGGCCTCGCCCACCGCGGCTACGTGCTCGAGTCCGGCCGCGTCGCCCGCCACGGCAGCGCCGCCGAGCTCCTCGGCGACCCGCACGTGCGCCGGGCCTACCTGGGGCCGCTCGCGGTGCGCGAGTGAGCGTCCTCGCGCAGCAGCTGCTGCTGGGACTGCTCCTCGGCGGTCTGTACGGTCTGGCCGCGGCGGGGCTGTCGCTCGTCTTCGGCGTGCTCAAGGTGCTCGACGTCGCCCACGGCGAGCTCATCATGCTCGGCGGCTACATGGCGTTCTTCGTCGTCGCCCTCCTCGGGATCGATCCGTTCGCCTCGCTGCTACTCGTGCTCCCGCTCTCGCTCCTGCTGGGGCTGACGCTCTACTGGGGTCTCTTCGGCTTCGTCGTGCGCGCCGACGAGGAGACGCGCGTGAAGAACTCGCTGCTGATCGGCTTCGGGCTGGCGCTGGCGCTGCACGCCCTCGCGGTGCAGCTGTGGACGGCCGACGAGCGCTCGATCGTCACGCCCTACGGCGGCGCCGTGCTCAGCGTCGGCGGCCTGTCGATTCCGGTGGTACGGCTGGTCAGTCTCGCGCTCGCGTTCGCGCTCATCGGCGGCCTGCACCTGCTCCTGGCCCGCTGGCGGTGGGGCAAGGCGATCCGCGCCACCGCCGAGGACTGGCAGGCGGCGCTGCTGACCGGAATCGACGTGCGCCGCGCGTACCTGCTCGCCTTCGCCATCGGCACCGCGCTGGCCGGCGCCGCCGGCACGCTGGTGACGATCGGCTACTCCGTCAGCCCGTCGATCGGTCTCGAGTGGACGCTCAAGGCGCTGATCGTCGTCGTCCTGGCCGGCCTCGGCTCGATGATCGGCACCTTCGTCGGCGGCCTCCTGCTCGGCGTCGCCGAGGCGGCCAGCGCCGCCGCGTTCGGCGGACCCTACCGGGAGGTCGTGGGGCTCGTGATCTTCGTGGTCGTGCTGGTCGTGCGCCCGCGCGGGTTGTTCGGACGATGACCGGCCTGCTCGGACGACACGAACGCCGGTGGGCGCTGGCGATCGTGGGCGCCTTCGGGCTCCTGGCGCTCTTGCCCCTGGCCGTCCGCCGCGACGACGTCCTCAACTTCGTCTTCCTGATCCTGCTCTCGATCACGCTGGCGGAGAGCTGGAACATCGTCGCCGGTTACGCGGGGCAGGTGAATCTCGGCCACGCGGCCTTCTTCGGGCTCGGCGCGCTCGTGGCGCGGACGCTGTGGATCGGCGGCACGCCGATCGCGGTCGGGCTCGTCGCCGGCGCCGCCGTGGCGACGCTCTTCGCGCTGCTGATCGGCGTGGCCGCCTTCCGGCTGCGCGGGGCCTACTTCGCCATCGGCACGCTCGCGCTCGGCGAGATCCTCCGAACGACCGTCAGCAACGTGCTGCCCGAGATCTCGACGCTGCCGGCCGCCACGATCGCGGCCTACCGGCTCACCGAGCGCTACTACCTCGCGCTGGCGCTGGCGGCGATCTCCGTGCTCGCGGTGGCGGGACTGGCGGGCTCGCGGCTGGGGCTGGGCATGCGGGCGATCCGCGAGGACGAGGAGGCGGCCGAGGCGTCCGGCGTCGGCGCGCTGCGGCTCAAGCTCACAGCGCTGGCCCTGTCCACCGGGCTGGCCGGGCTAGCCGGCGGGCTCTTCGCCTTCTACCACATCAGCTACTACCCCTCGCATCCGTTCGGCCCGCACTGGACGTTCGACGCGCTGCTCATGACCTTCATCGGCGGGGTCGGCACGCTGCACGGACCCGTGCTGGGGGCGGTGCTCTACGTCGTCCTCAAGGAATTCGTGGCGCTGCGCTGGGTCGACTTCCACCTGCTCATCTTCGGCGCGCTGTTCATCGCGATCGTCCTGCTGCTGCCGGGCGGCCTCGTGCAGGCCGGCGAGCGGTTCGCTCGCTGGGGGCGCCTCTAACGGGTCGACCCACGCGCGAGCCAGGCATCGAACGTCGTCGGGCCGCGCCGGGCCGACGGGTCCGGCAACATCACCTCGCCGGCGGCCTCCACGCCGAAGATGCCCGTGCGCCAGCTCGGGATCAGCCGGATCGACTCGCCGCGGGCCGCCAGCGTACGCCGCGCCATGTCGACGAGGTCCTCCGGCTGGGGACCGGCGAGATCCAAGGGCCGCTGCTGCGGCGGGCCGACGGCGATCTCCGCGAGCACGTCGGCGACGTCGGTGACCGCGACCGGCTGGAGTAGTAGCGGCGGGACGCTCGCGGTGTCGGCCTCCCGCGTCCAGCCGACGACCGTGCCGGCGAAGTCGTGGAACTGAGTGGCACGCAGGATCGTGTACGGAACCGACCCGGCGACGACGAGCGCCTCCTGCGCGCGCTTGCCGGCGTCGTGGGCGTTGCCGTCCAGGCGATCGACGCCCTCGATCGAGAGCAGCACGTGGTGACCCACCTTCGCCCGTCGCCCGGCGGCGAGCACGTTGCGGGTGAGCGTGGCGAACAGCGCCTGGGTCGTCTCGCGGTCGGCGGGCGGCACGGTCGTGACGTCGACGACGGCGTCGGCGCCGGCGAGGGCCTCGTCGAGCCCCCGGCCGGTCGACGCGTCCACGCCGCGCGAGCGCGCGATCACGACGGTGTCGTGCCCGGCCCGTCGCAGGACCTCGACCGTGTGACGACCCACGAAACCGATTCCCCCGACGACGGCGATGCGCATCGTTCGTCTCCCTGGAGCGGGCAGCGTTGCCCCTTGGGATGCGGGGCCGTGCGGCGGCGGTGCGCGGGTCGGACCGTTCCGGGCGTCAAGGATTTCGAACGGTTGCCGGTCGATGGTCTACAATTCGCGTACTCGCTCCGAGGAGGCCTCGATGACTCGACTCAGCCGCCGCACCTTCCTGACTACCGCCGTCGCCGGCGTCGCCGTGACGGGCGTGCCGCGGCCGCTGCGCGCCCAGGCCAGGACGTTCAAGATCGGCGCCGTGCATCCGGTCACCGGCCCGCTGGCCGAGCCCGGCCAGGCGTGCCGGCTCGGGGCGCAGATGGCGGTCGAGGCGGTGAACGCGGCGGGCGGCATCAAGAGCAAGGGCGGCATGCGGCTCGAGCTCGTGCTCGGTGACACGCAGACCAAGCCGGAGAACGGCCGCGTCGAGGCCGAGCGAGTGGTGACGCAGGGAGCCCAGATGCTGCTGGGCTCGTTCGACTCGGGCAGCACGGCCGCGATGGTGTCGGTCGCGCAGCAGCGGCGCGTGCCGTTCATCGTCGACATCGCGGCGGCCGACCCGATCACCGCCAACGTGGCGGCGTCGGTCAAGGAGGGGAAGCAGAAGGTCCAGTACGTCTACCGCAACTTCCCGACCGGCTCGTCGTTCGGACGCAAGGCGGTGCAGTACTTCACGGAGATCTTCGCCGAGGCCAAGGTCACCCCCAAGCGCGTGGTGCTCATGTACTGCAACGACCTCTTCGGCCAGAACCAGTCGCGCGGCTTCCTGGCCGCCTACAAGGCCGCGAAGCCCGCGTGGACGCTGCTCGAGGAGGACGTCATCGCGTGGCCGGAGCCTCCGTCGGACCTCTCGACCGAGGTCTCCAAGGCGAAGTCGCTGAAGCCGGACGTGATCGCGCCGATTACCCGGCCGGCCAGCGCCCAGCTCCTGTTGCCGGAGATCCGCAAGCAGCGCCTCGACATCCTCGGCATCGTGGGACCGGGCAGCCCCGGCTTCTACGAGGCGGGCCAGATCGCCATCCTGAAGGAGGACGTCGAGTACGTGATGGTCAGCAACCCCTGGGCGAACTTCAAGAACCCCAGGACCACGCAGGTCGCCGAGGACTACAGGAAGCGCTCGGGCGGCAAGACCTTCGACACCAACTCGGGCTACTCGTACGACGCCGTCAACGTCATCGCCGACGTGCTGGAGCGCGCGGTCAGCGTCGACGACCCCGACGGCATCGTCGAGGCGATCAAGAAGACGAACTTCGGCGGCGGGCTCATGCAGTACGCCGGCCCCGTCGTCTTCAACGAGCTCGGCGACAACCCCAACGCGGTGACCACGATGACCCAGATCCTCGGCCAGAAGCCGGTCGCGGTCTGGCCCCGGGAGGCCGCGCTGCAGAAGTTCGTGTTCCCGCGGCCGAAGGCCTAGCGTCTGGACCTCACGCTCGTCGCGCAGGGCCTGCTCAGCGGTCTGCTGTTCGGCGGCGTCTACAGCCTCATGGCGGTCGGCCTCACGCTGATCTTCGGCGTGATGCGGGTGGTCAACTTCGCCCACGGCGACATGATGGTGTGGGGGATGTACCTGGCCTTCCTCTTCGCCACCCGGCTGGGCGTCGACCCCTACCTGTCCTTCCCGGTGTGCGCCGCCGCGCTCTTCCTGCTCGGCGTGGTCGTGCAGCGCGGCCTCGTCGACCCGATCATCGAGGCGCCGCACGAGATGCAGATCCTCCTCATGCTGGGGGTGGCGCTCGTGCTCGAGAACGTCGCGCTGCTGGCCTTCGGTCCCGAGCCCGCCCGCGTGCGCTCGCCGCTGGCGCGCCTGACCTGGGACGTCGGCCCGCTCTACGTCGACGTGGCCCGCCTCGTCACCTTCGTGGTGGCGATCGTGCTCACGCTGGCCCTCTGGCTCTTCCTGTACCGGACCGACCTCGGGCGGCTCATCCGCGCCTCGGCCGACAATCACTACGGGGCGCTGGTGATCGGCACCGACGTGCGGCGCATCTACGCCACGGCCTTCGGCATCGGCGCCGCCTGCGTGGGCGCCGCCGGCGCGCTGGTGTCGCCGATCCTGCCCTTCCAGCCGCCGACCGGGCTGTCGCTGTCGGTGACCTCGTTCAACATCGTCATCATCGGCGGCATGGGGAGCCTCGTCGGCGCCTTCATCGGCGGGCTCCTCGTCTCGGTCGCGGAGTCGCTCGGCGCGGTGTTCCTGCGGCCCTCGCTCAAGGAGCTGTTCAGCTTCTCGCTGCTGATCGTGATCTTGCTCTTCCGGCCGGCCGGGCTGTTCGGCAAGCGCCAGCCATGAAGTGGGCGATGGCGGTGGCGCTGGCGGTGCTGCTGGCGCTGCCGGCGGTGCTGAGCGGCTACGCGGTCACGATCTTCGTCCTGATCTTCTTCTACGCGTTCCTCTCCCAGGCCTGGAACATCGTCGGCGGCTACGCCGGCCAGCTCTCGGCCGGCCACGCCGCGTTCGTCGGCGTCGGCGGCTACACGGCGGCGCTGCTCTTCGAGCGGGGGATCACGCCGTGGATCGGGATGTTCGTCGGCGGCGCGCTGGCCGCCGTCCTGGGGGCCATCGTCGGCTACCTCGGCTTCCGCTTCGGCCTGCGGGGCTTCTACTTCGTCCTGCTGACCGTGGCCTTCGCGGAGATCTGTCGCATCCTGGCCACCAACGTCGATGCCGTCGGCGGCGCCGTCGGCCTCTACATCACGTTCACCGGCGATCCGCGCCAGTTCCAGTTCCAGGACCAGCGCGCCTACTACTACATCGCCCTGGCCCTGATGCTGCTCGCCACCGGCGTCGCCGCACTGATCGAGCGGCGGCGGTTCGGGATCTACCTGACCGCCATCCGCGAGGACGAGACGGCGTGCGAGGCCCTCGGCGTCGACGTCTTCCGCTACAAGCTGCTGGCGATGGTGGTGTCGTCCTTCCTGGCCGGCCTCGGCGGGACGTTCTACGCCTTCCAGAACTTCTCGCTGCAGCCGGGCGCCGTCTTCGGCATCCCGCTGTCGGTCGAGATCGTCATCCGGCCGATCATCGGCGGGGCCGGCACCCTGCTGGGGCCGATCCTCGGCTCCTTCATCCTCACGCCGCTCGGCGAGGTGTCGCGCTCCTACTTCGGCCAGAGCGGCCTGCACGGCGCCCACCTGATCGTCTACGGCGTCCTGCTGATCTCGGTCGTGCTCTTCATGCCCCAGGGCGCCTACCCGTTCCTGCGCCGGTTGCTCAAGCGCCCATGACCGCGCCCGTCCTGCTCGACGTCTCCGGACTCAGCAAGCGGTTCGGTGGCCTGCAGGCGGTCAAGGACCTGTCGTTCACCGTCGGCGAGGGGGAGATCGTCGCGCTCATCGGGCCGAACGGCGCCGGCAAGACGACCGCGTTCGCGCTCGCCTCCGGGTTCCTCACGGCCGATGCCGGCACGGTGCGCTTCGCCGGCCGCGACCTGCGCGGCCTGGCGCCGCACCAGGTGAACGCGCTCGGGCTGGCGCGCACGTTCCAGATCATGCGGCCGTTCCCGCGACTCACCGTCGTGCGCAACGTGATGATCGCCACCCTCGGGCGCCACGCCGACCCCCGGGAGGCGGAGCGCCGGGCGCGCGCGGTGCTCGAGGAGCTGGGGCTGGCCGCCAAGGCCGACCTGCCGGCCGCCGGCCTCACGCTGGCCGAGCGCAAGCGGCTCGAGCTGGCGCGCGCGCTGGGCACCGAGCCGCGGCTGCTGCTGCTCGACGAGGTCATGTCGGGGCTGACCGAGGCCGAGACCGAGCGCATCGTCGAGCTCGTGCGGGCCATCAATCGCCGCGGCATCGCCATCCTGTTGATCGAGCACGTCATGCGGGCGGTCATGTCGCTCGCCCAGCGCATCGTGGTGCTGAACTACGGCGAGAAGATCGCCGAGGGCCGGCCGGAGACGGTGGCCGGCGACCCGCGCGTCATCGAGGCCTATCTGGGCGACGAGGAGGTCGCGCGTGCTCCGGCTTGAGGGCGTCGAGGCCGGTTACGGCGACGTGGTGGCGGTGCGCTCGGTGTCGCTGGAGGTGCGGGCGGGGGAGATCGTCGCGCTCATCGGCGGCAACGGCGCGGGCAAGACGACGACGTTGCGGACGATCGCGGGGCTCTTGCCGCTACGGCGCGGCCGCGTGGAGCTCGACGGACGGCCGATCAGCGGGCTCGGCTCGGCCGCCGTCGTCGCCGCCGGCATCGCTCACGTGCCGGAGGGCCGGCAGCTCTTCCCCTCGATGACGGTGCGGGAGAACCTCGAGCTCGGCGCCCGCACGGTGGAGGGCCGGGCGCGGCGAGCGGAGACGCTGGCGCGCGTGGTCGCACTGTTCCCGCGCCTGGGCGAGCGTCAGCAGCAGCTCGCGGGCACGCTCTCCGGCGGCGAGCAGCAGATGGTGGCGATCGGACGCGCCCTGATGGCGCGGCCCCGCCTGCTCATGCTCGACGAGCCCTCGCTCGGCCTGGCCCCGGTCGTCGTGGGCTCGATCTTCGCCAACCTGACCGCCATCAACCGCGACGGCCTCACGATCCTGCTCGTCGAGCAGAACGTCCTGCGCGCCCTGCGGCTGTCCCACCGGGCCTACGTGCTCGAGAACGGCACCGTCACGCTGGCCGGTCCCAGCGCCACGCTGCTGACCGACGAGCGGATCCGGCGCGCCTACCTCGGGCGGTGAGCGTGCAGGGCTTCGGCCCTGATCGAAGCCTTGATACCCTGCAGGGGCCATGAGCGACGAATCTCCGCCGCCGAGCGTGGCCCCGACCGCGCACGCGGAGCGGCCCGGGCTATTCCTTCGAGTGCGCGGACAGCTCTCGCTGTCGCGCGTGCAGGCGATCTTCGGCCTCATCGCCGCGCTGCTGTCGATCGGCGGCGCGCTCTACGGCTACCTCCGGCCGGGTCGGGCGCCCAACACGGGTGACGTGGTGGCCGTGGTGCAGGAGGCGCGCTCGGGCAAGACGGTGACCGACGCCACCGTCGAGGTCCTCACGCCGCGGGACGCGCTCGTGACCACGCTCGGCGCGACGAACGGCGAGGCCCGCAGCCAGATGAAGGAGGGGCCCTATCGCCTGCGCGTCACGCACCCGCGCTTCGCCACCGAGGTGCGCCAGATCCAGGTGATCGCCGGGCAGACGACCGAGGTCCGCGTCCGCCTCTCGCCGCGCGCCGCCGCCTCTCCCATCGCCCCCGCCGAGCGCGCCGTGAGCGACGGTGTCGAGACCCTGAAGAAGAAGGTCTTCCGCTAGAACGCGAAGACCCCCTTGCCGGTCGTCTGGGTGTCGAAGAGCCGGTAGGCGTCCTCGGCCTGGTCCAGGCGCCAGCGGTGGGTGAGCAGTCGGCTGAGCGGCACCTGGCGCTCGGCGATGAAGCGGGCGCACTCCTCCTGGCCGGTGTTCGAGAAGGTCCACGAGGCGTGCAGCGTGATCTGGCGTCGGAGCAGGTCGCGGCTCACGTCGAGCGTCACGTTGTTGCCCTCGCCGACGAACGCCACCCGGCCCCACGTGTCGGCGCTGCGCACCGCCTGCACGCGGGCCTCGGGATTCCCCGAGCAGTCCATCGTCGTCTCCGCACCCTCGCCCTCGGTGAGGTCGTGGATCGCGCGCACGGGATCGGTCTGGCGCGGGTCGAGGACGTGCTCGGCGCCGAGCTCGCGGGCCAGGGCGAGCCGCTCGGGGGAGACGTCGACGGCGATCACCCGGGCGCCCATGGCGCGGCCGAGCATGGTGGCGCTCAGGCCGACCGGGCCCTGACCGAACACCGCGAGGGTGTCGCGCCCCGAAACGTCCAGCCGCTTGAGCGCGCCGTAGGCGGTACCGGTGCCGCACGAGATGGCCGCGCCCTCCTCGAAGGAGATCGTCTCCGGCATCGGGACCAGCGTCGAGGCCGGGACCTTCATGAGCGGCGCGTGGGCGCCGTGGCCCGTCATGCCGTACACGGTGATGCCGGCCCGGCAGAGCTGTGACCAGCCGATCCGGCAGTGCTTGCAGCGCCCGCAGCCCTTGTAGTGATGGTTCATCACGCGCTGGCCGACCAGCCCGGGGTCGACGCCGGCCCCGATGGCCTCCACGACCCCGCACGGCTCGTGGCCGCCGATCACGGGCGTCCCGCCACCCCCCAGCCCCAGCCCACCGGCCGCGTTGCCCGTCGCCCGATAGGGATGCAGGTCGCTCCCGCACATCCCCGACGCCTTGATCGCCAGCACGACCTCGCCCGGCCCCGGCGTCGGATCCGGAAACTCCTGGACCTCGAGCTTGCGATTCCCGAGAAACACGATTCCCCGCATGACGTCCCTCCTCCCGCTCGGCCAAACTCTAGCGCACGCGCTCCCCCTCGGAGCCACTTTCGCCAGGCCGAAGCCGGTTACACTAAGGGCCGCATTTTGAAGGCACGCGTCACGCGCGCCGGCTCTGCCGGCCCCATCTGGTTTTGGGAAGGTTGCGGAGGGCGGAGGACACCGATGGAAGCAGTCGCAGTATCGAGGGGCGCCACGGCTCCGCCGGGGCGCCCCGAGCCACCCCGGGGGGCATGGGGGGCCCTTTCGAGGCCCCCCATTCCAACATGACCTCGCCGATCATCACCGAGTCGGTCCGTCGTCTGGTCGAGCGTCGCGATCTGTCGCGCATCGAGGCGGCGGCGGCGATGGACGCCATCATGTCGGGCTCCGCCACCAACGCCCAGATCGCCGCCTTCCTCACCGCGCTGCGCATGAAGGGCGAGACGGTCGAGGAGCTCATCGGCTTCGCGCAGGTCATGCGGCAGAAGGTCGTGCGCATCCGCACCCGCGGCGACGAGGTGGCGGCGCTCACCGGGACCGATCGCGAGATGCTCATCGACACCTGCGGCACCGGCGGCGACGCCACCGGGACGTTCAACGTGTCCACGGCCACCGCGTTCGTGGTGGCGGGGGCGGGGCTGCGCGTGGCCAAGCACGGCAACCGCTCGGTCTCCTCGCTGTGCGGCTCCGCGGACGTCGTGGAGGCGCTCGGCATCAACCTGGAGCTGACCCCGCAGAAGGTGAGCCGCTGCGTCGACGAGGTCGGCGTGGGCTTCCTCTACGCGCCGCTGCTGCACACCGCGATGAAGCACGTGATGCCGGCCCGCCGCGAGATGGGCATCCGCACGGTGTTCAACATGCTGGGCCCGCTGACGAACCCCGCGGGCGCCAACGCGCAGATCATCGGCGTCTACGCCGCGGCGCTGACCGAGCCGCTGGCCCGGGTGCTCGCCGAGCTCGGCACGGTGCGCGCGTTCGTCGTGCACGGCGCCGACGGCCTCGACGAGATCTCCAACACGGGGGAGAGCCAGGTGTCGGAGGTGCGCGACGGCGCGGTCCGGACGTCCACGGTCCGCCCAGAGGACTTCGGGCTGCCCCGCGCCTCCATCGCCGACCTGCGGGGCGGTGACCGCGAGCAGAACGCCCAGATCATCCGCAGCCTGCTCGAGGGCGAGCCGGGGCCGCGCCGCGACATCGTGCTCATGAACGCCGCCGCGGCGCTGGTGGCGGGAGGGCGCGTGCGGGAGCTGAAAGAGGGAGTGGCCTTGGCGGGGCAGTCGATCGACGGCGGCGCCGCCCGCGCCAAGCTGCAGGCGCTGGTGGGGCTCAGTCAGCAGCTGGCCCAGGACAAATAAAAAAGACCGCGCCCACAGGGGCGGATGGGCGCGGTCGAGTCGGGCGAGTTGCACGACGGGCAGCCGGTCTCATTTGTTCCCCGGCTTCCCACCGTTTCCCCGCCTGAACTCGGTCCAGACGGAGAGCAAGAGCCGTACCGACGGCGAAATGCGCGTGATTCGTCGCTCGACACGGCTGACGCGGTGCAACGCGTTACCGAATGTTGACACCGGCCGCGAGTCGGAGATAATCCCTTACCTTCTCGTCGGGTCATCCTGTTGGGCAGCCGAAGCGGAGGGACTCAATGACGCGATCGCTCCGGTGCGCGTTCCCCGTCCTCGTCGTCGTGCTGGCGCTCCTGACGCCGGCTCGTCCTGCCACGGCGGCTCCCGAGGGGACCCTCACCTGGGCCGTGCACATCTCGCTCGCCCCGACGTTCTTCGATCCCGCCGAGACCCCCGGACTCATCACGCCGTTCATGGTGCTCTACGCCATGCACGACGCGGTGGCCAAGCCCATGCCCGGACAGTCGTTCGCCCCGAGCCTGGCCGAGTCGTGGACCCAGTCCAAGGACGGGCTCACGGTCGACTTCGTCCTACGCAAGAACGTGCGCTTCCACACCGGCGACGCGATGACCGCCGAGGACGTGAAGTTCTCGTTCGAGCGCTACCGGGGCGCCGGCGCCAAGATCCTCAAGGACAAGGTCGCCGCCGTCGAGACGCCCGACCCGCACCGGGTTCGGTTCCGGCTGAAGCAGCCGTGGCCGGACTTCATGACCTTCTACGCCACCCCCGCCACGGGAGCGGCGTGGGTCGTGCCGAAGAAGTACGTCGAGAAGGTGGGGGACGAGGGGTTCAAGAAGGCGCCGGTCGGGGCCGGGCCGTACAAGTTCGTGGCGTTCCGCCCCGGCGTCGAGCTGGTGCTGGAGGCCCACGAGGGGTATTGGCGCAAGTCGCCCACCGTCAAGACGCTCGTCCTGCGGGTGATCCCGGACGAGGCCACGCGGCTGGCTGCCCTCAAGCGGGGCGAGGTCGACATCGCCTACAGCATCACGGGGCCATTGGCGGAGGAGCTCAAGCGCACGCCCGGCCTGCAGCTCAAGCCGACGTACATGCCGTTCACCTCGTGGCTGGTGCCCGTCGACCAGTGGGACCCCAAGTCGCCCTGGCACGACCGGCGGGTGCGGCAGGCGGCCAACCTCGCCATCGACCGTGACGGCATCAATCAAGCCGCGTACCTTGGGCTCGCGAAGGTCGCCAACAGCATCATCCCGAGCCAGATGGATTACTTCTGGCAGCCGCCGGCACCGAAGTACGACGCCGCGCAGGCCCGGAAGTTGCTGGCAGAGGCGGGGTACCCGAACGGGTTCGACGCGGGCGAGCTGAGCGGCGACATGATCTACGGCTCGGCGATCGGCGAGCCGTCGGTGAACTACCTGAATGCGGTCGGCATCCGGGTGCGGCTGAGACTGATGGAGCGCGCAGCCTACTACAACGAGTACGGCGAGAAGAAGCTCCGGGGGGTCCTCTACACGGGCAGCGCGGCGTTCGGCAACGCCGCGACCCGGATGGAGAACTACATGATCGGCGGCGGTCGCTACGTCTACGGCAGCCACCCGGACATGGACGGCCTCTTCAGCGAGCAGGTCAACGAGCCGAACCCCCGCGTGCGCCAGCAGATCCTGACGAAGATCCAGCAGATGGCCAACGAGCGGGTGACGTTCATCCCCGTGATGGAGACCGCGTTCCTCAACGGCGTGGGCCCCCGCGCCGAGGTCCACGGGCTCAACGTGATCCCCGGATTCGCGTATTCGGCTCCGTACGAGGACCTGAAGGTCAAGAAGAAGTAGAGGGAGGCGACGACGATGCGCCGATTCGTCCTCCGTCGTGCGGCGTACGCCGCGCTGTCCTTGTTCCTGCTGTCGATCACCATTTTCCTGTTCGTGCGCGTGACCGGCGACCCCACCGTCCTGCTGGTGGAGCCGGGCGCGAGCAAGGCCGACCTCGAGGCCCTGCGGCACGACCTGGGGCTGGACCGCTCGCTGGTGGTCCAGTACGGGACGTTCCTGCGCGACGTGGTGCGGGGCGACTTCGGCCGCTCGTTCTACTACCGCACGCCGGTCCTGGAGCTGTACGTCTCCCGTCTGCCGAACTCACTCTTGCTGGCCGCGGCCGCCATGGTGTTCTCGCTGCTCATCGGCATCCCGAGCGGCATCATGGCCGCCGTGCGCGTGGGCGGCTGGTGGGACAGTGCGGGCAAGATGTTTGCCCTGCTGGGCCTCTCGATGCCGTCGTTCTGGGTGGGGCTGCTGCTGATCCTGTTCTTCTCGGTCTACCTGGGCTGGCTGCCCTCGTCCGGCTCGGGCACGGCCCTGCACGTGCTGATGCCCGCCTTCGCGCTGGGCTGGTACTTCGCGGCCGCCCACATGCGGCTGGCCCGCTCGTCGATGCTCGAGGTGCTCGGCTCCGAGTACGTCAAGCTCGCGCGCCTCAAGGGGCTCCCGGAGGCGCGCGTCATCGCCAAGCACGCCTTCAAGAACGCCCTCATCCCCGTCCTCACGCTGGCTGGCATCAACCTGGTGCTCATGGTCAACGTGGCCGTCGTGGTGGAGACGGTCTTTGCGTGGCCGGGGATTGGCCGGCTGCTCTACGAGGGAATCGCCTTCCGCGACTTCCCGGTGGTTCAGGCGACCGTCCTGCTCGGGGGCTCCATGATCGTCGTCGTCAACCTGGTGATCGATCTCCTCTACGCCGTCATCGATCCGAGGATCCGCTATGAGCGTTAGCCCAGCCCCGGCGAGTCCGGCCCCGGTCGTCTCGGTCCCGCTGAGTCGGCGCCTGTCGGCATTCCGCACGGAAGGCCTGCCGATACTGCCGATCGCGATCCTGGTGACGTTGGCGATCCTGGCCATCTTCGCCGAGCTGATCGCGCCCCACAATCCGGAGATCGGCTCGCTGTCGCAGCGCTTCAAGCCGCCGGCGTGGATCCAAGGAGGCAGCACCGCGCACCTGCTCGGCACCGACCACATCGGCCGCGACGTGCTCTCGCGGCTGATCTTCGGCGCCCGGGTGTCGATGATGGTCGGGTTCACGGCGGTCATCATCGCCGGGGTGCTCGGCAGCACGCTCGGGATCCTCTCCGGCTACCTCGGCGGCTGGGTCGACCAGGTGATCATGCGCATCACCGACACCTGGCTGGCGTTGCCGGCGTTGACGTTCGCGATCTTCCTGGCCGCGATCGTGGGGCCGAGCGAGTGGAACATCGTCATCATCCTCGGCGCCGTCTACTGGACCCGGTACGCCCGCGTCATTCGGGGCGAGGTGCTCTCGCTGAAGGAGCGCGACTTCGTCCGGCTCGCGATCGTGGCCGGCTGCTCCAAGCGGACGATCATGCGTCGGCACCTGCTGCCCAACGTGGCGAACACCGCCATCGTGCTGGCCACGCTCATGCTGGGCGTCGTCATCGTGAGCGAGGCGGCGCTGTCGTTCCTCGGCGTCGGCGTCCCGCCGCCCAAGCCGGCCTGGGGGCTGATGCTGGCCGACGGCAAGAAGGGCCTGATGGCCGGCTACTGGTGGCTGACGGTCTTCCCCGGCGTCTGCATCGTGATGATGGTGCTCGCCGCCAACCTCCTCGGCGACTGGCTTCGCGTGAAGCTGGACCCGCAACTCCGTCAGCTGTGAGCGACGCCCTCCTCGAGCTCGACCGGCTGTCCGCGCACTACGTGACGGCCCGGGGGACCCGCGTCGTCCGCGCGGTCGACGAGGTCTCCCTCACGCTTCGCAAGGGCGAGACGCTCGGCGTCGTCGGCGAGTCGGGCTCGGGCAAGACCACGCTGGCGCTGGCCATCTTGAGATTGCTGCCCACGGCGGCGCGCATCGTGAGTGGCGCCATGCGCTTCGACGGCGAAGACTTGTTGGCGAAGTCGCCGAACGAGATGCGGAAGATCCGCGGCAAGCGCATCGCCATGATCCTGCAGGACCCCATGGCCTCGCTGAATCCGCTCTTCACGGTGGGCGACCAGGTCGGCGAGCCGCTGCGCGTCCACGAGCACGCCTCCCGCCGGAGCGCGCGGGAGCGGGCGGGGGCCCTGCTGAAGTCGGTGAAGATCCCGGCCGCCGCCCAGCGGCTGCGCGAATACCCGCACCAGATGTCGGGCGGCATGCGCCAGCGCATCGTCGGCGCCATCGCCATCTCGTGCGAGCCCCAGCTGCTCATCGCCGACGAGCCGACCACCAGCCTCGACGTGACCATCCAGGCCCAGTACCTGAAGCTGCTCCGCGAAATCCAGCGCGAGCACGGCCTGGCCCTCATCTTCATCACTCACAACCTCGGGATCGTGGCGCGTATGTGTGACAGCGTGGCCGTCATGTACGCCGGACGAGTGATCGAGGCGGGGCCGGTGCGGCGGATCTTCAACGCGCCGGTGCATCCCTACACGCGCGCGCTGATCGAGTCGATCCCACGGCTCGGCGAGGGCCCCGAGCGGCTCACCGCCATCGACGGTCAGCCGCCCGACCTGGCCTCGCTGCCCACCGGGTGCTCGTTCCAGGTCCGCTGTCCTCGGGTCATGGACCACTGCCGCGAGGAGGCGCCGCCCGCGTTCGACATCGCCGCGCAGCACACCGCGCGCTGCTGGCTGGCCCGCCCATGACGACGCTCCTCGAGGCCCACAACCTCACGAAGCACTTTCCGCTCCGCCGCGGGCTGTTCGGCGCCGACCCCGGGGCCGTGCGCGCCGTCGACGGCGTGTCGTTCGCGATCGAGGCCGGCCGCACCCTCGGCGTGGTCGGGGAGTCGGGCTGCGGCAAGTCCACCACGGCCAAGCTGATCCTGAAGCTGGAGGAGCCCACCGCGGGCGAGATCCGCTTCGAGGGCCGCGCCCTGCACACGCTGGACGCCGGCGGCCTCCGCCAGTATCGCCGCTCGGTGCAGGCGGTCTTCCAGGACCCGTTCGCCTCGCTGAACCCGCGCATGCGGGTCGACGCGATCATCGCCGAGCCGCTGATCACGAACGAGAAGCTCGATCGGATCACGGTCCGCAATCGCGTGGCCAAGCTGCTCGACATGGTCGGCTTGCCCGCGCGGTCCGCCGACCTCTTCCCGCACGAGTTCTCGGGGGGCCAGCGCCAGCGCATCGCCATCGCCCGCGCGCTCGCCCTCTCGCCGAAGCTCGTCGTGCTCGACGAGCCGGTGTCCGCGCTCGACGTCTCGATCCGGGCCCAGATCCTCAACCTGCTCGTGGACCTGCAGCGGGACCTCGGGCTGGCCTACCTCTTCATCGCCCACGACCTGGCGGCCGTGGCCCACATGAGCCACTCCATCGCGGTGATGTACCTCGGCCAGCTCGTCGAGTACGGGCCCGCCAAGACGGTGGCCACGGATCCCAAGCATCCCTACACCCAGGCGCTCTTCTCGGCAGCGCTCCCCTCGCACCCCGACGAGTCGCGGGACGAGATCATCCTGACCGGCGAGGTCCCGAGCCCTGTGAACCCGCCGTCCGGGTGCCGCTTCCACCCGCGCTGCCCGCACGTCCTCCCGCGGTGCGCGCCGGAGGTCCCGAAGCTACGGCCGACCCACGGCCGAGAGACCGCCTGCCACCTGTACGAGCAGGTGTCCTAGCAGTATATTGTTGAAATATATGAAGTTAATCTGGTAGTACACTGCTACCCGTGCGGTAGTAGAATGCTACCAGGAGGTGCGGGATGCCGGCACCCGTGAAGGTCTCCGACAAGCTCCTGGTCCTCGCACGACAAGAGGCCAGGGACGCCCACCGTTCGATCACCGCCCAGATCGAGCACTGGGCGACCCTGGGGCGTGCCGTCGAAGTCCTGCTGTCCTACAGCGACGTGCTCGCGCTCAAGCGGACGGGGCAGGCGCTGCCGCTGCCCGTGCACGTGCATCCCGACGACGTACACGCGCGCCTGGCAAGCCTCGGCGCCGAGCCGGACCGCGGGGCCGTGCGCGCGAGAATCCGCGCCGCGGGGCCCGTCTACGAGGCCGCGGACGAGCCGGGGTTGATCGCGGAGGTCCGGCCCGACGGACGCCGCATCCTCGGTCGGATGGAAGGCCGGCGATTCGTTCCCGTGGAGGACGAGCCCACTGGTTGATATGGGGGGCCTCGAACGGGCCCCCCAAGCCCCCCCGGGCGGCTCGGGGCGCCCCGGCGGAGCCGTGGCGCCCCTCGATACCCGACACCCTCCCAGGTGAGCGTCCCGCCGCTCGGGCCGATCCGCGTCGCGCTGTCGAGCGGGCCCGTGTTGGTCTTCCTGGCCGGCCCCAACGGGGCGGGCAAGTCCACGTTCTTCGAGACCTATCTGGCCGACCTGGGCTTGCCCTTCGTCAACGCTGACCGGGTCGCGGCGGCGCTCCGGTCGGCCGATCCGAACGCGCCGGCCGACGAGATCGACCGCCGGGCGTTCACGGACGCCGAGCACCTGCGGTCGGCCTTCGTCGAGGCCGGCCTGTCGTTCTGCACGGAGACGGTTTTCTCGGATCCGGCGGGCGCGAAGCTCGGCTTCCTGGAGCGCGCGCGCCGGCGCGGGTTCACCGTCTTCGTCGTCTTCATCGGCCTGGTGAGCGCCACCCTGTCGATCGCGCGCGTCGTCCAGCGGGTCCGCGAGGGCGGCCACGACGTCCCCGACGACAAGCTGCTCGCCCGCTTCCCCCGGACGCTCGCGAACCTCCGGGCGGCGCTGCCGCTGGCCGACGAGGCCTTCGTGTTCGACAATAGCTCGGCGGAGACGCCCTATCGCCTGGTCGCCGTCTACGCGCAGGGCCGCCTGGTCAGCCGTCATCCGCCGCTCCCCCCGTGGGCCGAGGGCCTGCCCGGGCTCGGACCCTCGCCGGCCGGCTCCGGAAATCGGGTTGCCGGGGCCGAAGATTCGGATCTACAATGAGCGCGATCGTCGCGGTTGCGCCCATGTCCTCGTCGTCGTTGCCCTGACGCTCCCGAGAATCGGCGCTGGTCGCGGCATCGCCGCCGGTCGAGAGTTCTAGAACACCGACAGAGGAGTCGAGTGAACGGACGCGTGCCGCGTTATCACCGCATCGCCGAGTCCCTGCGCGAGCGCATCCGCGGCGGGGAGTGGACGGCCGGCGCGCCCCTGCCGAACCAGCGCCGCCTCGCCCGGGACTTCGGCGTGACCCTCATGACCCTGCGGCAGGCGCTCGAGCTTCTGGAGCGCGACCACCTCATCACGCGCCGGCACGGCCTCGGCACGTTCGTGGCCGCGCCGACCATCGACTACGAGATCACCAAGCTCCGCCGCTTCGCCGGCGACCTCTCCGCCCGCGGCGAATCCGTGTCCACGCGCGTGCTCGCCGCGCGCCCGGCGGTCGCCGACCGGCGCGTGAGCGCGGCGCTCGGGCTGCCCGCCCGCGCGCGCGTCGTGATGGTCGAGCGGCTGCGCCTCGTCGACGACCATCCGATGAGCCTGCAGCGCTCGTTCCTGTCCGCCCGCGTCGGCGAGGAGGTCCTCACCTCCGACCTCGTGGAGACGCCGCTCAGCCAGGTGCTCGAGTTCAAGCTGGGCATCGTGATCGTGCGGGCTCACGAGGCGGTCTCCGCCATTCGCCTCGGGCCGCGGGAGGCGGGTGAGCTCGGCTGTCCATCGGGGGCGCCGGCCTTCGAGTCCGAGCGTGTGTCGTTCGACGCCGCCGGCCTGCCTGTCGTCTTCGATCGCGTCTTCATCCCGGGCGATCGTTTCCGCATCACCCGTGACGTGCAATACGACTCTCAGCCGCCACTTCCAGGAGCCACCACGACATGAAGATTCTGGTCATGGTCAAGCAGGTCCCCGACACCGCCACCCAGGTGAAGATCGGCGGTGACGGCAAGCAGATCGAGACCGCCGGCATCACGTGGATCGTCTCGCCCTACGACGAGTTCGCCGTCGAGGAGGCGCTGCGGATCAAGGAGAAGCGCGGGCAGGGCGAGGTCGTCGCCGTCGCGCTCGGGCCCGACCGCGCCAAGGAGGCGCTGCGCTCGGCCCTCGCCATGGGCTGCGACCGCGCCATCCATGTCAACGATCCGGCGCTGGCCGCGGCCGACACGCTGACGACCGCGCGGGCGCTGGCCGCCGTCGTCAAGCAGGAGACGCCGCAGCTCGTGCTGTGCGGTCGCCAGGCGATCGACGACGACATGGGCGCGGTCGGCGCCCAGCTGGCCGAGGTCCTCGGCTGGCCGTGCGCGTCGTGGATCATGGAGGAGGCGGTCGACGGCGACGCCAAGAGCGTGCGGGTCGGGCGCCAGGTGGAGGGCGGGCTCGAGGTCTTCGAGCTGCCGCTGCCGGCCGTCGTCTCGGCCCAGAAGGGCATGAACGAGCCGCGCTACCCGACGCTGAAGGGGATCATGGGCGCGAAGAAGAAGGAGATCAAGGACGTGAAGGCCGCGGAGCTTGGGCTCGCGTCCACGACGCCGGAGCTGAGCATCACCGCGCTGGAGGCGCTGCCCGCGCGGCCGCCGGGCCGGATCATCCCGGGAGAGACGAAGGACGCCGTGAAAGAGCTCGTCCGCGCCCTGCGCGAGGACGCGAAGGCTATTTAGGGGGACATGACAATGGCTGGCGCGTTCTGGTGCGTGGTCGAGGACGATCGCAAGGGGATGCCCAAGAAGGTCATGGCCGAGGTCATCGGTGAGGCCGCGCGCCTTGGCGGTCCCGTCGAGGCGGTGTGGCTCACCGACAAGGCGAGCGACGAGGGGCTGCAGCAGCTCGCCGGCTGGGGCGCCGGCAAGGTGTGGCTGCTCGAGAACGCGGGCCTGGCGCCCTACCGCGGCGAGGTGTGGGTGCCGCCGGTCGCGGAGCTCGCGGCCAAGGAGTCGCCGAAGGCGATCCTGGCCCCGGTCACGAGCCGCCAGCGGGAGTTCATGGCCCGCCTGGCCGCCCGCCTGGGCGTGGGGCTGTCGGCCGACTCGGTCGCGCTCGCGCTAAACGGCGACACGCTGACGGCGACCCGGCCCGTTTACGCCGGCAAGCTGCTCTCGAAGGTGACGTGGGCGAAGCAGCCGTGGATGGCGACGCTGCGGCCGAACGTGTTCAAGCCGGCCGAGGCCCAGGCGGGAAAGAGTCCCGCGGTCGAGCGGCCGTCGTTGACGGTGCCGGCGGCGCAGATGAAGTTCATCGAGCGCCGCGAGGAGGCCTCTACCGGTCTGCCGGAGCTGACCGAGGCCGAGATCGTGCTCTCGGGCGGTCGCGGCATGAAGGGACCCGAGAACTACGTGATCCTGGAGGAGCTGGGCGGCATCGTCGGCGCCGCGGTCGGCGCCTCACGCGCCGCGGTGGACGCCGGCTGGCGGCCCCATCGCTTCCAGATCGGCCAGACGGGCCGGACGATCTCGCCGAAGCTCTACATGGGCTTCGGCGTCTCGGGCGCCATCCAGCACCTGGCGGGGATGCGGACGTCGAAGGTCATCGTCGCCGTGAACAAGGATCCCGAGGCTCCCATCTTCAAGATCGCCGACTACGGCATCGTGGGCGATCTGTTCGAGGTCGTGCCGGAGCTGACGAAGGAGTTCAAGCGGCTGCTGGAGAAGTAGCCCCGAGGCGACCATGAAGCTGCAGTTGACCGACGAGCAGGCGATGGTCCAGGCGATGGCGCGGGAGTTCGCGCAGGCGCACGTCGCACCCATCGCTGCCGAGATCGACCGCGACGCCCGCTTTCCGCACGAGACGGTCAAGCGGATGGGCGAGCTCGGGCTCATGGGCATCGCGGTGCCGGAGCGCTGGGGCGGGGCTGGCGGCGACGTCGTGTCCTACGTGGTGGCGTTGGAGGAGATCGCGAAGGCCTGCGCCTCCCACGCCGTCATCATGTCCGTCAACAACTCGCTGTACGGCGACCCCGTGCTGACGTTCGGGACCGACGAGCAGCGCGCGCGCTTCCTCAAGCCCGTCGCCTCCGGCCACGCGCTCGGCTGCTTCGCGCTCACCGAGCCCCAGGCCGGTTCCGACGCCTCCAACCAGGCCACGACGGCCCGGCGCGACGGCGACCACTACATCGTCACCGGGCGCAAGCTCTTCATCACCAACGGCCGCGAGGCGACGTTCGCCCTGGTGTTCGCCCAGACCGACCGGCAGCAGGGCCACCGGGGCATCTCGGCGTTCGTCGTCGAGAAGGGGACGCCGGGCTTCACGGTGTCGAAGACCGAGGACAAGCTCGGCATCCGAGCCTCCGACACGGCCGAGCTGGTCTTCGAGGAAGTCCGGGTGCCCGTCGCCAACCGGCTCGGCGACGAGGGCCAGGGCTTCCGGATCGCGCTGACCGCCATCGACGGCGGCCGCATCGGCATCGGGGCGCAGGCCGTCGGCATCGCGGCCGGCGCCTACGAGCGGGCGGTGGCCTACGCCCGCGAGCGCCGGGCGTTCGGCGTCACCATCGGCCAGCACCAGATGGTGCAGTGGATGCTGGCCGACATGGCGATCGCCATCGACGGCGGCCGCCTGCTGTGCCTGCAGGCCGCGGCTCTCAAGGACCGGGGGGTGCCGTTCACGAAGCAGGCCGCGATGGCCAAGCTCTTCTGCGCCGAGATGGCGATGAAGGTCACGACCGACGCCATCCAGGTCCACGGCGGCTACGGCTTCATCAAGGACTACGAGGTGGAGCGCTACTTCCGCGACGCCAAGATCACCGCGCTCTACGAGGGGACCTCGCAGATCCAGAAGCTCGTCATCGCGCGCGAGGTGCTGGACGCATGATCGCCAGCGTGGCCGGCTTCGCCGACTACTTCGAGAGCGTGCGGCGGCGTACCCACGAGTTCTTCCGGGCGATCCCGCCCGGGCGCGTCGACTGGGCTCCGCGGGAGGGTGAGTACACGTGCGGCGACATCGTGCGCCACGTGGCCGCCGCCGAGGCCATGTTCGTAGGCGCCGTGGTCGACGGCGTCTGGCGGTACGGCGGCCACGCACGGTCGTCGGCGCCGACCCTCGACGCGGCGCTCGCCTGGCTCGACGCGGGGCACGCGGCAGCCGCGGCCCGGCTGCGCGCGCTCGGCGACGGCGTGCTGACCGAGACGCGGCCGGCGCTCGAGCCCCGCGGTCGCCCGGTGCGCGCGTGGCGGCTGCTGCTCGCCATGACCGAGCACGAGGTGCACCACCGCAGTCAGCTCGCCTCGTACCTGACGTGGATGGGCGTGGAGGCGCCCGACATCTTCGGCCTGGGCGTGGAGGACGTGGAACGCTTGACCGCCCACGGGGCGGGGAGGGAACGATGAGTCGCGAGTCCGAGCGGCCCGTCCGGTTCGAGTCGCTGTCCGGCATTCCGGTCGAACCGCTCTACACGCCGGAGAGCCTGGGCGACTGGTCGTACGAGCAGAAGCTGGGTCGCCCCGGCGAGTACCCGTTCACGCGGGGCGTGTACCCGACGATGTACCGCGGGCGCCTGTGGACGATGCGGATGTTCGCCGGCTTCGGACGGCCCGAGGACACGAACGCGCGCTTCAAGTACCTGCTCGCCCAGGGGCAGACGGGACTCTCGACGGCCTTCGACATGCCGGCCCTCATGGGCTACGACGCCGACCATCCACGGGCGCGGGGCGAGGTCGGCAAGGAGGGCGTGTCGATCTCCACGCTGGACGACTTCCAGCGGCTCTTCGCCGACATCCCGCTGGGTGACGTCACCACGTCGATGACGATCAACTGCACGGCGTCGGTCGCGCTGGCGATGTACCTGGCCGTCGCCGACGCGCAGGGCGTGGCGTGGGACCGCCTGGGCGGCACCATGCAGAACGACATGCTGAAGGAGTTCATCGCCCAAAAAGAATGGATCTGTCCGCCCGATCCTGCCGTTCGGATCGTCACGGACATGATCGAGTTCACCTCTCAGCATGTTCCTCGTTTCAACCCCGTCTCGATCTCCGGCTACCACATCCGCGAGGCCGGGTCGACGGCGGTGCAGGAGCTGGCCTTCACGCTGGCCGACGGCCTCGGCTACGTCGAGGCGGCGCTCGCCCGGGGGCTCGACATCGACACCTTCGCGCCGCGGCTGTCGTTCTTCTTCGACATCCACAACGACTTCTTCGAGGAGATCGCCAAGCTGCGGGCGGCCCGGCGGATCTGGGCCCGCTTCATGAAGGAGCGCTACCACGCGCGCAGGCCGGAGTCGATGCGGCTGCGCACGCACACGCAGACCGCCGGCGTGTCGGCCACGGCCCAGCAGCCGCTGAACAACGTCGCCCGCGTCGCCCTGCAGGCGCTGGCCGCGGTGCTGGGCGGCGCTCAGTCGCTGCACACCAACTCCTACGACGAGACGTGGGCGCTGCCGACCGAGGAGGCGGTGACCGTCGCGCTGCGCACGCAGCAGATCATCGCCGAGGAGACGGGGGTCCCGCTCACCGCCGACCCGCTGGGCGGGTCGTACTACCTGGAACGCATGACCGACCAGATGGAGGCGGCCGCGCTCGAGTACATCGCGCGGATCGACGCCATGGGCGGCATGGTGCGCGCGATCGACGAGGGCTATCCGCAGAAGGAGATCGCCGACGCCGCCTACCGCTACCAGCTCATGGACGACCGGGGCGAGAAGGTCACGGTGGGCGTGAACAAGTACGTGATGCAGGACGAGCGGCCGATCAACTACCTGCGCATCGACGAGGCGGTCGAGCACGAGCAGATCGAGCGGGTGGGGCGCTTCAAGGCCGGGCGTGACATGGCGCGGGTGGAGCGGCGGCTCAAGCAGCTCGCCGAGACGTGCCGCCAGGGCGGCAACGTCATGCCGGTCCTGGTCGACGCCGTCAAGGATTATGCGAGCCTGGGCGAGATCTCCGACGTCTATCGCCAGGTCTTCGGTCTCTACCGCGAGCCGATCATCTTCTAGCGCGAGCGATGAAACGGCCCCATCTGCCTCGTTGGCTCCTTCGGCCCTCCCTGAGGCGTACGCGGCGTACGCCTCAGTCGGGTCCTCAGTCGCCGCCTCGCATCTGGGGCCTTTTGATCGCTCGCGGGAGCCTCGGGACTCATGATTGAGCTAAGAGAACGGTCGTGGGGAGTACGAGTCCGCTCCGGCGGATTCGAGGTCGCCCTCCGCCGTTGCGGCCACCTTTTGCGGACACGGTCATGGGACCCATCACACAGAGTGTTGCACTTGCGATCGGCGCGCGCTGCGGTGCGGGATATGCCGCACGGGCGATACGGTGGAGGAGAACTGGAATGAGTGACCCGATCCGGATTCAGAGGACGACGAGCAAGAAGGAGCGGCCGAAGGACAAGGACCTGGCGTTCGGCACGGTCTTCACGGACCACATGTTCGTGGCGAACTTCGAGGAGGAGAAGGGCTGGTACGACCCGCGGATCGAGCCCTACGCCCCGCTGCCGCTCGACCCGGCCACCGCGGTGCTGCACTACGGCCAGTCGCTCTTCGAGGGGCTGAAGGCGTTCCGCGGCAAGGACGGTCGCATCCGCCTGTTCCGGCCGCAGAAGCACGTCGACCGGCTCAACCGCACGGCCCAGCGGATGTGCATCCCGACGATCGACCCCGACCTGATCCTCAAGTCGTGGACGACGCTGGTCGACCTCGACCGGGAGTGGGTGCCGTCGGCGGTCGGGACCTCGCTCTACATCCGGCCGACCGTGATCGCCAGCGAGCCGTTCCTCGGCGTGCGCCCGGCCCGGCAGTACCTCTACTACGTGATCGTGTCGCCGGTCGGGCCGTACTACCCGGAGGGCCTCGCCCCCACCAAGATCAAGGTCATCGACAACTACGTGCGGGCGGTCGCCGGCGGGCTCGGTGAGGCGAAGACCTCGGCGAACTACGCGGCGAGTCTCTACGCCGCCGAGGAGGCCAAGCACGAGGGCTTCACGCAGGTGCTGTGGCTCGACGGGGTGGAGCACAAGTACATCGAGGAGGTCGGCACCTCCAACATCATGCTCCGCATCGGCGACGAGGTGATCACGCCGCCGCTGGGCGGCACGATCCTGGCCGGCGTCACCCGCGACTCCGTCCTGACGCTGCTCAAGAGCTGGGGCATGCGGGTCTCCGAGCGGCCGATCACGATCGACGAGGTCGTCACCGCCGCCGACAACGGCACGCTCCGCGAGGTGTGGGCGACCGGCACCGCCGCGGTCATCTCGCCCGTGGGCGAGCTGGCCTACAAGGGGCGTCGTCTCGTCGTCAACGAGGGCAAGATCGGCGACCTCGCCCAGCGGCTCTACGACACGATCGTGTCGATCCAGTACGGTGCGGCCCCCGATCCGCACGGCTGGACGGTCACGGTCTAGGCCACCGGCATGGCCACCGACTGCGTGTTCTGCAAGATTCGCGACGGCGAGCTGCCGTCGATGCGCGTCTACGAGGACGATCGCACGCTGGCGATCATGGACATCAATCCCCTGAACGCCGGCCACTGCCTGGTGATCGTCAAGACCCACACGCCGACCATCTGGGACACCGACCCCGACGACCTCCAGGCGGCCATCGTGGCCGCCCAGAAGGTGGCCGTTGCGCTCAAGACGGCGGTGAAGCCCGACGGGCTCAACATGCTACAGGCCAACGGTGCGGCCGCCTTCCAGTCGGTGCCGCACTACCACCTGCACCTCATCCCCCGCTGGAACAACGACGGCAAGGGCTTCGACTGGCCGCTGGTCGCCGGCGACCGCGCGCAGATCCAGGCGATCGGCGAGCGGCTCCGGGAGGCGCTGGGATAAATGGTTGAGAGACCCGTCCGGATCGTCGTCGCCAAGCCCGGGCTGGACGGCCACGACCGTGGCGCCAAGATCGTCGCCCGGGCGCTGCGCGACGCCGGGTTCGAGGTGATCTACACCGGCCTCCACCAGACGCCCGAGCAGGTGGTGGCGACCGCGCTGCAGGAGGACGCCGACGCGATCGGCCTCAGCGTCCTCTCCGGCGCCCACAACTACCTCTTCAAGCGGGTGCTCGAGCTGCTCCGCGAGAAGGGCGCCGACGACGTGGCGGTGTTCGGCGGTGGCATCATCCCGCCCGAGGACATCGGCGCGCTGAAGGCGATCGGCGTGAAGGAGATCTTCACCCCGGGCACCTCGACGCAGGACATCGTCCGCTTCGTCCGCGAGAACATTCGCGCCGCCGTCTGAGGGCCGGGGCCTCGTGCTGAGCCGTCGCGCCGCACTGGTCCTGCTCGCGACGGGCTGTCTCACCCCCGCCTCCGCCGCCGCGCAGCGGGACGTGCCACCGCGCGTCGGCGTCCTGAGCCTGACGTCCGGGCCGGACTCGCTACCGCTTCGTTCCCTCCGGCGCCGATTCGAGGAGCTCGGCTACGTCGACGGGCGGCGCCTCACCGTGGACTTTCTTGGTGCCGAGGGCCAGGTCGACCGGCTCCCCGACCTGGCCGCTCGCCTCGTCGCCGGGCGGCCGGCCCTCATCATGGCGCTCGGCGGGGCGGAGCCGGCCTCCGCGGCTCGCACGGCCACCACGACCATCCCCATCGTGTTCACCATCGCGAGCGACCCCATCGCCGACGGCCTGGTCGGTTCCCTCGCGCGGCCGGGCGGGAACGTCACGGGGGTGTCGTCGCTCAACTCCGAGCTGGACGCCAAGCGGCTCGAGCTTCTGAAGGAGGTCGTGCCGGCCCTCAAGCGCGTGGCGGTCCTCGTCAACCCGACCGATCGCACCGCAACGCCGGCCCGAGGACGCGCGGAGACCGCTGCCCGGCGGCTCGGACTCCAGCTGCAGGCGGTCGAGGTCCGGACTCCGCAGGAGATCGACACGGCCGTCGGCCGCGCGCGCACAACCGCGGAGGCTGCGCTGCTGCTCGGGACCCCATTTCTATTTCCCCACCTGCCGCGGGTCGGGGCCCTCGCCGCGCGGCATCGACTGCCGGTGATCGGGCCGTCGCGCGAGCTGCCCGCCGCGGGAGGGCTGATGAGCTACGGCACGAACCTGGAGGAGATGTTCCGTCGCGCCGCCGACATGGCGGACCGCATCCTCAAGGGCGCCCGGCCCGCCGACATGCCGGTCGAGCAACCGACGACGTTCGAGCTCGTGATCAACGCGAGGGCGGCGGAGGCGCTCGGCATCACGCTGAGCCCCGCGCTGTTGACCCGCGCCGACACGGTGCTGCGCTGACGGGAGGACGGAGCGCATGGACTTCGAGCTGACCGACGACCAGCGCCGGATCCGCGACGCGGCCCGCGAGTTCGCCGTCGCCGAGCTGGGCGACAAGATCGCCCCCTACGACGAGCGGAACGAGTTTCCGCACGACATTGTCGCCAAGCTCGGCCCCCTCGGCTTCATGGGCGTGCTCGTCCCCGAGGAGTACGGCGGCGCCGGCCTCGACTACGTCTCCTACGCCCTGATCGTCGAGGAGCTGAACCGCGGCGACGCCTCGGTCGGCATCACGATGTGGGCCCACAATTCGCTGGGCACCAATCACATCGCGCTGTTCGGGTCGCCCGAGCAGAAGCGGCGCTGGCTGCCGCGCCTGGCCAGCGGCGAGGTCCTCGGGGCCTGGGGCCTCACCGAGCCGGGCTCCGGCTCCGACGCGGCCGCCCTGCGCACGCGGGCCGAGGCCCGCGACGGCGGCTGGGTGCTGAACGGCAGCAAGGCCTTCATCACCAACGCCTCGGTGGGCGGCCTCGCCGTCGTCATGGCCCGCACCGATCCGGAGAAGAAGGCGCGCGGCATCTCGGCGTTCGTCGTCGAGAAGGGCACGCCGGGCTTCACCGCCGGGCGCCCCTACCGCAAGCTCGGGCTGCACGCCTCCGACACCGCGGAGCTGATCTTCGAGGACGCGCGCGTGCCCACCAACCACCTGCTCGGCGAGCCCGGGCAGGGATTCGTGCAGGCCATGCAAGTGCTGGAGGGCGGGCGCATCGCCATGGCCGCGATGGGGGTCGGGATCGCCCAGGCCGCGGTGGATCAGGCGGTGAAGTACATGAAGCAGCGGTCGGCGTTCGGCAAGACGCTGGCCGAGTTCAACGGCCTGCAGGGCATGCTCGCCGACCTCGCCACCGAGGTGGAGGTGGCGCGGCTGCTGACCCTGCGTGCGGCCTGGCTGAAGGACGCCGGACAGCCGGCCATGCACGCCGCCGCGATGGCCAAGGTCTTCGCCTCCGAGGCGGCGATGAAGGCCGCCACCAAGGCCGTGCAGATCCACGGCGGCGCCGGCTACATCACGGAGTTCCCCGTCGAGCGCATCTTCCGCGACGCCAAGCTGACCGAGATCGGCGAGGGAACCTCGGAGATCCAGCGCATGGTGATCGCCCGCGAGATCCTCCACCTGTCGTGAGCGACCTGATCGCCGTCGATCGGGTCGCCAAGCGGTTCGAGACGAGCTCCGGCCCCGTGGAGGCGCTGCGCGACGTCTCGCTCGGTGTGGGCACCGGTGAGTTCTGCACGCTGATCGGCCCCTCCGGCTGCGGGAAGTCCACGCTGCTCGGGATGATCGGCGGGCTGGTCACCCCCGACGCCGGCCGCGTCCTCGTCGGCGGCCGGGCCGTCGCCGGCCCCGACCCCCGGCGCGTCGCGACGGTGTTCCAGGATCCCGGGCTCTTCCCGTGGCGGACCGCGCTGGAGAACGTCGAGTTCGGCCTCGAGCTGCAAGGCGTGCCCCGCGAGCGGCGTCGCGACGTCGCCACCGCGCTGCTGGCGCCGCTGGGCCTGCGCGACTTCGGAGGCAAGTATCCGCGCGAGCTCTCCGGCGGCATGCGGCAGCGCGTGGCCATCGGCCGCGCGCTCGCGATCGACACGCCCATCGTCCTCATGGACGAGCCGTTCGGCGCCCTCGACGAACAGACGCGCCTCCTGATGGGGGAGTGGCTCCTGGACATCTGGCGCCGCACCCGGAAGACCGTCGTCTTCGTCACCCACAGCCTCCACGAGGCCCTGGCCCTGTCGACCCGCGTCCTCGTGATGACGGCCCGCCCCGGCCGCATCAAGACCGTCCTCGACCTGCCCATGCCGTACCCGAGGTCGATGGAGTCCTCGGAGATGATCGCCCTCCGCTCCAAGCTCTGGTCCGAGATCCGCGACGAATCCCTCCGCGCCATGGGCGAGGTGTGATGCCTCGCCGCGAGCCACCGCCGTGCGCGTCGTAGCGCTGCGCGCGCTGATCCTCGTCGCGGCGCTGCTCGCGTGGGAGCTCGGGGCGCGCGCCGCCAACCCGCTGCTGTACGTCCCGCCGTCGGCGGCCGTGCCGGCGCTCGTGCGCCTGCTGACGCTCGATTCGTACCCGGAGCTGCCCGCGAGCCTGCTGCTGACGCTGCGCGAGATCGCGATCGCCTACGCTTTGGCGATCGCGGTCGGGGTGGGTGTGGGCGCGGCGCTGGGGCTCAACCGGCTCGTGGGACGGGCGTACGGGCCGATCGTGGCGGCGCTCTACGCGGTGCCCGCGGTCGTCTGGTACCCGTCGCTGATGCTGTTCTTCGGGCTCGACGCCGCCTCGAAGATCGCCTTCGGCTTCCTGCTCGGTTTCTTCCCCATCACGCTGGCCGTGCTGGCCGGCATCCGGCAGGTGAATCCGCACATGATCGCGGTGGCGCGCGCCTTCGGCGCCCGGCCGCCGACGGTCTTCGCCAAGGTCATGCTCCCGGGCATGCTGTTCACGCTCGTGGGCGGGCTCCGCACCGGCCTGGCGCTGACGGTCATCGGCGTCATCGTGGGCGAGATCCTCGGCGCCAAGGCCGGGATGGGAACGCTGATCAACCACGCCTACGGGCTGTTCCGCACCGCGGACTACGTCGCGCTCGTCGGCGTGACCTTGGTGCTGATCGTCGGCTCCGACGCGGTCGCGAGCCTCATCGAGCGTCGCGCCCGGCGGTGGACCGAGTGAGCCGCCGCCGGATCGTCGGTCTCCAGGCGGCCAGCGTGCTGGTCCTGCTCGGCATCTGGGAGGCGGTGGCGCGCGCGGGGTGGGTCGACCCGCTCTTCGTGCCGGCCCCGAGCGCCGTCGCCGCCGCCTTCCCGCGCATGGGGCGCGGGGCCCTGGCGGGGCTCGGCGACACGCTGGCCAAGACCGCGGTCGCCTACGCGCTGTCGGTCGTGCTCGGCGTCGCCGGGGGTCTGGTGCTGGGCTCCGCGCGCATCCTGCGCGAGGTGCTCAATCCCTTCGTGGTCGCGCTCTACGGCATGCCGAAGATCCTGGTGCTGCCGTGGATCGTGCTCCTGCTGGGCTTCGGGACCACCCCGGCCATCCTCTACGGCGCCATCCACGGGTTCTTCCCCATCCTGGTGCTGGTGGCGGGGGCGGTGCGCGACGTCGACCGCACGCTGGTGAGCGTCGCGCGGGCGTTTGGGGCCAGTCCCTGGCAGCTCTACGCGAAGGTCGTGCTACCGGCCATCGTCCCCACGGTGCTGGCCGGCATGCGGCTGGGTATCGTCTTCTGCCTGCTCGGCGTCCTCATCGTGGAGATGTTCGCGGGCATCCGCGGCATGGGCCACGTGCTCAACTCGCTGGCCAACGGCTTCCAGGCCCCCGAACTGTTCGCCGCGACCGCCCTGGTCTCGGCCGCCTCCATCGCCATCGTCCTCGGCCTCGACGCCCTCAACGAGCGGCTGTCTCACTGGCGGTAGGTCGACTGGGGGGCTCCCAGCCCCCGTGACGACGCAACGGCCGGACAATTCCTAGCCGGCGCGTTGCGCGGCGCCGCGTGAAGACTGACCACCGCCAGGCCCCCGACGAGCGTGTATCTCGCTGGAATCTCGTCGCTTCGAGCTTGGAACATCGCTTGCTCCGACGGCACGCCGAGATGCTGACCTGGACCGAGCTGGCTGCGTACCTGTCCGTCGTCACCGCGATGTGCGGCGGCGGTGCGGCGCTGTACTGGGCGCTGCTGTGGCGGGAGTAGGCCGGGCTCGGCGAACGCACGCGGAGGGATGACGATGGCGACGCTCCCGATCACCAAGACCTCGACGCCGTCACGGACGGCGCTGCCCCCGGTGGCCACCGTGCACCGGGCTCCCGACGGCTCCCTCCACCACACGCGCTGCTCGCGCCGGCTGGAGTTCATGGGCGGCCGGGCCGGGGTCGAGCTGGACTTCTACTGCTATACCTGTTGCGAGCACATCACCCTGAACCCCTACGTGGTGATGCGTCTGCCCGAGCCGGGCGTCGACCTCAGGTAGCCTCGGGCGCGGCCAGCCGCGAGCGCGTGACGCGGGCCTGGACGTCGCGGACGACGTTCCCGTCCAGGTCGATGTTCACCTCGTGCTGCTCGACGTCCCAGTGGGCGACGGTGGCGAGCCAGCCAAAGGCCCGTCGCCGCTGGGGCACGACCCGCCGTCCCCGGTAGACCAGGCGGCGTCCTCCCGGATCCGTCAACCGCGACTGCTCCTCGACGTCGGGCCCGAACAGCGTCCGCACCTCGTCGTAGGTCGTCACGCCCGGCACGATCCGCGACAGGGTCTCCGGATCGAGCACCGCGCCCTGCTGTCGCACCTGCGGCTCGTCCCGCTTGCGCCAGAACAGCACCCGTCCCACCCACCGCTTGCTCAGCCGCTCGGCCAGGTTGCGGACCAGCACGCCGGCCACGTTGCCGAGCACGAAGAACAGGGTGGGGATCAGCACCGGCGCCCACGACTGCAATCCGGTGAAGTAGCCGAACTGCACGGTGAGGGTCTGGGGGGTGATGCCCTCGGTGCGGTCGAGGTAGAGCGAGATCGTGTCCGTGCTCTCGAGACTCTCGCTGAGCTGACGCCGCGCCGACTGCGGGGACATCTCGTCGATCTTCAGGTGATCGGCGTCGGCGAAGTTGGCGATAATCTGGGCGGGCTCGTCGCCGAGCCGGATCACCTGGTCGCGGTGCTGGAAGTAGATCGGGAAGACCGCGCGGTGGCGGATCTCGTGGAACGACAGCGACAGCCGGTGCCGCCGGCCCCACAGCGCGTGCTCGAGCCAGGTGCCCGGCTTGTCCTTGACGAGGCCGCGCGTCGCCATGCGCAGGCGGATCATGTAGACGCGATTGACGAACCGCGGGTCCCACGGCAGGCGGATCCAGGTGGCGGGTGACGACAGGCCGAGCGCGCCGCCCTCGCGCACGAAGCTCGCGTACGGGGCGCCGCCCTTGATCGGCTCGGGCTTGCCGCGCTCGGCCCCGCCGTAGAGGTGGCGGGCGGTGAGCGCCAGCCGGCCGCTGTCCACGACGCTGAAGCCGCGCGCTTCGAGGTAGCGCTCGAGGGCCGGGTCGGGCGGCCCGGCCGCCGGGTCGGCGACGACCGCGCTCGGCCAGACGAGCACGAGATCCTGCTGGATGCTGCCGACGCTGCGCGTCGGCGGCACGTCGAGCGAGAACATGACGTCCACCACGATCGGCCCCAGGGCGGGTGTCACCGACGCCCGGACGAAGAGCGGGCCGACCGCGAACGGGGGATTGGGCTTCTCGGCCAGGAACATCTGGGCGTGGGCCACGCCCGGCGCCGCCAGCGACAGCAGCGCGGCCAGGGCCCACGCCCGCACGGTCATCCGAGCTTCACGGGGGTGAACTCCCGTGCGACGTGCTCCTCGATCGGCAGTCGCTTCTTCACGACCCCGTGCTCGAGCAGCGTGTCCTGCATCGAGCGCAGGGCCTCCAGGCTCACGGTGCCGTCGTGCGACATGAGCGACCCGGAGATCTTGTGGGCGGCCAGCACGGCCTCCGGGCTCCAGCCGATCTTCTTGCTGATGACCTCCGCGGCGTCGGTGGTCTGGTCCGTCATGAACCGGATGGCGGCGAAGAGGCCCTTCATGACCTTGCGGATCTCGTCGCCCTGGCGCTTGATGCCCTCCTCGGAGACGTACTGGATCTGGCTGATCCAGCGGGACGTGACCTTGTCCATCCGCATGAGCACCTTCGACTTGCCGGCCAGCTGGGTCACGGCACCGCCGTCGCCCCACACGAAGGCGTGGATCTCCTTGCGGGCCAGGGCGGCGAGCTGGGCGTCGAGGCCGCCCAGGCCGACGATCTTGATGTCGCGGTCGGGGTCCCACCCCTGCTGCTTGGCGACGAGCCGCGCGAAGACCCACGTCGTCGCGCCGACCGAGGTGACGCCGATCGACTTGCCCTTGAGGTCGCCCACGCCCTGGACGTCGGGGGCGACGTTCAGCGTGAAGTGATTGCCCTCGGTGTGCGTGGCCACCATCTTCAGCGGCATGCCGGCCTCGCGGAACACGAGGATGTCGGTGCTGCCCGCCGCCCCGAGCAGGACCTCGCCGGAGATCACCGCCTTCACGAGGTTGGGGCCCCCGCGGAAGGGGACGAACTCGACGTTCAGGTTCTCGGTGCGGAAGAAGCCCTTCTCCACGGCGACGATGAACGGCCCGGCCAGGGCGTAGTCACCGAGGACCGCGGTGCCGATCTTCACGGCCGTCTGGGCCCGGCCCACGGCAGGCACCAGCGCGCCGACGGCGACCGCGCCGGAGGCCGAGACCAGGAAGCGACGCCGGCTGATCGATGGCATGTGTACGACCTCCTTGTGCGCGCGCGCCCGGGGCGGCTCGCTTGACATCCTGCCGATCATTCCATACGTTAGGCCGCACTCTCGATGAGTGACGGCCGACAGAGGCGATCGTACAACCTCGCGCGCACTCTCCACAAACGACGATGACCGACACGCCCGTGACCTACCAGGTCGCCGACGGCGTGGCGTGGATCACCCTCGCCCGGCCGGCCGTCCTCAACGCGCTCGACACCGACCTGGCGGCGACCCTGGCCGACCACGCCGAGGCGGCCGCGACCGATCCCACAATCGGGGCCGTGGTCCTGCGGGGCGCCGGCCGTGCGTTCTGCTCGGGCATGGATCGCACGGCGATGGCCGCGGGGTCCATCGACGAGGCGTTCTACCGCCACTGGATCCGGGCCCTCAATCACCTCGAGGACATGCCGAAGGTCACGCTGGCGGTGCTGCACGGCTACTCGATCGGCGGCGGCCTGCAGCTCGGCCTCGCCTGCGACGTGCGCCTGGCCACCGATGACGCGATCCTCGGGCTCGGCGCCTCCCGCCACGGCATCATCCCCGACGGCGCCGTGCTGCGGCTCGCCCGCGTCGTCGGCTTGGGCCGGGCCAAGGAGCTGGCGCTGTTCAACGAGGACGTGACGCCGGCCGACGCGCGCGCCATGGGGCTCGTGAACTGGGTGTGCCCGGCCGCCGAGGTCGACGCGACGGTGGCGCGCCTCCTGGAGCGGCTGCGCCACCAGGCGCCGACGGCCAACGCCCACATCAAGCGGCTGCTCCACGAGTCCTTCCACCGCGACCCCCGGGCGAGCGTCGAGGACGTCATGGCCGCCCAGCTCGACTGCATGGCCTCGTGGGAGACGACCGAGGCGAACCGCGCCTGGCGGGAGAAGCGAGAGGCCGTCTTCCAGCCTCGACCCGCGCCGTGAGCGACGTCATCCTCGAGACCCGGGGGTTGACGAAGGAGTTCCGCGGCTTCGTCGCGGTCAAGAACGTCGACCTCAAGGTCCGGCGCTCCACCATCCACGCGCTCATCGGCCCCAACGGCGCCGGCAAGACCACGTGCTTCAACCTCCTCACCCACTTCCTGACGCCCACGGCGGGCCGCATCGCGTTCAACGGCCGGGACATCACCGGGCAGCGGCCGGCCGACATCGCGCGCCTGGGCCTCGTGCGCTCGTTCCAGATCTCGGCGGTCTTTCCCCACCTGACCGTCCTCGAGAACGTCCGCGTCGCGCTGCAGCGCAAGCGGGGACGCTCGTTCGACTTCTGGCGCTCCGAGCGCGTGCTGGACGAGCTGAACGGCCGCGCCCGCGAGCTGATCGAGGCAGTCGGACTGACGCCGTTCGCCGCCACCCCCGCCGTCGAGCTGCCCTACGGGCGCAAGCGCGCGCTGGAGATCGCCACCACGCTCGCCCTCGACCCGGAGATGATGCTCCTCGACGAGCCCACGGCCGGCATGGCGCACGAGGACGTGGGGCGCATCTCGGCGCTCATCAAGCGCGTGGCGGCGAACCGGACGGTGCTGATGGTGGAGCACAACCTCAGCGTGGTCGAGAACCTGTCCGACACCATCACGGTCCTCGCCCGCGGCGAGGTGCTGGCCGAGGGCGACTACGCGACCGTGTCCCGCGACCCCCAGGTGATCCAGGCCTACATGGGCGCCTCGCATGGCTGAGCCGCTCCTGACCGTGCGCGACCTCCACGCCTGGTACGGCGAGTCACACGTCCTGCACGGCGTGGATTTCGAGGTCTTCCCCGGCGAGGTCGTGACCTTGCTCGGCCGCAACGGCGCCGGCAAGACGACCACGCTCAAGGCCGTGATGGGCATCGTGCGCAAGCGCACCGGCTCGGTGCGCTACGACGGCGGAGAGCTGATCGGGCTGCCCTCCAACGTCATCGCCCGCCGCGGTCTGGCCTTCTGCCCCGAGGAGCGCGGGATCTTCGCCAGCCTCAGCGTCGAGGAAAACCTGCTCTTACCGCCGCGCGTGCAGCCGGGCGGGCTCGGCGTCGACGCCGTCTTCGAGCTGTTCCCGAACCTCAAGGAGCGGCTGCGCAGCCAGGGCACCAAGCTCTCCGGCGGCGAGCAGCAGATGCTCGCCATCGGCCGCATCCTGAGAACCGGCGCCCGCCTGCTCCTCCTGGACGAGCCCACCGAGGGGCTGGCCCCGGTCATCGTCGAGCAGATCGGCCGCACCATCGCCCGGCTCAAGCGGGAGGGCTTCACGATCCTGCTCGTCGAGCAGAACTTCCGCTTCGCCGCCACCGTGGCCGACCGCCACTACGTGGTCGAGCACGGGCGCATCGTGGACCTCATCGCCAACGCGCAGCTCGCGGCCAGTATGGACCGGCTGCACGAGTACCTCGGCGTGTAATCGCCGTATCCATCTCACACCAAGGAGCCACCCATGGTCATCGCACGCACGCTCGTCCTGACGCTGGTCGCCCTCCTCGCGGCGGCCCCCGCGTCCGCCCAGATCTCGGACGGCATCGTCAAGATCGGTGTCCTCAACGACCAGTCGAGCCTCTACGCCGACCTGGCCGGCCAGGGCTCCGTCGTGGCCACCCGCATGGCCGTGGAGGACTTCGGCGCCGACAAGAAGGGGATCAAGGTCGAGATCGTCTCCGCCGACCACCAGAACAAGCCCGACGTCGGCTCGCAGATCGCGCGCCAGTGGTACGACGCCGACAAGGTCGACATGATCGTCGACGTCCCCAACTCGGGCGTGGCGCTCGCCGTGAACCAGATCACCCGCGACAAGGGCCGGGCCTTCGTCGTCTCGTCGGCGGCGAGCTCCGACCTCACCGGCAAGGCCTGCTCGCCCAACACCGTGCACTGGACCTATGACACGTGGGCGCTGGCCAACGGCACCGGCAACGCCGTCGTGAAGACCGGCGGCGACACCTGGTTCTTCATCACCGCGGACTACGCGTTCGGCCACGCCCTCGAGCGCGACGTCGAGGCGGTCGTGGTCAAGAACGGCGGGAAGGTGCTCGGCAAGGTCCGCCACCCCCTCAACACGCAGGACTTCTCGTCGTTCCTGCTGCAGGCGCAGGCGTCCAAGGCCAAGATCATCGGCCTCGCCAACGCCGGCGGCGACACCACGAACGCCATCAAGCAGGGCGCCGAGTTCGGCATCGTTAGCGGCGGCCAGAACTTCGCCGGCCTGCTCGTCTTCCTGACCGACGTCCACGCGCTCGGCCTCGAGAAGGCCCAAGGCCTGACCTTCACCGAGACCTTCTACTGGGACATGAACGACCGCACGCGCGCCTTCGCCAAACGCTTCGCCGAGCGCAACCGGGGCATCCACCCCACGATGATCCACGCCGGCGTCTACGCGGGCGTGCTGCACTACCTCAAGGCGGTCGAGTCGCTGAAGGGCGACGACGGCACCAAGGTCATCGCCCGCATGAAGGAGCTGCCGACCGACGACCCGCTGTTCGGGAAGGGCACGATCCGCGTGGACGGCCGGAAGATCCACCCCGCCTACCTGGTCGAGGTCAAGAAGCCCTCGGAGTCGAAGTACGCCTGGGACTACTACAAGATCCGCGCGACCATTCCCGCCGACCAGGCCTTCCGCCCCCTCGACCAGGGCGACTGCCCGCTGGTGAAGAAGTAGGGGACGAGAACCGAGGGCCCGAGTGACGCTGTTCGGCGTCCCCACGCAGGCGCTGTTCGGTCAGCTCCTCATCGGGCTGATCAACGGCGCCTTCTACGCCCTGCTGAGCCTCGGGCTCTCGGTCATCTTCGGCCTGCTCAACATCATCAACTTCGCGCACGGCGCCCAGTACATGATGGGCGCCTTCGTCGCGTACTTCTGTCTGCAGTGGCTGGGGCTGGGCTACTGGTGGGCGCTGCTGATCGCCCCGATCGTCGTCGGCCTCATCGGCATCGTCCTCGAGCGCACGATGCTGCAGCGGCTCTACCATCTCGACCACCTCTACGGCCTGCTGCTCACCTTCGGCGTGGCGCTGATCATCCAGGGGGTCTTCCGTAACGAGTACGGGTCCTCGGGGCTGCCCTACGGTATCCCCGCCCAGCTCACCGGCGGGCACAACCTCGGCTTCATGTTCCTGCCCAACTACCGGGGCTGGGTCGTCGTCTTCTCGCTCGTGGTCTGCCTGGCGACGTGGTACGTCATCGAGCGCACCCGGCTCGGCGCGTATCTCCGCGCGGCGACCGAGAACCCGACCCTGGTGCAGGCGTTCGGCATCAACGTGCCGCGGATGATCACGCTCACCTACGGCTTCGGGGTGGCGCTGGCCGCGCTGGCCGGCGTGCTGGCGGCGCCGATCTACCAGGTCAATCCGCTGATGGGCGCCGACCTGATCATCGTCGTCTTCGCGGTGGTCGTCATCGGGGGCCTCGGGTCGATCATGGGCTCGATCGTCACCGGCTTCGCGCTCGGCGTGGTGGAGGGGTTCACCAAGGTCTTCTACCCCGAGGCCTCGAACACGGTCATCTTCGTGATCATGGCGCTCGTCCTGCTCGTGCGCCCGGCCGGCCTCTTCGGACGGACGTCGTGACGGACCACGAGCGGCGTGCGGTGGGGACGGCGGGCGGGCCCGCCTCGGTCGCCACGCCCGCCGACGCCCGGCCGCCGGGCCGCGAGGATGCACCGGCGATCGGCGAGGCCGTGGTGAGCGCGCGGGTCCCCCGGCATCAGGTTGTCGCCTTCGTGGTGATGGTCGCCCTCCTCGTCCTCGCGCCGTTCTTCATTTATCCCGTGTTCCTCATGAAGGCGCTGTGCTTCGCCCTCTTCGCCTGTGCCTTCAACCTGCTCATCGGTTACGTCGGCCTGCTGTCGTTCGGCCACGCCGCCTTCCTCGGCGGCGCCGGCTACGCCTCGGCCCACGCGGCGAAGGTCTGGGGCTTCCCGCCGGAGGCCGCCATCCTCTTCGGCACGATCGTCGCGGCGCTGCTCGGTATCGTCATCGGCGCGCTGACGATCCGCAGCCGCGGCATCTACTTCGCCAACATCACCCTCGCCTTCGCGCAGATGATCTTCTTCTTCTCGCTGCAGGCGAAGTTCACCGGCGGTGAGGACGGCATCCAGGCGGTGCCGCGGGGGGTGCTGCTGGGCGTGCTGGACCTGCGCGAGACCTACACGATGTACTTCACCGTGCTCGCGATCTTCCTGCTCGGCTTCCTCGTGGTCTATCGCGCCATCCACTCGCCCTTCGGACAGGTGCTGAAGGCCATCCGCGAGAACGAGCCCCGCGCGGTGTCGCTCGGCTATCGCGCAGAGCACTACAAGCTGATCGCCTTCGTGCTGTCGGCGACGCTGTCCGGCGTGGCGGGCGCCACCAAGGCCATCGTGTTCCAGCTCGCCTCGCTGACCGACGTGCACTGGACGATGTCCGGCGAGGTCGTGCTCATGACCCTGCTCGGCGGCCTCGGCACGGTCTTCGGCCCGGTGGTCGGGGCCTTCATCCTCATCAGCCTCGAGAATTACCTGGCCACCCTCGGCGCCTGGGTCACGATCGTGCAGGGCGCGATCTTCGTGGTCTGCGTGCTGGTCTTCCGCCGCGGCGTCATCGGCGAGCTCGGTCGGCTCGTGCGGCGGCCGTTGTAGGGCGCGCGCGTGGCCGGGCCGTTCGAGCACGATCTCGATCCCCGCGCGGCGAACTGGACCCCGCTGACGCCGCTGTCGTTCCTCGCGTGGGCGGCGGGCACGTACGCGACGAAGCCGGCCGTGATCCACGGCGACCGCGTCTTCACCTACGCGGAGTTCTACGCGCGGGCCCGACGCCTGGCCTCCGCGCTGACCCGCCGCGGCATCGGGCGCGGCGACACCGTGGCCATCATGGCCCCCAACGTGCCCGCCATGCTGGAGGCGCACTACGGCGTCCCGATGGCGGGGGCCGTGCTCAACGCGCTCAACTACCGGCTCGACCCGGCGACGATCGCGTTCATCCTCGAGCACGGGGAGGCCAGGCTGCTGATCACCGACCGCGAGTTCTCGTCGACGGTCGGGCCGGCGCTGGCGCGGCTCGGCCGCTCGATCCCGGTCATCGACATCGACGATCCGCTCGGCGAGGGCGGGGGACGTCTGGGCGAGAAGGACTACGAGGCGCTGCTGGAGGAGGGCGACCCGGCGTTCGCGTGGACCCCGCCCGCCGACGAGTGGCAGGCGATCTGCCTGCTCTACACCTCGGGGACCACCGGCGATCCCAAGGGCGTCGTCTACCATCACCGGGGCGCCTACCTCAACGCGCTCGGCAACGCGCTGACGTTCGGGCTGTCGCCGCGCGCCGTCTACCTGTGGACGCTGCCGATGTTCCACTGCAGCGGCTGGACGTACACGTGGGCGGTGACCGCCGTCGGCGGCACCCACGTCTGCCTGCGCCGCGTGGACCCTTCGTTGATCTTTCCCGCCATCGCCCGCCACCGCGTCACGCACATGTGCGGCGCCCCCGTGGTCATGACGATGCTCGTCCACGCGGCCGAGGCAGTGAAGGTGCGCTTCGAGCACACGGTGGAGATGGCCACGGGCGGCGCGGCGCCGCCGTCGACGGTCATCGCCGCCATGGAGGCCATGGGTTTCCGCGTCACCCACCTCTACGGCCTGACCGAGTCGTACGGCCCCGCGTCGTTCTGCGCCTGGCAGGAGCCGTGGGACGGGCTGCCGTTGACGGAGCGCGCGGGTCTGATGGCCCGTCAGGGCGTCGCGTATCCGACCGCGGAGGGGCTGATGGTGGCCGACCCGGCGACCCTGACGCCGGTACCGCGCGACGGCGCCACGCTGGGCGAGGTGATGCTGCGCGGCAACACCCTGATGAAGGGGTACCTCAAGAACCCGAAGGCGACCGAGACGGCCTTCGCGGGTGGGTGGTTCCACACCGGCGATCTGGCGGTGTGGCATCCGGACGGGTACATCGAGATCAAGGACCGCAGCAAGGACGTCATCATCTCGGGCGGCGAGAACATCTCGTCGCTGGAGGTGGAGGAGGCGCTCTACAAGCATCCGGCGGTGATGGAGGCGGCGGTCGTCGCCCGCCCCGATCCCCGGTGGGGTGAGACGCCGTGCGCGTTCGTGACGCTCAAGCCCGGCGCCAGCACCACGGCCGAGGACATCCTGACCTTCCTGCGCGACACCATCGCGCACTACAAGGTGCCCCGTCACGTCGTGTTCGGACCCCTGCCCAAGACCTCGACGGGCAAGATCCAGAAGTTCCTGCTCCGCGAGCGCGCGCGGGAGACGGCCTGAGCGATGCCGGCCCCCGTGCTCGAGCGCTGGTTCCGGCTGCGCGAGCACGGCACCACCGTCGGCGCCGAGGTGCGGGCCGGCGTGACGACGTTCATGGTGATGGCCTACATCGTCTTCGTGAACCCGATCGTCCTCGGCTACGTCGGCGTGCCCGGTCTCGAGGGCAAGGGACTGCCGTTCGCGGCGACGCTGACGGTGACGTGTCTCACCGCCGGCCTGCTGTCGATCGCCATGGGCGCGTGGACGAACTATCCGCTGGCGCTGGCGCCCGGGATGGGCCTCAACGCCGTGGTGGCGTTCGAGCTCGTCGCGGGTCGGGGCCTCACGTGGCCGCAGGCGATGACCATCGTGGTGTTCGAGGGCCTCGTGATCACCGTGCTCGTCCTGACACGATTCCGGGAGGCGATGCTCGACGCGGTGCCGCTCGCGCTCAAGCGCGCCATCAGCCTCGGGATCGGCCTCTTCATCGCGTTCATCGGCTTCTTCACCGCGGGCTTCGTCGTGAAGCCGGCCACGGGGCCGCTGCCGGTGGGCCTCGGGCCCCTCGCGGGGCTGCCCGCCGTCGTGTTCGTGCTCGGCTTCGTGCTCACGGCCTGGCTCCTGGCCCGCCGCGTGCGGGGCGCGCTGCTCCTCGGCATCGTGCTGACCACCGCGCTCGCGGTCGTGCTCAACGGGGCCGTGGCCGGCTGGAAGGGCTTCGCGACGCCGGGCGCCGCCCAGCTCCCGACCGCCATCGTGCAGTGGCCGGACTTCTCGACCTTCGGCCGCATCGACCTCGGCGTGGTCGCCCGCCTCGGCGTCGTCACCGCGGTCCTGGTGACGTTCTCGATCATGCTCAGCGACTTCTTCGACACGATGGGCACCATCATCGGCGTCGGCTCCAAGGGCGGCTTCCTCGACGCGAGCGGTCGGCTGCCGCGCGTGAACCGCGTGCTCCTCGTCGACTCGGTCGGCGCGGTGCTGGGCGGCGTCGCCAACAGCAGCAGCAACACGACGTATATCGAGAGCGCGGCCGGCGTCTCCGAGGGGGGCCGGACCGGCCTGGTGGCCGTCGTGACCGGCGTGCTGTTCCTCGGGGCGATGTGGTTCTCGCCCCTGGCCAGCGTGATCCCGGCCCAGGCCACGGCGCCGGCGCTCGTCCTCGTGGGCCTCTACATGATGAGCGTGGCCCGGGACGTCGCCTGGGACGACTTCGAGGAGGCGATCCCCGCCTTCGTCACCATGCTGGTGATGCCCTTCACGTGGTCGATCACGAACGGCATCGGGGCCGGCTTCGTGACGTACGTGGCCATCAAGCTCCTGAGCGGTCGGGCCGCCCGCGTCCACTGGATGCTGTACGTGGCGGCCGCCGCGTTCGTCGTCTACTTCCTGCTCCCGGTCATCGAGCGCCGCCTGACCTGAGCCACGGCCTCGCACGCGGCTCCCCAACACGTTGGGGAGCCGCTCGCGGCCGCCCCCGTCCCCCGGGGGTAGGCGCCGCCCTGGACCCCCCGGGGTGCGGCGCAACCGCCCGTCCTACTGAACCTTTGCGGGTCCTGAGGGCATGTCAGCTATCCTTTGGTATGACTCCAGTGTCCGGACGGCTCAGAGGGGTTCTCGCAGTGGCGCTCGCCACGGCCGTCCTCGCGGGCGGCGCGCTGGCCCAGGAACGACCGCTCGCCTTCGGCGTCCTCAATCAGCAGAGCCCGGCGCGCACCGCCGAGCGCTGGAACCCGATCCTGCACTACGTCACGTCGCTGACCGGCGTGCCCCTGCAGCTGCGCATGGGTCCGACCGTGCAGGACACCAACGCGATGATGGCGCGAGGCGAGTTCGAGTTCATGTTCACCAACCACAACTTCCAGACGGAGTTCGACTCGCTCGGGTACCGGGTGATCGCGCGCTGGGGCGGCGAGCCCATCCACGGCGTCATCGCCGTGCCCGCCGACAGCCCGGTGCGGACGAAGAAGGACCTCGACGGCCGCCGCGTCGCGTTTCCGTCGGCGGACGCGTTCGTCGGCTACGCCGTGCCGATCGTCGCGCTTCGCCAGGCCGGCGTGAAGGTCGAGGAGGTGTTCGCGGGGAACCAGGAGGGTGTCCTGGCCCAGCTCAAGGCGCGGCGCGTGGACGGCGGCGCCGTGAACTCCCGCTTCCTCGCCACCTACGCCGAGCGCGAGGGGGTGCAGTTCCGGGAGGTGTTCGTCTCTCAGGGGTATCCGGACCTCGCGGTCATCGCGCACCCGCGGGTGCCGGCCGCCACCGTCGAGAAGGTCCGGCAGGTGCTGCTCGGCATGAAGAACGACCCCGCGGCGGCGGCCATCCTGACCCGGGCGGGGTCACGGGGGTTCGACCCCGCAACCGATCGTGACTACGACGGCGTGCGCCAGGTATACCGACTGATCGGACAGTGAGGCTCCGACTCCGGACACTCCTCCTGGGGCTGACGGGCCTCGCGATCTTCACGGTCACGGTCGGTGAGCTCGCCCTGACGCTCAACGAGCGTAGCCGGGCCGCCGAGGCCAGGCTCGTCGCCGAGACCAAGCGACTCATGGCGGCCGGCGCGCCGCTGCTGCTCAACGCCCTCATCGTGGGCGACCTGGCAACCGCCGAGCAGACGCTGCGCGAGCTCAACGCCGATCCCGTCTGGGGGCGCGTGCTGCTCTACGAGCCCGACGGCCGGCGCCCGATGCTCGACGCCTCGCCGGCCCGCCTGCCCAAGTCCGAGGCCCCGTGGATCGTGCGCCGGGTCCTGCGACTGGACTGGGCCGAGCACCGCACCCAGATCGTGTCGGACCCGGTGGTCTACGCCGTGCTGGCCGTCACGCCGGCCTCGCACCGTCTCGAGAGCGAGGTGTGGACGGAGATCCGGGCCGACATCGTCATGCAGGGCGTTCTCCTGGTGGTGCTGCTGGTCCTCATGCACGTGATGCTGACCCGGGGGCTCCGGCCCGTCCACGCCCTCGCCGACAGCGCCACCCGATTCGGCGGCGGCGACCTGACGGCCCGGATGTCGGAGACGCGGTTCGTCGAGATCGCGCCGACCGTCGCCGCCTTCAACACCATGGCCCAGAACCTTCAGCAGCGGGAGGCCGAGCGCTACGAGGCGGAGCGCCGGCAGAGCGCGCGCTTCGCGGTGACGCGAATCCTCGCCGACGCCGACGAGCCCCAGAAGGCCATGGGCCGGGTGGTGGAGGCGCTGGGCGAGACGCTCGGCTGGGACCGGGGCGAGTGCTGGCTGCTCGACACCGACGCGGACGTGCTCCGGTGCGCCGCTGCCTGGCATTCGCGCGGGCGGCTCGACGACGAGCCGGGGACCGCCGTCGGCGCGGTGACAACGCGGCGCGAGGTGGGCCTCGTGGGCCGTGCCTGGGACAGCGGCCAGGCCCAGACCGGCACCGCCGAGGACGGCACCGTGCTGGCGGTCCCCGTCCGGGGCACGCGGGGGGTCCTGGGGGTCGTGGTGCTCGCCGGCGCCTCCCACGAGATCGACGACGGCCTGCTCACGGCACTGGCCGACGCGACCGGTCGGATGGGCCTGTTCCTCGAGCGTAAGGAGGCCGACGAGGCCCTACATCGTGCCGAGGAGCAGCTGCGCCAGGCGCTGAAGATGGAGGCGGTCGGCAAGCTCGCCGGCGGCGTGGCCCACGACTTCAACAACCTCCTCACGGTGATCCTCGGCCGCTGCACGATCCTGCTGCCGCGGCTGCAGGAGGGCACGCCGGTCCATCGCGGCGTCGCGCTCATTCACCAGACGGCCCAGCGTGCTGCCGCGCTGACGCGCCAGCTCCTGGCCTTCAGCCGCAAGCAGGTGCTCAAGCCGCAGGCGCTCGACCTCACGGCCGTGGTCGACGAGATCATGCCGATGCTGCGGCGCCTGATCGGCGAGAACGTCGAGCTGGCCACGCGGCTGGCCCCGAGCGTCCGTCGCGTCCGCGCCGACCTCTCGCAGATCGAGCAGGTGATCGTGAACCTCGCCGTCAACGCGCGCGACGCGATGCCCAACGGCGGCCGGCTCACCCTGGAGACCCGGGAGGTCGACCTCGACGCCGCCTTCGTGCGCCGCCACGACGGGGCGCGCGTCGGCCCCCACGTGCAGCTCACCGTGCGCGACACCGGCATCGGCATGGACGCCGCGACGCTGTCCCGGATCTTCGAGCCGTTCTTCACGACGAAGGGCCCAGGGCAGGGGACCGGGCTCGGGCTCTCGACCGTGTACGGCATCGTGCGGCAGAGCGGCGGGTCCGTGTGGGTCGAGAGCCAGCCCGGGCAGGGCACGACCTTCGGGATCTGCTTGCCGGTGTTCGAGGAGCCGGCGGCGCCCCCCGTCGAGGAGCCGCCGCCGCCCCCCGTCGCCCGGGGGTCGGAGACGATCCTGCTCGTCGAGGACGAGCCCGACGTGCGGGAGCTGGCCGCCGAGATCCTCCGGGACCGCGGCTACGCGGTGCTGGAGGCCGAGAGTCCCGACCACGCCATGCGCGTGGCCGAGGGGCATCACCAGCCGATCCACCTGCTCTTCACCGACGTCGTCATGCCGGGCTCCAGCGGCCGCGACCTCGCGGATCGCCTGGGGCCGCTGCGGCCGGCCATGAAGGTGCTGTACATGTCCGGCTACACCGACCACGCGATCGTGCACCACGGGGTGCTCGATCCCAGCGTGGCGTACATCGCGAAGCCCTTCACGCCCGACGCCGTCGTCCGAAAGGTGCGCGAGATCCTCGACGAGGAGAAGCTGCCGGCCGCGCCGGCGGTGAGATAAGCCCCTCCACGACGCGGCGCGCCGCGTCGTAAGTCCCTGTCATACCGGCCGAATTGCTTGACACCTCATGGTCGCTTGGCTACACTCTCGCCACTCGCGCACCCGCCAGATCGCAGAGTCCTCGACCGGATGTGAACGAGCGCGGAGGCTCAACAGCGACGATGAGCATCGCCAACGCGACGCTCGATACGTTTCCCAAGCGCGTCCGCGCCAACGCCGAGCGCTGGCCCCGGCGAGTCGCCATCCGTGAGAAGGACCTCGGCATCTGGCAGTCCTACACCTGGCGCGACTACCTGGACCGCAGCCGCCGGATCGCCCTCGGGCTGGCCTCGCTCGGGTTCGCCCGGGGCGACAAGACGGCGATCGTGGGCGACAACCGGCCCGAGCTCTACTGGGCGATGCTGGCCACCCAGTCGCTGGGCGGCGTGCCGGTCCCCCTCTACCAGGACTCGATCGAGAAGGAGCTCGCCTACATCGTCGACCACGCCGAGGCCCGCTTCGCCATCGCCGAAGACCAGGAGCAGGTCGACAAGCTGCTGCACGTGCGGGCCCAGGTCCCGCGGCTCGAGTACATCGTCTACAAGGACCCGCGCGGCCTGCGGGCCTACTCCGAGCCGGGGCTCCTGAGCCTGGCCGAGCTCGAGGAGCGCGGCGAGAAGTTCGCCCTCGGCCACCCGACCTACGTCGAGGACGAGGTCGCGCGCGGCCAGGGCGAGGACACCGCGGTCATCTGCTACACGTCGGGGACCACCGGCACCCCCAAGGGGGCCATGCTCTCCTACCGCAACCTCATCGCGATGGCCGGCATCGCGACCGAGCGCGAGGGGCTGCGTCCCGACGACGAGGCGCTGGCCTACCTGCCGATGGCCTGGGTCGGGGACCACATGCTGTCCTACGCGCAGGCCATCGTCGCCGGCTTCGCCATCAACTGCCCGGAGAGCGCGGCGACGGTGCTCCACGACCTGAAGGAGATCGGACCGACCTACTTCTTCGCGCCGCCGCGGATCTGGGAGAACCTGCTGACGAACGTGATGATCCGCGTCGAGGACGCGGCGTGGCCGAAGCGGAAGCTCACCCACGCCTTCCTGACCCTGGCGCAGGACCTCGAGCGCCGCCGCCTCAACGGCCAGCCGCTGCCGCTGCTGCCGCGGCTGCTGGCGCCGCTCGGGGCGCTGCTCGTCTACGGGCCGCTGCGCGACAACCTCGGACTCCGCCGCATCCGCATCGCGTACACGGCGGGGGAGGCGCTCGGCCCCGAGATCTTCGTGTTCTTCCGCGCGCTCGGCATCAACGTCAAGCAGCTCTACGGCATGACCGAGGCCAGCGTGTTCGTGGCCGTGCAGAAGGACGGCGACGTCCGCCTCGACACGGTGGGCACGCCGATGCCCGACGTGGAGATCACGATCTCCGAGGCGGGCGAGGTGCTCTTCCGGAGCCCCGGCGTCTTCCAGGGCTACTTCAAGAACCCCGAGGCGACGCGCCAGACGGTCGAGGGCGGCTGGATCCACTCCGGGGACGCCGGCTTTCTCGACGGCGCCGGCCACCTCAAGATCATCGACCGCGCCAAGGACCTGGGGCGGCTCGCGGACGGCACGATGTTCGCGCCCAAATACCTCGAAAATAAGCTGAAGTTCTCGCCGTACGTGAAGGAGGCGGTCACGCTCGGCCCCGGTCGGCCCTACGTCACCGCCCTCGTCAACATCGACCTGAGCGCGGTGGGGAACTGGGCCGAGCGGCGCGGGATTGCCTATACGAGCTACACCGACCTCAGCCAGAAGCCCGAGGTCTACGAGCTCATCCAGCAGGAGGTCGTGCGGGTGAACCGGAGCCTGCTCGAGGACGAGGTGCTGCGGGGCGCCCAGATCCGCAAGTTCCTCATCCTGCACAAGGAGCTGGATCCGGACGACGAGGAGATCACCCGGACCCGCAAGGTGCGGCGGGGCTACGTGGCCCAGAAGTACGCCGCGCTCATCGACGCCCTCTACGGCGACCGCGACCGGGTCGCGGTGGAGGCCCAGGTGACCTACGAGGACGGCCGGACCGGCACCATCCGCGCCGACGTCGCCATCCGGGACGTCGCGTCGCGGTGACGATCGGGACCGACCCCTTGCTGGAGGTCGAGGGCGTCAGCGTGCGGTTCGGTGCGCTCCTCGCCCTCAACGGCGTGAGCCTGACGATCCCCCGCGGCGAGATCGCCGCGATCATCGGCCCCAACGGCGCCGGCAAGACCACGCTGCTCAACTGCATCAGCGGCTTCTACCATCCCCACGAAGGCCACATCCGCTTCGCGGGCCAGGACCGCACGCACCTGCGGCCGCCCCAGGTCGCGGCCCTCGGCATCGCGCGGACCTTCCAGAACGTCGCCCTGTTCCGGGGGATGAGCGTGCTCGACAACATCATGACCGGGCGCGTCCTCAAGATGCGCGGCAGCTTTCTGCTCGACGCCGCGTGGTGGGGACCCGCCCGCCGCCAGGAGCTCGAGCACCGGGCGGCCGTCGAGCGGATCATCGACTTCCTGGAGATCCAGGCCGTCCGGAAGACGTCCGCCGGCCGTCTGCCCTACGGCCTGCAGAAGCGCGTGGAGCTGGCCCGGGCGCTCGCGGCGGAGCCCCAGCTCCTCCTGCTCGACGAGCCGATGGCGGGGATGAACGTCGAGGAGAAGGAGGACATGTGCCGCTTCATCCTCGACGTGAACGGCGAGTTCGGCACCACCATCGCGCTCATCGAGCACGACATGGGGGTGGTCATGGACATCTCCGACCACGTCGTCGTCCTCGACTACGGTCGGAAGATCGCCGACGGCACGCCCGAGCACGTCCGCAAGGACCAGGCCGTCCTCGACGCCTACCTCGGAGTCGCGCATGACTGATCGTCGAAGGGGGCCTCGACGGCCCCCTCCGAGCCTCCCCCAGAACCAGGTTGCGCCGGCAAAGCCGGCGCTCGAACGGAGATCGCTCTGATGCTCGACGTGCTGTGGGGGGTCTTCGTGGGGCCGTTCAAGGATATGGCGTCGGCGCCGGCGTTTTTGGTGGAGGTGCTCATCGGCGGGGTGGCGGCGGGGCTGATGTACTCGCTGGTCGCGCTCGGGTTCGTGCTCATCTTCAAGGCCTCGGGGGTGTTCAACTTCGCCCAGGGAGTCATGGTGCTCTTCGCGGCGCTCACCCTGGTGGGCCTCCTGGAGCACGGCGTGCCGGTGCCCGCCGCCCTCGCTCTCACGGCGCTCGTCATGGTCGCGCTGGCGTTCGCCATCGAGCGGGTGGTGCTGCGCCCCCTCGTGAACCAGCCGCACATCATCCTGTTCATGGCGACGATCGGGCTGAACTTCTTCCTCGAGGGCTTCGGCGAGATGCTGTGGGGCGCCAACGTCAAGCGGCTCGACGTCGGCATCCCCGACGAGTCCTTCAAGGTCGCCGGCCTCCTCGTCAACAAGCTCGAGCTGACCGCGGCGCTCACGGCCGGCGTGCTGGTGGGGATCCTGGCCGTGTTCTTCCAGCGCACGCGGATCGGGCGCGCGCTCCGCGCGGTGGCCGACGATCACGAGGCGGCGCTGTCGATCGGCATCCCCCTCAAGACGATCTGGGTCGTGGTGTGGTCGGTGGCCGGCATCGTGGCAATCGTGGCCGGCATCATGTGGGGCGCCAAGAGCGGCGTACAGTTCAGCCTCTCGCTGATCGCCCTCAAGGCCCTCCCCGTCCTCATCCTGGGCGGCTTCGAGTCCGTCCCCGGCGCCATCGTCGGCGGCCTCATCATCGGCGTCGGCGAAAAACTCGGCGAAGTCTACTGGGGCCCCCTCGTAGGCGGCGCCATCGAAAACTGGTTCGCGTACGTGCTCGCCCTGGCCTTCCTGCTCGTGCGGCCTCAGGGCCTGTTCGGCGAAAAGATCATCGAGCGCGTATGACCTGGCGTTCCACCAACGTTTACGGCGATCAAAACGGCCCAGATGCGAGGCGCCGACGAGCGACGACTGAGGCGTGGGCCGCCCACGCCGCAGGGAGGAGCGAGGAGGCAACGACGCAGATGGGCCGTTTTCATCGCCGTGGCCGGGCGCGATGATCTACCGCGAAGCCGGCCACTTCAAGACAAGCTACGCCAGCGACCAAGCGATCTTCCCGATCGTCCAAGACCGCTGGTTCGTCATGGCAGCGCTAGGCGTGGCCTTCGTGGTGCCGCCCCTGTTCGCCGGCGAGTACTGGCTGCAGGCGGTCTTGATCCCGTTCCTCGTCTATGCGCTGGCGGCGCTGGGGCTCAACCTGCTCACCGGCTACGCGGGGCAGCTGTCGCTCGGTACCGGCGGGTTCATGGCGGTCGGGGCGTACTCGGCGTTCAAGCTGACCACGGCCTTCCCGGGGCTGAACATCGTGCTGGTGTTCCTGCTGGCCGGGCTGGTGGCGGCGGCGGTGGGCGTGCTGTTCGGGATTCCCAGTCTGCGCATCAAGGGCTTCTACCTCGCGGTGGCCACGCTGGCCGCCCAGTTCTTCCTGATCTGGCTCTTCAACAAGGTCGGCTGGTTCGTGAATTACTCGTCCTCGGGCACCGCCACCGCGCCGCCGCGCACGATGCTGGGCGTGATGGTCACCGGACCCCAGGCGACGGCGGGCGTGCGGTACCTCGTCGCGCTCTCGCTCGTCGTCGTGCTGGCCCTGGTCGCCAAGAACCTGGTGCGGGGCCGGGTGGGACGCTCGTGGATGGCCATCCGCGACCGGGACATCGCCGCCGAGATCATCGGCATCAAGCCGCTCGAGACGAAGCTGCTGGCCTTCGCGGTGTCGTCGTTCTACTGCGGCGTGGCCGGCGCCGAGCTGCTGTTCCTCTACCTCGGCAGCGTCGAGACGCTGGCCTTCGACATCAACCTCTCGTTCCTGGTGCTGTTCATGGTCATCATCGGCGGCCTCGGCAGTGTCCTCGGCTCCTTCCTGGGGGCCGCCTTCATCGTGCTCGTGCCCATCTTCCTCACCAACGCGCCGCACTGGATCGGTCTGGGGCTGCCCACCGACACCCAAAAGCAGATCGAGCTCATGGTGTTCGGCGGGCTGATCGTCTTCTTCCTGATCGTCGAGCCCAGCGGGCTCGCCCGGCTGTGGTCCATCACCAAGGAAAAGCTACGCCTGTGGCCGTTTCCCCACTAACCGTACGGAGGAGAGATCCATGACGAGACGCACGCTGGGCATGGTGCTGCTGGCCGTGGTCCTGGCCGGAGGCCCGCTGATCGCGGCGGTGTCCGCGCAGGACAAGACGCTCTACATCCCGCTGCTGGTCTATCGCACCGGCCCCTACGCCCCGAGCGGCACCCCGCTCGCCAATGGGCTCCGCGACTACCTCACGCTCCTCAACGAGCGCGACGGCGGCATCAACGGCGTGAAGATCACCGTCGAGGAGTGCGAGACCCAGTACGACACCAAGCAGGGCGTGGAGTGCTACGAGCGGCTGAAGAGCAAGAATCCGCTCGTGGTGAACCCCTACAGCACCGGCATCACGTACCAGCTCATCCCCAAGGCCGCCGTCGACAAGATCCCCGTCCACTCGATGGGGTACGGCATGACGGCCTCCGCCGACGGCCGCTGGTTCCCCTGGGTCTTCAACTTCCCGACGACGTACTGGAGCCAGGCCTCGGCCTTCGTGAAGTACGTCGGCCAGCAGGAGGGCGGGCTCGACAAGCTGAAGGGCAAGAAGATCGTCCACGTCTTCCACAACAGCCCCTACGGCAAGGAGGCCAACCCGACCCTCGAGGAGCTGGCCCGCCGGCACGGCTTCGAGCTGACCCTGCTGCCGGTCGACCACCCCGGCCAGGAGCAGAAGGCGACGTGGCTGCAGGTGCGCCGCATCAACCCGCACTGGATCTACGTATCGGGCTGGGGCGTGATGAACCAGGTCGCGGTGAAGGAGGCGGGCGCCATCAACTTCCCGATGCAGAACATGATCGGGAACTGGTGGACCGGCAGCGAGGCCGACGTGATCCCCTCCGGCGAGGCCGCCAAGGGCTACAAGTCGACGGCCTTCACGGCGCCCGGCCAGAACTTCAAGGTGATCCAGGACATCCTCAAGCACGTCTACGACAAGGGCAAGGGCGCCGGCGACAAGGCCACCGTCGGCGAGGTCCTCTACAACCGCGGCGTCGTCAACATGATGTTCGACACCGAGGCCATCCGCCTCGCCATGACGAACTTCAAGACCCAGTCGCCGACGGGCGAGCAGGTCCGCTGGGGCTTCGAGCACCTCAACGTGACCGAGAAGCGGCTCGAGGAGCTCGGCATGAAGGGCTTCACGCGCGCCGTGAAGATCTCGTGCGACGACCACGAGGGCAACGGCCCGGTCATGATCCAGCAGTGGGACGGCAAGAAGTGGGCGATCGTCTCCGACTGGATCGAGCCGATGCGTGACGTCGTGCGCCCCAAGCTCGAGGCGGCGGCCGTCGAGGAAGGCAAGAAGCTGGGGTACACGCAGCGGGACTGCGCGAAGGAGAAGTAGCGCCCGTGGGCGACCCGAGCGGGACGACCCGACCGCTGCTGGCGGTCAGCAACATCGAGGTCATCTACGACCACGTGATCCTCGTGTTGAAGGGCGTCTCGCTCCGGGTCCCCGACGGGGGCATCGTCGCCCTCCTCGGGGCCAACGGGGCTGGAAAATCGACCACGCTCAAGGCGATCTCCGGCCTCCTTCGAACCGAACGCGGTGATGTGACCAAGGGATCCATCGAATTGCGCGGCGAACCCATCCAGCGCCGGAGCCCCTCCGAGGTCGTGCGGCGGGGCGTCGTGCAGGTGATGGAGGGCCGGCACGTCTTCGAGCACCTGACCGTCGAGGAGAACCTCCTGACCGGGGGGTACACCCGCCGGGACTCGGAGGCCCTCAAACGGGACCTCGATCTGGTGTATACCTACTTCCCCCGGTTGACCCAGCGCCGGGGGACCAAGGCCGGCTACATCTCGGGGGGCGAGCAGCAGATGCTCGCCATCGGCCGGGCGCTCATGGCGCATCCCCGGCTGATGCTGCTGGACGAGCCGTCGATGGGCCTGGCGCCCATGCTGGTGGCCGAGATCTTCGAGATCGTGAGCCGGCTCAATCGCGAGGAGCGGGTGGCGGTGCTGCTGGCCGAGCAGAACGCCACGGTGGCCCTGAAGTACGCCCAGCACGGGTACGTGATGGAGACGGGTCGCATCGTGCTGGACGGCGACGCGAAGACGATCAGCGAGAACGAGGACATCAAGGAGTTCTATCTGGGCCTGAGCGGCGTCGGGCAGCGCAAGAGCTACCGCGACGTCAAACACTATCGGCGTCGTAAACGGTGGCTCTCATGAGCGCATTGCTGCAGATCCAGGAGACGTCCAAGGCCTTTGGCGGTGTCCAGGCCGTCAACCGGGTGAGCCTCGACGTCCACCAAGGCGATTTGATGTCGGTGATCGGCCCCAACGGGGCCGGCAAGACGTCGCTGCTCAACATGATCAGCGGCTTCTACCACCCGGACAGCGGCCGCATCGTCCTCGACGGGGTCGACGTCACCCAGGACGCGCCCTCCCGCATCGCCGAGCGCGGCGTGGCCCGTACCTTCCAGAACATCGCGCTCTTCCGCGGCATGACGGTGCTCGACAACCTCATGCTGGGCCGGCACGTCCACATGAAGACCGGTGTGCTCGGCGCGTTCGCCTACTGGGGCTTCGCGCAGCGCGAGGAGGTCGTGCACCGCAAGCGGGTGGAGGACATCATCGAGTTCCTCCGCATCCAGGACCTCCGGAAGCGGCCGACGGGCTCGCTGGCCTACGGCCTGCAGAAGCGCGTCGAGCTCGGTCGGGCGCTGGCGCTCGACCCCAAGATCCTGCTCCTCGACGAGCCGATGGGCGGCTGCAACCACGAGGAAAAGGAGGACATGGCGCGCTTCATCCTCGACGTCAACGAGGAGTGGGACACGACGGTCATCTTGATCGAGCACGACATGGGGGTGGTCATGGACATCTCCGATCGCGTGGCGGTGCTCGACATGGGCAGCAAGATCGCGGAGGGTACGCCCGACGAAGTGCGCGCCAACCCCCTGGTGATCAAGGCCTACCTGGGTGATCCCAAGGGCTCGACGACGGAGCGACGCCGTGGCTGACATGATGACGCTGCCCCGCTACCTGCTCCACAACGCGCAGCAGCACGCCGACCGCCCCGCCATCCGGGAGAAGGATCGGGGCATCTGGCAGACGTACACGTGGCGGCAGTACCACGGTCACGTGCGCGACATCGCCCTCGGCCTGGCCGCGCTGGGCTTCACCCGCGGCGACAAGCTCTCGGTAATCGGCGACAACCGGCCGCGCCTGTACTGGTCGCAGGTGGCCGCGATGGCGCTCGGCGGCGTCTCGGTCCCCGTCTACCAGGACTCCATCGCCCAGGAGCTCGTCTACGTCCTCAATCACGCCGAGGTCGCGGTGATCGTCGCCGAGGACCAGGAGCAGGTCGACAAGATCCTGGCCCTCAAGGAGCAGCTCCCCGCGCTCCGCCTGCTCGCGTACGAGGACCCCCGCGGCATGTCGCAGTACAAGCTGCCGTGGCTGCGCTCCCTCGAGGAGATCGAGGCGCTGGGACGGAGCTTCGGCGCCGAGCACCCGGGCTACCTCGAGGCCGAGATCGACAAGGGGCGGCTCGACGAGCTGGCCCTCATCGCGTACACATCGGGCACCACCGGCAACCCCAAGGGCGCCATGCTCACCCACGCGAACCTCGTGGGCACCGGGCAGACGCTGATCGCCTCGGAGGACATCCGGCTCGACGACAACTGGCTCGCCTACCTGCCGATGGCCTGGGTGGGCGACTCGCTCTACACGCTTGTGATCAACCTCATGGTCGGCTTCGCGGTGAACTGTCCGGAGAGCCCCGAGACCGTGCAGCGGGACCTGCGCGAGCTCGGCCCCAGCTCGGTGCTGGCCCCGCCCCGCATCTGGGAGAACATGCTCACCAGCGTCCAGGTGCGCGCGGCGGACGCGCCGTGGCTCAAGCGGCGGGTGTTCGAGACCTTCCGGGCGGCGGCCGAGCGGGCCGAGATCCTCCGCACCGAGGGCGCTACGCTGCCGCTCGGCCTGCGGCTGCGGCTGGCGCTCGGCGAGTTCTTCGTCTACCGCCCCGTGCGCGACCAGCTCGGGCTGGCCCGGGCGCGGTGGGCGTACACGGGCGGAGCGCCGCTCGGCCCCGACACCTTCCGCTTCTTCCGCTCGTTCGGCGTGAACCTGAAGCAGGTCTACGGCTCCACCGAGTCGACCGGCCTCGTCTCCCTGCAGCCCGACACCGAGGCCAACCCGACGACCGCGGGCCGGCCGTGCCGTGGCATCGACGTGAAGATCGGGGAACGGGGCGAGGTGCTGGTGAAGAGCGCGGGTGTCTTCAAGGGCTACTTCAAGAACGACGAGGCGACCCGTGAGGTCATCGACTCCGACGGTTGGTTCCACACCGGCGACGCCGGCTTCGTCGATCCCCAGGGCCATCTGGTCATCATCGACCGGGCCAAGGACGTCGGGGCCCTGGCCGACGGCACCGCGTTCGCCCCGCAGTTCATCGAGAACAAGCTGAAGTTCAGCCCCCACATCCGGGAGGCGGTCGCCTTCGGGCACGAGCGGCCGTTCGTGACCGCCATGATCGCCATCGACCCCAGCACGGTGGGCAGCTGGGCCGAGCGGCGCGGCCTCGCCTACACCTCGTACATGGACCTCAGCCAGAAGCCCGAGGTCCGCGGGCTCGTCCGCGACGAGATCCGGCGCGGCAACGAGACGCTGCCCGACGTCCAGAAGGTCCGCCGCTTCCTGCTGCTGACCAAGGACCTGGAGGCCGACGACGCCGAGATGACGCGCACCCGCAAGGTGCGGCGGCGCCACGTCGCCGAGAAGTACGCGCCGGTCATCGAGGCGTTCTACACGGGCAAGGCCACGGTCGAGCTGTCCACCGCGATCACCTACGAGGACGGCCGGCAGGGCACCCTGCGATCCACCGTGCACATCGAGGACGTGGAGGAGGTGGCCGCCCATGCATGAGGAGCTCGGCTTCTTCATGCTCCTGATGTCCAACGGCATCCTGATCGGCCTCATGTACTCGCTCATCGCGCTGGGGTTCGTCCTCGTCTACAAGGCGACCGACGCCGTCAACTTCGCGCAGGGCGAGTTCGTCATGATCGCGGGCTTCCTCGCCGTCGGAGCCCTCACCGTGATCGGCGTCCCGCTGTGGGTGTCGGTGGCGGTGGCGCTGCTGGGGATGGTCGGCTTCGGCTTCGCGCTGGAGCGCGTCATGCTCCGCAAGCTCATCGGGCGACCGGTGATCGCGGTCGTGATGGCCACGATCGGGCTGGCGGCGATCCTGCGCGGCCTGGGGCCGTTCGGCATCTTCCAGGGCACCCGGCCGCTGCCGCTGCCGCTCCCCGACGAGCCCATCGTGCTCGGACCGCTCTTCATCCCGCCCATCCAGCTCCTGGGCGGCGTCATCAGCCTCCTGTTCCTGGGGGGCTTCGGCTACTTCTTCCTGAAGTCCCGCAAGGGCGTGGCGATGCGGGCCGTCGCCGACAACCAGCAGGTCGCGATGGCCATGGGCATCGACGTCGAGCGGTACTTCGGCCTGGCGTGGGCGATGACGGGGGTCGTGTCCGCGCTGGGCGGCGTGCTGTGGGGGAACATGCTTGGCGTCGACGTCAACCTGGCGCTGGTGGGCTTCAAGGTCTTCCCGGTGGTGATCCTGGGCGGCCTCGACTCGATCCCAGGCGCCATCATCGGCGGCCTCATCGTCGGCCTCGTGGAAAACATCGCCGCCGGCTACATCGACCCCTACGTCGGCGGCGGCACCAAAGACTTCGCCCCCTACGTCCTGATGATCATGGCCCTGATGATCAGACCGTACGGCATCTTCGGAAAAAGAATCATCGAGCGCATCTGAAGACGACCATGACCACCAATGCCGGGGCGCCGAGAGTGGTGCAGATGCGAGGCGGCGAGGAGTCCCCGACTGAGGCGTGGGCCGCCCACGCCGCAGGGAGGGGACGACGAGCCAACGAAGCAGATGCGCCGCTATCGGCGGCCCGCCGGGGAGCGCGATGATTCACCGCGAATGCGGCGTCCTGAAGACGACGTATGAGGCCGACATGGCGCTGTACCCGCTGCCCATCGCGCGGTGGACGGTAGCGGCGCTGGGGGTGCTGTTCTTCCTGGTCATCCCGCTGTCGCTGCACGAGTACTACCTGTCGATCGCAAATCTCGTGTGGATCGCGATCATCGGCGCGCTCGGCCTCAACATCCTGGTGGGCTACACCGGACAGGTCTCCATCGGGCACGGGGCGTTCATGTCGGTGGGCGCCTATACGGCGGCCAACTTCGCCACCCGCCTGGACGCGCCGTGGCCGGTGAACCTGCTGGCCGGCGGCCTCATGGCGGCCGTGATCGGCGCCATCGTCGGGATCCCGTCGCTGCGCATCAAGGGACTCTACCTGGCCATCGCCACGCTGGCCGGCCAGCTCATCATCGAGTGGACGATCAACCACGTCACCTTCATCAGCGGCGGCGTGCAGGCCTCCATCGAGGTGCCGCGGCCGCGGCTGGGGACGATGGTGCTCGACTCCCACCGGGATATGTACTACTTCCTCCTCGTGTTCGTGGTGCTGGCCATCGTGGGCACCATGAACCTCATGCGGAGCCGGATCGGCCGGGCCTTTATCGCCATCCGCGACCAGGACATCGCGGCCGAGATCATCGGCATCAACATCTTCCGCTACAAGCTCCTGGCCTTCGCCATCTCGTCGTTCTACGCGGGCGTCACCGGCGTGCTCTACACCTACTTCCTGGGCATCGCCAACTACGAGCAGTTCCAGATCGGTGTGTCGATCGACTACCTGGCCATGATCATCATCGGCGGGCTGGGCTCCGTGCTCGGCTCCATCTTCGGCGCCGCCTTCGTGACCCTGCTGCCCATCGTCATCCGCTACGCGATGGAGGCGTTCGGGACGATCTTCTTCACGCAGGCGACGATCCACAACCTGATCCCCGCGCTCCGTCTCACGCTGTTCGGCGCGCTCATCATCGTGTTCCTCGTGCTGGAGCCCGAGGGGTTGAACCGCCTCTGGCGGAACATCCGCAGCTACTTTCGTGTCTGGCCGTTCGCGTACTGAGGTACGCGAGGAAGGAGAGAAGCGCATGAGACAGTTCCTGGCCCTCGCCATGGCGGCCGCGGTCGCGATGGGCAGCCTGCTCACGACCGCTCCGTCCCATGCCCAGGCGAAGAAGGACATCGTCATCGGCCTGCAGTGCGATCGCACCGGCGCCACGCAGATCGTCGGCACGGTGCTGTGCCCCGGCTTCCACGACTACGTCGCCCTCGTCAACTCCAAGGGCGGCATCGAGGGGTTCCAGATCAAGGCCCTCGAGATCGACCACGAGTACAAGGTCCCGCCCGGGGTCGAGGCGTACGAGCGCCACAAGAAGGAAGGCGCCGTCACCATGGCCATCTACGGCACGCCGCACATCTACGCGCTGGCGGCCAAGCTGACGGAAGACCGTATCCCGGGCACCTCGCCCGGCTTCGGCAGCGCCGCCGCCGCCGACGGCATCCGCTATCCGTACATCTTCCCGATCGCCGCGACGTACTGGTCCCAGGGCGCGGCGGCGGTGGACTTTGCCAAGAAGCAGCTCGGCGGCAGCCTGAAGGGCAAGAAGATCGCGTACATCTTCTACGACAACCCGGCCGGCCGTGAGCCGATCGACGTGCTGGCCGACATCGCCGAGAAGGAAGGGTTCACGCTGAAGACCTTCGCCGTCCCGCCGCCGGGCGTCGAGATGGGCGCGCAGGTGCTCGACATCGCCCAGCGCTTCCGCGCCGACTTCGTCATCGCCCACCTCTTCGGCGGGGCGCCGTCGGTGTCGATCAAGGAGCTGAAGCGGGTCGGCTATCCGCTCCGCAAGGTCGTCTCGTTCGTGTGGGGCGCGGCCGAGGCCAACATCGAGGGCGCCGGCGGCTTCGCGGTCGCCGAGGGCTACCACGCCATGCAGTTCGCGGGCGTGGGCAAGGACTACCCGGTGCTCAACGAGATCCGGGAGATGTACAAGAAGCAGGGCAAGGCGGCGCCCAAGGAGATGGACTCCACCGTCTTCTACAACCGCGGCGTGCTCATCGGCGCCCTCCACGTCGAGGCCATCCGCAATGCGCTGAAGGCCAAGCCGGACGGCAAGATCACCGGCGCCGACACCAAGGCCGGGTTCGAGAAGATCAACAACTTCACCCTGGGCGGGCTGGTGCCGCCGCTCAAGATCACGCCGCAGGACCACGAGGGCGGCGGGCTCGTGCAGATCTGGACGGTGAAGAACGGCAAGTTCGAGAAGGCCACCGACTGGTTCGCCGCGTACCAGGACGTGGTTGCGAAGCACATCAAGGAGTCGGGGGCGAAGAAGTAACCCCGACCGCCATGCTGAGCCTCAACAACATCGAGGTCATCTACGACGGCGTGATCCTCGTCCTCAAGGGCGTGTCGCTCAACGTCCGCGAGGGCGGGATCACGACGCTGCTCGGCGCCAACGGCGCCGGCAAGACGACCACGCTGAAGGCGATCTCGGGCCTGCTGCGGTCGGAGCGGGGCGAGGTCACCAAGGGGGCGATCGAGTTGGGCGGCGAGCGGATCGACCGCTTGCCGCCCCACGCGGTCGTCCGGCGGGGTGTCGTGCAGGTGTTCGAGGGCCGCCGCGTGTTCGAGCACCTGACCACCGAGGAGAACCTGGTCGCCGGCGGCCACATCCAGAGCGACCGGGCGCGGCTGCGGGACGGCATCGCCCGGGTGTACGAGTACTTCCCCCGCCTGGGCGACCGGCGGCACGTGCAGTCGGGCTACCTCTCGGGGGGCGAGCAGCAGATGCTCGTCATCGGTCGGGCGCTGATGTCGAACCCCCGCGTGATGCTGCTGGACGAGCCGTCCCTGGGGCTGGCGCCGATGCTGGTCGAGGAGATCTTCCAGATCGTCCAGCGCATGAACCGGCAGGAGAAGCTCACCGTGCTCCTCGTCGAGCAGAACGCCACGCTGGCGCTGACGATCGCCGAGCACGGCTACGTCATGGAGAACGGACGCATCGTCCTGGAGGGCAGCGCCGAGGCTCTCCGCGAGAACGCCGACATCAAGGAGTTCTACCTGGGCCTGACCGAGGTCGGCGCGCGCAAGTCGTATCGCGAGGTGAAGCACTACAAGCGCCGTAAACGCTGGCTGAGCTAGGAGGGGCGATCGACGATGAGACGGATGCTGGGGTGGGGTGGCCTCGTGTTGTTCGTCGCGGTGAACCTGGGCGCCTGCGCCAGCGCGGGCACGAGCGCGCCCACCGCGCCGTCGCTCTATCGCCGGCTCGGCGGCCGGGAGGGAATTGCCATCGTGGTGGGTGACTTCACGGCCAACATGGTCGCCGACGCCCGCGTGAACGAGCGGTTCAAGGGCATGAAGCCGCCCGAGGTGGAGAAGCTCAAGTCCAACCTGTCCGATCAGATCTGCGAGGCCGCCGGTGGCCCCTGCTCGTACCTCGGCAAGGACATGAAGACGGCCCACGCCGGGATGAAGATCACCGAGGCCGAGTGGAACGCCACCGTCGAGAACCTCGTCAAGGCGCTCGACAAGAACAACGTGCCCGCCCAGACGAAACAGGAGCTGCTGGGCGCGATCGCGCCGATGAAGGGCGACATCGTCGGCCGTTGACCCCGGCATGAGCACGCAGGGCTTCACCCTCTACGACATGGTCGTGCGGGGCGCGTCGGTCTTCGGCGACGCGCCCGCCGTCATCCACGGCGAGCGGACGCTGTCCTTCCGGGAGTTCCAGCGCCGCGTGGACGCGCTCGCCGGCGGCCTGGCCGGCCTCGGGATCGGGCACGGCGACCGCGTCTGCATCCTCGCCCAGAACGACCCGGCCTACCTCGAGCTGTACGGCGCCTGCGCGCGCCAGGGCATCCTCGCCTATCCGATCAACTGGCGCCTCACCGCGGACGAGGTGGGGCGGGTGGTGGAGCGGGCGGCGCCGGCGATGTTCGTGGCGGATGCCTCGACGCTCGGCGTCGTCGGCGGCTGGCCGGCGGCCCGGCCGTCGATCGCGCACTGGTACCACCTCGGCGAAGCCGCGGCTCCCGGCTTCAAGCCGCTGGCCTCGCTCTACCGCGACGACGCGCCGCCCCCGGCCGACGTCGGCCCCGACGATCCGTTCGCGGCGATCTCGACCGCGGCGGTGGACGTCGTCCCGCGGGGGGCCGTCCTCACGCACGCCAACGTGCTGGCGGCCAACGTCATCGGGGCTGCCTGCTTCGCGCTGACGCCGGCCGACCGCTACCTGCTCGCCCTGCCGCTCTTCCACGTCACCGCCCTCGGCACCGCGCTCGCCCACATGCAGGCGGGGGGCGCGAGCGTGGTGGTGTCGCGCTTCGACGCCGAGGAGGCCGTGCGGCTGATCGATCGCTACCGCGTGACGCACGTGTCGGACTTTCCGCCCGTGCTCGCCACCCTGCTCGACGCCGCCGAGAAGCTCGGGAGCCGGCTGCCGAGCCTGCGCGACGTCGCCGGCCTCGACGCGCCGCCGACGATCCAGCGCCTGCACGACACGACCACCGCGCGGTTCTGGACCGGCTTCGGGCAGTCGGAGACGACCGGCTTCGTGAGCCTTCAGCGCGTGCTCGACCGGCCGGGCGCGGCCGGCCGCCCCGTGGCGCTCGCCCGCGTGCGCCTGGTGGACGACTACGACCGCGAGGTGCCGATCGGGACGCCGGGCGAGATCGTCGTGCGTGGGCCGCTGGTGTTCCAGGGCTACTTCGGCCAACCGGACGTGACCGCCTACACCTTCCGCAACGGCTGGCACCACACGGGCGACGTCGGCCGCTTCGACGCCGACGGGTACCTGCACTACGTCAGGCGGAAGCCCGAGAAGGAGCTGATCAAGCCCGGCGGCGAGAACGTCTATCCCGCCGAGGTCGAGACGGTCATCGTGCAGATGGATGGCGTCAGCGGCGCCTGCGTGTACGGCGTCCCCGACGTCCGCTGGGGTGAGGCGGTCAAGGCCGTGGTGGAGGTGGCCCCGGCCGGCCGGTACACCGCCCAGCAGGTCACCGACTACGTCGGGTCGCGGATCGCGCGCTTCAAGCGGCCCCACGTGGTCGTGTTCACCGACGCGCTGCCCCGCACGCCCGACGGCGCCGTCGACCGCGAGGCCGTGAAGAAGGCCTGGGGCGAGGGGGCGTGACGCGCTGAGGTCGCGCGCGGCACGCGCAAGCTTTACCCCCGCGTCGCACCGGGAAACGCCCTGACACGCTGACGTCGGCGGTGCGACTCTCCTGGTCTCCTGGAATTCCTGCAATCCTCGTCGGATCGCGCATTTGACGGACGCGGGACTGGCGCGCGCCTTGCCGTAGGGACGGCCGTGCGGTTGTTGACGTTCGCCCTCCGCGTCACTCTCCTGACGTGCGCGCTCCTCGGGTCGGTCCCCGCCGTGGGTCAGACGGCGCCGGGCCTACCCGACGTGGATGTCGTTCTCATCGCCGACGTGCAGGACACCGCCGGCTGGCTGACTCTGCACCAGGAGGTCCTGTCGACCTCGGCCCAGTCAACGAAGGTGCTCCGCGTGACGCTGCCTGCGCGCACCGGGGGGAGCCGGAGCATCGACATCGAGCAGCCACGGTTCACGGTGGGGCTCGTCACCACCAAGGACGGCAAGGGCCAGGTGAAGGTGACCGTGTCCGGCAAGCTGCCCCCCTCGCTGGCGATCGTCGTGGTGACCCCGTTCCAGCAGGCCGCGATGGAGATCCAGGCCGGTTGGGTCACCAACGACATCAGCCTCGCCTACGGCCTGTCGCTCGTGAAGGGCCGGCTGCTCGAGCTCTACTTCGACCGCCCGTAGTCACGAGCCCGCCGCGGCCGAGAGCTCGAAGATCGCGACGCGGTCGTTCCTGAGGCGCTCGCGCGCCGAGCCTGACAGCCAGGCCCGCAGGCCGGGGAAGTAGTCCAGATACCAGAGGTGCGGATAGGCCACGACGAAGAAGCGCTCGCCGCGTGCATGCTGACGCTGTAGCTCGGCGACCGCCTCGCCGTCGTCTCTGGGCGGACCCACGTACACGCCGTCGCGCTCCAGGAACGGCACCCGGAGGCGGCCCGCGACGTGGGGGCCGCTGGCCCAGTCGTCCTCCTCGGCGAGAATGAACGACCCACCCTCGGGAACGACCGAGGCGATGTCCGCGATGGCCGCGCCGATCTGGCTCCACCACGCGTTCGCCTTCCAGGCGGCGCGATCGGCGGCCAGCCCGAGACGCTGCGCGTGGCCGACGAGCGCCTGCATGGTGCACTCGTCCCGCTCGATGCCTTCATGCACCCGCTGCGCGAGGTCGTCACGCCACGAGTGATTGACCAGGTGCGTGCGCCACAGGCTCAGGGGCGTGTCGACGCACTCGACGCGGCCGTACAGCGGGGCCAGTGCCGCGAGATATAGATCCGGGCACGTCCGGAAGCTCGGCTCCGGGATCGGCAGGATGCGCTCGAGCAGTGCCCGGGACCAGGCGTTGCCGCTGGTCGGCGGCCGGCGGTATCCATACGGTCCCTCGGCTATCACGTGATCGCGGAGATCGCCCCGGCCCAGCGGCATGTGGGGCACGATCCGTCCGCTCGCCTTCCCCGTCTCGTCGATCTCCGCGACGGGCCAGTGCACCTTCGCCACGGCGGGATCGGCCATCGCGGCGACCACCTGCTCGACGGCGTGGGGCAGGAGCACGTCGTCCGAGTCGAGGAACAGCACCACGCTGCCGCGGCAGTGGGCGAAGCCGGCGTTCAGCGCCGAGCCCTGGCCGCCATTCGGCTTCAAGATCGCCCGCACGCGAGCCCCGTACCGCTCGATGATCGCCCGCGAGCCGTCGGTCGAGCCGTCGTCCACCACGATCACCTCGACCCCGGGCCACGTTTGCGCCAGCGCGCTGTCGATGGCCTCGGCGAGGAACCGCTCGTAGTTGAAGCTGCTGATGACGACGCTAACCACGATCCGCCCGGAGGTCGAAGACGATGAGACGCTCGCTGTCCAGCACGCGCCGATAGCGCGAGCGCAGGTGCCGTCCGAGCCCGGCGTAGTAGTCCAGCCACCAGAACGCCGGCCACGCGACGACCGCGAACATCGCCCCGCGCTCCCGCAGGCGCTCGAGCTCGTCGATGGCACTGCCATCGTCGGCCGGCGGCCCAGCGTACTGCCCGCCGCACTGCGGGAACGGCAGCGCCTGGTCGGCGGCGCCGAGCGCGGCCCGGATGCGGTCCTCGTCGATGAGGATGAAGGCTTCGCCGGGGCGGACGACCCCGGCCAGCTCGCGCGCGGCGTGCCTGGCGCGCTGCACCCATTGCTCGGCGCCCTGCGCTTCCCGCAGCTGCGCCCGGAGCTGATGGATGAGCTCGGCGGCCTCGCTGGGCACCGCGCGGACCACGAACTGGTAGGTCGTCGCCTCCGGGTCCGCAGCAATCCACGCTCGGATGGCGTCGGGGACCGTCCGCGCGGGCGGTCCCACCTCCGACTCCTCGATGCCCAGGCGGCGGCGCAGCCAGTGCGTGACCGCAAACCCGGACGCCTCGAACAGATCCTGGATGCTCTCGCGCGTGAAGAAGCGCAGATGCGTGCGATCGAGCAGTCCGGCGTCGCGATACCGGAACTCGCCGGCCAGGAGTGCCAGGCGAACGCTGGCGTGCGCGACGTTGGGGATCGAGGCGATGACTGCTCCGCCGTCCGCGAGGAGGGGACGGATGCGCTGAAGGACCGTGCCCGGCTCGCGCAGGTGCTCGAGCACGTCGGCGAACACCACGGCGTCGAAGCTGGTACCGTCGAGCGCCCGCTCGAGATCGAGCGTCTCGGCGTCGCCGACCACCACCCGTTCGCAGTGCTGGCGGGCCGCCTCGGCGGCCTCCGGCGAGAGCTCGACGCCCGTGACGACGCAGGCGAGGCGCTTTGTCAGCACCTCGGACATGTAGCCGGTCGCGCAGCCGAACTCCAGGACGCGCGTGCCCGGGGGCACGAGACCGACGACGAGGTCGTGCGCCGACCCGGGCGTGACGTCGAAGCTGCGCCGCGGGCTCCCGCCGGTCATCGCGGTAGGATACCGCGGTTCCGATCGGGCGGGGATCGGGCTTCCGTGGACAACGGCCCCGGGTTCGGCGCACACTGGCAGCCGGGAGGCCGCTCGAGCGGGCGCATGAGGATCTTCAACGAGCAGCACGACATGTTCCGGGCCACCGTGCGGGCGTTCGTCGACAAGGAGATCGCCCCGCACGTCGAGGAGTGGGAGGCGGCCGGCCGGCTGCCACGCTGGATCTGGCCGCGTATGGGCGAGCTGGGGCTGCTCGGCGTGGAGTACGACGAGCGCTACGGTGGCGCCGGCGCCGACGTCCTCACCTCGGCCGTGCTGCACGAGGAGTGCGCCCGCTCGCGCTCGGGCTCCTTCGCCATGGCCGTCGGCGTGCACTGCGACATGGCCTCGCCGCACCTCTACTGGACGGGCGGCGAGGCGCTCAAAGCGCGGTACCTGCCGGGCATCTGCCGGGGCGAGATCCTCACGGCCATCGCGGTCACCGAGCCGGGCGGCGGCAGCGACGTGGCGGCGATCCGCACGCGGGCCGTGCGCGACGGCGACGCCTACGTCCTCAACGGGTCCAAGATGTTCATCACCAACGGCGCCACCGCCGACGTGGTCTTCGTCGCCGCGCGGGTCGACGCCGGCGACGCCGGCAAGCGCCACCGCGGCATCTCCATGTTCCTGGTCGAGCGCGACTCGCCCGGCTTCACGGTGAGCCGCACGCTCGACAAGATGGGGATGCGCGCGTCCGACACCGCCGAGCTGAGCTTCGCCGACGTGCGGGTCCCGGCCGACCACCTGCTCGGCCGCGAGGGCGTCGGCTTCTACGAGGTCATGCGCGTCTTCCAGCGCGAGCGGCTGGTGGCCGGTCTGCACGCGGTGGCGATGGCCGACCGCGCGCTCGAGGACACGATCGCCTACGTGCGGGAGCGGCAGGCGTTCGGCGGCCCCCTCAGCGACAAGCAGGTCATCCGCCACAAGCTCGCCGACCTCGCCACCCAAGTCGAGGCCGGCCGGTGGCTGACCTACGCGGCGTGCGTCAAGTTCGCGGCGGGGGAGGAGTGCGTGCGCGAGATCTCCATGGTGAAGCTCTACACCGCCGAGATGGTGAACCGCGTCGCCTACGACTGCGTCCAGCTCCACGGCGGCTACGGCTACATGCGCGAGTACGCCATCGAGCGCTTCGCTCGCGACGCGCGGCTGATGACGATCGGCGGCGGCACCAGCGAGATCATGCGCGACATCATCGCTAAGGCGATCCTGCCGTGAGGCTCGCGGACCGGGTCGCGATCGTCACCGGCGCCGCCAGCGGGATCGGGCGCGCCATCGCCCTGGCCATGGGCCGCGAGGGCGCCCGCGTCGCGCTGTTCGACCTCGACGCCGACGGCGCGGCCGCCGTCGCCGGCGAGATCGGCGCCGCCGCCCATGCCTGGCGGGTGGACGTCGCCGACGCCGCCCGGGTCGACGCGGCGGTGACGGAGGTCGCGAGCCGGTGGGGCACCGTGCACGTCCTGGTGAACTGCGCGGGCTGGGACCGCCCCATGCGCTTCGTGGAGACGACGCCCGATTTCTGGGACCGGATCCTCGCCATCAACCTCAAGGGCCCGATCGCCTGCACGCACGCGGTACTGCCGCTGATGATCAAGCAGGAGTACGGCAAGATCGTGTCGATCGCCTCCGACGCCGGCCGCGTCGGCTCCACCGGCGAGGCCGTGTACTCCGCCGCCAAGGGCGGGATCATCGCCTTCACGAAGACGATCGCGCGCGAGACGGCCCGCCACCGCATCAACGTCAACTGCGTGTGCCCCGGCCCGTCCGACACGCCGCTCTTCCAGAAGGAGTTCGCCGGCCCCAGCCCCAAGCTCGCCGAGAGCCTCAAGCGCGTCATCCCCTGGGGCCGCCTCGGCGTCCCGGACGACGTCGCGCCCGCCGTCGTCTTCCTCTCGTCCGACGAGGCCGGCTATATCACTGGTCAGACGCTCAGCGTCTCCGGTGGCCTGACAATGGCCTAGTGGCGGACCGACGATAACGGCGCATCTGCTTCGTTGCCTCCTCGCTCCTCCCTGCGGCGTACGCGGCGTACGCCTCAGTCGTCGCTCGTCGGCGCCTCGCATCTGCACCGTTCTCGTCGGTCCGGTCGCGCCCGTGGCCAGCTGAGTCTCGATCGAGGATAGGGGATGAGCGCGCCGGACTTTGTCGCGGTGGGGCACGTGACCCTCGACCACTTCGGGGAGGTCGTGCGGCCGGGGGGCGCAGCCCTGTATGCGGCGATCACGGCGCAGCGACAGGGGTTGTCGGCGGCGATCTTGACCAGTCACGGGGACGACTTTCCTGTCGACGCGGTGCCGAGTCAGATCGAGGTCGTCGCGCGGGAAGCGCCGACGACGACGGCGTTCGAGCACGGGGAGACCAAGGGCGTGCGGGTGCTGCGGGCGCGTGGCACGGCGTCGCCGCTGACGGCCGGCGACCTGCCCGACGACTGGCGGCCGGCGCCGCTGGTGCTGCTGGCGCCGGTGCTGCAGGAGGTCGACCCGATGCTGGCTGCTGCGTTCCCCGACGCTTCCGTCGGCGGCGAGCTGCAGGGCTGGCTCCGGGCGACCGACGGCCAGGGCGTGGTCGGGGTGGCGACGTGGACCTCGCCGGAGGCCGTCCTCGGCCGCTTCCAGGCCATCTTCGTGAGCCGGCACGACGTGCGCGGTCAGGAGGCGCAGGTCGCCGAGTGGGTGCAGCGCGTGCCGCTGGCCGTCGTGACCGCCGGCGCCGCCGGCGCCATCCTGTACGTCAACGGCGACCGCTACGAGGTCCGGCCCCGCCGCACCCGCGAGGTCGACCCCACCGGCGCCGGGGACGTCTTCGCGGCCACCTTCCTGATCAGCTACGACCGCCACGGCGACGCGTGGGAAGCCGCCGAGGCGGCGACCTGCGCGGCGTCGCTGTCGGTGGAGGGCGAGGGCTGGTCGAGCGTGCCCGACGCCGCCACCCTGGCCGCCGCGCTCGAGGCCTACCGCGCCCGCACGCGCTGACCGCGGTCGCCCCACCGAGGTTGACCTGGCGGGGCCGACTTGCCAGACTGGGCCTCGCATCTTCCCGAGGAGGCCGGGATGCCGAACTCCCCCGCAGCACGCACGCGCGCGATCCGCATCACCGCCGGCACCGTCACGGTCGACGCCGAGCTGAACGACTCCAAGACCGCGGCGGCCATCGCCGCGGCGCTGCCCATCGAGGCGAAGGCGCAGACCTGGGGCGACGAGATCTACTTCGACATCGGCCACGCGCTGGCGGCGGAGTTGCCGCGCGAGGTGGTCGAGATGGGGGACCTCGGCTACTGGCCACCGGGCCAGGCCTTCTGCATCTTCTTCGGCCCCACGCCGATGAGCCGCGGCGACGAGATCCGTCCCGCCAGCCCGGTGAACGTCGTGGGGCGCGTGACCGGTGACGCGCGGGCCTTCACCCGGGTGCGGCCCGGGAGCCGCGTTAGGATAGAAGCCGTGAAGGGGGGACAGGCATGAAGATCTTTCTGGATACCGCGAACATCGACGAGATCAAGGAGGGCGTGGCGCTCGGCGTCGTGGATGGCGTCACCACCAACCCGTCGCTCATCGCGAAGGAGAAGCGGCCGTTCCGGCCGCTCGTCGAGGAGATCTGCAAGATCGTGCCGGGCGACGTGAGCCTGGAGGTGGTGGCCACCGACTTCGAGGGCATGGTGAAGGAGGGCGAGGAGCTCGCCCAGGTGGCGCCCAACGCGGTCGTGAAGGTGCCGCTCACGCAGGACGGCCTCAAGGCGGTGAAGTACCTCTCGGGCAAGGGCATCCGCGTGAACCAGACGCTGTGCTTCTCGGCGCCCCAGGCCCTGCTGAGCGCCAAGGCGGGCTCGACCTACATCAGCCCCTTCCTGGGCCGGCTCGACGACATCGCCGCGGTGGGCATGGACCTCATCCGCGACATCTGCGAGATCTACCGCAACTACGGGTTCAAGACGCAGGTGCTGGCGGCGTCCATCCGCAATCCACTGCACGTCGTCGACGCGGCCAAGGCCGGGGCGCACGTCGCCACGATGCCGTTCGCCGTGCTGCAGCAGCTCATGAAGCATCCGCTCACGGACATCGGCCTCAAGAAGTTCCTCGACGACTGGCAGAAGTCGGGCGCGAAGCTGTAGTCGATCGCCGTGGCGTCGGGGCCGGGGCGGTGGTGGAGTCCGGGGACCACGTGCCCGGAGCCGATTCGAGACCGCCTTGGCTGGGCTCCATCCGGCTGGGGGGCGCGCGGTCACGCGCGGCGGGAAACGGGTCCCGAACTCCACCACCGCCCCGGCCCCGACGCCACGGCGATGACGTGAAGATCGAGTCTGACTTCTGTGGTGCTCTCGGACCCAGCGTCTAGACTCTTGGGCGGACCTCTGAGGCGAATCTCTCGTACGTGTCGGTCATCTCGGCGACGTCGCGCATGCGGGTTTCTAGGATGATGTGGGCGACGCCGAGATCGCGCAGGGCGCGGAGGTCGGCCAGGACGTCGTTGGCGGGGCGGCGGGCCGGGAGGCCGAGGCGGGCGCTGATCGTGAGGGTCGCGGGGTCGCGGCCGACCTTGGCGCACGCCTCTCGTAGCCGGGTCAGGGCCTCGCCCAGGGCCTGCGGTGTGGGGAACGCCGCGTGCCAGCCGTTGCCCAGGGCGGCGACTCGGGTGAGGGCGCGGTCGGTGTGGCCGCCGATCCAGATGGGGATCGTCCCGGTCGCGGGACGGGGGCGGCAGCCGAGCTCGTCGAGGGTGAAGAACTCACCGCGGAACGACACCCGCTCGTCGCGCCAGCAGGCGCGCATGATCGCAATGGCCTCGTCGGTCCAGGCGCCACGGCGTCCGTAGGGCACGCCGAACAGCTCGATCTCCTCACGCATCCAGCCGACGCCGGCGCCGAGGACCACGCGGCCCGGCGCCAGGTGATCCAGCGTGGCCAGCATCTTGGCGGTGAGGACGGGGTGGCGGTGGGGCAGCACCAGGACGCTCGTGCCCAGCCGCACCCGCGACGTGACGGCCGCCGCCAGCGTGAGCGCCGTGAGCGGCTCCAGGAAGTCGGTGCCCGGCGAGAGCGGGAAGTCGCCGGTCGCGTTGTAGGGATAGCGGGAGCGGATCGTCCACGGGATCACGACGTGGTCGCTCACCCACAGCGAGTCGTAGCCGAGCGCCTCGATCCGCCGCGCGACGAGCATCACGCCCTCGCGGGTCGCCGCCGGACCATAGACCGGGAGGTGGGCGCCGACCTGCATCAGGCGTGGACGATGCGGTCGCGCAGCTCGTCGCCCTGGATCATCTGGACCAGCCGCGAGCGCTGGATCTTACCGCTCGAGGTCTTGGGGATGGTGCCGGTCTTGACGAGCAGCACCCGCGCCGGCCGGTGCCCGCGCGACTCGTGCACGCGGCTGACGATCTCCCGCACGAGGGCGCGGTACTCCCCGTCGGCGGGCGACTCGCTGCGCACCTCGGCGACGACGTGCAGGCGCTGCGTGCCCGTCCGCTCGCTGTCGAGCCCGACCGCTGCCGAGTAGCGGACGCCCGGCACGTGGTCGACGACCTCCTCGATATCGGCGGGGAGGACGTTCTCGCCGCCCAGGATGATGATGTCCTTGAGCCGCCCCGTGATGAACAGGTACCCCTCGTCGTCGACGAAGCCGAGGTCGCCGGTGCGCAGCCAGCCGTCGGGGCTCAGCACCTTCGCGGTCGCCTCCGGGTTGTTGTAGTACCCCTTCATCACGCCGGGGCTCTTCACGCAGATCTCACCCTCGACGCCGGGACCGAGGATCGCGCCGCCCGCGCCGTCGTCGGTGGGCGGCTCCGTGATCCGCACCGACACGCCGCGACAGGGCCGCCCGACCGAGAGGAAGCGGCCGCTCGGGTCCAGGCGCAGGGGCGTGTTGCGCGGCCAGATCGCCACCGCCAGCGTCGCCTCGGCCAGGCCGTAGCACGGGCAGATCACGTGCTTGAGGCCGAAGTGCCGCTCGAACGACTCGATCGTGGACATCCGGACCGGCTCGGCGCCCGAGAGCGCCGCCTTGAGGGACGTGAGGTCCACCCCCGCGGTGTCCCGCACGTTGCGCACGCAGTTGCGGTAGCCGAAGTCGGGCGAGACCGTGAAGGTGGCGCGGATCTCCGTGATCAGGTCGAGCCACTGGCGCGGGTTGCGCAGGTCGGGCGGCAGCAGCCACAGCGGCGTGGCGGTCAGCGGCGGCGTGAAGGCGCAGCCGATCAGCCCCATGTCGTGGTAGAGCGGCAGCCACGACACCACCCGGTCCTCCACCGTGATGCCGGCCGCCTCCGACATGAACCGGCACGTCGCGACGACGTTCGCGTGGGTCAGCATCACGCCGCGCGGCTGCCCCGTGCTGCCCGAGGTGTACTGGATGAACGCGAGGTCCTCCGGCGTGGCCGTGTGATCGCGGGGCCACGCGGCGTCCACGTCGAGGTCGTTGGGCTCGATGATCGAGCGGACGTTCGGCGCCAGCGCCACGCTCTGGTCGACGCCTGGGCGGAACCACCCGATGGTGGCCACCGCGACCGACTCGGAGTCGCGCAGCACGTTGGCGGTCGCCTCGACGCCGAGCGTGGGGTAGAGCGGCACCGGCACCGCGCCCAGCCGCACGCACCCGAAGAACGTGTAGAAGAACTCCGCGCACGTCGGGTAGATGAGCGCGACCTTGTCCCCGGGGCCCACGCCGGCCCGGGCGAGGCCCGCGGCGAAGCGTCCGGCCTGCGCCCACAACCGTCCGTACGTCACGGTCTCGCCGAACAGCGAGAAGTACTGGGCGTCGGGGCTGAGGGCGGCGCGCCGGCGCATCATCTCGCCGAGCGTGGAGGCGTCGCGGGGTTCCTGGTCGGCCATGCGGGCTCCTGTCAGGGGCGCGCGTCGAGCGTCGCCGCGGTGTCGTGTTCGAGGCCGTCGCGCAGGTAGAGGAGGGGGACGGAGTCCCCGCGGCGGCGCGCGCGCAGCGCCTCCTGCAGCTCCCCGAAACCCTCGATCGCGCGGTCGCCGAAGCGCACCAGCACGTCACCCTCCCGGAGCCCGGCGCGCGCCGCGGCGCTGTCCGGCACGATCCGCGTGAGCCGCACCCCGTCGGACTCGGCCGGCCCGTCGGTGCCCACGCCGAGGAACGCGGGGGCCGGCGCCCCCGCGTCGCGTGACGATTCGCGCGCGCGCCCGGCCGGCCGCCCCAGCGTCACGTAGGCGGGCCGGTCGCGGGCGGCCAGCGTCTCGGCGACGCGCGCCCCCAGCGAGGCCACGCGAGCCATCCCGGCCGTGTCGAGCTTGTCGGCGGTGTCGCCGGCCCGGTGATAGTCCGTGTGCGTGCCCGTATGGAAGAACAGCACCGGGGCGCCCGCGTCGTAGAAGCGGCTGTGGTCGGAGGGGCCGAACGGCGAGTCACGGAGCGTGACCGGGATCGACAGCCGGCGCGCCGCGCCGGCGACGACGTCGCGCAAGCCGCGACCGCTCTCCACCCCGCCCACGGTGAGCGTGCCGCTGCCCAGGCGGCCAACCATGTCGAAGTTCAGCATCGCCACCGTGCGGTCGATCGGCGTCGTCGGCCGGCGCACGTAGTGGCCGGAGCCGACGAGCCCGATCTCCTCGGCGCCGAAGAGCGCGAAGACCAGCGTGCGGTCCTGCGGGCCGGCGGCGGCGAACGCGCGGGCCAGGCCGACCACGACCGCGGTGCCGGAGGCGTTGTCGTCGGCGCCCGGATGGAGCGTCCCGCCCACCACGCCGAGGTGATCGTAGTGCGCGCCGAGCACGAGCGCCTCGCCCGCGCGGGCGGCGTCGCGGCCCGGCAGCACGCCGATCACGTTCACGGCCATCCGGTCCGCCGCCTCGAGGACGACCCGGACCTCCGCGCGCGTGCCGACGGCGAGCGACGCCGGCGCCCGGCGATCGGCGATGCGCTGGGCCAGGACGGTGGTGGTGACGCCGGCCGGGGCCAGCAGTGCGTCGGCCGCCGCCGGCGTGAGCGCACCCGAGACCAGTCGCACCGCGGTGGTCGTGGTCGCCAGGGTCGGCAGTCGATCGGCGACGAGGAGCAGCGCGCTGGCGCCGGCGCGGCGGGCGGCGATGAGCTTCTCGAGCCGACTGGCGCGGACTCCGCTCAGGTGCGGCGGGGCGCCCTCCAGCGCGATCGCGATGCGGCCACGAGCGTCGACGCCGGCCCAGTCGTCGTAGCCGGCCTCCGGCGCGCTGACGCCGTACCCGACGAACACGACCTCGCCGGTGACGGTCTCGCGCAGCGAGCCACCGTGCGGCGTCCAGTCGCGCCCGGCCTCGAGGCTCGGGGCGCCGGCCTCGAGCGAGCGCAGCGTCGTCCCGGCCGCGATCCGGGCGCCAGAGGCGACGACGAAGGATTGAAAGAACGACCCGTCATCCCCGCCCGGCTGCAGCCCCGCGGCCTTCAGCCAGTCGGCGATCCGCTGCGCGGCCAGATCGCCGCCCGGCGTGCCGGATCGACGCCCGTCCATGCCGGGAGCGGTCAAGGCCTCCGCCGTCGCTTTCAGCTCGACGGCGCTGGGCGGTACAGGGGTCGACGCGGTCGCAACAGAGACGAAACACAGGAGAACCGCGAGGAGCGTGATGCTGCGGCGAATCACCCGCTCATTCTACCGCGACGGAATGATAAGGGAGGATCGACGCTTGGGGTCACTTCACGGCGGTGACGCGCCCACCCGTCATGGTCACGAGGTCGGCCGGCCGCAGCCGGAAGACCGTGTTGGGATGGCCGGCGGCCGCCCAGATCTCCTCGAAGGTGAACAGGTGCTCGTCGATCAGCGTTGTCACCGGCTTGACGTGACCGACGGGCGCCACGCCGCCGATCGCGAACCCGGTCTCGGCGCGGACGAAGTCGGCGTCGGCCCGCTCGAGCGCCTCGCCCACCAGCCCCGCGACGCGGGCCTCGTTCACCCGGTGGGCGCCGCTGGCGACGACGAGCAGCGGCCGTCCCGACTCGCGCAGACGGAAGACGAGCGACTTGGCGATCTGGTCGACGCGACAGCCGACGGCGCGGGCGGCGTCGACCACCGTGCGCGCCGACTGGCCGAGGTCGACGATCTCGTGGCCGAGGCCGAGCGCGGCCAGTGCCTCCTGCACCCTCCGCACGGTCGGGCTCGTGAACTCGGCCATGGTCAGCGCGCGGCGAGCGCGGCGGCCCGCACACGGGCCATCTGCGCGAGGTGTTCGACGTCGTGGTCGGCGACGTGGGTCGCGTACTGCCGGAGCGACATCGGGCCGAAGAAGCCGGACACGCCGACGCGCTCACCGGCCTCGGTAGGCAGCGCGCGCAGATAGGCGATCGTCTCCTCCCGTACGCGCGCGAAGGCCGCCAGCGAGGCGTCGAAGACGTCGAGGCTGTGGTCGCGCTCGCGCGCCCAGGGTTCGGGAGTGAACGCGGGGAAGGCCGGATGCTCCTCGCCCACGATGAGCCGGAAGCGCGGCAGGAACAGCTCGGTCTCGACGTGGAGCAGGTGCGCCATGACCTCGTTTATCGACCACTCCTCCGGCGCCGGCCGCCGCCGACGCTGGGTCTCGTCGTGCGAGGCCGCCACCGCGCGGAGGCGGCTCGGGGCGGTGGCCAGCTCGTTGGCGAGGTCGGCGATGGACAGCGGAGCCCGCGCCTCGCAGCGCTTCGGGCGAAGGCCGAGCCGGGCGCGCTCGTCGTGGATCTGCCGCAGGTGCTCGGTGTCGTGCCGGTCCGTGTTCCGCGCGTACTGCTCGACGGTCAGCGGGCCGCGGCTGGGGCTCACACCCTCGCGGGACCAGCCGGCCGGCGGGAGGCCGCTCAGGATCTTGACGACCTGCTCCCGCGCCGAGGCGAACGCGGCCACGAGCGTGGATAGGTCGCTCGCGTCGCCGACCGACGGGGCGGTCGGCGCGAAGACCGGCCGCGTCTCGGCGAGCATGCGGCGCAGCCGAGGCAGGAGCTTGTCACGATCGCCCTCGACCAGGTGGCGCACGACGTCGGCGATCGCCCACGCGCCCGGGGCGGGCGGCTTCGCCGCCTGCTCGGCCGTCACGTCGCTCGTCAGCTCGCGGAGCATCGTGGCCGTGGTGGCCAGCCGGCGCAGGATCAGCTCGCGCTCGGTCATGCGCTACAGGGCCCGCACGGCCCGCACGACGTCGCCGGGATCGGGGCGTACCTGGTAGTTGTCGGTGACCGAGTACCAGCGCACGACGCCGTCGCGGTCGAGCACGACCGTCGCCGGCCGCGGCACGTCCTGCCCCCCGGGACCACCGCGCGCGTGCACGAGACCGTAGCGGCGCGTCACCGCCAGGTCGTGATCGGCGAGGAAGCGATAGCCGAGACGCAATCCGTCGGCGAGCTTCTGGCTCTTCTCGTTCGGGTCGGGCGAGACGGCGATGATCTCGACGCCGGCGCGCTCGGCCTCCGACAGCTCAGCCCCAAGTCCTTGGAGCTCCGCCACGCAGAAGGGTCACCACTCGCCGCGATAGAAGACGAGGACGACCGGCTTCTTGCCCTGGTAGTCGGCCAGGGAGACGGGGCGCCCGGAGGCGTCGGGCAGCGTGAAGTCCGGGGGACGCTCGCCCACGCGGAACAGCGGCGGGCTGCTGGGCACGCGCGCGGCGACGTTGACCCAGACGCCGAGGGCCAGCAGGACGACCGAGAATCCGAGCGCCAGCCACGCCGGCCAGCGGCGGGCGCGCACGAGCGCCAGCACCGCCAGCACGGTCGCGACGGCGGCGGTCGCGACGTAGATCTGCGGATGGTTGCGGACGGCGGCGACCCGGAAGAGCAGGATGTAGGCCGCCATCCCGCCGACGGCCACCAGGGCGCTCAGCGCCGCGAGCCGTCCCGAGGTCATCACGGCAGCACGATGTGGTCGAAGCCCTCCGCGAACGCGTAGCCCTTGGCCTTGCCGATCTCCCCCGACCGCTCGCGCACGCGGCCCTCGACAGCCTTGAAGTCGGCGAACTGGCTGGCGTGACAGGCGAGCGCGCGCAGCTTGAGGTCGATGACGTCCGAGATGTCGACCACGAGCTGCGGGTTCTGCCACTGCATCACGTAGACCTGCCGGACCTTGTGCGGCTCGAACTCGGGGAGCAGCTCGGGGAAGGCCAGGTGGTCGCGGGCGAGCGGGTACACGCAGTCGAGCGCCACGCCGCCGACGGTACGGTGGTCGCGGTGCGAGGCGCCGAGATTGTAGGTGCGGTTGGGGCTCTGGCAGATGAGCAGGTCCGGCCGCCACCGGCGGATGTGACGGGTGACCTCGCGACGGACCTCGCGGGTGTCCTCCACCTCGCCGTCGGGGTAGCCGAGGAACTCCACCCGCGCGACGCCGAGCGTCCGGGCCGCCTGGCGCTGCTCCTCGGCCCGGATCGCGACCAGCCGCTCGGGCGTCATCGTGCGGTCGCTCGAGCCCTTGTTGCCATTCGTGACGATGAGGTAGGTGACTTCGCAGCCGTCCTTGACGAGCTTCGCGACGGTGCCGCCCGCGCCGAACTCCGAATCGTCCGGGTGGGCCGTCACCACCAGCACGCGCTGGATCGTGTCGGCCATGCACACTCCTCTCGGTGATTGAGACGCCGCGACTCAGCATACCGATTCACGCCACGACGCGCGTTATAATCGCGCCCGATGTCCGTGCCTCGCCGCCGCCACGCGGCGATCGTTGCGCTGCTCATTCTGCTCGTCGGCGCCCCGCTGCTGGCGCTGGCGCCCGCCGCTCCCGGCGCCGTCCGTGTCGCCGGGGTCAGCCTGCTCTGGTGGTACGCCGGCGTGGTCGCCCCTGTGCTCGCCACGGGGATCGCGATCGCCGTCCTCGTGCGCGGAGGCGAGTGACCCCGGTGTCGGCGGCCGCCGTCTGGCTGCACCCCGTCCTCCTCACCGTGGTGGCGCTGCGCGTCGCCGCCGGCGACGCCGACGCGCCCTGGCTCGCGCTCGGCGCGCTCATCGCGCCCCTCGTCGCGCTGCTGGTGCCGGCCCGCCGGTCCGTCGCCGCGAACCCCGTGGCCGTGGTCGCGGCCGCGCTCGCGGTGACACTCGTGCTCGCCGCCGACTTCGTGATCGTGGCCGACGCCGCCACGCTGCTCGGCGGCGCGCCGTGGCACGGGGTGGTGCCGGCCGCGGCGCTCGCGCTGCTGGTCTCACGCCTGTCCCCGTCGCGACGGCTCGTCGGGCCGGCGCTCGCCGTGGGCGCCGCCGCGCTGGCGCTGCCGCTGGCGATCGTCGCGGGGACCATGGGCGCGGCGCCGTGGACCGCGTGGAGCCACGGCGGTCTGCGCGCCACCCTCACGTTCCCGGAGGGGAGCGGCTGGGTCACGCACGGCGAGCGCTTCGCGCGACCCGCCCGCCTCACGTTCACCGAGGGCCAGCGGGTCACGACCCTGACCCCCGGCACGTACCGCGTCGTCGAGCGCGACGCGACGCCGCCCACGGTGCGCGAGTGGCGATTGACCGGCGGCGAGAGCCTGACCTTGCGCCCGGGCGACGAGCTCGCCGTCGAGGCCGGCGCGCGGCTGCGCTTCGAGGCCGGACGCCGCATGCCGGGCGCGCCCGTCTCCGGCGTCGCGTGGGCCGACGCGCCCGCGCGTGGCCCCGCGTTGCTGCCGGCCGCGTTCGGTGCGCTCGTCACGCTCGTGGGCGGAGCCCTTGCGCTGGTGCCCGGCACGCGACGGCGCGGGACGCTCGCCGCGGCCGGGCCGCTCGTGCTGATGGCGGCGGTGGCCGCCGCGGTCGGGTGGGGCGTCTACGCGGCCGCCGCCGCCCCCGACCTGGCGCTCGCCGGCTCGCCGCTGGCGCCGCTGCTGCAGCTGCCGCCACGCGCGCTGGGCGCCGCGACGGGCGGGGCCGTGGCCACGCTCGCGCTGGGCGCCGTCCTCGTGTTGCTGGTGGCGGCGACGCTCGCGCTGCGCGGACGGCTGGCCGCCGCCACGCCGCGGCCCGAGTTCTGGGCCGCCGCTATCCTGTTAGCGGTCGCGCTCGCGCTCTGGTCAGCCGATCCGTGGCGGTTGCTCGTGCTGGGGCTGGGGCTGGCCGCCGCCGTGTGGACGCCCTCGCGGCTGGCGAGCGGTCGCGCGTCGGCGGTGGTCGGCGCGAGCGTCGGCGCCGCGGTCTTCGTGGCGCTGGCCGGGCTCCCGCTGGTCGCCCCCGGGCCCGCGGCCTGGCTGGGGGCCCTCGTCCGGTATCCGGCCCTCCTGGCGCTCCCGCTCGGGCTCGCCGCCGCGCGAGCCCCGGTGGACGGCGCCTCGGCCCGGCGGGCCCGCGTACGCTCGAATGCTCGATAACTGGGCGACTTCGTTGTGATCGCGGGCCGACTTCGTTGTGATCCCGCGGAACCGGACGCATAATAAACAGATGGCCAGCGACCGCATCGTCGTCCGGGGCGCGCGCGAGCACAATCTGAAGGACATCGACGTCGAGATCCCGCGCGACCAGCTGGTGGTCATCACCGGCCTGTCCGGCTCCGGCAAGTCCTCGCTGGCCTTCGACACGATCTACGCCGAGGGCCAGCGGCGGTACGTCGAGTCGCTGTCGGCATACGCGCGGCAGTTCCTCGAGCAGATGGAGAAGCCCGAGGTCGACTCGATCGAGGGGCTGTCGCCGGCGATCTCCATCGAGCAGAAGACGACCTCCAAGAACCCGCGCTCCACCGTCGGCACCGTCACCGAGATCTACGACTACCTGCGCGTGCTGTTCGCGCGGGTCGGGGTGCCGCACTGTCCGCGCTGCGGACGCGTGATCTCCGCCCAGACGGTGCAGCAGATGGTCGACCGCGTGCTCACGCTGCCCGCCGGCACGCGGCTGCTCGTGCTGGCCCCCGTGATCCGCGGCCGCAAGGGCGAGTACAAGAAGCTCTTCCACGACTTCCAGCGGCAGGGATACTCGCGCGTCCGCGTCAACGGCACCATCCGCGAGCTGGGCGAGGACATCGACCTCGACAAGAACCGCAAGCACACCATCGAGGTCCTGATCGACCGCCTCATCGTCCGCGACAACGTCGCGTCACGCCTGGCCGACTCCCTGGAGACCGCCCTCCGCCTCGCCGACGGCGTCGTGCAGGTCGAGCCCGTCCGCGGCGCCGAGGGGGACGCCGCCAGCCTCGAGCCCATGCTCTTCTCCGAGCGGCTGGCCTGCGCGGACTGCGGTATCTCGTTCCCCGAGGTCTCCCCGCGGATGTTCTCCTTCAACAACCCCTACGGTGCCTGCCCCGAGTGCGGGGGCATCGGCACGCGCTGGGAGATCGACCCCGAGCGCCTCGTGCCGAACACGTCGCGGTCGCTCAAGGCCGGCGCGCTCGCGCCGTGGGCGGGGGCGCGCGAGACCACCTACTTCCGGCAGACGCTGCAGACGCTGGCCAAGCGACACAAGTTCCCGCTCGACGAGCCGTGGTCGAAGCTGCGCAAGAGCGTGCGCGACGTCATCCTGTTCGGCGATCGCGACGGCGGCTTCGAGGGCGTGGTGAAGGTCCTCGAGCGCCGCTACCGGGAGACGCAGTCCGAGGAGGCCCGCGCCGAGATCGAGGCGTTCATGGCCGAGCGGCCGTGCCCGGCCTGCGGGGGGTCGCGGCTGCGGCCGGAGTCGCTCGGGCTCAAGATCGCCGGGCGGTCGATCGCCGACGTCGTGCGGTACACCATCAAAGAGGCCGGGAGCTTCTTCACCACGCTGACGCTGGCCGAGCGCGAGGCCACCATCGCGCGCCGCGTGCTGAAGGAGATCCGCGAGCGGCTCGGCTTCCTGGTGAACGTCGGCCTCGAGTACCTCACACTCGATCGCCCGGCCGGCACGCTCTCGGGCGGGGAGGGGCAGCGGATCCGCCTGGCCACGCAGATCGGCTCCAGCCTGGTCGGCGTGCTCTACATCCTCGACGAGCCCTCGATCGGCCTGCACCAGCGCGACAACCGACGGCTGCTCGACACGCTCAAGCGCCTGCGCGACCTCGGCAACACCGTGCTCGTCGTCGAGCACGACGAGGAGACGATCCGGGCCGCCGACTACGTGCTCGACCTGGGCCCCGGCGCGGGGGAGCTCGGCGGCCACCTGGTCGCCGTCGGCACCCCCGACGAGATCATCGCCAACCCCGCCTCGCTGACCGGCCAGTACCTCTCCGGCGCCCGGAGCATCCAGGTGCCGGTGAACCGCCGGCGGGGGAGCGGCCAGTTCCTCACGATCCACGACCCGCGCGAGCACAACCTGCAAGGGATGAACGTCCGGATTCCGCTCGCCACCTTCACCTGCGTGACCGGCGTGTCCGGCTCCGGCAAGTCGACGCTCGTGAACGACATCCTGTACCGGGCGCTGGCGCAGATGCTCTACCGTGCCCAGGACCGTCCCGGCGCCCATGCCCGCATCGAGGGCGCGCAGCACGTCGACAAGGTCGTCGACATCGATCAGTCGCCGATCGGTCGCACGCCGCGCTCCAACCCGGCCACGTACACCGGCGTGTTCGCGTTCATCCGCGCGCTGTTCGCGCGGACGCCCGAGGCCCGCATGCGCGGCTACCAGCCGGGCCGCTTCTCGTTCAACGTGAAGGGCGGCCGGTGCGAGGCGTGCCAGGGCGACGGGCTCGTGAAGATCGAGATGCACTTCCTGCCCGACGTCTACGTCACCTGCGACGTCTGCAAGGGCAAGCGCTACAACCGCGAGACCCTGGAGGTCCGCTACAAGGGCTCGAGCATCGCCGAGGTGCTCGACATGACGGTGCGGGAGGCGCTGGGGTTCTTCGACGCGGTGCCGGTGATCAAGAGCAAGCTCCAGACCCTCGACGACGTGGGCCTCGACTACATCCGCCTCGGTCAATCGGCCACGACGCTGTCGGGCGGCGAGGCGCAGCGCGTGAAGCTCGCCACCGAGCTGTCCCGTCGCGCCACGGGCCGGACCCTCTACATCCTGGACGAGCCGACGACCGGGCTGCACTTCGCCGACATCGAGAAGCTCCTCGAGGTCCTCAACCGCCTCGTCGAGCAGGGCAACACCGTGGTGATCATCGAGCACAACCTGGACGTCATCAAGACCGCCGACTGGGTGATCGACCTCGGTCCCGAGGGCGGCGACGCCGGCGGCCGCGTGGTGGCCACCGGCACCCCGGAGGCGGTGGCGCAGCAGGACCGGTCCTACACCGGCCAGTTCCTCAAGCCCGTGCTGAAGAGCGCGTGACGAGCGCGAGCGACGTGAGGAGTCGTCGTATGCGTCGAACGAAGATCGTCTGCACGATCGGTCCTGCCTCGTCCAGCCTCGAGCAGCTCGACCGCCTCGCCGCCGCCGGCATGGACGTCGCCCGGCTCAACTTCTCGCACGGCACGCACGCCGAGCACGCCGAGGTCGTCCGCCGCATCCGCGAGCGGGAGGTGCACTGGGGCCGGCCCGTCGCCATCCTCCAGGATCTGCAGGGCCCCAAGATCCGCCTCGGCACCTTCGGCGAGGGCGGCGGCCGCCGCGTCGACCTCGAGCCCGGCCGGTCCTTCGCGCTGTGCCGCCGTCCCTGCGTGGGCACCGTCGAGCGCGCCTTTGTGGCGCCGCCGGAGTCGCTGCAGGAGGTGAAGGTCGGTGACCAGGTGTTGATGGACGACGGCATGATCCAGCTCAAGGTCGAGGAGACGACGCCCGAGGAGGTGCGCTGCCGGGTCGTCCAGGGCGGACGGATCAGCGACCACAAGGGGCTGTCGCTGCCGCGGGTGGCGCTGCCCGTCTCGTGCCTCAGCGAGAAGGACCGCGAGGACCTCCGCTTCGGCATCGAGCAGGGCGTGGACTTCGTCGCCGTCTCGTTCGTGCGCTCGGCCGCCGACATCGTGGAGGTCCGACGCTTCCTCGCCGAGCAGGGGGCCGGGCTGCCGATCGTGGCCAAGCTCGAGCGCCAGGAGGTCATGGAAAACCTGCCCGGCATCCTGGCCACCGTCGACGCGGTGATGGTCGCGCGCGGCGACCTCGGCGTCGACGTCCCGCTCGAGGAGGTGCCGCACCTCCAGAAGGAGATCATCCGCCAGGCGCGGGTCGCCAAGGTGCCGGTGATCGTGGCGACCCAGATGCTCGAGTCGATGGTCACCCATCTCCGGCCGACGCGGGCCGAGGTGTCCGACGTCGCCACCGCCATCTTCGACGGCGCTGACGCGGTGATGCTCTCGGCGGAGTCGGCGACCGGCCGCTACCCGAGCGAGACGGTGGAGATGATGGCGCGGATCGCAGTGCGCGCGGAACAGGCCGTGCTATCGCAGGAGCCCGTGCGCCGCCGCCGGAACGGCAACCACGTCGGCTTCCCCGAGGCGGTCTCCGACGCGGCCGCGATGGCCGCCACCGCCCTCGACGCGCGGGCCATCGTGGCCTTCACCCAGTCGGGCTTCTCGGCGCGGCTGATCTCCCAGCAGCGGCCGGCGGTGCCGATCATCGCCTTCACGCCCTCGGTGGAGGTCCGGCGGCGGCTGGCGCTCTCCTGGGGCGTGTCGTCCCGGCTCATCCGCAAGGTGGAGACGACCGACGAGATGGTCGACGAGATCGAGCGCGCGCTGCTCGGCGACGGCTCGGTGCAGATCAACGACGTGATCGTCATCATCTCGGGCGCCCCGATGTGGGTGACCGGCACCACCAACCTCATGAAGCTGCATCGCGTCGGGGAGCGCCGCTGAGCGGCCGGCGCGGCGTCACGCTCGCCCTCGTCCTGGCCGCGCTCGCGGCGCTGTGGGTGGCAGGCGGGGTGGTGCTCGTGCGGCGGCTGCAGGCGCGGGAGGAGACCGCGCTCGCCGCCCTGGCCGCGGCCGCGCGCGCGAGGCTCGCGGAGGCCGAGACGCTCGTGCTCCGCGAGGCGGTGCTGCTGGCGCAGGACGCCGCCGTCGTGGAGGGCGTGGCCCGGCGCGACTGGGCGACCCTGGCGCGCGGCACCGGCCGCATCCGCGCGCTCACGCTCGACGGCGTCGCCGACTTCGTCATGGTGGCCGACGCCGGCGGCACGCCGCTGGCCCTCGTGCCGCCCACCCTCCGCCTGGCGGAGGCCGACGCCGCCGCGCCCGCCGCGCCCGTCGTGGCGGTGCGCGCCCTCGAGGGCCAGGCGTGCCTGCTGGCCCGGGCTCCGGTCCGCACCGGCGACGGTCCGATCGGTCTCGTCGCGGTCGCGCGCCGCCTCGACCGTGTACCCACCGGGCCCGACGCCCCGGCCGTCGCGCTCGTGGCCGGCGACCGGCTCCTGGGCTCCACGCTGGCGGGCGCGCCGGCCACGGGGTGGTCGGCCGCCACCGCCGGCGGGCGCGTCGACGTCGAGGGCCGACGGTGGCTCGTCCGCCCGGCCGGGCGCCTGGGCCAGGACGTCGCGTGGGCCCTCGTGCCCGAGGGCGCGGTGGCCCGCGAGCGGGGCTGGCTGTGGGCGCTGCTCGCCGGCTCGTTCGTGATCGCGGCCGCCGGCGCCGTGCTCGCCCTGCTGCGGACGGCGCCCCGCGCCGCCGACCCCATCGTCGCCCCGGTGCCCACCGCGCCGCCGCGGCCGGCCACGCTGCCCGTCAGCCCGCCCGCGCCGTCCAGCGAGCGCGGCAGCCGAGAGCTGGAAGCGCTCCACGCGGCCGCCGTCACGATGGGGTCGAGCGGCGACCTCGTCACCACCGCCGAGCAGACGCTCGACGGCGTGCTCGCGGCGGCCGGCATGCACGTGGGCATGCTCTATCGTCTCGACGCCGCCGGCGAGCGGCTGATCTGCGTCGCGAGCCGCGGGCTCGCTCCCGACCAGCTCGAGCGGCTGCGGGATCGCCCGGTGGACGGCTCGCACATCGGCGAGGCGGTCCGGACCGGCCACTTCGTCGTGACCGACCTGACGGTCTCGCCGCTCGTGCGCGACCCGGCGCTGCGCCGGGCGATCGCCCAGGGCCGGTTCCACACCCAGCTCGCGCTCCCCATCCGCAACGAGGGGCGCACGTGGGGCGTGCTGGCGCTGGTCTCGCCGGAGCCGCGCACCTTCGACGCCGACGTCCTCACCTTGCTGCAGGGCGTCGCCCACCAGGTCGGTCTCGCCGTCGAGCGGGTGGCGCTGCTGGCCGAGACGCAGGAGCGGGGCCGGCGGCTCGAGACCCTGGCGCGCCTCGCCCAGGGACTGACGGCGACGCTCTCCGGGGACCAGGTGCTCGAGCGCGTCGTGAGCGCCGCCGTCGAGCTGCTCGGCGGCCACATCGCGCGGCTCTGGCTGCTCGACGAGAACGGGGAGACGCTCACGCTGGGCGCCGCGGCGGGGTCGGTCACCACGCCCGAGGGGCTGCGCACGCTGCCGGTCGGCGAGGGCCTCGTCGGGCTCGTCGTCGCGCGCCGGGCGCCCGTCATCATGCCCGACGTCCAGGCCGATGCGCGCGTCCGCAACGCGGGCCGGCTGCGTGCCGAGGGCATCGCCTCCGCGGCCGGGGTGCCGCTGCGGGTCGGCGACCGCGTCATCGGCGCGCTCGCGGTGGGCACCCGCGAGCGCCGCCCGTACAACGACGAGGAGCTGGCGCTGCTGCAATCGCTCGGCGACCAGGCGGCGATCGCCATCCAGAACGCGCGTCTGTTCTTCGACGAGCAGACGCGACGGGCCTATCTGAACGCGCTGCTGGAGATCAACACGAAGATCGGGGCGCTGGCCCCGACCGAGACGCTGCTGACGTCGATCGCGGAGGAGGCCGCCCGGCTCCTGGCCGTGGACAACGCCGGCTTCCGCCTGCTCGAGGGCGAGCAGCTCGTGCTGGCCGGCCTCGCCGGCACCGCCGCCCAGACGATGCTCCGTCCCCGCCTGCGCATGGACGAGAGCCTGAGCGGCCGGGTGATGATGGCGGGGCGCGCGCTTATGCTCGACCTCGACGAGAGCACCGGCGCCGTGGTCGAGCACGTGGCCGCCGACCGTCGCCTGGGCTACACGAAGTTCCTCGGCGTGCCCCTCAAGGTCGGCGACCGGGCGATCGGCGTCCTGACGTTCCGCGCCCGCCGCGCCTTCACGCCCCGCGACCAGGAGCTGGCCGAGGCCTTCGCCGGCCAGGCCGCCGTCGCCCTCGAGCACTCGCGGCTGTACCGCGAGGCCCGGCAGCAGGCGGCGCGCATGCGCGCGCTCGCCGACCTCGGCCGCGTGCTCTCGGAGACGCTCGACCCCGACGTCGTCGGCCAGCGTGTGGCCGACAGCATCTGCGCGCTGCTGGGCGCGCGCTCCTCGGCCCTCTACCGGGTGGCCGAGGGGGGACGGATGATCGCGCTGACGGTCTCGCGCGGCAGCACGTTCGAGTGGACGCGCGACCTGCCCCCGGGCACCGGCCTCGCCGGCCTCGCGGCGGGCGAGCGGCGGACGTACGCCGCGGCCGACGTGCTGGCCGACCCGCACATCCGCTACGACGAGCACGTCCGTCGTATCGTGGCCGCGAGCCCCGACCGCGCGCTCATGGGCGTGCCGCTGCTCGTGCGCGACCGCGTGTTCGGTGCCCTGGCGGTCGCCGACCGGACCGGCCGCGTGTTCGACGCGGAGGACACGCGCCTGGCCGAGGCCTTCGCCGACCAGGCCGCCCTCGCCCTCGAGAACGCGCGCCTCTACGCGGAGACGACGCGCCGGCGGCGAGAGGCGGAGGAGCTCGCGGGGCTGAACCGCACGCTGACGGAGACCCTCGACCTCACCGCCGTGGGCGCGCGCATCACCGAGAGCGTGCTCAAGCTCTTCACCGCGCAGTCCGCGATCCTGCGCGTGCTCCGTCCCGACGGCGCCCTGGAGGCGATCGCGCTCGCCGGCCGCGTGGCAACCGCGATCGCCCCCGGCCACGTCCTGGCGCCCGGCACGTCGACCTCGGGCCGGGCCGTCGAGCGGGGCGTTGCGGTGATGACGTCCGACATCGCCGTCGATCCGGATCTCCGGGTGAGCGACGAGCTGCGGGCCTCCATGCTGGGCGTGGGCGACGGCGCCCAGCTCTCGGTGCCGCTCCGCGCGAAGGGTCAGACGATCGGGGCGCTGTCGGTCTCCGATCGGGCCGGGCGCCGCTTCGGCGCCGCCGAGGCCGATCTGCTCCAGGCGTTCGCGGACCAGGCCGCGCTGGCGCTCGAGAATGCGCAGCTCTACGCCGAGAGCGCGCGGCGGCGCCAGGAGGCCGAGCAGCTGGCCCGGCTGGCCCAGACGCTCACCGAGAGCCTCGACGTGAGCGACGTCGTGAGCCGCACCGTCGAGAGCGTGCTGCCGCTGTTCGGCGCCCAGTCCTCGGTGCTGCGGCTCATGCAGCCCGACGGCTCGCTCGTGGCTCTCGGGCTCGGCGGGCCCAGCACCGGCGGCTTCGAGCCGGGACACGTGCTGCGGCCCGGGCTCGGCATCCTCGGCCGTGCGGTCGCCGAGGGGCGGCCGGTCTGGTCGGCCGACGTCCTCGCGGATCCCGCCGTGCGTCTCACGGAGGATCTGCGGACGGTGCTGCGCGCCTCGGGCGAGGCGTCGGCTCTGGCCGTCCCCCTGCGGGTGAAGGCCGTCGTGATCGGTGGCCTCGGCGTGTCCGACACGGCGGGGCGGCGGTTCACCGAGGACGAGGCGCAGCTGCTCCAGGCCTTCGCCGACCAGGCCGCGCTGGCCCTCGAGAACGCCCGCCTCTTCTCCCTCGAGCGCTCGCGCCGCCGGCAGATCGCCGCCCTGGCCGAGATCGAGCGCGAGTTCGCGGCCGAGCTCGACCCCGACCGGCTGCTGGAGCTGATCGTCGAGCGCTCGGCCCGGCTCTTCGACGCCGACGGCGCGATCTACATCCTCGACGACGACGGGCGGCCGGTGCGGCGCGCCTGGACCCGCGAGGGGCCGTCGACGGCAGCCCCGGGCGTGGGCCTGGTCGGGACCGTCGTGAGCGAGAGCCGTGGTGTCATCGCGAACGACTATCCGCGCTCGGCCCTGGCCCGGCCGGAGTTCGTGGCGCTCGGCGTGCGGCACGCGATCGCGCAGCCGATCCTCATCGCCGGCCGCGTCCACGCCGCCGTCGTGATGAGCCGTACGGACGCCGGCGAGCCGTTCATGGCCGACGAGCTGGCGCTGCTCGAGAGCTTCGCCGCCCAGGCCGGGATCGCGCTGCAGAACTCCCGGCTGTACCGCGCCGCCGAGACGCGGGCCACGCGGCTGCGCACGCTGGCCCGGCTCAACCACCTGGTCACGTCCTCGCTCGACACCGCCGACGTGCTGACCTCGATCGCCGAGGCGGCGGTGCAGATCCTGAGCGCGCCGTTCGTCGGGTTCTGGGTCGCCGACGAGGGAACCCGCACGCTCGTCATGCAGGCCTCGTCGCACGCGGGTCTCGGCGGCGCCGCCCAGGGGCTCGCGGAGCTCAAGTTCGGCGAGGGCGCGGTGGGCTGGGTCGCGGTCGAGCGCCGGCCGCTGACGATCGACGACATCTTCGCTGACGGCCGGTTCGTCGCGCGCGAGTGGGCGTCCGAGCGCGGCCTGCGCAGCCTGTTCAGCACGCCGATCGTCGACCACGAGCGGCTGCTCGGCGTGCTCGTGCTGATCCGGGAGCGGCCGTTCCGGTTCGACCCCGACGACGAGGACCTGCTGCAGTCGTTCTCGGCCCAGGCGGCGGCGGCCATCCGCAACGCCCGGCTGTACGAGGAGGCGCGGCGCTACGCCGACCGCCTGCAGGCGCTGGAGGAGGTCAACCGGCTGGTGTCCTCCTCGCTGAACGTCGAGGAGGTGCTCCAGAACCTCGCCCGGGCCATCGCCCAGTTCTTCGACGCGCCCTTCGTCAGCATCTGGGCCTACGACGTCGCCGCCCAGCGTCTGCGGCGCGCGCTCACCTTCGGCGACCCCGAGCTCGCGGCCGAGCTGCAGGACGAGCTGGCGCTCGGCGAGGGCGCCGTCGGCTGGGTCGTGCAGCACCGGGAGCCCATCCTCTGGACCGACGCCTCGACCGATCCGCGCTTCGTGCGGGCCCCGCGCGTGTGGCGCCGAGGCCTGCGCTGGATGACCGTGTACCCGATCGCCATCGGCGAGCGGATCCTCGGCGCCTTCGCCGTCCACCGCGACTCGGCGCTGCCGGTGACGCCGGAGACCGCCACGCTCATGGGCTCGCTGGCGGCGCAGGCCGCCATCGCGCTCGAGAACGCCCACCTGTACTCGGAGACGAGCCGGCGCCTCACGCAGACCCGCGCCCTGCTGGAGGTCGCGGAGATCCTATCGGCGACGCTCGACTCGCGGCGGCTGCTCAAGCGCGTGACGGTCAAGGTCGCCCAGGTGTGTCGCGTCGACCGCTGCACGCTCGAGCTGTGGGACGACGATCGCGTGGTTCCGCTGATGTCCCAGTTCGCCGACGGACGCACGGCGACGGCGATGTGGGAGCAGTTCCAGACGGTCCCGGCCGGCCCTCCCGCCGCCATCCCGGCCAACGCGCAGGTGATCGAGACGCGCCAGCCGCTGCTCGTCGAGGACTGCGCGACGTCGCCCCTCATCCCCGCCGCTTGGGTCGCCGTCTTCGGCCTCAAGTCCTGCCTGATCGTCCCCATGCTGCGCCAGGACCGCATCATCGGCGTCATGACGCTCGACTACTGCGATCGGCCGGGCGTGTTCCAGGACTGGCAGCGCGACCTGGCGCTCGCCATCTCCGGGCAGATCGCGCTGGCGCTGGAGAACTCGCGGCTGTTCGCGGAGGCGGAGGAGCGGCTGCGTGAGACTCGGACGCTGCTCGCGGTGGGACAGGTGCTCTCGCAGCCCGCCCCGACCGACGTCCTGCTGCGCGGCGTGGCGGCCGAGGTCGGCCGGGCCTTCGACGCCGACATGGTCGGCGTCTACCTCGTCGACGAGCGGCGCGAGACGCTGGTGCCGGCGGCGGGCTATCACGTGCCGAAGGACCTGCTCGAGTTCTTCCAGGCCCGGCCGCTCGTGCTCGAGCGCTCGTCCGCGCTGACCGCCGCCTTCCGGAGCGGCGCCCCGGTGTCGAGCGGCGACGTCCACCGCGACCCCGGCTACGACGCCGAGTGGACCCGGCGGCTGCCGCCGTACTCGATGCTCTTCGCGCCGACGCTGGCCCACGGCCTCCCGGTGGGCGGCCTGTTCCTCGTGTGGTGGCACACCGGTCGCGCGTTCGCGCCCGCCGAGCTCCGCCTGCTGGACGGCGTCGCCACCCAGGTCGGCCTCGCCATGGAGAACATGGAGCTGGCCCGGCAGACGCAGCTCAAGCTCTCGGAGACCGAGACGCTGCTGTCGATGAGCCGCGCGGTCTCGTCCACACTCGACGTGCAGGGCCTCGTGCGGCACTTTCTCCGGCAGGTCGCGACCACCTTCGGCGCCGACACCGTCGGCCTGTGGATGGTCGACGAGACGGGCCAGTGGCTGACGCCGCTGGCCGGCTACCGGGTCCCGCCGCCGGCGCTCGCCGCCCTGCGCGACGTCCGCCTCTCGCTCGTCGACCACGCGATCTACGCCGAGGCCGCCCGGACCCGGCGTCCGGTGATCTCCATGGACGTGGCCGACGACCCGCGGATGCCCCCGGTCATCCGCGAGCACACGCCCCACCGTACCCAGCTCTTCGTGCCGGTCGTGACCAAGGACCGGATGATCGGCGGCTTCGCGGTCGTGTGGTGGGAGCGACGGCGCGACTTCAGCGCGAGCGAGCTGGCCCTGATCGAGGCCATCGCCACCCAGGCCGGCGTCGCGATCGAGAACGCGCGACTCTTCGAGGAGAACCGCCAGCGGGTCGAGGAGCTCTCGGTCCTGCACGAGCTGTCGCGCGCCGTCACCGGCGAGCTCGACCGCGACGCCTTGCTCGACGCGCTGCGCGAGCAGCTGGCCAGGGTCGTCGACACGCGCAACATGATCGTCATGCTGCGCGCGGAGGACGGCGACGATCTGGAGGTCGCGCTGCGGATCACCGACGGCGCCCCCGACGACCGCGAGCCGCGGCGGTACCCCGCGCGCGGGGTCGGGCTGCTGGCGGCCGTCCTCGAGTCGGGCCAGCCGCTCCGCACCGACGACTACGGCCGCGAGTGCGAGCGGCGAGGGCTCAAGCCGGTCGCCATCGCGCTGGGGATGCGCTACTGGCTGGGCGTCCCGCTGAACGCCGGCGATCGCGTGCTCGGCATGCTGGCCCTGCGGAGCGCCGAGCGCCCCTTCACCGAGGCCGATCAGCGCCTGCTGCTGAACATCGGCCACCTGACGGCGCTGGCGCTGTCCAGCGCGCGGCTCTACGAGGAGCGCACGCGCGCCTACGGCCAGCTCTCGGCCGCCCAGGACCAGCTCGTCCGCACCGAGAAGCTCCGCGCCCTCGGCGAGATGGCCTCGGGCGTCGCCCACGACTTCAACAACCTGCTGGCGTCGGTGCTCGGCCGCGCCCAGCTCCTCCTGCGGCGGGTGCAGGACCCGCAGCTGCGCCAGTGGCTGCAGGTGATCGAGCGCTCCGCCCTCGACGGCGCCCAGACCGTGAAGCGGCTCCAGGACTTCACGCGCATCCGCCGCGACCAGCCGCTGGAGGCGCTCGACATCAACCAGGTGGTCCGCGACGCGCTGGAGATCACGCGGACGCGCTGGAAGGACGAGCCGACCAGCCGCGGGCTCGCCCTCGAGGTGCGCACCCGGCTGACCGACGTCCCGGCCGTGCTCGGCGACGCCGCCGAGCTCCGCGAGGCCATGACCAACCTCATCCTCAACGCGATCGACGCCATGCCGGAGGGCGGCACCCTCACGCTGTCGACGGGGCTGGTCGACGAGCGCGTCGAGGTCGCCGTCGCCGACACCGGCGTCGGCATGCCGCTCGAGGTGCGCGAGAAGGTCTTCGACCCGTTCTTCACGACCAAGGGGCCGCAGGGCACGGGCCTGGGCCTGTCGATGACCTACGGGATCATCTCGCGGCACGGCGGCTCCATCGCGGTCGAGAGCGAGCCGGGGCAGGGGTCGGTCTTCCGGCTGTCGCTGCCGCGGGGCGCCGACGTGCAGCCGTCCCCGGTCCCGGTCGTGGTCGCGTCGCCACCGCCCGTCCGCGCGCTCCGCTGCCTGGTCGTCGACGACGAGCCCGCGGTCCGCGCCGTCGTGGCCGACATCCTCGAGTCGGCCGGCCACGTCGTGGAGCAGCTCGGCGAGGGCGGCGAGGCGATCGCGCGCTTCGCGGCCGAGCGGTTCGACCTGGTCGTGACGGACCTCGCGATGCCGCGGGTGTCGGGGTGGCAGGTCGCGCGCGCGGTCAAGCAGGTCGCGCCCCAGGTGCCCGTGTTCCTCATGAGCGGCTTCGGCGTCGAGCTCACGCCGGAGGAGCGGCGCGCCCACGGCGTCGACGTGGTGCTCGTCAAGCCGCTGCAGATCCAGGAGATCCTCGACGCCGTGGCCGAGGTCGCGCGCGCGCGCACGTCGGCCCGCTGAGCGCTCACCGCACACCGGAGGACCCGATGGCCTACCAGCACCTGACCGTCGAGCAGGCGGCGAACGTCGCCACGATCACCCTGAACCGTCCCGATGCCTACAACGCCCTCAACCTGCCGCTGGGCCGCGAGCTGTTCAGCGTGTCGATCGAGCTCGACGAGGACCCCGACGTCCGCTGCGTCGTCATCACCGGCGCCGGCCGGGCCTTCTGCGCCGGCGGCGACGTGAAGGACTTCGTCGACAACCTGCCGCGCATCGGCGCCCACATCAAGGAGCTGACGACGTACCTGCACGGCGCCATCTCGCGCCTGGCCCGCAGCGACAAGCCGGTGATCATGGCCGTCAACGGCGTGGCGGCCGGCGGCGGCTTCAGCCTGGCGCTGTCGGGCGACCTCGTCGTCGCCGCCGAGTCGGCGAAGTTCACGATGGCCTACTCGAAGATCGCCGCCAGTCCCGACGGCTCGTCGTCCTACTTCCTGCCGCGGCTGGTCGGCCTGCGCCGGGCGATGGAGCTCTACTTCACCAACCGCGTGCTCACCGCGCGGGAGGCCGTCGAGTGGGGGATGATCACGCGCGCCGTGCCCGACGCCGAGCTCAAGGGCGCGGTGGCGGCGCTGGCGGCCGAGCTCGCCCAGGGCCCGTCGCGCTCGTTCGGCATCGCCAAGCGGCTCCTGCACCAGTCGACGTGGGAGAGCCTCGAGACGCAGATGGAGCTGGAGGCCCAGGGCATCGCCGCCTGCGGCCACACCGAGGACTTCCGGGCCGGCGTCACCGCATTCGCCCAGAAGGGGACGCCCACGTTCCGCGGGCGGTGACCGGGCCGGCCGGGTATGCTTGCCACGCGTATGTTTGCCATGGGGAGGATGCGATGAAAGCGCGTCTGTACTACCGCCCGGGCTGATCGTCCTGTGCCAAGACGAAGGAGCTGCTCACGTCTTGGGGGATCGAGTTCGATCCCGTCGACATCCAGGCCGACCCCTCTGCCGTCGAGGACCTCAAGCGCTTCGGCATCCCGCGCGTGCCCGCCGTCTCGCTCGGCGATCGCGCCGTGCACGGCTGGAACCCGGCCGGCTACGCCGCGCTGCTCGGCGTGCCGTACACCGAGAGCCAGCAGCTCCCGCCCCGCGAGATCGCGCGGCGAATGGACCGGATTCTGGAAGCCGGACAGCTGCTGGTAGCCCGCTTCGACGCCGCCCAGCTCGACGTCGTCCCGCCCGAGCGCAAGCGCTCGGTCCGCGACCTCGCGTTCCACGTCTTCCGGGTGGGGCTCTCGTTCGTCGACACGATGGACCGGGGCGGCATGCCGGACACCTGGTTCGAGGAGCGGGCGCCGGCCGACATGCGCGACGGCGGCGACGTGGCCCGCTGGGGCGCGCTCGTGCGCGGGCGCATCACCGGCTGGTTCGAGGGCGCCGCCGACGACGAGTTCACACGCGTGCTCCAGATCTACTACGGGCCGCAGGGCGCCCACGACCTGCTGGAGCGCACCGCCTGGCACTGCGCCCAGCACCTGCGCCAGCTCTACGTGCTGGCCGAGCGGGCGGGCGTGACGCCGCCGACGCCGCTGCCGACCGACGCCTTCAAGGGACTGCCGCTGCCCGACGCGCTCTGGTGAGCGGGTGCTGAGCGCGGGCGACAACGAGCTCCTGACGCGCACGGGCGCCGGGACGCCGATGGGCGAGTACTTCCGGCGCTTCTGGCTGCCCGTGCTGCTCGCCCGGGAGCTGCCCGCGGCCGATGGGCCGCCCCTCCGCGTCACGGTGCTGGGCGAGGAGCTCGTGGCCTTCCGCGACACCGAGGGCCGCGTAGGGCTGCTCGATCCCCGCTGCCCCCACCGCGGCGCCAACCTCTTCTACGGGCGCAACGAGGAGTGCGGCCTGCGCTGCGTCTACCACGGCTGGAAGTTCGACGTGCACGGCCGCTGCGTCGACATGCCGACGATGCCGCCCGAGAGCGGCTTCCGCGAGAAGGTCCGCGCCGGCGCCTATCCGACCCGGGAGTGGGGTGAGCTCGTGTGGGCCTATCTCGGGCCGCCCGCGCTCGAGCCGCCCCTGCCGGAGCTCGAGTTCGCCGTGCTGCCGCCCGCGCACCGCTTCGTGTCCAAGAAGCTCCAGCAGTGCAACTGGGCCCAGGCGTGCGAGGGGGCGCTCGACACCGCCCACTTCTCGTTCCTGCACATGCCGGTGTGGTCCGGCGACGACGCCGTCGACGCGGCGGTGAGCCGCTCCTCCGTGGACCGTCAGCGTACTCGCTGGATGCGCGACGATCCGCGGCCGGAGTTCGAGGTCGTCCGCCACGACGTCGGCTTCGTCGCCGGCGCCGCCCGCAAGGCCGACGGCGACGACCGCTACTGGCGCATCGCCCAGTTCATGTTGCCGAACCACGCCCTCACGCCCAACGCCTTCCCCGGCGAGAACATCCACGGACAGACGTGGGTGCCGATCTCGGACGAGGCGGCGTGGGTCTTCTGCTACTCGTGGAATCCCGATCGCCCGCTCACCGAGGAGGAGCGCCGCGCCTACCGCGGCGGCCGGACCGTGCACGCCGAGGTCGACGAGCGCGGGGTGCCGCTGCGCAATCGCGACAACGACTACCTCATCGACCGGGATGCGCAGCGGCGGCGGACTTACACGGGGATCCAGGGCGTCTCGGAGCAGGACGCGATGATCCAGGACAGCCAGGGGTTCATCGCCGACCGCACCCGGGAGCACCTCGGCCCCACCGACGCCGCGATCATCGAGTTCCGGCGGATGGTGCTGCGGGGCGCCCGCGACGTGCAGGGCGGGGTGGAGCCGGCGGCGGCGCGCAACGGGGCCGGCTATCGGCTCCGGGGCGGCAGCCTCCTCGCGCACCGTCGACTGTCCTTCGCCGAGGTCATGCTCGAGCGTTTCGGCGACCCGGTCGGCCGCGTCGCCGGCTGACCCGCGCTTCCGCGTCGCCACCCTCCGAGCAGCCGACGGCATCGGGATTGCCTCGAACGAGTGGCGCGTGCCGGCCTGACGGCGCGCAGCTCTTGCAACCCCCGACTCCGGAGGCTGGCGCGATGGCTGGAGAAGCTCAGACGCTCCCGGTGCGTGTCTACGAGGCCGGCGTGAAGATCATGGTCGCCGCCCCGATGCCGGGCCTCGAGCCCGGCGACATCGCCGTGGCCATCGACGGCGACCACGTCCACATCCGCGGCGCCCAGCGCGGTCCCCGCCAGAACGACATCAGCCTCGCCACCGCCGAGTGGACGATCGGCCCCTACGAGCGCGACCTCCGTCTGCCGCGTCCCGTGAGCGCCACCCTCGCCAACGTCACCCTCGGCAACGGCGTCCTCGTCCTGGCGCTCCCTCGAGCGACATCCGACACCCCCACCACCCCCACCGAGATCACCCTCGATCCCATCGACCCGACCCGCGGCGAACACGTCGGCCACACCGGCCGCATCCCCCAACCCACCACCACCGCCGAACACCGCCGTCTGAAGCATCTCGCCAAGCCGGTTCGCTGAACGACCGCCCCGACGCCCGAGGTGCTCGGCGCCAACGAGCTGGCTCGTCGACCGCTGCGGTGCGTGGTGGCCGGCCCCGTCGGTCTCCCCGCGCGCGCATGTTCGATGGCTCACCGTCGGAGCCGCGCTCGCTCGGGCCGGGGCTCGACGCGTCGCCGAGGTCTCTACTGGCCGCCGCCCCAACCCCCTCCGGGGGATGGGGGGCCCGCGCGAGCCCCGGCCCGAGCGAGCTCACGGCGACAGGCGAGTCATCGAAGCGCGCGCGGGGAGACCGACGGGGCCGGCCGCCACGCGCCGTGGCTGGCGACGCGCGAGCTACTCCTCTTCGACCCAGGCCTGCGTGAGCCGGCGAGCCAGCGTGCGGTGACCCGTGAAGTAGTACGCGAGCATGACGGTGGCCGCGAGGATGTTGCCGACGAAGATCGTCCAGCCGGCCAGCTCGTCGAGGACCCAGCTGGCGACGATGATCACGGCCCCGAAGAAGAAGATCTCGAACGCGGTGAACAGGATCACGAGCGCGAAGACCAGCAGCGGCTGCCGCTCCGCGCCCTCGATCAGCAGCGAGCCGACGATGCCGAAGGCGATGAACGCCAGCCCGTGCAGGGCGGTGTAGACGAGCATGCCTGCCGTGGGGTCGGCGACCCGCAGCAGCGCCGTGCCGAGCAGGCGCGGGGTGCGCAGCGGCTCGCCCTGGATCGCGTCGATGCCGAAGAACCACAGCGCGACGACGGCGGCGCCGAGCACGCCCGCGACGATGCCCTCGCGCAGGACGCCGCCCCACGAGCCGACCAGCGTCTGCGGGAGCGCGCGGTGGGCGCGGAAGAAGAACCACAGCATGGCGATCGAGGCCAGCAGGTTGCCCACCAGCACCGCCCACCACACGAGCGCCGCCTGCATGGCGTCGCTCACGATGCTGAGGACGCCGAAGAAGAAGACCTCGAAGGCGGCAAAGAGGATGACGAAGGCGACGAACAGCGACGGCTCGCGCTCGCTCATCGCCATCATGGTGGCGGCCACGATGCCAAAGGCGACGAAGGCGAGGCCGTGCAGGACCGTGTAGCCGAGGATCGGCCCCAGCGCGGGCGCGAGCCCGGCGGGCGTGTCCACGCCGAAGAAGACGAAAGAGCCGAGCAGCGTGGGCGTGAGGAACGGCCGGCCGCGGAGCAGATCGAAGACGAAGAACCAGATCGCGACGACGGCGGCGCCGATGACGCCGGCGACGATGCCCTCCCGGAGTACCGAGCGTTCGGCCGGGTTCATGGGCTGGGCTCCGAGGTCATACTACCCCACGGGGCGACCGCCGTGCGAGGCGGCCAAGCGCCACGCCGACCGCGGCCGGCCGGTATCCCTCAGAGCGACTTCAGATACTGGACGAGGTCGGCGGCGTCGGTGGCGCTCAGCCCTAGCCCGAAGAACGCGTTGTAGTGCGCGACGACGGCATCGAGAGTGGCGAACCGGCCATCGTGATAGAAGCCGCCCTTTTGATGCGTCCATAGTCCCTTGAGGGGCGACGTGCGATAGCGCTCATCGGGCGAGCGCTCGGCCTGGAAGGCCTCGATCCCGATCTCGGCCGGCGTGTGCATGTTCCAGCCGGGCTCGGTGAACAGCGGAGGGACGTGGCACCGAGCGCAACTGGCCTTGCCGCTGAAGAGGGTCTTGCCGCGCGCCGCGGCGGCAGCGTCGAAGGTGCCCGGGGGCGGCGGCGGAGCGGGAATCGCCAGCTGGTAGAAGTGAAGGTCGGCGAGCTTCCCGGTGATGCGATCGGGTGTCTTGCGGACGTCGCTGAACCCGGCCGCCGCAGCGATCGGGAACTTCGCGGGGTCATCGAGCCGCGGGTCGAAGAACGTCCCCTGGCCCTGCATCTCGAGATTGGCCACGAACCCATTCCAGTGCGTGACCGAGCCCCACCCCGTCCACGTGTGCAGGTTGACGCCGGCGAGACCGAACGCGGGCGGGATCAGCGTGGCCGCGGGCCTGCCGTCCGGGGTCGTGGCCTTCCCGTCGAGGAGGAGCTCCGCGTCGAACTTGCCCGGACCCCAGCTCCGGAACACGGCGCGCACGGCCGCATCGTCGATGTCCGGGATTGCGATGCGAAGCAGGGTGAGGAACGGCGTCAGATCGGGGGCCAGCGCGAAGATCGCGCCCACGTTCAGGTCCCGGGCCGCCCAGCCGTCGAGGCGTCGCCCGATGCCGGGCGCGAAGGCGTCGTCCACGGTCGAGTGGCACAGCGCGCACTGGAAGCCGACGGACCGGAGGACCTGCCCATCGAAGAATCCCGTGACTCCGACGACGGCGTTGAGACGAAGCAGGACCAGGGTCGTCGCCGGATCGTCCAGATCGACAGCGCCGCGCCGGAGCGCGTGGACCAGCTGAGCCGGGAGCGCCTCCGCGTCCACCTTGAGACCGAGCGCGAGGGCCGCCGAGGGGCTCAAGCCGGGACCGACACCGCCCAGCTTCGCTCCGGCGATCGCCTCGTGCAGACGGAGTTGCCCGCCCCAGAACGCCTCGCTCCCAAAGGTATCGAAGCGGAAGGTCCGGCGGCCGTGGTCGAACGAGCGCAGCGCATGCTCCATGATGTGGCGATCGAACCTATCGATCCGGGCGTGCTCGGACTGATCCGGCCTGGAGAACCGATCGCCGGCGTTCGACGAGGCGGCGACGAGCAGGAGGAGGACGGTGATGAGCATCGGTACCACGCGTGGCATAGGGCCTCCTGGTGTGCGTGGCGTAGAGGGACTTCGCGTGCCACCAGCGCTCACATGGAGCAAGCGCGATGCCGAGTCCCCCACCGGCCGAATCACGCCCCGACAGCCGGTGGGTTGGCGCGCGCTGTGGACCGGGTTGCTGCACCACGGTAGGTCCTTGCGTATCGGCGGCTGGCGGAGGGCACGCGTTCACGGTATGCACAAGACATGGCCGCGACGAGATCCGGACGCTACGTCCCGCTCCGGGACTACGCGGTCATCGGCGACGGCCGCACGGTGGCCCTGGTCGCGCGCAGTGGGTCCATCGACTGGCTGTGCCTCCCCAACCTCGACTCCCCGAGCGTCCTCGGCGCCGTGCTCGACTCCGGGCGCGGCGGCCGGTTCACGCTTCATCCGCACGGCCCCCACGACGTGCAGCGCCGCTACCTGCCGGACACGAACGTCCTGGAGACGACCTTCACCTCGGCCACGGGGGTGGCTCGCGTCACGGACGCTCTCACGCTGCCGGGCGCCGGTCTGGGCCCGCTGCGAGAGCTGGCGCGCCGCGTGGAGGGGCTGGCGGGGCGGGTGCCGTTCCGCTGGCGCGTCGAGCCGCGGTTCGGCTACGGATCGGCGCCCGTGCGGCTGCAGATGCGAGAGCCCTATCCGGTGGCGACGAGCGGCAATGACGCGATCGCCATCTGCGCCTGGGACGCCGGATCGTCGCGGAGCGACGGTGTCGGCCTCGGCGGCGACTTCGAGGTGCGCGAGGGTGGGCGCGCGACGATCGCGCTGATCGCCGCGCACGCCGAGCCGCTGGTCTTTCCCTCCCGGGCCCAGACCGAGGCGCGTTTGGAGGCGACCGGGCAGTTCTGGAGTCGTTGGGTCTCGGAGCTGACCTACGACGGCGCCTGGCGCGATGCCGTGGTGCGCAGCGCGCTGGCGCTGAAACTCCTGGTGTTCGCGCCGTCGGGAGCCATCGCGGCGGCGCCCACCACCTCGCTGCCCGAGGCTATCGGGCGGACACGGAACTGGGACTATCGCTATTCCTGGATCCGGGACTCGTCGTTCACCCTGAATGCGCTGCTCCAGCTCGGTCGCCACGCGGAGGCGCGGGCGTACTTCTGGTGGTTCATGCACGCGACCCGGCTCACGGTGCCTCGCCTGCGGGTGCTCTATCGCCTCGACGGCGGCACCGAGGCCACCGAGCGCACGCTGCCGCTCGACGGCTACCGCGGCTCGCGCCCCGTGCGCATCGGCAACGGCGCCGCCGGGCAGCTGCAGCTGGACGCCTACGGCGAGCTCCTCGACGCCGCGTTCGTGTACGTCCGCGGGGGATACCGGCTCGACCGCGACACCGGGGGCGACCTGGCTCGCCTCGCGGATTTCGTCTGTGCTCACTGGCGCGAGCCCGACGCCGGGATCTGGGAGGTCCGCACGACCCCTCGGCACCACACCCAGTCCAAGGCCATGTGCTGGGTCGCCCTCGATCGCGCACGACGCCTGGCGGATCTGGGACACCTCTCCGCCCGGCATGCGGCTCGGTGGCGCGCGGAGGCTGCGGCGATCCGCCGATTCGTCGACGAGCATTGCTGGTCCGCGCGGAAGGGCAGCTACGTCTGGTACGCGGGCGGCGAGGAGCTCGACGCGAGCCTGTTGCTGCTGGCCATCATGCGCTACGACGCGCCCGATTCCCCAAGGCTGCGGGGCACGCTCGAAGCGGTGCGCCGCGAGCTCGGCGCGGGGCCGCTGCTGCGGCGCTACACCGGCGACGATGGCCTCGCCGGCGAAGAGGGTGCCTTCGTGTGCTGCTCGTTCTGGCTGGTGGAGGCGCTGGCGATCGCTGGCCGGCGCAAGGAAGCCGGCGCCCTGATGGATGATCTCCTGCACCTCGCCAACGACGTGGGCCTCTACTCAGAGGAGATCGAGCCGCGTACCGGCGATTTCCTGGGCAACTTCCCGCAGGGACTCGTCCACCTCGCGCTGATCAGCGCGGCGGTGGAGATGGAGCGGCAGACGACGTGAGCCCCTGGAGCGCTCTGGCCGGTGGATTCGCGGGCACGCTGGTGCTCACGACGGCGGTGACCGCCGCCAGCCAGCTGCGCCTGACGCGCATGGATCTCCCGTTCCTGCTGGGGACCGCATGCACCGACGATCGCAACCGCGCCCGGGTGATCGGTTACGTGCTCCACTTCGTGGCGGGGCTGGTCTTCGCGCTCGCCTACTATGCCGCCTTCCTGGCGCTGGGCCGGGCCGACTGGGTGCTCGGCATGCTCTTCGGCTTCGTGCACGCGCTGTTCGCTGGCACCACGCTCGTCAACGTGCTGCTGCCCGTGGTCCATCCGCGAATGGGGACACCGCTCAGCGCGGCCAGCTCCACGCCGCTGCTGGAGCCGCCCGGGTTCATGCTGCTCAACTACGGGCGCGCCACGCCGGTGGTCACCATCCTGTCGCACCTTGCGTACGGCGCTATCGTCGGCTGGTTCATCGGCGCCGCGGCTTGATGTCCAGTCTTACGCATCGCGGGCCAGGCGGACGCCGTAGTCGGCGTAGCGCAGGTGCGGCGGCAGCGACGAGCGGTGCGCGACCGCGCTCCACGGATCGGCGTGCCGCCAGGCGCCGCCGCGGCTGACGCGGCGGCGGCCCGACGCCGGCCCGTGCGGGTTGCGTGCCGGCGACACGGCGTAGTACCCGTCGTCGTACCAGTCGGCGCACCACTCGTGGCAGACGCCGGCGAGGTCGTGCAGGCCGAGCGGATTCGACGGCGTCGAGCCCACGCGCGGCGGCGCCGTGAACCGGGTGGCTGGCGGTGGCGCGTCGCCCCACGGGTAGCGCGCGCCCTCGACGCCGCCCCGCGCCGCCCGCTCCCACTCCGCTTCCGTCGGAAGCCGGGCGCCCACCCACGCGGCGAACGCCGCCGCCTCGTCCCACGAGATCCCGACGACGGGCTGGTCGGGCGCGTCGAAGCCCGGCGCGCCCCAGAAGGCCGGCGGCGCCGCACCGGTGGCGGCGAGCCAGGCGGCCCAGTCGGCGTTGGTCACCGGCGTCCGCGCGATGGCGAAGGCGTCCACCCAGACGGTGTGCGCCGGGCGCTCGGCGGGATGGCCGCCGGTCCAGCCCATCGTGAACGCGCCCGCCGGAACCTCGACGAAGTCCACGAGGATATAATGCGGGCTCATCCCACGAGGAGGAGCCTTCATGAAGGTCGCGGAACGGATGGGGCGGCTCGGCACCGAGTCGGCGTTCGAGGTGCTCGCGCGGGCCCGGGCGCTCGAGCGGCAGGGCCGCGAGATCGTCCACCTGGAGATCGGCGAGCCCGACTTCGACACGCCGGCCCACATCAAGGAGGCCGCCAAGCGGGCGCTCGACGCCAACGCCACCCACTACGGCCCGTCGGCCGGCCTGCCGGAGCTGCGCGAGGCGATCGCCAAGCACACCGCCGAGACCCGCGGCGTGCCGGTCTCGCCCGAGCAGGTCGTCGTCACCCCGGGCGCCAAGCCGATCATGTTCTTCACGATCATGGCGCTGGTGGACCGCGGCGACGAGGTGATCTACCCGAACCCCGGCTTCCCCATCTACGAGTCGGTCATCAACTTCGTGGGCGGCGTGCCGGTCCCGATCCCGCTGCGCGAGGACGCCGACTTCGGCTTCGACCTGGCGCTCTTCGAGCAGCGCGTGTCGTCGAAGACGAAGCTCATCATCATCAACTCGCCCGAGAACCCGACCGGAGGCGTGCTCGACCGGAGCCAGATCGAGCGCGTCGCCCGCATCGCGACCGACCGCGGCATCCCGGTGATGACCGACGAGATCTACCGGCAGTTCCTCTACGAGGGCGAGTTCGTGTCGTTCTACGCGCAGCCGGGCATGCACACGCGCTCGATCCTGCTCGACGGCTTCTCGAAGTCGTACGCGATGACGGGCTGGCGCCTGGGCTACGGGGTCATGCCGGTGGACCTCGCCGAGCACGTGACACGGCTGATGGTGAACTCCAACTCGTGCACCGCCTCGTTCGTGCAGCTCGCCGGCGTCGCCGCCCTGCAGGGCGACCACACGCCGGTCACGCGCATGGTGGCCGAGTTCAAGCGCCGGCGCGACCTGCTCGTGGACGGCCTCAACCGGCTTCCCGGCGTCACCTGTCGTCGGCCGCGCGGCGCCTTCTACGTCTTCCCCAACATCACGGCCACCGGCCGCACGTCGGCCGAGGTCGCCGACCGGCTCCTCCAGGAGGCCGGCGTCGCCGTGCTCTCGGGCGCGGCGTTCGGCGCCCACGGCGAGGGCTACCTGCGGATCTCCTACGCGAACTCCGAGGCCAACCTCACCAAGGCCCTGGAGCGGATGCGACCGCTGTTCGAGTCCTGGGCGCGCTGAACCCGGGTCGCGGCGACGCCGCGTCGCCGTGATGGCGCGGACGACCGTCGCCGACGTGCTGGCCGACGGGCTGGCCCGGGCGGGCGCCGGCCGGGTCTTCGCCGTGCCCGGCGCCGACACCTCGCTCACCGCCGCCGCCGCGCGGCACGGGCTCGACGTCGTCCTGGTACCGGACGCGCTCGCGGCCGCCGTGCTGGCGGCGGTGACTGGTGAGGTCGGCGACGGGCCCGGCGCCGTCGTCGCCGGCCTCGATGATCCGCGCACCCTCGTGCGCGGCCTCGCCCACGCCCACCGCGATCGCGCGCCGCTCATCGTCGTCACCGGCGCCGGCGCCGACGCTGGCCTGCTGGGGCCGGTGGTGAAGGGCACCGTGGCGGTCGAGGCCGGCTCGGCCGGTCACTGGATCGCCCACGCCGCCCAGCTCGCGATGGCCGATCCCCGCGGCCCCGCCCACCTCGTCCTCCCCGCGGGCGTCGCCGAGGAGCCCGCGCTGCCGGTCGCCGCCGCGGCTCGCCCGGCGCCGCTGCCCCCGCCCGAGCCGGCGAACCTGGAGGCGCTCGCGGCCGCGCTCGCCGGCGCCAATCGCCCGTTGCTCGTGGCGGGTCTCGAGTGCGGGCATGACGACGCCCGCTGGATCCGCGCCTTCGCCGAGACGCTGCCCGCGCCCGTGCTCGCGACCGTCAAGGGTCACGGCGCGCTCGCCGATCCGCACCCGCTCGCGCTCGGCGCGCTGGCGGCCGGTCACCCGGTTCTGGCGCGCGCCGATCTCGTGGTGCTGCTGGGCGTGGACGCGGGCGAGCTCCCGCCCGGGCTCCTGCCGGGCGGCGCGCGCGTCGCGCGCATCGGACGCGCCCCATGGCCCCACGGCGGCTTCGTCGCCGACGCCCGCGGCGACCTGGCGCTCGTCGTCGAGGAGCTGGCGCCGACGGTCCGCGGGCGGCCGGCGGCCGATTGGGACGTCGCCGAGCTCGACCGGATCAAGCGCGCCGTCACGCGACCGGCGTCGCCGGCCGCCCGGCTGGTCGCGCTCGCGCGCGAGGCCACGCCCGCGGGAACGCTCGCGACGGGCGACGTATCGGCGCTGGCCGCCTGGCAGGCGGTCGGGCCGCGCGAGACGCTGGTACCGCTCGGTCAGGCGCCGCCCGGGTACGCGGTGCTGGCCGCGGTGGCCGCCCAGCTCGTCCACCCCGACCGCCGTGTCGTCGCCTTCACGAGCCCCGCGGGGCTGGGTGACGACGCGCTGCGACTGGCGACCGCGCGCGGGCTGCCGCTCGTGGTCGTGGTCCTCGGCGAGCTCGCGGCCGAGACGGTGGCGCGGCTCGACGCGGTCGGCGTCGTGGTGCTGGCCGGCCGGGGTGAGCGCGACTTCGCGCGAGACTTCTCGCGGGCGTTTCTCGCGGCGCGACCGGCGGTGATCGTCGCGTCGCCCGAGGCGTAGGACTCAGGACGCGGCGGGGGGCTTGGTGTCCTTGAAGCGCGCGAGCCAGCGCAGCGTGGCGTAGTTGACGACGGCGAGGAGAATCGCCACCTCGTAGCGGTCGAACGCGACGGCGGCGCCGATGGCGCCCGTGTTCCAGATGCTCGCGGCGGTCGCCGTCCCCCGGACGCTCCCCTCGCTCTTGAGGATCGCGCCGCCGCCGATGAAGCCGATGCCGGTGATGAGGCCCTCGATCACCCGGGCCTGGCCCTCGGGATGTCCGGCCAGGATCGTCTCGGCGATCAGGATGTAGCCGCAGCTCGCCATGGCGACGAGCGGGAAGGTCCGCAAGCCCGCGCTGCGCTCGCTCTGCTCGCGCTCCCAGCCGACCGGCAGCGCCAGCACGAACGCGACGGCGATCGAGACGAGGGTCTTGACCAGCACCGACAGCTCCAGGAACGGCAGGTCCACCTCAGTCCCACTCGCGATAGCTCAGCGGGGAGAGCTCGTCCGCGCCCCGGCCCTTCCAGTCGAACTGTTGCATGCGCGGCCACATCCGCTCGCCGCCCGCTTGGAGATCGGCGAGGATCTTCGCCTCGTCGGCTGCCAGCACGCGGCCGCCGTCGACCACGAGCCGGCCGCCGACGTACACGCGGTCGACGTCCTCGGCGGTCGCGTTGTAGACGATGTTCTTGATGGGGTCGCGCAGCGGCGTCATCGTCCAGGAGGACGCCTTCCAGAGCACGAGGTCGGCAGTGGCGCCGGGGGCGATGCGGCCGAGGTCGTCGCGCCCGAGCGCGGTGGCGCCGCCGAGCGTGGCGGCGTCGAAGGCGTGGGCGGCGGTCGTCGACTCGGTGTTGCGCTCGACGATCTTGGAGCAGACGGCCGCCCACCGCATGGCCTCGATCACGCTCTGCGGGTTCGTGTCGGTGCCGAGCGCGACGTTGATGCCGGCCTTGCGGTAGAGCGCGAACGACTCCATGAGGACGCCCCGGCGCGCGAACACCCAGACGGCGTGGGCGACCGAGCAGCCGGACTCCGCCATGATCTCGACGTCGCCGGGCGGATAGTTCGTCCACGACGAGCCGCCCACGATGATGGCGTGGCCGAGGACGGTGTTCTCCCCGAGCACGCCCAGATCGTTCAGCCAGGCGACCGGCGTGGTGCCGTGACGCTGCAGCATCTCGTTGAACTCGACGACCGACTGCGAGGTGTGCACGGTGTACGGCCGGCGCGCCTCGTCGGCCCGGCGCTTGGCGTCCTGGAGCAGCTCGGGCGTGCACGTGTCCACCTGGGCCGGCGAGAAGTAACAGCGCACGAGCCCGCCGTGGGCGCCGTCGTGCTTTTCGAGGAAGTCGACGGCGCGCCGGAGGCCCCGGCGGCCGGCCTCCTCGTCCCACTCCCACACCACCCGCTTCCCGTCGCGCGTGAGCCACTGGCCGGAGCGGAACGTCAGCCCCATGTAGACGCGGAGGCCGTAGTGGCCGGCGCGCTCGACGACGTACTCGCCGAGGCCGCCGATCTCCATGCACGTCGTCACGCCGCCGCGCAGCAGCTCGGCCATGGAGAAGTCGACGCAGGCCCGCCCCGCCGCGTCGTCCTGGGCGCCGCCGCGGACCGGCAGCATCTCGAAGAGCCCCGAGTACCAGAATTGCGGGCTGCCGCGATCCTCGATGAACGAGCGGTCGAGCGGCGAGCCGCCGATGTGCGCGTGGGTCGTGATGAGCCCGGGCGTCAGCACGCGGTCGCGGGCGTCGACCGTGTCGTCGACCGCGCTCTCGAACGTCCGGCCCACGTGGACGATGCGCTCGCCCTCGATGACCACCACGCCGTCGCGGAGCAGGCGGTGGCCGCGGCCGTCGAAGGCGACGATCCAGCCGGCGCGGATCGCCGTGCGCCGGCCGCTCATCGGGCGACGATCGTCGGGTCGAGCCGCAGCACCGCGTAGCCGCCGACCGCGCCCGCCCCGAAGCCCGGTGCGAACAGCCGCATGGGCCGGTCGATGACGCCCTCGATCACCGCGTCGTGGATGGCCAGCGGGATCGACGCCGACGACGTGTTGCCGACGCGCGCGATGTTGAAGTAGAGCTGCTCGGGCGCGAGGCCGGCCGCCTTGGCGTACTGGACCACCATCGTCTGGTTGGCCTGGTGGGGCACGACGAGGTCGATCGCGTCGAGGAGCGAGCCGGCCCCATCGGGGTGGGGCAGCGCGCCCAGCTCTGTGATCATCTGCGTCAGGTAGCGCTTGACGAGCGCCTTCACCTCGGGCCCGAAGACGGTGATGTTGTTGTCGAACTCCGGGTTGGGCCAGATGATCGAGTCGACCTCGCTCATGGGACCGCTCGCGTAGGTCTGGTAGTACTCGACGTCGGGCGGCGCGCCCTCGGCCGCCGGCCCCACCACGAGGGCCGCGGCGCCGTCGCCGAAGATCATGCGCGAGGTGCGCACGGTGCCGATCTTGTCCGAGAACTTCTCGCCGCAGACGAGCAGCACCGGCCGCCGCACCTCCTGGAGCTGGCGGATCGCCTCGCTCAGGCCGTAGGGCAGGCCGGCGCAGGCGGCCACGATGTCGCCCGAGAAGTGCGTCTGGAACATGCCGAGCTGGCCCGACAGCCAGGTGGCGAGCGACGGCATCATCTTGCTGCTGGTGCAGGAGCAGAAGATGACCGCGCCGATCTCGTCGGCCCGCCGTCCCGCCTTGGCCAGCGCCGCCTCGGCCGCCAGCAGCGAGATGTGGTCGAGGTCGAGCGCGGTGTAGGCGCGCTGCTGGATGCCGGTCTTCTCCTCGATCTCCACCGCCGTCATCGGCGACCAGGAGTAGGCGGCGTTGCGGATCAGGTCCTCGTTCGTGCACGCCGTCTCGCCCTTGTAGACGGCGAGCGCCTCCAGTCGTGGCATGACCGTGAAGCGGTCGCGCACGTCCACCGGTGGGTAGGGGGCGACGGGTGCTCGCGACTCGGCCGGCCGGGGGCGGGCCGGCCGCACCCGGCGGCCGCCCTTGACGCGCCGGATGAACTGCACGACGTCGTCGCTGCGCGGGCGGTAGACGACGACGAAGTCGTCGTCGTGCAGCTTGCCGACCTCGATGACTCGCATCTTGCCGCGGTCCCACCGGTACTGGTTGTGCAGCACCATCGTCTGGCGCATCAGCGCCTCGAGCTCCGGCACACGGTGCCAGTACTCCACGATGTCGTCCCAGCCGTACCCGGGATAGTCGGGGTCGTGGGCGAGCAGGTGATACGTGAGGTTTCTCGGATTCGACAGAATTTCTCCCACGGTGGGCTTGATCGGCGAGAGCTCGGCGCCGGCGCCCTTCTTGTGCCGGAAGACGTCGAACAGGATCCGGAAGATCTTGTCCTCGGTGCCCTCGTCCCAGGTCGGCACCAGGTTGCGATACCCGGTCTCGAGGGCGGCGGCCAGCTCGCCGCCCTCCCACGGCTTGAAGATCGGGAGGAAGATGTCGTCGCGCTGCCGCGGCACGTCGCGCCAGCGCATCGGCTGCTTGTCGTACATCGTGAACGGATAGCGGTTGACCCAGAACAGGTCGAGGGCCAGGTCGCGCAACAGCTCGTAGCGGCCCTTGTAGCCGCCCACCTCGAGCCGGGCGATGATGTCGGCCTCGCTCGGCGCCTTCTCCTCGAAGTCGCGACGGATGACCGCGGCGAACTGGTCGAGCGTCTCGAAGACGGAGAAGTCGAGGGCCGGGAAGAAGTTGAAGGGGAAGACGATGCGCCCGTATCGGTTGACCACGAACGGCTTCATGAGCGCCCTCCCGGCGCTCACCGTAAGCCCGGCCGCACCGTTGCGCAAGTCGCTATAATCGATGCATGCCCATCCTGAACGCGCGCGACCAGGAAGCCGTCCGCAAGGAGTTCGAGCGGATCCAGGGGCCCGTCAAGCTCGTGGTCTTCTCGCAGGAGCTGGTGGCCGGCGACCTCTGCCGACAGAACGAGCAGCTCGTGCGGGAGGTGGCCGAGCTCGACGATCGCATCACCGTCGAGGTGCTGAACCCGGTCATCGACCGCGAGCGCGCCGAGGCTTACGGCGTCGACCAGGTGCCGGCCATCGTGGTGGAGGGGGCGCGCGACTACGGCATCCGCTTCCTCGGGATCCCGTCGGGCTACGAGTTCAGCAACCTGATCGACTCGATCATCGTGGCCTCCAGCGGCGAGGCCGGCCTCTCGGACGCGACGAAGACCTCGCTGGCCGAGCTGACCGGCGACGTGCACATCAAGGTCTTCTCCACCCCGACCTGACCCTACTGTCCCCGGGCCGTGCGCCTGGCGCAGCACATGGCGGTCGCGTCGGAGAGGGTGACGGCGACGGCGATCGAGGCCACGGAGTTCCCCGATCTGTCCCGGAGCTACCGGGTGATGGCGGTCCCCAAGATCGTCATCAACGACCGGGTGGAGTTCGAGGGCGCGCTGCCCGAGCCGCAGTTCCTGGAGGCCGTGCTGCGCGCCGTCCCGTCCGCCGCCTCCTGATGCGCGCACTGGCGCTGGCGGCACTGCTGGCGCTCGGCGCGGGAGTCGCCGGCGCCGCCGACCAGACGCCGCTGGCGGTCGGGGCCCTGGCACCCGACACCGTCCTCCCCGACCAGCGCGGCCAGACCGTCCGGCTCGCCGACCTCCTCGCGAAGCGCGACTTCGTCGTCGTGGCCTTCTACGTGAAGGCGTTCACCGGCGGCTGAGACCTCGAATTCTCCCGGTTCCGGGATGACCACGCGAAGTACACGGCCCTCAACGCGGAGATCGTCGGAGTGTCGGCCGACCCGCCCGAGAGGAACCTCGCCTGGACGCGCCAGCTCAACCTGCCGTTTCGTCTGCTGAGCGACCCGGACGGGACGGTGGCGCGCCGGTGGGGGGTCTGGGACGACACCTGGAACCTGACCAAGCGCGTCACGTTCGTGCTCGACCGCCAGGGCGCCATCCGCTACGTGGAGACGGGCGGCCTCGCCATCCAGACTGACCGCACGCTGGAAGCGCTGACCCGCCTTGCCCGCGCGAAGAAGTAGCCCGCTGCTGTTCGCCTACGGCACGCTCATGCGCGGCTACGGCCTGCACGCGGTGCTCGCCCGCGGCGCGACCGCGGTGGGTGAGGGGACGGCGCGCGGACATCTGCTCGACCTCGGCCGCTACCCGGGGCTCGTCGAGGGCGCCGGCCGCGTGCACGGCGAGGTCTACCGCCTCGACGGCCCCGAACTTCTGCCGGTGCTCGACCGCGAGGAGGGGTACAATTTCGAGCGGCGTCGGGCGATCGTGACACTCGCCGGCGGTCGCCGCGTCCGCGTGTGGCTGTATCGGTACCGCGGCCCCCGCGAGCGCGCGACGCCGATTCCCGATGGCAACTACCGCCGCGCCCGGCCACCGGTCGCGCGGCCTGCGACGAGGTCTTCACCCGGGAGGGGTCCATGGCGCTGACCGCCGCCGAGCTCATCAAGGCCGATCAGGATCACCTGATCCATCCGCTGCACCACCCGATCGACAACGCCGAGCCCGTCATCTACGTGCGCGGCCGCGGCGCCATGATCGAGGACATCGGCGGCCACGAGATGATCGACGGTCTCTCGGGCCTGTGGAACGTCAACGTCGGGCACGGCCGCACCGAGCTGGCCGACGCCGCCGCGAGCCAGATGAAGGACCTCGCGTACTTCTCGGGCTACGTCGGCTCCTCCAGCATCCCGGCCATCTCGCTGGCCTCCAAGCTGATCGAGCTCGCCCCCGACATGCACGCCGTCTTCTTCTCCACGGGCGGCGCCGAAGCCAACGAGTCGGCGTTCAAGACCGCGCGGTTCTACTGGAAGGCCAAGGGCAAGCCGGACAAGGTGAAGGTCATCGCCCGCCAGCAGGCGTACCACGGCGTCACCCAGCAGGCGATGAGCGCGACCGGCATGGCCGCCTACTGGAAGATGTTCGAGCCGCGCATGCCGGGCTTCGTGCACATCCCGACCTGCTATCCCTACCGCGTGCAGGAGGGCAAGCCCGGCGAGACCGCGGGCCAGACCGCCGCGCGGCTGCTCGAGGAGGCGATCCTCCGCGAGGGGCCGGGCACGGTGGCGGCGTTCATCGCCGAGCCGATCCACGGCGGCGGCGGCGTGATCTACCCGACCGACGACTACTTCCCGCTCGTGCGCCAGGTCTGCGACCGCCACGAGGTGCTCTTCATCGCCGACGAGGTCATCACCGGCTTCTGCCGGACGGGGAAGTGGTTCGCCACCTCGCACTGGAACGTCAAGCCGGATATCCGGTCGTTCGCCAAAGGCGTGACGTCCGGGTACCTGCCGCTCGGCGGCATCATGGTGAGCCGGGCCATCAAGGAGGCGATCGACGGGGTCAAGCCCGAGGACCGGTGGATGCACGCCTACACCTACTCGGGCCATCCGACCTGCTGCGCGGTCGGGCTCAAGAACCTCGAGATCATGGAGCGCGAGCGCCTGTGGGAGAACGCCGCGAAGATGGGCGACCGCCTCTACGCGGGGCTGCAGCAGGCCTTCAAGGACCATCCGAACGCCGGCGACATCCGCGGCGGCAAGGGGCTGCTGGCGGCCGTGGAGCTGGTGGAAGACCGCGCCACCAAGCAGAACCTGCCCGCCGACAAGAAGGTCGCGCCGCGCGTGCAGGCCGAGATGATGAAGCGCGGGGTCATCACCCGCGTGCGGCCCGTGGCCGGCGCGCACCCGGCGCCGGGCGACTGCATCTACTTCGCGCCGCCGCTGGTCGTCACCGACAAGGAGGTCGACCGGCTCGTCGCGGTGACGCGGGACGCGGTGAAGGCCGTGCTCGGCGTCTGAGCCCGTCGTCGTGAGGCTCATCACCGCGCACCGGATCCTGATCCTGTGCGGCATCGCGTTCTTCGTGGTGTACGCGGTGATCCGGGCGCAGAAGTATCTCGCGCGCGGAGACACGATGGACCTCGTGCAGGCGGTGGTCGCGCTGCTCGTGGCCTTCGGCTTCCAGTGGTACTTCCGCTCGCTGGCGCGATGGGGCAAGTAGCTCGGAGGGGGGCTTCGCCCCCCTTCCGGCGTTCGTCGCACGCCGTTGGCGTGCTCCTCACTGCCTCCCCCCAGGGCAGGATTGCGCCGGCAAAGCCGGCGCTCGGAACGCGGTAATTCCGGGTGGTGCAGACGACGGCGACGCTCATCTACGACGCCGACTGTGCGATGTGTCGGGCGAGTGCGTTGTGGATCATGCGGCGGGCGCTGTCGGGTGGGGCGCTCGAGATCTTGCCGTGTCGGGCCGGGGTCACGCGGCAGCGGTTTCCGCAGGTGAGTGAGGACGCGTGTATGACGGCCATGCAGCTGGTCCTGCCGGGCGGCGGTGTACTCAGTGGAGCGGATGCGGTGCCGGAGCTGTTGCGGCGGATCCGGGGGTGGGGCTGGGTGGTCGGGGTGTTTGCGCTGCCGGGGGTGCGGCCGGTCGCGCGTCGGATCTACGCTTGGATCGCCAGCAACCGGATGCGGATCTCCTGCGCGCTCGACCGTCCGTGAGTGACCTGCCCGCGCCCTTCGACGAGTACCGCGACGTCGTCCGTCGCGAGTGGATCGACCACAACGACCACATGAACATGGGCTACTACGTGGTCGTCTTCGACTTCGCGACCGACGCCTTCCTGGCCTGGGTGGGCCTCGACGCCGCTCACCGCCGCGCGCACGAGGTGACGACGTTCTGCCTGGAGGCCCACGTCACGTACCATCGCGAGGTCCGCCTGGGCGACCCGCTCCGCTTCACCACGGTGCTGCTCGGCCACGACGCCAAGCGCGTGCACTACATCCACGCGATGTACCACGCGACCGAAGGCTACCTGGCCTCGACCAACGAGCTGATGTCGCTGCACGTGGACCTGGCCACGCGGCGGGGCGGCTCGATGGCGCCCGAGGTGCTGGCGCGCCTGGCCCGCATCCAGGCGGCTCACGACGCCCTGCCACGGCCGCCGCAGGCCGGTCGGCGCATCGGGCTGACGGCCGCGTCGATCCCACCGCAGTAGTCCCCGACCCGCGGCGCGCGCTGCCACCGTAAGCGGCAGCGCCGGGGCGGCTGCCACGAAACGCGGCAGCCCCCCGATCAGCCGACCCGGCCCGCACGCGCGAAATCCAGCGTCTGGTGCACGGCTCCCGGCGGCCCTGCGTGGCACGCGCGCTGCACGCAGCGCCCAAGGCGCGGTCCACGACGGGTCCGCGCGACGCACAGGCGCTGATGCCTCCGATCGAGGCACAGCGCTTTTTTATTGCCCGGAAAGGAGCATGCGATGCGGCTCAGCCGACGGCAGGTCCTCACGATGTCCGCTGCGACGGCCGTCCTGGCCGGGGTGCCGGCGCGGTGGTCGGGTGGCGTCTACGCCTCGGACGCGCCAGAGGCGCCGAAGGTCCGCATCGGCATCATCGCGCTGACCGACTGCTCGTCGATCGTCATGGCCCACGAGCTGGGACTGTTCAAGAAGCACGGGATCGAATCCACCATCTCGAAGGAAGCCTCGTGGGCGGTCATCCGGGATCGGCTCACCCTGGGCGAGAACCAGGCCACGCACATGCTGCTGGGGATGCCGTACGCCGCCACGATGGGCCTGCTGGGCTCGCCGGTGAAGCCGATGATCATCCCGTTCTACCTCAACCGGAACGGGCAGGCGATCACCCTCACCAAGGCCCTGCTCGACAAGGGGGCGAGGACGCCGCAGCAGCTCAAGCCGCTGGTCATGGAGGCCAAAGCCAAGGGCGCGCCGATGACCTTCGCCATGACCTATCCGCCGGGCACTCACGCCATGTGGACGCGGTACTGGCTCGGCTCCGGTGGCATCAATCCCGACCGGGACGTGACGCTCATCACGATCCCGCCGCCGCAGATGGTCGCCAACATGAAGGTCGGCAAGATGGACGGCTACTGCGTCGGGGAGCCGTGGCCGTACCGGGCAATCGCCGATGGCATCGGCTTCACTGCCGTCACCACGCAGCAGATCTGGAAGGACCATCCCGAGAAGGTGCTGGCGTTCACGGAGGAGTTCGCGACCAAGAACCCGAAGACGGTCCGGGCGGTGATGCGCGCCGTGCTCGAGGCCAGTCAGTGGAACGACAAGCTCGAGAACCGCCCGCGGATGGCCGAGGTCGTCTCCCAGCCCCAGTACATCAACTGCCCCAAGGAGATCATCCTCGGCCGGCTGCTTGGCGACATCGACTACGGCGACGGTCGCAAGGAGAAGGACAAGTACTACATGACCTTCTTCGACCGTCAGACGAACTTCCCGTTGAAGTCGCACGGTGTGTGGTGGCTCAGCCAGTTCCGCCGGTGGGGCATGGTGAAGGAGGCGCCCGACTACAAGGGGCTCGTCGACCGCGTGCACCGCCCCGACATCTTCCGCGAGGTGGCCAAGAGCATGGGCGTGGAGACGCCCCGCGACGACATGAAGGCGGAGACGTTCTTCGACGGCGTCACGTTCGATCCGGCCGAGCCCGAGAAGTACGCGAAGAGCTTTCCCGTCCACACGATGGCGTCGTGATGGCCACGACGCGCGCCACCGCCCGCAATCTTCTGCTGCCGTGCCTCGGGCTGCTCGGCGTCCTGGTGGTGTGGACGGTGCTCAGCCAGACCATTGCTCGTGATCTGCCGTCCCCGGCCCGGACCTGGGAGGAGTCGCGCCGGTACATCCTGGAGCCGTTCTTCAAGGACGGTGAGATGAACCAGGGCATCCTGCGTCTGGCCTTCTACTCGCTGGTGCGCGTGGCCAAGGGTTTCGCGCTGGCCCTCCTCCTCGGCACGCCGATCGGGTTCCTGCTCGGGCTCTCCCGCGGGTTTCACCAGGCCTTCGACCCGATCGTGCAGTTCCTGCGGCCGATCTCGCCGCTGGCGTGGCTGCCGCTGGGGCTGGTGATCTTCCAGAGGTCCGAGCCGGCCGCCGTCTTCACGATCGCGCTGTGCGCGATGTGGCCGACCGTCATCAACACCGCGGTGGGCGTCCGCTCGATCAGTCAGGACTACCTCAACGTCGGGCGCGTGCTGAAGCTGTCCCGGTTCAAGATGCTGACGCGCATCATCGTGCCCGCCTCGCTGCCGTACGTCTTCACCGGCTACCGGCTGTCGCTCGGCCTGGCCTGGCTCGTCATCGTGGCCGCCGAGATGCTGACCGGCACCCCGGGCGTCGGCGGCTTCCTCTGGCAGGAGTACAACAGCCTCGTCTACTCGCACATCATCCTGAGCGTCATCACCATCGGCGCCGTCGGGCTCGCGCTCGACCGGCTGATGGGGCTGATCGAGGCGCGGGTCCGGGCAGGGTGATGGCGTACCTCGAGGTCCGCGGACTCCGGAAGACGTACGTCACGCCGCGGGGCACCACCGACGTGCTGGGCGGCGTCGACCTCACCCTGGACGAGGGGGAGTTCGTGGCCGTGGTGGGCTACTCCGGCGCCGGCAAGACGACGCTCGTCTCGCTGATCGCCGGCCTCCTCGAGCCCGACGCCGGCACCATCGTCCTCGACGACGCGCCGGTGCGCGGGCCGGGACCCGAGCGTGGCGTCGTGTTCCAGCAGTACTCGCTGCTGCCGTGGATGACGGTGTACGAGAACGTCGCGCTGGCCGTCGACGCGGTGAACCCCGGCCTCGACGCGGCCGCCCGCCGGCGACTCACCGAGGAGTTCGTCGCACTCGTCAACCTGGCGCCGGCGACCTGGAAGCGGCCGCGTGAGCTGTCGGGCGGCATGCGCCAGCGCGTGGCCGTCGCCCGCGGCCTGGCCATGCGGCCCAAGGTGCTGCTGATGGACGAGCCATTCAGCGCGCTGGACGCGCTCACCCGTGCCACGCTCCAGGACTTGCTGCTCCGCATCTGGGGCGAGCGTCGCACGACCGTGATCCTCATCACCAACGACGTGGACGAGGCTATCCTGCTCGCCGATCGCATCTACCCCATGACGGCCGGGCCGGGGGCGGTGCTCGGTCCGGCCATCGAGGTCGGGCTGCCGCGCCCACGCGTGCGTCGCCACCTCAGTCTGAGCCCGGCCTACCAGAAGGCGCGCCAGGCCATTGTCGACTTCCTGAAGGCGGCGCGCCCGCGGGCCGGCGTGTGAAGGCCTTCGTCGAGATCGCCGGGCTCGGCAAGACGTACGCCACGCCGGCGGGGCCGGCGGTGATCGTCCGGGACTTCACCTTGTACGTCGCCGACGGCGAGTTCGTCTGCATCCTCGGCCACTCCGGCTGCGGCAAGACGACCGTCCTGTCGATCCTCATGGGGCTCGTGGCACCGACCACCGGCGGCGTCGTCATCAACGGACGGGAGATCGACGGGCCGGGCACCGACCGGGGCGTGGTCTTCCAGTCGGCCACGCTGCTGCCGTGGCTCTCGGTGCGGGACAACGTGCGTCTGGCGCTCGACCAGGTGCCGGGCCGCGGCGATGCCGAGCCGTACCTGGCCGCGGTGGGCCTGGGCGGCCTCGGCGCGCGCTATCCGCGCGAGCTGTCGGCCGGCATGCAGCAGCGCGTGGGCATCGCGCGCGCGTTCGCCCTGGAGCCGCGCGTGCTGCTGCTGGACGAGCCGTTCTCGCTGCTGGACGCCCTCACCCGGATGGAGCTGCAGGATCAGCTCGCCGCGCTGTGGGAGCGCGCGCGCAAGACGGTCGTCATGGTGACGCACGACGTGGACGAGGCGCTGTTGCTGGCCGACCGTATCGTGCTGATGACGAACGGCCCCGCGGCCACGATCGGGCGCGTCATCGACGTGCCGTTCGCGCGCCCCCGCCGGCGTGAGGTCATCCTGGCCGACGCCGACTATTTCTGGCTGCGGGACTCGATCGTCGACTTCCTCGAGGCCGAGGCCCATGCCGGCGCCTGAGACCTGGCGGCGCACGGCGTGCCCGTACTGCGGCGTTGGCTGCGGCCTGCTCGTGGAGGTCCGCGACGGCGCCGTCACTCGGGTGAAGGGCGACCCTGATCATCCAGCCAACCTCGGCGACGTGTGCGCCAAGGCCGTCCACCTGCCGCCCGTGCTCCGCAGCCCCGACCGCCTGCTCCATCCGCAGCTGCGCACCCGCCGCGATCGCGAGCGCGAACGGGTGCCGTGGGCGGTGGCGCTGCGCCACACGGCGGAGCGGCTGCGGGAGATCGTCGCCGCCCGCGGCGCCGACGCCGTGGCGGTGTACGCGTCGGGGCAGCTGCTGACGGAGGAGTACTACCTCGCCTCCAAGCTCGCCAGGGGCTACCTCGGCACCAACAACTTCGACACGAACTCGCGGCTGTGCATGGCGTCGGCCGCGGTCGGCTACGCGCGCTCGCTCGGCGCCGACGGCCCGCCGGCCTCGTGGGCCGATCTGGATCTGGCCGACTGCTTCCTGCTGATCGGCACCAACACCGCCGACTGCCACCCGGTCGCCTTCAAGCGGATCCGCCGCCGCAAGCTGGCCGCGCCCGACGCGGTGAGCGTGATCGTGGCCGACCCGCGGTGGACCCAGACGGCCGACGTCGCCGATCTCCACCTGGCCCTCCGCCCGGGCTCGGACGTCGCGCTCCTGAACGGGCTGCTGCACGTGCTGGCGCGCGAGGGTCGCATGGACGAACGCTTCATCGCCGCGCACACGAGCGGCTGGGCCGCGCTCCGCGCCGTCGTCGAGCGCTACCCGCCCGAGCGGGCAGCGGCGCTCACAGGGCTGTCCGCGGCGAGCATCGTGGAGGCCGCTCGGCGCTTCGGACGCGCCGGGGCGGCGCTGACGCTGTGGAGCATGGGCGTCAACCAGAGCCACCAGGGCACCGACAAGAACGCCGCGATCCTCAACCTGCACCTGGCGACCGGACAGATCGGCCGTCCGGGAGCAGGCCCGCTGTCGCTCACCGGTCAGCCGAACGCGATGGGCGGCCGCGAGACCGGCGGCCTGAGCCACCTGCTGCCGGGCTACCGGCTGCTGAGCGACGGGGTCGCTCGCGCCGAGGTCGAGCGTCACTGGGGCGTGGCCCCGGGGACGATCGGCGCGCGCTCGGGCCGGCCCGCCCTCGAGATCTTCGAGGGGCTGGCGGCCGGCGCGGTGCGAGCGATCTGGATCATCGCGACGAACCCGGCCGCCTCGTTGCCGGACCTCGACCTCGTCGAGAAGGCGCTGCGCCAGGCCGAGCTGGTGATCGTGCAGGACGCGTATCACCCGACCGAGACGACGCGCTTCGCGGACGTGCTATTCCCCGCCGCTCAGTGGCCGGAGAAGGACGGCGTCATGACGAGCTCGGAGCGGCGGCTCACGTACTTGCCGAAGCTCGTGGAGCCGCCGGGCGAGGCCCTCCCGGACGCCGTCATCGTGGCGCGCGTCGCCGCCGAGCTCGGCTTCAAGGCCGGCTTCGACCACGCGAGCACCGCCGACGTCTTCGCGGAGTTCGTGAGGCTCACGGCCGGCCGGCCGTGCGACTACTCGGGCGCCAGCCACGCGCGACTCGTGGACGAGGGGCCGCTGCAGTGGCCGGTACCGTCGCCGGCGCACCCGGGCACCGAGCGGCTCTACGGCGACGGACGCTTCCCGACGCCCGACGGGCGGGCGCACTTCGTCGTGGTCGAGCACGCCGAGCCCCTCGAGCCGCCCGACGCGCAGTTCCCCCTCGTGCTCACCACCGGCCGGGTCCGGGACCACTGGCACACGCTGACCCGGACCGCCAAGGCGCCCGCGCTGCGCCGACGGACACCGGAGCCGATCCTCGAGGTGAGCACGCGCGACGCCCGCGCGCTCGGGCTGCAGGACGGCGACTTCGCGGAGATCACCTCGCGGCGGGGGAAGGCGGTGGCCCAGTGCCGTGTCAGCGACACGATCCGGGCGGGCACGTGCTTCCTCCCGTTCCACTGGGGCCGGGGCTTCGGCTTCTACAAGAGCGCCAACAACCTCACGCTGAGTGGCCGCGATCCCGTCTCGCACCAGCCCGAGCTGAAGGCGTGCGCCGTCCGGCTCCGGCGGCTGCCCGAGGTCGCCCGATGAACAAGATCGAAGCGCTCAAGACCGAGAAGGATGGTCTCGACGTCACCGAGGACCTGGTGCGCTTCGCGCGCGAGGGCTGGAAGACCATCGCCCCCGACGACACCGAGCGCCTCAAGTGGGTGGGCGTCTTCCACCGCAAGCCCACACCGGGGCACTTCATGATGCGCGTGCGGATGCCCAACGGCATCGTGACGGCGGCCCAGGCCCGGCTGCTCGGCGAGATCACGCAGGAGGCGGGGCGCGCCTCCGGCCGTCCGATCGCCGACGTCACCACGCGCCAGCAGATCCAGCTGCGCTGGGTCACGATCGAGGGCGTGCCGGAGGTGATCAAGCGGCTCGAGGCCGCCGGCCTCTCGACCCTGCAGACCGGCATGGACAATATCCGCGGCATCGTCGGCTGTCCGGCCACCGGTCTCTCGCCGCGCGAGTTGATCGACACGTCCGGCGTCGCCGCGGCCTTCCAGGCCCTCTTCCTCGGCAACAGGGCGTTCACCAATCTGCCCCGCAAGTTCAACGTCACGATCACCGGCTGCCTGGAGCACTGCACCGGAGGCGAGACGCAGGACATCTCGATGACGCCGGCCCTCGCGGGCGACACACCCGGCCTCAACGTCGCCGTGGGCGGCAAGCAGGGCTCGGGCGGGCCGGTGTTCGCGCGTGCGCTCGACGCCTTCGTGCGCCCGGAGGAGGCGGCGCCGGTGTGCGCGGCGATCGCGCTGATCTTCCGCGACCACGGCCCGCGCGAGGCCCGCGGCCGCGCGCGGCTGGCCTTCCTCGTCGAGGAGCGGGGCGTGACCTGGTTCCGCGAGGAGCTCGAGCGGCGGCTCGAGCGGGCGCTGCCGCCCGCCGGCCGCGACACCCGCGCGGCCACCACGACCGATCACGTCGGGATCTTCCGGCAGCGCCAGCCGGGTCTCAACTACGTGGGGCTCAAGACGCCCGTGGGCCGGCTGACCGGCGCGCAGCTGCTGGAGCTGGCGCGCCTGTCCGAGCGCTACGGGCGTGGCGAGCTCCGGTTCACGCCGCTGCAGAACGTGCTGCTGCCGCACGTGCCCGACGCCCGTCTCGGCGACCTCACCCAGGAGCCGCTGCTGCGTGAGCTGCCCTACAACCCCTCGGAGGTCCAGCGTGGCCTCGTGGCGTGCACCGGCACCGACTTCTGCAACCTGGCGCTCATCGACACCAAGACGCGCGCCCTCGCGCTCGCGCAGGAGTTCGAGCGGCACGTCGGCCGCGCGCGGCCGATCAGCATCCGGTGGTCGGGGTGCCCGGCGTCCTGCGGCAACCACCACACCGCCGACGTCGGGCTGCAGGGGTGCAAGGTGAAGGTCGACGGGAAGATCGTCGACGGCGTGCACGTCTTCGTGGGCGGCCGCGGCGGGGCCGAGGCCCGCGCGGGCATGCGGATCATGGAGGATGTGCCGGCCGACCTGCTGCCCGAGGTCCTCGATCGGCTGGTCCGGTTCTTCCCCCGCGCCGAGCGCAAGGAGACCGGCGCGTGAGCCCGTTCGTGTCGTTCGTGGGCGCCGGGCCGGGCGAGGCGGAGCTCGTCACCCTCAAGGCCGTCCGCCGACTGCGCGAGGCGGCCGTGATCGTCCACGACCGACTGATCCCCCGCGAGCTGCTCGAGTACGCGCGCGGCGATGCGGAGATCATCGACGCCGGCAAGGCGCCGGGCCGACACGGCCTGGCCCAGCCCGAGATCAACTGGCTGCTCGTCGACCGGGCGCGCCGCCGTGGGCGCGTCGTCCGGCTCAAGGGCGGCGATCCCGGTGTGTTCGCGCGGCTGGCCGAGGAGATCCAGGCGGTGCGCAGCGCCGGCGTGAACTTCGAGATCGTGCCCGGGGTCAGTGCCGCGATGGCGGCCGCCGCGCGCGCGGGGATCTCGCTCACCGAGCGCGCCTCGGCGTCCACGGTCGTGTTCGCGACGGGCTCGGATCACCACGGCGCGCTGCCGGGGCTCGACTGGGAGATGCTCGCGCGGACCGAGGGCACGCTGGTCTTCTACATGGCGGTCGGCGCGCTGGAGGCGATCACCTCGACGCTGACCGCGCTCGGCCGCGACGCCCGGGAGCCGGCCCTGATCGTCGAGCGCTGCGGCTTCCCCGACGAGCAGATGGTCGCGGGCCGGCTCGGCGACATCGCCGGGCGCGCGCACGCCGCCGGCGTCCAGGCCCCGGCGCTCCTCCTCGTCGGCCCCACCGTGGCCGCGGCCTCGGCCCCGCTCGCCGTCACCCGGATGACGACGGTCGTGGCGAACGTCTGACGTGTCGGACTACTTCCCGGCCTTCCTGGACCTTCGCGGTCGGCGCTGCCTCGTGGTCGGCGGCGGGCCGGTCGGCGAGCGCAGGGCGCGGGCCCTCCTCGAGTGCGGCGCCCGCGTGCGCGTCGTCAGCCTCACGCTGACGGCCGCGCTCGCGACACTCGTCACCGCCGACGGACTGGAGCACCGCGCGCGGGCCTTCCGTCGCGCCGACGTCCGCGGGTGCACGCTCGTCGTCGCCGCGACCGGACGCGCCCGCGTCGATCGGAGCGTTGCCGCAGCGGCCCGTGCCCACCGCGCGCTCGTGAACGTCGTCGACCGTCCGGCCGACTGCGACGTCATCATGCCGTCGGTCCTGCGCCGTGGCGCGCTCCAGATCGCCGTCTCGACCGGCGGCCGGAGCCCGGCCCTCGCTCGCGAGATCCGCCGCAGCCTCGAGCCGCTCTTCGCCCCCGGCATCGCCGCCATCGTGGAGCGGGCCGGACGCGAGCGGGCGCACGGGCGGGCGAGGGCGCGCACGCCGGCGGCGCGGGCGCGCGCCGGCGAGCGGGCGGCGAGACGGGCCCTGACCCGGGCCCGCGCGATGGCCCGACGGTCCCGTCAGGCCCGCGGACGCGTGGCGGTGAGGTCGATGGCCAGCGCCAGCACGAGCGCGGCGGCGCCGAGCGCGAACAGCGCAGCGTAGTCGCCGGTGCGCGTGTAGACGAACGACATGCCGTAGCCGGCCGCCGCCTGGCCGAGCGCGAACGCGGCGGTGGCACGGCTCCACGCCGCGGTGCGCGCGGCCTCCGTCGGCGCGACGAGCTCGGTCACGCGGCCGAGCACGAGGGGGACGATGCCAGGGACGAACGCGCCCACGACGGCGCTGGAGAGAACCAGCCAGACCGGGCTCGTGACCAGGGCCAGCACGCCGATCGCGCCGGCCTGGACGACGAACGCCACGCGGACCGCCGCCGGAAATCCGATGCGATCGGCTAGGGCCCCCGTCAGCACCGGGCCGAGCATCGCGCCCACACCGAAGACGATCCAGTAGCGACCGCCGGCCGCGAGACCCTGACCGAGCCCGCGGGCGACGAAGTCCACCAGGAAGATCATGTGCGGCACGAGTCCGAGGGCGTTGAGCGCGTACGCCACGTAGACCGCCTGCACCGCACGGCTCCCCGGCGCCGTGGCCGCGGCCCGAGCTGCGCGCGGCGGTGCGGCCCCGGGCCAGCCGCCCCAGGCGAAGAGGGTGAGGACGAGCGCGATCACGCCCAGGCCGCACCAGGTCTGCACGAGCCCCCAGCCGAGGAGCCACGGGACCAGCGTGCCGGAGGCCGCGATGCCGAGCCCGACGCCCGTGAAGATCACGCCCCCGGCCACGCCCCGCCGCTCGAGCGGCACGTGCGGCAGCACGGTGGGCGCCGCCAGCGCCATCAGCACGCCGCCCGCCGCGCCCGCCGCGAAGCGCCAGACGAAGTACCAGGCGAACGACAGGGGCGCCGCGCACGCGAAGAACGCGAGCGTGGCGAGCGCCATCATGAGCCGCAGCATGCGGACCGCCCCCATGCGCGCGGCCAGCGCCGGCGCGAGCAACGCCCCGGCGAGGTAGCCCGCCAGGTTGGCGGCGCCCAGATACGCCGCCGCCGACGGCGCGAACCACCCCGCGCCGATCAGCGCCGGCAGCAACGGCGTATACGCGAAGCGCGCGAGCCCGATGCCCACCAGGCTCGCGCACAGCGCCGAGAGCGTCGCCCGCGCTGGATTCAGGTTGAGTGCCTGCGACGGCATCGCGATGTCGAGGGGCGCCACGGCTCCGCCGGGGCGTCCCGAGTCTCCCTTGGGGGGCTTTGGGGGGCCCTTTCGAGGCCCCCCAATCAAAAAATCGCGATGGGGTGCGCGGGAGCTCCGGTCGAGCCCACGAGCCGGATCGGCATGGCGGTGAAGAGGAACTCGTAGCGCCCTTCCTCGACGCACGCCCGCGCCAGGCGCTCGGGGTTCGTGTTGTCCACCAGTACCAGCCCCAGGAACGGGATGGCCAGGTGCGTGCTCATCGCGAAGCCGGGATAGCTCGTGGGCCGCTCGTCCATCATGTCCCACGAGATCGCCGCGATGTCCTTCTCGCGGAACCACTCCAGACACGAGATGTGCATGCCGGGGTGCGGCGACACGCGCGGGACCCAGTCGGGGTGGGCTTTGCGGAACGCCTCGTCGCCGTTGCGGACGACCACCACGTCGCCCGGCTCGACCCGCACGCCCTGGCGCGCGGCGACCGCGTCGAGCTCGCGCGGCGTCACCGGCTTGCCCACCGTCACGTAGCCCTCGGGCCGGCCGGCGGCGACGTCGAGCAGCACGCCGCGCGAGGTGATGCCGTCGAAGTATGCGTCGATCGGGCACCAGGTGGCGCCGGCAGCGGTGAGGCTGTCCTTGAACGACCGACCGTTGAAGAGCTCGCCGTCCCACGCGACGTGGCAGAGCGCGTCGATGTGGGTGATCGTGAAGCCGTGGTAGACGAGGTCGAACCGGTCGAGCACGACGTCGGCGCGCTCACGATTGGACGGGAAGGTGACGTGGTACACGAGGGCCGGCTGCGGACCGAGATCGCGCGCGAGGGAGACCGTGCGCCCGGTGCGGACGAGGGCCTGGGCCTGCGCGCGCTTGGCGGCGGTGATCAGGTTCGCGGTGCCGCGCTGATCGTCGTGGCCCCAGCGGCCCCAATTGTTGAGCTCCTTGAAGTATGCTTCGAGGCGGTCCTGCGTGGGCGGCGTCCAGTCGGCCATTGCGACGGCTCCTCTCGAGCGAAGGTGCACAGCGGTCACACGGTAGTCGCTGAGCCCGCGTGGGTCAAACGATGCTGACGCGCGAGTTCGTCGAGGCCTTGCCGAAAGCGGAGCTGCACCTGCACCTCGAGGGCGCGGTGCCGTGGGCGCTCGTGCGCGCGCAGCCGGGCGCGGCGCTGCCGGCGACTCCGCCGTGGACGGTCGACGGCTTCCGCTTCCCGGACTTCACCGCCTTCCGCGCCGCCGTCCAGACGTGCATGGGCTGTCTCGTCGACGCCGCCGCGTACGGGGCGGCGGCGGCGGCGATCTTCGACGGCCTGCGCGCGCAGAACGTCCGCTACGCCGAGCTCTCGTTCGACGTCGTGCGCGTGCTCGAGCGCGGCCTCGTCGTGGCCGACGTGGTGGCCGCGATGCGCGCGGCCGTGCCGGCGGGGCTGGTCGGTCGGGTCTTCGCCGCGCTCTCGCAGCACAAGGCCGAGCGGACGCCGCCCGAGGTCGTCGCCATGGTGCTCGCCGCACCGGGGCTGGACGGCGTCAGCCTGCACGGCGACGAGACGGCGCAGCGGACGGCCGACTTCGCCGACGCCTTCGCGGAGGCGCGTCGCCGGGGCCTGGCCACCAAGGCCCACGCCGGTGAGCTGGCGGGGCCGGCGTCGGTCGCGACGGCGCTCGACCGGCTCGGCGTGCGGCGCATCGAGCACGGCGTGCGCGCGATCGAGGACGAGGCGCTGGTGGCCCGGCTCGCCGCCGAGGCGATCACCCTCGACGTGTGCCCGTGGTCGAACGTGCGCCTGCGCGTGGTCCCGGACCTCGCGCGGCATCCGATCCGGCGGCTGCACGAGCGGGGCGTCCGCCTGACGCTGAACACCGACGATCCGACGGTCTTCGGTCGCACCCTCACTGAGGAGCTCGTGTCGCTGGTCGACGACCTCGGGTTCTCGCCGACCGAGGCCGCCCGGCTGCAGGCCAACGCCTTCGCGGTGGCGGCCATGCCGGCCGCGGCGCGCGCCGCCGTCCTGGGGGAGATCGACGCGCTCGTCCGGGAGGTCGAGGCTGGGAGGGCGTAGAATCGTGCGAGCCGAGGAGGGCAGGGGATGACGACGATCGGGTTGTTGCATCCGGGCGAGATGGGCGCAGCGGTCGGGGCCTCGGGCCGCGCCCGCGGACACCGCGTGCTGTGGGCCTCCGAGGGCCGCGGGGCCGAGACGGCGAGTCGCGCCGCCGCCGCGGGGCTGGAGGACGCCGGCACCGTGGCGGCGGTCGTGGGCGCCGCCGACGTGGTGCTCTCGGTCTGCCCCCCGCACGCCGCCCTCGACGTCGCCCGCTCGGTCGCCGGCCACGGCTTCCGCGGGCTCTACGTCGACGGCAACGCGGTGTCGCCGGCCACGTCGCGGGAGATCGCGGCCATCGTCGAGTCGGCCGGCGCCACCTACGTGGACGGCGGCATCATCGGTCCGCCCCCCGACAAGCCGGGCACGACACGGCTTTATCTCTCGGGCGGCGCCGCCGAGCGCGTGCGCGCCCTCTTCGAGGGCGCGCCGCTGGAGGCCATCGTGCTCCCCGGCGAGCTCACCGCCGCTTCGGCGATCAAGATGTGCTACGCCGCGTGGACCAAGGGCTCGCAGGGGCTCCTCATGGCCGTGCGGGCGCTCGCCACCGCCGAGGGCGTGGACGAGGCGCTGCTCGCCGAGTGGCACCGCTCGCAGGCCGAGCTGCCCAAGCGCTCGGAGAACGCGGCCCGCGGCACCGCGCGCAAGGCGTGGCGCTGGGTGGGCGAGATGGACGAGATCGCCGCGACGTTCGCCGACGACGGGCTCCCCGACGGCTTCCACCGCGCCGCCAGCGAGCTCTACCGCCGCATGGCGATCTACAAGGATGCCACGGCCCCGCCGTCCATCGAGGACGTGGCGAAGACGCTTCTGCGGGAGGCCGGCGCATGAGCCCGGCGATCGGCGCGCCGATCACCGGCCCGATGGTGTGGACGGGCGATGACCTCCGGCGGTCCTCCGACTGGATCCGCCCCCTCACGCCGGCCGAGCTCGATGAGCTCGACGCCGCGCTGCGGGCGGCGCAGCGCCGCGGTCGCTCCTGGCCGGCGATGACCCGCGAGGACTTCCCGCTCTCGCGGCTGGCGTCGTCGCTGGCCGAGGTGAGCCGCGAGCTGGAGGACGGCCGGGGGCTCGTGCTGCTGCGGGGGATCCCCGTCGACCGCTACAGCGAGGACGAGCTTCGGATCGTCTACTGGGGCCTCGGCCTGCACCTCGGCTCGCCCCGCTACCAGAACGCGCAGGGCGAGCTGATCGGCGACGTCCGCGACGAGAACCGTCTCTACGGCGAGGTGCGCGAGATCGACCCGGCCCGGGCCGGCGAGCGTCGGACCTCGCGCAACAAGGCCCGTTCGGCCGGGCCGCTGCGCTTCCACACCGATCGGACCGACGTCGTCACGCTACTCTGCGTGCGGCCGGCCGCCCGGGGTGGGCTCAGCAAGGTCGTGTCGGGTCCCGCGGTGCACAACGCGATCCTCGCGCGCCGACCGGACCTGCACGCCCTGCTGTGCGCGCCCTACTACCACAGCCGCGAGGGCGAGGCCGGCGGCCGGCAACGGCACTACGCGATGCCGATCTTCGGGATGCGCGACGGCCGCTTCACCAGCCAGTACTCGCGCACGTTCGTCGAGAACGCGCAGGGGCTCCCGGGCGTGCCGCCGCTGACCGCGGCGCAGAACGAGGCGCTCGACCTCTGGGCCGAGACGTGCGAGGAGCTGTGCTACTCGATGGACATGAGGTCCGGCGATCTGCAGCTGCTGAACAATCACGTCGTCTATCACGCGCGTGCGACCTACGAGGACGACCCCGCGCCCGGCCGTGACCGGTTCCTGATGCGGCTGTGGCTGTCGATGCCCAACAGCCGCGCGCTGCCGGCCGGCTACGAAGCGCTGTGGGGATCGATCGAGGCGGGCGCGCTGCGAGGCGGCATCATCCAGGCGGTAGGAGGCACGGCATGACTCGCAAGCGCGTCGGCATCGTGGTGTTCCCCGACGTCGAGGTCCTCGACTTCTGCGGGCCGTTCGAGGTCTTTTCGGTCACCCGACTGAACGAGGAGCTGCGACGGGAGGACGTCTCCCCGTTCGAGGTGCTGGTCGTGGCCGAGAAGCCCGGGACCGTCGTCACCACCGGCGGCCTGAAGGTCACGCCCGACCACACGATCGACGACTGCCCGCCGCTCGACATCCTGGTCGTGCCGGGTGGCTGGGGTACGCGCGCGGAGGCGAAGAACGAGCGGCTGCTGGCGTGGATCAAGGCGCGGGCGGGGCAGGTCGAGACGCTGACGTCCGTCTGCACGGGCTCGATGCTGCTCGGCCAGGTCGGCCTCCTCGACGGCCGCCACGCCACGACGCACTGGCGGTCGCTGCAGCGCATGCGCGAGGCGTTCCCCGCGGTCACGGTGGAGGAGAAGCTGCACGTCGTCGAGGACGGCCACGTGCTGACCTCGGCCGGCATCTCCGCCGGCATCGACATGGCCCTGCGCGTGGTGGCGCGCTACCACGGCGAGACCGTCGCCCGGAACACCGCGCGCAACATGGAGTACCGCTACCCCGACGACAACAGCCGCCGGGTGTGAGCCCGCCCTGATCCCCGACTCGCTGCGCGGGATCCTGGCGTGTCCGCTGTGCAAGAGCGATCTCGACCTGCGGGCCGGGGTGATGGCGTGTCGCGCCTGCCCTCTGCGGATACCCCAGACGCGCACCGATTGTCTCGATCTCCTCCCCCCGCAGATGACCGCGCCCGATCTCGCGCGGTGGCACGAGCGCCAGACGACGATGAAGCGCTGGTACCAGGATCTCCTGACGACGCCCCACGATGCCGCCGGCTGCTTCGAGAACGACTACCGCGCGTACAGCGGGTTGCTCGCGACGCTCACGGGTCGCGTGCTCGACGTCGGAGGCGGCAACGGCGTCGCTCGGCACTACCTCCCGTCGGTCGCCTGCTACGTAGTGGTCGAGCCCGACCCGGACTGGCTCGACGGCTCGTGGGCGGGCCTGGCCGATCGGTTCCCCTGTCTCGCCGCGCCGCCCTGCTTCATCCGGGGCGTGGGAGAGCATCTCCCGTTCTCGGCCGGCGCCTTCGATGCCGTGCTCGCGCTGTGGAGTCTCAACCACGCCGTCGACCCGGCGAGGGTCGTCGACGAGGCGGGCCGCGTGCTTCGCCCCGGGGGGCTGCTGATCCTCGTCCTCGAGGACATGCCACCGCGCTGGCTGGACGTCGCGGCCCCCGGTTTCTTGGCCGGGCGATCGACGGCGCACACCGCCCGGCTCGTCGGGCACAAGCTCCGTGCGACCCTCCTGCGTCGGCCATGGCCGACGCAGCCGGACCACGTCGCCTTCAGCGAGGCCGACCTGCGAGCCTGGAGCCGGGGCCAGCTCGACATCCGGCGTCGATACTGGAACGGCGGGTACCTGGCCTTCGAGCTGGAGCGGACTACCTGACGGGAATGTTGGTGTCCCACCTGAGACGGGGCCGGATGGCGCCCGGCCATTTCTCGTACCACCCCTCGCGGTCCTCGACGGAATCCTGGATATCGAAGACCAGCGCATCGGGGTGTCGGACGACCGGAACGTTGTCTCGCACGATCGTCAGCGCGACCCGGTGCCGCCCGTCGTTCAACAGGTTCCCGGGGATGTGGCAGACCGTCCGCAGCAAGCCCGTGGGCGAGCCCTGCGCGGAGGCGTCGGCCTCGACCGGTGGGCCGACGTCGAAGAGCAGCAGCTCCTTCTCGTCGTAGAACTGGAGGTGGACCCGGAGCGTCCCGGTGGGCTGGTCGTTGTCGTACTCGCACTCCAGCACGAACGGGGTGTGGACGGAGAGACGATCCGGTGGAGCCCCGTCGGAGGCGCGCACGCAGACCCGGCGCAACCGCACGCCACCGCCTCCCGGCGCCGGGGCGGAAGGGAGCCAGGTTCGCTCCGTCACCACCGGTGATGCACCCTGCAGATAGGCCGAGATCACCGGACCGGCGCGGCCGTCGCTCGCGATCCGTCCATGGTCGAGCCACAGTGCTCGCGCGCACAACGCCTCGACGGCGACGAGGTTGTGGCTCACGAAGAGGACGGTGCGGTGCTCCCGCGCGACGTCGCCGATCTTGCCGAGACACTTCTTCTGGAACGCCGCGTCACCGACGGCCAGAACCTCGTCGACGAACAGGATCTCCGGCTCGAGATGCGCGGCGACGGCGAAGGCCAGGCGCAGGTACATCCCGCTGGAGTAGCGCTTGACCGGCGTGTCGATGAACCGCTCGATCTCGGCGAAGTCCACGATCTCGTCGAATCTCCGCGCGATCTCCCGCCGCTTCATCCCAAGGATCGCGCCGCTCAGGTAGACGTTCTCGCGGCCCGTCAGCTCCGCGTGGAAGCCGGTGCCGACCTCGAGGAGCGAGCCGACGCGCCCGCGCGTCCACGCGGCCCCCGTCGTCGGCTCGGTGATGCGGGAGAGGATCTTGAGCAGGGTGCTCTTGCCCGCGCCGTTGCGGCCGATCACGCCGACGACCTCCCCGCGCCGCACCTCGAAGGAGACGTCCCGAAGGGCCCACACCGTGTCGTCCGTGGCGCGGGTCCCACCCCGCCGACGCAGCGCCCGCAGCACGTCGCGGGCGCCGCTGCTCAGGGCATCGCGCAGCGTGTCGTGGACGGCGGGCCGACGGCCCAGGACGTACCGCTTTCCCAGGCCCTCGGCGTGAACGACCGTGTCGCCGGTCACGGCGCGTCACACGACATCGGCGAAGACCCGCTCCATCCGACGGAAGTACAGCGCGCCTCCGACCAGGATCACGAGGGTCACCGCCACCGACACGGCGAGCGTGGGGCCCGGGCCCGTCTCGGTGCCGAGCAGGGCCCAGCGGAATCCGTCGATGACGCCGACCATCGGGTTGACGCCGTACAGGGGTCGCCACGTCGGCGGCACGAGGCTAGTGGGATAGGCGACGGGCGTGGCGAACAGCCAGAGCTGGCCGAGGAATGGAACGAGGTGACGGACGTCGCGGTACCGAGTGCTGAGCGCGGCCAGCCAGAGTCCGACGGCCAGTGACGCCGCGAGCGCGAGCACCACGAAGGCCGGCAGCCAGAGCGCGCGCGCGGTCGGGTAGACGCCGTAGAAGGGCATCATGCCGACGAGGACCGCGAATCCGCACACGAAGTCCACGACCGCCGCGCCGACGGCCGCGACGGGGATGATCAGGCGCGGGAAATACACCTTCTGGATCAGGTCGGCGCTGCCGACCACGCTGTTGGCGGCCTGGCTCATGCCCTGCGCGAAGAGGGTCCACGGCACGAGGGCGGCGAGACTGAACAGGGGATACGGCACGCCGTCCGACGGCATCCCGGCCAGCCGGCCGAAGAAGAGCGCGAAGACGAGCATGCTGGCCACGGGCTGGACGACGGCCCACGTCACGCCCAGGACCGTCTGCTTGTACCGGACCTTGACGTCTCTCCAGGTCAGGAAGAACGCCAGCTCCCGGTAGCGCCAGAGCTCGGCGAGCGCGATCGTCGGCCGTCCCGTGGAGGGCCGGATCCAGGTCGTGGGGTCCCGCTCTGACAGACTAGCCATCTGGTCCCGGCCAACCGGCCATTGACAAGCCTCGGGCTCTTACGAAATACTTCCATCCCGCCCACCAGGGCGGGCGATATAGTGCCTCGACCGAGACCCGGTTAGGCTTCTCGTCCGGCGAAGATTACCACCAACGTCCGGCCAGATGTCCCTCGTCAGCGTCATCATCCCTACGCTGAACCGACCAGACTTCCTGCGAGCGGCGCTCCAGAGCGTCCTCGGCCAGACCGTGAGGGATCTCGAGATCTTAGTGGTCGACGACGCGTCCTCGATCGACCCCCGGCCGGTCCTGGCGGCGCTCGACGACGGTCGGATCCGGTATTTCCGACACGACTCCAACCGCGGTGAAGCGGCGGCTCGCAACACGGGGATCCGCAATGCGCGCGGCACCTACGTGGCCTTCCTCGACGACGACGACGAATGGCTGCCCGACAAGCTGCGCCTTCAGCTCGACTCGTTCGGCCGAAGCCCCGACGCCGTCGCCTGCGTGTATGGAGGCCACGTCGCGCTTCGAGGCCGGGATGGGCGGGAGCTGGCGCGCGAAGTCCCCACGAGGCGGGGCGATCTGTCCCGGGCGCTGCTCGAACGGAACGTCATCGGTCCTCCGTCCACCGTGATGGTGACGCGGCAGTGCCTCGAGCGCGTGGGGCTCTTCGACGAATCGATCGCCTTCGGCGTCGACTACGACATGTGGATCCGGATCGCGCGGGACCACCACTTCGAGGTCGTCCCCGAGGTCCTCGTCCGCTACACGGTCCATCCGGGCCAGATGTCGCATGACCCATTCCTCATCGCCAGGGGCCGCGCCGACATCAAGCGTAAGCATGCGCCCTCGCTGCGGGGCGGCCGCCGGCGAGAGGCACGCTTCTACCTGTCGCTCGGCCACCAGATGTCCTTGCTGGGACATATGGGCGAGGCGCGACGCGCGTTCTTGAAGGCCCTGTTCTTCAACCCGCTGCAGGTCCGGGCCGGCCTCTACCTCGTGGCGTCGCTCGCGGGTCCACGAAACATTGCGAGGCTGCGGCGGCTGGTGCGTACGATCTCAAGGGGGGACCCCGTGGAGCCGTGAAGCGGGCTGGGCGACGAGGCGACGGGCGGCCTGGTCCGGGGCCGCTGGTGAGTGTCGTCATCCCGACCCACAACTACGCCGGCTACGTCGGTCAGGCGATCCGGAGCGCGCTGCAGCAGGGATATGGGCCGGTCGAGGTCGTCGTCGTCGACGACGGATCGACCGACGACACCCCCACGGTGCTGCGCGAGTTCGGCCGCGCGATCCGGATCGTGCGGCTCGAGGGGCGTGGCGTCTCGGCGGCCCGGAACGCCGGTCTGGACCGGGCCCGCGGCGACTACGTCGTCCTGCTCGACGCCGACGATCTGCTGGTGCCCGGGGGTGTGGCGGCACAGGTCGCGTGGTTCGAGGGGCGCCCCGACCTCGACGCGGTCATCGGCGAGTGGTACACGTGCCATGTCCCGAGCGGTACCATCGTCCGCGACCGCAGCGCTCTGAGGGGCGACGCTCTGCCACACCTCCTGCGAAAGAACGTCGTGGCGACGCCGTCGGCCGTGATGCTGCGGCGCACGACGCTGGCGGCGCTCGGGGGGTTCGACACGAGCCTCGGCTTCACCGCGGACTGGGAGATGTGGCTGCGTCTGGCGAAGCAGGGCCGGGGCTTCGCGCGCGTCACCGCACCGACGGCGGTGTACCGTGTGCACCAACGAAGCATGACGTCGAGACTCGATGGGGCGATCGCCGACGTGACCGCGTTCCTGGACCGCTGCTTCGGCGATTTGGCGCTGCCGGACTCGCTACGCGCGGTCGAGCCCGAGTCGCGATTCGGGGCCATGATGTACCTGGCGCAGCTGTGCCTTCAGCAGGACGACTACCAGCGGGGAGGCGAGTGCGTGCGTCGCGCGCTGCCCTGGAACCCCGGCGCCGTCGACACGCTCGACTTCTACCGCTGCCTGGCGGAGGCGACCTCGCAGGGTGGTCTCCAGAGCGGCCGTGCCGTCGTGGAGGTGGTCGAGTCGATGCTCATACTCTGCGCGGGGTTCGACCCCGGGCGGGACGGGTGCACGCCGCGCCGCCTCGCGCTGCGGCACTTGGCGGCCGGCATGATCGCGCGGAACGCGGGCGACCTCTGGCTCGGCGTTCGCTATCTCCGGCTCGCCGCCCGCGAGTCCTGGCGCACGGTGCTGGCGCCGCCGCAGCTGGGCGGGACGGTCCGCCTGCTCGTGCCCCCCGGGATGCTCGGGGCGGCGCGGCGGATCTTCGACAGGATCCGGTTCGGCTCTGGGGCCGGCGTCCCCCCGGCCGTCCGGGCCCTGCTCGCAGCGGGTGGAGGCGGGCCGTGAACCTGTGGGGCGGTGGTGGACCCCGGCGGATGCTGTCGCGAGCGCGCGCCTGGCTGGTCCCGCCCGCGCTCGTGCTGATGTACCACCGGATCGCGACGCCCGAGACGGACCCCTGGCAGCTCGCCGTGTCGCCATCGCACTTCTCCGAGCATCTCGCGGTCATTCGGCGGCACGGCCGGCCACTGCTGGTTCGAGACCTGTCCCGCGCACTGGCGGCCGGCCGCGTTCCCCGCCGCGCCATCGTGGTCACGTTCGACGACGGGTATGCGGACAACTTCCACGAGGCCCTGCCGCTGCTGGAGCGACACGACGTGCCCGGCACCCTGTTCGTCGCCGCCGGGTATGTCGGGCGCCCCGACGGCTTCTGGTGGGATCGGCTGGAACGGCTGATCCTCACGCCGGCCGAGCTGCCGGCGACACTGCGCCTCGAGGTGCGTGGGCGGCGACACGAGTACGAGCTCGACGCGACGACCCGTCCCATGCGCGGCGACCGAGAGACGACCGCCGCCTGGCGGGCGGGGACGCCGGCCCCGACGGAACGTCACGAGCTCTTCCTGACGCTGTATCGCCTGCTGCGGCCCCTGAGCGACCTGGAGCGGCAACGGGCGCTCGCCGACCTCACCGCCTGGACGGGCCCCGCGGCGCCGACCGGCTCGACCGGCGACACGCTGACCGTGTCGCAGCTCCAGACACTCGCGCGCAGGCCCCTCGTGGAGATCGGAGCCCACACGCTGACGCACCCGCAGCTGTCGACGCTCGTCCCGGCCGATCAGGGAGCCGAGATCCGGGGCAGCCGGGTGGCGCTCGAAGAGCTCACCGGCGCACCGGTCGTCAGCTTCGCCTATCCCTACGGCGGGCGGTCGGACTACACGCCGGAGACCGTTCAACTGGTGCGGGACGCCGGGTTCTCGGGTGCGTATGGGAGCTTCCCCGGAGCGGTGACGCGAACTACCGCCCGGTTCGAGGTGCCGCGGTGTCACGTGGAAGACTGCGACGGTGATGGGCTCGCTCGACGGCTCGCGACCTGGTCGACCGCCTGGGCCTGAGCGCCGACGTCCGGCCCGCCGGTGACCGGCGTGGACGGCGCGCCCGTCGTCTCCGTCGTGATCAGCTGTCACAACCACGGGCGGTTCCTTCGCGACGCGGTGGAAAGCGCTCGCCGGCAGACGTTCGGGCCGTTCGAGGTCGTCGTGGTGGACGACGGCTCGGTGGACGAGACGCCGACGATCGCGGCCAGCCTGGAGGGCATTCGTTGCGTGAGGCAGACCAACCAGGGACTGTCCGCGGCGCGCAATACGGGCTGGCGGATGAGCCGGGGACGGTACGTGGTGTTTCTCGACGCCGACGATCGGCTCCTGCCCCAGGCGCTGCAGTCCGGCCTCGACGCCGCCGTGGCCCATCCCGAGGCGGCCTTCGTCTCCGGCCACTATGTCATCATCGACGCCGAGGGCGTCCGGACGGGGATCACCCATCCCCCGTGCGTGACGTCGGACCACTACGCCGCGCTCCTACGCTCGAACTACATCGGCATGCACGCGACCGTCGTCTACCGGCGCGACACGCTGAGCCGGTTCGGCGGGTTCGACACGTCGTTGCCGGCGTGCGAGGACTACGATCTGTTCCTGCGCGTCGCTCGGCAGGCGCCGATCGCGTGCCACCCCCACGTCGTGGCGGAGTATCGGTGGCATGGCGGGAACATGAGCCGCAACAATGCGCTGATGCTCGGCAGCGCCTTGCACGTCCTCCGGCGGCAGTGGCCGCACGTTCGGGGGCATCGCTCGTACGAGGCCGCCTACCGGGAGGGGGTGGCGTTCTGGCAGCGCGTCTTCGGGGACGCGTTGCTCGACGACGTCGCCGACCGCGTGTACGGTCGCGCCTCGTGGCCGACCACGCTGCGGATGCTGGGGATCGTGCTGCGGCATCACCCTCGCGGCGTGGCCCGGCGGGCGGTGCGGGTGGCGAGGCGGCTGGTGGGGCGCCGCGGGCGTCGATGAGCGCGTCGCTGGTGTCCGTGGTCGTCCCCTGCTTCAACCAGGCCCGGTTCCTCGGCGACGCGCTCGACTCGGTGGCGCGCCAGGCCTACGCCGATCGCGAGGTCGTCGTCGTCGACGACGGATCGACGGACGACTCCGGTCGGGTCGCGGCCGGGTTTCCAGGCGTTCGCGTCCTCCGGCAGGACAACCGTGGCACGGCCCTGGCGCGCAACCGTGGATTCCGGGCGAGTCGCGGCCCGTACGTCGTCTTTCTCGACGCCGACGATCGGCTGCTGCCCGACGCCCTGACGACCGGCGTGGACGAGCTCGCGCAGCACCGGGACGCCGGCCTCGTCTACGGCCACGTCCGCGCGCTCTCGGCCGACGGCGCGAGCTGTGGATGTCCATCGCAGCGCGCCGTGCCGCGCGACCACTACCGCGAGCTCCTGAACGGGAACTACATCTGGACCCCGGGCACGGTGATGTACCGCAGGGCCGTGATCGATGCGGTGGGCGGCTTCGATCCGCGCGCCGGTGGCTCCGCCGACTTCGACCTCAACATCCGCATCGCACGTCAGTGGGCGATTCGCTGCCATGGCCGGCTCGTCCTCGAGTACCGGGAACACGGCGAGAGTCAGAGCCGTGACCCGGCCTACATGCTCCGTTCGGCGGTCTCCGTGCGCCGCCGTCATCGGCGATACGTCAGGCGGAGCCCGGACGAACGGGCCGCCCTGGCACGCGGCATCCGCGTCGTGCAGGCCGACTACGGCGAGCGCCTCCTCGACCGGCTGGCGCTCCACGCCCGGTCCGGCGAGTGGCGGCCCGTGGTCCGCGGCCTCCCGACGCTCCTCCGCTACTACCCTGCCGGCCTCCTCGGACGGATCGTTCGTCGGTGGCGCTGACGATGCCCGATCCCGAGGTCTCCATCGTCGTCCCGTTCTTCAACGCGGCACGGTTCCTCGACGAGTGCATCGCGAGCGTCTTCGCCCAGACCTACACGAGCTGGGAGCTGCTGCTGATCGACGACGGCTCCACCGATGGCGGTCCCGCCATCGCCCGCGCCTGCGTCGCCCGGCATCCGTCGCAGGTGCGCTACCTCCAGCATCCGCGAGGCGAGCGACGGGGCGCCAGCGCCGCCCGGAACCTCGGCATCCGGCACGCAAGGGGACGCTTCGTCGCCTTCCTCGACGCCGACGACGTGTGGCTGCCGGGCAAGCTGCAGGCACAGACCGCGATCCTGGCCGCTCATCCCAGGGCGGCGATGGTCTACAACCGGACGCAGTTCTGGTACAGCTGGACCGGCGACGTCGACGATCGGCCCCGGGACTACGTGGAGCGCCTCGGCGTGCCGCCCGACACGCTCATCACGCCCCCGACCCTGCTCAGCCTCATCCTGCGCGAGGAGTCGCCGGTGCCGTGCACCTGTAGCGTCCTGATCCGACGGGACGCCGTGGAACGCGTGGGAGGCTTCGAGGAGGGCTTCTTCGACGTCTTCACCGACCAGGCGTTCTACGCGAAGGTCTTCTTCCAGTTGCCGGTCTTCGCGTCCGGCGGATGCTGGGACCGGTATCGGCAGCATCCCGACCAGAGTTGTGTCACGGCGGAGCGGACCGGCCGGCTCCGCCGAGCCCGCCGGGCCTTCCTCGAGTGGCTGGAGCGGTACCTGATCGATCAGCGGGCGCGCGGCACGGACGTCTGGCAGGCCCTTCAGCACGCCCTCGCACCGTTCCGCGAATCGACCGACCCGCGCGTGGCGGTCACGCGGTGGCTCGGACCCGTGGTCTCACGCGTGCTCCCCGTTCCGGTAGCGGACTGGTTGCGCCGGCGCTGGCACGGGCGGAGCTACACGCCTCCGGTCGGCCGGGTACGGTTCGGCGATCTTCGACGCACGGCGCCGGTGACGCGCACCTGGGGCTTCGAGCGCGGCCTCCCCATCGACCGGTACTACATCGAACGCTTTCTCGCCCGCCACGCCGCGGACGTCCACGGACGCGTGCTGGAGGTCGGCGACGATCGTTACACCATGAGGTTCGGGCTCCCCAACGTCACGTCCAGCGACGTGCTCAACGTGGCCGCCGGCGATCCGCAGACGACGATCGTCGCCGACCTGTCTCGCCCGGAGCAGCTTCCCGCCGACCGCTTCGACTGCGTCATCGTCACCCAGACCCTTCAGCTCATCGACGATCTGCGCGGCGCCGTCGGCTCCCTCCACCGCATGCTGCGGCCCGGCGGCGTGGTGCTCGCGACGTTGCCCGGGATCAGCCAGACGCATCATGGCGACTGGGGAGGCCACTGGCGCTGGAGCTTCACCGCGCTCTCGGCCCGGACGCTGTTCGAGTCCGCCTTCGCGCCGGGTGACGTCGCGGTGGAGGCGCGCGGCAACGTCCTGGCGGCGACGGCCTTCCTCCAGGGCCTCGCGGCGGAGGATCTCCGGCGTGAGGAGCTGGATCACCACGACCCCGACTACCAGGTCTCGATCCTCGTGCGTGCGGTGAAGAGCTAGTCGTCTCCCGGGCGCTTCCGGTAGAGCGCGCCGGGGATCCAGTACTCCTCCAGGACCTGCATCGCGAGGTCGCGGTCGAGGGAGCGCTCGTCGAAGGCCAGCACGTCGAGCACCGCGACGACGACCGCCTCCTGCTCGGCCGACAGCGAGCCGAGCCGCGGCGGCTCCCGATCCGGCGGCCGCAGCGACCACAGCAGCGCCTCGGCCACCATCGACCTCGGGGCGCCGAGGTGCTCCAGCGCGTACCGAATCAGCCGGGGCAGGTAGTGCCGCCACGAGGCGGCGTCGAGGTACGTGAGCCCCGAGAACGCGTAGCGCTCCAGGTAGTCGTCGCTCGGCGCGTCGATCGTGGGGTCGTGAGCCGGGGGCTCCGCGTACGAATCGAGGGCGTCGCCGCCCCGCAGCGTCACGGTGGGCCGCGACGCCGCGTCGGCGCGGAAGGCCGCCTCGGCCCGGGCGACGAGGTCGCCGAGACGATCAGTCCCCACTAGTGCGCTTTCATCGAGCGCTCGTCCCACAGCCGGATCAGGTAGCCGTCGGGATCGACCAGCTCGGCGCCGTAGCCCCAGTACGTCTTCTGCGGCCCGTGCCCGAACTGGACGCCCCGCCCACTCCACGCGGCCACCGTGGCGTCGACGTCGTCCACCTGGAACCACAGGGCGCAGCCCTTCGGCGTGACGGGCGCCGGCACCTGCTGCAGGAAGATCGTGAACCCTTCGCCGTCCTGCAGCGCCACCGTGCGGCGGTCAGGGACCTCGAACTCGACCGTCAGCCCGAGGGTGTCGAGGTACCAGGCGCGCGAGCGGGCCAGGTCGGTGACGGCCAGCCGGAGGTGGTCGAACTTGAGCATGGCGTCCTCCGTCGCGCGTTCAACGAGTCAGGCTCCGCTGAAGATCGAGCAGAGGCTGCTGGTTGGCGCGCAGTAGTCCCTCGCGCGGGCGATCCAGGTCGGCGATGAGCACGATGATGACCGCGAAGCTCAGCACGACGGCGGCCCCGGCCGCCGACCGCGTGGTGCCCGCCACGCCCGCATGGTAGCCCATGGCGGCCATCGTGAGGATCGCCACGATGTAGAGGGCCAGCCAGACCGTGGTGGGGATGTGCGCCCACAGCACCAGTGCCTTGCGCGCCGCGTGCAGGTCGATCGTCTCGTTGAGGGACTGCACGAACAGGGACGTCAGCTCCGAGTCTCGCGCCGGCGCGACCCGCTCGGTCACCGCCCACAGCCGCCCGTGGAGATCCTCCGACCGCCGGATGGCGGCCTCGAGGTCGCCCGGCCCGGATATCGAGAGCCGGGCGTCGACGTACTCCCGCAGCAGCGCACGCAGCTCGCCCCGGGCCGGCTCGGGCAGGAAGCTGGTTCGAAGGTACGTCGTGCCGATCGCGTTGGCCTCCCGCTGGAGCAGCTCCCGACGGGTGTCGTACCGGGTCGCCGCGATCCCGAAGGTGAAGGCGAGTACGAACGCGAGCAGGGTGAGGGAGGCGCCCACGATCGCTCCGACCGGCGCTTCGTGCTCGGCCCCGGCCCGTTTTCGGTGCCGGCCGAACCAGTAGCCGACCTCGACGGCGGCCAACACGACGGCGATGGTGACGACGAGGAGCCAGCCGAGCGAGAGGTGGTCGATCAGGCCCTTCAGCTCACTCACGGCGTCCCCCGGCAGTCAGCGCGAGCACGTGCGAGCAGTGAGGGACGTCGGTGCGGGGCTCGAAGCCCAGCCGTTCGTAGAGGCGGGCGGCCTCGGGGTTCGTGGTGCGCAGGTGGAGGCGCTCGAACCGTCCGCGGGCGGCCTCCACGATCTCGGTGACGAGTCGGCCGCCGATGCCGTGTCGTCTCCAGGCCGACAGCACGTACAGGTGCCGCACACGGGCGACCCCGGGATTCTCCGCGTAGGGATCGACGTTGAGCCCGCCGACGGCGACGAGCTCGCGACCGAGCCTGGCGCCGAACAGCGCCTCGCCGGGCCGGTCGAACCGGTTGATGCCGCCGGTCCACTCGTCGGCGAGCCGACGCAAAAGGCGCAGGCCCGCCTGCTCGCTCTCCGCCAGCAGCACGATGAAGCCGGCCGCCGGCAGGTCCGTGAGCCGCTCGATCCCGGCGGTCACGGCCCCGACACGGCGTCAGCCTCGCCGGCGCTCGAGGAGCAGCATCATCAGGACCGCCAAGACGGCGAGCGTCTGGTCGGGGGGCGGGAGGGCGGCCACCTGCTCGAGGGCGTACCGCCCCTCCCAGAACGCGGGCTGCTTCACGGCGCGCAGGACCGGCGCTTCCGCTCCGGTCGCGTGCGCCACGCGATAGACGGGATGCAGGAGGTACCCGGACAGCAGGCCCACGATCGGGATTTCGCCGAGCAGGCCGTCGAAGACCTTGACCCAGGGGTTCTCCTCGCGGATGGCGAGGAACGGCACGCCGCCCCGGAGGACCTCGTAGTGCGCGCGCCACAGCGAGCGCATGCCGAGGCGCCGCAGGACGCCGAGCGACGTCCCGCCCGCATCGTCGATCCGGTAGTTGGCCGAGATGTCGATTACCCGGTCGGCCGTGATGCGGTAGAGCGGCCGCGTCTGCGCCGCGTCCTGGAAGACGGTGACCGACTCCTTCAGCTTGAACGCCTGCTGCCTCACGTAGAGCTGCAGCTGCCCGGCGGCGTCGAAGACGGAGATCTGCGGGGCGACGGCGAGCGTCTTGAAGCGCAGGTCGAGCGGGAACGTCAGGCTCACGACCGTCGTCCGTCGCTCGGCGCGCTCAGGTCGTGTAGGGGTCCCAGAATCCCGGCCGGGGATCGATGTGCTGCACCACGTCCACCCACGTGCCGCTCGGGTCGACGAGCGCGAAGCGGCGCTGCCCCCACGGCTCGTCGTGCAGCGCGTAGGCGATGGGCGCGCCGCCGCCGGACAGCCGGGCGAACTCCGCGGACGCGTCGGCCACCTGAAGCGTGAGGAACACGCCTTTGCCCCCGAACGTCTCGGGGCCGGGCGGCTGCGAGGGGTGCTCGCCGGCCATGAACGCGATGCCGTAGGGCCGGTCGCCGGCCGACTGCAGGTACACGAACCACGACGCCTCGAACGCGACCTGGAAGCCCAGCCAGCGCGTGTAGAACTCGCGACACTCGGCCAGCCGATCGGTGACGATGATCGGGTAGGCGTCCTCCAGCTTCACGCGAGGAGCTTGTCCTCCTGCAGCCGCACGATCGAGCGGTCGAACGCGTCGACGATCTGGTCGACGTCCTTGTCGGTCAGCGCGCCGTTCATCCAGCCGTGGGCGTTGGCACGGCTGTAGTCGACGCCGTTGACGAGCATCGCCAGGTGCAGCGGCCCGGCGAGCGGGCCCATGCCGCGGTCCAGGCGCGCCGCGTCCATCGTCCAGTTGTCGAGCCCGAGCTCGGCCGAGTCGGCGCCGAGGAAGATCCGGAAGACGGACGACGCGCCGTAGACACAGCCGCGCACGCCGCGCGTCTTGAGCACCTGGTTCATGCCGGATCTCAGGATGTCGCCCTGGCGGTTCAGCTCGCGCTGGACCTCGCCGGTCTTGAGGATCTCGAGCTGCGCGACGGCGGCGGCGGCGACCAGCGGGGTGCCGCTGTAGGTGCCCTGGTCGGCGACGCGCTTGGTGCGGTCGCGCTTGGCGTCGCCGCTGAAGGCGATGCTGTCCATCAGGTCGCCGCGGCCCACGAGCGCGGCGCCGGGCAGGCCGCCGGCGACCGCCTTGGCCAGGCAGGTGAGGTCCGCCGTGACGCCGAAGTACTCCTGGGCACCGCCGGCCGCGAGGCGGAAGCCCGTGACGACCTCGTCGAAGATCAGCACCACGCCCCGCTTCTTCGTCTCCTCGCGCAGCGCCTTGAGGAAGGCCGGGTTGGTCGGCACGGTCATCGAGCGGCCGCCGGCCGGCTCCAGGATGATCGCCGCCACCGGGTGCTCGTCGAGGAGTTCGCGCACGTGGGCGAGGTCGTTGCAGCGCGCCACCAGGGTGGTGCTGAGGGTGCTCGCGGGCACGCCGGCCGAGGCCGGGATCTCGAAGGGATCCTTCACGGCGGCCACGAACATGTCGTGCACGCCGTGGAAGTGGCTCTCGAACTTGATGATGTGGTCGCGCCCGGTGACGGCCCGGGCCACGCGCACGGCCAGCGACGTCGTCTCGGTGCCGGTCAGCGTGAAGCGGACGCGCTCGGCGCCGGGGACGATCGAGCGGACCAGCTCCGCCCACCGCAGCTCCAGCTCCGAGCAGGCGCTGTAGTGCAGCCCCTTGGCCGCCTGCTCGGTGATGGCCTGCACGACCGCCGGGTGGTTGTGGCCGAGCATGAGGGCGCCGTGGCCGCTCCAGCAGTCGATGTAGGCGTGGCCGTCGACGTCCCACTTGCGGGCGCCCTGGGCGCGCTCCACGTAGAACGGGAACGGCGCGAACACGCGGCCGTCGTGGGCGGCGCCGTTGGGCATGGCGGCCCGGGCGCGCTCGTAGAGGGCCTTCGACTTGGGACGGGCGGCGGCGTACTCCTGCTCGATGGTCGGGCGTGAGGTCGTCATGGGCGGTAGGATAGCACCCATGAAAGTCACCGGCATCGAGACCGTCGTGCTCCACGTGCCGTGTCCTCGGCCCATGTCGCTGGAGTTCAAGGACCACCGGATGGTCGCCGCCTTCATCGACACCGACGAGGGGGTGCGCGGCTTCGGCTACACGCTGGCCTTCGGGGGCGGCGGTGCCGAGGCGATCCAGGTCTATCTCGAGACGCGACTCAAGCCCCTGCTGATCGGCGAGGACCCACGGATGGTCGGCAAGCTGTGGGAGAAGATGTTCCGCGCCGACCGCGGCATCCGCCGCGTCGGGCTCGCCGCTTATGGCGTGGCCGCGCTCGACATCGCGCTGTGGGACCTCGCGGGCAAGGCGGCGGGCCAGCCGCTGTTCCGCCTGTGGGGCGCGGTGACGGATCGGGTGGAGGCGTACGGCAGCGGTGGCTGGGCCAACTACTCGATCGACGACGTCATCGAGGAGGCGCGCTTCTACGTCGGCCACGGCTGCCGTTACTACAAGATGAAGATCCACGACCCGAACCCGCGCGAAAACGTCAAGCGCGTCGAGGCCGTGCGCAAGGCGCTGGGCGACGGCGTGCGGCTCATGGTCGACGTCAACCAGAAGCTCGACGTGCTCAGTACCATCAAGCAGGCCCAGATGCTCGAGCACCTGGACCTCGTCTGGTACGAGGAGCCCGTGCTCGCCGACGACTACGCCGGCCTCGCCGAGGTCGCGCGCTCGATCAAGATCCCCGTGGCGACGGGTGAGAATCACTACACGAGGTTCGAGTTCAAGGAGCTGTGCGAGCGGCGGGCCGCGCGCTACCTGATGCCGGACGTCTGCCGCGCCAACGGCTTCAGCGAGACCCTGAAGATCGGGCACCTCGCCGCCGCGCACGGGCTGCAGGTCTCTCCGCACGTGGTCCACGAGATCTCGCTTCACGTGGCCGGCGCGCTGCCCAACGCGTTCCTGGTCGAGTACATGAACTGGGCGCCCGCCGACCTCTTCGTCGACCTCCCGAAGTGTGAGAACGGCTGGTTCCGGGTGCCCGACCGGCCCGGCCACGGCCTGATGCTCACCCCCGACGCGGTGAAGAAGTACCGGGCGTGACCTCAGCGAACAGGTAGCGCTCGAACCAGTCCGGAAACGCGCGTACCAGCTCGCGCCGCCCCTCCAACGCTAGGCCGCCGGCGCGGGCCTGGCGGAACGACAGATCGCCGCGCCACCATCCGATCAGCGTCCGACGGTCGGAGCGGAGACACAGCTCCTCGGGAAAGCCGGGGTTGACCGTGCAGAGCGAGACCTCGCTGCGCCGGAGGAGCAGATAGTGGCACCCGGCGCTGCCGCGCACGTCGGTCAGCTCGATGCGGACCACGAGTGGCTTGTCCGGGAGTGCCTCTCGGCGCACGCGGCGGTGGACGTCCCAGAGCAGCGCGCCCGCGTCGAGCTGACTCGGTGGGATCTCGCGTGGGAGCCACCGTTGCCCCCACGTGCCGAGGTCGCGGACGACCGCGCCGAGCTCCGCGCCGGCTGACGTCAACCGGTACTCGGGGCCCTCGGCGCCGTGGTGGCGCTCGATCACCCCGGCGTCGGTGAGCTCACGCAGGCGGGCCGAGAGCATCGTGCGGGAGATGCGCGGGATCCCGCGCTGCACCTCGCCGAAGCGGCGGCTGCCGCACAGGAGCTCGCGCACGATGAGCAGCGTCCACCGCTCGCCGAGCAGGTCGAGGGCGCGCGCGACCGAGCAGAACTGCCCGTAGGTCTTCACGCCTCGACGATAGCCCGAAGCGTCGTTCGGCGGTGGTGCGGATTTCGTACCGACCCCCGCCGCCGCGCGCCCGTAGCCTGTCGTGCCAGGAGGAGCGAGCCATGAAAGAAGTCGAGATGGAGAAGGTCCTGCGCTGCGCCGACGTGTCGGGCACGGCCTGTCAGTTCGTCGCCCGCGGGCGAACGATGGACGAGATCCTTCAGCAGGCGGGCCGGCACGCCGTGGAGGGGCACGGCCTCACCGTCACGCCCGAGCTGGTCGAGGCGGTGAAGGCCCGCGTGACCTCGGCGTGAGCGACTCCCCGGCGGGCAGCCAGGATGGCTGCCCGCCAGGGCACCCGACGCGACCCCGCGCGCGCTACAATCGGAGCCCACGGGAGGAGACGCCGTGAGCCACGATCACGACCACGAGCATGGCCATCACCATCACCACGATGACGACGACGACGTCCAGGAGCACCGCGAGCACGGCGCGCCGCTCTCCGCCGTCGAGCTCCGCGTGCGCGCGCTCGAGTCGCTGCTGGTCGACAAGGGACTGGTCGATCCGGCCGCCCTCGACCAGCTGATCGACACCTACGAGACGAAGGTGGGGCCGCGCAACGGCGCCAAGATCGTCGCGCGGGCGTGGGTCGATCCAGAGTTCAAGCGGCGGCTGCTCGAGGACGGCACCGCGGCGGTGGCCGAGCACGGCTTCGTCGGCCGCCAGTCCGAGAAGCTGGTCGTCGTCGAGAACACGGGGGGCATCCACAACATGGTCGTGTGCACGCTCTGCTCCTGCTACCCGTGGGCGGTGCTGGGGCTGCCGCCCGTCTGGTACAAGTCGGCGCCCTACCGGTCCCGAGCCGTCATCGACCCGCGCGGCGTGCTGAGCGAGCTGGGCGTCAGCGTCCCGGCCCAGCGCGAGGTCCGCGTGTGGGACAGCACGGCCGAGATCCGCTACATGGTCCTGCCCGAACGTCCCGCCGGTACGGAGGGCATGACCGAGGAGCAGCTGGCCGCGCTGGTCACGCGCGACGCGATGATCGGCGTGGCCACGGTGCCGGCCGTCCAGCGATGAACGGCGCGCACGACCTCGGCGGGATGCACGGCTTCGGGCCGGTCGAGATCGAGCCCGACGAGCCGGTGTTCCACCACGAGTGGGAGCGTCGCGCCTTCGCCATCACGCTGGCCTCCGGCTTCCTCGGCAAGTGGAACATCGACCAGAGCCGATTCGCGCGCGAGCAGATGCCGCCCGCCGAGTACCTGGCCACGACGTACTACGAGCACTGGCTGTGGGGCCTCGAGAAGCTCCTGCACGACCTCAAGCTCGTCGACCAGGCCGAGACCACCGCGCGCGAGAAGAACCCGACGTCCCCGGCGACGCCGGTGACCGGCCAGCGGGTGCTGGCCGCGCGCGACGTCGAGAAGGCGCTGCGCACGAGCCGCACGTCGAAGGCCGATGAGGACGTGGCGCCGCGGTACCGGGTGGGCGACCGCGTCGTCACCAAGAACATCCACCCACTCGGTCACACACGGCTGCCCCGCTACGCGCGCGGCAAGCGCGGCGTCGTCAGCCTCGACCACGGCGTCTGGGTGTTCCCCGACACCGCCGGCAACGGGCTGGGCCGCAGACCCCAGCACTGCTACGCGGTGCGCTTCGAGGCCGCCGAGCTGTGGGGCGAGGCGGCCACCGGCCGCGATGCCGTCTACGTCGACCTGTGGGACGACCACCTGGAGCCGGCATGAGAACTCCCGATCTGGACGCGCTACCCAAGATCCCCCGCGACGACGAGGGCCCGGTGTTCCGCGCGCCGTGGGAGGCGCAGGCCTTCGCGATGGCCGTGATGCTCCACGAGCGCGGCCACTTCACCTGGAAGGAGTGGGCCGGCCGTCTCGCCGACGAGATCGCCGCCGCTCAGGCCCGCGGCGAGACCGACGACGGCAAGCGTTACTACCACCACTGGCTCGCCACCCTCGAGAAGCTCGTCGCCGACAAGCGCATCGTCCTCGCCGACGAGCTCCACACCCGCCGCGACGCCTGGGAGGAAGCCGCGCGCAACACGCCGCACGGCCAACCGATCGTCCTGCCCGGACGGTGAGCGATGCGGGCGCTCTCTACAGACCGTAACGCTCGCGCGTCAGTGCGAGGAAGGCGTCGTCTGGCATGTCACGGCCGGTCGCGACGTACGCCTCGTCGCTGACGCGCTGGCGCCCGCCTATCACCCTCTCGGCGTCCGCGCCTACCACGTGGCGGAGCCTCGGCACCGGCTCGGTCACTGTAGCCTCGATCACGCGGGCGACGTCGTCGGGCTGACTCGCTGTCGTGACGAGGCGGTAGAGCAGCAGGAGCCGGCGCACGTGCATCGCGTAGGGTGACGCCTGGTTGGTGAAGCGCTTCGCCTTCGAGAAGATCGGCGTGGCGACCACGCCGGGCTCCACTATCGCGACCCGGATGCCGAACGAGACAACCTCCTGCGCCAGCGCCTCGCTGGCTGCCTCGAGCGCGTGCTTGGCGGCGCAGTAGTGGCCGTGCCCGGCGACCCCAAGACGGCCCCACACCGAGCTGATGTTGACGATGGCGCCGCTGCGCTGCGCCCGCATTCCGGGGAGGACGGCCTGGATCATCCGGATGGCGCCGAAGTAGTGCGTCTCGAACATCGCTCGCGCGAACTCGAGCGGCACTTCCTCGATCGCCCCCCCACCGCCGATCCCGGCGTTGTTCACGAGCACGTCGACGCGACCCGATCGGTCTAGCACCTGGCGCACGGCGTCGGCGACCGACTTGCTGTCATCGACGTCGAGGGTCACAGGTTGAATTGGGAGCTTGTCGCGCGCGACGGCCCCCGTGAGGTCACCAGCGGTGGAGACGTCCCGAACGCCGGCGTGCACGTCATGGCCGCTTCGCGCGAACCGTAGCGCGGTGGCGAGCCCGATGCCGGAGCTGCATCCCGTGATCAAGACGACCGCCATGACGAGCCTCCCAGATCTGCCAGCCGCCGGCGGCGCACGCCGGGGCCGTGCCCACCCGTGGTGTAGGGGCGAGGAAACGAGAAATCTGCCGCTGCGGCCGCGACAGGAGGTCGTTGCTCAGGATTTCCGTTGCCCAATCTTGCTCACGCACGACAAGATCGGCGTCATGAGCTGTCGCCCGCTGTCCTCTGGTCACAGCGCGATGTTGCGCGAGATCGTGAGTCGCGGCGCGAGTTCGGTCGCATCTAGAGTAACCTCCTCGACATCGCGACCGGCCATTCGTAAACGGTAGGTCACGGGTCAGCGCCCGCTGCCACTACAGGCCGTAGGAGCCTCCATCCGCAGGGCTGCAGACGGCCCGCTTGGGTCTCCGCCTCGCTGGTTGCGCATAGGTTTCGAATCGTGCCGCGATCTGCCGCAGTCTGCAACGTCACGACCGGTAAATTAGCCGGGGTCTCGGGAAGCTAAGACAACCGCAGCAAGTTCAACGTCGCCCTCGGTAGCGTACGGCGCCCGTAATGGGCAGGGTCCAAATGGTGTTCGTGCGCGTTCGGGCGCCCGCCTCCACGACGCGGCCGTCAGCGTCGTGGCGCATGACGACACGGCTCGCATCGCATGCCAGCCGCTGCGACGTTCCAGCTGGAACGCGCGTCCCTCGTTGAGTACGGAGTGCCCTGGCTGATGGGATCTGCGAGCACCTCGGCATCGACGTGGACCACGACCTGATACCGCTCGCCCGAGGCGCCGGGGTCGATGCCGTGATTCAGCGCCGTCTCGGCGAGCAGGGCCAGCACATCGGCCTGCTGCTGCTCCATCGTCGGCGGGTCCATCTCGGACGCATGGTCGCGCCGCTGCTGGTACAGAGTCTCCCGGGCCGCGGTCAAGGCCGTCACGAGAAGCCCAGTCGTTCCAGCTCACACCGATTTCTGTGGCACCGCACAGGCTCGTGATGGGGCGATCAGAGTGCAGCGGGCGTTCGAGCCATCTGTGACGCTCATCTGCGAATCACCGGGCAGGCAGGCGCTTCTGGGGCGGATTTGGAAAGGGCGACGGTGCTTCGGCCGACTGACTATCCAGGAGCTGTCAAGTGTCGAATATTTCTGACGGTCCACGATTGACAACGTCGGAGCCCGATCGCAGGATCGCTCGCACCAACCCGCGATTTGTCGGCGGATCTGCTATCCGACGTGCCCGATGATTTGCCCCGGAAACCAAACGACGAACGAGTGACGGCGGGGGACCACGAGCTCACCCCGTCGGGCGCCGGCGTGCCTCCCACTCGTCGAGGGTGCGGGGCCAGTCGTCGTGGAGGAGGCGGGAGAGGGAGCGGTCGGCCAGCATGCGGCCGTTGGTCTGGCAGCGGGCGCAGTAGTTCGTCTCGTTCTCGGCGTAGACGATGCGCTGCACGGGGGCACCGCAGACGGGGCAGGGCTTGCCGTAGCGGCCGTGCACGGCCATCTCGGGGCGGAAGGCGGTCACGCCCTCGGGGAACTCGTCGCCGGCGTCGCGGCGGAGGCGCTCGATCCACTCGGTCAGCACCACGCGGGCGGCCTCGTGGAGGCGACGGATCTCGTCGTCGTCGAGCGCCTGGCTCAGCTTGATGGGCGACAGGCGGGCGCGGTGCAGGATCTCGTCGGAGTAGGCGTTGCCGATGCCGCTGAAGACGCGGGGGTCGGTCAGCACGCGTTTGAGCGTGTGGTTCTCGGCGGTGAGGCCGGCCTGGAAGGTGGCCAGGTCGCTCCCGAGGACGTCGAGGCCGCCGGGGTCGTGGGCGCGCAGGGCGGTCTCGCCGCGCACCACGTCGAGCGAGGCGCGCTTCTTCGTGCCGGCCTCGGTCATGATCAGGGTGCCGGTCGAGAAGTCGAAGGCGGCGAGGCCGATCTTGCCCGGTGGCCTGGCCCCGGCCGGCTTCCAGTGCAGGCGGCCGGCGATCATGAGGTGGATCACCAGGAAGAGGTCCTGATCGAGCGCGATCACCAGCCGCTTGCCGAGCCGGCGCAGTCCGGTGACGGTCGTGCCGGCCACCGCGCTCAGTGGGGGATCGACGGAGCGCAGCAGGAACGGCGTGAGGAGGCGCACGCGCTCCAGCCGAGCGCCCAGGATCCGCGGGGCGAGCGCCTCCAGGTAGACCGTGACGTCGGGGAGCTCGGGCACCGCTACGGCCGGACGAGCGCGTAGAGCAGGCGATCGCCCATCCGCCCGTCCTTGATCACGCCCAGGCGGGCGCGGCCCTCCAGCACGTAGCCGTTCTTCTCCAGGACGCGCGCGGAGGCCGGGTTCCAATCGAAGACGCCGGCCTCGAGGCGACAGATGTCGAATCGCTCAAAGGCGTACGCCGTCATCGCGCGGAGCGCCTCCGTCGCGATGCCGCGGCCCCAGAACGGCTCGCCGAGCCAGTAGCCGATCTCCGCCGAGCGGCGGAACACGTCGGTGCCCAGCTCGATGCCGACGCCGCCGACCGCCACGCCGTCGACGACGATCGCGAGGCTCGTGGGCGGGGCCTGGGGGCCCGCGTGCGCGATCCACTCGCGGGCGTCGGCGGTGGTGTACGGGGAGGGGAAGCGGTCCTTGAGGTTGCGCCAGACGTTGCGATTGTCGGCGTAGCGGACGAGCGAGGGCTCGTCGCCGGGTTGCCACGGACGCAGCGTGCACCGCGTCAGCTTCAGCTCGACATCGGCGCTCACAGCGCTTCCACCTCCACGCGGGCGTCGAAGGCCGCCTGCCCACCGGAGAAGCCGAGCGCGTGGAACGCGTCGACAGTGGCGTCGTCGAGCACCGGGGTGCCCGCCGTGAGCTCGTTGAGCCCGGCCCAGCCGTCGCGCATCCACACGGTGCCGGCGGGGATCTTGTCGGTGACGTGGGCGCGGGCCTGCATGGCGCCGCGCTCGTTGTGGATGCGAATGGCGGCGCCGTTCGCTAGGCTCCGTGCGCTCGCGTCGGCGGGCGAGATCCACAGCATGGGCTCGGGGTCGGCCTTGGCCAGCGTGGGCAGCGCGCGGCCGTGGTCGTAGAAGCCGTGGAAGTGCGTCAGCGTCCGGCCCTGCTGCAGCACCAGCGGGTAGGGGGAGTCGGCCGGCGGCTCGTACACCGGCAGCGGCGGCAGGCCGAGGCTCACGGCGCGCTCGGAGTAGAGCTCGATCTTGCCCGACGGCGTCGGGAATTTCAGATCCGGATGGGCGACGGGCGAGACGCGCAGCGCGCGGATCCCTCCCTCGGCCGCCAGCGACGCCGCCGTCGCGTGGCCCGTGGCGGGGTGATCGAGGATCGCGTCGAGCGGTCCGCTCTCGCCCGCCCACGGGAAGAAGTCCTCGACGTCGAGCCGGCGCGCCAGCTCCTGCAGCACCCACGCGATGGGCTTCGCCGCGCCGGGCGGGTCGAGCGCGCGCGGCATGAGGTAGAGGTGCGTGTTCGTGCTCTTGCAGCCGAGCTCCTCGAGCCAGGCGGTGGCCGGCAGCACGACGTCGGCGAAGCGGCGGGCCGTGTCGTTCAGGAAGAGGTCGTAGGCGACGACGAGGTCGGTGCGGGCGAGCCCCTCCGCGACGCGACCGGTGTCGGCGAACGACGAGAGCATGTCGGTGCCCAGGAGGAGCATGACGCGCACGCGCCCGTCGAGCATCGAGTCGGTGATGCGCTCCATCTGGTTCGGGATGCGCCCGTCCACCGGCCTCCGGTCGTCGGCGCCGATGTTGGCGAGCCCCTGGCCGTGCGAGGGCCCGCCGTGGCGCGGGCCCAGGCCGCCACCGGGGATGCCGACGTTCCCGGTGAGGGCCGGCAGGCACCCGACCGCGCGCGCCCCCGTCCACGTGCCGGCGCCCTTGTGCATGCTGCTGCCGCCGAGGACGATCGTGGCCGGGCGCGTCGTGGCGTAGCGGCGCGCGAGCGCGGCGATCCGCTCGGCCGGCACGCCGGTGATCGGGGCCGCCCACGCCGGCCCGTGGGCGGCGACGTGCGCGGCCAGGGCGTCGAAGCCGACCGTGTGGCGGGCGACGAAGTCGGCGTCCCACAGCCGCTCGGCGACGATGACGTGCATCATCGCCAGCGCGAGGGCGGCGTCGGTGCCGGGCCGCACCAGCAGGGTCTCGTCCGACTGGGCGGCGGCCTCCGTCTCCCGCACGTCGATCGTGACGACGTGGGCGCCGCGGCGCCGGGCGGCGGCGAGGTGGCGCGCCGTGTTCGGCTGCGACGCCAGGTTGGCGCCCCACAGCACGATCAGCCGCGCATGGGCGCCGACGTCCTCCTTCGTGTTGGTCTCGACGATCCCGGTGAGGCCGAGGCCGAAGGCGCCCAGGCCCCAGCAGATCATCGTCGGGCTCCACCACTGCGCGCCGTAGAGGTTCGTGAAGCGGCGGAGCAGGTGCGACGCCACGCGCGTGCCGTAGTTGTTGGCGAAGAGCCCGTGCCCCGACCAGGCGCCGACCGTCGCGGGCCCCGCGGCCCGCATGCGGGCGACGACGAGATCGAGCGCCTCGTCCCACGTGGCCCGGCGCCACTCGTCGCGGCCACGCTCGACGCGCACGAGCGGGTGCAGCAGCCGAAGCGGATTGCCGATGATCTCCCGCGAGGCCTGGCCGCGGATGCAGAGGAAGCCCCGGCTGTCGGGGTTGTCCGGGTCGCCGCGCACGCCCACTACCCGGCCGTGGTCGATCTCGACCAGCATGCCGCACAGGGTCGGGTGGCAGTTCATCGGGCACATGGTGCGGACGACGTGGCTCATGCGGGATCGGGGAGCGGCAGCCGGACGCGGAAGGTCGAGCCACGGCCGACGCCGAGGCTCTCGGCCTCGACGGTGCCGCCGTGGAGCTCGGTGAGGTTCTTCACGAGCGCGAGGCCGATGCCGAGACCGCCCTGCGTGCGCGTGCTGGAGCTGTCGGCCTGGCTGAAGCGCTCGAAGACGAACGGCAGCATCTCCGGCGCGATGCCGTGGCCCGTGTCGGCCACGGTGATCTCGGCGTGAGCGGCGCCGCGGACGAGGCTCACGTCGATCGCGCCGCCGGCGCCGGTGAACTTGATGGCGTTGGTGAGCAGGTTCATGACGACCTGCTGGAGGCGGTCGGGGTCGCCGTACACCGGCCCGGCCGCGGAGTCGAGCTTGCTCGTGAGCTGGATCGACTTGGCTCGCGCCGCCGGGCGCACCGCGTCGAGCGCGCCCTCCACGACCGGCACCAGGTCGACCAGGCCGACGTCGAGCCGCAGCTTCCCGGTGGCGATCCGCGAGATGTCGAGCAGGTCCTCGATCAGCTGACTCTGGGCCCGGGCGTTGCGCTCGATGACCTCCAGCGCGTGGGCGGCGGTGTCGCCCTCCAGCTTGGCGGTCCGCAGAGTCACCGCCCAGCCGAGCACCGCGTTGAGCGGGGTGCGCAGCTCATGGGAGAGCATCGCCAGGAACTGGTCCTTCGCCAGGCTGGCCGCCTCGGCCGCCTCCCGCGCCCGCTGTTCGCGCTCCAGGAGCTGCGCGTTGCGGAGCGCGATCGCCGCGTGGTCCGCGAGCCGGCGCAGGGTCGCCTCGTCGCGGTCGGTGAAGGGGCGCGCGACGCGGTTGTCGACGTAGAGCAACCCCTCGATCCGCGTCCCGATCACGATCGGCACCACCAGGAGCGTGACGATGCGCTCGGCCCCGACGGCGGCCAGGTAGCCAGTGTCGTCGACGAAGCGCGGATCGTGCGGCGCGTCGCCGCTGCGTACCGGCCGGCCGGACTCCAGCACGAGCCCGCCGGCCCCCCGACCCGGCAGCACCACCCGCCGCGCCCCGTCCTCGAGCCGTTCGCCGGACCGGTAGCGGAACACCATGGCGCCGCTCTCCGGCTCACGGAGCGCGATGGCCGACAGGTCGCTGCGGCAGAGCTCGCGGGCGCCCTCCGCGACGGTCTGGAGGATGGTGTCGAGGTCGAGCGAGGCGCTGATGGAGCGGGCCAGCTCACCGAGCAGGATCGCCACGGAGCGCGCCCGGCGGCGCGGGGCCGAGGACCGCCGGGCCCGATGGGAAGACGGCGCAGCCATCACCGTGAAGGATAACGCGCCCGGCGTGAGGGGACCACCTGGGCCCGCCTTGACACGACTCCGGGCGGATGGTACCAACGCGCCGTCATGGCCATCGATCCCGCGACCATCCAGGCCCTCACGTTCGACGTGTTCGGCACCGTCGTCGACTGGCGCAGCAGCCTCATCCGCGAGGGCGAGGCGCTCGGTCGTGCCCGCGGCCTGCAGGTGGACTGGGCGAAGTTCGCCGACGCCTGGCGCGGCCTCTACCAGCCGCAGCTGGAGCGGGTTCGTAGCGGCGCCCAGCCGTGGACGAAGCTCGACGACCTGCACCGCGCGGCCCTCGACCAGCTGCTGGTCGACTTCAAGATCACCGGTCTGAGCGAGGCGGAGATCGACCACTTCAACCGCGCCTGGCATCGGCTCGATCCCTGGCCCGACACGGTGCCCGGCCTCACGCGGCTGAGGCGCCGCTTCATCCTGGCCACGCTGTCGAACGGCAACGTCGCGCTCATCGTGAACATGGCGCGTCGCGCGGGCCTGCCGTGGGATGCGGTGCTCGGGGCGGAGGTGGCGCGCCACTACAAGCCTCAGCGCGAAGCCTATCTCACGACGGCCGACATGCTCGGCCTCCGGCCCGAGCAGTGCCTCATGGTCGCCGCCCACAACGGCGACCTCGCGGCGGCCAGCAGCTTCGGGCTGCGCACCGCGTTCGTGCCACGCCCCCGCGAGCATGGCCCCGGCCAGACCACCGACGTCAAGCCGGCGCGCGAGTGGGACGTCGTGGCCGACAGCTTCGAGGACCTCGCCGCCCGCCTCGGCTGCTGACGACTCGCGTAGAATCGGCTGGTAAGTGACCATGGACCCTTACCGGGCAATCGTCGACAAGCGCGACCAGCGGGCGTTCCTGCCGCGGCCCCTCCCGGAGGACGTCCTCCGGCGCATCCTCCAGGCGGGCCGCATGACCGGCAGCTCCAAGAACAGCGAGCCCAACCGGTTCGTCGTCGTCCGCGACCGCGAGCGGGTGACCGCCATCGGCGCCCTCGGCGCCCACGCACGGTGGCTGGCCCGGGCGGCGGTGATCGTGGTCATCGTGCAGACGCAGCGGCACGAGTACGACGCGGGGCGGTGCGCACAGAACATGATGCTGGCGGCCTGGGCCGACGGCGTCGGCTCGTGCCCCGCCCACGTGCCGGAAGGCGAGCTGGGCACGCTGCTCGGCATTCCCGCCGGTCTGCACGTGAACCGGGTCATCGGGTTCGGCTACGTCGATCCGGAGCGCGCGGGCCCGCCGGCCTCGGTGGCGCGGCGGCGGCTGCCGCTCGAGGAGCTCACGCACTGGGAGGGATGGCGGGCATGACGACGACGATGACGACGGCGGGACCGACGCCCGCGCTGCTGCAGGCGATCAACGCGGCGTTCAACAGCCGCGACGTGGACCGCATCATGGAGTTCTTCGCCGAGGACTGCACGTTCCTGATGGCGCGCGGGCCAGAACCGGTCGGCCGGCGCGTCCACGGCAAGGCCGCCGTGCGGAAGGTCCTCGCCGACCGCTTCAGGGTGATCACCGACATGCGCTGGGACCACGTCGAGCAGATCATCGCCGGCTCCCGGGCCATCACGGTGTGGATGGTCACCGGCCACGGCGCCGACGGCGAGATGCTGAACTACCGCGGGTGCGACATCTACGAGTTCCGCGACGACAAGATCCTCAACAAGGACACCTACTGGAAACTGGTCGAGAAGGCGGACCGTCTATAGTGCCGCAGCCGCCCGTCGCGCGGAAGATCCCCAAGGTCGACGTCGTCCACGGCGACGTCCGGCAGGACGACTACCACTGGCTGCGCGAGAAGGACTCGCCCGAGGTCACCGCCTACCTCGAGGCCGAGAACGCCTACGCCGACGCGGTGCTGCAGCCGACCGAGGCGTTCCAGACGTCGCTCTACAAGGAGATGCTGGCGCGCATCAAGGAAGACGATCAGAGCGTGCCGTACCCCTACGGCGGCTGGCTCTACTACTCGCGCACCGAGACGGGCAAGCAGTACCCGATCCACTGCCGGAAGCGGACGCCCGACGCCCCCGAGGAGGTGACGCTCGACCTCAACGCCCTGGCCGTGGGTCACGCGTTCCTGTCTCTCGGCGCCTACGCGGTGAGCGATGACGGCCGGTGGCTGGCCTACTCGCTCGACGTCACCGGGTTCCGCGAGTACACGCTGGGCGTGAAGGACCTCTTCACCGGCGAGGTCGCGCCGGAGCGTATCGAGAAGATCGCGTCGGTCGCCTGGGCGGCCGACTCGGCGACGCTCTTCTATGTCCTCGAGGACGACGCCAAGCGTCCGTACCGCCTGTGGCGCCACCGGCTCGCCACGCCGGTGGCCGACGACGTGCTCGTCTACGAGGAGCGCGACGCGCTCTTCCGCCTCGGCGTGTGGCGCTCCCGCAGCCGCGCGCTGCTCTTCGCCGGCTCGGGGAGCTTCACGACGACCGAGACGCGGTGGCTGCCGGCCGGCGAGCCGACCGGCGACTGGCGGCTCGTGCTGGCGCGGGAGAAGGACCACGAGTACTCCGTCGACCACGGCGTGGGGGCCGGCGGCGACGTCTTCTACCTGCGCACCAACGCCGGCGGCCGCCGCAACTTCCGCCTGGTGGTGACGCCGATCGACGATCCGGACCCCGCGCGCTGGCGGGAGCTGATCCCCCACCGCGACGACGTCATGCTCGAGGACGTGGACGTCTTCGCCGGCTTCTACGTCGTCCACGAGCGCGCCGAGGGCCTCCTGCGGCTGCGCATCACCGAGCTCGGCGGCGACGTCACGCACCACGTCGAGTTCCCCGAGCCGACCTACGAGGTGTCGGCCGACGTCAACGCGGAGTTCGCGACGCCGAACTACCGGCTGCGCTACCAGTCGTTCATCACCCCCGCGTCGGTCTACGACTACGAGGTCGGCGGCCGGCGGCTCGTCTTGCTGAAGCAGCAGCCGGTGCTGGGCGACTTCGACCCGACCCGCTACCGCTCGGAGCGCATCCACGCCACCGCCGCCGACGGCACCCGGGTGCCGATCTCGCTCGTGTATCGCGTCGGCACGCCACGCGACGGCTCCGCGCCCATGCTGCTGGCGGGCTACGGCGCCTACGGCATCCCGTACCCGGTCACGTTCTCGTCGAGCCGGCTGAGCCTCCTCGACCGCGGCCTCACCGTGGGCATCGCCCACGTCCGCGGCGGCGGCGAGCTGGGCAAGCGCTGGCACGACGAGGGCCGGATGCTGAAGAAGCGCAACACGTTCACCGACTTCATCGCGTGCGCCGACGCCCTGGCCGCCGCGGGCTACACGGCGGCCGACCGGCTCGTCATCGAGGGGGGCAGCGCCGGCGGCCTCCTCATCGGCGCGGTGCTGAACCTGCGGCCCGACCTGGCCCGCGGGGCGCTGCTCCGCGTGCCGTTCGTCGACGTCATCAACACCATGCTCGACGAGTCGCTGCCGCTGACGGTCGGCGAGTTCGAGGAGTGGGGCAACCCGAAGGTCCGGGAGCAGTACGAGTACATGAAGACGTACTGCCCCTACACGAACCTCGCCGCCCGGCCCTACTCGAACATCCTCGTTCGCACCTCGCTCAACGACAGCCAGGTGATGTACTGGGAGCCGGCCAAGTGGGTGGCCCGGCTCCGCGCGCTCAACGGCGGCCACCCGCCGCTGCTGTTCAAGATCAACATGGCGGCCGGCCACGGGGGCTCGTCGGGGCGCTACGACGCCCTGCACGAGCTGGCCCTCGACTACGCGTGGGTCCTCGCCGTCCTCGGTCGCGGAGAATGACATGAAGATCGCCAGGGTGGAGCACCTGCACGCCGACGCCGGCCAGCGCAACTTCGACTTCCTGAAGCTCACCACCGACGACGGGCTCGTGGGCTGGAGCGAGTACAACGAGTCGTTCGGCGGGCTCGGCGTCTCGGCCGTGATCGACGGCCTCGCCGGCCAGGTGATCGGCCGCGACCCGCGGGCCTACGAGGCGATCGTCACCCAGCTCTACGCGATCCGCCGTCAGGCGAGCGGCGGCGTGATCCAGCAGGCGATCGGCGCCATCGAGAACGCCCTCCTCGACCTCAAGGCCAAGGCGCTCGGCGTGCCCGTGTACGAGCTGCTCGGCGGTCCCGTGCGCGACCGGATCCGGCTCTACTGGTCGCACTGCGGGACGTACCGGCTGCAGTGGTCGAAGGAGATGCAGATCCCGGCCCTGCGCACGCTGCAAGACGTCGTCAACGCGGGCAAGGAGGTCGTGAGCCGCGGCTACACGGCGCTCAAGACCAACGTCTTCGTCCTCGGCGGCGCCGAGCCGTACCTGCACTCGCCCGGCTTCGCGCGGCGCGGGCCCGGCTTCCCCGAGCTGAACGCCGACCGCCACGTCCTGAAGGCCATGCGCGACGAGCTGGCCGCGTTCCGCGAGGGGACGGGGCCCGACGTCGACATCCTGGTCGACCTGAACTTCAACTTCAAGACCGAGGGGTTCCTGAAGGTCGCCCGGGCCATCGAGCCGTTCGACATCTTCTGGGTGGAGATCGACACCCGCGACGCGAAGGCCCTGCACTACATCCGCTCGCGCACGACGATCCCGGTCGCCTCCTGCGAGTGCCTGTTCGGGCGTCGCGACTACCGCCCCTACTTCGAGCAGCAGTCGGTCGACGTGGCGATCGTCGACACGCCGTGGAACGGGGTGGCGGAGTCGGTGAAGATCGCGGCCATGGCGGACGCCTACGAGGTGAACGTCGCGCCCCACAACTTCTACGGCCACCTCGCCACGCTGCAGAACGCGCACTTCTGCGCGGTCGTCCCAAATCTACGGATCATGGAGATCGACCCCGACGTCGTGCCCTGGTACGACGATCTCGTCACCCACAAGCCCGACATCAAGGACGGCCATCTCGTGCTGTCGACCCGTCCGGGGTGGGGGACCGACGTCAACGAGGAGGGCGTCCGCGCCCATCCGCCGCGAAAGCGGTGAGGCCGGCCGACCTCGGCGCCCGGGCCCGGCTCGACGCGGTCTTCGCGCGCGAGGAGCGGCGTGGCCTCATGCTGGCGGCCGCCGCCCGCTCGGTGACGACGGTGCTGGTCATCGGCTGGACCGCGCTCGTGAACCCCGAGCGGGGCCTCGCCTACGCGTGGACCGCCGGGGGCGCGTCGTTCTTCCTCGTCACCGGGGTCGCCCAGGTCGTGCTCTACCGCCGTCGCCTCGGGCCGCCTCTCCTGCCGTACGTGTTCATCGCGATCGACTGCCTGGTCCTCGCGGCGATCCTCGTGCTGCCCAATCCCTTCGCGCCGGATCCGCTGCCGGTGGCGATCCCGTTCCGCTACGCGAACTTCATGTTCTTCTTCGTGCTGCTCATGCAGATGACGTTCTCATTCCGGCCCTCGCTCGTGCTGTGGACCGGGGCGTGCGGCATCGGCGCCTGGACGCTGGCCTTCCTGTGGGTGCGGAGCCATCCCGGCGTCATCACCGATGGCGCCACCCGCGAGACGTCGGCGGCCACGCTCGGCGCGTACTTCGATCCGAACTACCTCTCCGTCCTGAAGTACCAGTACGAGATCGTCGTCTTCCTGCTCGTCAGCGCGGGCCTGGCCGTGCTGGTGTGGCGCTCGCGTGGCCTCGTGTCGGAGCGGGCCGAGGCGGAGCGGGAGCGCGGCAACCTGGCCCGGTACTTCTCGCCGAAGGTCGTCGACGTCCTCGCCGAGCGCGACGAGCCGCTCGGCCGCGGGCGCCGGCAGGCCGTCGGCGTGCTCTTCGCCGACCTCGTCGGCTTCACCACGCTGGCCGAGGACATGTCCCCCGAGGAGGTCCTGGCGCTGCTTCGCGACTTTCACGGCCGGATGGAGGACGAGGTCTTCCGTCACGGCGGCTGCCTGGAGAAGTTCATCGGCGACGCGCTGCTGGCGACGTTCGGCGTGCCCGACGTGGGTCCCCGCGACGCCACCGACGCGCTCGCCTGCGCGCGCGGGATGCTCGCCGCGCTGGCGGCGTGGAACCTCGAGCGCGAGGCGCGGGGGCTGGCCCCGCTGGGCATGGGTATCGGCCTGCACTACGGCCAGGTCGTGCTCGGCGACATCGGCAGCGAGCGCAGCATGGCGTTCGCGACCGTCGGCGATCCCATCAACGTCACGAGCCGCCTTCAGGCGCTCACGCGGGACCTGGGCGCCACGATCGTCGCCAGCGGCGCCCTGGTCGAGGCCGTCGATCGGGAGGCGGCCGACCTCCCGCTGTTGAAGGGCCTGACGCCCCGGGGTCCGCGGGTGCTGCGCGGCCGCGACGCCCCCGTCGAGCTGTGGGCGGAGTAGCCGAACAAAACTTTACACGCCGCACACACGCGCGTGACCTCGCCCGTCCATCCTCGCCTGCGTGGGCCGGTCGGAGCCGGCCCCGAGGAGGGTGACATGCTGAATCGACGCACGATTTTGGGGTCCCTGGCGGTGCTGGGCGTCGGGCTGGTCACGACGGTGGCGGCGTTCGCACACGGCGGCGGTCCCGGCCGGCCGGCGATGATGAAGCGCTTCGTGTCCGCCATGATCGACGAGGCGCTGGAGCCGGCCAACGTCACGGCCGACCAGCGCACGCGGATCTACGCCGCGCGCGACCGCGCCTTCGCCGCGCTCGAGTCGCACCGGCAGACGCGCGGCACCCACATGGACGAGGCCCTGGCGCTCTTCGAGGCCGACGCGGTCGATCCCGGCCGCGTCGCGGCCTTCCGCACCCAGCGGGAGGCGGAGCACCGGCAGGTGGGCGACGCGATCGTCCAGGCCCTGACCGAGGTCCACGACGTGCTGACGCCGGCCCAGCGGAAGGCGGTGGCCGACTGGATCCGCGCCAACCGGCGGACGTGATCGGGGAGACATGACCCGCGCCCGCCAGGCCATCCTGCTCGTCGAGGATGACGCGCGTCTGGCCGCGATGGTGGCCGAGTACCTCGGCCGCCACGACCTGGACGTGACCGTCGCCCCCGACGGGGAGCGTGGCCTGGCGGCGCTGCGCCGCGGCCGCTTCGACGTGGTGCTGCTGGACGTCATGCTCCCCGGCGTCGACGGCCTGGAGGTCTGCCGGCGCATCCGGGCCGCGCCGGAGTGGGCGGCCCTGCCGGTCCTGATGCTGACGGCGCGCGGCGAGGACGTCGACAAGATCGTGGGGCTCGAGCTGGGCGCCGACGACTACCTGGCCAAGCCGTTCAACCCGCGCGAGCTGCTGGCGCGCATCCGCGCCGTGCTCCGCCGCGGCGCCGCCGTCCCCCGGGCCCGCTTCGTGGCCGGGGGCCTCGTGCTCGACTACGACGCGCGCGAGGTCACCGTGGATGGCCGCCGCATCGTCGTGACCCACCACGAGTTCGAGCTGCTCGCGGCGCTCGCGCGCGCCAACGGGCGCGTGCTCTCGCGCGAGCAGCTCATGGACGCGCTCCGCGGCGAGGAGTACGAGGCCTTCGACCGCTCGATCGACGTGCACGTCTCCAAGCTGCGGGCCAAGATCGAGGCGGACCCGCGGGCGCCGCGCTATCTCAAGACCGTGCGCGGGGTGGGCTACGCGCTGGTGCGGCCGGGACCGTGAGGCTGCACTCGCGCGTCTACCTGCACTCGGTGGCCGTCCTGCTCGTCGTGGGGGCGGCGACGAGCCTCGTCTTCGCCGTCGTCGACCGGGGCGGCACGTTCCGCGACATGGGCGAGCGGATGGCGCGCCACGCCGCCGCGCTGGCCGCGGAGGGCCTGGTCGATCGGGCCACGCTGGTCCGACGCGTCACCGAGCTGCACGACACGCTCGATCTCGACGTGGTGGTGCGCGATCTCGACGGCCGTCCGCTGGCCGCGGCCGGCGCCGCGGTCGCGCTCCCGCCGGCCGACGTCGTGCGCGCGGTACGCGACGGTCGCGTCGTCACGCTGCGGCACCCGCCCTCGGCCATCGCCCCGGTCCGGGATCCCGGCGGCGCGATCGTCGCGAGCGTGCACGTCTCCGTGCAACGCCGGTTCGGCCCGCCGGGGCTGCTGCGACCGCTGCTGTTCGTCGCCGTCGTGCTGGGCGTCGTCGCCCTCGCCACGCGGCCGCTGGCGCGCCGGCTGTCGCGCCCGCTCGAGCGGCTGACCGCGGCCGCGCGGCGCCTGGGTGACGGCGACCTCGCCGCGCGGGCCCCCGCGCCGAGTGGGCGCGGTCGCTGGTGGCGGCCCCGCCACGCGCCCGCCGACGAGATCGCCGAGCTGACGCGCGCGTTCAACGAGATGGCCGAGCGGGTGGAGCGACTCGTGCGGGGCCAGAAGGAGCTGCTCGCCAACGTGTCGCACGAGCTGCGCTCGCCGCTCGCCCGGCTGCGCATGGCGCTGGCCCTGCTGCCGCGCGGCGGCGACGCCGACGCGCGTCTCGCGGACGCCGAGCGTGACCTGACCGAGCTCGATCGGCTCATCGACGACGTCCTGGCCACCGCGCGCCTGGAGGCGACCGGATTGCCGACGCGCCTGGCCGAGGTCGACGTCGGCGCGCTGCTCCGGGACCTCGCCGAGCGGGCGCGACACGACCCCGCCGTCGCCGGACGCCCCGTGATCGTCCACGAGGGCGCGTCACCGGCGCTCGTGGCCGACGAGGCGCTGCTGCGGCGCGCACTATGGAACCTGGTGGAGAACGCGGCCAAGTACGGCGCCCCGCCCATCACGCTGGCCGCGACGCGCGACGGCGACCGCGTCGTGCTGACCGTCAGCGACGAGGGCCCCGGGATTCCGCCCGAGGCCCGCGAGCGCGTGCTCGACCCCTTTTATCGCGGGGACGCGGCCCGCACGCCTGGCGGCGCCGTCCCGGCCGGGGTCGGGCTCGGTCTCACGTTCGCGCGCCGCGTCGCCGAGGTGCACGGCGGCACGATCGCCGTCGGCGCCGGGGCCGGCGACCGCGGCTGCCGCGTCACCATCGCGCTTCCGACCGGCGACACCCTGCGGTAGCATCCGAGGCCATGGCCGACGAGCTCCTCGACGCGCTCGAGCAGGAGACCGCGCCCTCGCCGAGCGCCGCGGTGATCTGGATGCACGGACTCGGCGCCGACGGCTACGACTTCGTCGACGTCCCGCCGCTGCTGGGTCTCCCGCCGGCCCTGGCCGTGCGCTTCGTGTTCCCCCACGCGCCGATGCAGCCGGTGACGATCAACGGCGGGATGGTGATGCGCGCCTGGTACGACGTGCGGCACGACACGGGCGCACGGCGCGAGGACGAGGCGGGCGTGCGGCGGTCGCAGGAGCGCGTCGAGGAGCTGATCGCGCGGGAGAAGGCGCGCGGCGTGCCGGCCTCGCGGCTCGTGCTGGCCGGGTTCTCCCAGGGCGGCGCGATGGCGTTGCAGACAGGGCTTCGTCACGCCGAGCGGCTCGCCGGCATCCTGGCGCTCTCGTGCTTCCTGCCGCTCGCCGATCGGGTCGGCGCCGAGGCGAGCCCGGCGAATCGCGACGTCCCGATCTTTCTGGCCCACGGCACGTACGATCCGGTCATTCCGCTGGCGCGCGCCCGCCAGGCACTCGAGACGCTGACCGGCCTCGGCTACCCGGTCGAGTGGCACGAGTACCCGATGCCGCACTCCGTGTGCGACGAGGAGATCCGCGACATCGGCGCCTGGCTCACACAAAGGTTGGCTCGACCACCGGGCCAATCGCTCACTTGACGGCGTTGGCCGGGGCACGGCAAAGTCCAGAGACCATGAAAACCGAGCATCCCAGCGTCTGCCCCCTCGATTGCCCCGACACGTGCAGCCTGACCGTGACCGTCGAGGCCGAGCGGATCGTCAACATCCGAGGCTCGCACGCGAACCCGTACACCGACGGCGTGCTGTGCGCCAAGGTGCCCCGCGCGTACCCGGAGTTCGTGCACGGCGAGCGGCGGATCCTCACCCCGCTCCGGCGCGTGGGCGCCCGCGGGGAGGATAAGTTCGCGCGGATCTCGTGGTCCGAGGCGCTCGACGAGATCCACCACCGCGTGAGCGCGGTCATCGCCGAGCACGGGCCCCAGGCGGTGATGCCGTTCAACTACGCCGGGCCTCACGGCTTCCTGGCCGGCGGCTCGATGGACCTGCGCTTCTTCCACCGCATGGGTGCCTCGCTGCTCGACCGCAAGCCGCTCTGCGGCGGCATCCGAACCGAGGCGTGGGTGGGCACGTTCGGCACGATCCCCGGCATCCGGCCCGAGCAGGTCGAGCACTCCCGGCTGATCGTTGCGTGGGGCAACAACGTCACCTGGTCGAACCTGCACCTCATGCCGATCATCAACCGGGCGCGACGGGCCGGCGCCAAGGTCGTCGTCGTCGATCCACGCCGCATCAAGATCGCCGAGCAGGCCGACCTGCACCTGGCCCTGCGCCCCGGCACCGACGTCGTGCTGGCGTGGGCGGTGGCGGCCGAGCTGGAGCGCCGCGGCGCGCTCGACCGCGCCTTCATCGCGCGGTGGGTCGAGGGTTTCGAGGACTTCATGGCGCTGGCCCGGCCGTGGACGCTCGAGCGCGCGGCCGAGACGTGCGGCCTCGCCGTGGCCGACGTGGCGCGCTTCGCCGAGTGGTACGCGACGATCACGCCGTCGTCGATCAGCGTCGGCAACGGGCTCGAGCGCAACCGCAACGGCGGCAGCGGCATCCGGGCGGCGCTGGCCCTGCCGGCGCTGGCCGGGCGGTTCGCGGTGACGGGCGGGGGGCTCGTCAACGGCGCCTCGTTCGCGTTCCCCAAGACGCCGCAGAAGCTGGCGCGCCCGGACCTGGTGCCCGCCGGCACTCGCACGCTCAACATCGTCGACATCGGCCGCCACCTGACCGAGGGCACGCTGACGCCGCCGCTCAAGGCGCTGTTCATCTACAACCACAACCCGGTCGTCGTGCACCCCGACCAGAACCGCATGCGTCGGGGCCTCGCGCGCGAGGACGTGTTCACGGCGGGCATCGACGTGGCGATGACCGACAGCATGCTCTACTGCGACGTCGTGCTGCCGGCCGCCACCAGCTTCGAGTATCCCGACCTCTACGCCGCCTACGGCCAGCACTGGCTGCAGCGCGCGGAGCGCGTGATCCCGCCGCGGGGTGAGTCGCTGCCCAACACCGAGGTCTTCCGTCGCCTCGCGAAGCGGTTCGGCTACACGGATCCGATCTTCACGGCGACCGACGCCGAGCTCATGGACGACGCCGTCGACCCCGCCGACCCCCGGCTGGGGGGCGTGCGGCCCAGCCAGATCCCGCTCGATCGCGCCATGCCGATGACGGTGGGCGGCGCCGACGCGATGATGTTCACGAACGTGTTCCCCAAGACGCCGTCGGGGAAGATCGAGCTGGCCTCGGCGTACCTCGAGCAGAAGTACGGTGCCCGGCTGCCCTCGTACCGGACGCTGGAGTCGCGCTATCCGCTGACGCTGATCTCGCCGGCCTCCGACCAGCGCATCACCTCGACCTTCGGCGGCACGCCCTCGAACGACGGCATCCCGCCGCTGGAGATCCATCCCGACGACGCCCGGCCGCGCGGCCTCCGCGACGGCCAGCAGGTGCGGGTGTGGAACGACCTCGGCGAGGTGTGGCTGCCCGTGCGCGTCACCGACGACGTGCCCCGCGGCGTCGTCTCGTCGCTCAAGGGTGCGTGGTTCCGCACCACCGACAACAACCAGACGGTCTCGGCCCTCGCCCCCGCCACCCACGCCGACATCTGCGGCGGCGCGTGCTACAACGACGCCCGGGTGGAGGTGGCCGCGGCCGCGGCCCAGAGGAGCTAGCCCGCCATGGCCTCTCCGGTCGATCCCAACGCCGTCCTCATGACGGGCGAGAACTCCTTCATCCGGCTCAGCCACGACGGCGGCGCCACGCTGGCGAGCCGCTTCAGCCACTGGCGCGTGCTGTGGTGCCCGGGCGGCTCCGGCCACGCCCTCTTCGCGCAGAGCGACCTCACCGACGGCAAGGTGCGGATCTACAGCGACAACCCGTCGGTCGCCCGCTGGCTGCAGAAGTCGATCGAGCACCTGCTCTTCCCGGCCTTCGCCGACACGAACCTCCCGGTGATCGGCGCCACCTTCTCGCGCAGCGGTGACGCGAGCTCGACGGCCACCGAGCGCGTCGACTCGGCCAACGACCACATCCGGCTGACGTGGTGGGACACCCTCGAGCCGTTCGTGCTCTCGATGGCGCCCGGCACCAACAACCGTCCGATCGGCGTGTTCAGCACGTTCTTCCCGGCCCGCTCGGCCCAGGCCGAGCTGAACGGCCGGTTCGCCGCCGGCCAGGTGTGGGCCGAGAAGCGCGGGGAGCGCGACTCCTCGAGCGCGTGCCTCGCGTGGTCGGAGACGTGGGTGAAGCCGCGCGCCTGAGGCCGCTTCGCGTCGACGACGCCGACGCGCTCGGCGACGTCCACGTCCGCGCCTGGCAGGTCGCCTACCGCGGACTCCTCCCCGACGACTACCTGAGGAGCCTCACCGCCGCCCAGCGGGCCACCGACTGGGCGGCGGCGCTGGCCCACCCGCCCCGGCGACGCGGCGGCGCTCGCGTGGGCGCCGAGCGCGACGGGCGCCTCGTGGGCTTCATCGTGGTGGGGGCGGCCTCCGACGACCCCACCGCACGCACCGGTGAAGTCTTCACGCTGAACGTCGATCCCGACCACTGGGGTACCGGCGTGGGCCGCGCGTTGCTCGCGGCGGGCGTCGACCACCTGCGCGCCAGCGGCTTCGCCGACGCGATCCTCTGGGTCTTGCCCGGCAACGAGCGCGCCCGACGCTTCTACGAGCAGGCGGGCTGGCGTCACGACGGCGGCCGGCGCCAGCAGACGGTCCTCGGGGTCGAGGTCGACGAGACCTGCTACCGGCTCGCGCTGGACAAGGCGATCGACCGCACGAGCATCGAGACGACGCACGTCGTCATCCGATCGCACGTGCGGGTCACGCCGGTGCTGGAGCTGAGCGGCGCCGACCTCGGCCTCGCGCCGTTCCCGCTCACGCTCAAGCTCGAGCTCCTGCAGCACGCGGGGTCGTTCAAGACGCGCGGCGCCTTCGCCAATCTGCTCCTGCGCACGGTGCCGGCCGCGGGCGTGGTGGCCGCCTCCGGCGGCAACCACGGCGCGGCCGTCGCGTACGCCGCGATGCGGCTCGGCGTGCCCGCCCGGATCTTCGTGCCCACCGTGTCGTCACCCGCCAAGATCGCGCGCATCCGCGGCTACGGCGCCGACCTCGTGGTGACCGGCGACCGCTACGCCGATGCGCTGACGGCGAGCGAGGCGTACGTCCGCGAGTCGGGCGCGCTACCCGTGCACGCGTTCGACCAGGCCGAGACCCTGCTGGGGCAGGGCACGCTCGGCCTCGAGCTGGCCGGCCAGGCGCCGCGGCTCGACACGCTGCTGGTCGCGGTGGGTGGCGGCGGCCTGATCGGCGGCATCGCGGCCTGGTACGGCGGCCGCGTGCGGGTCGTCGGGGTGGAGCCGGAGGCGGCGCCGACGCTGTTCGAGGCGCTGAAGGCCGGTGCGCCCGTGGACGCGCCGGCCGGCGGCGTCGCCGCCGACTCGCTGGCGCCGCGGCGCGTGGGGACGCTGATGTTCCCGATCGCGCAGGCGCACGTCGCCCGCGTGGTGCTGGTGAGCGACGATGCGATCCGGACCGCCCAGGCGCGGCTCTGGGACGCGGTGCGCATCGTGGCCGAGCCTGGCGGCGCCGCGGCGCTGGCGGCGCTGCTGGTCGGCGCCTACGTGCCCGCGCCCGGCGAGCGCGTCGGCGTGGTGGTCAGCGGCGGCAACACCACCGCCGTCGCGCTATAGCACGCGCGCCATCACCTGCTCGGCGAAGGTCGTCAGGATCGCCTCCCGCTCGAGGAAGCCCTGGCCGGGGTTCTGTGGCAGCAGGATGATGCGTGCGATCTCCGGCACGCTCATCACGCGCCGCACCTGCTCGCGCACCTCGTCCGGGGTGCCGGCCAGCGCCATCATGTCGACGAAGCGATCGGGCACGAGCTCGCGGTGGCGCGAGGCCGCCGTGGCGTGCTGGTAGGAGTCGTAGGCTTCGCGGAGTCGCCGCACCGCCGTCTCATCCTCGGGCGTCAGCGCGACCGGGAGCGGATGGCGCATGGCCGAGGCCACGCGCCCGCGCACGTGGTCGCGGGCCTTCGCGCGGTCGGCGTCGACCGCCGTCGGCGTCCACAGGAGCACCTCGACGTCGGCTAGACTCTGGCCCCGGGCGGCGGCGCCCGCCGCCACGCGGGCGAGCCCCGCGCGCAGGATGGCCGGGTCGGTGCCCGTGTACATGATGACGCCGTCCCCCAGCCGCCCGGCCGCCTCGAGCATCCGCGGACCCGAGCCGGCCACGAAGAGCGGAATGCGCCGAGCGCCCTCGAGCCAGGCCAGGCGGCTCTCGACGCCGCCGTCGAGGCGCGCGCGCTCGCCGGCCAGCAGCGCGCGGATCGACGTCGTCATCGTCTCCAGTGTCGCGATGCGCGCGGCGCGCTGAACGCTCACGCCCATCGTCTCCGCGCTGCTCCCGCCGGTGCCGATGCCCAGGACCACGCGGCCGGGCGCCAGCTCCTCGAGGGTGGCGATGGCGCTGGCGGTCACCGACCAGTGGCGCGTGTGGGGCACGGTGACGCCGGGCCCGAGCTTGATGCGCGTCGTCCCGAGCGCGCAGGCGGCGAGGGTGCCCCACAGCTCGCGGCAGACGAGGTGCGAGTCGGTGATCCAGACCGTCTCGTACCCCAGCGCCTCCGCCAGCTGCGCCTGGCGGACGACCGTCGACACGGGCTGGTTGTTCATGATGCCGACGTCGAACTTCACGGTCTGCTCGGCTCTCCGCGATTGAGGTGCGTCATCGAGGAGCGCCCCGGCTCAGCCGGGGCGCTCCGAGCGTCGGGGGGATTGGGGGGCCATCTCGGGGCCCCCCATGAAATCAGCTCAGACGGTGACTGGCTTGTAGGTCGGGGTGCGCCACTCGGGGTGGCGCGTGTCGACGCCCTTCACCAGGTCCATGTAGGCGGACGAGATCCGCTTGGTGACGGGGCCGACGTCGCCGCTGCCGAGGCCGAAGCGGTCGATCGACAGGATCGGCGTGATCTCGTAGCCGCTGCCGCAGAAGAACGCCTCCTCGGCGACGTAGAGCTCCGTCCGGTCGATGTCGCGCTCGACGACTTCCATGCCGAGCACCTGCGGGCAGACGTACTCGATGAGCGTCGTGCGCGTGATCGACTCGAGGATGTCGCTGCTGGTGTGGGGCGTGACGATGCGGCCCTTGCGGACCATGAAGAACGTCGCGCCGCTGCCCTCGGCCACCTTGCCGTGCCGGTTCAGGAAGATCGGCTGGTCGTAGCCGTCCGCCCGGGACTGCAGCGTGGCGAGCCGGCCGTTCTGGTAGTTGGAGCCCGACTTCAGCCGGATCGGGATCGCGTTGTCGGAGGTCCGCGTCCACGACGACACGTTGCACGTGAGCCCGTTGCCCTCCATCACGCGCGGCCGCTTGCGCGGGTTGATGTAGAGCCCGGTCTGCGTGGTGGCGTCCAGCCCCGGGGCGCCCACGTAGGCGACCAGGTGCATGTGGATGTCCTCGCGGAGCTCGTTGCCGGCGACCACGGTGCGGACGGCCTCGAAGAGGTCGTCGTCGGAGTAGGGCACCGTGAACCGCATCATCTTCATCGACTCGCGCAGCCGCGCGAAGTGGTCGGCGAGGCGGAAGCCGTACATCTCGCCGTCCCGCTCGTTCCAGTACGCGCGAATGCCCTCGAAGACGTTGGTGGCATAGAAGACCGCGGCGCTGTTGACCGGCAGCACCGCCTGCTCCTGAGGCACGAGCCGCCCGTTCATCCAGATGTTGAAGGTCGCCATGTCCGCTCCTCTGCGATCGGCTGGAGTGACTGTCGAAAGCGACACTAGACGACGCCCGGCCGCGAGTCAATCGATTGACCCCCGGGCGCCCCGCCCGATTCCTGCCCACCACTCACGGGCAACCCGCGACCAGGCGCCGCGTGACCACCGGTAAGTAGCTGACTTTACACCCGTCGAACCATCAGCCGACGTGGCATCCCGGTTGCCTCAAACGCGGGTATGGACCATGGGCTGACAAGCACGAGCGGGCGAGACGGGGCGGTATCGTCGTCCGCGACGCCGGTCGACGCGGCGCTCGCGGCGGGCGACTTGCCGCGTGCGCTGCAGGCCTGGCAGGAGGCCTTCGGCGCCACGCTGAGAACCCGGCAGTGGGAGGGCTTCGCCGACGCCGGTGACGCCTACCTGCGTATTGCGCGCGCGGCCGGCTCTCCCGCCGACGACATCTCGCGGGCGCGCGATCTGTACCTGTCCGCGCTGTTCCAGGCGAGCGGCGCCGGCTCGCTCGACGGCGTCCTGCGACTGGCCTCCGCCTTCGTCGACCTCGGCGATGACGAGGTCGCCACCCAGTCGCTGCAGATCGCCCGCCGCCTGGCCGAAGGCCCCGCCAACCCCAGCGCCGACGGCGTCGTCGCCTGAGCGCGTCGCAGCACTAGCCCCCCAAAGTTCCTCTCGTCTCGGCAAAACGCCCGACGACTCGGGCGACGATCCCGCGCCGGATGCCCGCGTTGAAACGTACGCGCGCGGCCAACCGCGCGATATTCGCCGTTTCATCGACGCCGCTCGTGTGGCATCGCCGTTGCGTTGCGTCGCGCTCGACATCGAGGGGGTCGCGACCACCCACGGGCCAGAGGAGATCCGGTCATGGGGACCCGGACGAGCGTGCGAGCGATGGTCGGCAGTCTCGGATTGATGCTATCGAGCGCGCTGGCGGGCGACGCGGTGACGCCACGCCCGACCGGAGCCCCGCCGCCGCGGAGCGGCCCGGACCCGTGGACGGCGCACCTGGCGCTGATGGACGCGCGGCTGAGCGAGGGCGACGTGGCGGGGGCGCTCGTGGCGTGGCACGCGGGGTACGGCGCGGCGCTGCGCAGCCGGCGGTGGGAGGGCTTCGCCGACGTCGGCGACGCGTATCTCCGGATCGGTCGCGCCTCGGGCGCGCCGAGGCACGCCATTCCCCGCGCCCGCGACCTCTACATGTCGGCGCTGTTCCGGGCCCGCGACGCCAGCTCGCTCGACGGCGTGCTCCGCATCGCGACGGCCTTCGACACCCTGGGCGACCGCGAGGTGACGATGCAGGCCCTGCGCATCGCCCGCCGCCTCGCCGGCCCGCATCCTCCGGCGCACGTCGTCGACCGTCTCGCCGCCCTGGACGGCGAGCGCACGGCTCCCAGCGGCTTCTAGCGCGTCCGGTCGGGCGGAACTACCTGCCGATCAGGCGGCGGCGGGAGCGGACGAAGTCGACGACGACGTACTCGCCGAGGCGGTCGGGCGAGGCCATGAAGGCGCGGCCGTGGTTGATGCGGGCCATCTGCTCGACGAACCCGACGAGCCACGAGCTGCGCTCGAGCATGAAGGTGTTGATCGTGATCCCCTCGCGCGTGCACCGCTGCACTTCCTTGAGGGTCTCCTCGACTGTGCGGGCGCTGGGCGGGTAGGAGAAGTCGGCCACGCCGTTCTCGAGGTGCGCGGTGGGCTCGCCGTCGGTCACCATGAGGATCTGCTTGGTGCCGCGAGGGTGCTTGCCGAGGAGCCGGCGCGACAGCGCGAACCCCGCGTGCATGTTGGTGCCGATGTTCCACTCGCTCCACGACAGCGACGGGAGCTGCTCGGCGGTGAAGGTCCGCGCGTAGAGCGAGAAGCCCACGATGTACAGCGCGTCGCGCGGGAACTGGCCCTTGATGAGCGCGTGCAGGGCCAGCGCGACCTTCTTGGCCGGCAGGAAGTAGCCGTTGTTGAGCATCGAGCGGCTCATGTCGAGCATGACGACCGTGGACGCCTGGGTCCGGAGCTCGGTGCGGTAGACCTCGAAGTCGCCGGGGTCCAGGCCGATGGGCGTGCCCGGGCCCCGCCGCTCGACCGCGTTCATCACCGTCTCCTTGAGGTCGAGCAGGAACGGGTCGCCGAACTCGTAGGCCTTGGTCTCGTCGGTCTGGTCGCCGCCCGCGCCGCGCCGCTGGATTTCGTGGCCGCCGAGGCGATCGCGCTTGAGGACGGCGAAGACGTCGCGCAGCGCCTGGTCGGCGATCTTGCGGATGGCGCGCGCGGTGAGCGACAACTCGTCGCCCTCGCGCTCGAGGTAGCCGGCGTCCTCGAGCTGCTTCGTCAGCTCCTGCAGCCGCTGGAGGTCCTCGGCCGCCTCCGGCCCCAGCAGGCGCTCGACCCGCTCGCGGTCGACCTGGTCGAGGTCTTCCAGGGCGCGCACGCCGCGGAGCTCGCGCTCGAGGTCGTCGAGCTCCTGCATCTGCTCCATGAGCCGCATGGCTTCCTGCATCGACACTTCCTCGTCGCCCTGGAACGGATAGCGGCGGGCCATCTCGTCGAGCGGGAGGAACTGCGAGAGGTTCATGGCGAGCTGGCGCATCTGCGCCTCGAGCCGCTCGTCCTGCAGCATGAGATTGCGCATCATCTCGTTGAGCTGATCGCGCTGGCCGGGCGTGAGGCTCTGCATGAGCGACTGCATGGCGGCCATCTGGCGGCCGAGCTGCTCGATGAGCTGGTCGAGGTTCTCGACGCCGGGGAAGCTCTGGCCCCACTTGGCCATGAACGCGTCGAAGTCGGGCTCCTCGCCGTCGGCCTTCTGGCGGAGCATGCGGTTGAGGTCCTGCATCATCTCCCGCATGCGCGCGAGGTCCTGGGGGCTCATGTTCTGCAGCGCCTGCTGCATGTTGTTGAACATGGGCTGCATCATCTGCTGACGCAGGGAGGCGAGGAGGTCCTCGAACTTCTGCTTGGCCTCCGGACTCACGAAGTCGTATTGCTGAAGATCGCGCAGGCGGCCGGCCGGGTCGGGCGGGATCGCGTCGAGCTTCTGCTCGCGCTGCTGGCGCTCGCGCCCCTCGGGCGTCCGGTCCTTGATGCCCTGCCGTTCGGTCTGCACGACCTCTTCGAGCTTCTTCTTGATGTCCTCGAGACTCGAGCCGAGGTCGAAGCGGTTCAGCCGCTCCTGGCGCTGGCGGCGCAGGCGCTCGAGCAGGTCCTTGAGGCCGGGCATCTTCTGGCCGTCGGGCGTGCGGGCGCCCTGCTGCATGAGGCGGCGGAGGGCGCGCCACGGGTCGCCGTCGGCGAGGAGGTCGTCGGCCATGGCCGACAGCAGCTCGTCGGCGTCGAGGTCGACCTTCTGCGTGCCGTCCCAGCGCGAGTACCGGTAGAGCGGCATCGCTCAGCTCCGGTAGCGGTACCGGCCGGCCTGGACGTCCTTGTTGAGCTTCTTGGAGAGGTGCAGCCCCTCGAGCACGAACTCGATGGCGGCGGCGAGCGAGGCCGGCTCGGTGGCGCCGAGCTTGGCGGCGGCCGCGCGGAGGCCGGGCATCTGGTCGACCTGCTTGATGTACTCCGTCGAGGGCATCGTGTCGGAAGCCTGGACGACGCCGCCCCCCTCGAAGCCCTTCACGACCTCGGCCAGCTCGGGCTGGCTGAACGAGCGGTTGAAGACGTTCAGCACCGCCTTGTGCATCAGGCGGGTGAGCACCTTGTCCTCGCCGCCGTCGCTGACGGTCTCCATCTCGATCTTGCCGGTGGTCGACGCGGTGAGGGCGCCGAGGTCGCTGACGCGCGGGACCGCGAGCTGCTCGTCGAGCCGGATGGCCCGCTTGAGCGCGCTCGACAGGAGGTTCTCGTAGTTGCAGATCGACACGCGCACGGACACGCCGGAGCGCTGGCTGATGTCGGACGACTGGCGGGCCAGGTGCGTGAGCTCGGCGACGACCTGCTTCATGTACTCGGGGCTCGCCGTCTTGATGCCGTCGACGGGGAAGGCCGTCCGCTCGGCGTCCATGATGGCGATCTCGTCGGCGAGCTTCTTCGGGTAGTGCGTGCGGACCTGCGAGCCGAACCGGTCCTTGAGCGGTGTGATGATGCGGCCGCGGTTCGTGTAGTCCTCGGGGTTTGCGCTGGCGACGACGTAGAGGTCGAGCGGCAGTCGCACCTTGTAGCCGCGGATCTGGACGTCGCGCTCCTCCATGATGTTGAGGAGGCCCACCTGGATGCGCTCGGCGAGGTCCGGCAGCTCGTTGATCGCGAAGATGCCGCGGTGGGTGCGGGGCAGCATGCCGTAGTGGATCGTCAGCTCGTCGCTGAGGTAGCGGCCCTCGGCCACCTTGATCGGATCGACCTCGCCGATGAGGTCGGCGATGGTGATGTCCGGCGTGGCGAGCTTCTCGCCGTACCGCCGGTCGCGCGGGATCCACACGATCGGGGCGGCGTCGCCCTCGCGCCCGAGCCGCTCGCGGCAGGCCTGGCAGATCGGCGCGAGCGGATCGTCGTTGATCTCGCAGCCGGCCAGGGCGGGCATCGCCTCGTCGAGCAGCGCGATCAGCATGCGGGCCATGCGGGTCTTGGCCTGCCCGCGCTCGCCGAGGAAGATGAGGTCCTGGCCGCTGAGGACGGCGTTCTCGATCTGGGGGACGACTGTCTCGTCGTAGCCGACGATGCCGGGCAGGAACGTCTCGCCGCGCCGCAGGCGCGCGACGAGGTTGTCACGCAACTCCTGCTTGACCGACTTGCGCTGCCAGCCGCTGTCCCTGAGCTCCTTGACGGTCCGGGCGTTCGCCATGAGCGGTCTGGCGTCACTATGCGGCGGCGGCGCGGGGCTGTCAACCTCTGTACAATCAGACTCTCAAAGGAGGATGCCATGTTCGGTCGGAAGAAGACCTTGATGCCGACGCGGGACGAGTCGTTGCCCGGCCGGAGCACGCCGATGTCAGTGCCGGAGCGCCACCACGTGAGCGGCGCCCGGCTGACGCCGCCGTTTCCCGAGGGCACCGAGCTGGCGATGTTCGGTCTCGGCTGCTTCTGGGGCGCCGAGAAGGCCTTCTGGAAGGTCCCCGGGGTCTACTCCACCTCGGTAGGCTACGCCGCCGGCCACACCCCGAACGCCACCTACGAGGAGGTCTGCACCGGCCTCACCGGGCACAACGAGGTCGTGCGGGTCGTCTTCGATCCCACGAAGGTCTCGTACGCCGAGCTGCTGCGCGTGTTCTGGGAGAGCCACGACCCCACGCAGGGCATGCGGCAGGGCAACGACGTCGGCACCCAGTACCGGTCGGGGATCTACGTGTACTCGCCCGAGCAGCGGCGGCAGGCCGAGGCCTCGCGCGACGCGTACCAGAAGGTCCTCACCAAGGCCGGCTACGGCCCGATCACGACCGAGATCGTCGACGCGCCGGAGTTCTACTACGCCGAGGACTATCACCAGCAGTACCTGTCGAAGAACCCGTGGGGCTACTGCGGCCTCGGCGGCACCGGCGTGAGCTGCCCGACCGGCCTCGCGGAGGCGGCCCCGCGCTGAGGGCTACTCGTCCGTCGTGACGCCGGCGCCGGCGACGAGGACGGACAGCGAGGCCAGCACGAGCGAACCGGCCAGCGCCCAGAAGACTGCCGGGTAGGCGCCGAGGCCGAGGAGGAGCAGGGAGGCGCCGACGGGGCCGATGGCCCGGGCCCCGTTGGCGCCGAGCGCGACCGCCCCGCTGATGGCGCCGTAGTGGCGCGGGCCGAAGATCTGGGCGAGCGACGTCGCCCGGGCGAGCGTCGACATCCCGTTCGACGCGCCCATGATCACGATGAACGGCAGCGCGGTGCCGATCAGCGTGATGAACGGCAGCTGCACGAGCCCCAGCGCCTGCCCGAGGAAGACCGAGGCCACCATCCACCGGGCGCCCAGCCGCACCGAGATCGGCACGAACAGCATCCGCCCGGGCACCTGCATCGCCCCCATCCAGCCGATGATCGCGGCCGCCACCGTCGCGGTATAGTCGCGCTCGATCAGGTAGGGGATGAGGTGGACGCTCACCGCCGCCGTCGAGAAGTTGCTCACGAAGAAGGCGACCGACAGCACCCAGAAGACGACGGTGCGCGCGGCCTGGCCGAGCGTCAGGCCGGGCACGGTGACGCGGGCGCCGTCGGCGCCGCGGCCGTCGAGGGGCATGGGGCTGCGTCGGAGCATCAGCGCGTGGAGGGGGATCGTGGTGACGGCCAGCACGACGGCCAGGGTGGTGAGCACCGCCCGCCAGCCCACGCGCTCGAGCAGCCACGCCTCGATCGGCATGAAGATCGTCGACGCGAAGCCGGCGACGAGCGTGACCGTGAGCAGCGCGCGGTCGCGCCGCCCGTGGCGGAACCAGGAGACGACCACCGCGAACGCCGGCTCGTAGAGCGTGGCGGCCATGGCCAGGCCCATGAGGAGCCAGACGCCGTAGAGGGCGGGCAGGCTCTCCACGCGCGCCCAGGCGAACGTGAGCGCGGTGGCGAGGCAGGAGCCGAGCGTCATCAGCCCGCGTCCGCCGCGACGATCGATCCAGCGGCCGACCGGCAGGCCGGCCAGCGCCGCCACGCCGAGGCCCACCGAGAAGGCGGCGGTGATCGCGACCCGGGAGGCGCCGAGGTCCTGCTCCATTGGTCGCAGGAACACGGGGAAGCCGTAGTAGACGATGCCCCACGTGATGGTCTCGGTGACCGACAGCACCGCGACGATGATCCAGCCGTAGTAGATCTCGCGCGAGCCCAGGCGGACGGACGGGGCGGGCACCGACGTCACAGGCGCGCCATTGTAGCGCTACCGACCCTGGGCGGCCTCCCCCCGGAGGGTCATGCAGGTGCTCACGGCGTAGGCGGCGACCTTGCCGTCCGCGGTGAGCACGTCGCACTCGACGAGACCGACGGTGCGGCCGGCGTTGCGCACGCGCGCACGGGCCGACAGCCGGCCCGTCCGGACCGGCCGCAGGAAGTTGGTCTTGATCTCCAGCGTGGTGTAGGACTCGCCCTCGCCGAGCGTCGTCATGTAGGCCCAGCCCATCGCCGCGTCGGCGACCGCGGCGAGGATGCCGCCCTGCACGGTGCCCATCGGGTTGGCGTGGCTGGCGTCGGCGTCGAGCTCGACGACCGCCTCACCCGGGGTGAACGACGCCAGCCGCATCCCGATCCTCGTCGCCGCCGCGGGCGGGGGAACCTCGCCGCGTAGTAGCAGCTCCATGCCGTCCAGCATCCGGGCCATGTCGTCTCCTTTCTCGTCCTACCGGCCGAGCGGGGCCGTGTGCCATCATGGTCGTACCGCAGTCGGCGTCGTCGAGGCGTGGTCGTCGCCCGGGTGGGGCGGGCAGGGCGTTCGAAGCGAGGCGATCATGAGCGTCACGGCGCTGAGCCTGCGGCACCCCGGCGGATCCGCGTGGCCG